>OFLN01000001.1_pt1 | contig 576914 bp, 558 predicted proteins | sample 1540821 | NCBI WGS metagenome assembly OFLN01 (sample SAMEA4413037, study PRJEB24355) | metagenome | biome: human; feature: gut; material: faeces | place: United Kingdom | collected 2010 | reverse complement strand
GGAAAGCTGAGCGTGTGGTGGTGCAGGAACTGGCCGGCCATGAAAGCGGGGAGCTCGCGATCCTGCGTCATGCGCTGTCCGAAAGAAGGACATGGTGTTAATGCCATTACCGTCTGTTTATGCGCAGTGGCGGGCAGAATGACTGGACCTGGTGTCCAGCCGGCGCGCAGGGCGAAAATCCTGCCCGGTTTGATGAAGAGGCATTCTTTACGATGATTGTCCCTTTGCTTCCTGAGTAACCCCTGATTATGCCCACGGATAACCTAAACATGCATGACGAACAACCCTGCCCGGTGAGAACCGGCGGCGATCCGCGTTCACTGCCTCAGTTTACGGCGCTGCGCGATGAAATGAGCAACCTGACGCACCCGGCACGCCCGGACGTCGACTGGAAGAGGGTGGAAACACTGTCGCTCTCCCTGTTCCAGATTAACGGTGTGGAGCTGCAGACCGGTGCCTGGTATACCCTTGCCCGCAGCCATCTGGCGCGGGTCAGCGGGCTTAACGAGGGGCTGGACATACTGACCGCGCTGCTGGGCTACCAGTGGGCTCAGCTCTGGCCGCAGCCGGTGCATGCCCGGGCTGAAATTCTGAGCGGACTTTTTCAGCGCGTACAGAAACTTTTCCGCACCTGGTCACTGCAGCCTGCTGATGTCACCGCACTTGAGCTGGCTGAAAGGCACCTGCAGGCGCTGGACGACATTCTGAAGCGTCAGGAACTCAGGCACGCCTGTCATCCGGCACCCCTGGTGCAACAAATACGCAGTGCCCTGAACAGACTGGAAAACAGTCCTCTGCAGGAGGAGGCCGGCCAGGGTATCGCGTTTCCTGAGCAGAGGCTGGTACGTGGTGACGAAGTGGCTCCACCTGCCAGCCGGCTGATCTATGTCATCCACCAAAATCCCGACGTGGAGGTTCAGGTGACAGAGGCTTTGTCGGTTAAGCCAAAACGGTGGCCCGTTTTTGTGGCTGGCATGGCAGCCTCACTGGTGCTGAGCGCAGCAATTGCCTCCGGATGGCTGGTTCTGCATCAACCGGATGACGCCACAAAAACCCTGGCTGCCTCCGTTGCCTCGCTGCCCGAACCCATGACGGCCCCGCAAATCGCTGCGTTCAGGGAAACGGGTAACGGCCGGAAAGATTCTGCCAAGTGGCTTGAGCGAATCACGAACCAGGTCAACGGGATCATGAACCAGTCGCCAGGATGGCGGCTTCGCTATGGTCAGGGACTGGTGTCGCAGGCGAAAGCGCTGTGGCCGGACGATCCGGCAACCCGTGAACTGGTAAAGCGCTGGGAGCAATATCAGGGAGCCCGGTCGCTGCCAGCCAGCTCCAGGGCTGGCATGAGGGAATGACGCAACTCCGGGCGCTGTCGGCTAAGCTTGATGCGCTGGATCACCAGAAGGGAAAATACCTGACGGGAAGCGAGCTGAAGACGATGGTCTGGCAGATAACGAGTTCGTTTGCCAGCGCAGTGCCGGTCGAAGAGCAACTGCGACAGCTTGTTCCCCCCCAGGAGAACGCTAACGCGAGTAATGCAGAACAAGTCTCACGTCATCTGGATTCGTTGAGTCACATACTGGGAAAGGTGTCGAACCAGGGTGGGGATGTTCATTCAGAAACAGACCCGGGTGCCAGTGATCCCGGCACGTTCCGTCGTTAAGCAAAAAATCCCGTTTGTCAGGGAGCAGGAAGGTAACAGGGAGTCGAACTGATGGCAGGTAAAGCGCAAAACCGGCGAAATCATCTGTCCCCATGGACGATTAAAGATATTCAGTATGTTGAACAACACTATGGGCGGCTTCCGACAGAGGAGATCGCCATAAAACTGGGGCGAAGCGCTGGCGCTATGCAACGAATAGCGCTTACATCCGGGGTGGGTAAACCGGGTTCCCGGCCCTGGATTGAAGACGAACGATCGCTGATCTGTCTGCATTATCATAAGGGGCTGGATTATATGCAGGTACTGTTGCCCGGCAGAACAAGGCTGGCAATTTACGCACAAGCCTGCCATCTGGGTGTGACGGTCAGTAACTGGAGCAATCAGGAACGTCAGTTTTTAAAAGACCATCACGGCATCATGCCTGTCAGTAAGATCGCTTCCATACTCGGCAGGAGTCCCGAGGGAGTAAGACGGATGGCTTATGACATGAATCTACGTTAATTTCTGCTGTTCCACCATTGATAGAGCCGGTTACTGCCGCCCCGATCCTGACGCCCGCCCACGTCAGCGCCCCCAGCCAGAATGCGGGTAACACCAGGAACATCACGCCCACAAGGATATTCACAATCAGATCGTCGGAGGTGTTTTGTAGGCCCCAGAGGTTGAAGTACGAGTGGGTGTCGTAAAACGCGAGCCTCGCTTAATGAAATTTCAGGGTTAGAGCCAAAACTCAGACGGTTCTGTTTTCCATTCTGGTAATAGCGAAAGTGCCAGCTTTTGGTACCTGTTTTGCTGACAAACAGGGAAAGCCCGTCCATGTCGGTCAGTGAGTAGTTTTTAGAGCGTATATCAGCATTGCGAATAGCAGTATCAGATAGTGGCATAATATTCACCTCACTCAGTCTGCAATACTCTGTAATATCTATGTCTGAATTTTTAAATTCTGAAATACTTTTCCGCTGAAAAAATAAAAAAATGGCCCGGTGAAAGGGTGTTTTATCCCGTCATACGGGAGCTGAAAGGCCATTTTCGATATACTTAAAAATGTACTTAAATGCGCTGGATGCCCCTGCACGAGTCTGGACTGGTATGGAATATGCAAGGATAAAATCTTGTTCCGCACACAAAAGTTCTGGCAAACGAAAGCAGTAAGTTTCAGATTAAAAATACAGAAATTACAGAGAGGTAGCGGATTGGTGCGTCTGAATGGACTCGAACCATCGACCCCCACCATGTCAAGGTGGTGCTCTAACCAACTGAGCTACAGACGCATAAAAATGCAAGGTGGTGCGTTTAATTGGACTCGAACCAACGACCCCCACCATGTCAAGGTGGTGCTCTAACCAACTGAGCTATAAACGCATTATGGTGCGTTCAATTGGACTCGAACCAACGACCCCCACCATGTCAAGGTGGTGCTCTAACCAACTGAGCTATGAACGCAATGTTGCAGTGGCAACGGGGACGCATATTAGCGGGAGGGAGGGGTTGTGGCAAGAGGCAAACGTCACTTTTCTTCCAGATTTCTCACGATCGCAGAAGTTTTATCCATATTGGTTATATTTTACTGATGCAAAAGAATATTTCTTCACCAGCATGAGAAAACGGCGCTGAATCAGCGCCGTTGGATAGCGACTTCGCTTCCGGGACGGGCTAGCGCGCCGCGCGTTGTAAAATGACGCTGGAAGGCTGACGCTGCAGGAAACGCATGCGCAGCATCATCATTACGGCGGCGGAGGTGAGGCCAATAATAAAGCCGCACCAGAACCCGGCGGGGCCCATGCGCGGTACCACGATATCGGTTAGCGCCAGCAGGTAGCCGCTCGGCAGTCCCAATACCCAGTAGGCGGTAAAGGTGATAAAGAAGATGGAACGCGTGTCTTTGTAGCCGCGCAGAATCCCGCTGCCGATCACCTGAATGGAGTCGGAAATCTGGTAGATCGCCGCCAGCAGCATCAGCTGGGACGCGAGGGTAACCACCTCGGGATTATCGTTATACAGCAGCGCGATTTGCTTGCGCATCAGAATGGTGAAAACCGCCGTGAAAACGGCCATGCACACCCCGACGCCGACGCCGGTTCTGGCTGAGGTCTGCGCCTCCAGCGTGGAACCCTGCCCGAGACGGAAACCGACGCGAATGGTCACCGCTGCCGCCAGCGAGAGCGGCAAGACGAACATCAGCGAGCTGAAGTTGAGGGCTATCTGATGCCCGGCGACGTCAACGATCCCCAACGGCGAAACCAGCAGCGCCACGACGGCGAAGAGGGTCACTTCGAAAAACAGCGCCAGCGCAATCGGCAGGCCCAGCTGTACCAGACGCTGGATGACGGCGAAATCCGGTTTGCTGAAGCGCTCTGTGTGATGAATATCGCGCATCGAACGCGCGCGGCGCACCCAGAAGAGCATGCTGAAAAACATGACCCAGTAAACCGATGCCGTCGCCACGCCGCAGCCGATACCGCCGAGCTCCGGCATCCCAAAGTGGCCATAGATAAAAATATAGTTCACCGGAATGTTGACCAGCAGACCGATAAATCCCATTACCATACCCGGCTTGGTTTTCGCCAGGCCTTCACACTGGTTGCGAGCGACCTGAAAGAACAGATAGCCGGGCGCGCCCCACAGCAGCGCCCGCAGGTAGCCGACCGCCTTATCTGCCATCGCCGGGTCGATGTTATGCATTGAGCTGATAATGTAACCGGCGTTCCACAGCACGACCATCACCATGAGGGAGACGAAGCCAGCCAGCCAGAACCCCTGGCGTACCTGGTGAGCGATACGCTCGCGACGGCCGGAACCATTCAGTTGGGCAATAACGGGCGTCAGGGCCAGCAGCAGGCCGTGGCCAAAGAGGATTGCCGGTAGCCAGATAGAGGTGCCGATGGCGACGGCCGCCATGTCGGTGGCGCTATAGCCACCCGCCATCACGGTATCGACGAAGCCCATGGCGGTTTGCGCCACCTGGGCGAGTATAACGGGTATAGCCAGTGCTAATAACTGACGCGCTTCAATAAAATACTTCTGCACGTAAACACCTTTATATTGTTGTTATTGGAGGACTAAAAAAGCCGCCATATGTGGCAGCAAGAAGAAAAGCAGAGGGATTTGCCAGACTATTGTAGCGAGGATTAGCCATTTAGCCAGTGAAAAAATTCCACTGCACGTTGTGCGCTGGCAACCTGTTTTGCCACCTGTTATTGTTCGTCATAGCCTAAAACGGTACTGATACCGTCACGAATTTATACAGGAGCAAAATATGTTTACCGGTATTGTGCAGGGGACCGCCAAAGTGGTGGCGATCGATGAAAAACCTAACTTTCGCACCCACGTCGTGGAGCTGCCTGAGCATATGCTGGCGGGGCTCGAAACCGGGGCTTCCGTGGCGCACAACGGCTGCTGCTTGACCGTCACCCATATAGACGGCGCGCGAGTGAGTTTTGACCTGATGAAAGAGACCCTGCGTATAACCAATCTGGGCGAGGTTGGCGAGGGCGACAGCGTTAACGTTGAGCGGGCGGCGAAATTCAGCGATGAAATTGGCGGTCACCTGATGTCCGGCCATATTATGACCACCGCGGAAGTGGTGAAAATTCTCACCTCGGAAAATAACCGCCAGATCTGGTTTAAGGTTCAGGACCCGACGTTGATGAAATATATCCTCTATAAAGGCTATATCGGCGTAGATGGGATTAGCCTTACCGTCGGTGAAGTGACGCCAACCCGCTTTTGCGTTCATTTAATCCCGGAAACGCTACAGCGCACCACGCTTGGGGTGAAAAAGCTGGGCGATCGGGTGAATATTGAAATCGATCCGCAGACTCAGGCGGTCATCGATACCGTCGAGCGCGTGCTGGCGGCGAAAGAGGCGGCACTGAAAACGGCGGCCGAGTAAAAAATATCCCCCGCCGACGCGGGGGATATTTTTAGCGGGCCACGCGCAGGCCGTGTTCGGCACCGCGAGAAAAAACCACCTGCCAGAGCTGAATATCGCGCGCGCGGAAAGCGCCAGCGCAGGCATTCAGATAATAGCTAAACATACGTTTGAAGCGTTCCGAGTAGTTGTCGGCGATTTCCGGCCAGCTGGTGAGGAAGCGCTCATACCAGGCCATCAGCGTTGTGTCGTAGTCGGCACCAAAATTATGCCAGTCTTCCATAACGAAATGCGATTCGCTGGCTTCGGCAATATGGCGCACCGACGGCAGGCAGCCGTTAGGGAAGATATATTTGTTAATCCACGGGTCAACGCTATGATCGGTTTTTTTCGAACCGATGGTATGCAGCAGGAAACGGCCATCGGGTTTCAGGTTACGATCGACCACATCAAAATAGGTGGCGTAATTTTTAGGCCCGACATGTTCGAACATGCCGACGGAAACAATACGATCGAAGCTTTCGTGCAGGTCGCGATAGTCCTGGAGCAGGATGGTGACGTCGAGATCCGCGCAGCGCTGCTGCGCCATTTTCTGCTGCTCTGCCGAGATGGTCACGCCAACCACGCTGACCTGGTAATGTTTGGCCATGTAGTAAGCCAGCCCGCCCCAGCCGCAGCCGATATCGAGTACCCGCATCCCGGGCTCAAGCTCAAGTTTACGGCAGATCAGATCTAATTTTGCCTGCTGCGCGTCATCGAGACTCTGCGCGTCTTTCCAGTAAGCGCAAGAGTACTGCATATAGGGGTCGAGCATGCGGCTGAACAGATCGTTACCTAAATCGTAATGCTCTTTACCGACAATCCAGGACCGCTTTTTACTTTGCAGATTGAATAAGCGTGCGCTGGCGATACGCAAGGTATCTTTGAAATGATGGGGAAGCTGATTTTCCAGACCGGCGCGTAAAACTTTATGGAAAAATATATCCAGCCGCTCACAATCCCACCAGCCGTCCATATAGCTCTCGCCTAACCCCAGCGACCCTTCCTGTAAAACGCGCTTAAAAAAGAGAGGGTTTTTAATTCGCAGGTCGGAGGGAGCAGGACCATTAATTTCAATGCCCGCACGGCCTAATAATTCAGCTGCAATTCGGTACCAGTCATCATTTGGTACACTTACTTCTTCTATACACGATGAACTCATAGCTTCTCCATCACGCCCAAGTGATCAGAACCTTAAAACAGCGTAGACGCTTTTTTGGCTTTGTGAGAAATCTCACGGATAATCCGTGAGGCTGCTATCCGACGTAGAACAGAGGAAGGGAGATAACCCTTGCCGAAAGGCCTTCCATGGTGAAACGGGATGCATCCTGCTCCCGTTAAAATCAATTAATTTCTATTTATGTGATGCCGGATCCAGTATAGGCCGCTAAAAACAGGCTTTCAACAAAAATATCTTAGCAAGCTAATTACTGGATCTTAGCACTATCAGCACATTACCTTAAGCATGTGACGATTTTGTTGCCAGATGCTCAGCTTTGTACTGCATGCGGTAGCCCATCCCGGCCAGCACGATGGAGACCAGCATCACGCTGGTGGTCGTTTGCAGCGGGGTGGCAATCAGCGTCGAAACAAGCAGGCTGGTAAGGAAACAGAGGCCAAGCTGTAGGGTGTTTTGCAGCGCAGCGGCGCGGCCGGTCGCCTGTGGGAATGGCTTCAGGGCCTGCGCGACGACGATAGGGTAAATACCGCCATTCACCACCGCCATGGCGCAGAACGGAATCATCAAACCAACGAGCGTGGCGTTTTCCCGCAGGCCTACCAGCCAGGTGGAGGCGACGCTGAGGGCGAAAATCGCCAGCAGCCAGGGCAGAATTTGCTGGCCCTGCCATTTTTGCAGCGCCGCGCGGCAGCCATAACCGCCCACCAGAAACGCGATAGTTTGCGGAACGTAGCTCAGGCCGATAACTGTCGGGCCATAGCCCATTTCATGAAGAATAAACGGCGAACCCGTCAGCCAGGCAAAAAAGCTGGCGGAACAGGCGGCGTAGATGAGCACGTTACCGCTATACTCGCGCGAGCGCAGCAGGGTGAGAAACGTGAGCTTCTGCTGGGCGCTGGCAACCGGTTTGTTCGCTGGCTTCAGACGCAGGGCGGGCAGCATCAGCAGCAGGGTAATCGCGAACAGCACGGCAAAAATAGCCTGCCATTCAAAATGGACCAGCAGCCAGCTGCCGAGCAGCGGCGCCAGCGCCGGCGATAAACCGACCAGCGGCATAATGGCGGCGAAAATCCGGTTGGTTCTTTGCGCTGGATAATAATCGGTGACCATCGCCTGCCAGGTCACCGCGGCGGCGCAAACCCCCAGGGCCTGAATAAATCGCAGCGCGAGCATCAGGTTGGCATCGCGAACCCACAGCATCCCCAGACAGCCGATAGCAAAAATGGCCAGCCCGCTCAACAGCACCGGCTTGCGGCCATAGCGATCGGAAAGGGGCCCCCAGAAAAGCTGGCCCAGCGCAAAGCCTGCCAGGAACAAGCTCAGGCTGGCGCTGACGGAGGCCGCAGAAGTGTTCAAATCTTGTTGCATGGCGGCGAAAGCCGGAAGATACATATCGGTCGCCAGAAAGCCCAGTACGCTGAGTCCAGCCAGCCAGACTAAAAATCCTTTCCCAGGTTGTTGCATCATCTTCTCTTTTTATTGTTGCAGGTACGATGGCGCAGAGTGTAGGGAGTGCATTAAGGCTTGTGAAACGCTAATATTTGTCAGGTGAATTCAAAAATTTTGCAGGCAGAAAATGTGGTCCGAATACTCGCTTGAAGTTGTCGATGCTGTCGCCCGCAACGGCAGCTTTAGCGCCGCAGCGCAGGAACTGCACCGCGTACCCTCGGCCGTCAGCTATACCGTGCGTCAGCTGGAGGAGTGGCTGGCGGTACCGCTGTTCGAACGCCGTCATCGTGATGTGGAATTAACGCCGGCCGGCGTCTGGTTTTTACAGGAGGGGCGATCTGTTATCAAAAAAATGCAGATCACCCGCCAGCAGTGCCAGCAGATAGCCAACGGCTGGCGCGGGCAGCTCTCTATTGCGGTGGATAATATCGTTAAACCCACGCGCATGCGGCAGATGATCGTTGATTTCTATCGTCATTTTGATGACGTCGAACTGATTGTTTTTCAGGAGGTGTTCAACGGCGTCTGGGATGCGCTCGCCGACGGTCGCGTGGAGCTGGCCATTGGCGCGACGCGCTCAATTCCGGTAGGAGGCCGCTACGCCTTTCGCGATATGGGAATGCTGAGCTGGGACTGCGTCGTCGCGAGCCACCATCCGCTGGCCAAAATGGCCGGGCCTCTGAGCGATGACGTTCTGCGCAACTGGCCGTCCCTGGTCAGGGAGGATACCTCGCGCTCGCTGCCGAAGCGGACCACCTGGCTGCTGGATAATCAGAAGAGGGTGGTGGTGCCGGACTGGGATGCCTCAGAAACCTGTCTCTCCGCCGGACTGTGCGTCGGTATGGTACCCGGGCATTTAGCGCGCCCGTGGCTTGATAGCGGCGCATGGACGGCGCTGGAGCTGGAGAACCCCTTCCCGGACGCAGCATGCTGCCTGACGTGGCAGCAAAGCGATGCTTCGCCGGCGCTGCTATGGCTGCTGGATTACCTTGGCGATAGCGAAACGCTAAACCGGGAGTGGCTGCGGGCGCCGGAATGACCGACGCCGCGGGAAAGGTTAACGGCGATAATCGACAAACGGGCCGTCGGCCACGGAACGGCGTTCGACCAGGCGAGGGTGGACTTCAATCGACTGCGAGATTTCACGCTTATTAACGATACGGTCCAGCAGCATGTTAAACGCCGCCTCGCCAAGAGAGTCTTTAGGCTGATGAATGGTGGTCAGCGCCGGGCTAAAGTAGCGGGCGTTGCGCACGTTATCATAACCGATCAGCGAAATATCCTGCGGCACGCGCAGACCCATTTCATCCGCCGCGCAGATGGCGCCCATCGCCATAATATCCCCGCCGCAGAAGATGGCCGTTGGGCGAGGGTGCTGGCCGAGAATCTGCTGCATGGCGCGGTAGCCGGATTCCGGCTCAAAATCACCCTGCACAATCCAGTTTTCCGGAACGCTAATCTGCGCCTCTTCCATCGCTTTCATAAAACCTGCCAGCCGGCCTGCGCCGGTGTTACGCTCCAGCGGGCCGGGGATCACGCCGATATCGCGATGCCCGCGCTCAATAAGGTAGCGCCCGGCGATATAGCCGCCTTCAAAGGCGTTATCGACAACCGAGTCGGTGAAGTCGGCTTTTGCCTCGCCCCAGTCCATCACTACCATCGGAATATGGCGATACTCCTCCAGCATGCTTAACACCGACTCCGGATATTCGGAGCACATCACCAGCAGGCCGTCTACGCGTTTCTGCGCCATCATTGACAGATAGGCGCGCTGTTTCTCCGGGTCGTTCCACGCGTTGCCGAGGATCAGGGTGTAGCCCTTCTGGAAGCAGCTCTTCTCGACGGCTTCGATAATCTCAGCGAAATAGGCCGCTTCGCTGCTGGTTGCCAGCAGACCAATAGATTTGGTGTGATTGACCTTCAGGCTGCGGGCAACGGCGCTGGGGGAGTAATGCAGTTCTTTTATTGCCGCCCACACCGCATTGCGCGTCTCTTCCGCAACGAATCGGGTTTTGTTAATCACATGTGACACTGTTGTAGTGGAAACGTTTGCGCGCTTCGCTACATCTTTAATAGTTGCCATTACTTCTCACTCCAGACCTTGACCTGATCGTCTGTTTATCGGTACGTAAACGTTTGCCTGTACACACCCTGGCGCCAAAATTGAGCATGGCATCACGTCGGGAAAACGACACAGAACGACAGGAAGGGGTCAATGGCCGATACGCTTTCAAATTAGCGTGGGATTTTGTCCGATCTTGGGGCAAAGGGGAAGAGCAAAAATGTGCATCACTCTAAATCTCGGAAGATTTTTACGCTATTCTGTGTAAAAATGAGCAAGCTCACTTTTCATGTGGGGATAATCAGGGGGAAAAATTGATGGATACAAATTTAAAGTTTTCGCTGACGACGACGATTATTGTTCTTGGTTTGATTGTTGCCGCAGGTTTGACCGCCGTACTGCACTAATTATGCGATAAGGGAGGGGCCGCTCTCCCTTTCTCTCCGCCATTATTATCATTTTCGCAAAAACCTTTTGCCATTTCGTTCACTTTTGTTTTTCTGTGATTGATGTCATGCTTTTGACTTCTGAAGAGATGCCGTCGCGGAAGGCGGCCTGATGGAGTCCCTGCATGAAAATCAATTTTCCCCTGCTCGCGCTGGCGATCGGTGCCTTTGGTATCGGCACAACCGAGTTCTCCCCGATGGGGCTATTACCGGTTATCGCTAAAGGCGTGGACGTTTCGATTCCGGCGGCGGGAATGCTGATTAGCGCCTATGCCATCGGCGTGATGGTCGGCGCGCCGCTGATGACTCTGCTGCTCTCCCACCGCGCGCGCAGAAATGCGCTGATCTTTCTGATGGCGATTTTTACCCTCGGTAACGTACTCTCTTCCATTGCTCCGGATTACACCACGCTGCTGCTGTCGCGCATTATTACCAGCCTTAACCACGGCGCCTTCTTCGGCCTGGGTTCGGTGGTGGCGGCGAGCGTTGTGCCAAAACACAAACAGGCCAGCGCGGTGGCGACGATGTTTATGGGGCTGACCATCGCGAATATCGGCGGCGTTCCCGCGGCGACCTGGCTGGGCGAAACCATCGGCTGGCGGATGTCGTTCCTTGCAACGGCAGGGCTGGGCGTGATCGCGATTATCGGTCTGTGGTTTTCTCTACCGAAGGGCAGCGCCGGCGAGCGCCCTGACGTCAAGCAGGAGCTTTCCGTGCTGATGCGTCCGCAGGTGCTGTCGGCGCTGCTGACGACGGTACTGGGGGCAGGGGCGATGTTCACGCTTTATACCTATATTTCTCCCGTTTTGCATACCATCACCCACGCCTCTCCGCTGTTTGTGACCGCCATGCTGGTGCTGATTGGCGTCGGTTTCTCGCTGGGTAACTACCTTGGCGGTAAGTTTGCCGACCGTTCCGTTAGCGGTACGCTGAAGGGCTTTCTGCTGCTGCTGATGGTTATCATGCTGGCGATCCCGCTGCTGGCGCAATCGCAGGTGGGCGCGGCAATCAGTATGGTGGTCTGGGGTGCGGCGACCTTTGCGGTGGTGCCGCCTTTGCAGATGCGCGTGATGCGCGTCGCCCACGAAGCGCCGGGGCTGTCATCATCGGTCAATATTGGGGCTTTTAACCTCGGAAATGCGCTGGGCGCGGCGGCGGGCGGCGCGGTCATCTCTGGCGGCCTGGGCTATGCCTTTGTCCCGGTGATGGGGGCGATTATCGCGGGCGTGGCGCTACTGCTGGTGCTGTTCAGCGGCCGGGCGCAGCCGGAAGAGGCGTTCGCCAACCGTTAATATTGCGTGAAGTCATACAATAACCGCAGAAGCTGAAAGGCTTCTGCGGTTTGCTTTTATGCAGCCAGATTAGCAGCAACAAACTTCCAGTTTACCAGCGCCCAGAAGTGCTCCAGATAGTTCGGACGGGCGTTACGGTAGTCGATGTAATAAGCGTGTTCCCAGACATCCACGGTCAGCAGGGGAGTCGCGTCGCTGGTCAGCGGCGTACCCGCGTTGCTGGTGGAGACAATGGCCAGGCTACCGTCGGCATTTTTCACCAGCCAGGTCCAGCCTGCGCCGAAGTTTTTTACCGCTGCGTCGGTGAATTTGGCTTTGAAATCAGCGAAGCTGCCGAAGGACTTAGCAATAGCCGCCGCCAGTTCGCCTTGCGGTTCGCCGCCGGCGTTCGGCGCGAGGCAGTTCCAGTAGAAGGTGTGGTTCCAGACCTGAGCGGCGTTGTTAAAAACGCCGCCATCGGAAGAACGCACGATCTCTTCCAGGGTTTTGCCTTCAAACGGAGTGCCTTTGATCAGGTTATTCAGGTTGGTGACGTAGGCCTGGTGGTGTTTACCGTAGTGGTATTCCAGGGTTTCTGCGGAAATGTGCGGCGCCAGGGCGTCTTTTGCATATGGTAATGCAGGTAATTCGAACGACATTGCTACTCTCCTTTTTATAGTTTGCCTGCGTAATAACCATGTATTACGCAGGGTAATAATAGTAGCAAATTAAAAGATGTGGCAAAAGAGAGAGTTACCCTGCCGCCGCAGCGACAAGGCACAATTAGCGAATGGTTTTCGGCGTCATGACGCGACGCGCGCCAACGTAGTGGCGTACCCAGTAATCGTCGCTTAATGAGGTGATCTGAATATCGCGGCCGGTACGCGGAGACTGGATAAATTTGCCGTTGCCAACGTAAACCCCGACGTGATCGGCAGTGCCGCGCCCGCGGGTGCGGAAGAAGACGAGATCCCCGCTTTGCAGCTCGCCGCGATCCACCGGACGGGCGTCGCGCAGGTGATACATCTCATTGGCGGTGCGCGGAATGTGAATTTTAACCAGGTCTTTATAGGCATAATAGACCAGACCGCTACAATCAAACCCGGTACGCGGAGAGGTGCCGCCCCAGCGATAGGGTTTGCCAATCTGATCCATCAGCTTGGACATGGCGGTGCTTTGCGCCTTTTGTACCCGAGCTTTATGCGCGTCGGCGATGGTCAGCTGCGGCTCGTCGGCAACCGGTTTGCAGCGGGTTTTATAGCCTTTACGCACTACGCACTTTTTCTGCACGCTTGCGGTTGCCATTTTGCTTTCTGCTATCGACCTTGTCGAGCTGGCGCACAGTTTTTTATAGCCTTTGCGCAGAACGCATTTTTTTGTGGCGCTGGCAGTCTGGCGTGACGCGGTTGATTTGCTGCGGCTGGCGGTCGACGTTTTCTTGCTGGGGGTTTTGGCGGTGGTTTTACTTTTAGAGCTGGCTGCTTTTTTCTTACGCTCTGCGGTCGTGCCCTTGGCCGGATGCGCTTTTGGCGTGGCCGAAGCGTGCGTATGCCCGGAAGCATGCGCCAGCGGCGTCAGTGAAATAGATGTGAAAAGTAATGCACAGAGCGAAATCGCGATTTTGTTAAGACGCGCCACTGAGCACTCCCCTGATTAAATTACAGACATATACAGATGCCTGACGATGAATGACAAACCGCATCGATTCTAAAGCATAAAATCGTGGAGAGTTACTACTCTTTTGTATCTAACGTCTCGTTTGGTTAACATTTGCAAAAAAATGCTTCCGTCAGAGGTACCTGCGCGTGAAAAACGCGCAAGGCGTTGCCGCGTATAGCAATAAAATGATATTTTTAAGGCAACTTATGCCGACAGAAGATAAAATGTGGCAAGTGAAAAAAATGTTATTATCGGTCCTGCGCCCAGGGCGCTACAATGACAAATTACTGCCGTAAAGAAGTTTAAGGAAGCACGACAATGAGCACGACTTTAGAAAAAATCCAACGTCAAATCGCTGAAAACCCGATCCTGCTGTACATGAAAGGGTCGCCGAAGCTGCCAAGCTGCGGTTTCTCCGCTCAGGCCGTTCAGGCGCTCTCCGCCTGTGGCGAACGTTTTGCCTACGTCGATATCCTGCAAAATCCGGACATCCGCGCAGAGCTGCCGAAATACGCTAACTGGCCGACCTTCCCGCAGCTGTGGGTTGACGGTGAACTGGTCGGCGGCTGTGACATCGTGATTGAAATGTATCAGCGCGGCGAACTGCAGCAGCTGATCAAAGAAACGGCCGCGAAGTACAAGACTGACGAACCGAAAGCAGAGTAATTCGGCTGCCAATAAAAAAGCGACTTCCGGTGAAGTCGCTTTTTTTATCGCTTACTCTTCGGCCATGGGTAATGGCCAGCCGCCAAGGCGCTTCCAGCGGTTGACGATTTCGCAGAACAGCTGGGCGGTTTGCTGGGTATCGTAAAGCGCCGAGTGTGCCTGGGTACCATCAAATGCCATTCCCGCAGCAATACAGGCTTTCGACAGCACCGTTTGACCCAGCGCCAGGCCGCTCAGAGCCGCGGTATCGAAGGTCACGAACGGATGAAAAGGGTTACGTTTCAGGCCAGCCCGCTCTGCCGCCGCCATGGTAAAGCTGTGATCGAACGTGGCGTTATGCGCGACCATAATCGCGCGGCTGCAGTCGCTCTCTTTCATTCCCTTGCGGACCATTTTAAAAATCGCGTGCAGCGCATCGTATTCGCTCACCGCGCCGCGCTCGGGATCGTTAGGATTAATACCGTTAAAAGCCAGCGCTTCGGGCTGCAGGTTGGCGCCTTCAAAAGGCTCAACATGAAAATGCAGCGTTTCGTCCGGCATCAGCCAGCCTTCCTCATCCATTTTCAACGTAATAGCGGCGATCTCCAGCAGGGCGTCGGTTTTGGCATTAAATCCGGCGGTTTCAACATCGATTACCACAGGATAAAAACCGCGAAAACGGTCGCACAGACCATTAAGTTGAACGTTCTCGGACATCAGATTCTCTTAGCTGGAAAAAAGTAGCGCGCATTATGGCAAATTTTGCCGCGGCTTGCAGCAGGAAGGGGATAAAACAGCAGGCACCGCGGGTGCCCGCAGCCGATTAGTTGCCGAGGCCTTTTCCGGCGTCTTTCTCTTCAATCAGTTCAATTTTATAGCCATCCGGATCTTCGACGAAAGCGATGACGGTGGTGCCGCCTTTGACCGGGCCGGCTTCACGCGTTACGTTGCCGCCGTTCTGGCGGATACGCTCGCAGGCTTCTGCCGCGTTTTCAACGCTGAGCGCGATATGGCCATAAGCGCTGCCGAGATCGTACTTATCAACGCCCCAGTTGTAGGTCAGCTCAATCACGGCGGTATCGCTCTCTTCGCCGTAACCCACGAATGCCAGCGAATATTTATACTCAGTGTTTTCGCTGGTGCGCAGCAGTTTCATGCCCAGCACGTTGGTATAAAACTCAATAGAACGTTGCAGGTCGCCAACGCGCAGCATGGTGTGAAGTAAGCGCATAATGTCCCCTATGCAGTTTATTTTGATACATCAGAGCGTTGAGTATAGCGGCGATAACCCGCCGCTATCAATGGAGGGATTACAGAGTAGGGTAATCGGTATAACCTTCCGCGCCGCCGCCGTAGAAGCTTTCCGGACGCTGCGGATTCAGCGCGGCCTTCTTCTGCAGGCGCGCGACCAGATCCGGGTTGGCAATATAGTCGCGACCGAAGGCCACGGCATCGATCAGGCCTTTACCGATCAGATCGTTTGCCTTTTCCACCGTGTAGGCGCCAGCGCCGATAATAGCACCGGGGAAGCGGTCGCGGACTTTCTGACGGAATTCATCGCTGTACGGTTGGCCGCCAGCCCAATCCGGCTCGGACATATGCAGGTAAGCAATACCGCGTTTGGCCAGCGCTTCGATGAGATAGAGCGCGTCGGCTTCTTCATTCGGGCCATTATCGACGTTCTGGAAGCTACCGATAGGCGAGACGCGAATCCCGATACGGTCGGCGCTCCACTCTTTACTCGCCGCATCAACCACTTCCAGCACCAGGCGAGCGCGATTCTCCACGCTGCCGCCGTACTGGTCAGTACGATGGTTGGAAGAAGGGGATAGGAACTGGTGCAGCAGGTAGCCGTGCGCGGAGTGCAGTTCGACAAGGTCAAAGCCGGCATCGCGGGCGTTGCCTACCGCCTGGCGGAAATCATCAACGATCCCCGGGATCTCGGCGGTTTCGAGCGCGCGCGGCATCGAGGTGTCTACGCGAATAGCGTGGCCGTTTTCATCACGCAGCGAGGTACGGGTGCCCGCGCTAATGGCCGATGGCGCAACCGGCGCGGCGCCACCCGGCTGGATGCTGCTGTGCGAAATGCGCCCGGTGTGCCACAGCTGAACGGCAATACGCCCGTTTTCCGCGTGTACGCCGGCGGTGATTTTTTTCCATGCGGCAATCTGTTCCGGGCTGTGCAGGCCCGGTGCGCCCGCGTAGCCTTTAGCCTGAGCGGAGATCTGGGTAGCTTCGGAAATAATCAGGCCTGAGCTGGCGCGCTGGCGGTAGTATTCGCCCATCAGCGGGGTAGGAATATCGCCCGGTTCAATGCTGCGCAGACGCGTCAGCGGAGCCATAAACACGCGATTCGGTACGGTTACCGCACCCACTTTCAACGGGGTAAACAACTTTGATTCTGACATAATGACTCCTGAGTAGACCGGTCGTCTTGAAACGGGGTAAATAAAAACGCCTGTTAAACGGCAGGCGCAGCAATAATACGTTTGGCGTGGGCAAGGGCGCTTTCCAGCGGCGTTGCGCTACGCGTAATTTTAGCCTGCAGATTCGCCCCCAGCCACAGGGAGTAAAGCACCTGCGAGAGGGTTAAGGCGTCTCCGTCAAACGCAAGGCTGCCCTCCTGACGGCCTTTCTCCAGCGCGTCACCGAGGAGAACGATGATCTGGCTGGCGCCTTTATCCATCGCGGTGCGCATATCTTCTGACAGATCGCAGACCTCTGCCGACAGCTTCACCGTCAGACAGCCGCTGATGATGCCCTGCTGGCAAAACTGCGTCAGCGTATGCTGATAGTAGGCCAAAAGGCGGTCGCGATAGTTCCCCTCGCCGTGGTCAAAGTGCTCGACCAGGCGCTGAAGATATCCGGCGTAGTGGTGGTCGAGCAGCGCAACGCCAAAGGCTTCTTTAGAGCGAAAGTAGTGATAGAAAGAGCCTTTCGGCACTTCCGCTGTTTTCAGCAGTTCGCTCAGCCCCATACCGGTAAACCCCCGATGCATGCAGAGCTGCTCGCCGGTGGCCAGGATATGTTCGCGGGTGTTACATTCACTGTGCTTGTTCATGGTGCTCACTGTAATAGACCGATTGGTCTAATGCAAGTCATAATTAAAAATGCCGCCTGGCGCAGAGGCTGATGAACAAAATTTGCGTACGGCGGATGAAACGTCTTCAATAAAGAAAGAGATGAGCGGCAGGAGAGGCGAAGTGGCTGAACAACTGGAATTCTTCCCGGTACAGAGTCCGTGCCGGGGGATTTGTCAGTCTGATGAACGCGGCTACTGTCGGGGGTGTATGCGTAGCCGCGACGAGCGTTTTAACTGGCAGAAAATGAGCGATGCGCAAAAGCAGGATGTTTTGCGTCTGTGCCGACAGCGGTTGCTGCGCAAATTACGCGCAGCTAAGCAGGATAGTGCGGTAGAACCGCAGCAACCCTCACTGTTTTAAGCCTAAAATTGCGTATACTCAGGGCACTTTTTTATTGAGGAAGCTGTTATGGTTCAGCGTATTGCTATGGCTCCGCAGGGGCCGGAATTCTCTCGTTTTGTGATGGGCTACTGGCGTCTGATGGACTGGAATATGTCCGCTCAGGCGCTGGTGGGCTTTGTTGAGCAACACCTGGATCTGGGCATTACCACCATCGATCATGCCGATATTTACGGTGACTATCGCTGCGAGGCGGCGTTTGGCGAAGCGCTAAAGCTGGCGCCGCATCTGCGCAGCAGGATGGAAATTGTCACCAAGTGCGGGATTGCCACGAAAGCGCGGGCGGAAAACACCATCGGTCACTATATTACCGACCGCGACCATATTGTTCTCAGCGCGGAGCAGTCGCTGCGTAACCTTGCCACCGACCATATTGACCTGCTGCTGATTCATCGTCCGGACCCGCTGATGGATGCGGATGAAGTGGCGGAAGCCTTCCTGGCCCTTCACCATAGCGGCAAGGTTCGTCACTTCGGCGTATCGAACTTTACCCCCGCCCAGTTTACCCTGCTGCAGTCGCGCCTGCCGTTTACCCTGGCGACCAACCAGGTGGAAATTTCTCCGGTCCATCAGCCGCTGCTGCTTGACGGTACGCTGGATCAGCTTCAGCAGCTGCGCATTCGCCCGATGGCATGGTCCTGCCTCGGCGGCGGTCGTTTGTTTAACGACGACAGCTTCCAGCCGCTGCGCGATGAGCTGGCGCGCGTTGCTCAGGAGCTGAATGCGGAGAGCATTGAGCAGGTGGTGTATGCCTGGATCCTGCGCCTGCCGTCGCAGCCGTTGCCGATTATTGGCTCAGGGAAAATAGAGCGCGTGCGTTCCGCGGTGGTGGCCGAAAAGCTGAAGATGTCCCGCCAGCAGTGGTTCCGTATCCGCAAAGCGGCGTTAGGCTACGACGTTCCGTAAACCCCATCATCTCCGCAATGGCCTACACTTAGTAGCGACAGAGCCATTAAGGAGGTGTTATGCAACGATGTATTCTCGCCATACTTACCCTGGCCGCGTGCGCAGGCGCGCAGGCGGCCAGTGAAAGCGTCGATATCAATCTTGTCACCAGCCAGAGCGTCGGTCAGGCTATCGGTAGCGTTAAAATCAGCGAAACCGCGAAAGGCCTGGAGTTTACGCCAGACCTGAAGGCGCTGCCTCCCGGCGAGCACGGCTTCCATATCCACGCCAACGGCAGCTGCCAGCCCGCGATTAAAGAGGGTAAAGCCGTCGCCGCTGGCGCAGCAGGCGGGCACTACGATCCGCAAAAAACCGGTAAGCATGAAGGTCCCGACGGCGCTGGTCACCTCGGCGATCTGCCGTTCCTTGTGGTCAATAACGATGGTAAAGCAACCCAGCCGGTGGTCGCGCCGCGCTTAAAAACGCTGGATGAGGTTAAAGGGAAGGCGCTGATGATTCACGTGGGAGGCGACAATATGTCCGATAGCCCGCAGCCCCTTGGCGGCGGCGGTGAGCGGTTCGCCTGCGGCGTGATTAAGTAGTTCTTTCCGTTAAGGTGCCGGCAATTGGCGCCTGTTCCAGCTGCGACAGTGCGCACCATAGTCGCCAGATAACCGCCGCCAGCTCTTTGGCCGCCGGCTGGTGGTGGTGATTAAGCGCGTCGCAGATGCGCTGCAGCTCCTGCAGCGTCGAGGCGAGTGGCCGCTGCTGTACCCCGCGCTCGCTCATCACATCCCGCAGCAGGCTGATACATAAATCGCGCACCTGCGATAGCGGGTCGGAACGGGTTTCCCACTCGCGAAGCTGCCACACCACGTGGGAACAGTTGAGCAAAACCACGCCCCAGCGCAGCAGCCAGCGGCGCGCCAGCGCATCCTGGCTATTGCTGAGCTGGCTGATGTGGTGATAAACCAGCGATTCAAATTCATGCTCGCTATGCTGCGGGCGGCGGCTTAGCTGGTCGACAAAGTGACGCCGTAACGCACGGATATGACGGCGGCTTTTACGCGCGTCTGAACCCGGGCTGATGATGGCGAACGCCAGCCAGGCAAGGCCGACGCCGATGATTTTGCCCAGATTATCGTTAAGAAACGATGCGTAGTCGTAGACCGGCGGGTTGGTCACCGAAATAAACGACCCCATAAATACAATCAGCTGCCCCCACAGTCCGGCGAGCTTAGGCATCTGGAGTTTCAGCAGCTGCATGGTGGTCAGCAGGGGAAACAGAAACAGCAGGAACTGCCATAAATCGGTTATCTGCACCATCAGGCCAAACTTCACCACAAAGCTAAAGAGTGAAAGCAGGATCAGGGTACGCATCAGCAGCGTTAGTGACTTAAACGGCGAAGGAGAGACCGAATAGAGCACGCAGCAGATCGCCGCCAGGGTCAGGGCTGCGGCGCAGGCCTGCCATTGGGTGCTAATTCCCCAGGCGCCGACCATCACCAGCGCGCAAAAGGTGCGTACGCCGTTCCATAAGGCTTCGGCCTGATCGGTATGGCGGGCCAGCGCTGGCGCGGAAGGTACGTTAAATTCGGTTATCGCGCTGGCGTTTTCGATGCGCCTGAGCCAGCGGCTGCTCACCAGATAGAGACGACAGAAGTAGCGCAGACGCTTCCAGAAGGCGATATGCCGGTAGTCAGCGTCCGCGGGCGGCGCCAGCGGAGCGATGATGCGGGCAACGCTCAGGGCGTCGGCGTTGGCATGAGATAACTCGTTGAGCAACGACTCCAGTATCTCGCGGGTGCGGGCGGGCGCGGTGGGCCAGTTGAGCAGCATTCGCCGCAGGCTCGAAATCACGCTGGTCATTCGCAGCTGTTGATGCAGCAGGTAGTTCAGCAGCGGATTTTGCCGACGAAAGCGATAGTGGCTCCAGAAGGCCTGAATGCGCAGCAGATTCATGGTCAGGATTTGCCCAATCACGCTCTCGTGCGCGGTGCGAATGGCATCGGTCGTTTCCGGCACCCACAGCAGGCTGGCGTGTTCCAGCAGGCGCGCATGCATGTTTTTCAGCGCCGTCAGCAGCGTAGCGCCATCGGAGGTGCTCGGTAAGATCATCATCATCAGCCCGCCGCACAAAATACCGACGATAACCTCGCAGACGCGCGACTGGGCGATGGTCCACAGCTCATTCGCGTCGGTGATATTGATAACCGGGAAAGCGATAATCGCGCAGGTGTAGCCCGCAAGCTGGAAAGCGTAGGCGACGTTATTGGTAAACATCGCGCAGGCCCACGTGCAGAGGGCTATCCACGCCGAAATGCTGAACAGAAATAGCCACGGATCGTTGAGCGTATGCCCGGCCAGCAGCAGCGCCGCGCAGGCGCCGAGCAGGCTGCCGGCAATACGCCCGAAGCTTTTGCTGATCACCCCGCCGACGGTGGGAAAGCTGACCACCGCGGCGGAGGTCATCGCCCAGTAGGGTTCGTCAAGATTCAGCCAGTAGGCGACGCTCAGCGCCAGGCACATGGCAATTCCGTTACGCAGGGCATAGCGCCACTGCGGACGGTTGGCCTTAATCCACGGAAGCGAGCGCCACGTCAGAGCCTGCAGCTTCATTATTGCGCGCCGATGGCTACGGTGCAGGTGGTACCGGAGACCAGGATGGTATCCGGCGGCAAATGATCAAACTCAATACGCACCGGTACGCGCTGGGCAAGACGGACCCACGGAATATTCGGCTTAATGTTCGCCACCAGATCGCCGCCGCTCTCCACGCTCTGGTCGACGATGGCGCGTCCGATACTGCCTACGTGACCCTGTAACTTTTGTTTGCTGCTATAGAGTACGATCTGCGCGCTATCGCCGGGACGGATATTACGCAGTTTCGTTTCTTCAAAATAACCGATCACGTAAAAGGAGTGGCTGTCGACGAGGGCAAAAAGCGGATGGCCTACGGCTGCGTAGTCGCCAACGCGGGTCGAAAGGTTCGTTACCCAGCCGTCAACCGGGGCCTTAATTTCGGTCTGCGCGAGCTGCCATTGGGCATGATCGAGGGTGGCCTGGGCGGCTCCCACGACGGCCTTAGCCGCTGCCAGGTTAGTATTAGCGGTATTAAGCGCAGTATTGGCGTTTTCTAAATCTTCTGCGGAGATGAAATTCTCGGAGAGATGGCGTCGGCGAGCGGCATCGCTGGCGGCTTTTTTCTGTTCAGCCTGCGCGCGGGCAACTTCAGCTCGAGCCTTGTCGAGCTGGGCCTGGGCGTTGAGCAGGGCGATTTTATAAGGCGTGTCATCGATTCTGAACAGCACGTCTCCCGCTTTAACCAGCTGGTTGTCGCGCACGTTAAGCTGCAGGATGCTGCCGGAAACCTGCGGCGTGACGCCAACCTGCTCGGCGCGGACCTTGCCGTCGCGGGTCCACGGGGATTGCGTGTAGTAATTCCAGACCAGCCAGGCGGCAATAATAGCCAGCGCGGCGACCAGCAGCGTGGATAAGTATTTTAGTTTCTTCATGTAATGAACATTACCAGATAGTCAGTAAAACCAGCGCCAGACAGACGGAGAGCGCAAAGAAGGAGAGGTCCATTAGCAGGGGATGCCAAATCTCGCCTGCATACATCCAGTCCCGCAGCTGGCGGTGGATAATCAACCAGATAAAAAAGCCCAGCAAAACGGCTTTAAAGACGGGAGGGAAATAGACAGAAGCGCCGAACACCAGGTCCTGGAGCGACAATCCGGCAGTGTTAAGACTCAGTTTCACAAGCAAAAATCCTTTGCCGTTGCAGGAAGAATGTTCAGGTTATGCGATTATTCACATTGTAAATCATTGTTCTGATTTTAGTGAATCGGGTAATTCATTTGTTTTGGTAATTTAAATGCTGCACACTATTCTAAAATCAGTATAATAACTTAGCAAGCTAATTATAAGGAGATGAAATTGGAATCGCCACTTGGTTCTGATCTGGCACGTTTGGTGCGCGTCTGGCGCGCGCTAATCGACCATCGCCTGAAACCTCTGGAGTTAACGCAGACGCACTGGGTCACGCTGCATAACATTCACCAGCTGCCGCCTGAACAGTCGCAGATTCAGCTGGCGAAAGCCATTGGTATTGAGCAGCCGTCGCTGGTTCGCACGCTCGACCAGCTGGAGGAGAAAGGGCTTATTTCTCGCCAGACCTGTGCTAACGATCGGCGGGCAAAACGTATCAAGCTTACCGAAAAAGCCGAGCCTTTGATTAACGAAATGGAAGAGGTTATCGGCAAAACGCGTGATGAGATTCTGGCCGGCGTATCTAAGGAAGAAGTGGAAACGCTGCTTAATTTGATTCGTAAACTTGAACACAACATTCTCGATCTCCAGGCAAAAGATTGACCTTAGCGAGGCCTTGAGGACTCTCAAGGCCTCTTTTTTATTCATTCATGCCAGACCACTACGCGGTTACGCCCGCCGTTTTTCGCTTCGTACATCGCGGTATCCGCGCGCTTAACGCACTCTTCTGCCGAAACGTGCGCATCCTGCGTGGTGAACACGCCCATACTGATGGTCATTCTCTCCGGTAATCCCTCCTGCTTCTCGCTGACCGACAGGCGGATACGTTCGGCGATTGCCAGCGCTTCGTTGGCGCCGATATTCACCAGCAGCACGGCAAACTCTTCCCCGCCGATACGCGCGGCAGCGTCGTCCTGGCGCACGTTGTTCTGCAACACGCTGGCAGCAAACTGAATCACCTTATCTCCCTGCACGTGACCGTAGGTGTCATTGATGCGCTTGAAGCGATCGAGATCGCAGACGATGACCGACAGCGGCTGTGAAGCGGAAGCCTTCGACAATCGCTGAGTCAGGGTGTCATAGAAATAGCTGCGGTTATACAGCCGGGTCAGGGGATCGCGAATCGAGTTCTGGTAAGAGCGGACGTATCTTTCGTTTGATTCACGATAGAGTATAAAAACGTCACCAAGCAGAATTAAAATCAGAAACAGGGTGCTAAGCGTTTCAAAAAGCCGCGCCTGATTCCAGGAGTGAGCGTTACCGCTAACCGTGGAGAGCAGCACCAGCAGCGTAAAAATATAGGCGGTACAAAAAAAGGCGCCGCTGTACCAGAATATATTACGCAACCGAGTCAGGCCGATAAGTAAAATCAGCGTTAATGACCATATGATAATTAATAGCCAGCCAATGCGATTATGCCATAGTGGCGTAAAGGTATAGGTCAGGTTATCAATGAATTCAATGCTTAGCAACGACGAGTTGCTGGAATGGACCCACGATAATATGAGCGTTGCGCTGATAAAAATAAAACAACTCATGAGTACCGCGCCGTGAATTTTTCTTGAGTGGGCGGTGAGATGGCGGACACGATATAAAAAAATTGCCGCTATAAATAAAATAGCCATCATTATGTTGCGGAAAAAATAAAAAATCAGCGCGTCATTTTGATTGATCTCGCGCCCCTGAGCGCAGACCAGCCAGTCGGGATAGCTGCCTATCGTTCCCAGCATCAGCAGGGCCGAGCAGGTAAACGCGAAGGCTATCGGGGCCAGGTACAGCTGTTTTTTATCACACAGATATTTCATGCCCATAAAGCAGGCAATCATAATATGAAAGCCCATCAGCGAAATAGTCAGCACGGGGAAAAGCATGGATGATGTTGTAGAGATACGATGAATTAATGAGGTGGTGATAAAATTAACCACGGCAATGGATAAACCGCACGCGACAGCGTAAATAAATATCCGGTAGGGTAAGCTTTTTATATTAACGCGCATAGTCAACATCCCTGAGAAATGCGAAGGTAAAACGACAAGGTAGTCGTGAATGCTTTTAAATAATACTGAGTGGAGAATACGTGATGGCGACGGGCAGAATATTGCGCGGGCGCAAATTAGTGTATGTATAAAAGAAAAATATAAATATATATGAATTATTTATTTACGCGGAGGAAATAATACGTATTTTGTATCAATAAGCGGCCCGTCCGGGCCGCAGAGAGAAGATTTAGCGCGGGGAGACCGTCACCTGGCTGCCGCTGCCGGCAATGGCTACGCGCTGGCCGACGGAGAAAGGCGTGCTGCCTTGCTTTTGCACTACCATGATGGTGTTACCGTCATCTTTACGGATTTCCAGCTCAACGCCCTGGGTTTTGTTCATCGCACCCTGTACGCCCTGACCGGCTACTCCGCCGGCGACAGCGCCTGCCGCCGTTGCCAGGGAGCGACCCGTGCCGCCGCCAATGGTGTTACCGAGGAAGCCGCCGAGCACCGCGCCGCCGATGGCGCCGATGGCGTTGCTGTCATCTCCGCCCTGAATCTGCACCGCGCGGGTATGCACAATGGTGCCGTAGGTCACGCTCTGGACCTGTTTGGCTTCAGATGCGGAGTAAACATCGCCGGACAGGCCGCTGCTGCTGACGCAGCCTGCAAGCGTAAAACCAATCATCGAGACAGCCAAAACACGTAAAATCATTTATGAATCTCCTGTTCACCAAGAAGCGTTCTGTTGAACTTCCTTGTAGCCAATTATATGGCATTTAAGCGTCTGCTGGCATAGCAGATGCAACGACTATACAAAAAATAATAATCAGAGTCGTCTCAACCTAAACTAAACACAAGTTCTTTACCCTAAGAACCGGCAGCGCTGCTTGTATTGTTAAAAAGTATTATAGCAGCGTAGCTTTGCCCCCTCGTTTATGATGGAGTGTGGGGATATACGAGAGTCATGGAATGAAGGAAAGCGTATGAAATCAGGCCGTTTTATCGGCGTTATGTCCGGCACCAGCCTTGATGGTGTTGATGTTGTTCTCGCAGCAATTAATGAAAATCTGGTTGCCCAGCAGGCCAGCCTGACCTATCCCATCCCCATCGCGATTAAAGAAGATATCCTGGCCATCTGCCAGGGGCAGCAGCTAACTCTTTCACAGCTGGGGCGTCTCGATACGCGCCTGGGACGGCTATTTGCCGATGCGGTTCTGGCATTGATGGCTCAGGAAAAGCTCAAGGCTGCGGACATCATCGCTATCGGCTGCCATGGCCAAACGGTCTGGCATGAGCCAGCAGGCGATGCGCCGCATACTCTGCAGATTGGCGACAATAACCAGATTGCCGCGCATACCGGCGTGACGGTGGTCGGGGACTTTCGCCGTCGCGATATGGCGCTCGGCGGGCAGGGCGCGCCGCTGGTCCCGGCGTTCCATCACGCGCTGCTGGCGCACCCGGTTGAGCGTCGAATGGTTCTCAATATTGGCGGGATCGCCAACCTCTCTTTGCTGGCGCCAGGTCTGCCGGTGCGCGGCTACGACACCGGCCCGGGCAACATGCTGATGGATGCGTGGGTGTGGCGTCAGTGTGGCAAACCCTACGATAAAGACGCGCAGTGGGCCAGCGAGGGTAAAATTGTGCTGCCGTTACTGCAGGATATGCTAAGCGATCCGTGGTTTGCGCTGCCGGCGCCAAAGAGCACCGGTCGTGAATACTTTAACTACGGCTGGCTGTCGCAGCATCTGGCGCGTTATCCGGGGCTTCGCGCCCAGGACGTTCAGGCGACCCTTGCGGAGCTGACCGCCGTCAGCATCAGTGAACAGGTGCTGCTCAGCGGGGGATGTGAACGTCTGCTGGTATGCGGCGGCGGGGCGCGCAATCCGCTGCTGATGGCCCGTCTGGCGGCGCTGCTGCCGGGAACCGAGGTATCGACGACCGATGAGGCGGGGATCAGCGGTGATGATATGGAGGCGCTGGCTTTCGCATGGCTGGCGTGGCGGACGCTTGCCGGACTACCCGGCAATCTCCCTTCCGTGACCGGCGCGTCGCATGCTTCCGTGCTTGGCGCGATTTTTCCGGCTAATCCGCCGCAAAATCAGAGTTAACTGAAATCACCCGCGGCGGTTTCTTCGTAAACTGAACAGCGTTGAGGGAGGGCGTTATGCCTTCCCGGACCGGGAAAGTCGAAGGCAAATTGATGAAAAAAATTCTTATTCTTGCTGTACCTTTTATGCTGGCGGGCTGTAGCTACTACAACCAGTTTGTCGAGCGGATGAATACGGACACCCTCGAGTATCAGTGTGACCAGAAACCGTTGACCGTCCATCTCAATCATACTCGCCAGCAGGTCAGCTTTATTTACGATAATCAGCAGCTCAATTTACAGCAGGGACTCTCCGCCTCTGGCGCGCGCTATACCGATGGCGTTTACGTCTTCTGGTCGAAGGGCGATAGCGCCACCGTCTATAAACGGGACCGTATCGTGCTGGAAAACTGTCAGCTGCAAACCGCCAAACGTTGAGATTTCAGCCATGGGGGCGCACAATAACGCTACCCTTTGATTATTTTCTCAATTGCCATGTCTGATAACGACGAATTGCAGCAAATCGCGCACCTGCGCCGTGAGTATACCCGTGGTGGCCTGCGCCGCCACGATCTTCCTGCCGAACCGCTGGCACTCTTTGAGCGCTGGCTGCGTCAGGCCTGTGACGCAAAGCTCGCTGACCCAACGGCGATGGTTGTCGCGACCGTCGATGAAAACTCGCAGCCTTACCAGCGCATCGTGTTGCTCAAGCACTACGATGAGAAAGGCCTGGTGTTCTATACCAACCTTGGCAGCCGCAAAGCCCATCAGATTGAAAAGAATCCCCGCATCAGCCTGCTTTTCCCGTGGCATATGCTGGAGCGTCAGGTTATGGTTATCGGTAAAGCGGAACGTCTTTCAACGCTGGAAGTGGTGAAATATTTCCATAGCCGTCCGCGCGATAGTCAGATTGGCGCATGGGTGTCGCAGCAGTCCAGCCGTATCTCGGCGCGCGGCATCCTTGAGAGTAAGTTCCTTGAGCTTAAGCAAAAATTCCAGCAGGGCGAAGTGCCGCTGCCGAGCTTCTGGGGCGGATTCCGCGTCAGTATCGAACAGATGGAGTTCTGGCAGGGCGGCGAGCATCGTCTGCACGATCGTTTTCTCTACCAGCGGCAAAACGGCGGCTGGCAAATCGACCGACTGGCGCCATAAAGGGCGCAAAAATGTTGTGTTAAGCGCTGGTGCATCGTGGCCCGGCGCTTTATTCTATACGCTTCATTTTTCAAGCTGCATCTTTGTTAGCTGCGCCTGCCTGGCTCTGTCGCTTACCTGAGTAAGTTCCCTGGGCTTTCACATGCTTGCCGCGGCGATGCAGCTTGAACAATTTTGCGTATACCCGTCATACTTCAAGTTGCATGTGCGTTGGCTGCGTTCACTCACCCGAATCACTTACTACAGTAAGCTCATCGGGATTCGTTCACTTGCCGCCTTCCTGCAACTCGAATTATTTAGGGTATAGATGTTTTTTTCGCGTCTGGCGAAAAGTCGTGTACCGGCAGAGGTGCAGTCGTTTTATAGATGGAGAATTTGATGGCTAGCAGTAACTTGATTAAACAATTGCAGGAGCGGGGGCTGATAGCCCAGGTGACGGACGAAGAAGCGTTAGCAGAGCGACTGGCGCAAGGCCCGATCGCGCTCTATTGCGGCTTCGATCCCACCGCTGACAGCTTGCATTTGGGGCATCTTGTTCCATTGTTATGCCTGAAACGCTTCCAGATGGCCGGCCATAAACCGGTTGCCCTGGTGGGCGGCGCGACCGGTCTGATTGGCGACCCGAGCTTTAAAGCCGCGGAGCGTAAACTGAACACTGAAGATACCGTGCAGGAGTGGGTAGATAAAATTCGCAAACAGGTCGCGCCTTTCCTCGACTTTGATTGCGGTGAAAATTCTGCCATTGCCGCCAACAACTACGACTGGTTTGGCAGCATGAACGTGCTGACTTTCCTGCGTGATATCGGCAAGCACTTCTCGGTAAACCAGATGATCAACAAAGAAGCGGTGAAGCAGCGTCTGAACCGCGACGACCAGGGCATCTCTTTTACCGAGTTCTCCTACAATCTGCTGCAGGGTTACGACTTTGCCTGCCTGAACAAGCTGCACGGCGTGGCGCTGCAAATCGGCGGTTCTGACCAGTGGGGCAACATTACCTCCGGTATCGACCTGACCCGTCGTCTGCACCAGAACCAGGTCTTTGGCCTCACCGTTCCGCTGATCACCAAGGCGGACGGCACGAAATTCGGTAAAACCGAAGGCGGCGCAGTGTGGCTGGATCCGAAGAAAACCAGTCCGTACAAGTTCTACCAGTTCTGGATCAACACCGCTGATGCCGACGTTTATCGCTTCCTGAAGTTCTTCACTTTTATGGATATGGCTGAAATTAATGCCCTGGAAGAAGAAGACAAAAACAGCGGTAAAGCACCGCGCGCCCAGTATGTGCTGGCCGAACAGGTGACCCGCCTGGTGCACGGTGAAGAAGGTCTGGTGGCGGCAAAACGCATTACCGAGAGCCTGTTCAACGGTAACCTGAGCGATTTGAGCGAGGCCGATTTCGAACAGCTGGCGCAGGATGGCGTGCCGATGATCGAAATGGATAAAGGCGCCGATCTGATGCAGGCGCTGGTGGATTCCGAGCTGCAGCCGTCCCGCGGTCAGGCGCGTAAAACCATCGCATCCAATGCGGTGACCATCAACGGCGAAAAACAGTCCGACCCGGAATACGTATTTGTCGATGCCGACCGTCTCTTTGGTCGCTACACCTTACTGCGTCGCGGTAAGAAAAATTACTGTCTGGTCTGCTGGAAGTAATTGCGTAAAGGCAGGGGCGTGGGAAACCGCGCCCCTTATTTTTTGCTCTCAGGTAATCAAGATGAAGAATATCCTCGCCATCCAGTCCCACGTTGTGTTTGGCCATGCGGGCAACAGCGCCGCTGAATTTCCGATGCGCCGCCTTGGCGCCAACGTCTGGCCGCTTAATACCGTACAATTCTCCAACCATACCCAATACGGAAAGTGGACCGGCTGCGTGATGCCGCCAGCGCATCTGACGGAAATTGTTCAGGGGATTGCCGATATTAACCAGCTGCAGCGCTGTGACGCGGTATTAAGCGGATACCTGGGATCGGCGGAACAGGGCGAACATATTCTTGGCATCGTGCGTCAGGTGAAAAGCGCCAATCCGGCCGCGAAATATTTCTGCGATCCGGTCATGGGGCACCCTGAAAAGGGCTGTATCGTGGCGCCCGGCGTCGCGGATTTTCATGTACGCTATGCGCTGCCGGCGAGCGATATTATTGCGCCAAACCTGGTTGAGCTGGAGATCCTCTGCGGGCATCCGGTGGCGAACGTCAACGAAGCGGTGCTGGCCGCGCGCGAGCTGATTGCACAGGGGCCGGAAGTGGTGCTGGTGAAGCATCTCTCGCGCGCCGGGCTGAGTATGGATCGTTTCGAAATGCTGCTGGTCACCGCGCAGGAAGCCTGGCATATCAGCCGTCCGCTGGTTGATTTTGGCATGCGCCAGCCGGTGGGCGTCGGCGATGTCACCAGCGGGCTGCTGCTGGTTAAGCTGCTGCAGGGCGCGGGACTGCGCGATGCGCTGGAGCACGTGACCGCCGCGGTATATGAAATCATGCTGGCGACAAAAAATATGCAGGAGTATGAGCTACAGGTTGTGGCGGCTCAGGATCGCATCGCGCAGCCGGAGCACTACTTCAGCGCCACGCAGCTTTAAGAGGCGTGAGAACAACTTGCCCGACCTGCGTCGGGCAAGCATCGGCTTCACTTCAGCCCTTCAGCCTCAAGGGCGGCGGCTACCGCAGGCCGCGCAGCAACTCGCTTCATCCATGCCGCAATATTGCTATAGCCTTCCATATCCAGCTTCACGGCGTACGCCCAGCGCAGCACGGTGAACAGGTAGCCATCGGCGATAGTGAAACGGTGCCCGTTAATCCACTCTTTATCTTCCAGGCATTCGTTCACGTACTGCATTTTTTTGTCCAGCAGCGCGCGAGCGACAGGTTTGTAATCCTCCGGCGTATCCGGGCGAAACAGCGGGGTAAAACCTTTATGCAGCTCCGTCGCCACGTAGTTTAGCCACTCCAGCGTCTGATAGCGGGCAATGCTTCCCACCGGCGCCAGCAGCTGGCGGTCCGGCACGCGATCGGCGATATATTGCATAATGGCCACGCCTTCCGTCAGCAGCACATCATCGTCCAGCAGCAGCGCCGGTACCTGACCCTTCGGGTTGATCTGCAGATAATCATCCCCGTTTTCGAGACGCTTTTTCATCACGTCAACGCCCTGCAGGGTGAAGTCCAGCCCGCTTTCGCGTAGCGCGATATGCGAAGCAAGAGAACAAGCGCCGGATTTGTAGAACAGTTTCATCGGTAACTCCTCGTGGCTGCGGTTTCCTGTATGTTAGTCCGCCCAGGGGTAAAAAAAAACCGCTAACAGCGCGTTAGCGGTTTAAAGTTTTGGGTTTTCCCGGTGAGCTTAGGCCGTAGCGGTATCGCTGGCTTTTGCTGTTTTATCATCGTCCTGGGTCATGCGGTTCAGCTTCGGCGCCGTCAGCAGCATCAGGATGGCGATAATGCCGGTGGCGACACCGATATGCAGGAACACGCGACCGTAAACTTCCAGCGACATCAGCGGGTCAGTTACGTTATCCGGCACCGCCATCATGTTGGCGACGTAGCCGCCGATCAGGTTGGCGCCAGCGGTAGTCAGGAACCAGCTACCCATGATGAAGCCCATCAGGCGCTGCGGAACCAGCTGTGCCACCATCGCCAGACCCAGACCGGAGATCATCAGTTCACCGATACTCTGCAGGCCGTAGCTGATAACCAGCCAGCTGACGTTCACGATACCCGCGTCGGTGGCAAACTTAGCGCCCAGCGGCAGTACGAGGAAGGCGCCGGAACAGAGGACCATACCAATAGCAAACTTCATCGGCATCGGCAGGGTATCGCCCATTTTGTTGTAGATAGCGGCCAGAATCGGGCTACCGATAATGATCCAGAATGGGTTCAGCGCCTGGTACTGCTCAGGCTCGAAAGCGATGCCCAGCAGAGAGTGTTCAACGTTGCGAATCGCAAAGAAGTTAAGGGAGGTTGGCATCTGGCTGTACAGAACGAAGAAGATAATCGCCTGCAGCATCAGGATGAACGCGACGATCATTTTGCGACGGGCCGCGCCCTGCATCGCGAAGGCTTCTTTAGCGAAAATAACGATGATGCCCAGCGCAACCACGCCCAGCGCCATACGTGCAATACCCTGGTTGTGCAGCAGCCAGGTTGCAATCGCGATGAGAACCACCACGCCAACGATTGTCGCCAGCAGCTTGCCTACCTGCAGCGGGGCGAAGTCAGGCTTCGAGCCGTACTGTTTAACCCAGCGCTGGCAGAAAGTGAAGTTGACGATGGTGATCACCAGGCCGACAAAGCTCAGGGCGAAAGCGACGCTCCAGCCGAACTTCGCCGCCAGCCACGGCGTGGCCAGCATAGAGAAGAAGGAACCGATGTTGATGGACATGTAGTACATGGTAAATGCACCGTCCAGACGCGGGTCGTTCTTTTCATAGCAGGTTGAGAGCAGGGAAGAGGGGTTAGCCTTAAACAGACCGTTACCGACGGCAATCGTCGCCATACCTATATATACGATGCTCGCATCGTGCCCTGACCATGCCACCAGGCCGTAGCCGATAGCCAGAACGATTGCGCCGAGCATGATGACGCGCTTAGTGCCAAGCACCTTGTCGCCAAGCCAGCCGCCAATCGCCACCAGACCGTAGACCAGCGCGCTAAAGGAGGAGAACAGAGTAATAGAGTCCGCTTCTGACATACCCAGCTGTTTAACCAGGTAAACGGCCATGATCCCTTGCAGGCCGTAGAAACCAAAACGTTCCCACAGCTCAATAGAGAAGATGAGATAGAACGAACGTGGTTGTTTGAAAGCGTTTAAACTTACGCTTTCTGTTGGTTTATTGTTTGCAGTCGACACAAATACCTCTTTTTTTACATCCCATATTAACGGGGGGTGTTCGGGGCGCAATCTTCTCAGACCGCCGCCTTTATAGTTATTCTGGAGGGAAAACGGCAGGTAATGTTCACTATCCTGCCCCTTCAGGCAATAGCTTTGCAATAATCTGTTACACATATTCCATGCGGCATAATACACCGTCTACTCAAATGTTATTCAGAGTTAAATTTCAAGGTTTAGCCAAAGGTAGAGTTTTTATCTGTTGGAATCCGAAGCTTTTCGCATAATGGCGATATGTTCTGCTGTATGCGCTTGCATCCAGTGATATAGCCCATAATCCTAAAAATTGATGGGTTATTGTGTTGGTATTTAACTTAAGGGTATTTGAATCAGCAGGTTTCCACGCCAGGACGTTAACATTAAATCAACAATAAATTGACCAGGTGATCTCGATCACAAATGTATAGAAATTTTGCCTCTAAAAAAAATGAATAAGCTGGCCGATGATTATATAACCGCATAATCACCCGCAACAGCGCGAAAATGATGGCGTGAATGTCGATAAAGGCGGGGGAAAAGCAGCGTCATCACCCTGATGGATAATGACGCGATGCGTGTTCAGAGATCGACCTTCTCTTTGTACTCGCAAAGGTCTTCTATCAGGCAGGAGCCGCAGCGCGGTTTGCGGGCAATACAGGTATAACGACCGTGGAGGATTAACCAGTGATGGCAGTTGACTTTAAATTCCGCTGGAACCACCTTTAACAGCTTTTCTTCGACCTGTTCAACGTTCTTACCGGGCGCAAATTGTGTCCTATTGCAAACGCGGAAGATATGCGTATCGACGGCGATTGTCGGCCAGCCAAAGGCGGTGTTGAGTACCACGTTCGCGGTTTTACGGCCGACGCCGGGAAGCGCCTCAAGGGCCGCCCGATCTTCCGGCACTTCGCCATTGTGCTGCTCAAGCAGGATACGACAGGTCTTGATGACGTTTTCTGCTTTGCTGTTAAACAGGCCAATGGTCTTGATATACGACTTCACGCCCTCAACGCCCAGGGCCAGCATGGCCGCCGGCGTGTTGGCGACCGGGTAGAGTTTTGCCGTCGCTTTGTTGACGCTGACGTCGGTGGCCTGCGCCGAGAGCAGGACGGCGATCAATAATTCAAACGGCGAGTGAAAATTCAGCTCCGTGGTGGGGTGCGGGTTGTTATCCCTGAGCCTGGTGAGGATCTCCAGGCGTTTACTCTTATTCATTCCAGGCTTTTCCCGTCACATCAGACGGCGCAACGACATCGGCTTGTACCGCTTTAGCTTTGCGCTGTTTGCTACGTTCATCGATAAGGTATTTTACCGCCAACATCATACCGAGGCCAATAAATGCCCCCGGCGGCAGCATCGCCAGCAGAAACGGCGTATCGGTATGAAATACTTCAATGCGCAGAACTTTAGCCCAGCTGCCGAGCAGGCTATCGGCACCGTCAAACAGGGTACCGTTGCCGAGAATTTCCCGCATTGAGCCGAGCACAAACATCGCGCAGGTCGCCCCCATACCGATGGAAAAACCATCCAGCGCCGACAGCGCCGGGCCTTTTTTCGCGGCAAAGGCCTCGGCGCGCCCAACCACGATACAGTTGGTGACAATCAGCGGGATAAAGATCCCAAGAGACTGATAGAGGCCGAACGCGTAGGCGTTGATCAGCATCTGCACGACGCTCACCACCGAAGCGATGATCATGACGTAAATCGGAATACGGATTTCCGCCGGCGTCCAGCGGCGCAGGCTGGAAATGGTCAGGTTCGTCAGGGTGAGCACCAGCGTTGTCGCCAGCCCAAGGCCAAGGGCGTTGGTGGCGGTTGAGGTCACGGCGAGTAGGGGACACATCCCCAGCAGCTGAACCAGCGCGGAGTTGTTTTTCCACAACCCCTGAACAATAACGTCTTTTACTTCGCTCATGATTTAGTCTCCACAGGGAGTGAATGCGGAAATCTGCGCGGGCAGCGTTTGTGCGTACAGGCCGGCGCGCTTGACGGCATTGACCACCGCGCGCGGGGTAATGGTGGCCCCGGTAAACTGGTCGAAGTCGCCGCCGTCTTTTTTCACGGCCCAGTGGCTGTCGTTTTGCCCATGAATCACTTTACCGGCAAAGAGAGTGATCCAGTCGGAAATTCTGAGTTCAATTTTATCGCCCAGCCCCGGCGTCTCATGATGTTCGGTGACGCGGGTACCCAGCACGGTACCTTTAAAATCGGCGGCCACCAGCAGCTGAATGGCCCCGGAATAGCCGTCCGGTGCGGTGGCTTCCATCACCGCAGCCACCGGTTTTTCGCCATCCTGAGCGATCCAAACCTTGTGCTGGCCTTTTCCCAGCGCCGGGGCGGTAACTTGATAACAGCTTTTCAGCAAGTCGTTGTTATAAAGATTAGCCGGCATAACCTGGTCAAATAAGGCTTTTTGCTGCTGGGCAGCCTGGTCTTCAATGGTGCTTTTGGTCAGCTCGTTAATCGCGGCCGTCAGCCCGGTAGACCCGGCCGCAAAGAGGGCCAGCGTGATGCCGTGTTTACGCATGCTTTGTAACATGTTCGGGTCCTCAGCGGTGGCCGTACGCGCGCGGGCGCGTATAGTAATCGATCAAGGGAACGGTAATATTGGCCAGCAGAACGGCAAAGGCCACGCCATCCGGATAGCCGCCAAAGCTGCGAATTAGCCATACCAGTAATCCCGCCAGCGCGCCGAAGATCAGGCGTCCGCGATTGGTGGTGGAGGCGGTTACCGGATCCGTCAGAATAAAGAACGCGCCCAGCATGGTGGCGCCGGACAGCAGATGAATTTGCGGCGAGGCGAGGCTTTCCGGGGAGAACAGCCATCCGAGAGTAGCGCAAACGGCAAGGCTCAGCAGAAAACTGACCGGGATATGCCAGCGAATGGCTTTTTGCCATAACAGGAACAGACCACCCGCCAGATACGCCACGTTAACCCACTGCCAGCCGAGGCCGGCGAGCGCGCCGCCGTAGACAGGATACTGGAGAATCTCTTCAACCGCGTGACCGGCATGAAGCGAGGTTTTGAAGGTATCCAGCGGCGTAGCCTGGCTGATACCGTCAATGCCCATTCGCAGGCTGTTCATGTCTCCACCGCTCCCCGTATGGCCAGCGAAAATCATCCGCAGCGCGTCGCTAAATCCGGGAACATTGGCGGCTATCTCATGCGGCGGGAGCCACGAAGTCATCTGGACCGGGAAGGATATGAGCAGTACGACATAGCCGATCATCGCCGGGTTAAAAGGATTATGACCCAGACCACCGTAGAGCTGTTTAGCGATGATCACCGCGAACGCGGTCCCCAGCACCACCATCCACCAGGGAGCAAAAGGCGGAATACTGATGGCCAGCAGCAGGCCGGTCAGCAGCGCGGAGTTATCGGCGAGGATCGCGGGAATATTTTGTTTGCGCAGTTTAAGGATGGCCGCTTCGGCTCCCCACGCCGTGATGGCGGCAAGGATAATTTGCAGCACGCTACCCCAGCCGAAAAACCAGGTCTGAACCGCGATGCCGGGCACGGCGGCGAGCAGGACCAGCAGCATAATCCGCGAAGTCTGGCGCTGATTGTGGGTATAAGGGGAACTTGCGATTCTGAAAACCATTTAATCCTCGTTAACTGCCTGCCGGGATGCTTTCCGGGCCTGAACGCGGGCGATTGCTTCAGCGACTGCCGCTTTGCGGGCGTCATCATTGGCTGCCGACGGGGGAACTGCTTGTTGCTGTTGTTCTGCTTTACGCGCTTTGGCGCGGGCGATGGCGGCCTCGACGGCGGCCTTGCGCGGGTCAACGGCGGCGGGCTGCTCCGCTGGGGCGTCTTCTGCCGGTGCGGCCTGCTGTTGGGCTTTACGCGCTTTGGCGCGGGCGATGGCGGCCTCGACGGCGGCCTTGCGCGGGTCAACGACGGCGGGCTGCTCCGCTGGGGCGTCTTCTGCCGGCGCGGCCTGCTGTTGGGCTTTACGCGCTTTGGCCCGGGCGATGGCGGCCTCAACGGCGGCTTTGCGCGGGTCACTGGCGGCAGGCTGCTCTGCTACGGCGTCTTCCGCAGGAACCGCCTGCTGTTCGACTTTGCGCGCTTTGGCCCGGGCGATGGCGGCCTCGACGGCGGCCTTGCGCGGGTCAACGGCGGCGTCGGATGACGGCCCGGCGACGTTGCTTTGTGCCTGTTGCTGCGCTTTGCGTGCCCGGGCCTCGGCCTTGCGGGCTTCGCGGGCGGCAATGGCTTCGCTGTTATCCGGTTTGGCGCCGGAGAGCACGATAATCGGCTGCGCCGCGTCACGCTGCTTTTCCCGTACCCGGGCAAGGGCGGCGTTAATCGCGTCCTGATCTTTCGCCGCGGGCTGGACCGCGGCCTGCTTATGCCGCTCCAGACGCGCGGCTTTATCGCGCTCAAGACGCGCCTGACGGGCCTCAAAGCGTAATTTCGCCTCCGCCGCGCGTTTCTCTTCCTGAGCAAGCGCGTAAATCTCCGCTTTTTCCTGGCGGAAGTACTGCACCAGCGGGATATTGCTTGGGCAGACCCAGGCGCAGGCGCCGCACTCAATGCAATCCGCCAGGTTATGGCTGGTGGCTTTGTCGTGCTGCTGGCCTTTGCTGAACCAATAAAGCTGCTGCGGCAGAAGATCGGCCGGGCAGGCGTCCGCGCAGGCGCTGCAGCGGATGCAGCCTTTTTCCTCTTCCGGCTCGCCCATTTCGCTCGCCGACGGCGCCAGCAGGCAGTTGGTGATTTTCACGACCGGCACGTCGAGCCACGGCAGGGTGAAGCCCATCAGCGGCCCGCCCATAATCACCATAGGATCGCCGCTCGGACAGAAACCGGCATCGTTGAGCAGATGGCTGACCGGAGTGCCGAGGCGCGCCCAGACGTTGCCCGGACGCGAGATCGCTTCTCCGGTCAGGGTGACGACGCGCTCAGTCAGCGGCTCGCCGTCGATTACCGCGCGTTTCACCGCATAGGCGGTGCCGACGTTCTGCATCAGCACGCCGATGTCAGAGGAGCGTCCGCCGTGAGGCACCTGCTTGCCGGTGAGGATCTGCGTCAGCTGTTTCGCGCCGCCGGAGGGATATTTCGTGGGGATCACGCGCAGGGAAATACCGTGGGTGTCGGCTAATACCGCGCGCAGCATCGAAATCGCCTGCGGTTTATTATCCTCGATGCCGATCAGGACCTGAGCTGGCTCCAGAATATGGGCAAGGATGCGAATACCCTCGACGATCTGCGCCGCGCAATCCTGCATCAGACGGTCGTCGGCGGTAATATAGGGTTCGCACTCGGCGGCGTTGATAATGAGTGTGTCGATTTTGTCGCCGCCGCCGCGCAGCTTGGCGCCGGTCGGGAAACCCGCGCCGCCCAGTCCGGCCACGCCAAACTGGTGAATACGCTCAATCAGCGCTTCGCGGGATTTATTCTGGTAATCGTTCCAGCCATCGCGTTCAATCCAGCGGTCTTCGCCATCGGCATCAATAATGACGCTCATTTCCGCCAGCGCGGAAGGGTGGGCGGTAGAGTGGGGGGCAATGGCCGCCACCGTACCGGACGTCGGGGCGTGCACCGGCAGCATTCTGCCCCAGCCGCGCGTTAACGGCTGGCCGCGCAGGACGCGATCGCCCGGTTGAATGCAGAGTTCACCTTCCGCGCCGATATGCTGTTTTAGCGGAATGACAAAACGCTGCGGCAGCGACACCTGACGTAGCGGGGTACCGTTGGACTGGGTTTTCATCTCTGGCGGATGGATGCCGCCGTTGAAGTCCCAGACTTTATCTTTGCGAAAAGCGGAAAATAACTTAAACATGTTGTTCCACGGGAATAATGCGTACCGGGATGGTCTGAAGATCCCATTTCCAGGTTTCTGTCGTCGGCGCCACCGGGCGCAGTTCAATACATTGCGTCGGACAAGGCGCGACGCAAAGATTACAGCCGGTACAGAGATCGCTCATCACCGTATGCATGGCGCGCGTGGCGCCGACGATGGCATCGACGGGACAGGCCTGAATGCATTTTGTGCAGCCGATGCAGTTCGCCTCGTCAATCACCGCCAGCATTCGCGCTGGTTCGGCTTCCTGCGCATCGCCGTCTGTCGGCTGCGGATCGACGTTCAATAGCTCGGCGATTTTCAGCATTACCGCTTCGCCGCCGGGGGCGCAGCAGTTGATTTTCTCGCCCTGGGTCCCCACCGCTTCAGCGTAGGGACGACAGCCAGGGTAGCCGCACTGGCCGCACTGGCTCTGCGGAAGCAGGGCATCAATTTTTTCCACCACCGGGTCATCTTCCACCGCAAAGCGGCGGGAAGCGTACCCCAGAATTAAGCCGAAAATTAGCCCCAGCAGGCTAATGGCGACCACGGCTATCCAGACAGCGTTCATTACAACTTCACCAAACCACTAAAGCCCATAAAAGCAAGGGACATTAAACCTGCGGTGACCAGCGCAATCGCGTTACCGCGAAACGGCGCGGGAACATCCGCTACCACCAGTCGCTCGCGAATGGAGGCGAAAAGCACCATAACCAGCGAAAAACCGACCGCGGCGGCAAAACCGTACAGCGCCGATTGCAGGAAATTATGCCCGAGGTTAATGTTGAGCAGAGCCACGCCGAGCACCGCGCAGTTGGTGGTGATCAGCGGCAGGAAGATGCCCAGCAGGCGATACAGCGCCGGGCTGGTTTTACGCACGACCATTTCGGTAAACTGCACCACCACGGCGATGACCAGGATAAAGGCCAGCGTACGTAAATAGACCAGATCCAGCGGGATAAGGATCCAGGTATCAATTAACCAGGCGCAAATAGAAGCCAGCGTCATCACAAACGTGGTGGCGAGCCCCATCCCCATAGCGGCTTCCAGCTTTTTGGAAACCCCCATAAACGGGCACAGTCCAAGAAACTTCACCAGCACGAAGTTGTTAACCAGGACAGTGCCAACAAAGAGCAGTAAATAATCAGCCATCATTCGACCTGAAATAGAAAAAGCCGTCTATTATCGAATAAATCGATACCGGCGACAACAGGTTAACTGTGTGGTTATTACGGATTCACAAAGGTCCGCTTAACCCGTTGAGAACGCCTGAAATAGGGCGCAAGCAGCGCTGCGGCGAGGAGAGGGAAAAGCAGCTGGCGCAGCGCGAGCGCGTCGGAAATCGGGGAAAAGGCAAAGGCTTTTACCGCCAGCAGAAGCGTGATCAGCAGCCAGATAATGTAGTGCTTCGGTACCCCTTTCCGCCGTTTAAAGAAGGCGATGGTCAACCACAGCGTGTAGTACCACATGGCGATCGCAAAGGCTAAGGAGGCGATCCACAGGGCGAGATGTTCGATACTCATCGCGCTCAGCAATGTGTAAGTCTGGGAAGACATCAGAGCATCAGCAAAAAAAAGCAGCGACAATGAGGCGCTAAGCAGGGCTACCAGGAGCCATGCCAGCGGTGCCAGAAGCCATCCGCCAATACGTTCCACAGAGTCAGAAGACATTATTACTCCAAAATTCAACGCCAGTTATAAATAAAAGCAGGGCGGAAGTATAAGCAACTGGCGTGAATGATGACAGTCTTTATTGCACGTAGCGCCAGACGGACTTGGGCACTTCGCCGATGTTGAACAATTTGCCGCCAGAAACCAGCTCCGCCCGGCGATGGTCGGCCGCACGATACATGTTGACGATCTCTTCGTTATCGGTCAGGGAATAGTTAAGGTGATCAAAAAGTTTTTCCAGACTTTCCAGCGAACTGATTTTACGAAATTTTAATAAGTAGTCCTGAACGGTCATTTGCGTATCCATTTTATAATCGGAATAAATTAAGTTGAATATACCCATACTGAGTAAACCTGTTCTCAACCGGCAGTTCCTTTCTAAGATAAACTGTATGCAATTATTTCGGTTGTAAATACCGGTGACAAGAACAGATGATGTTTCCGGCCTGGTAAAAAGAAATTTAAGCGTATTCCAGAACTGAATCAGGCGCCGGAAGGCGCCTGGGAGAGAAGATTAACGCTGTTCGCCTCGGCTGGCAATAACGTTTTGGTACCAGAAAAAACTCTTTTTCCGTTTACGCGCCAGATTTTGCTGGTGATCGACATAAACGAATCCGTATTGTTTTTTATAACCGTTCAGCCAGCTCAAAAGATCAATAAAGGACCAGGGGTAGTAGCCGCGAACGTCGGCGCCCTGTTCCAGCGCTTTTTCCAGCGCGGTAATATGGCTACTGAGATAGTCAATCCGCGGGTCGTCGACGATTTCGCCATTGATAATCGGGTCTATCGCCCCCAGGCCGTTTTCGGTGATGTAGATCGGAATATCACCGTAGCGCGCTTTAATCATCATGATCCCGTCGGTTAAGCCCTGAGGCCAAATTTCCCAGCCCCATTCGGTATAGGTGCTTTGCGGGTTGCGCACGAAGTAGAAGAGCCCATCCACGCCCGGCTCGCCGCCGGTCGGTACTTCAGGAGGCTGCGCCGACACGGTTTCACGGCGATAGTAGTTCAGGCCGATAAAGTCACAGCGGTTGTCACGCAGCAGGGCGTCGTCTCCCGGTTCAAAGACCGGAACCCCCCACAGTGCCCGCGTCTGCTGCAGTAGCTCTGCGGGATAGCCGCCTTTTAATACCGGATCGTAGAGCCAGTGGGTATGGATGGCGTCCGCCATCTCTGTCGCCCGCTTATCTTCCTCACTGTCGGTTAATGCGGTGTGCGGCTGCAGCACGTTGACAAACCCTATCTCCCCCGCCACACCCATTTCACGAAACGCTTTCACGGCCAGCGCATGGGCGATAAAGACGTGGTGGCAGGCCTGAATGGCGCGCGCCGGATCGCGCACCGCAGGAGGATGGAGGCCGTTAATGTAACCGTGGCCGATAAAGACGATAGTCTCGTTAAAGGTTGCCCACAGTTTGACCCGGGAGCCAAAACGTTGATAGCACAGGCGAGCGTACTCAGCGAAGGCTTCCGCGGTACTGCGCGCCTCCCAGCCGCCTTCATCCTGCAGCGCCTGGGGGAGATCCCAGTGGTACAGGGTAATCATCGGTTCAATGTTATGCGCCAGCAGTTCGTCAATCAGGTCGCTGTAGAATTGGACGCCAGCCTCGTTCACTTCACCGCGGCCGCCAGGCAGCAGGCGGGGCCAGGAAATAGAAAAGCGATAGCTTTGCAAACCCATTTCCGCCATCAGCGCTACGTCTTCGCGAAAACGATGGTAGTGGTCAACGGCGACGTCACCGGTCGTCCCCTGATAGGTGGTTCCCGGAAGGTGGGAATAAATATCCCAGATAGAAGGGCCTTTGCCGTCGGCATCGTGACCGCCTTCAACCTGCCAGGCCGCGGTCGCGGCGCCCCATAAAAAGTGTTGCGGGAATTTGGACATGAAGAAACTCCTTATCGATTGATAAAGAGAGTGTAATAAAGGCGTATGCAACTATGCAACCGGTTTCAGAAACCGGTTGCATAGTTGCGAAGCGGGTCACTGTTTATTTCGACAGCGGCTTCGTCTGAACAGCATCAACGGCAGGCGGGGACTGGTAGTTATCAATATGATGAGCGATAACTAAAAGCAGGGCCGAAACGCCCAAAACAATCCAGCCAATAAGTTCTACAATACGGTTAAAAACGTTTTCCATAACTCTACGGCAAATGGTGAAACCAGACTGAAATGGTACTCAACGACTGAAGTAACGCAAGTGTTACATGATCTTAGCTGCGCAAATGGCGTAAAGCTGAGCAACCGTGCAGGGGCAAACGCGTCGAAGATGCGTTCAGAATCGCGGTGTTAGTGCGGCTGCGACATTTCGTTAAGGGGGCAGAAAAATGAGTGACCCTATCCGGGTAGGTTTAATCGGGTACGGCTATGCGAGCAAAACCTTTCATGCGCCGCTGGTCAGCGGTACGCCGGGGATGACGCTGGCGGCGGTCTCGAGCAGCGATGAAACGAAAGTGCTGGCGGACTGGCCTGCGGTGAAGGTGGTGACCGCGCCGCAGGCGCTCTTTAGCGACCCCGATATCGATCTGGTGGTGATCCCCACGCCCAACGATACCCATTTCCCGCTGGCGAAAGCCGCGCTGGAAGCGGGCAAGCATGTAGTGGTGGATAAACCGTTTACCGTGACACTGTCACAGGCGCGCGAGCTTGAGGCCATTGCCAAAAGCGAGGGCCGACTGCTGTCCGTGTTCCATAACCGCCGCTGGGACAGCGATTTTCTGACGGTGAAGTCGCTGATTAACGAAGGCCTGTTAGGGGAAGTCGGCTATTTTGAGTCGCATTTCGACCGCTATCGACCGCAGGTACGGCAACGCTGGCGCGAGCAAGGTGGGCCGGGCAGCGGCATCTGGTACGATCTTGCCCCGCATCTGCTGGATCAGGTGGTAAATCTCTTTGGTCTGCCGGTGAGTATGCAGGTCGACCTGGCTCAGCTACGGCCTGGCTCCCAGTCCACAGACTATTTTCATGCGGTGTTAGCCTGGCCGCAGCGTCGCGTGGTGCTGCACGGAACCCTGGTGGCCGCGGCGGAAACGGCGCGCTTTATCATCCACGGTTCGCGGGCAAGCTATGTGAAATACGGCCTTGATCCGCAGGAAGAACGGCTGAAAGGCGGCGAGCGCCTGCCGCAGGAGGATTGGGGGTACGATATGCGCGACGGGCTGCTGACGCGTGCCGAAGGCGAGGAAATCACCGAGGAGTCGTGGCTGACGCTACCGGGCAACTATCCGGCCTATTACGCCGCCATTCGCGATGCGCTTAACGGCATCGGCGTTAACCCGGTTCCGGCAAGCCAGGCGATTCAGATTATGGAGCTGATTGAGCTTGGGCTGGAGTCGGCCAGGCATCGGGCGACGCTGTGCCTGAATTAGGCCGACCTGACGAAACGCGCTGGCCAGGCGTTGATTGAGCTTCCCCCCGTGCTGGCACGGGGGAGAAACATCAAGCCTGATGCACGCGCTGGAGCAGCGCCGCTTTCTCCTGGGCGCTTAAAAAGGCGAGCTCCAGACCGTTTCTCTGCGCCTGGCGAATTTGCTCGCGGCTTAAACCGGCTGCCGGGGCGGCGACGGTGTATTCATGGATAATATCGACGCCCTGAACGGCGGGGTCGTCGGTATTGATGCAGGCCAGAACGCCGTGTTCAAGGAATGTTTTCAGCGGATGCTCGGCCAGGGATGGCACGGTGCTGGTCTGAATATTAGAGGTCAGGCAGGACTCAATCCCGATTCGCTGCGCGGCGAGATAATCCATCAGCGCCGGATCCTGCACCGCCTTCACGCCGTGGCCGATACGCTCGGCGCCCAGTTCGCGAATCGCCTGCCAGATGCTTTCCGGGCCAGCGGCTTCGCCCGCATGTACGGTGATGCGCCAGCCTGCATCGCGCGCGCGGCTGAAGTGATCCATAAACAGATTTCCCGGGAAGCCGAGCTCATCTCCGGCGAGGTCGAGGGCGGTGATGCCATCGCGATGGGCGAGCAGGGCCGCAAGCTCCTCTTCGCAGGCCGCTTCGCCAAAGGTGCGGCTCAGAATGCCGATCAGGCGGGCCTCAACGTTAAAGTCGCGACTGCCTTCTTTAACGCCGGCGATCACCGCTTCGACCACGCCCGCGACCGGCAGCTGGTGGGTCATCGCCATATAGCGCGGAGAGAAACGCAGTTCAACGTAGTGCAGGCCGTTGCGTGCGGCATCTTCGAGGTTTTCATAAGCGACGCGGCGGCATGTGAAGAACTAAGAGATTTGATACTTCCGGGAACATGAGGAATTAAGCGGAAACTCGCGGGATTACTGGGCTCGGTACAAAATTGGATTTGATACCGATTTGAAGAAAATGAAGCCGATCGGCAAAACTTTTGATACTGCTATTTTCTAGACTTTAAAACTAAAAAACCATCGTTCAAAATCAATTCTAACATACTTCTAAAAATCAGGCCGGTAAAATGCGGCTGGCATGTACCGCGACAAACTGAAACATCAGAAACCGCATCAACTGGCCTTCTTACTGGAACTCGACGGGCCTGGCTTGGCTACATCTTCACTTGCTTCAAGTGACCCTTTTTTCAGTTGCTCATTTAGTCTAATTAGACGCTCTTTCTCCTCAGTAGTTAATTCAGTCCATTCTGAATCTACTTCATTGAAATTATTGAACATTCGTATAATTCCTTGAGCACCAAAGGTTACAAAAATATTAATTAGCTTTGCCTTGTCATTGGCATTAAGTGCATCAAAAATAGCTCCCCATGTAAGTAAGAGGGCGTCTTCTTGCTTGTAGGGATGTCCTGATGGTTCTTCATCAAAACGCTCCTTATTGCTGTATGAGGGTTTTGCGGATTCATCACCATACAACATATCCAGTGCATCTGTAGTCTTTCCTGTTCCCCAGTCACTCATCCCGGTTGCCAGCCAGCCAATAGATACACCTTCATATGCTGAGATTCTGATGACTACATCAAGACCAGGAGTTGCTCCTTTAGCAAAATAATTATTCAAAGTAGAATACGGGAGTCCCCAATCAATGGATGCCTGCCTCATTGATCTCCCTTTAAACAGATATCTCAACCTGTCCTGAATGCTTGCTTTTGCATTGTGCTCAAAAGAAAAATTGTTTTCTTTTTGATTCTCCATTTTCCATTCACCATAACCATCTGTTTATTAACGAATAATCTATTAAAAGATCACAAACTGTTTTTATGTAGAAAAGAAAGCTTGATGTTTTCTTTTTGTAGATCAATACTTATTCCAACGGATAACCCCGCAGGATTATTCCAGCGGATAACTTTTAAGAGTAAACGAACTATGGAAAGAAATGAAGTGCGTGACTGGCATCGCATTGACATTGTCGCCGAGCTTCACAAGCGCGGCGTGACAATGCGCAGCCTTTCCACCAGTGCGGGGTTAAGTCCCGACACACTGAAAAATGCTCTGGCTCGTTCATACCCTAAAGGTGAGCGCATCATCGCGAATGCTCTCAATCTGGAGCCGTCATCAATCTGGCCCAGCCGCTACAACAAGGATTTGTGATCATGTTTGCCACGGTGAATGAATTAGTGGGTCTTCCCGGTTTGCCGGGAACACCACAGGGCATCAGAGCCATGATGGGGAAACTGGTCAAAGATAATCAGGCTCTGGTGCGTAAGCGTCAGGGAAGCAAGGCGTTCGAGTACCACATCGACAGCCTTCCCCCGGTTACCCAGAAAGCATTACGTGACCGTCAGGTTAAAGAGTTGATGAAAAATCAGGATGCAGCGTTACCTTCTCCTGAACGCTCCGCTGTGATGGAAAAGAGTAATTCCCGGTTATCGCTTTACCGTGATCACCCTGTACTGATGGAGCAAAAGCTCACAGGCTTAACTGCTGATCAGCAAAAGACTGCTGATGCCCGTATTGCGCTGGTATCGGAAGTCCTGAAGTTGGGTGAAATACCAGGGTTCAGTTGCGCCAAAGCCATCAGGGAAATCGTCCGGCAGTCCCGCAACGGCGAGTTGCCTGAGCATCTGGCTACACAGGTGACGTTGGCCAATGCCAAAAAAGGTTCATCGCGTACCCTGAGCGAAATATCCCTCAAGCGCTGGATGGCTGATTTCAAAAAAGCCAGAACGTCAACTGAGCGTCTGGTACTCCTTGCGCCGGGTAAGCGTCAGCGCGTGGAGCCGGAGGAAATCGCCTGGCTGCCCGATTTTCTGGCGTATTACCGTAATCCCAATGGTGTGACGATGGCTGAGGCATATGACGATTTTATTAAGGGCTGGTATACGCGATATGCGGATCAGCCGGAGATGCTTTTCTCTGCTCCGTCCTATAACACAGTGCGCTACGCGATGGATAAGCTGCCGGAAGTGGTGAAACAGCATCGCCGGATCACCGGCAGTGAAGCCCGCCAGCTTGAGGGTTTTGTGCGTCGTGACTGGTTGTGCCTGCCAGTGAACTACGTCTGGATCGGGGATGGTCACGGTATGAAAATGAAGGTTGCACATCCTGACCACGGAAAACCTTTCTCCCCGGAAGTGACGTTCATCCTTGACGGCAGTTGCCGCTTCATTGTCGGGTGGAGTCTGGCGCTGTCAGAAAGCGTTATTGCGGTTGCTGATGCCCTGCGTCACGGGATCAGAAATAACGGCGTTCCTTATATTTATTATTCAGATAACGGTGGCGGCGAGACCAACAATACCTTTGACGCTAATATCACCGGTATTTTGCCCCGCCTGGGTGTTGATCACCGTCTGGGTATTCCTGAGAACCCGCAGGGTCGCGGCATTATCGAAATCCTCAACAAAACGCTGGGGATGCGTATTTCTCGTCAGTTTGCCACCTATTACGGCACCGGGGCCGATAAAAGTACCGTGCGCCGGGTATCAAAATCCCTTACTGCTGCGCTGAACGCAGTGGATAAGGGGCGCGAACTGACCGCTAAGCAGGAACAGACCCTGCGCGAATTTCCGTCATGGAATGAGCTGATTGGGGAAATTGAAGCCGGGATCAAGTGGTACAACAATCGCCCTCATGAGGCGCTGCCGCTGAAAGGAAATGGTGAGCATTTTACCCCGGCTCAATTTCGTAAGTACAAGCTTGAAAAAGAAAAAACTGAGATTGAGTGGCTTTCTGATGCCGAACTGCGTCACGGGTTCATGCCCCAGATTGAGCGCACCGTCAGTCGCTGCGAGATTCGGCTTTTCAATAACCTTTATTATTCCGAAGCACTACGGGATGAGCATAACCGTCAGGTGCTGGTCAATTACGATCTCCACGATGCCACGAAGATTATTGTGAGCCGCATGGATGGCTCGCTGATTTGTGAAGCGTTCTGGGACGGCAACAAGAAGGCTGCATTCCCTGTCACAGCGGAATACTGGCAAAAACAGCAGCGTATCAAAGGGATGCGCGAACGTGGAGAGGAGCGGGTCCGTCTGGCCGAAGCCGAGAACGTGCATACCCTCTCGGCACCTGTGGCCCCGGACTGGGTTCACAGCAATATTTATCACCCTGTTATCAAGGGCACGCCCGCTATGCAGGTCGTGTCTGAAGAAGAGGAATATATCGAGGATGAATATCTCAATAACGCCCTCGATATGCTGGAAAAAAACGAGCGTAAAAGTGCCATTTAATGGCGTTTAAATAAATTCAAATAATGGAGTGAATTATGTCTGAAGTGAATATTACCGATATTCGCGAGGTTCTGCGCAACCTTGCCGCAGAGAAAGGTATCAGTTTCGCTGCCATCGCAAAAGAAATCGGCCTGTCATCCGGTGCCCTTAGCGGCTTCATGAATGAAAAATATGTTGGCGATAACGAGCGTGTCGAAAGTGCGCTTTCCCGCTGGATTGAAGAGCAGCAGTACGCTTCTGAACTCCCTGAAACGCCGGAGTTCATTGAGACCCAGACCGCCAGTCAGATCTGGACAGCGCTGCGTTATGCCCGCCAGATGACCTGCATCAGCATTGTCTGCGGTAATCCCGGCGTGGGTAAAACAGAGGCTGCGCGGGAATATTGCCTGCGTAACGATAATGTCTGGATGATTACCGCTTCGCCCTCCAGCGCCAGCATCCTTGAATGCATCACCGAACTGGCGGAGGCGCTGGGTATCGATAAAGCACCACGCCACAAGGGCCCGCTGGTACGTACCGTTCGCCGCCGTCTCTCGGGGACAAAAGGTCTGATAGTTATTGATGAGGCTGACCACCTCGGTATGGAGGTACTTGAGGAGCTGCGTCTCCTGCAGGAGTCGGCTTGCGTGGGACTCGTGCTGATGGGGAACCATAATGTCTATTCCAACATGACCGGCGTCAGCCGCACCGTCGAGTTCGCCAGGCTTTTCTCGCGTATTGCCAAACGCGTCGCCATCAACAAGACCAAAAAAGCCGATGTGTCTGCTGTCGCTGAAGCGTGGCATATCACCAGTGAAGAAGAGCGCACGTTGCTGCAGGAAATTGCCGCCAAACCCGGAGCCCTGCGCACCCTCAGCCATACTCTTCGCCTCGCGGCCATGACGGCTCACGGCGCGAAAAAGCCGCTCAATGAGACGTTTATCCGTAAGGCATACAACGATCTCAATCTGGATGTTGATGTTTCAAAGTTATTGCGGGGGTAAGAGCTATGACATTACTCAATGAAATCGCTGCCCTGCAGCGCATGCGGGAAAATAATGGCAGCACCGGTGAAGTGGTTCCTTTTATTTATGCGCTTATCAGCCGCACCGGCAATGCAGCCATTTATATCGACTGGTATTCACTGTATGCGCACCTCGGCGGCGAGCGATTCAGGGCTCGGGCCCTGCATGCTGAGTTTGACGTGGATTTATGGGATGACATGAAACGGGGATTTGTGTTCGGTGCAGGCAATACCCGCGCCCGCTTTTTCTGGCATCTCTATTACCGGGTGCTTCGCATGAGAATCAGGGGGTTACGTAATGATTACCGAACTGATTGCTGAGCATGTTGGTATGGCCACCGCTGCGCAGGCATGGCTGCAGGCGCGCGGTAGTCGTGTTACGGAGATGCGGGTGTGGATGCGCCGCCCGTGTCTGGAAATCACCTGTCCGCCGACTGAACTGGTGAACAGGGCTAATCATCTGATTGAACGCTGCCCCACCGGTACCCGTTCCGTGTGGATGGCCACCCTTGAAGGCTGTCATGTTATCTGGAGGTAAGTATGGAAAAGCGCCGTATGTGGACTAAGCAGGAAATTCAGTTCGTTCGTGAAAATGCCGGAAAGCTGACGTCACAGCAGATTGCCGACAGGCTTAACCGCACCCGTCAGGCTATTCAGTCTCAGGCTAACCGCTGGGGCCTGTCGGTTCTTGTTCAACCAGCAGACGCGCATGATGCTTATCTTTGTCGCGAGCTTTATAAAGAGGGTCTGACCATTCCGGTTATTGCCGAAAAGATGGAATTAAGTCGTCGGGTTGTTTCGAATATTGTTTTTTCAGAATGCTATTAATTCAGCGAGGCTTTGATGAATACTTTAAATACCATCCCGGAAGGTTACCGGATTAACGCTCAGGGGCATTTAGTTCCTGAATCACAGATTAAACCACTGGATAAACTGCGTGATGAAATGGTGCTCGGCATCGTTGAGGCGGCTCGTCTGCAGCGTCAGTCGCTGGTCGAGTTCAAGCTCGGTTCTATGGCGAAAATCGGTGACTTTATCGACCTTTCAGCAGCGGAGTACGGCGTGGAGTATGGCGGTGCCAAAGGCAATGTCACACTGGTCAGCTTTGATGGCCGTTATAAGTTGGTTCGCGCCGTAGGCGAGCATCGCATCTTTGATGAGCGCATTCAGGCAGCGAAAAAGCTGATTGATGACTGCATTCATGAATGGTCTGCCGGAGCTAATGAAAAGATTATGGCAATGGTCGATCATGCCTTCCGCGTCAATAAACAGGGTCGGATTGATATCAATCAGGTTCTGGGCCTCCGCTCACTGAATATTGACGATACCAAATGGAATGAAGCAATGGACGCAGTGGCCGATGCTATTCAGGTCACCGGAACCAGCCAGTACCTGCGTTTATATGAGCGTCAGGATAATGGCACTTATAAGCAGATATCGCTGGATTTAGCCAAACTCTGAATATTCGTTAATTAACTTTGATTAATTTCCGGCGTCAGCGCCGTGGGGTTGCTCACGCCGAAAATCAGTTGGGACATATTATGAATCCGAAAACGAAAGGTATTTTTGAGGCTGCGTTTGCTAAATGGGGCTTCGATTCTCAGGTGCTGGTACTGGCGGAGGAAGCCAGCGAATTATCCGCTTCCTGTGTCCGTTTTATTAATCACAAGACCGGCAGCGACAAAGTGGCAGAAGAAGCGGCGGACGTTGAGATCATGATTGAACAACTGCGCCACAACGGAATGGGAACCATGATAGACCATGAAAAAAATCGCAAAATGAACCGGCTGGCGCAGATTGTTGGCATGGAATCTCAGCCAGTCAGTCCCTTTGGTCCGTCTGTTCTGGGGCTGCTGGAGGAAGCCAGTGAACAACTGGGGCTGGCTGAGACCCTGTATCGCGATACCCAAACCAGCAATCGATATGCCGCCGCCCGCGCCCGTATGGCCGTCAGTCTGCTGATGCAGGCTGCTCAGAAGATGACGCGCGAACAGCAGTATGCCGAACGTATACAAGCGGAGGTGAAAAATGTCTGAAGCAAATAAGTATCCAGTTATCTCTCGGGAAGATGCATATATTGATAACGGGCTTCTGGTTCGTATAAGAGAAATTGTCGAGATGGCGATAGAAAGCAAAATCTCGGTAGATGAAATGCTGAGCATTATTCAGCGTGAAGTGAAATTAATTGACGACCAGGTATCGCTAAATAACAGAAAAGCCCGCGATAAGATCGTGCGTCGCGAGCTTGGGCTTGATGACTCCGTCATCCTTACAGGCAGGGAGTATGCTGCTGTTTTCAGTTTATGGAAGAAAAACCCGGAGGATTAGTCCTTCAGCGTGGCTTTAAGGTTATCCAGGTGCCAGTCGATATCGATTGTGTGATGTTCGCGGATCTCGTCGGCTCTGGGTGCCTGGTTGCGGGCCAGTTGCAGGATATCGATGACTTCGTCCCGGCTGAGAATACCTTTTTTGTTCAGAGCAATAAGTATATTCCCCGCCATAGTGAAGGCTGCGATATCAAACGGAACTTCTTTGTTATTGGCTGGCATTTTCATTTCCTTATTAATTTAAACAACGGTGGCGGTGTTGCAGCACCGCCATTCTTCGGAGGTACGAGCATGAGCCGCACATCCATGATTAAGGTAATCCATATCGCGAGGCGTGATCTACACCTTGACGATGACACTTACCGTGCCCTGCTGGGGACGGCAGTTCCTGGCAAAACCAGTTGCAGCGATATGACGGTCAACGAGCTGCAGCATGTCATCAAGGCGCTGGAGGCTAAGGGGTTCAAAAGCAAACCTCAGCGCCGCTCTAAGCGCCGCATGTCTGCCCCGTCTGACGTCAGCCTGAAAATCCGCGCGATATGGAAAACGATGTTTAACGAGGGTTTTATCCGGGACGGTAGCGATATTGCGCTCGACCGTTTTGTCCAGCGCCAGACCCGTATCCGTAATGGAGGCGCTGGCGTCTCCAGCCTGGAATGGTTGCGCGGTGATGCCGAAGCGAATTTCCTTGAGAGCCTCAAGCAATGGCACATCCGGGGGATGAAAGAGACTATGTTAGCACACCGCGTCCGGCTCCCTGAAAACCCGGTCACCGGTGATGAAAGCCGGGACTATGACACAATCTGCAGCGCTTACGCTGACGCAGCCAGAAGGTGGATAAAATGAGTGACGATCTCTTTGGTGACGTACAGGACGACAGCATTCTGGACCATATCGATGATGAGATGGAGAGTTCCCGCTTTCCGTCGTTGTTGGCAGAACTGAATGCTTTATTGCGTAAGGAGCTTGAACGCTTTGGATATGACCCGCGCCATTCTATTGAGCTGGTCGCTGCCATCAGCAGTAAAATCGGTGGGATGCAGATTTATTTTCCTCGCGGTCAGGTGCTGGAGCAGCTCATCAGGGATATGCGTATCTGGCGTGATTTCAAGGGGAATAACATTCCAGATCTGGTTGAGCGCTACCAGGTGACCTACAAAACGGTGTATAAAGCTATCAAGCGAATGCGACGGCTTGAGCAGCGAAAGTATCAACTGGACTTATTTGGCAAGGACTGACATATGAAATTCTCAAACATCTTAATTCTTGCAGTTATTTTGGGTGGTGGATACACATACTTTTTTTCGAAAGATAAAAGCCCCACTGTAAATGAAAAACTCATTAGCCAATTTGATAAACATGATGTTATCAACAGTAGCGAGTGGGGGAAAGGCAACGTTATTGATGGAGTTCAGATCTATACTGTCCGCAAAGATTACGCAGTATTCCAGAGTATCTGGAGCTTAGGGAGGGGTGAGGCTGGCGTGATGGTTTTAACTGAAGGAAAGGAGCCAAAAATTGAGGCGGCCTTCGCTTTAAGTCAGTGCAATCAACTGGCCAGCGCGGTAATAGACACTAAAGCTGTCGCTACTTCTGATGCCGTATTTTCTGTTTTTCAAAAAGCGCTAAGCGCTGAAAAAGATGATAAAGGAGTATTGCGTGCTACTGGCGAAGTTGGTGGGAAATCATATGATGTATCTGCTCGCGTTATCGACTCGGTGTTAACATTTAGTTGTGGAATAAAAACAACATAATTAAATTCATTAAATGAAGCCGGTAAATCCGGCTTTTTTTTTGCCTGTCACAAAATGGGATTTGTCAGATTGACTCAATCCCAAAGGTGCAGGCATGACAACAACATTCTTCCCCGTGTTTTTACACGCACTCGCTTTCATTCACGCCCGCGAAGGTGGTTATGTTAATGACCCCACCGACAAAGGCGGCGAAACCAAATACGGCATTTCCGATAAACGCGACGGTCTTGCGGATGGCAAAACCGACGTCGATGGCGACGGCAAACCCGATACCCGAATTAAGGACCTGACCGAAGAACAGGCCGGGCAGATTTATTTCCGCGATTACTGGTATCCCTCCTACTGCTCAGAGTGGCCTGATGGCATCTCCCTTTTTGTGTTCGATTCTGCGGTACAGCATGGCGCTAAAAAAGCGATCCAGCTCCTGCAGGATGCGGTCGGCGTCACCGCTGATGGCATTGTCGGTCAGAAAACCCGCACCGCAGTAGCATCAGCAGATGCCGAATGGCTCCTGACCCGCTGCTTCCTGCGCCGCTCCCGTTATTACGCCGACATCATCAAATCCAACGCCTCTCAGGGCAAGTACCTCAACGGCTGGTTTAACCGCCTGGATTTACTGGCGAACGCCTGTCAGGAGGTCATTGGCGGTCAGGTCTCGGTTCCCCGGAGCTGAGCATGGGTAAGGGCTGGGATTCATCGTTACGCGCTGGGCGGCGTGACCGCCTCCGTCAGGAGGTGCTTCACCGGGTTGCCGGTGGTCCTCCACCCGTTCCACTCGATTACAAAGGTTGCGACGGCACTCATGCAAGTTATTACCGCAGGGGCTGGGACTCTGTTGATACACGAGACATCGTCTGGCAGTGCCAGCGATATAAGGAAAAACATAATGTTTAAATCGTTGAATACCGACGGGCTGATTCAGGCGTTGATCCGGGTGTTTCAGTCCGGCTGGTCTGTGGTCGCTCTCGTCGGGTTATCGCTGCTGGTTTGTTGTTTCTATGGCCGTCAGGCATTTGTCGTCTGGTGGCTGACGTTCTCCGGTGCCCTGTTAATAGCGGCAAGTATCTGGCTCGGCAACCTGCCTTATCGTTTACGTCAGCCTGACAGCCCGGCCCGAAAATGGGTGCGTTGTGTCTCGTGGCTGATCTGGGCTTTCGGGGCATTTCTTCTGGGCTTTGCCCCCGTCTTCGCATCCAGTCCTGTCGTCATGCTGCTTAACCCTCTCGCTGGTCTGACCGTTGTCATTCTGTATGCCTGGCTGGTTCGTAAGGAGGTAATAAATTGGATCCTGTAACGCTTTCCACTATTGCCTCCGTCCTGCTGAAGGCCGGACCTTCTCTGGTTCGCACCGTAGGCGGCTGGTTCGGCAGCGACAGTACCACAGCGAAAGCCGCTGACTCGGTGGCCAGCATTGTCGAGACAGTCAACGGCGCGATTAATCCCGCCGACCAGCAGCGTGTTCTGGAGCAGAAGCTGGCGCAGCTACCACCCGAGCAGCTTGTCCAACTGGAGGGCCTCAAGGTACAGCTGCAGCAGTTCCAGCTGGAGCGGGACAAGGCGCAGATGGCCGACCAGCAGGCTGCGCACCACGAACAGCAGGAAACCATCCGTAACGGCGATAACGCCACGGACGAATATGTCCGCCAGACCCGCCCGCTGATGGCCCGCTTATCCCTCTACAGCAGTATTGCTTACGTGATGATCATGTCGCTGGGCCAGCAGGCTGGCGCGGTAGCCGGTGCCTTTGGTCATGCGTTTTCCATGCCCGAACCGGACTGGGATATCGCGCTCATGCTGGCGACCCCGGCGCTGGGCTATCTGGGTTTCAGGACGCTGGACGGTTTCGCCCGGTACAGCAAATCCAGCAAACACAAGGTCATGGTGGGTAAATGACCAAAGCATTTGATCGCGCAAGCGACCTTGAAATGGAAGAGCGCGAACGGGCCTTAAACAACCATTTAAACCGGGTTAAAGAGCTGCCGGAGAATTACGGATTCTGTAACGACTGCGGCGCGGCTATTCCGGCAGCTCGACTTAAGGCGCTCCCGTATGTGGCGACCTGTGTCACCTGTCAGTCCATCAGAGATATCAGGGGGAAGCATGGGCTGGGAAATTATTAAGGGCAACTGGGCGATCATCTGGGCGTTGTTTATGTCTGCCGTAAACGTCATTCAGCTCCTGCTGGCCAAAACCTATGTCAAACGCGAGGAGCTGGAGCTGATGCGTACCCGACTGCAGAGCATTGAGAACACTATCGCCGGGCTACCCAGCCAGAAAGACCTTCACCAGCTGCAGCTGGAGATGAGCAACCTGCGGGGCGATTTGCGCGAACTGGGCCCGGCGATTCGCCAGGTGAAACACGTCAGCGATCTGCTTCTGGAAAATGAGCTGAAGGAAAAATAAGAGGTGACTATGCGTGACATTCTCGACCAGGACCAGCGCCTGGTTATTCTGCGATCCCTTGTCGAATGCGGTGACAGCGCCAACGAGTCGATTCTGCAGACGTGCCTGCAGACTTATGGCCATCGCGTTTCCCGCGATACCGTGCGCACGCATCTGGCGTGGCTGCGTGAGCAGGGTCTGGTCAGTCTGGCGGATGTTTCCGGCTGTTATGTGGCGGAAATCACCGGTCGCGGTGATGACGTCGCCAGCGGTCTGGCCACGGTTCCGGGGGTGAAAAAGCCCCGCGCGAGGGGATAATGATGGCTAAAACTAAACCTTATACCGAAGCACAGCGGCGTATTTTTTATCAACTGGCCGCAGTAATGGTTTGCTCAGAGATTGAGTCTCAGGTTATCGCGCCGTTCAGCGAGAAAGAGACCGGAAAACCTTATGACCGCAGCTCCCCTGATAGCTTTACCAACACGTTTCTGAACAAGAATCCTGAGTTCAGACGTGCATTCGAAACGCTGGGCCGGGCTATCGCCAGAGAGCGGAAAAACCAGCTTCAGATGGCAAAGGCATCAAGGAGCAAACATGGCAGTTGAAAAACCAACCCGTGGTCGCCCCTCCAAAATCGACCTGCTGCCTGATGGCGTTCGCGACCAGTTGCACCAGATGCTGCGTGAGAAACGTCATACCCAGGAAGAGATCCGCGAGGCCATCAACGAACTTATCGACGGCCACAACCTGCCGGAAGACATGAAGCTCAGCCGCACGGGCCTGAATCGCTACGCCAGCCGTATGGAAGAGTTCGGGGCCAAAATTCGCGCCTCCCGCGAAATGGCTGAAATCTGGGCCGCGAAGCTGGGTTCTGCGCCGACGTCTGACGTCGGCAAATTGTTGATGGAGTTTGTGAAAACGCTGGCATTCGAAACGTCGATGTCACTCGCTGAAGAAGAAGGCCCGGTTGAGCCGAAGGCCCTCGGCCAGCTGGCGCTGGTTGCTCAGCGTCTGGAAGCCGCCGCGATGGCCAGCCACAAACGCGAGAAAGAGATCCGCCAGGCCTTCGCCGAAGAAGCCGCCGCGCAGGCGGAGAAAATCACGAAAAGTGCCGGGCTGTCTGCGGAAACCGCCGCTGATATCCGTCGCCAGATTCTGGGGATCGCATGATGGCCGGACCATTGTCAGCGCAGGAACAGTTACGTAATCAGTCCGCCAGCGCCATTCTGGCGGGAGAATTCGACGCGGATCAGGTGCTGCTGCCTTATCAGCGCCGCTGGATTGCGGACACGTCCCAGCTCAAGATTGCCGAGAAATCCCGTCGTACCGGCCTGACGTGGGCGGAAGCCGCCGAGGCCGCGCTCAGCGGGTCAATGTCACCGGAAGCCGGAGGAACTGACACCTTCTATGTCGGCACCACTAAAGACATGGCACGTGAGTTTATCGACGCCTGCGCCATGTGGGCGAAGGCATATAATCTCGCGGCCTCCGCGATTGGCGAGGAAGCGCTGGAGGATGACGACAAGGACATACTGGTTTACGTCATCAACTTTGCCAGCGGCTTCAAAATCAAGGCGCTGTCGTCAAACCCCTCTAACCTGCGCGGTATGCAGGGTAACGTCATCATTGACGAAGCGGCATTCCAGAAAGACCTCGCTGCCGTGCTGAAAGCGGCGCTGGCGCTCACCATGTGGGGGTCTAAGGTCCGTTTGATCTCCACCCATAACGGCATTGAAAACCTGTTCAATACCATCATCACTGACAGCCGCGCGGGCAAAAAACGGTACTCCGTTCATCGTATTGATATCGAGCTGGCCATCAGCGAAGGGCTGTATCGTCGTATCTGTCAGGTGACGAAAAAGCCGTGGTCACCGGAAGCCGAGGCGGAGTGGCTGGCGAACCTGCTGAGCGATACCGCCACCGAAGAAGACGCCCGCGAGGAATACTACTGTGAGCCTAAGAACGGCGGCGGCACCTATCTGGCCCGCTCCATCCGTGAGCGTGCTGCGCGGGGCATCGGTCCCGTTCTGCGCTTCACCGGCACGGCTGCGTTCAATGCCATGCCGGAAATCATCCGGGCGCTGGATATGCAGGAATGGCTGGATCAGGAGGTGCTGCCCGTGCTGAACACGCTGCCGTACCTTCGCCACTGCCTCGGCGAGGACTTTGCCCGGTCTGGCCACCTGACCGTTTTTGCGCCGATGACCGTCAACGATGACACCACCCGTACCGTGCCGTTCCTGGTCGAGCTGGCCAACGTTCCCTACAAGCAGCAGGAGCAGGCGCTGTTCTTTATCTGCGACCGGTTGCCCCGCCGCGACGGTATCAAGCTCGATGGCCGGGGGAACGGTAACTATCTGGCCGAGCAGGCGGCTGAGAAGTACGGCGCTGAGGTGGAGGTGGTTATGCCCTCCGTCGCCCACTACCGCGAGAACATGCCGCGCTTTAAAGCGGCGTTTGAGGATGATGAACTGGTATTACCGAAGCATGAGGACGTTATCAGCGACCTCGGGCAGATTGTCGTTCAGCGCGGAGTGCCGGGTATTGATGACCGGGAGAACACCGGCAGCGATGGCCACAAGCGTCACGGCGACAGCGCGTATGCGATCTTCCTCGCCTTTCTCGCCAGTAAAGAGGACTGCCAGCGCTACGAACTGCACCGGCTTAACACTCCCCAACAGCAGCGCAACAGCGACAGTCATCGTCAGTTGCGTATCACCCGTGGTCTTAAAAATCAGCGAGGACTGCTCTGATGTTAAAAAAACTTACCGGGGCCATCCGCAGCCTGTTGAGTCCCTCAACGGGTGAGCCGGTCACTGTCAGTGAATCGGATATGAAACAGGCTGAAGCGAGGGCCGGGAGCGTCAGCGTCAGGCGACCCTCTCCGGGCATCAGCGTGGCGAGTACCTTATCTCCGGCCAGACTGGCCGGGGTGTTACGTAATGTGACCGAAGGCAATGCCAGCGATTACTTTATCCTGGCCGAAGAAATGGAAGAGCGTGACCTGCACTATTCCAGCGTCTTACGTACCCGTAAGCTGACCGTCGCCGGTATTCCTCCGGCAGTGGAAGCGGCGAGCGACGATGAACATGATGTGATGCTGGCTGATGCCGTACGCGATCTGATTGAGCAGCCGCAGATACCTGAGCTGCTGTTTGACCTGCTTGACGGGCTCGGCAAGGGTGTGGGTGTCTGCGAAATCCTCTGGGACACCCGTGACGGCTGGAAACCCCGCGACTATGAATGGGTTGACCCGCGTTTCCTCAAACCTGACCGCGAGACCCAGCGCCAGTTTCGTCTGCTGACCGATGAACAGCCGGTCGATGGTATCCCGCTGACGCCGGGTAAGTATGTTATCCATTATCCCCGCCTCAAGTCCGGTCTGCCCCTGCGTAACGGTCTGGCCCGTCTGGTGGCGGTGATGTATATGCTGAAGTCCTTCACCGTTCGTGACTGGTGGGCGTTTGCCGAGAAGTTTGGCATTCCCATCGTCGTCGGTAAGTACGGGACCAATGCCTCCGATGAGCAGATTAAGATCCTCATTGACGCCATCAGTTCCATTGCTTCCGATGCCGGGTGTGCTATCCCCCAGAGTATGCAGCTTGAGATGCAGGAGACGGCCAGCCGTAACGGCGGTGGTGCTCTCTTTAAAGAAATGGCTGAGTGGTGCGACGCCCAGACCAGTAAGGCCGTACTGGGGCAGACCATGACCACCGATGACGGCAGCTCGCGGTCACAGGCCGACGTACATGACCGGGTGCGCATGGATATTGCCCGCTGGGATGCCCGTCAGTTGGAAAACACCCTCAATGAGTTTCTGGTCCGTCCGTTTATTCAGTTCAACTACGGCCCGCAGGAAAAGTATCCGCGTGTGAAGCTGGCTATCAGCGAGCCGGAGGACCTCAAAGCCTTTGTCGATGCGCTTATCCCCCTGGTTGATCGTGGTTTGCGGGTGCAGGAATCAGAGGTCCGGGACAAGTTTGGTCTGGGTGAGCCGGAGACCGGCGCGGTAGTACTCTCGCCGTCCAACAGCTTCTCTGCCTTCAGCCCGGCACCGGCGCTCAACCGTGAGCAACTGGCGCTTAACCGCTCGCAGGACGATGCGATTGATGCGATGGTCAGCGAGGCGCTGAAGGACTGGGAGCAGACCGGCGATACATTTACCAGTCCGGTGCTGCAGCTGGCGAAAGACGCGGGGAGCTTTGAGGAGTTTCTGGCGCGTCTGCCGGACCTGCAGAAGACGCTGGAGCCTGCCGCGTTCGTCGAGCAGCTGGCGATGCTGAGCTTTAAGGCGCGGACACTGGGAGATGCGAACGATGGCTAAAGCTCCCGATATTATCCCCAAAGAGGCACTCGCCTGGCTGAAGTCGAAAAAGCTGACGCCGGGCTTCGATTATCGCGATGTCTGGAAGCAGGAGCACAGCATCGGTTTCACCGTGGCGAAGATGACGCAGCTCGACCTGCTCTCTGACGTCAAAGCGCTGGTCGAAGACGCGATGGCCAGCGGTCAGTCTTTCGCTGAATTCCGGGAGGTGCTGAAGCCTCTGCTGGTGAAGCGTGGATGGTGGGGTCAGCAGATGATGGATGACCCGCTGACAGGTGAGACAAAGACGGTGCAGCTCGGCAGCGATCGTCGTCTGCGCACTATCTACGATACCAACATGCGTACTGCCCGTAGTGCTGGTCAGTGGGAGCGTATTCAGCGTACAAAGCGTGCAATGCCCTATCTGCTCTATACGCTGGGTCCGTCACGCGAGCACCGCGCCGAGCACCTGAAATGGGCTGACCTTTGTTTGCCTGTTGACGACCCGTTCTGGCAGACACACATCGGCCCCAACGGCTGGGGCTGTAAATGCGGTGTTCGCCAGGTCAGCAAATACGAGTACGATCAGCTGCAGAAAAATGGCGTTACGCGCAACGTGCAGCAGCTCGACGACAGCGGCCAGCCAACCGGCCACGTTATTCGCCAGACTGTGCCGGTCCGCACCGAAGCCCCGCCGGTCAGACGGGTGAAGTGGGTGAACAAGCGTACCGGTGAAGAGGAGATGGTGCCGGAGGGAATTGATCCGGGCTGGGACTACAATCCGGGTATGCGCCGACAGGCTGAACTGGAGCGCCAGCTGGCCGCGAAGCAAAACGCCTTTGACAGTGACAACTAAACGAGGCGGTAATCCGCCTCAAACGCGCTCAGAGACTTTATCGGCATTTGTGGTACGATGATTCTCTGAAAATTTCTTAAACGCGCCACGGCGTTTTTGAACGGGGTTTGAACGGTATTCCCGCTACGCTTACCCGGTACTCTTCCTTTATATACAGGGAAAGCGGTTAATCCACTTTCTTCTCCCGCATCGCCGACACTGTCCGTCAGTTACCTTTAACGACGGACAGCACCATGCCAAAGCCTGCAACACAACTCGAATTTCTGGCCCTGTGCTTCGAGCTTCCCGACCTGTCGGATGCCAGCACGCCGCTGCCGGAATGGTTGCCGATGATCCCTGCGGGCACATTCACTGGCCGGGATGGCCGTACGTGGGTAAACGACAATCCGCAGGCCATCATTGCCACGTCCTTTCGTTACCCGACATTGCCGTTTGATGCTGAACATTCCACCGAGCTGCTTGGGCCTAAAGGTGAAGAAGCTCCGGCTTATGCCTGGATTGATGCCATGCGCGTCAACGCCGACGGCAGCATTGACGGTCATATCGAGTGGACGCCTGACGGCGAGGCGCTCGTTCGCGGTAAGAAGTACCGCTATTACAGCCCGGCTTTCCGTCATTTCCCTACCGGTCAGGTCTCGCATCTTTCCAGCGCTGGCCTGACCAACAAACCCAACCTGTATTTACCCGCTCTTAACTCGGAGAACACCATGCCTTTACCTGTGCAGATTGCCACGGCACTGGGGCTGGCTGAGACCGCGTCGGTTGACGATGCCGTATCAGCGATCCAGACCATTAAGAACAGCGAACAGACCGCGCTGAACCGTGCTCAGAACCCGGACCTGTCGAAGTTCATCCCGCAGGAGACCTATCAACTGGCGCTCAACCGCGCTCAGACAGCGGAAGATCGTCTGAAGACACTGGATGAGAAGACGGCTACTGCGCTGGTTGACGATGCCGTGACCGCCGGGAAAGTCGCGCCCGCTAACCGCGATATGTATCTGGCCCTTTGCCGCAGTGAAGAAGGCCGTCAGCAGTTTGCAGAGTTCGTGAAAACTGCGCAGCCGCTGGTCAATCAGGACCCGTCAAAAGGTAAAGAGAACAAGGGGCAGCAGACCACGCTGACCGAAACCGAACTGGCGATGTGTCGCAGCATGGGTCTTACCCAGGAAGAGTTTCTCGCCGCTAAACCGAAACAGGAGCAATAAGAATGCCGCAACCGTCAGCAGAAATCCTGCACGCGCTCACCACCTCCCTGAGCGCAGCTTTCACCCGAGGTCTCGCAGGTGTGACTCCGCAGTACCTGCGCATTGCTACCGAAGTGCCGAGCGGCTCCGCGTCCAATACGTATGGCTGGCTTTCGGACTTACCGACCATCAAAGAGTGGGTCAGTGAGCGCCAGTTCGCGCAGTTGTCTCAGTACGGCTACACCATCGCCAACAAGACCTGGGAAAACTCGATCCGCGTCAAGCGGGAAAATATCGAAGACAACCAGATTGGCCAGTACAGCGTCATTGCGCAGGCGTTCGGTCAGCAGGTCGCCGAATTTCCTGACACGCTGAGCTTCCCGCTACTGGTTGCCGGTTTCTCCACGCTGTGTTTTGACGGCCAGAACTTCTTTGATACCGACCATCCAATGGCGGGTGGGACCTACAGCAACATTGTGGGTGATATCGCGACTGACAAAGGTGAGCCGTGGTTCCTGATTGATGAAAGTCAGGTGCTGAAACCCATCCTTTACCAGAAGCGCCGCGCCTTTAACTTCCAGGCACTGGATGACCTCAGCAGCGAACACACCTTCAAGAACAATGAGTTCCTGTATGGCGTGGATGGCCGTTGCAACGTCGGTTTTGGCTTCTGGCAGACCGCCTGCGGGTCCCGCGCACCGCTGACTGTCGCCAACTATGAAGCGGCGGTGAAGGTGCTACAGGGTATGAAGCGTGATTCCGGTTCGCCGCTGGGTATCCGTCCGACCACGCTGGTCGTCGGTCCGAACAACCGCGCAGCCGCGAAGAAGATCATCGACGCGATGCTGGTCGATGGCGGTAACTCCAACATCTATTACAAGGATGTGGAAATCGTCGACAGCCCGTTTATCACTACCCCGGCGTAATCGTCAGCCTGCGTTTTAAAACCGTTACAGCGGGCTTTAAACCCGCTGTAACCCACCTTTAAAGAGGATGGAACAGTGAGTGGAACGAAAGAAAAAACAACGGGTAAGCAAAATGCTAAAGGTCGCGCTGGCAAGGTTTCAGCGTCGGAAGTGGCACAGGCTGATGCATCTGACCTGCCGGGAGCTGAACGGTCAGTCACATTGCCAGGGCATTACATTGCGGTGGGTGCGTCCTCCGTCAGTGTGACTTCTGGCGATACTGGTGCGCCTTCGTCATCTGATGACGTCATTACCTTGACCGGGGACAGCGTCAGCATTTCTGCGCCTGCGATTCACATTTCAGCGGAGCACCTTAATTCCGTACAGCGTGAATTACAGACAAACCTGACCCCCGAAGGTCTGGCCGCCGGTGGCGGAAGTGAGAACCTTATCACCGCGTCCCCTACAACCGATGATGTGGTGGTGCTGGAGGTTCGCGCCCGTTCTGAGCGTGGGTTCTTCCGCTGTGGCCGCTTCTGGCCACGCGAGCCGGTGCATGTGTTTGTCAGCGACGATCCCGATGGCGATAACGAAGCGAACGCGCTGGAGGGTGATGTGGTCGTGGAAAGCTTCATCAGCCACGAAACCGCACAGCGCCTGAAAGCTGAGCCTCATCTTGTGGTGACGGTCCTGCAGACGGTGGCGGAGGAAAACTGATGGGAATTTACGTTACCCGTGATGACCTGCTGGCTGCGGACGGGTCGCTGGTCTGGAATATGGCCATCGACAAAGCGACTGACCAGCTCGACGAGACGAAGATAGCCACGGCCATTGAGGACGCGGACGCGGAGATCAACTCGTTTCTGTCAAAGCGCTATCAGCTGCCGCTGAACATCACCACCGTTCCGCGCCCGCTGCACCGGGTAGCTGTATCCATCGCCATTTACTGGCTGTCCGAGCGCGACAATCAGATCACCGACCTGATTCAGAAGCGCTACGACAGCGCCATCCAGACCCTCAAGGAGATGGCGAACGGCACGCGCGACCTCGGCCTGCCGACCGACACTCCGGCCCCTGAGACCGATAACGGCAGGATGATTGTTGTCTCTGATAACAAACGTCTGTTCACCCGTAACAACCTCAAAGGGGTGCTGTGATGGGGATATCGGTTGAGGTTATCGGTGCTGAGAAGCTGCAGCAGATGCGACTGGCCATCGAGAAACTCTCTGACAGCTCGCTGCAGCAGGAACTGCTGGAGAGTATCGGCGCTGTCGTTGAATCGCAGACCCGTCGCCGCATCAGCGACGAGAAAACCTCACCGGCTGGCGAGCGCTGGGAGGAATGGTCCGAAGGTTACCGCAAGACCCGCAGCGGGAATCAGAGCCTGCTGCAGGGGAATGGCGATCTGCTCGACAGCATCCAGTACATCGTCGAGCGTGGCCGCGTTCGTGTGGGTTCGCCGCTCAGCTACAGCGGCGTTCATCAGGACGGCTTTGCAGGCAGCGTCCCGGTCAGCGCCCACAAGCGTCTCATTCATCAGGCGTTTGGCCGGGCCCTGAAGCATCCGGTCTGGCAGACCGTGGGCTCCCATAACCGCCAGATGAATATTCCGCAGCGCGAGTACCTCGGGCTGTCCGGTTCAAACAGTGATGAGCTGATGCACATCATCGGCGACTTCTGGAAAGAGGTATTACCGTGAGCAATGAACGTCCGTCCCTGCTGACCACCGGCTCCACGGTCTCCGCCGCTGAGAACATCGTGGCGTGGCTGAAGCCGGAGCTGCTGAACGAACCTCAGCAAAACAAACCTGACCGCATCAGCGTCATTGAGCGTCACATCGGCCAGTTCAGCACCCCGGCAGAGGTCAAAACCTGGCTGTCAGATCGTGATGGTTGCATCCGTCTGGCCGCACTCCGCGTGCGCAATATCCGCGCTCAGGCTGGCGGTACTGTCGGCGATATCACCTGGGCGGCTTACGTCATGGCCACCGATGCATGGGGCTATACGCGCGACACCCGCTGCGAGGTACTGGTCGGAAAGCTGGTACGCCGTATTGTCCAGCGCGGAGCCGCTAATGGCATGAAGGCCGAGCGTATGGCTACCTCCGTCAGCGCCGACAACATTTATTCCGGCGGACTTAACGATCTGGGGCTGACCATGTGGGCCGTGACGTGGGAACAGGAGTTCCGTCTGGATGATGAAATCGACCTTGCCACCCTCCCTGACTTCCTGCGACTAGGGGCCACGCTGCAGGTCGGCGATGGTACCACCCCGATTGAAGGCGTTATTAACGTAAGAGAGCCATAACGATGAAGAAACATATTAAGCCCGCCCGCGCGGGACTGCAGGTACGTAAAGCCGATGGCCAGCGCCTGAATCCCGAAGGGGAAGAGCTGCCTGTAAGTGCGTGGTGGCTGCGTCGAGAAGCTGAAGGTGATGTTGTTATCACTGAAATCCAGGCTGAATCCGTAACCGAACCGGCGGAAGTCCGCCAGACCCGAACCGTAAAGGAGAAGTGATATGTCGTCACTGGGTAATATTCCTGCTGATGTCCGCGTCCCGCTGGTATACATCGATATCGACAATTCTCAGGCGCTCGACAGTGCCCCGGCTCAGTCGCGCAAAATTATCGTCATCGGCCAGCAAAGTGCGACTGGCACCGCTGCCGTTCTGACGCAAAACCGCATCACCAGCGACGGCACCGCTGACCAGCTCTACGGTAAAGGCTCCATGCTCGCCGGGATGCTCAAGACCCTGCGTAAGGCCAACAGCTATACCGAAGTGTGGGCGATGGGCCTGGCTGATATCGCTGCCGGTGCTGCCGCAAAAGCAGAGCTGGCCATTACTGGCCCGGCCACCGCTGCCGGTACGCTGGCCCTGCTGGTTAACGGTATATCGGTGCAGGTCGGCGTCAGTGCTGACGATACCGCTGACACTATCGCGACAGCCATTATCGCCGCCGTGAATAAACTCCCGGATACGCAGGTCATCGCCGCGCTGAAAGCCGCATCAACAACGTCAGTCACCCTGACCACCAACTGGCAAGGTGCGACCGGCAATGCGATGGACGTCCGCCTCAACTACTACACCGGCGAGCAGACACCGGCAGGCGTTGCTGTTGCCCTGACTGCATTCACCGGCGGCACCGGCACCCCGGATATTGCGGCTGTCGTCGCGGCGCTGGGCGATGACTGGTACACCGATATTGTGTTCCCGTTCAACGATACGCAGAGCCTGAACACCATCCGGGATGAACTGCTCGAACGCTGGGGGCCACTCAAGATGATTGAGGCGCAGCTCTGGACGGCTTTCCGGGGCACCCATGCCGAGTCAGGCACCTTTGGCGAAACCCGCAATGACTGGCTGATTTCCTGTATCGGGACCAACATCGCACCGCAACCGCACTGGCTGTGGGCGGCATCCTACGGCGGCATAGCGTCCTATTATCTGGCCAACGACCCGGCCCGTCCGCTGCAGACGCTGGTGCTGCCGGGCATCCTGCCGCCGGTCAAGACAGTGCGCTGGGATATGCCGGAGCGCAACCTGCTGCTGCATGACGGCATCGCCACCCATTACGTTGACGCCAGCGATAACGTCTGCATCGAGCGTGAAATCACGATGTACCGCGTCAACCAGTATGGCGACGCCGATACGTCGTACCTCGACGTGCAGTCACCGGCGACGCTGGGGCGTATCCGCTACGTCATCAAAAACCGCTTCACCAACCGCTACCCGCGTCACAAGCTGGCCGGGGATGATGTGCTCGACCTGCTTGATCCGGGCCAGCCGGTGATGACGCCGAAGATTGCCCGCGCCGAGCTGCTGGATATCGCGCTGACTGAGCTTATCCCGGCTGGTCTGGTTGAGGACTTCGACGACTACAAAGACACGCTGGATGTGTATCTCGACGGCGACGATAAAAACCGCCTGAACTTCATCTGTCACCCGAACCTGGTTAACCAGCTGCGTGTGCTGGCCGGTCTCGTCCAGTACAAACTTTAAGGAGCCTTTATGAGCATTCTGGGTCAGGCGGCCATCCGTATTAATGGCCGCGAAATCAAAACCGAGGGAAAATCCACCCTCAATCCGGGCGGTAAAACACGTACCCAGCATATGGGCGGGGGCAAGGTGTGGGGCAATTCCGGCAAGATGGCGGGGCCCTCGATCCAGATGACCATCGCGGCGGCGGAGGATATGGACGTTATCGAAATCAGCGGCTGGGAAGGTGTCACCGTCATGTTTGAAGGTGATAACGGCCTGACTTACATGATGACCGGCGCGGCAACCGCAGAACCCGCCACGCTGGATGAAGACGCGGGCACTATCAGTGCCAACTTTATCGGCGAAAAACTGGTGAAGGTATAAGTCATGGCTGAAATGAAAATCACCTTAAAACACGGTTACATCGCCGGTAAAGGCACTGACGATGAGATCCGCTACAAAGAAGTCACCTTTCGCGAGCTGACCTCAAAAGACGTTATCGATGCTCAGCTGGAGGCTGAGCGCGTGGTCATCGGGGAGAACGGCAAGGCCGTGGCGTACTGCTCTGAGGTCCTGATGGGGCTGGGTATGCTGCGGCGACAGATTGCCTCTGTGGGTGAGATTCCGGGGCCATTGTCCCTCAAGCAAATCTACGCCTTTCACCCGGAGGACCTTGAGTTACTCAGCGGTAAAGCTGCTGCACTCGATGACCTGCTTTCGGAGACCGCGTCGCGGGGGCGACCTGATGCCGCTGGCGACGGCGCTCAGTAGTCTCATCGTCAATCTGTCCCAACGTTTTGATATGTCCTGGGTGCAGCAGTTGCCACTACGGCAACTGCTGCGCCTGACAGAGCAGCTGAGGAAGCAACATGGCAAACCGCCTCACCACTGAGATACTCATCAATCTGGCAGGTAACCTGACCGCCAAAGCCCGCCAGTATGGTGCCAATATGTCCGAGTTCGCCCGCACTAACCAGCGGGCTATGAATGTCGTCAAAGCGACTTCAGCCGCTGCAGGCCGAGCTATCGACTCTATGGGTAGTCGATATACCGGGATGATTGCAGGATTGGGGAGCAGCCTGACTGTTAAAAATGTTGCTGATTTTGATGCTCAGATGAGGCGCATGGGAACCGACGCTCAGTTGACAGCAGAGCAAGTAAATAAGTTAAGGGAAAAAATCCGAGAGGTTTCTAACGAAAGTGATATTCGAATAGAAGCGTCTGAACTCGGCCAGGGGGTTGGCGAGTTACTGGGGTTAACCGGTGATGATAAATTTGTCGATGAAAACGTCAGAAACCTTGGTCTTGCCATGCAGGCATTTGGTGTTGATGGTCAGACGGCTGCAGGTTTATTGGCACAGTTCTGGGAAAAAGGCGTTAAGGGTGCTGATGACGTCGGTAAGATGCTGGATAAGCTTTATCAACAATTTGCAGTTGGTTCTGTCAGCGTCTCTGATATTGCCAAAGTCGCCCCTAAGCTCTTTTCTATCATAGGAGAACAGGGACCTGTCGCTATTGCCCAGATGGGGGCCTTTGCTCAGGTTTTTGCCAAAACTAAGGGTAGTGCTGATGAAGTTGTGACCAGTATTCAGGCAATGTATGCATCCTTGCAAAACAAGGACAAGATAAAGTTTCTAAAACGCCAGGGTATAGATGTTTTTCAGCCAGGCTCAAAAGAGTTTAAGCTCCCCTTTGAACTCATGAGTGAAATACTCAAACGCGCCAAAAATGACCCACTCAAGCTTCAGGACGTCTTTGACCAGACGGGTATGCAGGGTATTAACTCGCTGCTCAAGCCTGAAAATATGAAGCTTATGCAGGAGTTGATCTACGGCACCGTTGAGTATGGTGCCACCCAGAAAGCGGCGAAAACTAACGCTGAAGGGTTTAATGCCGCGCTCCAGTCTTTAAATAACGAATGGCAGCGATTTGCTGAGTCAAATCTTGCCGAACCAGTTCAGGAGTTGGCTGATGCACTCAATTCCGTGGATCATGAGACGGTCCAGAATTGGTTAAATATAGGTAAAAATATTGCTATCGCTGGTGCTGGTATCATCGCAGCCCGCAAAGCCTTCCAGCTCGGAAAGGGCGCTCTCGATCTCTTCGGCGTTGGTAAATCCAAAGGTATCCCTAAAGGCGTTTCAGACGTCTTTGGCTCCGGCGTGATGCCGGTCTACGTGGTCAATATGGGCGCGGGTGGCATGGGGGGAGCCGGTAACCTGCCGGGCGGAACTGGCGGCGCAGGTGACGGAGCCGGTGCTGGCACAGGTCGCATGGCCAAAGTCTTACGCGGCGTGGGTAAAGTTGCCGCGCCGGTGGTTGGTGCGGTGGCGCTGTATGACGAGCTGGAGACCCAGTATAAACTTCCGGGTCGCATTGACGACCTGACCCGCCAGGCCGCTGCAGACAGCAGCGCATCACCGGATGACCGCGACTTTGCCAGCCAGAGCCAGCGCAATCGCCAGTTCATGGCCCGTAAGTGGGAGTCACTGACGAACTGGTTTAAATCCATCGGCAATGATCCACAAATTTCTGACCCACGTCCGTGGGCTTCTATGCAGCCGCAAAACCAGCCTGGCTATCCATTTTTGACTCAGCAGCTTCAGGGTAATATCGAGGTCGTGGTTAAAGATGATCGGGTACTGGTTAGCAGCATCAAAGTCAACACGCCGGGTGTCATTATGAGCGCCCAGTCTGGCGTCAGTAGTGTGGAGCAGGATTGATGGCTAAAGCTAAATGGGAAGACCTCCGCGATGCCTCATTCCGTGGTGTCCCGTTCTTTTTTCGTGATGGTGAGGGAGTTGGCGGTCGCCGTGCTATCCCTCACGCTTATCCCAAAAAAGAGGTTGGCTGGACCGAAGATCATGGTGCTGTTCTGACCCAGCAACAAATTAACGCCATGCTGCTTGGCAACGACTACATCGACCAGATGAATCGTTTGCTTTCAGCACTCAATACCACCGGCCCCGGCGAACTGGTGCATCCGTGGTTCGGTGTCCAGAAGGTTCAGGTGGGTCGGGTCACACATCGTCTCTCCACCGAAGAAGGCGGCATTGCCTATATTTCCTTTGAGGTGTACGAGGCTGGCGAGCAGCTGTTTCCGTCCGGCACTGAAGACACCAGCGCCACCACGCTCAGCACGGCGGACAAGGTCAAGGAAGCGCTGGCCAGCGGTGATTATTTTGCAGCACTCGATGGCGTCGGCAGCATGGTGGACACCCTGCTGGAGGACATGGAGGGCTTTGTCACCAGCCTGCCGACACTACCGGATGCGCTCAGCGAGTGGGTGGACCGCCTCAACCGGTTTAAGGACCTCGCCGGTATTGTAGCCGCCGCTCCGGGTGAAATGATCCGCGATATTACTGGCCTCATCAGCGATATGAAAGACCTCGTATCTGAGCCCCCGTTCGCCCTGAGGGTCTATGACCAGCTGCGCGATAAGTGGGAAGGCGACCGGGCAGCACAGTCTGCAACCAAATCCCTGGTCGATAACATCAGCGTGAACACCGATACCGGCTTTGCCAGCAGCGTCACACCGGCATCGACACCGGAGACCACGGCAGCGATGGAGACCAACATCGTAGACTTCCGCCGTCTGGTCATTATCTCCACGCTGGTCGCTCAGGCTGAAGCGGTGGCCACCGCGACCTTCGAGACCGGTCAGGATGCGCAGAATACCGGCGACCAGCTGGCGGAGCGTCTCGGCGAGACCGCTGCGGAAGCCGTCGAAAGTGGCCTCCGTGAACTATGGCGCTCCCTTCGCGAATTGCGGTTCGCGGTGGTGAATGATGTGCGTATCCGCAGCATCCAGTTGCCGGAACTACGCCGCGTAACGCCTGCCCGGACAGTACCGGTGATGCTGCTGGCCTACCGCGAGACCGGCGACGCGGAGAACCGGGACGAACTGGTGACCCGCAACCGGCTGCGCTACCCCTCCTTTATTACGCCCTCACAGACGATTGAGATCATCAGCAATGACTGAAGAGTTAACCCTGAACGTTGACGGCAAGGTCTGGGGCGGCTGGACCGACATGACCATTAACCGCTCGCTGGAGTCTGTGGCGGGCGAGTTTGACCTGACCGTTACCGCCCGCTGGTCATCTGCCGCGCCGCGCACTATCAAGCCCGGCCAGTCCTGCACGGTCTCCATCGGCAGCGACCGCGTCATGACCGGCTACATCGACGACTTCATTCCCAGCTATGACGCTGAGAATGTCTCCCTGCGCGTGATGGGGCGCGACAAAACCGGCGATCTGGTGGACAGTTCGGTGGTCGATAAGTCCGGCCAGTGGAAAGGTCAGAAGCTGGAGCAACTGGCAGCCACCATCTGCAAGCCCTACGGCATCGAGGTGGTTAACGAGACCGACACCGGCGACGCCTTTGGCAGCATCACCCTCGAACAGGGTGAAACCGGCTTTGAACTGCTCGACCGTCTGGCCAAACAACGCGGCGTTCTCGTGACTTCTGACGCTTACGGTCGGCTGGTTATCACCCGCGCCTCCACCCAACGAGCCGGGGTGGCACTCACTCTCGGCGACAATATTCTGGCTGCACGTGGACGCTTCAGCTGGCGCGAACGGGCCAGTCAGTACATCGTCAAGGGCTCCGCCAGCGCGGGCGGCGTAACGTGGGACGACCAGCCGGTGAAAATGGTCGGCGGTCGCCAGACAGTGGTCAGCGACCCGGAGATCACCCGCTATCGTCCGAAGATTCTGGTCAACGAGGACAGTCTGACGGTCGGCGGTGCGAGCGCTCGCGGCGAGTGGTACAAGACCCGTATGATGGGCGAAGCCAATACCACCGAAATCACCGTGGCGGGCTGGCGTGAGAACGGCATCAGCGGCCCGCTGTGGCAGACGAACCGTCTGGTAATAATAACCGACGAGATCCAGCAGCTCGATGTTACCTGGCTGATTAAGACAGTTTCCTTTATGGAAGGCGATCAGGGGCGTCTGACGGTACTGACGCTGGTTCCGCCTGAATCGCTGGATATGCCTGAGCAGAAGGCAAAAGGTAAAGGGAAGAAGTCAAAGACTTCTGTGGGGGTGACATGGGACTGAAAGACGTTAATTTCTCCCGCTCTATCGCCGCACTGGGCCGACGTCTGCGCCTGATGGTGGATCGGGCGCTGGTGCGCATTGTGACGGACAGCCTCGGTCGGCAGAACCTGCAGGTGCAGTCGCTGGCCGATGAGACCAATGACGACGTCGAGCGCTTCCAGAACTATGGCTTTTCCAGCGTCCCGCCTGCAGGCTCCGAGGCGATTGTCGTTGCTGTCGGTGGCCGTCGCGGTGGCATGGTGGCCATTGCAGTGGAGGATAAAGGGAGTCGTCCCCGTGGCGGTGAATCCGGCGACGTTATTCTTTATCATCAGGAAGGTCATATTATTCGCCTGAAAAAGAATGGCATGATTGAAATAACAGGGAAGACGGTAAATGTGGTTGCCGAAGAGAGCTGTGACATTATCGGTAAACAGATAAATATCACCGGCCCCACTTCTTTCAGTGAAGATATTCAGGTTAAAGGGAAAAGTTTCCTTGACCATATTCATAAGGATGGTGACGGTGAAAACACGACTAAACCCTTATGACCATCAGAATAAACTGGCACCTGCCCGCTGGCGGCGATATCGAGATTGAACACAATGGCCTTTCGTTTGACGAGGGCCTTGTTTCTTTGGTGTATATCTGCCTGTTTACTGATGCGCGGGCAGATACCAGCGACGAAATACCCGACGGCACCGATGACCGTCGCGGCTGGTGCGGTAATTCCTTCAGCGATTTCGAATGGGGCTCAAAGCTCTGGCTGATTGACCGTGAAAAGCTGACCGAAGAGGTCAGGCTCCGCGCAGAGAATTACGCCCGTCTGGCCATGCAGCCTTTATTACGTTACGGCTATGCGCGAAATGCGCAGGTCATTGCCACCATCCCCCGTATTAACTGGCTGGCATTAACCATTATTCTCACCCGCCCGGATAAAACCGAGTTAACCGTCGAAATAAAGAAACGCTGGGAGGCGGTAGAAAATGGCTACATTTAATGTCCCGACGCTCCGCCAGCTTATTCGTGCCGGTATTCAGGATTTAGAGATTGCCCTCGACCAGGAATTACCGATTATCGGCGTTGAACGCGCGTTAAATACCGCTTTCAGTGGCGCTTTACGCGATGTCTACGATTATCAGACGTGGATTAAAAACCAGATTATCCCGTCAGAGCAGTCCGCTGACGAAACCATCATTGATACCGCCCGCTATGAGGGCGTTATTCGTAAGGCTGCATCCTATGCCAGCGGACCGGTCGCCTTCACCGGCACCCGACCGCTGCCGCTCGATACGGAGATGCAGACGCAGGACGGCGTACGCTACCACGTCACCGCCACCAGTGACCCGTCAGCGGGCAAAATCACCGTCACCGTGCAGGCTGACGAGACGGGCCTCAGCGGCAACCTGACGGCGGGCGACGTCCTGACTCTGATTTCCCCGGTGGCCGGGGTTAACAGCGATGGCGTGGTGGCGGATGCCGGTATCTCCGGAGGCGCGGACGTCGAGTCTGTGGCCGAGCTGCTGACCCGTCTGCTGTACCGCAAGCGTAACCCGCCAACCGGCGGCGCGCTGCATGATTACGTTATCTGGGCCACCGAACTGCCGGGTATCAGCCGGGCATGGGCCTTTGACTGCTGGCACGGGCTGGGTACGGTGGGCCTTGCATGGGTCTACGACCAGCGCACGGACATTATCCCGACCGGCACCGACCGCGAGGCGATGCAGGCGTACCTTTTCCGCCATCAGGACCCGGCAACCGGGACTTACGTCGGCAAGCCCGGCGGTATCGAGGTCTGGCCCATCCCGCTGACGCTCAAGCCGGTGCCGCTGACCATTCGCGTCATCCCCGACACTGCCGCCATCCGCTCTGCGGTCACCCTGAGCCTGCAGGCGCTGTTTCGTTCGGTCTCGCCGGGCGACACGCTGCTGCTCTCTGCCATCCGAACGGCCATCGGCTCATCGACGGGTGTCACCGACTACGAGCTGGACCTCACCACCAATCAGGCTAGCGAGAACTATGAGCTGCTGACGCTGGGAGCAATCACATGGCGCATCGTGTAGAGGACTGGCAGGACGTCCTGCAGCAGCTGATGCCGCGCGGTAAAGCGTGGCCGCGCGACCAGACGGCGGCGCTGACGTCACTTCTCCGGGGCTTCAGTTCCCGCCTGCAGCTGGCGGAGGCAAACGCGGATTTGCTGGTCACTGAGATGCGCCCGGAGACCACTGAGCTGCTGCTGGCCGACTGGGAAGATTATCTCGGCCTGCCGGACTGTAACGCCATCCCGGACGGCTTTGACCGCCGTCGCGATGCCGTGGTGGAGAAGTATCACCGCAAAGGCGGGCTGGCCACCTGGCAGATTGAGCAGGCTGTAAAAGATGCGCTGGGCTTCACCATTCAGGTGACCGAAATTCTGCCGCATCACGTCATGCGCGACATCATGTATCCGATTTATTCCCACAAATACCGCTACCTGCTGCAGGTGACGGTCACGGATATGCCGATGATCCGCTTTCGCAGTATCAGCAACGTCCTGACTCCGTTAATTAGTTTGCAGGCGCAGATACTGGAATGTTTTTTACGTCGTTACCGGCTTGCTGGCCACGATTACGATTTTCTTTACGAGGTTTAATTATGTATCACCTGGATAATGCCTCTTCCGTTCCTGATATGCCTGCCATCAAGCCGGTATTATTTACCGAGCGCCGCTGGTTTACCGAAGGCGGCGACGGTATTCAGCCGAGTTATCCGGGCGCGGACTGGTTTAATGCTATTCAGGCGGAAATGCTGAATGTGCTGGCGCTGGCGAATATTACGCCGGATAAAAATGCACTGGACCAGTTTGCCCAGGCCATCCGGTTATTTTCATCAGATTATATGCTCCCTCCGGGTATTCCACTTCCGTGGCCGGGGGCGACAGCACCGAACAGTTTTGCGCTGATGTTGGGCCAGAGCTTTAATAAAACAGCCTATCCGCGCCTTGCGGTTGCATATCCCTCTGGCGTTCTGCCGGACATGCGCGGGCAGACCATCAAGTTTTTACCGGCCTCCGGGCGGGCGCTGCTGTCTTATGAAGCTGACGGCGTGAAGGCTCACGCACACACAGGGAGCGTGGCCTCTACTGACCTCGGGACCGTACCCGCCAGTAACTTTGATCACGGTACAAAGCCCACCAGTTCGGATAACGAACACGACCACAACGGTGGTCTTGCTGCACCGGGTGATGCCTGGGACCCGGACTACGTCGTCGGGTCAGATAATGACTCCCACCGCACCCGGAATAAAACCAGCAAAGCCGCAGCCCACCGACATACCGTCGATATCGGCATTCACGGCCACACCGTTTATATCGGCCCGCATGCTCATGCTGTGACTATCAACAGCACCGGCAATACGGAAAACACCGTCAAAAATATCGCCTTTAACGCCATTGTGAGGTTAGCGTAATGTCATTCGAATTTTCTCATAGCCCCCGCGCTATCTGGCTTTATCAGTACGACGTCGATGGTGTTTATATCGGCTCCGTTTTTATGACGATTCCGGCAGGCACAGGCTTGCCTGCTAATACCACGCATATTCCCTGTGAGCCGGAAAAAGGCCAGACGGGCATATTTAAAAATGGTGAATGGGAATATGTGACCGATATTCGTGGGACCCGTTACTGGAATATTCACGGCACCGGTTTTGTTATTTCTTCTCTGAGTGAATCCCTGCCGGAATGTGCCATCACTACTGAGCCCCCTGTGGCGGATGCCGGTTATGTTCTGCTGTTCGCGAAGGGCCAGTGGACGCAGATTGAAGATAAGACCGGTCAGCTTTATTACGAGAGCAACGGGACTAAACACGTTGTTCCTGATGCGTGGTTCACACTGCCTGATGGCTGCACGTTTGTGGCCCCACCAGAGGACAAAACGACCTTCGTCACCCGCTGGAACGGAGCTGAGTGGGTTTATGTCAAAGACCTGCGCGGTCAGGTTATCTGGAACACCACAACCCGCGAGCCTCTGACCATCACCGATATTGGTCCTGTTCCTGATGGCTATACCCTCAAAATGCCAGGTCAGTTCGATGAATGGGATGGCTCAGCCTGGATTAAAAACGCCGATGCTGAACAGGTTTATCTCATCGCTCAGGCTGACCGTCAGAAGGCAAAACTGCTGTCTGATGCGTCGGAACAGATTTCAATGCTCAGCTACGCCGTCAGCAGCGGACAGGCGACTGACGATGAAGCCGCGCAACTGGCACGCTGGGAAGAATACCGCCTTGCGATAAGCCGCGTGGATAGCACTGCCCTTGATATTGTCTGGCCTGAGAAGCCGTAAGGAGTCGCTATGTACCATCTCGATAACACCAGCGGCGTCCCGGAGATGCCGGAGCCTAAAGAAACGCAGACAATTTCTACACGTTGGTTCGGAGAGAGTCAGGAACAAGGCGGTATAAGCTGGCCCGGTGCGGACTGGTTTAATATTATGCAGGCCGAGATGCTGAATCTGTTGGCTGCTGCCGGTCTGCAACCTGAAAAGCATGTGTTTGACCAGCTAAGTAAAGCGATTCCGGTTTTGGGGGATGCAAAGCTACGTGCTGACCTGTTGTTAAGTGGCGATACTCCCGGCGCGGCTCAGGTAAAGTTAAAGAAAGGAATGACCGTCCAGGCAGGAATTGATGACCTGAATGCTAATCGTCTGTCATTTTATGGGGATGATTCTGATGCGCTGCATAACTTGCTTCAATATGCTGCATCTTCAGCCCGGCAGTGCGTTATTGACACAGAGATAAACCTGACGACTCCTCTTTTCTTCAATGCTGACGGAGCGGTTATCAACCTTAAATTTACCGCTCCAGTTAACAGTGACACCCAATTACTAACCCTCTCAAACCTCGGAAGAAAATCAGTTATCGAGGATGCATGGTTTCAGAACATTACTGCTCCATGGATAATCACCAGATTTGATTCAGATGGTAACTGGCTGTCGACACCTGAGGAGGTTCTGGCAACACTCAGGCAGACAAATGAGGAGGTCGGATATCAACCAACCTCTTCAGATAAAGTTGTCTGGGATGGATTGTCCGATGAAATTAAAAACCAGTTTATATGTGCCGGGCTCATCATTGAGGACTCTGACGAAGTGACCCTGATACGCCCGAAGGGACGGCATATGGGACTTGTTTTCAATAACTGCAATTACTGCTGTGTGGAAAGACCTGATTTTATGCCTGGTCGCCATATGTATGGTGCGATCTTGTTTAACAACACCTTTTCACAGGATTATGGTCGTGGAAACAAGGTCGAAGGTGGTGTTCTGCGATACGGATCTGTATCTGGTATTGTTTTCATGCGTAACAAGGGATACGACGGCGGAGTTTTCAACTTTAAAAATCGCCGTGTTGGTGAATCAGGTGTAAAAACTTATCAAAATAACATTAATGGCGTTTCAGCCCGTAGCTATGAACTGACCTTCGATTCCATAACGTCAATTCAGCCTTTTTATGACGGCGTGGATGTCTTTTCTGATTATGGCGAGCAGGAAGAGCGTCTTTATGACCACAGCATCAGTGAGTATGCCTGGGGACTGTTGCCGACTAGGCACAGCCTGAACAACATCACTGTCAAGGATTGCCATGGAGCAGGTGTTACCGGGGATGGACAGTTTAATGAATTTACAAATATTCATATAGATGGTTCCTACAGTTCAGGATTCTTTAATTCCGGTGAAAATAACTATCTGACCAATGTTTTTGTTAAAGATGGTAATAGAAACAACGCAGATGCAGGTGCTCAAATTCGCTTTTTCGGTAAGGCGAGCATCCAGAATGCCAAGATTGTAACCACTGAAGGACTCATCACTAAGGGGAGTGCATTGTACTGTCCGTATGCGGGCAGCTCTCTGAAAAACATAAATACTGACCTGACTTCGCTACCTTCTGCGCCAAAGCACATCGCCGACCAGGACCTGTTTCTAGGTAAACCCAGCAGTACAGCATCGCGCTGCTCCGTTCGGGCCAATCCCCGACCAACACTGATGGCAAATGACTGTGCAGGACATCATTACGAACTCACCTTCGGAGTTTCCGGGGCTGAGCAGGGGCAACTTATCGGCTGGGTAACATACAATGGTGTTGAAATCCCGGTTTTCCGGGGGCGTGGTGAAAATGGCGGGTTCTTCATTGCGCGTGCTTCTTCGGGATATAACACTTCACTCCTGAACGCGAATGAATACCAGGTTACTCTGGAAAATGGTATGTTCTATTTTCTGGGCAAAAAAGCAGATGGCACAGTTGTGAAGCACGCGCTGGCCGCAAGTTAATATGAGGGTATCGTATGTCTTTAACGCTTGATATGATGTTCAAAGGCATCCTTGTGAAGGATGCCGTATGCACTATCCAGGAAATCAGTATCGCCACAGGTCATAGTTCAATGGGGTTCTCTGTGTACTACACTGCTCCGGGAGCTGAGGAATCATTTCATTCAGAGTACGTGATTTCTGCTTATGATCTTAATGGCCCTAACCCGCTGGTGCAGGCCTTCGCGTACCTGAAAACGCTACCGGCATTCAGTGAAGCAAAAGAAAGTTAACGCTTATCCCTCATGGTCGCAGGTTTCTAGCTATCGGACCTGCGATACCCGCACATTTAGTATCAATTATTTTTTCCTCTCCGACAAATGCCAGTATCAATTGATTTTCAAAACGGTATCAATTTTTTTCGCGCGCTATAGGCAGGCTTCCAGCGAGGCCAGCACCTTTACGCCCCAGTCAAGCTTAGCGAGGAAGCTGACCAGGTCAGGCTCATTGCTGGTGACCTGTACATGAGGACGTAATGTGTCGAGAGTGTCTGCCGGAAGGGCGAGGTTGTACTGGCGGCCAAGATCGAGAATGGTTTGGGCCCGGATATTACCATCAAGGTGGCGATGGATGTCGGTTAATGGCAAAGTTAAATCAATCATGGTCGCACTCTTTTTTAGTTAAAGTGCGCGTCATTGTACATCAGAACGATAAATGGTTAAAAGCGGAGAAAATTACCGAACAATACAGGGAAAAACGGCGAGAGAAGGGAAGATTGCCCTCTTAAAGGGAGCAATGACGAAATCGCTCATAGCAAAACGCTATTAATCATAGACAATCAGTATTTAATTTCGCGCCCGAGATTTTCTATAGTCTCAGGCGCTGGTTTTCCTGCAATGAATGGCAGGCAATTTTAAAAAGGACTCTGGGAATATGATCTTCACGTTAAAAAAAGTCGCGGTACCGCTGGTTGTCGCAGGCTCGCTGCTGCTGGCCGCCTGCAAACCTGGCGAGCAGGACCCCAACCACATCAAAGTGGGCATAAGCGCAGGCGTTGACCAGGAAGTCTGGGCGGTGGCGCAAAAAGTAGCGAAAGAGAAGTACAATCTCGATGTTGAGGTGGTGACGTTTAATGATTTCGTCCTGCCCAACGAGGCGCTAAACAACGGCGATCTTGATGCTAACGCTTTCCAGCATAAGCCCTATCTGGACAAACAGATCCAGGAGCGCGGCTATAAGCTGGTTCAGGTTGGCACCACGTTCGTTTATCCGATAGCGGCCTATTCGAAGAAAATCACGTCGGTCGCTCAGCTGCCCGATGGCGCGCAGGTGGCGGTCCCCAACGATCCAACTAACCTCGGCCGCTCTCTGCTGCTGCTACAAAAGCAGGGGCTGATTACGCTGAAAGACGGCGTGGGTCTGCTGCCCACCTCGCTGGATATTATTAACAACCCGAAAAAGCTGAAAATCGTCGAAATTGAAGCGCCGCAGCTCACCCGAGCGCTGGACGACCAGCAGATAACCATGGCGATTATCAATACCACCTTCTCAAGCCAGGTCGGGCTGTCGCCGTCGCGCAACGGCCTGTTCGTGGAAAGCAAAGATTCCCCTTACGTGAATATCTTCGCCAGTCGTATCGAAAATAAAGACAGCGAAAAGGTGAAAAACCTCGTGAAGGCCTACCAGAGCGATGAGGTGGCCGCGGCAGCAGAACAGCTTTACAAAGGCGATGCGGTTAAGGGCTGGTAATCGTTGACGTTTTCAGCCCCTGATGTGCGGGCGCGGGCTAGCGCATGTGATGCGGAAGACGGCCGGTAGCCCACTACCGGCCTTTTTCTGGCTATTTTTGAATCAAATAGCGGATGGTTGGCCCATCCTGCTGAATGTCGAGCACGGTGTAGCCGTGGTTTTTGGCATCCAGCGGGATGTTGTTAATCGACTGCGGACAGTCGCTGACCACTTCCAGAATCTCGCCTTTCTTCAGCGAAGGCATGGCTTCGAGCGTGGCGATGGCCGGATAGGGGCAGGGTTCGCCAACCATATCGAGGCGATAATCGGGGACCAGAGTTTTCATGCGCTTTCCTTAACGGTCGAGGGGGCGAGAGAGTGGCGGCGGAAAAACCGTTTTTCCCAGCCAATCACCAGAACCAGAGCGAGCAGCAGCAGGAGATAGGTTACCAGCAGGCCGCCGAATGGTCCGAAGGTCGCCAGCAGGTTGATTTTATCCCAGCTTGTGGCCAGCGCCGGAGAGAGCCCGTCCCAGTAGTAGGCGAGGATCGTTGAACCGATAACGTTGCCCAGCCCGACCCACCAGTAGTGCACCTGACCTTCCACCGCGCGGTACATCCAGCCGGTTTCGCAGCCGCCCGCCAGGACGATGCCAAAGCCAAACAGCAGGCCGCCGATAACCGCGTTGGGCCCCGCCCACATGATTTTCGGCTCCATACCCAGCTGCACATAGCTGAAGATCCCAATAGCGCTGGCGGCCATGCCGAAAATAATCGCCTTCGCCATATTGGTACGCCCGGTGATCCACATATCGCGAAAGGCGGAGGTGAAGCAGATCTGCGCCCGTTCGATGAGCAGGCCAAATCCGACGCCAAACAGCAGCGCCAGGCCGAGCTTCGGCCGATCGGCCGCGGTGAGCAGGCCCCAGGCGATCATGGCGAAAAAGACCACCATGCCGAGACGGAACCGGCGCCGCGCCTGGTCAGGTTTTTGCGTCAGCGGCGAGGCCTGGGACACTTTCTGCATTTTTACCGGAATACGGAAGATGGGCAGTAAGGTAAAGCGCGCGCCGAACCAGGTTCCGATAGCGGTAGCGATGGCAAAGAACCAGGCGTGCAGAGAAAACTGTGGGATACCGGTAAAAAATGCGGCCAGATTGCAGCCCATCGCCAGACGGGCGCCGAAACCGGCGATGATTCCCCCGACGACGGCCTGCAGAATGCGGATCCGGCTGCGGGGGAAGCGCAGCTTGACGTTATTCGCCCACAGCGCGGCGGCGAAACAGCCGCCGAACATGCCGATGATCATCATGCCGTCGATACGGGTGAGCGGGGTGCCCTCGAGATGAATGAGTTTATAGTAGCCCCACTCTTCGCTGTGCACGCCGACGAGCTGCAGCAATTGCCCACCCCAGCGGGTGAATTCGCCGGTGACGGCCCAGAAGGTGCCGGTAATGCCGAAGTAGTAGGTTGAGAGAATACCCGCGGCGATAACGGCGGGGACGGGCGACCAGAATTTAATCAGCCACGCCTGTTTGAACTGTTGCCATGTCATGAAGATGCCTCTGAACTCAGAAGGTATATTACCCGTAGCGGGTAGAAGAGGGGCGATAATACGCTGCTTATTAATGTAAAACGCTCGATGGGATCAAATTGAACGATAAAGAAAATATCAAAGGCCACGCTTGGGTGGCCTTTTACGCCTGCGGATCCGCGGTCAGATATTGATGACGGATATTGTGATTAATTAAAGCCCAGACGAATAAGGTTTAGCGGGCAATATAACCCCTGATGTCCGTCTATTTCCACACAGTCCGCCCGGCGGAGCTGCTCCGCCGTTTTACCCTCGGCGTGGATGGCTTTGATGACGCCCGTCGCGCCGCTGTCGGCCACCATAACCATGCTGCCGGTAGCGATAGCGTTACGGTTACGATCGTAGGTGTTCATATTTTTTCCTCCTGGTGAATATTTTGACGGGAATTAAAAACGGCATTTAAATACACCTTTGTGAAATAGCGTTTTTTGAGTCTCGTCAAAATATCGTTTTATTGTGCCGGGAGGACGGATGAGTGAGCGGAGAGTCAGCGGTAGCGGACAGGCCGCTACCGCGTTGGCGACCAGCGAAAACAGTTAGCGCAGCGAGCCCAGGGCAGCAATTAATCCCTGCACGCCTTTTTCCAGCTTCTCGCGCGGGCAGCCTGCATTCAGGCGGACAAAACCCTTACCCTCATCGCCGTAGGTGTCCCCTGGCATAATGGCGACCTTCTGTTCCTCAATAAGTGCTTTTTGCAGGGCGCGATCGTCCACCGCCAGCGGGCGCAGGTCAATCCACGCCAGGTAAGTCGCCTGCGGCGGCTGCCAGTTTAGCTCGGGAAACGCCTGATTCAGTTCGCGCGCGATGTAGCGCATATTCTCCTGCAGATAGCCGCGCAGGGCATCCAGCCAGGCGGCGCCCTCGCGATAGGCGGCGATATGCGCCACCAGCGCCGGTACGGAAGGGGAAGAGAGGCCATCGCGGGCCTTAAGCGCGTGCAAATAGCTTTCGCGGGCCGCGGGATCGTCAATCAGCCCGTATGCGCCGGTAAACGCCGGAATGTTGAAGCTTTTCGATCCGGAGGTGAACAGTGCCCAGGGGCTGCGCGCCACCTCGCACCACGGGGTGTGCTGGTGTTCGTCCCACACCATGTCCATGTGGATCTCATCGCTAATTACCTTTACGCCGTGCTTCTCGCACAGCCGCGCCATGGTTTCCAGCTCTTCGCGGGTCCATACCTTGCCGGTGGGGTTATGCGGACTGCACAGCAGCAGCACGGTATTACGCGGCTGAGCCAGTACCCGTTCCAGCTGCGCCATATCGCAGCGCCACTGATGGTTGTCGAGGGAGAGCGGAACCGCCGCGACGCGCCGCTGGTTGCCTTCAATGGTTTTATAAAAGGCATCGTAGGCCGGAGTGTGTACCACAATACCGTCACCCGCTGCCGACCACTGACGAATCATCTCCGCCACCATATAGATAACCGACGGCCCGTAAACAATTGCTTCGCGGTCGATTGGGCTATGAAAACGGCTGGCGAACCAGTGGCTCACCGCGCCGAGGAATTCATCGTTTTTCCAGCGGCTGTAGCCAAAAACGCCGTGCGCCAGGCGTTTGCTGACGGCATCGATGATGCAGGGGGCGGTGGCGAAATCCATGTCGGAGATCGTAAAGGGCAGCAGGTCGGCTGCGCCAAAACGGTCGGCGACGTAATCCCACTGTGTGCACCAGGTGCCGTGACGGTCGACCGGCGTTGAAAAATCAAACATCTGCACTTCCTTCATCATGTCCCCCTCCTGTACGGAGGGGGGCGGAGCCTATGCCTCGACGGTATTCATCAGGACAGCCATTTCATCTTTCACCGACTGCACCTGCGGGCCAATCACCACCTGCAGGTTGTGCTGGTTAAGCTGCACCACGCCGATGGCGCGATTCGCTTTCAGCGCGGCGCTGTCGACTTTGCTCATGTCGTTAACCGACAGACGCAGGCGGGTTATGCAGTTATCGAGCGAAACGATATTTTCCGCGCCGCCGAGCGCCGCCAGAATCGCCGGAACGTTGTAGCCTGATTTTCCGGTCACGCCGGTGACGGCCTTTTCGAAAGCGCTATTGGTTTCAATATCGCGTCCCGGGGTTTTCAGGTTAAAACGGGTGATAGCGAAACGGAAGATACCGTAGTAAACCGCAAACCAGATGGCCGCGACCACCGGTACCAGATACCACTTGGTTGACAGACCGTGCAGAATGCCGAACACCACAAAGTCGATAACGTTGCCGTCGGTGTTGCCGATAGTCACGCCCAGAATGGCCATCATGGTAAAGCCCAGTCCGGTGAGGAGCGCGTGGATAACGTACAGCACCGGGGCGACGAACAGGAATAAAAATTCCAGCGGCTCGGTCGTGCCGCCTACCACGCAGGCGATAACGCCGGAAATCAGCAGCCCCTTAATTTTATGGCGGTTTTCCGGGCGAGCGCAGTGGTACATCGCCAGCGCCGCTCCCGGCAGGCCGCCGAGGAAGGCCGGCATTTTGCCTTGCGAGAGGAAACGGGTCGCGCTTTCGGAGAAGCCGTGGGTGGTTGGGCAACTGAGCTGGGCCTGGAAAATCGTCAGCGCGCCGCTGACGCTATGGCCGCAAACGTCCATGGTTCCCCCCGCCTCGGTAAAGCGGATCAGCGCCACCAGAATATGGTGCAGGCCGAAAGGCAGCAGCAGGCGCTCTCCGGTACCGAAAATCATCGGTCCGAAATCTCCCGCGCTATTGATGACGTGGCCGAGGGCATTGATCCCCATGGCGAAGACGGGCCAGATCAGCGGAATGACCAGACCGACCAGGCCGAGAACCACGGTCGTGATAATCGGTACAAAGCGGGTGCCGCCAAAAAAGGCCAGCGCGTCGGGCAGGCGGATATTGTGAAAACGCTCATGCAGCATCCAGACGATGATCCCGGCGATCACCGCGCCGAGGATCCCGGTGTCGATCGATTGAATGCCGATAATATTCTGGATGTTGTTCGCTTTGAGGACGGCGGCATCGGTGGTCGGCAGAATGCCTTTGGCCGTCAGCCAGAAGTTAACCGCCAGATTCATCACGGCATAGCCGACAAAACCGGCAAACGCGGCGACGCCTTTGTTTTCCCGGGCCAGTCCTAGCGGAATGGCGATACAGAACATCACCGGCAGAAAGCTGAAGGCGAAGGAGCCGACTTTGCCCATCCAGATAAATACGGCCTGCAGCAGCGGCACGTCCAGCCACGGCAGGAGCGTCAGGACATCATGGCTGCTCAGAGAGCTGCCGATCCCCAGCATGATCCCGCAAAAGGAGAGCAACGCCACGGGTAACATGAAGGTTTTCCCTAACTGCTGGAAAAACTCCCACAGGGTAATTTTGGTTGCTGTTTTCGCCGTCATAACACGAATCCTGGTTCTTTAAGTTATCGGTAGGATGTAACGCCACGGAAAGATAAAACGTTTTACCAAATTTTAGTGCGATAAAAATCACATATTCCGGCGATAATAACGTTTATAAAGAGAGTATCTTGATAAAACGTTTTATCGACAGCCAAAGGGAGTCGGCCTGCAGTTATGGCTATCGCGAAAAAAATCACCATTAATGATGTCGCCCAGGCGGCGGGCGTGTCGGTCAGTACGGTATCGCTGGTGCTGAGCGGCAAGGGGCGTATTTCGTCGGCCACCGGCGAGCGCGTCAATCATGCCATTGAACAGCTGGGCTTCGTGCGCAACCGCCAGGCGGCGTCGCTGCGCGGCGGCCAGAGCGGCGTTATTGGCCTGATCGTCAGCGACTTATCGAAGCCTTTCTACGCGGAGATGACCGCCGGATTGACCGACGCGCTTGAGTCGCAGGGCAGAATGGTGTTTCTCACCCAGGGGGGGCACAGCGGTGAAAAAATGCTCCAGCGTTTTGATACCCTGGTGGCGCAAGGGGTCGACGGCGTGGTGATTGCCGGGGCGATCGACCAGGGGGCGGAGCTGCGCGATCGCGCGGCGCAAGCTGGAATGCCGCTGGTGTTTGCTTCCCGCGCCAGCTATCTCGACGATGTCGACCTGATCCGCCCGGATAATATGCAGGCGGCGCAGATTGTCACCGAGCACCTGATCCGCCGCGGCCATCAGCGCATTGCCTGGCTGGGAGGGCAGAGCTCGTCCCTGACGCGCGCTGAACGGGTAGGCGGCTACTGCGCCACCCTGCTGAAGTATGGCCTGCCGTTTCATAGCGAGTGGGTGCTGGAGTGCGAGTCGAGCCAGAAGCAGGCGGCAGAGGCGATGGCGGCGCTGCTGCGGCAAAACCCAACGATCAGTGCGGTGCTGTGCTACAACAGCGTGATTGCCACCGGGGCGTGGTTTGGGCTGATGCGCGCCGGGCGGCAGAGCGGCGAAGCTGGCGTCGAAAGCTATTTTGAACAGCGGGTCGCGCTGGCGGCCTTTGCGGAGTTACCCGAGGAGGCGCTGGACGATCTGCCGCTGACCTGGGTGACGACGCCCGCCCGGGAGCTGGGACAAAGCCTCGCGGAGTGTATTTTACGGCGTATGGAAGAGGGACAGGGCGCGGCGAGAAACCAGATTATTTCTCCCCGGCTGATTACCCGAAAATAGCCCCTGCACAGGGGCTATTTGCCGTTTATTGCTGCGGCGCGGCGGGTGGCACCACGTCTTGCGGCGAGTCATCTTGCGGCTGAGTTTCCTGCGGCGCTGCGGGTTCAGAGACGGCGGGAAGCGCTAAACCGAACATTCCGGCAAACTCATCCAGCGGCATTTTCTGTCCGTTCAGCGTAACCTGGCCGTCAGCGTACTGCAGACTTGAGGTAATGGCGTTATCTTCCATGGTGGTGATGCGGAACATCTGCCCCATCGCCGCCAGGCCTTTCACCTGCTGATCCGCAAGCTTAGCGGCGTCGGCGGGCTGATAGCCTTCCAGCCCGGCAATCTGGGTCATAAACGCCGTTGCCATATCCACCGGGATCACCAGCTTACCGTCGAGCGATTTAACGCTGCGATCCACTTCATCCGCCAGCGTCTGCGGCGGGGTGGTGGTCAGCGACGGGTCTTTCAGCAGAATCGAAAGATTCAGGGTGGTTTCCCCCTTCGCATTGCGCCAGCTCAGCGGCGAAATGGTCAGGGACGGGCTCCCTTTCAGCATCATCGGCAGCGCGCTAAAGAAGGTTTGCGTTAACGCCTGCTGATAGAGCTCAGGATTCTGCGCCAGCTGCGGATCAGCCATCAGCGCCTGCGCTTCAGCGTTGTATTTTTGGCTGAACTGATGGAAGGCTTCGCCATTAATGTTGTCCAGCTTCAGCGTCAGCCGGCCGCTGCCGATATCCTGATTTTGCAGCTTGAGGCTGTTGACCGTGTAGTCCAGCTGGCTGTTAATACCTTTACCGTCGGCAGTCAGCGACGAATTGCCGTCAATTTTCATCCCTTCGAACAGCGCCAGCTCTTTGCCTTCAACGCCAATCGCCAGCTTGTCCAGCGAGATAGCCTGTTTACCGATACGCTCGTTGAAGCTGGCCATTTCGGTAGAGCCGTCGGTTTTCAGGTTATTAAAGGTGAGCTGAACTTTCTGGTTGTACTCGTTAACCGCGTTAATCTGCCCGCTACCGGCTTCGCCGCTCAGGCTGAGGGTTTTCCCTTCGCGGTCAGCGTCCAGCTGGAACTGTCCGCCGCTGAAGGCCACCTTCTCATCGCCTTTTGCGTAATCAAGCGGATTGAGCACAATAGCGGATGTGTTGTCGCCGCTATAAGCGATACGGGTATCAATGGTGAACGGCGTTTCGCCTTTAGCGATGTCGAACAGCGCCTTGCTGGCATCGTTATTGGTCAGGGTGGTTTTGACGGACGCCATCGCCGGGGCGAGGTTAAAGGATTTGAGCGAAGCCAGCGGGAAAGGGCCGTGATCGACGACTTCATCAAACACCAGCGACTGTCCGGCGGCAAGCCAGCGGGGCGCTTTGCCGGCAGCGGGCTTCAGCACCAGCTGTAAATGGCTGCGGAACAGTCCGCGCTGATAGCCCTGATACGTCAGCTCCACGCCAGCCTGCGGCGCGCTGCTTTGCAGCTGAGCATTAGCCTGCTGCACCATATCGGCAATGCGGCTTTCCAACTGCTTCCCCGTATACCACGCGCCGCCCGTCCAGACGACGCCCAGCGCAATGATAACTCCTGCTGCGACCAGCGATTTTTTCATAGCATTTGTCCATAAATGAAACCAGGCGGATCGGGCCGCCTGGTTGTGTTGTCATGATGGGTGAAAGTCTAGCAACTGTGGCTAAAAAGTTCAGTAACTTACTGGAGCTTATTAAACACGCGCGCCACGCGGCCGTGGCCGCTGACCTGCACCGGTGATTCATTACAGCCGATAAACGCGGATTCACCCGGCTTCAGCGTCAGGCTCTGCTCGTCTTTGGCGATGACCGCTTCGCCCTCGACGCAGAACAGGATCGCCGCGCTCTGTTGGGCGATGGTTGACGGCTGCGCTGACAGGTCGTGCAGCGAGAAGGCAAAATCGTCAACCGGGATGGGGAAGTCCAGCTCCGCGCCGTGAATCACCGGCTGGGTCAGCAGTTGGCCCGCGGGTTTTGGCTCAAATTTGACGTTCGCCACCAGTTCCGGAATATCGATATATTTCGGCGTCAGGCCCGCGCGAAGCACGTTGTCAGAGTTGGCCATCACCTCCAGCGCCACGCCCTGCAGGTAGGCGTGCGGGGTTTCCGCAAACAGGAACATCGCCTCACCGGGATTCAGTTTGACTACGTTGAGCAGCAGCGGAGAGAAGAGGCCGCTATCGTCCGGGTAGAACTCGGCGATCAGGCGGATAGTCTGCCAGGGCTCACCCTGCTCGCTGTCCAGCGCTGCCTGCAGCACCCGTAAGGCGTGCGCTTTTTCATCCCCTTTCATATTCAGCAGGCTGGCGAACAGCTGGCTCAGATGCCCGGCGTCAGGCTGCGCAAGGAACTGGGCAATCGCCGGATGCGCATCGGCAACCGGCTGCAGCAGGGTGACGATCTCGGCAAACTCGCGGAAGGCGTTCATGGCGAGGAACGGCGTTAAGGCGAAAACCAGCTCCGGCTTGTGGTTCGGATCTTTATAGTTACGTTCGGCGGCATCAAGCGGGATCCCGGCAGCGTTCTCTTTGGCAAAACCGATTTCCGAGGCCTGCTTGTTGGGGTGCACCTGGATAGAGAGCGGCTGCGCGGCGCACAGGACTTTGAACAGGAACGGCAGTTCGCCAAAACGCTCGGCGACTTTCGCGCCAAGCAGGGTTGCTTTATCGCTTTCGATCGCGTCGCGCAGAGAGCGCGGTGTCCCGCTATTATCCACAATCTGCGAGCTGCTCTTGGGATGGGCGCCCATCCAAAGCTCCGCCATCGGCAGGTTGTCCGGGTTAGCAATCCCATAAAGTTCGGTTAAGGCGGTATGGCTTCCCCAGGCGTAGTTTTGCACTGAGTTAATGAGCTTTTGCATTCTCAATCCCTGTTTCCACTTAATAGTCATGGCACTATTAAACCAGCAATCGACCGATAAGCAACCGGCGCGAAGAAAAAGTCGTCCTTGTCTCAGTTTTTGTTAAAAAATTGTGTAAAATCGATCGACTCGCTTTTCCACGGGCAAATGGAGTGTCTGCCTGAAATATAATCAGCTAAGCAGTAAGTGAGAGCACAATGTCGAATAAACCGTTTGTATATCAGGATCCTTTTCCACTGAAAAAGGACGATACCGAGTACTACCTCCTCAGCAGTGATTACGTCTCCGTCGCCGAATTCGCCGGCCAGGAAGTTCTGAAAGTTGAACCTCAGGCGCTAACTTTACTGGCACAACACGCTTTCCACGACGCCTCCTTTATGCTTCGCCCGGCGCACCAGCAGCAGGTGGCCGATATTCTCAACGACCCGGAAGCCAGCGAAAACGATAAGTACGTGGCGCTGCAGTTTCTGCGCAACTCGGATATCGCCGCCAAAGGCGTGCTGCCGACCTGCCAGGATACCGGTACTGCGATTATTACCGGCAAAAAAGGCCAGCGCGTGTGGACCGGCGGCGGCGATGAAGCCGCGCTGGCGCAGGGCGTTTATAACACCTATATCCAGGATAACCTGCGCTATTCGCAGAACGCGCCGCTGGATATGTATAAAGAGGTTAACACCGGCACTAACCTGCCTGCGCAGATCGATCTTTACGCCACCGACGGCGAGGAGTACAAATTCCTCTGCATCGCCAAAGGCGGCGGCTCGGCGAATAAAACCTACCTGTACCAGGAAACCAAAGCGTTAATTACCCCGGCGAAGCTGAAAAACTATCTCGTCGAAAAGATGCGCACTCTGGGAACCGCCGCCTGCCCGCCGTACCATATTGCTTTCGTCATTGGCGGCACCTCGGCGGAGTCCACCCTGAAAACCGTTAAGCTGGCCTCAACCAAGTACTACGACGGCCTGCCGACCGAAGGCAACGAACACGGTCAGGCCTTCCGCGATATTCAGCTGGAACAGGAACTGCTGGTGGAGGCGCAAAACCTCGGTCTCGGCGCGCAGTTCGGCGGCAAATACTTCGCCCACGATATCCGCGTCATCCGCCTGCCGCGCCACGGCGCCTCTTGCCCGGTGGGCATGGGGGTCTCCTGCTCGGCGGATCGCAATATCAAAGCCAAGATCAACCGTCAGGGGATCTGGATTGAGAAACTGGAGAGCAACCCGGGCAAATATATTCCCGAGCATCTTCGTCAGGCCGGCGAGGGCGAGGCGGTCAAGGTCAACCTCAACCAGCCGATGAGCGATATTCTGGCGCTGCTGTCGCAGTACCCGGTGTCGACCCGCCTGTCGCTGAGCGGGACGATTATCGTGGCCCGCGATATTGCCCACGCGAAGCTGAAAGAGCTCATCGACAGCGGTGAGGCGTTGCCGCAGTACGTCAAAGACCACCCGATCTACTACGCGGGCCCGGCGAAAACGCCCGACGGCTACGCGTCCGGCTCCCTTGGCCCGACGACCGCTGGCCGCATGGACTCCTACGTCGACCTGCTGCAGGCGAACGGGGCGAGTAAAATCATGTTAGCCAAAGGCAACCGCAGCCAGCAGGTGACCGACGCCTGCCACAAACACGGCGGTTTCTACCTCGGCAGCATCGGCGGCCCGGCGGCGGTACTGGCGCAGCAGAGTATCCGCAGCCTTGAGTGCGTGGCGTACCCGGAACTGGGTATGGAAGCCATCTGGAAAATTGAAGTCGAAGATTTCCCGGCGTTTATCCTCGTGGATGACAAAGGCAACGACTTCTTCCAGCAAATCCAGAGCTCGCAGTGCACCCGCTGCGTGAAATGATTTCAGCCGCCCTTCGGGGCGGTTTTTTTATGCCGCTTAGCGGCACGAACCACCAAAACAACTTATAAATCTGACCCATACTTTACCCTTGAGCAGGTGAGCTTTGTCGCTATTACGCACGTTGAATCCAAGGAGAAAGTCATGACAACGCATCGCAGTGAAAAAGACTCAATGGGCGCCATCGATGTGCCTGCCGACAAGCTATGGGGCGCGCAAACCCAGCGCTCGCTGGAGCATTTTCGTATTTCAACGGAAAAAATGCCGGCCGAGCTTATTTATGCGCTGGCGCTGACCAAGCGCGCAGCGGCGAAGGTGAATAACGATCTCGGCCTTCTGGCCGCGGAGAAAGCGCAAGCGATTATTCAGGCCGCAGACGAAGTGCTGGCATACAAACATCCGGACGAGTTTCCGCTGGCTATCTGGCAAACTGGCTCCGGCACGCAAAGCAACATGAATATGAATGAGGTACTGGCCAATCGCGCGAGTGAACTGCTGGGCGGGCCGCGCGGGATGGAGCGTAAGATTCACCCCAACGATGATGTCAACAAGAGCCAGAGCTCTAACGACGTGTTCCCGACGGCGATGCACGTGGCGGCGATGATTGCCCTGCGGGAGAAGCTGATCCCGCAGCTCAACGTGCTGAAGCAGACCCTGAACAATAAAGCCGTTGCCTTCAGCGATATTGTCAAAATCGGCCGCACCCATCTGCAGGATGCGACGCCGCTGACCCTCGGTCAGGAGATCTCTGGCTGGGTAGCCATGCTGGAACACAATTTAAAACATCTCGACCATAGCCTGCCGCATCTGGCCGAGCTGGCGCTGGGCGGGACGGCGGTGGGAACCGGGCTCAATACCCATCCGGAATACGCGGTACGCGTCGCCGCCGAGCTGGCGGCCTTAAGCGGCCAGCCGTTTGTCACCGCGCCGAACAAGTTTGAAGCGCTGGCGACCGTTGATGCGCTGGTGCACGCGCACGGGGCGCTGAAAGGGCTGGCCGCGTCGCTGATGAAAATTGCCAACGATGTGCGCTGGCTGGCCTCCGGCCCGCGCTGCGGGATTGGCGAAATTGCGATCCCGGAAAATGAACCGGGTTCGTCGATTATGCCGGGCAAGGTGAACCCGACCCAGTGCGAAGCCCTGACCATGCTGTGCTGTCAGGTGATGGGCAACGATGTCGCGGTGAATATCGGCGGTGCATCGGGCAACTTTGAGCTCAACGTCTATCGCCCGATGGTGATCCACAACTTCCTGCAATCGGTGCGGCTGCTGGCTGACGGGATGGCGAGCTTTAACGAGCACTGCGCAGAAGGCATTGAGCCGAACCGTGAACGCATCAGCCAGTTGCTGAATGAGTCGCTGATGCTGGTGACCGCGCTGAATACCCATATCGGCTATGACAAAGCGGCGGAAATTGCCAAAAAGGCCCATAAAGAGGGGTTAACCCTGAAAGCGTCGGCGCTGGCGCTCGGCTACCTGACGGAAGCCGAGTTTGACCGCTGGGTACGCCCGGAAGAGATGGTGGGCAGTATGTCTACTCGCTAGCCAGCCACAGGTGCAGCCGCGGAATCAGTAGCCTGAGCGACTGCGCCTGCGGTTTGTAGCGATACTGCACGTTATCGGCGTCATAGTTCAGGAGTTCACCGAGGTCCGGCACGCTGACGCCTTTCGTGCCGGATATCAGCGCAATCATCGGTCCCGGACAGGCGTATTGCACCTGTTTTTGTTCCCCGCTGTACCAGACCCTGGCGATGGGCTGCACCTTCACCGGCCGCTTTATTTTCAGCTTTGCCCGCTGCGGCAGGGCGGCAATATCCTGATACTCTCGCTCCAGCTTGCTTTGCCACTGCTCGCGGGTCCACGGCGGAACCGCCCGGGGCGACTGAAGGCTTTTTTCCAGCTGCATGAGTACCCGATCGCGGGTGAGATTTTTAATCACGTGCTTATTGGCCCAGCCGAAGCGGATGGTGCTCGGATCGAGGAGGGGAGTTAGCGTGCGATAGGCGCTCAGCGTAATCAGTCCCGGCAGGTGGCGATGGACCCACTCAAACCGCGCGGCGGCAGGCAGGCCGGAATCCACGGTAATAATCTTCTCGAAGCGCGCTTTGAGGTCGTTGATATGGGTGATTTTGTCTAAGAGTTCAGCCTGTTCGCGGGCGTCAGTTTGCAGACAAATCGCGCCGGGTAAACGCACGGCGGCTTTGCTGCTGCGGGTTTCCGACTGCTGCTGGATAAACAGATGACTATAGTGCCTGAGCGCCATCTCCAGCGCGGTTTTGCCGGTGTGCTGAACCACGTTGATGCTCTCCAGCGGCTGGTGTTCAGCGTCTTTACTCACCGGCGGCAGCTCAAAGACGCGGGCGGCCAGCAGGCGGCACTGGCTCAGGGCGTGTTTTAGCGCCTGTAGTTCATGCTCGAGCTGGCGAAAGGTGTCGTTCAGACGTTCAACAAGGTCATAGCTGGCCATATTTCCCCACCTTAGTTACAACATACTTATCGATTTTTTAACTATAGCAGGCCTCAGCTTTTGCGCAAAGGCGTATCAGGCGGAGGTAAAATCCGGCAACTGATGATAGACCGGCCAGCTAAAGCAAAAACAGGCCCCGCCCAGCGAACTCGCTTCGCAATGCACTTCCCCGGACATTGCCTGGGCGATGCTGTGGACGATAGCTAAACCGAGGCCACAGCCGCCGGTCGCGCGATCGCGGCTCGGGTCGAGGCGTACGAAAGGCTCGAACACTCGCTCACGTTCATCAGGCGCAATTCCGGGGCCATCATCTTCGACCCGCAGCGTCGCGCGCGAAGCCTGCAGCGTCAGGCTGATCTGAATACGCTGGTTACTGTAGCGCATGGCATTATTCACCAGATTATCCAGCACCCGTTCCATTAAGCGCATATCCAGCGCGCCGTAATTCCCGGCCACGACGTCGGTTAGCGCAATCTCGCGCTGGGGATTAACCGTCTGAATATCTTCCACGTGATCGCGGATCCACGCCGGGAAATTGGGGGTCGTTAGCTTCAGTTCGTTCTGCGGGCGATCAAGCCGGGCGTAGGTCAGAAGTTCTTCAATCAGCGCCTCCAGCTGGCCGATATCGCGGTTCAACGCCTGCGATTCGGCTTCGGTGAGGTTCTCGCTCATTTCCAGGCGATAGCGCAGACGCACCAGCGGGGTCCGCAGCTCATGGGCGATGCCATCGATCAGCTGTTTTTTGCTGGCGATAAGCGCGTTGATGTTATCGGCCATCTGATTAAACGCCACCCCCAGCCGCGCGAAGCTGGACATGCTGTCGAAATGAATACGTTCAGTAAGATGTCCATCGCCGAAGCGCTGGGCGGCGGTCTCAATACGCAGCATCTCCTGCCAGTGAGGACGCATCCAGATAAAGACCGGAAAGGCCAGCGAGATGGCGATAAAAGCCATCAGGGCCAGATCGAGCAGGCGCATCTCATGCAAAAAATAGAGATACGGCACCGGACCGACGGAAAGCACGTAGTGGCTGCGCGGGATCCGCTGGATAAAGGTGTACTGATCGTCGAGGGCGACGATATCCCCGGCGCGCAGATGCTGCATCGAGTTTTCCGAGAGCTTGAATTTGCTGATGGGCTCGATATGCAGATCGAAAGAGAGATTGAGATCCAGCTCTTTGAGCGTTTTGCTCCAGTCGCGCGGCGGGATCTCCCGCAGCTCGCTGCGCATCAGATACAGCGAACTTTTCATCAGATCGTCCAGCGACTGACGTCCTGCGCGTTCGGCGGTGAATTTGTACACCAGGCCCACCATCATGGTCATGACCAGGAAGCAGACGAACAGCAGGAGGTAAAACTGCACAAACAGCTTTTTCATTAAATCTCACTCAAAATCAGAAAGTTAAATCCCTGCTTTTACCTGCAGGGGCACTGCGGGGGCATTTATCAAGGCGGAATCTACGTGAAAAAACCTTGTTGCGTTTTATGCCCATTTGATTTGCTATGAAAGCAGGGTTCGCTGCGGCTGACAACATCCGGCACGCATAAGTATGATGGTGTGGGTTGAAGCCAAATCAGAGAAGAATGTAATGTACCGCGGTCGGCGCCGATGTGCGAAGCGTTCTCTGTTTTAATCCGTTTTATTCCACCCTCATCCCGCCAGGCTGAACAGGCGTACTTAAAGGAGAATAAAAGCATGCATCTTGAACGACACAGTATTGAACGCGTCGGATGGTTGAGGGCTGCTGTACTCGGGGCTAACGATGGTATTGTTTCGACAGCGAGTCTTGTTCTTGGCGTTGCGTCGGCTAATACGGGCTCTTCCGGGGTTTTACTTGCGGGCATTGCCGGGCTGGTCGCGGGGGCGATGTCGATGGCAGCGGGGGAATATGTTTCCGTCTCATCTCAGGCCGACACGGAAAACGCGGCTCTCGCTCAGGAAAAGAGGGAACTGGAAACAGATTATCAGGGAGAAGTACGCGAGCTGACTTTACTTTATGTGCAACGCGGACTCGAGCCAGAGCTTGCCCAAAAGGTTGCCGAACAACTCATGGTGAAAGATGCTCTGGACACGCATGCCCGCGAGGAGCTGGGACTGACAGATACCAATTCTGCGCGCCCCCTGCAGGCTGCCATTTTCTCGGCGCTGAGTTTTTCCGCTGGCGCAACGTTGCCTTTAGTCGTTGCATGGCTTTCTCCAGCAACGCTGGTTTTTCTCTTTGTTATTCTCTCCTCCCTTTTTTCACTGGCCGCTCTTGGCTATATATCTTCAATTGTCAGCAGAGCCTCCCCTGTCAGGGCGATCGGCAGAATTACTTTCTGGAGCACCCTGGCGATGCTTTCGTCGATGGGAATAGGTCATCTTGCCGGGCAGGTATTGTTTTAAGAGATGGCTTAACTCGCAGAAAAGAGAAATATCTGCCGAGTAGTGGGCTGAAAAAATGAGTGATTTGTATCGCATGCGCGGGACTTATTCATAACCCATCGTCATTTTTTCAGGCGTACTTCCGGCGCGGAGCGAACATTCACTCGCGTACAGGCAGCGGTCAGGGAGGCAACAGATTTAAATCTTTAGTGCGGCAAGGATGGCGGACTCCATTTTCTCCGGGGTGGTGAACGGCGCGAAACGCGTGAGAGGGGTGCCGTCGCGACCGATCAAGAACTTCGTGAAGTTCCATTTGATCCGCCCGCCCAGTACGCCGGGTAACTCATCTTTCAGGTAACGAAACAGCGGGTGCGCGCTGGCGCCGTTGACCTCCACTTTCTCGAACATCGGGAAGCTCACACCGTAATTGATCCGACAGGTCTGCTCGATGTCATCGACGCCGCCGGGCTCCTGCTTACCAAACTGGTTGCAGGGGAAACCAAGCACTATCAGCCCCTGGGCTGCGTATTTCGCGTAGAGCGCTTCCAGCCCTGCATATTGTGGCGTGAAGCCACAGTGGCTGGCGGTATTGACCACCAGAACGAGCTTGCCAGCATAGTCAGCCATTGAGATTGGCTGGCCGTGCAGGCTGGTGGCAGTCAATTGGTAAAAGGTAGTCATATCGTGTTCCTCAGTGCAGCGCCCGTTGCGCGTCTTTATCGCTGGATTGGTTCATATCCTGAAAGAACATTGAAAAGAGTTGCTCGTCTCAGGATTTCTTTCCCAGGTCTGCCTTTCTGGCGCGATACCATGCGGCAAAATCAACGGAGACCATCGGCCGGGCAAAAAAATATCCCTGAACCTCATCGCAGCCCAGGCTGCGTAAAATCTCAACCGTTTCGAGATCCTCGACGCCTTCGGCAAGAACGACGTAATCGAGCTGCTTGAGGAGCCTGATAACGTTGTGCACAATAATGCGGCTGGCTTTCTCATGGACTATATGCCTCACAATAGACCGGTCGAGTTTGATGATGTCCAGCGGGATTTGCCGCAGGTAATTAATGTTGCTGTATCCCGAACCAAAGTCATCCAGAGAAATTTTAAACCCGCGTTTTTTGAGCATATCCAGTCCGTTCAGCGCGGCCGGACTTTCAAGCATCTTCTCAGTCTCCAGACACTCCACCCCCAACAGGGCTGGGTCAAGACACGCCTCCCGCAGTTTCTGCTCAAGCTCCTCAGCGAAATCGGGTCGAGAAAAATCGCTGGCGGCGAGATTAATTGAGACGGGAAGAGAAAGCCCCTGATCCCGCCAGTCACTCAGCTGCGCGATAGTATGATCGATAACCCAGGCCGAGAGTTCGCGCATCAGGCTAGTCTTTTCGACCAGCGGAATAAATTCACCCGGCAGCACTTCGCCATTGATAGGATGCTTCCATCTTATCAAGGCTTCAGCGCCCGTCACGGCTCCCGTCGTCAGCGAAATTTTTGGCTGAAAGACCAGATATAACCCCTGGTTTCCCTGCAGCGTTTGCCTGAGTTCGGTCAGCAGGCTGAAATCTCGCTTCTTGCGGATGTCCAGTGCGTCATTATAGGTCGTAAAGCGGTGCCCCTGGCTTATCGCTTCATGCAGTGCGCTCACCGCGCGCCGCAGAATTTCATTTGGCGTCAGGGCGCTATCGCAAATACCGGAGTCACCCATGTGAATATTCAAATCCAGGGGAACGTCCGGGCCGATCCTGGCCTGGGTTCCCTGAAGCCGTAGTGCGATACTCTCCAGTGACAGCGCCATGGGTTCCGGGGTGAAAAAGGCAAAGCGTCCCACCGCCACGGCGTAAAGTTTGCTCGCCATGGGCAGGCGCGCCTGCAGCGCGACGGTCATGTCACGAAGCAAATTCTCTACGGCCAGCATCCCCAATGAGCGGGCCATCTCGTAGGCAAATGGCATATCAATGCAGTCAATAATGATCAGCCTGAAAGTACCCTCCGCCGACACCTCAATATCCTTGAGCAGGCGCTGCCGATTGGGTAAAAGCGTGACGACGTCGATATACCCCACTGAGTGCCAGGAGGCTAAGAAATCCGATATCAGCTCGGCCAGCGCCTTAAAAATAGCGATCTGCTCATCCGAAAGTGCCCTGGGTTGCGTATCTAAGATACTCAAGATACCCACGGTCACTCCATCGCGGGTTCTCAGCGGGCATCCTGCATAAAAGCGAATGAATGGCGCTTCTGTGACCGCCCGATCGCGATGAAAGATCGGGTGCAGATGTGTATCAGGACAAAGGAAAGTCTCACCCTGTTTCAGGGTCTGTTCGCAAAATGCTCCGGCCAGGCTGGTGTCCGTGGGGGCGATATTCTGAGCGGATTTGATGTACTGCTTTTCATCGTCAAGTATTGACACAAAACTCATCGGCATTTTTAACAACTGGCAGAGGAGATGAGTGTATTTTTTTAACGCTTCGTCTCGCCCTTCGTCCGCGTTTTTTAACAGGTCAATCGCCGCGCGTCTTTTGCTTTCATCGCTGCTGAGATCGTTCAACATATGGATGCTCCCGTGCAGTAGATATTCCGGTTATCCCAACCCACTAAAGGTGTGTATCTCTATACTCACGACGGGTGTCGATACTGGCCAGGCGCCAGCGCTATCGCTTCACAGTAGAATGTTTTCCGTTGATTGTCTGCAAAAGAGTATCACCCGCCCGGCAAGTCATGAGGCGCGCCGCGCGGTGAAGCGCGGGTTTTGCGTTGGAAAAGCAATTTCACCGCTGATGTTCGGGTCGGGAAGAGGCGATGTGATTCGCAAAAGAATGTGCGGAGTAACATCGCGTTAGCGAACCCGTTCCGGCCTGGCGTCAAGCGTAACCCCTGTTTTAAAAATAATTAACAGGAGGTTGAATTGGCTCTTGCGGCTAACTCCGCACAAACAGCTATTCCATCACCACATGCCTGAATTAATTGTCCCAGGCGTGCGGGGCGAACAGGTAACCTTTATTGCGTACCGTTTTGATACGATATGGCTCAGTCGCATTATCGAGAAGCTTTTTACGCAGCCGCGAGATGGCGACATCGACGCTACGGTCCATACCATCGTAGCTGACGCCGCGCAGATTTTTTAATAACGCGTCCCGATCCATAATTTGTCCAGCATGTGTCGCTAACTCCCACAGAAGATCGAAATCCGCGGTGGATAAGGCGACGCTTTCGCCGCCGAGCATCACCTGTCGATTCACCGGGTCGATACTCAGGGAGCCGAAGGCGATCGCTTTATGCGGGGTGAGCGAGGAGGGGACGCTGCCGTCCGGCACGGCAATATGCTGGCGCAAATGCAGGCGAAGGCGAGCTAACAGCACCGCGGGCGGCGTGGTTTTCAGGATATAATCGCTGGCGCCCATTTCGAGTGAGAGAATATGGTTCATATCGCTGTCCAGTGAAGTGAGCAATACGATTGGCCCCTGCCACTGGCCGCGTAAATCGCGGCACAGCGTCATACCGTCTTTACCCGGCAGCATGATATCCAGCAGCACCAGGTCCGGCTTTTCGCGCGCGATAACCTCTTCCGCCCGATCGCCGCGCGGTTCTACCACCACGTCCATATCGTGTTTGCCAAGGTAGGCCGCAATCAGTGCGCCGACCTCGGCATCATCCTCAACGAAAACAATTTTATTCATATTGTGTATGCTTGCACTCATCTTTTAATCGCTTGAATCTCTTTACCTGAATCGCGGCTGAGGTGGCGCATTCCGCATCTGAAGTCAGGTGCCTATTCATTCGCTACCGCCATTGTAAACCATCCGGACATTAATATGAGCTATATATTAGCCATGAAATTCGCTATGATTCCCGGAGCTGCGGTTCAGGACTATTCTTTGCGGAGCCAGACAATGATTCAGATGCGAGCAGAAGCTTTGCGCATTAAGAACATAGGGTGCGGCACAATGTGGGCACGGACTGTCAGGATAGCCTATGCCCGCCGGGAAAATAAGTACCGGTACGCTAGCGCGAATGATGGAGAAACCTTATTGCAGCCTCTTTTGCCTGGCGCCGTAGGGGCACAAGGTGAATTTGCAGAGACTTCTTCGATTGCAGATGAGCAGCATCGGGTTCTGATTACCGGGGCATTTAATATTCCTTGAAAATGTTGACCACAAATTTTCCGTATAGGGGAAAGCATGAATGACCTGCAAATCGCCGGGTATACCATTGATGAAAACTTCATTTTGCGTAATGTTAATAACAGAACCAATGCTCAAAAAATAATCTCCGCTATACCAAATAATTAATTTCAGATTTTTGGCACTTGCCGCAACTGAAAAACCTGTTCCTGTTACAGGACATACAAGGCTATTTTTAATATTCCACTGCATGCTTGACGCTCTCCGGTAATTTACGAGCATTTTCGCGTTGATGAATATATTTTGATTAAGTTCATGGCCATTTTTACTTTGCATGAAGCAGGTCCAAACATGGTTATTCCTTTAACTGATTCTTATGCTGATTAATATAAAATAATAACAATCAGATGAGTGTCTAATACTAGTAATGATAATAGCAACAAGTAAAAGATTCGAAAAACTGGCGTGAGCTGAACTAAATAGCTGTATTGAGGATTGTGAACAGAATAAAATTCTGATTCAGATATCAAGGATAGATCGAAAGATTGTGAAATCAAACAATTACGATCATATCTACTACTTCGCCTTTTATTAATGGCAAAGTATGCTTCCTTATGAAATCGGTTTTATATTGATGTAAATCAAAATAATTGCTTTTATTTAGCCATTTTACTATAAAATGGCTATGTGCGCTTATTCAGGATTTACGCAAAAAAAATAATTTAAAAATAACCTCTTATGATAAAAGTTAATCATATCAATTAACCGCTTTTACTCTATTTTGCCAGTATTGATTTGAATCATTTAGTGCAAAAAAATAGCTGCACTGCAGCGGTGCAGTTGTTGAGCTGGGCATTTTGTAAATGCCCGCCAGTCAAGCGCTCCAGGCTTTAAAATCTGTGTGAATATGTAAGGAAGAGATGCGCCGAGAATAGGCTAATTTGATTTGTATCTAAAAATACGAAAAATAATATGTTATACGTATAACTCAACAACCAGAGAAAAAATTCTCTTTTCGATTTAATGAATGTATTGAGCCGAGGGGTTTTCAAGACAGCGAAAACGACTCTCGAATGACGCGCTCCGCTTGCCTGGGATATCATGCTTGCGAACGGTTATCGCCAGTTGCGGATATTAGGCATAGAGGGGGCGGCAGTGACGAGAGCGCTAAAAAAGTCTTTTGCCTCTACACGGTATCGGCCGCTCTTGCGCGTTTATAATTGTCGGAGCTTCCGTTATGCTGCGGGGTCTTGTTGTTTAAATGTTAAGGCAAAAGGAATGGGGTTGTTGATAAAAGCGCTGCTCGGCGCACTGGTCGTTGTCCTGATTGGCGTGCTGTCTAAAACGAAGAACTACTATATCGCCGGGTTAATTCCGCTCTTTCCGACTTTCGCCCTGATCGCGAACTATATCGTTGCCAGCGAGCGGGGTGTCGAAGCGCTGCGAACCACCATCGTCTTTGGGATGTGGTCGATCATTCCGTACTTTATCTATTTGCTCTCGCTATGGTATTTCATCGGCATTATGCGCCTGCCGTTCGCTCTGGCAGGCGCAGTGGGGTGCTGGTGCCTCTGCGCGTGGCTGTTAATTATCGGCTGGAGCCGTTTTCATTAGCGCAGGTGGCGGCCGCCGTCGACGGCAAATGAGCGACCGGTCACGTAGCGGCTGCTGAACAGGTATTCGATCAGGTCGCTGATCTCTTTTTCGCCTGGCGCGATTTTCATCAGCGATTTATCAAGCGCCTGCTTGCGGTATTCCGCGTCATCGCCTTCGTTAAATAAAATCAGCGAGGGGGCGATAGCATTGACCTTAATTTCCGGCGCCAGCTTGCGGGCGAACGAGCGGCTCATATTATCCAGCGCCGCTTTACTGGCGGCGTAGGCAATGTGTTTGTCGCTGCCGCGCTCCACAACGTAGTCGGTGATATGGATAATGTCGCTGGCCGCATGGCCGTGGCCGCGCAGCAGGCTCTCCAGAGCATGGTTGAGCAAGTAGGGGGCGTTGACGTGAATTTGCATCATGCTGGCGAGCACTGTGCTTAACGGGACTCCGGGTTTTTCCGCCATCCAGCCGCTGGCGTTATGGATGATGGCGCGCAGACCGCTGCCGGCGTGCGCCTTCACCTCTTCGGCGAACGCCAGAATGCTATCGTCAGTGCTGAAATCCGCATGCAGACAAACGGCGCCCGCTTCACGCAGCGCGTCGATGGCGGGATACCAGGTGCGGTAGCTGATAATAACGGGCTGCTGCCGGGCCAGAAAATGGCGGGCCAGGGCGAGGCCGATACGACGGCCCCCGCCGGTAATCAGGATTGGACGAGGCTGGATATCAGCCATGGGTATCTCCTTTGAGTTCAGCGGCAGGGTAACCGCTTACCCTACCAACATCCACGTTGCCGGTACGGCGGCAACCAGCAAAAAGCCAATTAATGCCAGGTCACGGCGTTTGAGCGGGCGATCGTGCTGGTGTGTACGACGGGCATACAGGAAAACCAGAAGACCCGGAGCGTAAAGTATCACTGACAACAATAAATGCACAGGGCCGGAGGCATATAATAACCATAAGCCATAAATGCAGGCGCCGACACCGACGGCCTTGTGTAGCGGGCGCTCGGCAATCTTCAGCAAAAATGCGCCGACGAGAAAGTAGGGCACCAGGATCATCTCAGAGGCGATGGTCAGCAGCGTGTTGTAATCTGAGCCGGTAAGCCAAATCAATACCAGCGAAGCCTGTACGCTGACGTTGGTGAGCCACAGCGAAGCCGACGGGGCATTGTTTTTATTGGTCCGTGCAAACAGGCGCGGGAAGGCTTTATGCGTTGCTGCCAGATAGGGCACCTCCGCCGCCATAATGGTCCAGCTCAGATACGCGCCGCAGACGGAAATAATCAGCCCGGCGGCAATAACAATCTCCCCCCATGAGCCCATCATGTTGACCATCAGCCCGGCCATTGAGGGGTTGCGTATTTCCGCCAGCTCGCTACGCGGCACGACGCCTAACGAGAGAAGCGTCACCAGCAGGTAGACCGCCAGCGCGGAGAGTACTGCCAGCAGCGTCGCGCGGCCAACATCCTGTTTATTCCGCGCGCGTGCGGAAACCACGACCGCGCCTTCGACGCCGATAAAAACCCACAGGGTGATCAGCATGGTGTTTTTCACCTGCTCCCATACCGGTACGCCCAGCGCCAGGCCGCTGAAATCCAGGCGGAATGTCTCCATACGAAACGCCATGGCGGCCAGCGCGATAAACGCGCCGAGGGGCAGCAGTTTAGCCAGCGTCGCGGCCAGGTTGATACCCGCGGCCGTTTGTACACCGCGCAGAACCAGGAAATGGACAATCCACAGCAGGACAGAGGCGCCGACGATGGATTGCCAGGTATTGCCATCGCCGAACAGGCGCAGTTCGGGCGTATCGGTAAAGAAACTGAGCGCCGAGAAGACGATAACCAGGTAGGAGACGTTGGCGACAACCGCGCACAGCCAGTAGCCCCAGGCGGAGCAGAAGCCAATCAACTCGCCGAAACCCTCCCGGGCGTAGGTGAAAATACCGCCGTCAAGGTCGGGGCGAATCCGCGTGAGCAGCAGCATGGCAAAGGCGAGGAACAGGATCCCTACGCCGGTAATGCCCCAGCCAATAAGCAGTGCGGAAGGGCTGGCAACGGCTGCCATGTTCTGCGGCAGACTGAATACACCCGCCCCCAGCATCGAGCTAAGTACCAGCGCGGTCAGGGCGCTAAGGCCCAGTTTCTTTTCCATTGCATTCCCGAGGTGATAACCATCAAGCTAAGAATATTTATTTGGCGAAATCGCATAAAAATGGAGGATTGCGCTAAGGCGCGGGATTTTACGGAGTGTTTTGTATGCATGCAATGGCGAGAAATGAAAAAAAGAAAAAAGGCGGCAGATCGCCGCCTTTTTGTTCAGCTCAGCTGCCGTTATTTATACAGGTCAGCGCTGATGGTGATGTTGCCGCCGCGCTCCTGCCACTGACGAGTAATGTGATAGTACTTCGCGCCTTTCTTCGCCGCGCGCTTAGCAGTCTGGTAGGAGATTTCCGTCATGTTACCGTAGTTACCGGTGAACTTGATGTTGTCGTAAGGAACCATCTGCGCGGCGGTGATTTTGTTCACTTCTTCGACTTTGGTACCATCCGGCAGCGTGACGGTGTAACGCCCGCCTTTAGACGATTGCGTTTCAAAGAAGCGGCCTACGCCGGTGCCGGAACCGACCGCTGCGGTGGTCGCTACGCCCGGGATCTCCACTTTCTTCGCGGCTTCTCCGCCTTCGGCCAGCGCAGCGCGACCGGCTTCTGAATCTGCCGGAATAGCGTCCGGGCTTTGCAGAACGCGTTTTTTGGCATCGGCTTTGTAGATATAGGCGGTGATTCGCTGGTTGCCGCCCTGGTTGGCATCAACCTGGCGCACGATAAAGAAGGAAGCGGCGCCCTTGGCCTTAGCGGCTTTGGTGATGGCGTCGTTAACTTCCGGCTGGCTGCGGTAGAAGCCCTGTACGGTGACGGTATCAAACGGCTCCAGCTCGACGGCCTGGTCCTTCGGTAATTCCATTACGCCGTTAATCACACGATTTTTCGGCGCGTCGGCCTGCGGGGCATTTTCTTTATAAAAATCGGCCGTTACGCGCAGGTTGCCGCCGCTGCCAAAATCAGACGTGTCGACAACATAAAAGGATGCTGCGCCATCTTTGTCTGCTTTACGGGAAACGGCCTGCACCGCGTCGCCAATGGCGTTAAAACGGCCGGTAACCACTACGCGATCGTAGGGCTTCAGCGCTGCCGCCTGCTCCGGAGTCAGCTCGGTCGCTGCATGGGCAGACAACGCGGTTGTAGCCAGAAGAGCAGACGCCAGGAGTGAGTTCTTAAGCTTCATAAAAATAATCCTTTGCCTTGCGCAAACCATGTACTGGTATTGTTGTTGACTGAAAACATTTGATTATTGCATTTATCGTGAGTGACTGTCTGCGTCAATTTTCAGTTGTCGCCCTAAACGTATACTGCAGAAATATAACATTTTTCGATATGTTGAAAAAACAGCCGCTTGACCAGCAAAATCGATAATCGATATCACTTTCATAAGTTAACGTAATGTTAATGTGATGATCAAGACGGCGATAAATGGTGAATTAACCCCTCTGCCAAGCGGATTATCAGGCGCTGGCATAAAAATAAGGTAAATATTGCTGCCTGGCACGGTTAGCCGTGCGTTTTACCAATAAAATCAAAATTTCTGTTTTATTGCTGTAGATCACAATCGGTATTTTCAGTAGGTTATAAAAAGTTTGTTACTGTTTTATTTTTTCAGACATATGTTGGAAGGCACGTTCATCCGCCTTCGCGACGGTCGTTTGTAAGAAAAGTAAACCATCATCAAAAACCGATGGAAGGGAAAACTATGCGTATTGGTGTACCAAAAGAGAGACTAGCCCTGGAAACCCGGGCCGCAGCCACGCCGAAAACGGTGGAGCAGCTGCTGAAACTCGGGTTCAGCGTCGCGGTAGAAAGCGGTGCAGGTAAGCTGGCCAGTTTCGACGACGAGGCCTTCGTTCAGGCTGGAGCGGAGATCGTTAGCGGTGATGACGTCTGGCAGTCCGACGTCATTCTGAAAGTGAACGCGCCCGATGACGAAGAGATCCTGCTGCTTAATCCCGGCACGACGCTCATCAGCTTCATCTGGCCGGCGCAAAACCCGCAGCTGATGGAAAAACTGGCGGCGCGTAATATCAACGTGATGGCGATGGATTCAGTGCCGCGTATTTCGCGCGCTCAGTCGCTGGATGCGTTAAGTTCGATGGCTAACATCGCCGGCTATCGCGCGATCGTTGAAGCCGCCCACGAGTTTGGCCGCTTCTTCACCGGGCAGATCACCGCGGCAGGTAAGGTTCCTCCCGCGAAGGTGATGGTTATCGGAGCCGGGGTTGCCGGTCTGGCGGCTATTGGCGCGGCTAACAGCCTCGGCGCAATCGTCCGCGCGTTTGATACCCGTCCGGAAGTGAAAGAACAGGTGCAGAGTATGGGCGCCGAGTTCCTTGAGCTGGATTTTAAAGAGGAAGCGGGCAGCGGCGACGGCTATGCCAAAGTCATGTCTGAAGCCTTTATCAAAGCCGAGATGGCGCTCTTTGCCGCTCAGGCCAAAGACGTCGACATCATCGTTACCACCGCGCTGATTCCGGGTAAACCGGCGCCGAAGCTGATTACTCGCGAGATGGTTGACTCCATGAAGTCCGGCAGCGTGGTAGTTGACCTGGCGTCACAAAACGGCGGCAACTGTGAATACACCGTGCCGGGCCAGGTGGTTACCACCGCCAACGGCGTGAAGATTATCGGTTATACCGATCTTCCAGGTCGTCTGCCGACGCAGTCCTCACAGCTGTATGGCACCAACCTGGTTAACCTGCTTAAGCTGCTGTGCAAAGAGAAAGACGGCAATGTCGTTATCGATTTTGATGATGTCGTTATCCGCGGCGTTACCGTGGTTCGCGAGGGTGAAATCACCTGGCCCGCTCCACCCATTCAGGTATCTGCTCAGCCGCAGGCGGCAGCGAAAAAGGTTGAAGCGCCAAAAGCAGAGGCGAAACCGAGCTCGCCGCTGCGCAAGTATGCGCTGATGGCGCTGGCGATTATTCTGTTTGGCTGGCTGGCAAGCGTGGCGCCGAAAGAGTTCCTCGGCCACTTTACCGTTTTCGCGCTCTCCTGCGTGGTCGGTTACTACGTCGTATGGAACGTCTCCCATGCGCTGCATACGCCGCTGATGTCGGTCACTAACGCGATTTCCGGCATTATCGTGGTAGGGGCATTGTTACAGATAGGCCACGGCGGCTGGGTCAGCTTCCTGAGCTTTATCGCGGTGCTGATCGCCAGCATTAATATTTTTGGTGGTTTCACCGTCACTCAGCGCATGCTGAAAATGTTCCGCAAAGGATAAGGGGTAACAAATGTCTGGTGGATTAGTTACAGCTGCATACATTGTTGCCGCGATTCTGTTTATTTTTAGCCTGGCGGGGCTTTCCAAACACGAAACCTCCCAGCAGGGGAACTACTACGGCATTGCCGGGATGGCGATTGCGCTGGTGGCGACCATTCTGGGGCCGGATAGCAGCAACGTCGCGTGGATCCTGCTGGCGATGGTTATCGGCGGCGCGATCGGTATTCGCCTGGCGAAGAAAGTTGAAATGACCGAGATGCCGGAGCTGGTGGCGATTCTGCACAGCTTCGTGGGCCTGGCGGCGGTACTGGTTGGCTTTAACAGCTATCTGCAGCATGAAACCGGCATGGAACAGATTCTGGTCAATATTCATTTGACCGAAGTGTTCCTCGGTATCTTCATCGGCGCGGTGACCTTTACGGGTTCCGTTGTGGCGTTTGGCAAGCTGTGCGGCAAGATGTCTTCTAAGCCGCTGATGCTGCCGAACCGTCATAAGCTAAACCTGGCGGCGCTGGTCATTTCTTTCCTGCTGCTGATCGTTTTCGTGCGTACCGACAGCATCGGCATGCAGGTACTGTGCCTGCTGGTGATGACCGTGATTGCCCTGGCGTTTGGCTGGCACCTGGTGGCCTCCATCGGCGGCGCGGATATGCCGGTCGTGGTATCAATGCTGAACTCCTACTCCGGCTGGGCGGCGGCGGCGGCGGGCTTTATGCTCAGCAACGACCTGCTGATCGTAACCGGTGCGCTGGTAGGTTCTTCCGGTGCAATTCTGTCCTACATCATGTGTAAGGCGATGAACCGTTCGTTCTTCAGCGTGATTGCCGGCGGTTTTGGTTCTGACGGCACGGCGTCCACAGGTGATGAAGAAGTGGGCGAGCACCGTGAAATCAGCGCCGAAGAAACCGCTGAGATGCTGAAAGGTTCCCAGTCGGTTATCATCACCCCGGGCTACGGCATGGCGGTTGCGCAGGCCCAGTATCCGGTCGCGGAAATCACTGAGAGACTGCGCGCGCGCGGAATCAAAGTGCGTTTCGGTATTCATCCGGTTGCCGGGCGTCTGCCGGGCCATATGAACGTCCTGCTGGCGGAAGCTAAAGTCCCGTATGACATCGTGCTGGAAATGGATGAGATCAACGATGATTTCTCCGATACCGACACCGTACTGGTCATCGGCGCTAACGACACGGTGAACCCGGCCGCGCAGGACGATCCGGGCAGCCCGATTGCCGGTATGCCGGTGCTGGAAGTGTGGAAAGCGCAGAACGTCATTGTATTTAAACGTTCAATGAACACCGGCTACGCTGGCGTACAAAACCCGCTGTTCTTTAAAGAGAACACCCACATGCTGTTTGGCGATGCCAAAGCCAGCGTCGATGCGATTCTGAAAGCGTTGTAAGGCCTGGTCGTTTAAAACCAGTGCTTCTTAAGCCGTCTCTTCTGAGACGGCTTTTTCATATAGGTAACGAAGGGGGTGTTTGCTCATAAAATAATCAGGGAAAGGTGTTACAATAGGCCGTTTTTCACCCAAACTGAGGATATTATGGATACCGAGTTAACCCCCGCGCAACTGGCCATCGAATTTCTGCGCCGTGACCCCGCTGCTTTAACCCCCGCGCAGTATCTGAAAAAGCTGAAATTGCTGGAACTTGAGTTCGCCGATTTAATGGCGCTTTCGTCCATGGAGCTTAAAGAAGAGATCGATCACGCCTGGCGCTTAGGTATCCACTAACGTTTTCGTTACCCGCAAAGCTGTTGAAATCGGGGCCAAATGGCCCTTTATTTTTGTTAATGGGATGCAAAAAAATCCCCCGCGCGGGCGGGGGATGACGTCTTATTACCTCGAATGAAGTCAACGGACTAATCGTCTTCTTCGTCGTCCAGTTCAACCGGCGTCTGGTACTGGTCCGGCTTCAGCGCCAGCAGGTCGCAGCGCAAGTGGTCAATAACCTGTTCAGCGGTATTGCCGAGGAAGGCTGCCGAGAGGCCGGTTCGACCAATCGTACCTAGTACCACGATCCCCGCCTGAAGATGCTCTGACAGGTCGGGAATGACCTCCTCAGGTAACCCTTTTTCAACGTGGGTGCGGCCTTCATCGATGCCGAATTTTTGCCGCAGCGCTTTCATGGCCAGCAGATGCTGACCGCGAATGGCGTCGTTATAGACGCTGGGGTCAAAATCAGGGAGCTCAATCGCGATATTGATGGGCGTGACGGGATAGGCGCCCACCAGGTGAACCTCTGTATGGTTAACCTGTTCCGCCAGCTCAATGGTTTCTCTGACCAGTTTTTCATTGAGCGCGTTGTGGTAGTTCTCTTCACTGGCGAGATTGACCGCCACCAGCGCTTTACCGCCTTCCGGCCACGGCTGATCTTTGACCATCCAGACCGGGCATGGGCATTTACGCAGCAGGTGCCAGTCCGTTGGGGTAAAAATCACCGCTTCCAGCTTGTCGTGCTGGTGCGCCATCTTCAGCACTAAATCATGCTTGTCGCTGATGATTTCCTGAATAATGGCTTCGAAGGGACGATTGTGCCACACCACTTTAATATCAATGGGCACGCCGGACTCTATATAGAATTTTGCCTGCTCGCGGATCCAGGCGGTACGCTGCCCGATGACGCCCTGGCGCATGGCCGTACGTTCGTCGGGGGAGAGCAGAGTGGTCATTTCATAAGAAAAATCATAGATCGGCAAAAAGGCTTTGATGCGGCCACCAATCCGTTGGTGCAGATACACCGCGCGCCGCAATGCAGGCTGGTCGTCCTGATTGGGGTCGATTACTACCAGCATGTTCTGATACTTCGCCATACAGGGTCTCCTTACAACTGTAACTACAGTCTGTATTAAAAAGATAACCTATATGGATGAAATGAAACAGGGGATGAGCCTGGCCAGATCAACAAATTAGAAAAAAATTCGCGATCCGGCCGGATACGGGAGGACTATCAGGCGACGTTGCGGGCCTGGCCAGCAAGCTGCGCCAGCAGGTCGCTGTTTTCGATGGTGATATATTTGCCTTTAACCGCCAGCATACCGCTTTTCTGGAAACGTCCCAGCAGGCGGCTGATGGTTTCTACCGTCAGGCCCAGATAGTTGCCGATATCGCCGCGGGTCATGGTGAGGCGGAACTCACGCGGCGAGAAGCCGCGCTGCGCGAAACGGCGGGACAGGTTGTAGATAAAGGCCGCCAGGCGCTCCTCTGCGTTCTTTTTGGAAAGCAGCAGGATCATATCCTGATCGCCTTTGATCTCGCCGCTCATCAGACGCATCATCTGCTGACGCAGGTTCGGCATCTTACCTGAGAGGTCGTCCAGCGTTTCAAACGGAATCTCGCAGACCATTGAGGTTTCCAGCGCCTGGGCAAAGCTCGGGTGGTGGGCGGTGCCGATGGCGTCGAAGCCGACCAAATCGCCGGCCAGATGAAAACCGGTGATCTGCTCATCGCCCTGTTCGGTGATGGTGTAGCTTTTAATGGTGCCAGAACGAATTGCATACAGCGATTTCAGCTCATCACCGGCTTTGAACAAGGTCTGTCCTTTCTGGATAGGCTTTTTCCGCTCGATAATGTTATCAAGCTGGTCAAGCTCATGCTCGTTCAGAGTAAAAGGGATGCAAAGCTGGCTAATGCTGCAATCCTGGCAATGGATTGCACAACCGCCAGACTGAATGCGTCGTATAATTCGCTTTTCCGGGATCATAAGTCTGCTCAGGCTTTAATTGATATTGGTCAATTTTAACATCTTTTTGGTGAGCAGGTAAGTCTCGAACCCCTGAAACACGTAATATTAAAAGGGTAAATCAGTTACCCATTTTATCTAATTGATTATAAATAAGTTATCTGGCGATGTTGGATTGTAAAATTACCTGAAAATTCCAGAAAAGGCACTTACGGTCAAAGGAGCAGATAGCCTTCGTGACGCAATAGCCACTCTTTTCGCTGCACGCCGCCGGCGTAACCCGTCATGGTGCCGTTACGCCCGATCACCCGGTGGCAGGGCACCACAATACTGACAGGATTTGAACCGTTGGCGGCACCCACGGCGCGCGCCGCGCCCGGACGTCCCAGCGCCTCCGCGAGCTGACCGTAGTGCATAACCTGGCCGCAGGGGATGGTGCGCAGCGTTTGCCAGACTTCCCGCTGAAACGGCGTCCCGCCGGTGGCGGTAGGTAAGGTGTCGATAATGGCGAGATCGCCCGCGAAGTAATCGCTAAGCTTACGGCTCAGGTTACCTGGATTACGCGAATCAACGCGTTGGTAGCCTTCACGGCGATAATGAACATCCAGCAGTTGTTCCATGCGGTCGCGGTGCTGATCCCACTCAACGGCCCGCAGGTTAAATTGCTCATCGCAAATCACCCACAGCGGCCCCAGCGGGGTGTCAATTTTATCTTGCAACAGCGTGAGCATCGGTCCTCCTTCAGCGAGGTTATTTTGGCAGGGCATCACCATAGCACGGCGCGATGTGGGCAAACCATACTCCGAAAAGGTCAACAAACAGGGTCAGCATGGACTATTAATTATGAGGTGAGGAAAGCGATGTTTATTTTTACATTAACTTGCAGACGCGTTGGCAAGGCGATTTTGCTACCTTTATCCGGCGGTGAATTCACCGGCAACCATCCGGCGCGGCAGATAAACAGACTGGCTTTCCTTGAGTCCATGATTTTCCGGCGTTTCTGCGCGGGTTTTTACCAACAAAGGTGGTGATATGCAATATATGATGACTGGCGTTGTCATTGTGATTATCAGCGGCTTAGTAATTCATCTGATCGCTTTGGCGATTGAAAGACTGTATAAAGTCATCAGTAATCGCACGACCTGGCGTTAACGTTTTTGTGGCCTTCCCTGGCCTGTCGCGACGTTAAGGTAATCGCGGATAAATACCCGGTCCGATGGGCAGACCCAGTAGGTACCAGCCAACCAGCAGCAGTAGCCAGACGGCAAGGAATATTAATGGATAAGGCAAGACCAGCGAGTAGTAGGTTCCCAGCTTAGCGTCGGGCCGGTAGCGCTGTAAGAAGCCGAGAAATAGCGGCACAAACGGCGATACCGGCGCCAGCGGCAGCACCGATGAGTCGGCGATGCGAAACAGAATCTGCGCGAATGCCGGGTGAAAGCCCAGCAGCATAAACATCGGCACGAAGATCGGCGCCAGAATCGACCAGATTGCCGAACCGCTGGCGATAAACATACACAAAAAAGCGGAGAGCAGCGCCAGGCCGACAAACGCCGGTACGCCATTCATTCCCGCGCTCTCCAGCAGATCCGTTAAGCCGACGGCCATAAATTTGCCCATATTGCTCCAGTTGAACATGGCGACGAACTGGGCCAGCGGGAAGACCATCACGATAAAACCTGCCATCTCTTTCATCGGCTCAATCATTAGCTGAGGCAGATCGGCCTGGCGGCGAATTTTGCCGGTGGCGATGCCGTAGGCCAGTGAAACGACGAAGAAGAAAAAGATAATGAGCGGGACGATCCCTTTTATAAACGGCGAAGGCATCACGGTATGCTTGATGGGATCGCGCAGGATACCGTTTTCCGGCACGACCATCAGCGCGATCGCCGCCACGAATAACAGCGCGGCCACGCCGGCCACGCGCAGGCCGAAGCGCTGTTCCGGCGTCAACGTCTGCAGCGTTTCATCGCTGTTGCCTTGCCATCGCCCTAATCGCGGTTCCACCAGTTTATCGGTAATCAATCCGCCAACCAGCGTGAGAACGATCACTGAGGTTGCCATAAAATACCAGTTATCAATCACGCTGACGTGAAGTGAGGCGTCAAGGGTTTTTGCCGCTTCGGTGCTGATGCCAGAGAGCAGGACATCGGTGGTGACGATGAGAAGATTGGCCGTGAAGCCGCAGCCGACGCCAGCGATAGCCGCCAGCAGCCCGGCAACCGGGTGGCGGCCGACGGCGAGGAACATCAGGGCGCCCAGCGGCGGCATAATCACCAGCGCGGCATCGGAAGAGATGTGGCTAAAGAAGGCGATAAACAGCACCATATAGCTGGCGTAACGGGCGCTAACGTGGGATGACATTTTCACCATCAGCGAAGGCAGCAGGCCCACTCGTTCCGCAAAACCGGCCCCCAGCACCAGAGCCAGAATGGCCCCCAGCGGCGCGAAACCGCTGAAGTTCTTAATGACGTTCGGCAAAAACCAGTGCAATCCTTCAACGCTAAGCAAATTTTTCACCACCACTCGCGAGCCGTCGGTGGGGTTCTGTACCCCGACGTTCAGCGCCGACAGGATGGCGGTGGCGACCATTAACGCCACAATCAGATAGATAAACAGTAAAAACGGATGCGGGACCTTGTTACCTATTTTTTCAACCCAGCCATAAAGCTTACCGGTGGGGGAAGGCGACGGTATGGATGACATACTCATGGGCGTTCCTCAGTTGTCGTTGTTGTGTTGGTTGTCTCTTTACCCCAGGGCGTGTCAGCCGTTGTTTTTTTGGCGATTACCGCGTTGCCGTACTCCATCCACGGGGCTTTTATTATTTTAAAATCGAAGGCTTGACCTCCTTTGGAATGGGGCACCGGTAAGGCCTTTCGGCTAAGACCTGGGCCAGTTCCTGCTGGCTGGCGGTCAGTAACGCCCTGTCGCTGAACAGACGAATGGCCGTCGCGCCCAGCACTTTCCCCGCCAGCAGCATCCCTTTGTGGGCGATGGAGGTTCTGCCCTGGCTCACCAGTTGCCAGGAGTGAAGCGGCGTCCCGACGGCAAAACAGGGGCTGAAGCACTGGGCCACGGGGGCCTTCCGGCTTACGTCGCCGACGTCGGTAGAGCCCGCAAGGATGTTGTCCGTTGCCGCCCACGGCGCCACTTCATCGATCAGGCGCGTTTCGCGGTGGCGGCGGGCGAACGCTTTCCCGTCCTCGCCGCCGGTGTCGGCAATGTTTTTCAGGCTGTTATTGATATCGTTCGCGCTCAAGGTTGCGCGAATTTCGGCGGCGAATGCGCGCTCTACCGCGCTCCAGGGCGGCGTGCCGTAATGGCAAACCGCCTGATACATCGCCGCTTCCAGCGTGCGGTTGGGCAGATAGCTGGAACAGGCTTTTTCGAAGCGACAGCTGACGCGGGTCTCGGTCATCAACGCCGCGCCCTGGGCGATTTTCTCGATCCGGGCGAAGATTTGCTGCGCGTCGGCCATTTCCGGCGCGCGAATGAGATACAGCACCTCCGCCTGCGCCTGGACAACGTTGGGGGAGACGCCGCCGGTATCGGTGATGGCGTAGTGCACCCGCGCCTTTTCGATAATATGTTCGTTAAGGAAGTTGCTGCCGGTGGTCATCAGCGTCACGGCATCCAGCGCGCTGCGGCCCAAATGCGGCGAGTTTGCCGCGTGCGCCGCGGTGCCGGTAAACCGCCACGCCGCCTGAATGTTGGCAAGGGTACGGGTGCTGAACATCCCGGCCCAGGCTTCCGGATGCCAGGTCAGGGCGGCATCGATGTCATCGAATAACCCCTCGCGGACCATGAAGGTTTTCCCCGAGCCGCCTTCCTCGCCGGGACAGCCATAGAAGCGAAGCGTGCCGGCGCCACCCTGTTGCTGCAGCCAGTTCCTGGCGGCGAGCGCGGCGGCGAACGCCGCCGTACCAAGCAGATTATGCCCGCACCCATGGCCGTTTTCTCCCGGTGTCGAAGACGCGGGTTCCGCGCAGTGGGCCTGCTGGCTGAGCCCCGCCAGGGCGTCAAATTCGCCGAGGAGGGCAATCACCGGTTGGCCCGCGCCGAAGCTGGCGATAAAGGCGTTGGGGATCCCGCCGGCATTGCGGGTCAATTGAAAGCCTTCCGCTTCCAGCGCATCGGCCAAACGCGCAGCGGACCAGAATTCCTGAAAGCGGGTTTCCGGATGGTCCCAGATATCATCGGCAATGGCGCAAAAATCGTTGCGCCGTCCCTCAATAACGTCATCGACAAATTGATAAACGTGTTCCATTACACACCTCGCTGCCAGGGAAAGTTCAGGGCGACGCGTGCCAACGTTTCAACGGCCAGGGTCATCACGTTCTCGTCGAAATCGAATTTTTCATTGTGGTGACCGGCGCTCAGCTCCGTGCCGAATATCATGTATGAGGCGAGACCGCCGCGCTCCTGGACCCGGGCCATCATCAGAGTGGCATCCTCGGAACCCGCCGGGGCAGCGATACGATCGACAGCCTGTTTAACGCCGGGGACCTGGGCCGTCTGCTGGCGCAGATAGTCCACCCACGCCGGTGACGGGGCGCTGGAGGTGGCCGCGCCCATCAGCTGCAGCTGGTAACGGGCTTCATACATGGTCGCCGCGCCGGCGATCGCCTGTTTGGCCCGCTCAAAGACGTACTGGTTAATGACATCGGTTTCGCCACGGGTTTCGACTTTTAATCGCGCGGAAGAAGGAACCACGTTACGCCCGGTACCGGCCTGCATGACGCCGACGTTAACCCTTGACGCCCCGGCGCTGTGGGGCGCGATGGCGTGCAGGGCAAGGGCGGCCTGGGCCGCCGCCAGTAGCGCGTTACGGCCATCTTCCGGTTTACCGCCCGCGTGGGCGGCGACACCGCTGAACAGCACATCGAATTTGGTGGTGGCCATAAAGTTATCGCCGCCGCAGACGACGGTGCCGGAAGGGACGCCGGTACCGATATGAATGGCGGTGAAATAGTCCACGTCATCAAGCACGCCCGCCGTCACCATAGCGCGCGCGCCGCGGGTACCTTCTTCCGCCGGCTGGAAAATCAGCTTGATCGTCCCGTTGAGCTGCGCGGCATACTCCTTCAGCACGTGCGCCAGACCCAGTCCGATCGCGGTATGGCCGTCGTGGCCGCAGGCATGCATCATACCGTCGTTGCAGGAGGCGAAACGATCGCGATGCGGACGGTGACTATCGTCATGTAGCTCGTTGAGATCGAGCGCATCCATGTCGACGCGAAACGCCAGCGTTGGCCCCGGCCGCCCGGTATCGAGGGTCGCCACCACTCCGGCGAAGCCGCCTTCAAACGCCGGTAGCCAGCGTTCAGGCGCACCCTGCGCGCGGGCGCGCTGGAACGCCTGCGCCAGGGTCTCTTCATCAGGCAGGCCCATACGGCTATCGGCATCGATAACGTCGCGCCCCAGCGCCAGCTGATAACCCAGACCGTCTAATACTTCCGCCACTTTGCTGGCGGTGCGGAACTCCAGCCAGCCGGATTCCGCATGCAGGTGAAAATCGCGACGCCATTCGGTCATTTTTGGCGCCAGCTGGTTGATGAAATCATAAAGTTGCGGCATAACCTTTCCCGTTATAAGCAAAAACTGTGATGGTGTTCACGAAGTGATAGCCTTTACTTATCACTCATCACTTTCATGCACTCTCATCCTTAACCTGCCACAGCACGATCGATTACAGTAGATGTCATTTTCTTCTGTCTGATAAACACTGGTTATCACTCACAACATGTCATTTCAGATTAAATTTCACCACATTCGCGCCTTCGTTGAGGTCGCGCGCGAAGGAAGTATTCGCGGCGCCAGCCGGGCGTTGGCGATTTCGCAGCCGGCGTTGACCAAAGCGATTAAAGAGCTGGAAGAGGGGCTCTCCGCGCAGCTATTTGTGCGCCGTAGCCAGGGGGTGGCGCTGACCGAAAATGGCGAAAGCTTTTATCAACATGCGAGCCTGATCCTGGAAGAGCTGCGGGTAGCGCAGGATGAATTGCTGCAACGTCAGGGCGAGCAGGCCGGGCAGATTAATATCGGCCTTGGCGCCAGCGTAGCGCGTTCGCTGATGCCTTCGGTTATTTGCCGCTTTCATCAGCAGCATCCGCTGGTGAAGGTGCGGATTATGGAAGGACAGCTGCTGGCGATGATTAATGAACTGCGCCAGGGTGAGCTGGATTTCACTATCAATACTTACTATCCCGGCCCCTACGATCATGAATTCAGCTTTGAGAAGCTATTTGAGAAACCCTTCGCGGTATTCGCCCGCGCTGGTCATCCGGCGGCACACGTCACTTCACTGACCGAGCTGCTCGATCGCCACTGGACGATGCCGACGCCGCGCGGCAGCTACTTCAAACAGCTGCAGGAGATGTTTAACCAGGCCGGACTGGCGCCAAAGGTTGATATCGTTTGTGAGACCTTCTCTTCGTGCATTAGCCTGGTGGTGAAAAGCGATTTTCTCAGCATTCTGCCGGTCGAACTTGGCAACGACCCGATGATGGCAGATAAGCTGGTGATGATCCCCATCCGCGAAGCGTTACCTAAAGCCACCTATTTTCTGATTCAGCGCCGCGATACGCGGCAAACGCCCTTAACCGCGTCATTAATCACGCTGTTTCGTCGTCAGAGCCGACAACTGTTTCCATAATCGCGCAGAGGTGGTTAAACGCGTTGAGGAGGCGCCGCGAGACGGCTATAGTAACCACCCGGTAGTAGCTGGAGGAGCGCGCATGAACCTTGACGACAAATCCCTATTCCTTGGCGCCATGGAGGACGTTCAGCCTCTGAAACATAATCACGACGTTCACTGGCACCCCGCGCGCAATACTCGCGCCGCGCAGCGGATTGATCCCCTGCAGCTGGATAACTTTCTGACCACCGGCTATCTCGATATTGTGCCGCTGGCAACCGCCCTTGAGTTTAAGCGGGAAGGTCTGCAAAGCGGCGTACTGGAGAAGCTCCGGCGCGGCAAATACGGCCAGCAGGCAAGCCTCAATCTGCTGCGCCAGCCGGTGGAGAAGTGCCGACAGAATCTGTTTGCTTTTGTGGTCCAGGCGCAAAAAGAGGGGCTGCGTAATGTGCTGATCGTGCATGGCAAAGGGCGCGACGATAACGCGCACGCCAATATTATTCGCAGCTACCTGGCGCGCTGGCTGGTGGAACTCCCGGAAGTCCAGGCGTTCTGCGCGGCGTTACCGCACCACGGCGGCAGCGGCGCCTGCTACGTGGCCCTGCGGAAATCGGCGGAGGCAAAGCAGGAAAACTGGGAGCGCCACGCCAAGCATAGCCGCTAGCGCATCAGCAGCGTCAGTTCCCGGGCTGCTTTCTGTAGCTCGGGTAACACCCGCTCCAGCATCTCGTGCGTGGAGACCTGCCCGGCGTGTACGCCGACGTTCAGCGCAGCCTGAATCTGCCCCTGAGGGTTAAACAGCGGCACCGCCAGCGAGCGCAGCCCCATCTCGAGCTCCTGATCGTTAAGCGCGTAGCCCTGCTGGTGCACGCGCTTGAGTTCGGTACGCAGCTTCGCAACCGAATCAACGGTTTGCGGGGTATAGCGAATCATCGTGACCCGGCCCAGCATATCGTTCAGCTTCTCCTCCGGCTGATAGCTCAGCAGCACGCGTCCCATGGAGGTCGCCCAGGCGGGCAGGCGGCTGCCGATGTCGAGATCGATGGTCATAATGCGTGAACTGGACGCGCGAGCGATATAAAGAATGTCGTCGCCGTCGAGAGTGGCGATGGAGCAGGACTCATTGAGCATTTCGCTTAAATGCTTCAGCACCGGCTGCGCCGAACGCGCCAGCGGCGTGGAAGCAAGCCAGGCGTGGCCCAGTGCCAGAATTTTCGGTCGCAGCTGGAAATTTTTACCATCTTCGGCGTAAACAAAGCCCAGTTTGCTCAGCGTATACAGGCAGCGGCGCACCGCCGCGCGCGGAATGCCGGTCTTTTGGCTGATCTGCGAAATTGAGAGCAGCGGGCGCTGCGGAGTAAACGCCTGGATCACCTCCAGCCCGCGCGCCAGCGAAGCCATAAAGTTCGGATCGCCCTTAAACGGATCGCTATCGCCCGTCAGTAAATCATCTGGATGCTTCTCCATTTTCTTCTCCGTATTTGCCGTCGATCACATTCTTTCGCTAAACATACACGATGTTCGATTATCGCACCATATTTCGATTATCGCCCTTGACCAGCATCGTTAAGCGGGTCACATTTTGTGCGAACAACGAATAAAAGTGCGATTACCGCACATACAGGAGCGACCTGATGATTGATAAAAGCGTGTCGACGTTACGTGATGCCATCGCCGGGATCCACGACGGGGCGACCATAATGATTGGCGGTTTTGGCCCCGCCGGGCAGCCGACGTACCTGATAGATGCTCTGATAGAACAGGGGGCCCGTGATTTAACCATTATCAATAACAATGCGGGCAACGGCGAAGTCGGCCTGGCGGCGCTGCTGAAGGCCGGTCGGGTGCGAAAAATGATCTGTTCGTTCCCACGTCAGGTTGATTCGCAGATTTTCGATGACCTTTATCGCCGCGGCAAAGTTGAGCTGGAGCTGGTACCGCAGGGGAATCTCGCGGCGCGGATCCAGGCGGCAGGCGCGGGCCTCGGCGCGGTGTTTACCCCCACTGGCTACGGTACGCCGCTGGCGGAGGGGAAAGAGACCCGCGAAATCGACGGGCGTCATTACGTGCTTGAATACCCCATCAGGGCCGACTTCGCGTTGATCAAAGCCCACCAGGGCGACCGCTGGGGAAACCTGGTGTATCGCAAAGCGGCGCGCAACTTCGGCCCGATTATGGCGACCGCCGCCAAAACCACCATCGTGGAAGTTTCGCAGCTGGTGCCCTTGGGCGAGCTCGATCCGGAAAGCATCATCACGCCGGGGATTTTTGTTCAGCGCGTCTACTCCCTGGAAAACCTGATTGCCGCTAAAAGCGCCTGAGGAACCCGTAATGCAAAAACTGACTCGCGATGAAATGGCCCAGCGCGTGGCCCGCGATATTCCCGAAGGCGCTTACGTCAATCTGGGGATCGGCTTGCCCACCCGCATCGCCAACTATCTTCCTGCCGATAAAGAAATCTTCCTGCACAGCGAAAACGGCCTGCTGGGGATGGGGCCGAAACCGCTGCCGGGGGAAGAGGACCCGGAGCTGATTAACGCCGGGAAAGAGTATGTGACTCTGCTCAACGGCGGCTGCTACTTTCACCACGGCGACTCCTTCGCCATGATGCGCGGCGGGCACCTCGATATCTGCGTGCTTGGCGCCTACCAGGTTTCCGCCAGCGGCGATCTGGCGAACTGGAGCACCGGCGCGCCCGACGCCATTCCTGCCGTCGGCGGAGCGATGGATCTGGCCATTGGCGCTCGTCAGGTCTTCGTGATGATGGATCACCTGACTCGTGATGGTGAATGCAAGCTGGTAGAGCACTGTACCTATCCGCTGACCGGCGTCGGCTGCGTCAGCCGGATTTACACCGACCTGGCGGTTATCGATATCAGCGAAAGCGGCCCGGTGGTGCGGGAAATCTTCAACGGCCTCTCTTTTGAGGAACTGCAGCGCATCACTCCGGTGGCGCTGACTTTTGCACAACTGGCGGAAAGCGCGTAAGGAACCTATGATGAATCAGGCATTTATCTGTGATGCGGTGCGCACGCCGTTCGGCCGCTTTGGCGGTACCCTGGCCACCCTGCGCGCCGACGATCTGGCGGCGCTGCCGCTGAAGGCGCTGCTGGAGCGCAACCCGGGACTCGATCCGGCGCGTATTGACGATGTGATTTACGGCTGCGCTAACCAGGCGGGGGAAGATAACCGCAACGTCGCGCGCATGGCGCTGCTGCTGGCTGGTCTGCCGGAAAGCGTACCGGGCAGTACCGTAAACCGCTTGTGCGGTTCCAGCCTTGATGCGATCGGTATCGCAGCGCGCGCGATTAAAAGCGGCGAAACTCAGCTGATGATCGCCGGCGGCGTGGAGAGCATGTCGCGCGCGCCGTTTGTGATGGGCAAGGCCGAAAGCGCCTTTAGCCGCACGATGCGGATGGAAGATACCACCATCGGCTGGCGCTTCATTAACCCGCAGATGAAAGCGCTGTACGGCGTGGATTCGATGCCGGAAACGGCGGAAAACGTGGCGGACGATTTCGCCATTTCGCGGGAGGACCAGGATGCGTTTGCGCTTCGCAGCCAGCTTCGTACGGCGGCGGCGCAGGAGGCCGGACGCTTTGCCGACGAGCTGATCGCCGTCTCGGTGCCGCAGCGTAAGGGCGAACCGCTACTCTTTAGCCGCGATGAGCACCCGCGCAGCACCACGGCGGAGGCGCTGGCCAGGCTGCGCGGCGTGGTGCGCGCCGACGGTACGGTGACGGCAGGTAACGCTTCCGGAGTCAACGACGGCGCCTGCGCGCTGCTGCTTGCCAGCGAGCAGGCGCTGGCCGCCAATGATTTACAGCCGCTCGCCCGCGTGGTGGGCGTCGCGACGGCAGGGGTGGCGCCGCGTATTATGGGATTTGGCCCGGCGCCGGCGGTACGTAAGGTGCTGGCGCAAACCGGGCTAACGCTTGGGCAGATGGACGTCATTGAACTGAATGAGGCCTTTGCCGCTCAGGCGCTGGCGGTCACGCGCGATCTGGGTCTGGCCGACGATGCGGCGCACGTCAACCCTAACGGCGGCGCGATAGCCCTCGGACATCCGCTTGGCGCCTCCGGCGGCCGTCTGGCAATGACCGCGGCGTACCAGCTGCGCCGTACCGGTGGGCGCTATGCGCTGTGCACCATGTGTATCGGCGTCGGTCAGGGGATCGCGCTGATTATAGAACGCGTTTAAGGAGCCATAATGAGTTTGTTGACCCCGATGATGCGCACCAGTCCGCTGACCGCCTGGTTCAGCGATGCGCAGCGGGTACAGGGGATGCTGGATTTTGAAGCCGCGCTGGCTCGCGCTCAGGTCGAATGCGGCCTCGTGCCGCAGGCGGCGCTTAATCCCATTATCGAGAGTTGCCGGCACGAAAATATCGACTTTGCCGCGCTGGGGCAGGCCGCCGCCAGCGCCGGGAATCTGGCGATCCCGCTGGTCAAACAGCTGACCGCGCGGGTGAAACAACGGGATGACGCTGCGGCGCGCTACGTACACTGGGGGGCGACCAGCCAGGATGCTATCGACACCGGCTTTATCCTGCAACTGCGCGGCGCGCTGGCGGAAACGGACTCCCTGCTGCAGCAACTGCTCGACGCGTTAGCCCATCAGGCGGCGCGCTATCAGGATACGGTGATGCCCGGGCGTACCTGGATGCAGCATGCGCTGCCGGTCACCTTCGGTCTGAAACTGGCCGGGACGCTGGATGCGCTGCTGCGCTGGCAGGTGCGTCTGGGAGAGATGCGCTCAAGGGTTCTGGCGCTGCAGTTTGGCGGCGCGGCGGGCACCCTCGATTCCCTTAAAACGCAGGCGCCGCGGATCGCCGGCGCGCTGGCGAAAACCCTCGACCTGCAGCTTCCGGATGCGCCGTGGCACAGCCAGCGCGACCGGTTGCTGGAGGTGGGGGCATGGTACGCGGGCGTCTGCGGCACGCTGGGTAAATTCGCCAATGATTTTTCTCTGCTGATGCAAACCGAGGTTGCAGAGGTGGGTGAACCGGTCGCCGAAGGGCGCGGCGGATCGTCCACCATGCCGCACAAACGCAATCCCATCTCTTGCGCCGCTATTTTGACCGCCGCCCAGCGTACGCCCGGACTGGTGGCAACGCTCTATGCCGGGCAGATCCAGCAGCACGAGCGGGCGCTGGGCGGCTGGCAGGCGGAGTGGGAAACGCTGCCAGAGCTGATAACTCTCGTCGGCGGCGCGCTGGCGCAGAGCGAAGCGCTGGTCCGCGACATGCAGGTCTTCCCGCATAAGATGCGCGCCGACCTCGATATCACCCATGGCCTGATTATGGCCGAGGCCGTCACTCTGGCGCTGGCGGAGTTTGTCGGCAAAGCCGAGGCTCATCACCGGGTTGAGGCGCTGTGTCGCCAGGCGCTGGATGCGTCTCGTTCGCTGTTAAGCGTGCTGGAAACCGATCCGCTGGTCAGCGAGCATCTCTCCGCCAGCCGCTTAACCCAATTGCTGGACCCGACAACGGCGACCGGCAGCTCAGCACTCTTCGTGCGCCAGGTTGTGGCGCGCTATAAGGAGCAACGTCATGAATGTTGATTATCAGATAGATGGGCCGCAAGACGCGCCCGTCATCGTTCTCTCTAACTCGCTGGGCACTACCCGGGCGATGTGGCAGCCGCAGCTTGAGGCGTTAACGCAGCATTTTCGCGTGCTGCGCTACGATACCCACGGCCATGGCGCCACCCGTAAAACCGGTAAAGTGACGCTGGCGCAGCTCGGCGAAGATGTGATTGCGCTGCTCGATCATCTTAATATCGCTAAAGCCTGGTTCTGCGGGATTTCAATGGGCGGCCTGACCGGCCTGTGGCTGGGGCGCTTTGCCCCCGAACGTTTTCAGGGGCTGGTCGTTGCCAACACCGCTGCGCGTATTGGTGACCAGGCCGGCTGGCTGTCGCGCGCCCGCACGGTGCGTCAGGAAGGGATGGAAGTGGTCGCCGCAGGCGCCGCGGACCGCTGGTTTACCCACGCATTTCGCCAGAAGACGCCGGAAGTGGTGGAAGCGTTGTGTCACCAGCTGACCCATATCGATGCTGAAGGCTATGCGGCCTGCTGCGAAGCGCTGGCCGCCGCCGATCTGCGTGGAGAGGTCGCGCAGATTGCGATTCCGGTGCTGATCGTCGCCGGAGAAAGTGACCCTGTCACAACGGTGGCGGACGCCAACTTCCTGCATCAGCAGATCCCGGTCTCTGAAGTCGTCGTGCTGGCGGCTTCGCATTTATCGAATATCGAAGCGCCGGGGGCGTTCAGCTCGGCGCTGCTGGGTTTTGTTCAGGGGGAAAAGCATGGACGATAAACAGAGATATCAGCGGGGAATGGAGGTCCGGCGGAAGGTGCTCGGCGATGCTCACGTCGATAAGACGCTGCAAAAGCTGACGCCGCTTAACGAAGCGTTCCAGGATTTTATTACCCGCTACGCCTGGGGAGAGACCTGGACCCGACCGGGGCTCGATCATCATACCCGCAGTATGATCACCATCGCCATGCTGATTGCCCTGAACCGGGAAGCTGAGCTGAAAATGCATCTGCGCGCGGCGTTTAATAACGGCGTTACCCGCGATGAGCTGAAAGAGCTGATTATGCACTCCGCGCTCTACTGCGGCCTGCCCGCCGCCAACGCCACGATGCATCTGGCGCAGCAGGTATTTGACGAGATGGATGCCGTTTAGCCGCCACCCGGCAGGTTTGTCGCACATCTCAGGCCGTCATGCGACGGCCTTCGACGGTTACCCGCCGCCAGGGGCGGGTAATCTCATCCTCTTTGCAGCGAACAGCCTGCGCACTGCTTATTCTGGATCTGCTGGAAGAAGTCATTGCCTTTGTCATCCACCAGAATAAACGCCGGGAAGTTTTCCACTTCGATTTTCCAGATGGCTTCCATCCCCAGTTCAGGATAGGCCACGCACTCCAGGCTCTTGATGCTCTGCTGCGCCAGCACCGCTGCCGGGCCGCCGATGCTGCCGAGGTAGAAACCGCCGTGTTTATGACAGGCATCGGTGACCTGCTGGCTGCGGTTGCCTTTGGCCAGCATCACCATGCTTGCGCCGTGGGATTGCAGCAGGTCGACGTAAGAGTCCATGCGGCCTGCGGTGGTCGGGCCAAGGGAGCCGGATGCATAGCCTTCCGGGGTTTTCGCCGGGCCCGCGTAGTAGATCGGATGATCTTTGACGTACTGCGGCAGTTCCTCACCGTTATCGATAAGCTCTTTCAGCTTCGCGTGGGCGATATCGCGGGCCACAATAATGGTGCCGTTGAGGGTCAGACGCGTCGAGACCGGGTGGGCGGAAAGCTGGGCCAGAATCGCGTTCATCGGCTGATTAAGATCGATGCTGACGACCTTGCCTTCGCCCTGCTGGCGCAGAGGCTCGGGAATATACTGGCCCGGGTTGCTCTCCAGTTTCTCAATCCAGATGCCGTGGCGGTTGATCTTGGCTTTGATATTGCGATCCGCCGAGCAGGAGACGCCCATGCCCACCGGGCAGGAGGCGCCGTGGCGCGGCAGGCGGATGACGCGGATATCGTGGGCGAAGTATTTGCCGCCGAACTGTGCGCCGAGACCGAGGTGTTGCGCCTCCACCAGCAGTTCCTGCTCCAGCTGAATATCGCGGAAGGCCTGGCCGTGTTCGTTGCCTTCGGTCGGCAGTTCGTCGTAATAGTGGGTAGAGGCCAGCTTCACCGTTTTTAGCGTCGCCTCTGCCGAGGTACCGCCAATCACAAAAGCGATATGGTACGGCGGGCAGGCGGCGGTGCCTAGCGTGCGCATCTTCTCAACGAGATAGTTTTTCAGCTTCGCCGGAGTGATTAACGCTTTGGTTTCCTGATACAGATAGGTTTTGTTGGCCGAGCCGCCCCCTTTGGCCATACAGAGGAATTTATATTCGTCGCCGTCGACGCTGTAGAGGTCGATTTGCGCAGGCAGGTTAGTCCCGGTATTGACCTCTTTATACATATCCAGCGCGGCATTCTGCGAATAGCGCAGGTTATCCTCGGTATAGGTGTTATAGACGCCGCGGGCGAGGGCCGCTTCATCACCGCCGCCGGTCCAAACGCGCTGGCCTTTCTTACCCATAATAATCGCCGTGCCGGTATCCTGGCAGGTGGGCAGCACGCCTTTAGCCGCGATTTCAGAGTTGCGCAGGAACTGCAGCGCAACGTACTTATCGTTATCGCTGGCTTCAGGGTCGAGGAGGATCTGCGCGACCTGTTTTTGGTGGGAAACGCGCAGCATAAACGCCGCATCGTGGAAGGCCTGCTGTGCCAGAAGAGTGAGGGCCTGAGGGTCTACTTTGAGGATCTCCTGGCCTTCAAATTCGGCCACGGACACGTGCTCTTTGCTCAGCAGATAGTATTCAGTCTTATCTTTTGCTAGCGGAAAGGCTTCCTGATAGACAAATGGTTTAGTCGACATTGCTTTGCTCCCTAAGAGTAAAACCGCCGGGGTTCGGCCCGACGGTTATGAATCAGAACATCATGGACATCCACGGGTAGCCAATCAGCAGCAGGGCGGCCAGGAAGATGGCGCCGAAAATCGTGCCGAGACGCCAGTAGTCTTTGGTCGGCAGATAGCCGCTGCCGTAGTAGATTGGGCTGGGACCGGTACCGTAGGGGGTGATAATCCCCATCACGCCGAGCGAGGTCACCATCAGCAGCACGAACACCTGCATATTCATCCCCGGAATGGTGGAGGCGATAGTCAGCATGGCCGGCAGCAGCGCGGTGGTGTGCGCGGTGGTGCTGGCGAACAGATAGTGCAGCAGATAGAACGCCAGCAGCAGGACAACGGTCGCGACGCCCGGGGAGATGCCGCTCATCAGCGCGCCGCCTTCTTTACCCAGCCAGGCGATAAAACCGGTGGAGGAGAGGCCGTCGGCCAGCGCCACCAGGGTCGCGAACCAGGCAAAGGTATTCCATGCCGCTTTGTTGCTGGTGATATCGTTCCACGAAAGTACGCCGGTCCACAGCATCAGCACGATAACCAGCAGGGCGGCCAGCGCCGGTTCAATCCATTCGGCGGCGAAGATCCACATCATCAGTGCAAAGCAGACGAAGACCAGCAGCAGAATTTCATTGCGCGACAGGCGGCCAAGTTTTTCCAGCTCGCGGGCGGCCCACAGCGGTACTTCATCGTTGACTTTCACTTCCGGCGGGTAGAACCAGTAGGCCAGCAGCGGCATTGCCAGAATCAGCAGGATACCCAGCGGCAGGAAGGCGATAAACCAGGTGCCCCAGGAGATATTAATGCCGACGATGCTTTTCACCAGCGCCAGCGCCAGCAGGTTCGGCGCCAGTGCGGAGAGAAACATTGAGCTGGTGATACAGGCGGCGGTAATGGCCACCCACATCAGGTAGGAGCCGATACGGCGCGCGCTCGGGTCGTTGGGCTTAGAGCCGTACAGCGGCGGCAGGTTAGCGATAATCGGGTAGATAGTCCCCCCGCTGCGCGCGGTGTTGGAGGGGGTAAACGGCGCCAGCAGCAGGTCGGCGAAGGTGATGGCGTAGCCCAGCGTCAGGCTGCGGCGGCCGAGGTACTTCACCAGAATAAGCGCCAGACGGCGGCCAAACTGGGTCTTATCGTAGCCGGCGGCAAACATAAAGGCGCCGAAGATAAGCCAGACGGTGGAGTTACCGAAACCGCTCACCGCCCATTTAAAGGAGGCGCCGGCAAGCTTGAACCCTGGCGCGGCCAGCTGTTCAGGGCTGAACAGCAGCCACTGGCTGCACAGCGCAATCACCACCACGCCGGTAATACCGATGACCGCGCCGGGTAGCGGTTCGAAGATCAGACCGACGATCACGCCGACGAAAATGGCAAAGTAGTGCCAGGCGTAAGGGGGAAGGCCGTCGGGCACCGGGACGAATAAGAGTAAGACGGCAACGATAATGGGCATCGCCATCATCAGCAGACGTTTATAAGCAGCATTTGTTGCTGCACCGGCAGGCGGTATGGTTGTCTTTTTCTCTTTCATAATGAGTATCTGCAAGTAGTTAAAAATAGGGTTTAGTCATCGCTTAACCGTTCAATTTCTTTAGTTGCAAAACTTTCTTTAATTATTAATTGTCGGTTTTGGTTATTGCGCTGACCGTTATTTAACGCGCTTCGCTGGGCGTTAAATTAAAATATTGGGTTATCTATATATTGCGCTTTCATGCGCCGTTGCAATTGATTTAGATCAAAAAAAGCGGGTTGTTAGCCACTTTTTTATTATTACGGATAACCCTGTTTAGTGAGGTGTTTATTTGTCTGAAATTTGGCTTAATGTTAAATCACGAATGACTCCATGAACTGATAATTTATTTATATTATTGAATTTTATCATTTTATTTTGATATCTTCCTGGTGGCGCATGTTAAAAATGGTTTCAGGTTTGTTATTGGTTATATCCACTATGTGAACGAATTATATTTAATTAATAATACAAAGGAGGTATTGATGTTATTGTTGGTATTAAATAGTTTTTTAACTAACGTAATTATTTTGGTAACTAAAAAAAGCGCTATATTATTGGCATGACTTAAGGGATTACCAAATACAAACAAAAACAATTCCGTCACCCAATTCTCAATTTTCAATATTTAAAATCTGGAGCGTCATTATGACCAGTCATCCACGAATTTTGCGTCCTTTTACTTTACCGAACGGTACTGAGCTTAAAAACCGCCTGTTAATGGCGCCGATGACCACCTGCACCGGTTATTTTGACGGTACCGTGACCAGCGAACTGGTTGAGTACTACCGCGCTCGCGCAGGCAGTATCGGCACCATTATCGTTGAATGCTGCTTTATTGATGACTACGGTCTGGCGTTCCCCGGCGCCATCGGTATCGATAATGATGAAAAAGTGGCTGGCCTGGCGAAAATTGCCGCCGCCATCAAGGCGGAAGGGTCAAAAGCGATTCTGCAGATCTACCACGGCGGCCGGATGGTCGATCCGCAGCTTATCGGCGGACGCCAGCCGGTGGCCCCGAGCGCGATTGCCGCGCCGCGCGATGGCGCAGCAACCCCCCGCGCGCTGAGCGGTGCTGAAGTCGAGGGCATGATCGCGAAGTTTGGCGAAGGCGTACGCCGCGCCATTCAGGCCGGTTTCGACGGCGTCGAGATTCACGGCGCGAACACCTATCTGATCCAGCAGTTTTATTCGCCAAACTCTAACCAGCGCGACGATGAGTGGGGCGGCAGCCGCGATAATCGCGCGAAATTCCCGCTGGCGGTACTGGACATCACCCACAAAATGGCCCGCCAGTACGCCGACGATGCCTTTATTATCGGCTACCGCTTCTCCCCGGAAGAGATGGAAGTCCCCGGTATCCGTTTTGCTGACACCATGTATCTGCTGGAAAAGCTGGCCGCCCGCGGCGTCGACTATCTCCACTTCTCGGTTGGCGCCACGTTGCGACCCTCGATTGTCGATACCACCGATCCCACGCCGCTGATTGAAAAATATTGCGCCATGCGCTCTGAAACCCTGGCTCAGGTGCCGGTGATGGGCGTGGGCGGGGTAGTGAACGCGGCCGATGCCGAGCAGGGTCTGGATCACGGCTACGACTTGATGGCGGTGGGCCGCGCCTGTATCGCGTATCCTGACTGGACGGCGCGCATTGCCGCCGGCGAAGAGCTGGAGCTGTTTATTGACAGCACCCAGCGCGAAGCGCTGAACATCCCGGAGCCGCTGTGGCGCTTCTCGCTGGTGGAGGCAATGATCCGCGATATGAGCATGGGCGACGCCAAATTCAAACCGGGGATGTTCGTCGAAACCGTTCAGGACGACGCTAACGAGCTGGTGATCAACGTCAGCCTGGAAAACGACCGCATTGCCGATATCGCACTGGCGGCAAGCCCGGTACAGACCGTCGAGTTCACCACCAGCTTTGAAGAGATCCGCGAGCGGATCCTCAGCGCCAACACCCCGCACGTGGATGCGATTTCCGGCGCAACCAGCCAGAGCGAAGCGGTGAAAAAGGCGGTTTCCAAAGCGATGCTGAAGTCCAGTAAAGCGCTGGCCGCCGAAGAGGGCGCGGGCGATGCGGCGCCGAAAAGCTACGATGTGGTGGTGGTCGGCAGCGGCGGAGCCGGTCTGGCGGCCGCGATTCAGGCGCACGATGAGGGCGCGAGCGTTCTGATCGTTGAAAAAATGCCGACCATCGGCGGTAACACGATTAAAGCTTCTGCCGGGATGAACGCCGCAGAGACCCGCTTCCAGCGCGTGAAAGGTATTGAAGACAGCAAAGAGCTGTTTTACCAGGAAACGCTGAAAGGCGGTAAGAGCAAAAACGACCCGCAGCTGCTGCGCCGCTTCGTGGAGAATGCGCCGGAAGCCATTGAGTGGCTGGCGCGTCGCGGCATTATGCTTAACGATATCACCACTACCGGCGGGATGAGCATCGACCGCACCCACCGTCCGCGCGACGGGTCGGCGGTCGGCGGCTACCTGATCAGCGGCCTGGTGCGTAACATCACCAAACGCGGTATTGATGTCCTGCTGGATACGTCGGTGGAAGAGATCCTGATGACCGACGATGAGGTGAGCGGCGTACGCCTGCTCACCGATGAAAACGAATCCGTTGTGGTACAGACGAAGAGCATCGTGGTGGCTACCGGCGGCTTCAGCGCCAACAGCGCGATGGTGGTGAAATACCGCCCGGATCTGGCGGGCTTTGTGACCACCAACCATAAAGGGGCGACCGGCGGCGGTATCGCGCTGCTTGAACGCATCGGCGCGGGCACCGTGGATATGGGTGAAATTCAGATTCACCCAACCGTCGAGCAGCAAACCTCGTACCTGATCTCCGAGTCGATTCGCGGCGGCGGGGCGATACTGGTGAACCCGGAGGGCAACCGCTTCTTCAACGAAATGGAGACCCGCGATAAGGTTTCCGCCGCGATTATCGCGCTGCCTGAGCATTTCGCCTATATCGTCTTTGACGAGCACGTCCGGGCGAAAAACAAAGCCGCCGATGAATACATCGCTAAAGGTTTCGTCACCAGCGCCAGCTCGCCGCGTCAGCTGGCGGAGAAACTGGGGATGGATTACCATGCTTTTCTCAATACGCTGGAACGCTACAACGGCTTTGTTGAAAAACAGCATGACGATGACTTTGGCCGTACCACCGCGCTGCGTGCGCCAATCAATGAAGGCCCTTACCATGCGATTCGTATCGCCCCGGGGGTTCACCACACGATGGGCGGCGTGACCATTAACACCGATACCGCGGTGCTGAATGCCAGTCACCAGGTGATTGCGGGCGCTTTTGCCGCGGGCGAAGTGGTGGGCGGCATTCACGGCGGTAACCGCATCGGCGGTAACGCGGTGGCCGATATCATTATCTTCGGGGCCCTCGCGGGCCATCAGGCGGCGAAACGCGCCAGAGGTTAAGCGTCAGCGACACCCGCCGGGCTGGCAAATAGAGGGCCCGGCTTCTTATCTCTCTGAGGAGGGCGATATGTCCGACAACCGCGTCTACAGCTACTCCGCCGTACTGATGGGTTCGCCCATTCTCCTCAAGCTCTACGTTCACGATGAACCGCTTGCTTCCCGCGTCTTTCAGCTGATTAAAGGCTATGAAGATCTTTTCACCGTTAACCGCGCGCACTCCCAGGTGATGGATATCAACCATGCCGCCGGGCGGCATCCGGTGACGGTGAGCCGCCCGGTGTATGCGCTGATTAAATGCGCCAAAGCCGCCAGCATGGTGCGGGACAGCGCGTTTAACCTGGCGATCGGTCCGCTGGTGAAGCTGTGGCGCGTTGGTTTTCAGGGCCAGAGCGTGCCCGCCGCGCAGGATATTGCCGCTCGCCTGACGTTAACGCGTCCGCAGGATGTGATCCTCGATGACGCCGCCGGCAGCGTCTACCTTGCGCGGACGGGAATGGAGATCGATCTTGGGGCCATCGCGAAAGGCTATATCGCCGACCGGGTGCGCGACTATTTGCGGCAGCAGGGCGTGAATGCCGCGCTGATTAATCTCGGCGGCAACGTCCACACGCTGGGCGAATGGTCTATCGGGTTGAAAAAACCGTATTCAGCGGCGGATGCGCTGATTGGCAGCATTGCGGTAGCGGGACAATCGGTGGTGACCTCGGGCATTTACGAACGCTACTTCGAGCAGGACGGCAAACGCTGGCACCATATTCTCGACCCGCGCAGCGGCTACCCGCTGGATAACGAGCTGGAGAGCGTAACGATTATTTCCGCCGACTCGCTGGACGGCGATATCTGGACCACCCTGATCTACGGTCTTGGCGTAGAGAAAGGCTGCGCGGCGCTGCGCCAGCGCGAGGATATCGAAGCGATTTTCGTCACTAAAAATCGCGACGTTATCCTCTCTTCACAGCGCCGTTTCCGCTTTCAGCTGCTGGATGACGGCTACCGGCTTACTGGCTGTACTGCTTAAGCAGGCCGTACTGCTCCGCTATCAGGTGGTAGCGGTACACCGGACGTCCCGTGGCGCCGTAGTGGATACTGGTGTACAAAATATTAATTTGCGCCAGCCAAATCAGGTATTTGCGACACGAAACCCGGGATATATTTACCGCTGCCGCCAGTTCGTCGGTGGAGAACTCCACGTCCGGATGGGCATCAATCCACTGACAGAGGGTGCGCAGCGTCTGGGGCGTCAGGCCTTTCGGCAACTTGCGGGCGTCAGCGGCTTCCGGTACGCCACCGTGCAGCAGCCGGTCGACATCCGCTTGTTCATAATAGGGTTGACCGGTCATCAGCTTACGCTTTTCGCGCCAGGCGGTGAGCGCCTCTTCAAACCGTGGAAACTGGAAGGGTTTGATCAGATAGTCCACCACGCCGTAGCGCATCGAGGCCTGAACCGTCGCGGCATCCGCGGCGGAAGTAATCATAATCACGTCGATGGCCCGTCCGGACGCGCGAATGGCGGGCAGCAGATCCAGACCGCTATCCTGCTGCATATAGACATCCAGCAGCACCAGATCTATCTCCAGATCCTTATCGTTAATCATCTCCCTGGCTTTACTCAACGTAGACGCCGTGCCGCTGCAGCGGAAGCCGCTGACCCGTCCCACGTACAGGCGGTTCAGTTCGGCAACCATGGCATCATCGTCAACAATTAATACATTTATCACGCACTTTTCCTTTTACTGTCCCACGGGAGATGAACAAAAAATTGAGTAAATACGCCGGGTTCGGATTCCACGGCCAGCGATCCGCCCAGTTCGCGAAGCTGCTGGCTGGCAAGAAACAGCCCGACGCCGCGGTTTTCGCCTTTGGTGGAGAAGCCTTTATTAAAAATATCATCGATAAACGCTTCCGGAATACCGGGACCATCATCGCTGACTTCGCCGCTTAACCAGCCGTTCTGATAATGCAGCAGCAGGCCGACTTCGCCTTCGGCCTGGCCGCTCATGGCATCCAGCGCGTTTTCGATTAAATTACCCAGCACCGTAACCAGTACGGTGACCTGTTTTTCATTCGGGCAGTCCGGCACCAGGCTCTCTTCGGCGAGAGTGAGGGTAAAACCCCGCTCCTTAGCGCGCTGAATTTTGCCGATCAAAAAGCCTGCCACTACCGGTGATTTAATCCGGTGCTGGATTTCGCCGATATCCGCCTGATAGGTATGGGCGGTCTGCAGCACGTACTCTTCCAGCTTATCGTAGCTTTTCATATTCAACAGGCCGAGGATCACGTGTAGCTTATTCATAAATTCATGCGATGTGGTGCGCAGGGCGTCCACATAGTTCACCATCCCGTCAAGACGCTGCAGCAGCTGGCTGACTTCGGTTTTGTCACGGAAGGTGCTGATGGCGCCGACCACGTCATCCTCGTCGCGGACGGGGACCGTGTTGCTGATCAGCAGCAGACCGTTACAGCCCAGCTCCCGATCGTAAATCGGCTCGCCGGTTTGCAGCACTTCCTGCAAATCCGCCAGCAGCGGCGTTTGCGCGATATCGTTCCCGGGGCCGTTAAACAGAATGTCGCGCGCGGCAGGGTTAATCAGCGTCACCTTGCCGTCTGTGTCCACCGCCACGACCCCCTCTTTTAATGAATGCAGCATCGCCTGGCGCTGCTGGAACTGCGTTGAGATCTCCTGCGGCTCAAGACCCAGCAGGACGCGCTTCAGGCCGCGAACCAGGCTCCATGTACCGACGGCGCACACGAGCGCGCTGAACAGCACGGTCAGAATCACATCCCAGCGGCTGGCGGCGATCTGCGTATCAACTTTGCTCAGCGAAATGCCAATCGCCACCACGCCGATTTGCCGGCGGCTATCGTCAAACACCGGGGTGAAGACGCGCAGCGCCGGAGCCAGCACGCCGTGGTTGACGGCAACGTTCTCTTTGCCCGCCAGCGTGGGCCGGATGTCATCGCCGATAAAAGGTTTGCCGATAATCTGGCTATTGGGATGCGAGTAGCGAATGCCGTCCATATTGGTGACGACGGCAAACAGCAGGCCATTGCGCCGGGTGACGGCCAGCGCCAGCGGCTGAATAATGCCGCTGTCCGGCGGCAGCGTCAGGCCGCGCTTGACTTCAGGGGTGTCGGCCAGCGTCCGCGCCACCGCCAGCGCCGTATCTTTCACGCCGTCGCGGGTGGCGCCGCTAATCTGCATAAACCACAGGGCATAGACCAGAATCAGTACTGAACCGATGACGCTGCCGATCATTAAGGTCACGGCGGTGCTCAGCTTCATGCTCATTGCGCGTTTACGCGCGGGCTGCTGCGCGAATTCATTCATACCGACCCCAGGAGAAAACGGATAGAGGCGTATTATCGCTGAATGCGCGGTTTTCATAAAGCCGCGTAATAAAAGCAAAATCAGCCAGACGGCAATTCTGGCGGACGCGATTTGCCGCCGACGGCCAGCAGATAGTCTATAAACGCCCGCAGCGGCGATGCCATCTGCTTACGGCTGGGGTAGTAAACGTAAAACCCGGGAAAAGCCGGGGTCCACTCTTTCAATAGCTGGACTAGCTGGCCTGTCTCCAGCCAGGGATCGACCTGATGGGCAAACTGATAGGCAAGGCCTGTGCCCTTGAGGGCTAACGGCGTCAGCATGGCCGGTTCATCGACGACGATCGGCCCTTTGACCGCAATCTCGTAGCGTTCGCCGTCGCGCTGAAACTCCCAACGATAAACGCTGCCGTCGCTGGGCCTTCGGTAAGTCAGACAGGGGTGCTGCAGCAAATCCTGCGGCTTTCGCGGCTGCGGCGCTTGCGCCAGGTAGTGCGGCGAGGCGACGACTTTCATTTCAAGGTCGCCGCTCAGCCTGACGGCAACCATATCCTGATGGAGCTTTTCACCGAGACGAATTCCGGCGTCAAAACCGGCAGAAACGATATCGACTAAAGCATCGTCGGTAACAATATCCAGCTCAATGTTGGGATAGCGTTGCATAAATCCGCCCAGCAGCGGCGCCAGATAATGAATCGCGGCGATGCGCGACACATTGAGGCGCAGGCGGCCCGCGGGCGCGCTGGCCGTCCGGGCATCGTTAACCGCGTCTTCCAGCGCCGCCAGCGCGGGAGCCAGCCGCTGCATCATGCGCTTGCCGGCCTCGCTCGGCGCGACGCTGCGCGTGGTCCGGTGTAATAAACGTACGCCGATGCGCTCCTCGAGACGACGGATGGTTGCGCTTAAGGTGGAGGTCGTGACGCCGAGATGCGCCGCCGCCCGGGTAAAACTGCCTTGCTCAACGACCATCGCGAAGGCTTTTAATTCAGCAAAATCACTTCCCCGCATTATGGCGATTTTCCCAAACAGTCTTGTTGATAATAGGTATATTATCAAACAGTCTCCCGCTGGTTACCATCCTGATGAATATCATTTAACGGACAGGGGAAACGACGATGGCGAGATTTAGCGCAAAAAGAGTTCTTATCACCGGTGCGACAAGCGGAATCGGGCTTGCCGGAGCACAGCGTATCGATAGCGAAGGCGGTTGGGTGATAGCCACCGGGCGCGATCCCAGGCGGCTGGCGCTGCTACGCCGGCAGCTCTCGGATCGGGCGCGGGTCATTGCCAATGATGCCAGCGATCCGCTGACCGGCGCGGCGCTGGCCGAGGCGATCGATTCATCCGGCGGGCTTGATGGCCTCTGGCTCAACGCCGGATACGCAGCGGTTGGAGAGCTGTCGCAGGGGGATGCCGCGGCCTTTGATCGCATGATGGCGACCAACGTGCGCGGACCGGTTCTCCAGATGGCGGCGCTCGCCGGAAAGCTTAATGCGGGAGCCTCGGTAGTGGTGACGGCATCCACCTCCGCTTATGAGGGGGCCGCGGCGGCGAGTCTCTATTCGGCGACAAAAGGCGCGCTGATTTCGTTAACCCGCTGCTGGGCATCGGCGTTAGGCGAAAAAAATATTCGCGTTAACGCCCTGGTTCCCGGTCCGATCGATACCGATTTTCGTCATTTTATGCGCGATGAGGTGCGCCGGGAGTTTGAAGCCTCGGTTGTCAGCCGCCTGGCGCTTCACCGTCAGGGGACGGCGGCTGAAGCGGCTGATGTGGCGCTGTTTCTGCTTTCCGACGCGGCGTCTTTCGTGAGCGGTAGCCAGTATGTCGTGGATGGCGGGCTGACGTTGCGCTAATAGCGCATTGGCCTCGTCTCGCAACCTCGTCGCGCCGAACGCGCCGCTGGTTGGATAACGACCAATCGGCGGCTGAATGGCTTCAGGGGGATGAAAACTGTGACTCCGGTGGCGGTAAAGCGCGTCGCTTAAGCCTTACACTGCCATTAATAGCCATGGTCAATGAAAGGGTTTGCCTCAGGCCAGCGCTTTCGTCCCGGAAGGTTCTTTCGCGTTTAAATGGAGGTTTTTATGAGCAGTAAGCCAACCGCTTCAATGATGGAACGACGCCACCCTGAAACCACCCATATTGATAGTCTTGCCACCCTCGATATGCTGACGCTGCTGCATAAGGATGATAAGCGGATTGCCGATGCCGTTGAAGCCTGTTTGCCGGCGATCGCGCGCCTGATGGATAACGCGACGGCGACGCTCAGCCGGGGAGGGCGGCTGGTGATTGTGGGGGCCGGGGCATCGGGTCAAGCCGCCGCGCAGGCGGTGAATGAATTTACCCCGGAGGGAAAACATTCGCTGGTCGCCCTTATCGCCGGAGGAGCGACCGCCGCGCGGCAGGAGATGGAAACCGCCGCGAGTCATTACGATCTTGGGGCTTTCGAACTTGAGGCTCTTCGATTCAGCAACCAGGATATGCTGCTGGCGCTGACGGTCAGCGGCAAAACGCCGTGGGTCTGGGGCGCGATGCGCCACGCCCGGTCGCTGGGGGCGCCGATTGCGGTTCTGACGCAACAGGCCACCAGCGAAGCCGCGCAGCTGGCGGATATCATTATCGCCCCGCAAACCGGGCCGGAAGCGGTGGCGGGGTTCGGGAATCCGAAAGCGCGCATCGCGCAGCGGCAGATCCTGACGATGCTGACCACCGGGCTGGCGATTCGCGAAGGACGGGTCTATGAAAACCTGCGCGTCGATCTGCAGGCCAATACGCCGCACGAGGCCGAGCGGCAGATAGCCATCGTGATGGCGGCGACGGGGTGCTCGCGCAGCGAGGCCAAAACCGCGCTGGCCAGCTGCAATCAGCACTGCCGGACGGCAATACTCATGCTCATCAGCGGGCTGGATGCCTGGCAGGCGCGCGAGCTGCTGGCAGAGCATAACGATCATCTGCGGATTGCGCTACGCGCGGCGCAGACGGTTGCCTGAACTTAACCCGACGGCGCGTATTTCCACAATACGCGCCGGATAACGCAAAATAATCTGGCCATACACAGCATCGTTATTCCATACTCTTCATCCGCTTACCCGGGTTTAATTCCCCTTCTGAAAATAGCGATCGCAAAGCGTATTTATTGCTGCCAGCGAGGGTTTTACTTTTTTAAGTTAAAAAACCAGGTTAACAATAATTAGCTATGTGTGCGGATGTGTAAATGATATTTTAAAATAAAGTAAAAGTGCGTTAATATGCACGCTCTTATTACACTTGTGCTATGTGATATTTCTATTATGCCTGCAATTAAAAATACGATTATATCTATGACCGCATTAGCGATGTTCGTCAGCTCGGCGACCTTCGCAAATGACGATACCTCGAAAAAAACCGATTTCCTGCTGATTGGCGGCGGTATTATGAGCGCGTCGCTGGGGACCTGGCTGCAGGAATTACAGCCGGACTGGAAACAGGTGATGGTTGAGAAGCTGGATGGCGTCGCGCTGGAGTCCTCTAACGGCTGGAACAACGCCGGTACCGGGCACTCCGCGAATATGGAGCTGAACTATACCCCGGAACGCCCGGACGGCACCATCGACGTCAGCAAAGCGCTGGATATTAACGAACAGTTTATGATCTCCCGCCAGTTCTGGACGGCGCAGGTCAAACGCGGCATTTTGCACGATCCGCACTCTTTTATTAACTCCACGCCGCACATGAGTTTCGTCTGGGGAGATAACGTTGATTATCTGCAAAAACGCTACGCCGCGCTGCAGCAAACGACCTTATTCCAGGGGATGAAATTCTCTACCGATCACGCGCAAATAAAACAGTGGGCGCCGCTGGTGATGGAAGGGCGCGATCCGCAGCAGCGCGTTGCGGCAACCTGGACACCGGTGGGTACCGACGTTAACTATGGGGAAATAACCCGCCAGCTGATCGGTAGCCTGAAGAAAAATAATAACTTCACGCTGCAGACCTCTTCAGAAGTCACCGATTTTAAACGCAATGCCGATAATTCCTGGCACGTGACGATTAAAAACGTTAATAGTGGTGAAGAGCAGGCGATCGATGCGAAATACGTATTTATCGGCGCCGGCGGCGGCGCGCTGAAATTACTGCAAAAAACCGGTATTCCGGAAGCGGATAACTATGCGGGTTTCCCGGTTGGCGGCTCTTTCCTGATGACCGAAAACCCGGCGGTGACCAATGCGCACCAGCAAAAAGTTTACGGTCAGGCCTCTGTAGGCGCACCGCCGATGTCGGTCCCGCATCTTGATGCCCGTTTCCTCGACGGCAAGCGCGTAGTGCTGTTTGGGCCATTCGCCACCTTCTCAACGAAATTCCTGAAAAACGGTTCGTTCTTCGACCTGCTGAGCACCACCACCACCGATAACGTCCTGCCGATGACCCACGTGGGTCTGGACAACTTCGATCTGGTGAAATACCTCATCAGCCAGGTGATGCTGAGCGACGACGACCGTTTTGCGGCGCTGAAAGAGTATTATCCTGGCGCGCGTAAAGAGGACTGGAAGCTGATTCAGGCCGGTCAGCGCGTGCAGATCATCAAAAAAGATGCAGAGAAGGGCGGCATACTGAAGCTGGGTACCGAAGTGGTGGTCGACCAGCAGAAAACCCTCTCCGCGCTGCTGGGCGCTTCGCCGGGGGCTTCTACCGCCGCGCCGATTACCCTGAACGTTCTTAAGCAGATGTTCCCTGAGCAGTTTCATTCAGCGGAATGGCAGCGCCGTATTCACGATATCGTCCCGAGCTACGGCCAGAAGCTGAACGGCAACGTCGCGCTGACCCAGCAGGTTTGGGATGATACCGCGGCGGCGCTGCAGCTGACCAAACCGCCGGTGATTGAGATGAACGCCACCGCGCCGGTGATGACCGCCAAACCGGCAGAGCCGAAGGCGGAAACGTCGCCGCAGCACGATATGGCGCTGTAAGCCCACGTCGTTGACATTGCCCGGTGGCGGCTGACGCCTCACCGGGCCTATTGGCCTCTCTTCGCTGCCCCGGCGAAAACGAGACATTGCTCTACTCTTCCCCCCGCGCTGATATCCCCCTTCCGGCTAATCCTTCATTCGTTAATTGTGGTTATACTGTCTTGAAATCACGAAAGAAAATGCTAATGAAGACCGAAAGCGGAGCCCAGGGCAATGAAAGACGACATTAATCAGGACATCACCTTCCGCAAGCTGTCGGTATTTATGATGTTTATGGCGAAAGGGAACATCGCCAGAACCGCTGAGGCCATGCAGCTGAGCGGCGTCAGCGTCCACCGGGCGCTGCATACGCTGGAAGAGGGCGTCGGCTGCCCGCTGTTTATTCATAAAGGGCGCAACCTGCTGCCGCTCCCGGCTGCGTGGACGCTGCTGGAGTACTGTCAGGACGTCATGAGCCTGATGACCCGCGGGCTGGAAGCGACGCGTAAAGTAGCCGGTGTCGGGCAGGGCCGGCTGCGCATCGGCACGCTTTACTCCCTGACCCTTGAAACCGTGCCGCGCATTATTATGGGCATGAAGCTGCGTCGGCCGGAACTGGAGCTGGATCTCACCATGGGCTCCAATCAGATGCTGCTGGATATGCTGGAAGATGACGCGCTCGATGCGATCCTGATCGCCACTAACGAAGGTGAATTCAATAATTCGGCTTTTGATGTGGTCCCGCTGTTTGAGGATGATATCTTTCTCGCCGCCCCGGCGACGGAACAGTTGGATACCACGGCTCCCGCCGAGCTGCGCGATTACGCCAGGCGAAAGTTTGTTTCGCTGGCTGAAGGGTTTGCCACCTATGCCGGATTTCAGGACGCTTTTCAGGTGGCCGGATTCGAGCCTGAAATTGTCACCCGGGTTAACGACATCTTTTCGATGATTAGCCTGGTGCAGGCGGGCGTAGGCTTTGCGCTGCTGCCGGGACGAATGAAAAAGGTGTATGAAAACGACGTACAGCTGCTGAAGCTGGCGGAGCCGTATCAGATGCGCCAGCTGATCTCCATTGTCTACTCACACCATCGCGAGCGCGACGCAGACCTGCTGGCGCTGGCGGCAGAAGGGCGGATGTACGCCCGCAGCCTCAGCCGTTAAGCCGGTTCGCCAGGTGACGGGCAACGTCGATACCGCTGCGCTCCAGCGCAATACACTCCCCCTGCCAGCCCGCCTGGCGGGTGAGACAGGTCAGCACGCCGCCGGGCGGCATCTCGATCGCCAGCCGCGCGTCCCGTTCGTCAGCGGCGATCATCGCTTCCTGCCAGCGCACGGTTCGCGCCATATTCCGCGCCAAATCGTCGGCAATGCTTAACGGGTCCCATAAAACGCGCGCCGTGGAGCCGCTCAGATAGGCGCAGCGCGGGCGCTGCAGAGTAACGTCAGAGAAGGCCTTTGCCAGCTTAGCCGCCGGTTCATCCAGCAGCGCGCAGTGTGAAGGGACGCTGACCGCCAGCCGCTGTGCTTTTCCGGCGCCAGCCGCTAGCGCCAGCCGGGCCACGCGGGCCATCTCGTCGTCGCGTCCGGCAATGACAATCTGCGTTTCCGCATTCAGGTTGGCAATATAGAGGTCGCTGTCGGCAATCAGCTTTTCCACGCGGTCGAGCGTCAGGCCCATAATCGCCGTCAGCCCGTAGCCGTGAGGATAAGCCTGCTCCATTAAATCGCCGCGCAGCGCCACCAGCCGCAGGGCGTCGGTGAAATCCAGCGCGCCGGCCATCACCGCCGCCGGGAAAGCCCCTATCGACAGGCCGCTGACCATGTCCGGATTTACTCCCTGACGCTGTAGCTCCCGCGCCCAGGCTGTGCCTGCGATCAGCAGGCACAGCTGAACCGCACGGGTATGTTTTAACGCGGCGGCGGTATCTAAATGGTCTACTTCATCGCCGAGCACGGTTCGCGCTTCAGCGAGGATATTCTGGCGGTCGGGAAGCGCGGCGAGCATGTCAGGCCGCTGGTTTCCCTGACCGGGAAAGGTAAAGAGAATTTTCATGCTTCCTCCCTGTTCCACGGCGCAGCGGTCAGGCGCGCGCCGCGGGACGTTTTCAGCAGGACGCGGCCATCGCGCAGCCACTCATTTAGCGCGAAAGCCCCTGCGGGCGTTTCGACCTGGGTATCCGCCCGGCAGGGCAGCTGCGCGACGCGGGACTGCCAGGCGAGCAGCGCTTCGCGGGCGATCGGCTGCGGCGCGCGGATCAGCAGATCGAGATCGCTGGCGGCGTGAAGTACCGGAATCTCGGTGGCCAGCGCGTAGCCGGTGCTGCCGGTAATGCCCCAGCGCCACGGCCAGGGGTGTAAGGTCAGTGATATCGCCGCCTGCACCGGCGGCTGGGAGACAAACGGCGAGCGCAGGAGCTGTTGGCGATCGGCGAGGGTTTCCGGGCTGACGGTACGGACGATATTTTCCCTCTGTACCCAGCCTGCGGCCCGCTGATCGCGCTTCATACCCCGTACGCCCACCGGAATGCGGGCGTTAGCATCAACGTTGCGTCGTACCACCACCGGCAGGCTAATACGCCAGTGCTGTGCGACCCAGGACTCCTCAATCGCCTCCAGCGCGGCGGCATTATTCAACCAGACTAAATCATGAGGACGCGGCGTTGATGACATCGTTAGATTCCTGACGTTAAGGTGATAAACAGCGGCAGCGACAGGATACACAGAACCGAGCTTAACAGCAGCACCGCTTCCGCATCCGGCGACTGCACGCCAAAGCGGTTGCCGAAGACCACGCCAAAGAAACCGGCCGCCAGCGCAATCATCAGAATGGCGGTAATGGCGATAGAGCCGTGCAGCCCCAGCAGCATCACCAGACCCCAGGCGATAAACGGCTGCACCAGCAGTTTGACAATAGTGGAAGTGGCAATCAGCGCATTGAGCTGCAGCTTACGCGCCGACAGAATCACCCCGGTCAGGAACAGCGCGGCGGCGGTCGCCGCCAGGCCCAGCGGTTTGATAGAGGCCAGCAGCAGATCCGGCATTTTGATACCGATGGCCGAAAGCACGACCCCCAGCAGCGGACCCCAGACAATCGGTTTTTTCACCGAACGCCACATCAAAACCGGCAGCATTGCCAGCGTCGAGCCGCTGTTCTCTCCGGCGGCGAGCGCTTTTTCACGTTCCAGAATCAGCAGGCAGAACGGCGTCATCAGTACCGATCCGCAGGCGATGGAAACGGCGACGGAGAGGGAGGTGGAGGCGCCTTCGCCGAGCACGCTGCCCAGAATCGGCAAGCCAAGCGCGGCGTAGTTAGGCAGCGCGACGGTCAGGGTCAGCACGGCGGCATCCTGCGGCGAGCGCTTGAAGACGCGGGTCGCGAGGAAGTAGATGGCCGCATAGGTAATCCACATCGCCCCGGTCAGCACCAGCACCAGCGGCGATTGCGCGACAATACCGCTCCACGGCGTTTGCACCGTGGCGCTGAACAGCGTGGCGGGCAGGGCGAAGTCCATCACGAAAATGTTGAGTAAAGAGACGTTTTTGTTATCGACCATTTTGGCCTTGCCGGCCCAGAAGCCCAGCAGCATGATGACAAAAATCGGCGCGAGGGCATGAATAATCACATAAGTCATAAATCACCTGTAAATGAAAATAGAGTACTGGCGCGATTGTTATAATTTCTAAAAGCGGTTCCTTTCCGGGGCGCGCGATGGCGCCCCGGGCGGCCGCTTCCGGCAGGTTTTCTTCTACTTAGGGACTGACTACCAGCTGGCGCGCATGCGATCGCGCACCTGTTGGGAACTACGGCGGTTTTCCGCGCCAAGGCGGCACTTCAGCGAGACATCCCGGCGGGCGTCAGCGATGGCGTCGCGCAGGGTGTCGGTAACCAGCGTCAGATCGCGGGCGTCCGGCGCGTCAGGATTGCTGATATCCAGCAGGGCGGAGAGCAGGCCGAGCGTTGCGTAATTGCTGACGTCATAGGCCATCGGCGGAATGGTTGCCGCCAGTTTCTCCAGCGCCTCAACGGTACGTAGCGTGATACGCGCGGCGGACGCCTTGCCCATCGCGTGCACCAGCACGCCGGCGTCGTTAAAGGCGATCAGACGATTGGCCTGGTAGCCGTGGGCCAGAAACGCCCCGGACATCGCTTTGCCGACGATCAGACCAATCACCGGATGTCCGGCAAGCCGCGCCTTGGCGTAGGCGCCCGCGGCGCCGGCCAGCGCCTGATGAATACCGAATGCTTCTTCGCGGCGGCCATAGGCCTGGCTGGGGACATCGATAACCGCAATAATCGGGCGCTTCACCGCGTTATTGGCATCGACGTCGATGGTTTCGTTGACCACTTTGGCCAGCGTCCAGCCTTCGAGCAGGCCGACTTCACCCTGAGCGGCGCGGGGGTAATGGTTATTAGCATCCGGCACCACGGCGATAAAACGGGCGGTTTCACCGTTAAAATCGGCATCGGCAACCTGCACCGAGGGGCACAGACCGGTCATTAGCGGGGCGTTCGGCGCCAGCTGGTTTAGCCACAGCGCGGCGCGATTTGTGAACTGGCTCATTATTTCTCCTCCCGGGCGAATAGCTGTTTGATCTGAGCGGTATCCGCCTGCTGGCGGGTATCGAAATGGGTCAAACGGGTCAGGAAATCTTCATATTTGTCGCTGCGATGCTGGGCGGGCACGCCTTTGGCAATGGCTTGGTTCATCGCGCTTTTCACCGCGTTGATGCCATCGCCCACCAGGGCATCCACCAGCCCGCTGGCGTAGCGAATTTCGCCGCCGGTCATGCTCCAGATAAACGGACGGTCGCGGGAGTCGTACTCTTCAATCCCCGCTTCCTGTTCAATAACCTGCGGTCCGTTGAGGCCCAGACGCGCTTCACGGGTGACAATCAGGTAGCTGCACAGCGCCGCGGCGATGGACATCCCGCCGAAGCAGCCGACGGTACCGGCGACAATGCCGATTACCGGGGTGTAGCGGCGCAGGTCGACAATCGCGGCATGAATATCGGCGATGGCGGCAAGGCCCAGATTGGCTTCCTGCAGGCGCACGCCGCCGGTTTCCAGGCACAGCACCGCCTGGGTAGGAATGCCGTTGCGGTTATCTTCCGCCGCCAGCTCAAGGGCGGCGGCCATTTTCGCGCCGGAGACTTCGCCCATGCTGCCGCCCTGGAAGGTACCTTCGATGGCAATGACTACCGCCGGCTGGCCGTTAATGGTGCCTTTTGCGACGACCATACCGTCGTCGGACTGCGGGACGATGCCCTGCGCGCCGAGCCACGGGGACATAATGCCGTCAAAGGGATCCAGCAGTTCGCGATAGCTGCCGTCATCCAGCAGGGTGCGGGCGCGTTCACGGGCGCGGAGTTCAATAAAGCTGCGATCGTTACGCATGAGCCACCTCCTCAAAAACCTGTTCAATACGGATCCTCGCGACGCCGGGCGTGGCGCCGAAATCGTGGATGATCAGCTGCCCGCCGGGCAGGCCGTTAATCAGGCTCAGTCGTTCGAAAAGCGCGTTCCAGCGCGCCTGGCTGTTGTCCACGGAGGTGGTGATTTCGACGTTGAGCGTATCGCTCTGTCCGGCGGTATAGAGCACTTCCATATCGCCGGAGCCGACAACGCCTGCCAGCGCTTTGCCGCTGAGGGCGCGGCTGGCAGGGAATGACAATTTAATCTGTTCCATAACATCCTCTGAATGCGTTAAGCGGAAACCCGGTCGAGAAACAGGGTGGCGGCAAGAAGATCCGCCGCGCCACCCGGCGAGGCGTTCTGCGCCAGCATCTGCACGTCGAGACGCGCCAGCGCGGCGCGCCCCCTGGCTGTCGAACATCCTCCTGCCGCCAGCACTTCGCCTGCGCCTTGCCGCATCGCCTCAAGGCCCGCCATTCCGGCGCGGGAGAGCACGCAGGTATCGCTAAGCGAGGTCATAATCGCCATCAGCGCGTCAAGCCGGGCCTGATCCTCGCTGGCCCCCGCGGCCCGGCTGCGCAATAGCTGCGGCAGCGCCAGGGTGGTGATGTGCGGAAAAGCGCGCTGCGCTTCTTCTCGCGCGCCCGGAACCTGCCAGCGGCGGCTGGCGCGCAGACCTTTACTGAAGGCCTTTGGCGCGCAGGCGTCCGGCAGACGGGCCAGGGCGGCGGCGGTTTCCGTAATTCTCTGTGCCTGACCCTCCCCCCCGAGCATCGCCGTCGCGCTGACCAGCAGGCCCAACGCCCAAATAGCGCCGCGATGGGTATTGACCCCGGCGGTCGCCTGCATCATCCGCACTTCGCCTTCGCGGCCAAGCCGGCCAACGGTTTCGCGCAGGGCAACGTCGGCCGGACGCCGCCAGCTCTGCTGAGCCAGTGCGTGAAACGTCGGCTGCAGGCTGTGGGCCGAACGCTCCATCAGGGCCAGGTTCAGGTCCTGATGCGCGCCGTTGCCGCGGCTATCCACCAGGCCCGGTTTGGGGCTAAGTCGCGCTTCGTCAACCAGGCAGGCGCTGGCGGTATGGGCCAGCCAGCGGGCCCGGGTTTCAGCAACGTGGGGAGAGAGTTTTTTCATTACCAGCTCCGGAATTTTGCCGGTGGGTTGTACAGACCGTCGGACCACTCCACCAAATCGGCCACGCTGCCGGCGGCGAGCAGAGAGCGAGTGGCGTCGCTGCGGCGGATACCGATATCTTCCGGATAGACGACTTTGCCGCTTTGGCGTAGTGCGGCCACGCGTTTGGCGTCAACGCCGAGCCCGATATCGGTGATCCCGGCGACGGCCGCCACCATTGCCCGGCGCTCTTCCAGGCTTTCCGCCCGATAGAGATAGGCGATGCCTTCTTCGGTCAGCACGTGGGTGACGTCATCGCCGTAAATCATCACCGGCGCCAGCGGCATTCCGGAGGTTTTGGCGACCTCAACGGCGTCGAGTTTTTCCACGAAGGTCGGCTTCACGCCCGCCTGGAAGGTTTCCACCATCTGCACGACCAGCTTTTTACCACGCTGCATCGGATCCGGTTCGGTGATCATGTTGAGCCATGCCGGCGTTGCGTGGCGGCGACCGTGCGGGTCGTGGCCCATATTCGGCGCGCCGCCGAAGCCGGAGAGGCGGCCGCGGGTCACCGTCGAGGAGTTGGCGTAGCCGTCAACCTGTAAGGTCGAGCCGATAAACATATCCACCGCATACTGTCCCGCCAGTTGGCAGAACGCGCGGTTGGAGCGCATGGAGCCGTCGGCGCCGGTGAAGAAGATATCCGGACGCGCGCGAATGTACTCTTCCATTCCCAGCTCGCCGCCGAAGCAGTGCACGCTCTCGACCCAACCGCTTTCAATTGCCGGAATAAGGGTGGGGTGCGGGTTCAGCGTCCAGTGTTTACAGATTTTGCCCTTCAGGCCGAGTTGTTCGCCGTAGGTCGGCAGCAGCAGTTCGATGGCGGCGGTGTTAAAGCCGATCCCGTGGTTCAGGGATTGCACCTGATGCTCGGCGTAGATGCCTTTAATCGCCATCATCGCCATCAGGATATGCTCCTGCTTAATCAGGCGCGGATCGCGGGTAAACAGCGGCTCGATAAAGAACGGTTTATCCGCGACGACCACGTAGTCAATCCACGAACCGGGGATATCCACGCGTGGCAGATCGCACTCGTCATCGACCAGTTCGTTAACCTGCGCAATAACGATGCCGTCATGGAACGCGGCGGCTTCCACCAGCGCCGGTGTATCTTCGGTGCTCGGCCCGGTGTACAGGTTGCCCTTGCGGTCGGCTTTGTAACCGGCGATCAGCGCGACGTTTGGCGACAGGTCGACGTACAGGCGAGAGTAAAGCTCGATGTAGGTGTGGATAGCGCCGATTTCCAGCAGGCCATCTTCCAGCAGCTGCGAAATACGCAGGCTTTGGGTGCCGGAGAAGGAGAAATCAAGCTTGCGGGCGATACCTTTTTCGAAGAGGTCCAGGTGTTCGCTGCGCCCGACGCTCGGCATAATCATATGCAGGTCGTGAATTTTTTGCGGGTTAACTTCCGCCAGCATCCGCGAGAGGAAATCAGCCTGTTTCTGGTTGTTGCCTTCCAGCACCACCCGGTCGCCGGGGGCCAGCAGCTGCTCAAGAACGGCGACCAGCTGGTCGGTGGGGATCACTTTGCCCGAGACCTTCGCTTCGGTCAGTCGCCGCTGTTTTTCCGTACGGCGACGGTTCCAGACGCGTCCCGTCGTTTGTTCGGCACTCATTATTAACCTCCTGATTCGACGAATCGTTTTGATTGTCCTGGTGTGGAAGTAAGTGTGCGTCGCGACGTAACGGGCATCAATTAAGGCCGATGATAAATCGTTAGCGTAAGAGTAATGATTGACGGGGCAGAGATGTGATGGCGATCAATAATGATTGCGAATGACTGGTCTACGAGCAGGGGATGTACCGGGTTGAGACATTGGCGCGGCTTCCCGGCTCGCACTGCGTTTAGCCGGGCTACAGGTTAAGGGCGTCTGCGGGCCGGTAGCCCGGACAGAGGCGTCAGCATCGCCTCCGGGGAAGTTCAGCGGCTCCACGCTCTGCTGCTCCCGGGGGCGGCGCAAAGCGCCTGCCCGGGCTACAGGTTAAGGGGCATCTGCGGGCCGGTAGCCCGGACAGATGCGCCAGCATCGCCTCCGGGGCAACGGTGAGCAATCTCGTTAGTTTTTACTTAAATCACTCAGCAGAAAGGCAATACTCTGCCCGGCCACCGTCTGTTCGAGAGCGATTTTGACGATAATCGTCAACGGTACCGAGAGTAACATACCCACCGGGCCCAGCAGCCAGCCCCAGAAGATCAATGACAGGAAGACCACCAGCGTCGACAGCCCCAGCCCGCGGCCCATAATGCGCGGTTCAAGAATATTGCCGAAAACCAGGTTAATCACCAGATAGCCCGCCAGGACCACCAGCGCTTCGTACAGACCGCCGAACACCAGCACCTGGAGGATCGGCGGGATCGCCGCGAGCACCGAACCAATGTTGGGAATGTAGTTGAGCGCAAAGGCCAGCAGTCCCCACATAAAAGCAAAGCGGACGTCCAGCAGCACCAGCATTCCCCAGACCACCAGGCCGGTCACCAGGCTGATGGCGGTTTTTAACACCAGGTAGTGGGAGACGCTATCCAGCGCGCGCTGAATCGCGCCCATTCCCTCCACCGGCCGCGACATCAGCTGCTGCAGCTTCGCGGGAAGCTGCGGCACTTCCAGCAGCATAAAGACCACCGTCAGCAGCAGCAGGAAGATAGAGGACATCGCGTTGGAAAGCTGGGTGAGCAGGCCGGTCACCAGCGTCATCACCGCGTTGGGGTCAATATACTTATTCAGCTCCACCACCGACACGGTAAAGCCGAAGCGCTGTAGCCAGGGCGCAACGGTCTGCATCGGTTCATAGAGATAATTACGGTACTGCGGCAGGGTGCGCGCAAGCTCGTTAAGCGACGTGCCGAGCGAGGCCAGCAGCACAACGGCCAGCAGGACAATCACGCCGACCAGGAGCGAAATAGCCAACACCCGCGGCACCCGGCAGCGCACCATGAGCTGAACCAGCGGGTTTATCACCACCGCCAGAAAGATCGCCAGAACAAAAGGAACGATAATATCCGCCGCGAAGCGAATGCCTGTCAGGATGATAACCAGCATGCCGAGCATGATGACTATTTTTAAGCCGTTAAGCGTGATGATGGGTTTGGCCATACCGCTCCCTGCGAGAGAAAAAATGGGGTCTAATGTGAGTCATTGTAGACGTTGGCAAAGTCGGCGTCTCAGCGCGTCGTGTCCGCTAAAATGAAAAAAAACGACCAATTAATCAATAATGGCCGGAACGATATCATAATGGTGATTGCGATCGGAAAAAACTAATCCAAATCAAATACCAGAGGTAAAGAACTGCAAAGACTTTGAGTTAAATGTGGCGTTATGGTACAAATCTGCGTGTGTATAACTACAGAGGACAATTTTGATCCGCAAATGACGAGAAGCAATACCGCGGATAATTGTAATTTTATGGACAATCAGTTCAGGATGTATATTTCTTTTCACCCTGCAGTATCCCTTTCTCACTCCCGCTTTCTCGGCGAGCAGCACTGGCGCTCGGCGCTTTAGTCTTCTTCTCTCTGCCTGAGCTGGCGCGCTGCGCACGGCTAATTTAACGTCAGAATTTTTCCGGTTTACTTCGCTGTAAGCCGCCATGGATTATATTCTCAAGCAGGAGAAGGGATCATGTTTTATTGGATTTTATTAGCTTTAGCTATCGTTGCTGAAATTACCGGCACGTTGTCGATGAAATGGGCAAGCGTAAGCGGCGGCCATACTGGTTTTATTTTAATGCTGGTCATGATCGCGCTTTCTTATATTTTTCTGGCTTTCGCGGTGAAAAAAATCGCCCTCGGCGTGGCCTATGCCCTCTGGGAGGGGATCGGCATTTTACTGATCACTATCTTCAGCGTCCTGCTGTTTGATGAGACGCTGTCGACGATAAAAATCGCCGGTCTGGTGACCCTGGTCGCCGGGATTGTCTTGATTAAATCGGGGACGCAGAAAGCGGTGAAGCCGGGCAAGGAGAAAGCGCATGCAACAGTTTGAGTGGGTCCACGCCGCCTGGCTGGCGCTGGCGATTGCGCTGGAAATTTTGGCCAACGTTTTTCTGAAATTTTCCGACGGCTTTCGACGTAAATTCTACGGCATTATGTCGCTGGCGGCGGTCCTGGGCGCCTTTAGCGCGCTTTCGCAGGCGGTCAAAGGAATTGACCTGTCGGTGGCCTATGCGCTGTGGGGCGGTTTCGGTATCGCGGCGACCATTGCCGCCGGCTGGGTGCTGTTTGGCCAGCGGTTGAATCATAAAGGCTGGGCCGGCCTGCTTCTGCTGGTGGTCGGCATGGTATTAATTAAACTCGCCTGATATGATGCCGCCTGTGAATGCGGGCGGCAAATTCTGCTCTCTGTATTACTCTTAAAAAAGAGCCAGTTCGGCGTATTTTGCTGCCGGCCGATATGAGGGCAGAACATGATTCATTTGCCAGGCTGGCGCAATATTCCCTCCGCCAGAACGCTGTCCATCATGATTGTCCTCGCCGGGATCGGCTTAATCGTGTCCATTGTTTCGCTCCTTTATCTCACCCAACACCTGATCGGCCTGAAAGCAAACGAAATTGATAAGCATCGTTCCGTGCTATCGGTGGATGGGGCGGTGCAGACCTCGGTGAACCGCGTGCTGTCGCTGGTGATGGATAACGCTATCTGGGATGATGCGGTACATCAGACCTATGCCGACAGGCTCGATCCGCAATGGCTCTACAACTCATGGGGATCGGGTTTTAAAATCAATAATCTCTATGACGGCACTTTCGTACTCGACCAGCACTATCGGGTGCTGTGGGGATCGTTTCGCAGTGAGAGATTTACCGAGCAGAATACCCAATTCCTCGGCAACGGTTTTCGTTCGCTTATCTCGCAGCATGCCGCCGCGCTGCGCAGCGGTAAAAGCGCTTATGCCGGCATCACGCGAACCCGCGCAGGTATTGCGTTTATTGGTATTGGCCTGATTCGCCCGACGACAGGGCGGCTACAGGTGCATGATGATACGCGTCGCTATCTGGTGATCACCCGCCATATCAACTCGCAAATGCTTGAGCGCCTGGGCGACACGTTTCAGATTCGCAACCTGCACATCACGCCAGGCGGCGGTGAATACAGTATTCCGCTGCGCACCCAGGCCGGGGAGATCGTGGGTTACCTGAGCTGGCAGCCGGGGTTTCCCGGTGCGGAAGCCGCGCGGGCGGCCTCCGACAGTATGCGGCTGATCGCCGCCGTGGCGGCTGGGCTGATCCTGCTGTTTATTCTCTTCAGCTACCTCGGGCTTTACAAGCTGGCGCGCGGCGAAAAGCTGGCGCGGGACAGTGCCATGACTGACTGGCTGAGCCGCCTGCCAAACCGACGGGCGCTGATTGAACGCCTTAACCAGGTGTGCGAAACCTCCCAACACCAAATGCAAAGCGTGGTGTTTATCGATCTCGACGGCTTTAAGGATGTTAATGATAACTACGGTCATGATGTTGGCGACGCGCTGATTATTCATGTTGCTAAAGAACTTCGGGAGCGCGTTCCGCCTGAAGGGATGCTGGCGCGTATGGGCGGCGATGAGTTCGCGATGACGGTAAGCGGCGAACAGGCGGTAAATCAGGCGCTGGCCTTTGCCTGGGCGGTACTGGAACTGTTAAAAGCGCCCGTTATCCTCAACGAGCGAAAAATTTATATCAGCGCCAGTATCGGTATCGCCAGCGGCGTCCCGGCGAGCTGCTCCAGCACCGAGCTTTTTCGCCGCGCCGATATTGCCATGTACCATTCGAAAAAAACCGGCAAAGGGCGCACGACCTGGTATGACGAAGCGCTCAGCGACGCGCGGCAGTATCAGCTGAATATCGAAAATGGCATTCGTCAGGGGCTGGAGAACGAAGAGTTTGATGTCTGGTATCAGCCAATCGTCAACGCCGATACGCTGGTTATGGAAGGCGTGGAAGCGCTGCTGCGCTGGCCGCGGCGTCCTCAGGGAGCGCTGCCGCCGGACGTGTTTATCGGTATCGCCGAAAGTAGCGGTTTGATCTACGCGCTTGGCCAGTTTGTGCTTGAACGCGCCTGTAGCGAACTGCAGCCACTGGACGATCTGTTGCTGTCGGTGAATATCTCCCCTGCGCAGTTCCGCGATCCGGAGTTTGAATCGCGGGTGGTGCAGGTGCTGGGCCGCTGTCATTTCCCGGCCCGGCGGTTACAGCTTGAAGTCACGGAGAGCTACGTTCTGGAGAATCCCGAGCGGGCGAAGTCGGCCATTGAGAACTTAAAGGCGCTCGGCATCGCAGTGGCGCTCGATGATTTTGGCACCGGTTATTCCAGCATCGGCTATTTACGCAGCTTCAGCTTCGACAGCCTTAAAATCGACAAATCCCTGGCCGGGCTGGTGGATGTGGATACCCAGGCGGCGGAGCTGGTGCGCGGGACCGTCCGTATTGCCGGGGCGTTAGGCATCACGGTGGTGGCGGAGGGCGTTGAGAATCAGCAACAGCTGGCGCTGCTGCGGCGGGCGGGATGCGACAGATTGCAGGGTTTCTTCTTCAGCGAGCCGATGCCCGTCGCGTCGTTATTGCAGCTGCGCCAGCAGCAAGGCTGACCGCTTACTGTGCAGCCAGCGCTTCAAGCTTGTCGCGAAAGCCGGTGACGGAGATGGCGCGGTTGTCCGCCCGCCAGCGATCTTTTGGTCCAGGCGCCGAACTCTGCACCGCAATCACCTGCCAGCCGTTGTCGGTTTTCAGCAGCAGCGGCGAGCCGCTATCCCCCGGCAGCGTATCGCACTGATGAGAGAGCACCGATGTCTGCGCCCAGCCGGTGACTACGCAATCCTGGTGGGTATAGAGATTATCCAGATGATCTTCCGGATAGCCAGACTGAGTCACTTTTCGTTCTGCGGTTTTTAGCGCGGCGGTCAGATCGGCTTTGCTGCCGCTAAAAATCGGCACCGGCGTAATGCCGGAAGGGGCGTAGCGCAGCACGATAAGGCCAAAATCCCAGGGCGCCGCGGCGCTGGGAACTATCCAGCCTTCGCCGTCCGCCTTAAGCCGTTTCCCCAGCGAAGGATCTACGCGGCCTTCAATACCGTGAATTTCGTACACCCAGCCGCCTTTACGCGAGATAAAACGCAGCGCGACGGGTTTATCCGGTTTGCCTTTGGGCGGCGTGAGCAGGCAGTGCCCGGCGGTGAGCGCCAGATTAGGGGCGATAAGCGTGGCGGTACAGAGATTACCGCTGGCGGTTTCCAGTTGCCCGATCGCATCCCAGGGATCGTCCGTGGGGTTGCTGACCGGTTTTCGGTCGTCGTGACCAAAAAACAGCGTTTTAATATCTTTTGCACTCATGCCATCATCGTCGGCCTGGACCAGCGCTGGAAACAGGGAAATTGAACACAGTAATAACAGGACGTCTCTACGCATATCACTCTCTGGGGAGATAATTATGTATATTGAAAGTAGCAGCAGATTTAAGTTTATGAAAGTTAAGAATAATTTTAATTAAGCCAGGCGGCAGGCGAAATCAGCAAAAAACGCCAGTCGCTTACGGATGAATGGCGTGAATTCAATATGTTAACGCCATTTTCCTGCGGCGTTATTTCCGCAGAAAAGGGCAGCGGAAGCAACATAAATCGTGTATCCGAACGTACAGCCGGCGGGTGGCGAATAAAGGATTTGCGGTTCAGCTTTTTCTCAAGGCAGTTAATGGCGAAAACGGCCAATATCACGCAAAAAAAGAGATATGTTCACAGGAAAATCGTACTTCTTTACCTGTTTATCACTTACTTTCAAAGCGAAACATTTTCTCACCGTAAACGTTGGTATTGCTACCACCTTGTTGAGCAAACAGAGATGTTATCCCGGCGATGATATCTGCAATGTCAAACACCCGATGTACGGGAGGATTTATGTCTAAACAAGGTATTCGCGCATTAGTTTACGTTTCGCTGGTATCAGCAATGATCTGGGGCGCGACGGGCTATCTGCTGGTGACGGCGGTCCACGTTCTGTAACCCGGGGGCCTCTCCGAGGCGGATAATGTCATCGGGGAGCGGGCCGGGAATATGCTGGTTTAAAAAGCGATGCAATAGGGCGATCGGCTGCGGGCAGAGCGTGTTTTTCGGCCATACAAAGTAGTAGCTCTCGCCGGTGGCTATCGCTGTGGAGAAGGGCAAGGCCAGCAGCCCCGCGCGGATCGCGGGCAGATTAAGCAGCAGATCGCCAATGCTGACGCCATGGCCGCTCATCGCGGCCATGGTTCCTTGTTCAAGGGTGTCAAAGACGATACCCCGATCGATATTCGGCGCAAGCCGGTCATCATGCTGCAGCCAGCGCCGCCAGTCCCGGCGATCGGTTGATGGATGAATCAGCGTACAGGCCGACAAATCTTGTCTGGCCTGCTCCATCATCCCCGGTGCGCAAAGCGGAATTAGCCATTCGGCAAAGAGCAGGCAACCGTTGTTCTCGTCGCCAAAATTTCCGTTCCCTAACAGGATCGCGCAGTCGAAAGGCTCCTGAGTGAAATCGACGCTGTCGCGGTCCATCCACAGGCTGCTCATTTCTATTTCCGGGCGCTGATGCTGCTGGCGAAACAGCTGCAGCACGTCCAGTAGCCAGCGCATCGAGAGCGTTGACGGCGCCTTCAGACGGAGTTTGCCAGCCTGACGGCGCAGAGCCTGGCAGGCCCGTTCTATTGATGAAAAACTCTGATCTAACGCTTTCGCCAGCTGATATCCGGCATCGGTCAGCGTGACTTTTGGCCCATGGCGAAGAAAAAGCCGGCATTCAAACCATGACTCCAGGCCGCTGACGTGACGACTGACGGCGCCTGGCGTCACGTTCAGGGAAGCGGCGGCCCTGCTGAATGAACCAAGGCGAGCGGCGGTTTCAAAAGCGCGCAGGGCGTAGAGCGGCGGCATGGACATCGTCGGTTATGTTCTATATTGAGTAAAACTCACATTCAAACTCACTATTAGTCGTTTTTCAACTGTGAAATGAGAGAGGAATATAGGGCTTTCATTGTGAAAGAGTGAGTTTACTTGATGAATATTTCTTTGCTGACGGCCTACGCTTTGACGGTCCTGGCGCTGATCGCCACGCCAGGACCGGTGGTGCTGTTAGTGACCGGTACGGCGGCGCGCGAAGGCTATGCCAGCGCGGTGCGCACGATGATTGGCGGGAATCTGGCGTCTCTGGTGCTGCTGACCGTGGCTGCCGCGATGCTGAACGGCATGCTGACGCTCGATCCGCGAGCGCTAATGCTGCTGGCGACGATCGGGTCGCTGTATATTATTTGGCTTGCGGTGGCTATGTTGCGTGAAGAGGCGGTTACGCAGGAGGCGTCAAAAAAGCGTAGCGGGGTGATGGCAGGGTTTGCGACTGCGTTAAGCAATCCCAAAGATATTCTCTTTTTTGCCGCGTTTTTTCCGCAGTTTATCCATATTACCGATAGCTTCGGCTTCAGCCTGGGGCTATTGACGGCGGTGTGGGTGATTATCGACCTGAGCGTGCTCTCGCTTTACATCCTGGCGGTTCGCCGATGGTTAACGGCGTGTTACGCCAGACGAGTGACGATGGTCTCGGCGCTTTTTCTGTTATTGTTGGCGTTCTATGGACTGGGTTACAACGTGTGGCAGCTAACTCATTAGTATTAGTAAAGAAAAAAACGGCTGGCGACCAGCGCGCAGATAATCAGAAGGATCAGGATGAGCTCAAAACGATAGCGCCGCAGCATGGTGCTCTCCAGAAAAAAACGGCGCTGAAGCCAGCGCCGATATCATATCACATCGCTTAACCCGGGAGATTAAGCAGCCGGTTGTGCAGCTGGTTTAGCGGTATGATGTTTGGTGGTTTTGTGGTGTTTTTTCGCTGCCTGTGCTTTCTGAGCTACCGGTTTAGCTGCGGCTTTTTTGTGTTTCTTAGCGGCCTGAGCTTTCTGGGTGGCAGCCGGTTTAGCTTCTGCTTTTTTGTGCTTTTTAGCGGCCTGAGCTTTCTGGGTGGCAGCGGGTTTAGCGGCTGCTTTTTTGTGCTTTTTCGCAGCCTGCGCTTTCTGCTCAGCAGCTGGTTTCGCAGCGGCGGTATGATGTTTCTTGTGGTGAGTCGCTTTAGCGGTGGTGCTGTGAGTTGCAGCAGCCGGCGCCGGAGTCGTGGTGGCAGCAGCATCGGCAGCGAAAGCAACAGAAGACAGACCCATTGCAGCGGCAACGACCAGAGCTAATACTTTTTTCATTCTGATATCCTCGAAAAGGTTTCTTGTTTCAACCCCACTGCGGGGCCGTTGAAAGAACTATATGCCTGTCTTATCGAGGTTTCCGTGAGTGTTTGGTATCGGCGTGTAACCATATGTACAACGCGCTGCTACAACGATGGAACACGGCGTCGGGCGCGGCCCGACGCCGGTGATTTACAGATAACGCGAGGTAAGGTGCTGGCGGAAATAGTCGCTGTTAAGGTCTTCTCCGGTTGCATGCTGAATCAGCTGCGAGGTGGTAAAACGGCTACCGTGCTGCCAGATATTTTGCCGCAGCCAGTCAAACAGGGCGCTGAAGTTACCGTTGGCGATATCGCTTTCCAGCTGCGGTAGCGCCCGTCTGGCGGAAGCCATCAGCTGAGCGGCGTACATCGCGCCAAGCGTGTAGGAAGGGAAATAGCCAAAACCGCCGTCGGTCCAGTGGATATCCTGCATACAGCCGTCGCGATAGTTGCCGAGGGTGGAAAGTCCCAGCCAGTGCTGCATTTTTTCATCCCACAGCGCCGGAATATCCTCGACCTCAATATCGCCATCAATCAGCGCGCGTTCAATTTCGTAGCGCAGAATAACGTGTGCCGGGTAGCTCACTTCGTCAGCGTCGACGCGGATAAAGCCCGGTTTGACGCGCTGATTCCATGCGATGAAGTTTTCGCGGCTAAATGCCGGCTGTTCACCAAAGTACTGGCGTACCGTTGGCAGCAGACGCTGCAGGAAGGCGTCGCTACGGCCAAGCTGCATCTCGAAAAACAGGCTTTGCGATTCATGGATCGCCGTGGAACGGGCGAGGGCAATGGGCTGATCGAGCCAGTTGCGCGGCAGGTTTTGTTCATAGCGCGCGTGGCCGGTTTCGTGAATGACGCCAAACAGCGCGCTGAGCAGGTCGTTTTCGTTGTAGCGCGTGGTGATACGGACGTCCTGGGGCACGCCGCCACAGAACGGGTGGGCGCTGATATCCAGGCGTCCGCCGTCAAAATCAAATCCCAGCACGCGCATCGCCTCCAGCCCCAGCTCGCGCTGGTCGGCAATCGGAAACGGCCCTTGAGGTTCGATGAGCGGCGTTTGCGCCTGCTTCTCAACCACCTTCTCCAGCAGCGAAGGAAGCCAGGATTTCAGATCCGCGAACAATACGTCCAGACGGGCGCTGGTCATATCGGGTTCAAAAATATCCAGCAGCGCGTCGTAGCGGGAGCCGCCTTTTGCCCCAGCCCGAATCTGTGCCTCTTCGCGACTCAGTTTGACGACGTCACGCAGGTTCTCGGCAAAACCCTGCCAGTCGTTCGCCGGACGCTGGCTGCGCCAGGCGTGCTCGCAGCGGCTACCCGCCAGCGACTTCGCTTCCACCAGGCTTTCCGGCAGCAGCGCCGCCTGTTCATACTGGCGGGTCATTTCGCGCAGGTTGGCCTGTTCCACATCATTTAGCTCTTCCTGAAGCGCATTCTGCAGCCATTCACCCACTTTTTTATCGGTCAGGATCTGATGCTGCAAAACGCCAAGCTCGGCCAGCGCTTCGCCGCGGGCCGCGCTGCCGCCGGGGGGCATCATGGCGAACATATCCCAGCCGGCGATGGCGGAAAGATGCGAGAAGCGGGAGAGTCGCTGGAAGGTGCGGGTAAGCTGATGATAATTTTTATTTTCGGTCATGTTTACACTCTGACGGTGGCAAGTGAACAAAAGCTTTTCATGGGCCTACACTATCGCGATCCGCCGGTGGGGTCGAGGGATGCGGGCGCTTTCGACATAAATCACCCCGACGTTAATGGGAAATTGCCCACAGCGTCGGCTCGCCCGCTCGACGCAAGCATCAGCATAATGTAGTGATTAATCGATTGCGTATTTTATGTTTGGCTTGAAATAATCCAGATGTGCGTAAAGTAGCAGACGCTTTCTCTGAACTACGGCTAAACTTAATGCAGGCACAGGCCGCCGATGCGAGGTGGATTATGAATCCGTTTACCTGGCTGTTTATAGCACTGCTTTCCGTCGATGCCGTTAGAGAACTGTTGGGAATGTCGTCGGTACTGGGGATGTGGTGAAGAACGTGGCCCGTTTCAGGCCACGTTAATCTGCGTTATTTCAGTCGCTTGTGTAAACACGCGCCGGTGAGCAGCGCCGCCAGCAGCATCAGCGCGATAAACCCCCCTACGCCGTTCCAGCCGTAGTTATGCCAGAATACGCCGCCTAACGTCCCCGCCATGCTGGAACCCAGATAGTAGCTGAATAAATAGAGCGATGACGCCTGGCCGCGGGCACGACGCGCGCGCGGGCCAATCCAGCTGCTGGCCACCGAGTGGGCCGCGAAGAAACCCGCGGAAAACAGCAGCATGCCGATAAAAATCAGCCACAGCGACGAGAACAGGGTCAGCAGCAGGCCACCGAGCATCACCGCCGTCGAGAACAGCAGCACCGGGCCGCGGCCGTAGCGAACGGTCATGGCCCCGGCTTTCGGCGAACTCCAGGTACCGGTCAAATAGGCCACCGATAGCAGGCCAACGACCGCCTGGCTGAGGGACCACGGAGAAAGCATCAGGCGGTAGCCGATATAGTTAAACAGCGTCACGAATGACCCCATTAACAAGAAACCCTCAAGAAACAGCAGCGGCAGCCCGCGATCGCGCCAGTGCAGGCGGAAGTTGATCAGCAGCGATTTTGGCCGTAGCGAGGTTGGACGGAAGTGGCGCGATTCCGGCAGGATGCGCCAGAACATCAGCGCGGCTGCCAGCGCGAAGCCGCTAATGACCGCCAGCGCTATCCGCCAGCCGAAGAAATCGGTAAATACCCCCGTCAGCAGACGGCCGCTCATGCCGCCAATGGAGTTTCCGCTGATATAAAGACCCATTGAGAACGCCACCACGCTGGGGTGAATCTCTTCGCTCAGATAGGTCATGCCGACCGCCGCCACGCCGCTCAGCGACAGGCCGATCAGGGCGCGCATCATCAGGATCCCATGCCAGCTGGACATCATCGTCGACAGCAGTGAGCAGCAGGAGGCCAGCACCAGCGCGGTAACCATCACCTGTTTGCGGCCAATAGCGTCGGACAGCGGACCGGTAAACAGCAGGCCGACCGCCAGCATCGCCGTGGAAATCGACAGCGAGATACTGCTGCTGGCCGGTGAGACGCCGAATTCACTGGAGAGCACCGGGAGGATCGGCTGGACGCAATAAAGCAGCGCGAACGTCGCCAGCCCGGCAGAAAAGAGGGCGAGAGTGACGCGAATAAATTGCGGAGTACCGCGTTTGATAAACTGGTTTGGCTGAGGAGTGATGATGTCGCTGACGTCGTTTGCCGGGGCGGTGTCAACGGTAGTTGTACGACTCACGGAAAAATCCTTGCTGATATACAGAGAGTTAAGTGACCGCAATGGCCACTTATTCAGGGTATGAAAATGTAAATATTCTGTCTAATATATTAATAATCTCAAATAAGACGTTTTAAATATGAATATTGAACTGCGCCATCTGCGCTATTTTATTGCCGTGGCGGAAGAGCTCCATTTTGGCCACGCGGCGGCGCGGTTAAATATCTCTCAGCCGCCGCTTAGCCAGCAGATTCAAATCCTTGAACAGCAAATTGGCGCGCGTCTGTTTGCTCGTACTAATCGCAGCGTCAGCCTGACCGAAGCCGGGAGGCAGTTTCTCGCCGATAGCCGGCAAATCCTCTCGCAGGTCGATGATGCTGCCGCGCGCGCGGCTCGGCTTCACCACGGCGAAACCGGCGAGCTGCGCATTGGATTTACCTCATCGGCCCCCTTTATCAAGGCGGTTTCCGACACGCTGTCGACCTTTCGCCGCCGCTATCCCGATGTGCATATTCAGACGCGGGAAACCAACACGCGCGAGCAGATTGTGCCGCTGAACGAAGGCGCGCTGGATCTGGGACTGATGCGTAATACCCATCTGCCGGATACCCTGGTCTGGGAAAGAGTGCTGCGCGAACCGCTGCTGGCGATGGTGCCCCGCGATCATCCGCTGGCCAGCCAGCCGTGCGTAAGCCTGCGGGAACTGGCGCGGGAGCCGTTCGTGTTTTTCGATCCCCATGTGGGTACCGGGCTGTATGACGACATTCTGGGCTTGATGCGCCGCTACGACCTGACGCCAGCCATCACCCAGGAGGTGGGGGAGGCAATGACGATTATCGGCCTGGTGGCCGCCGGTCTTGGCGTGTCGATTTTACCGGCGTCCTTCAGGCGGGTCCAGCTGTTGGAAATGTGCTGGCTGCCGATCGAAGAGCAGGACGCGGTGTCGGAAATGTGGCTGGTGTGGTCGAAGCATCACGAACAGGGGGAAGCGGCCCGGCGTTTTCGTGAATCGCTGCTTGCCAGCGCCACATGAGACATTTAGGACAAATAACGGCTAAAAATGTGCGGTAAATCACAAGGCTAAGCAAAAATTTGACGAGTACCGTTGAAGTGCTTCACCATAGCCATCAGTTTATTTCGAAGCGCGAAAATAAAGGGAGTCAACGGTGGTAGCGGACAGTCAGCCAGGCCATATCGATCAAATTAAGCAGACCAACGCGGGCGCGGTTTATCGCCTGATTGATCAGCTTGGCCCGGTATCGCGCATCGACCTCTCGCGCTTCGCGCAGCTGGCCCCTGCCAGCATCACCAAAATCGTCCGCGAAATGCTGGAAGCGCATCTGGTCCAGGAGACGGAGATCCAGGAGCCAGGTAGCCGGGGAAGGCCTGCCGTTGGCTTGATGGTGGAAACCGAAGCCTGGCACTACCTCTCTATCCGCATCAGCCGCGGCGAGATCCACCTCGCGCTACGGGATTTAAGCAGCGCGCTGGTGGTGGAAGAGCAGCTGGAACTGGCGTTACAGCACGTTCAGCCCTTCGCGAGCCGGCTGCTCGATCAGGTTGACCAGTTCTTTATTCGTCACCAAAAGAAGCTGGAGCGTTTAACCGCCATCGCCGTCACCATGCCGGGGATCATCGATACCGAGCACGGAATCATCCACCGGATGCCGTTTTATGAAGACGTTAAGGACATGCCGCTGGGCGAAATCTTAGCCAATCATACCGGCGTATCGGTTTACATTCAGCACGATATCAGCGCCTGGACCATGGCTGAATCGCTGTTTGGCGCCTCCCGGGGAGCGCGAGATGTGATTCAGGTGGTGATCGACCATAACGTTGGCGCGGGCGTGATCACCGACGGTCGTCTACTGCACGCGGGCAGCAGCAGTCTGGTCGAAATCGGCCACACCCAGGTTGACCCGTATGGCAAACGCTGCTATTGCGGTAACCATGGCTGTCTGGAAACCATTGCCAGCGTGGAGAGCGTGCTGGAACTGGCGCAGATCCGTATGGCGAAGTCGATGAGCTCAATGTTGCATCAGCAGCCGCTGAGCGTTGAATCGCTATGTCAGGCCGCGCTGCAGGGGGATTTACTGGCGCGGGACATTATCAGCGGCGTCGGGAACCACGTTGGACGGATTCTGGCGATTATGGTTAACCTCTTTAACCCGCAGAAAATCCTTATCGGCTCTCCCTTCAATCTCGCCGCGGATATTCTGTTTCCGGCAATATCTGATTGTATTCGACAACAATCGTTACCAGCCTATAGCCGACATATTGCCGTGGAAAGCACCCAGTTTTCTAACCGGGGAACGATGGCTGGCGCGGCCCTGGTAAAGGATGCCCTCTATAACGGATCGCTGCTGATACGACTGTTACAGGGTTAACATTTTTTCATATTCACACCAAAAATTGCGCTATCTCAAGCTGGCCTCCGGCAGCATCGCGTAGACTTTTTCCACAGTTGATTATTTCTCTCCCGTATATTTCATCAACATAACTGTGGGGTTAGTGATGTTTAAGCGTTTCTTCATAACAGGTACTGACACCGCTGTCGGCAAGACGGTGGTTTCCCGTGCGCTGTTGCAGGCACTGGCTGCCAGCGGCAAAAGCGTCGCCGGGTACAAGCCTGTGGCGAAGGGCAGTAAAGAGACGCCGGACGGACTGCGGAACAAAGATGCGCTGGTCTTACAGAGCGTATCATCGCTGGTGTTACCGTATGAAGCTGTCAATCCCATCGCGTTAAGCGAAGATGAAAGCAGCGTGGCGCACAGTTGCCCGATCAACTACGGACTGCTGTCGGATGGTCTCCAGCGCCTCAGCGGCCAGGTTGAACATGTGGTAGTTGAAGGTACCGGCGGCTGGCGCAGCCTGATGAACGATCTGCGTCCGCTTTCGGAATGGGTGGTGCAGGAGCAGCTGCCGGTGTTAATGGTCGTCGGCATTCAGGAAGGCTGTATCAATCATGCTCTGCTGACCGCGCAGGCGATTGCCAACGACGGCCTGCCGCTGATCGGCTGGGTGGCCAACCGGATTAACCCAGGCCTGGCGCATTATGCTGAAATCATCGAGGTGCTGAGCAAAAAGCTGCCGGCGCCGCTGATCGGTGAACTGCCTTACTTACCGCGCGCGGAGCAGCGTGAACTGAGCCAGTATATCGACTTATCGATACTCGGCGAGGTGATGGCGGTAGATAGAATCCCGGCGTAACGTCCGCGACAGCACCGACGCCAGTACGCTGGCAATCAGTAAACCGGGCAGTAAAACGTATTGTCCGGTCATTTCACAAATCATCAGCGTGGACATAATCGGCGCGTGGGTGGTGGCTGCCAGAAACGCCGCCATGCCGGTTAAGCCAACCACTATCGCGATAGCCTGGTAATCAGGTAGCCACAGCCCTGTCAGGCTGGCGAACAGCATGCCGATCCCCAGCCCAACAAACAGCGTTGGTGTAAAAACGCCGCCCGGCGCGCCGGAACCGCTGCTGGCCAGCACGGCGAGCAGCTTGCAGACAAACACCACAATCATGGCGCTGAAGAGCGGCGGCGAAAGAAGATAGCTTTGCACAACGCTATAGCCATTTCCCCAGACGGCCGGCGCGAGCAGCGACAGCAGACCGACGATAAAGCCGCCCAGCGCCAGCTGCCACGGAGGTGACAGGCGCAGCCGGACAAAGCACCGGTGGCTATAGCTCATCAGCCAGATGAACAGCGGCCCGCAAAGCCCGGCCAGCAGCGCCGTCGCCAGCATCAGCGCATAGTGCGTCGCGCTCAGGGTTTCGTGGAACTCAACGTGATACAGCGGAGCCGAATTGCCGTTCAGCAGATTGGTCAGCAGCAGGGCCACCACCGCGGCAATCACCACCGGGCCAAGCGACGCCAGCATCAGGGTGCCGAATAAGATCTCGGCGATAAACAGGCTCCCGGCCAGCGGAGCGTGGTAAGCGCTGGCCATCCCGGCGGCGGCGCCGCAGGCTACCCATAGCTTCCACTCTTCTTTTGGCGTAAAGCGGCGGGCGAACAGCGACGCGGCCAGCGCCGCCAGCAGGATCATCGCCCCCTCGCGACCGATGGCGCTGCCGGTCGTCACCACCAGCAGAGAGGCGAGCGATTTTACCAGGCTGGCTGGCGTATCAAACACGCCGTCGCCGGTCTCGAGCGCTTCCATATAGTCGGTTGGCGCACGGGGCCGCGCAAGGGTGCGGCGCTGCCAGAGCCAGAGCCAGAGCCAGAGCAGGGCGCCAGCCGCAAGGCCGCCAAGCGCGGGCGTCAGCAACCGACGCCATGCTGGCAACGACTCGGCGGCGTTCACCAGGCTTCCGCTGTCATTGCTCAGAAACAGGCTTTCCAGACCGGTCATCGCATGGCGAAACAGGGCAACCGCGAGCGCGGCGAGGACGCCGACCAGCATGGCGATAATCATGCGGCGAAACATAATCTGGACATCAGGATAAGCGTGAAGACGATGCATCAGCGAATTCGGTTAACGGGGAATAAGGCTTATTTTTACCGGGAATAAGCATAGACGCAAAAGCGATAAGTGCGAAAGAGACTAAAGGTGACGTTGTCACGAAATGCGTTATGCCCGGCGGGCGGGCATAACGTCAGGGCATTAGCGGTAGAGCGGCTTATTCGCGACCGCGCAGGGCAGCCAGGCCTGCCATCGCGTCAGCGTTTCTTGCGCCAGCTGACCAAGAGCCTGATAAAAAGGGTTTCCCGCCCCGGCAATAAACACGCTCAGAAAGCGGCCCGACCACGGGAGAATATGCCATGCCAGAAGCTGGTTAAATGCCTCATCCTCACCGGATTCACAAAGCCAGGCCGCCAGCAGCAGCAGCGTACCGAAGTGGTCTTCCGGTTCAGCGCGTTGCTCAGACAAACCGATGCCGTTAGCCCGCATCCACTCGCGCAGCGCCAGCGTAGAGTCGCCAAACAGCACGCTTTCTTTATCCAGCCAGACGGAGCCCCACGGCGGTGCAGGCAGCGCCCACGGGCCGATGAAGAGCCGCTGCCAGGCGTCCGCCAGCGGTTCATCGTCTTCGATGGCGAACTGCGCCGCCAGGCCGTTCGCGACCGGCCAGGGCCACTGACTTTGCCAACTGCCGTCGCGCAGGGCGGCAACCAGCGGAGCAGCCTGCTCGCTGCTCGGAGCATAAGAGAACAACGCCCCCAGCGTACGGGCGCTGAGTGCGACGGCATCGCGGTCTTGCGATTGCATCATATCTATTCCTTACTGCAGAGGGTGCCGCGGCACCCATTCATTAACCGGCAATCGCCGTACCGACGGTCATATGTAGGCCATAAAACAGGCCGCGACCGATAAACTCGCCGAGTAATACCAGTATCAGTCCGAGCAGCAGGCTGGCGATGCGCGGGTTTTTCTTTCTTGCCAGCGGGCAGATCCAGCAGCCAAGGCCCAGCGTCAAAAATGCTAAACGCAGGATTTGTAGCCAGCCGTAGTTTGGCAGCAGGGCGCTGGCCTGCTGCACGGAACTGCGGATCTCCGCCAGTTCGCTGTTCTGCAAAATGACCACCGCCAGGCTTGCCAGCAGCGCGAGGACGCTCATCGACGCGAAGACCGTGCCGTTAAAAGGCACGTTGGCTACCCGCAGCAGCAGGGCGGCGAAAAGCGGCCCGCACAGCACCATCGTCAGGAAGAAGGCGGCGGTGGTGTAGGCATTATACCAGGTCGGCACGGTATTAATTTGATAGACCAGGGTCATCTCCAGGACGAACAGGCAGCCGAGCAGCATGGTGAGCAGAAGCCAGGCCTTGGCCAGGATTGCCGGCATTTTGCCGAGAAACGTCAGCAGCCACCAGACTCCTCCGACGGCGAAAAACAGCGCGCCGCTGGCGATTTCATTACTTAACGCCGATGCACCGACCCGGGTAAGAGAGTTAAATGCCCGCAGCGGCGAGCCGAGGTGGATAATCGATGCCAGAAAGGCAATCCCCATGACCAGCCAGATAAAAAACATGCAGCGCACCAGGCGCTGCCGGGCTTCGGAGTTATTATTCAGCGAAAGCCAGCCGAGCCCGCTGACGATTATTGCCCCTGCAACGCTTTGCCCCAGCACCGTAAACAGCACCAGCGGCCATTCATGCCATCCGTTTCCCATCTTACACCTCCTTCGGATTGGCCAGATAGCCGGTGGTATCGCCGCACGGACGCGCGTTGGCGTTCGGTTTGATCGCGATACTCGGCCTGGTGAAGTGCGCGGACGGCAGCGGGGCGACGGCGGCAAGCTGACCGTGCTTTTCGCGCAGTTCTTCGATGGGGCCAAAGTCGAGTGCCCGCAGCGGGCAGGACTCGACGCAAATCGGCTTTTTACCCTCGGCGACCCGGTCATAGCAGCCGTCGCATTTGGTCATATGGCCCTTTGCCGCGTTGTACTGCGGCGCGCCGTACGGGCAGGCCATGTGGCAGTAGCGACAGCCGATGCACACCGCTTCGTTCACCACCACAAAGCCGTCATCGCGCTTGTGCATGGCGCCGCTGGGGCACACTTTCGTGCAGGCCGGATCTTCGCAGTGGTTGCAGGCGATGGACAGGTAATAGGCGAAGACGTTTTGCTGCCACACGCCGTTGTCCTCCTGCCAGTCGCCGCCCGCGTATTCGTAGATGCGGCGAAAGCTCACATCAGGCGTGAGGTTTTTATAATCCTTGCAGGCCAGCTCGCAGGTTTTACAGCCGGTGCAGCGGGCGGAATCGATAAAAAATCCATACTGAGCGCTCATGGTTTACTCCTTAAACCTTCTCGATTTCGACCAGATTGGTGTGCTGCGGATTGCCTTTAGCCAGCGGCGAAGGGCGGTGCGTCGTCAGCGTATTAATACAGGATCCGCGATCGATACGATCGCCATTCATGTTGGCGTCATGCCAGGCGCCCTGGCCCATCGCCGACACGCCGGGCATGATACGCGGGGTCACCTTAGCCGGAATGCGCAGCTCGCCGCGGGCGTTGAATACGCGCACCATATCGCCGTTCTTAATCCCGCGCTTTTCGGCGTCCAGCGGATTTAGCCACACCTCCTGACGACAGGCCGCCTGCAGGACATCCACGTTGCCGTAGCTGGAGTGGGTACGCGCTTTATAGTGGAAGCCGAACATTTGCAGCGGGAATTTCTCGCGCAGAGGATCGTCCCAGCCTTCGAAAGTAGAAGCATATACCGGTAATGGACTGATGGTTTCGTCTTTTTCCAGCTGCCAGTTGGCGGCGATATCTGCCAGACGGCTGGAGTAGATCTCGATTTTACCCGACGGGGTTTTTAGCGGATTGGCGACCGGATCTTTGCGGAAGTCGCGGTAGGCCACAAAGTGACCGTTTGGGTCTTTACGCTTGTAAATTCCCATCTTTTTCAGTTCATCGTAGCTCGGGAGCGCCGGGTCTTTCGCCAGCATTTTTGCGTACAAATGCTGCAGCCACTGCTCCTGGGTACGGCCTTCGGTAAACTTCTGGTGGACATCCTCGCCAAGCCGTTTTGCCACTTCGCTGAGGATCCAGTAGATAGGTTTGCGCTCGAATTTAGCGGAGGTAACCGGCTGAATAAAGATGAGATAGCCCATATTGCCGGCGTAGTCGTTGGGAATAATGTCTTCCTGCTCGACGGTCATCAGGTCCGGCAGCAGGATATCGGCGTATTTGGCCGAGGAGGTCATAAAGTTTTCGATAACCACGATCGTCTCGCACTTGCTTTCGTCCTGCAGGATCTCGTGGGTCTTATTGATATCGGAGTGCTGGTTAATGATGGTATTGCCGGCGTAGTTCCAGATGAATTTAATCGGCACGTCCAGCTTCTCTTTCCCGCGAACGCCGTCGCGGGTGGCGGTCATCTCCGGGCCGCGGTCGATGGCGTCGGTCCAGCTAAAGCAAGAGATGGCGGTTTTGACCGGGTTGGTCAGTACCGGCAGGCGTTCAATGGTGATGGTATAGGTGGATTCGCGGGCGCCGCTGTTGCCGCCGTTAATGCCGACGTTGCCGGTCAAAATAGGCAGCATGGCAATCGCCCGGGAGGTCAGCTCGCCGTTAGCCTGGCGCTGCGGACCCCATCCCTGGCAAATGTAAGCCGGCCTGGTGCTGCCGATTTCCCTGGCCAGCTTGATGATGCGGTCGACGGGAATGCCGGTGATCCGCGAGGCCCATTGCGGCGTTTTCGCCACGCCGTCATCGCCCTGTCCAAGAATATACGCTTTGTAATGCCCGTTCTTCGGGGCATCTGCCGGCAGCGTTTTTTCATCGTAGCCGACGCAGTACGTATCGAGGAACGCCTGATCGACCAGATCTTCATTAATCAGCACCCAGGCGATGCCCGCCACCAGCGCGGCGTCGGTGCCGGGGCGAATCGGGATCCACTCATCCTCCCGCCCGGCGGCGGTGTCCGTGTAGCGCGGGTCGATAACGATCATCCGCGCACTGGAGCGCTCGCGCGCCTGTTCTAAATAATAAGTGATACCGCCGCCGCTCATGCGGGTTTCCGCCGGGTTATTGCCGAACATCACCACCAGCTTGCTGTTTTCGATATCGGAGGTGCTGTTGCCGTCATTGCTGCCGTAGGTATAGGGCATGGCGCAGGCAATTTGCGCGGTACTGTAGGTCCGTACTGGTTTAACGAACCGCCGTAGCAGTTCATCAGGCGCATAACCGGTGAGGCGGTGGGCGACGATCGCGTCATATTGCCGCCGACAATCCCGGAGGAGTAGTTAATATAAACCGCTTCGTTGCCATACTCTTTGACGATGCGTTTGAGATTGTCGGCGATCGTATCCAGCGCCTCCTCCCAGCTAATGCGGACAAACTTGCCTTCGCCGCGTTTGCCGACGCGCTTCATGGGATAGTTAAGGCGGTCAGGATGATTAATGCGGCGGCGGATGGATCGGCCGCGCAGGCAGGCGCGCACCTGGTGATCGCCATAAATATCCGCGCCGGTATTGTCGGTTTCGACCCAGACGACTTCATCGTCACGCACGTGTGAACGCAGGGCGCAGCGGCTGCCGCAGTTGACCGAACAGGCGCCCCAGACGATACGCTCCTCGCCGTGAGCGGCGTCTTGCACCGCGGCAGCGGCGTGACTCAGGCTGAAAGGCAGCGATAAACCGCCGGCGGCGAGAGCCAGCGAGCCAAGGGCGGTTGATTTGATTAACGTTCGACGGGTAAGGCCGTCGGTATGTTCCTGGTTAGACATTGCTCACTCCATGATTTTGTTATAATGGCGTAATGCCAACGCCTTCGTAAGGTCGGCGTGGAGAGTGAGGAATGATACTTAAAATGGAGTAGAGAGATCTTATCCCTGGTCAACCGAGGGATAAGACTTCTCCAGACATTCGGCGAGGTTACTGCGCACCGCTGTCGCGGGTATAGATGATTTTAAAGGTGTCGTTGGCGCAGTGGCCGACAACCTGTGCGCCGGGCTGATCGGGCTGGTCGTTCGGGACTACCGTCAGGCTGAAGCCCGATTCCGGGACGCCGTTGTTGATGATTTTTTGCTGAATATCGCTTTTTACCCGCTCGCAGGAATCCGGCGCCGCGAAAGCAGCTGTCGAACCCAGCAGCAGAGCCGCACATAGCCAGGGTGATAGTTTCATCATAAACTCCTTATTAACGTTATCCAGACTTAAGCATAGCAGAAGTGGTGTAAACAATTGTATTTGCTAATATGATTGTACTATGCACAAAAGGAATCGCGCGTGAAAAAATGGTTGTTGCTGTTACTGGCTGTCGGGGCGCTTAGCGCCTGCGATGAAAAGGGCGCGCCGCAGGCCTTCACCCCGGAAATGGCCAGCTTTTCTAACGAATTTGAGTTCGATCCGCTGCGCGGGCCGGTGAAAGCGTTTAGCCAGACGCTGTATGACGAACACGATCAGGTGGTGAAGTGGGTTAAAGGGCGTTTATCCAGCGAAGGGTGCTTTGACCTGCTGGCATTTGAGGATCGGGAGAATAAAACCGGTGCGGCGTTGGTGCTGGACGCTAACTACTACCTGGATGCGCAAAGCCACGAAAAGCGCCTGCGTTTACAAGGCAAATGTCAGCTAGCGGAAATGCCCTCGGCGGGGGTCTCCTGGGAAACCGATGATAATGGGTTTGTCGTCACCGCTCGCGGCAAGGAGAGTACAGCGACGTACCGCTACGATAGAGAAGGCTATCCGCTGGGCAAAACCACCATAGCCAAAGGTGAACAATTTACGGTGGCCTCAACGCCGTCATCCGATCCGCGCAAAAAAATGGACTATACCGCAGTGAGCACCTTCAATGACCGCGCGCTGGGCAACGTAAGCCAGACCTGCGATTACGACAGTCACGACAACCCGGTAAGCTGCGAGCTTAAGGTTGTCGACGACAGCGTGCAGCCTGCGCTAACCCGCCACTACACCATTAAAAGCACTATTGACTATTACTGAGCCGTCGGTTTCAGCAGCGTCTGGCCCTGCGGTTTATGCTCGGCCAGATACTGGTGCTGGAACAGGCACATGCGGATGGTATTGCGGTATTCGCCGTTAATAAAGAATTCATGAATCAGCTCGCCTTCCACCATAAATCCGAGCTTGCGGTAGATGTGGATCGCTTTTTCATTTTCTTTATCGACGATGAGGTAGAGCTTATACAGGTTGAGCACCATAAAGCCGTAGTCCATCGCGAGCTTAGCGGCGCGGGTAGCCAGACCTTTTCCCTGATAATCGGGAGAGATAATGATCTGAAACTCGGCGCGGCGGTGCACGTGGTTGATTTCAACCAGCTCAACCAGTCCGGCCTTTTCGCCGTCGCATTCAATGACAAAGCGGCGTTCGCTCTGATCGTGAATGTGTTTGTCGTACAGGTCGGAAAGCTCAACAAAGGCTTCATAGGGCTCTTCAAACCAGTAGCGCATAACGCTGGCGTTGTTGTCGAGCTGGTGGACAAAGCGAAGATCTTCACGCTCAAGCGGGCGGAGTTTGACGTGATAAGCGTCAGTCATGGGAGTACCTGTGTGTTATAGCGACGTTTTGGTGATTGTGGCGCCCGTGCGGGCGCCATTTATTACGGGGTAATGGTGCGACCGGTGCGGCGGTCAAGGCAGCGCAGGGTGTTGGGCTCCCAGTAAGCGTTGACGTTCGCGCTCTTCTGGCAGTTGTCCTGGGCGTCAAAAGCCACGTCGGCTTTATCCCACTCTTTTTCGGCGCGCTTGTTGACCTTCTGGCGTAAAGTGCGGGTGTCATTCCACTGCTCTTTTTCCATAGCGGCCTGCTGGCGGCTCTGGGCGCTATCGCCGGATTCGATGACCAGCTTGTCCGTTTTGGCGAATGACGATGCGGTAAAGACCACCGCGCTCAGCGCCAGCAGGGCAGTCAGGCACCAGCGTTTGTTCAGTGTTGTGTTCATCACGATTTCCTTTAAGCGATTCCCTTGGATTGAGTTTACTACATCTCCTTTCGACGGCATACCCGACAAAACAGAGTAAACGACGGCCATTATTGCGTAGAATGCGTTAACGCTTGTTCAACTTACGACGCTTTGGATGTTAAAAACCACGCTGCTTTTCTTTGCTACCGCCCTGTGCGAAATCATTGGCTGCTATTTACCCTGGCTCTGGTTAAAACGCGGGGCGACGCCCTGGCTGCTGATGCCGACGGCACTGGCGCTGGCGCTTTTTGTCTGGCTTCTGACGCTGCACCCTGAGGCTAGCGGACGGGTTTATGCCGCTTATGGCGGGGTGTATGTGTGTACTGCGCTGTTGTGGCTACGCTTTATCGATGGCGTCAAACTCAGCCACTATGATTGGGCCGGCGCGCTGGTTGCGCTGTGCGGCATGCTGATTATTGTGGCAGGCTGGGGACGCGCATAGCCTTCTTTTACTGAGTGAGCCAGGTCAGGTGGCGCTGTCCCGGCCCATCTCTCTGCCTTCTCGTTCGCTTTCTCTGTTCACGCCGCTTTTATCCTCGATGAGATACTGTGATCTGCCGCGTCTTTTTTGATCATTATACTTGTATGGTAGTAGGTCTGGTGATTTACTTTTACCCACTAACCGCACAGAAGTAAGGAATGAGAAATGAAGATCGTTGCCGCTGAAGTTTTCGTCACCTGTCCGGGACGCAACTTCGTCACTCTTAAAGTCACCACTGATGACGGGATCGTCGGGTTAGGTGACGCGACGCTAAACGGTCGCGAGCTGTCCGTTGCGTCCTATCTGCGGGATCATCTCTGTCCGCAGCTGATTGGCCGCGACGCGCATCGCATCGAAGATATCTGGCAGTTTTTCTACAAGGGCGCCTACTGGCGTCGTGGTCCGGTCACGATGTCGGCGATTTCCGCTATCGATATGGCGCTCTGGGATATCAAGGCGAAAGCCGCAGGCATGCCGCTATACCAACTGCTGGGTGGGGCTTCGCGCGAAGGCGTGATGGTCTACTGCCACACTACGGGTCACTCCATCGATGAAGTGCTGGATGACTACGCCCGCCACAAAGAGATGGGGTTTAAAGCGATTCGCGTGCAGTGCGGCGTGCCGGGGATGAAAACCACCTACGGGATGGCGAAAGGAAAAGGGCAGGCCTACGAACCGGCAACCAAAGGCCAGTGGCCGGAAGAGCAGCTGTGGTCTACCGAGAAGTATCTCGATTTTACGCCACAGCTGTTTGCCGCAGTACGCGAAAAATTTGGCTTTAACGAACATCTGCTGCACGACATGCATCATCGCCTGACGCCGATTGAAGCGGCGCGTTTTGGCAAGAGTATTGAAGATTACCGCCTGTTCTGGATGGAGGATCCGACCCCGGCGGAGAATCAGGCGTGTTTCCGTTTAATTCGCCAGCATACCGTCACGCCGATTGCCGTCGGAGAGGTGTTCAACAGCATCTGGGATTGTAAACAGTTGATCGAAGAGCAACTGATTGACTATATCCGCACCACCATTACCCACGCGGGCGGGATTACGGGGATGCGTCGGATCGCCGATTTTGCCTCGCTTTATCAGGTACGCACTGGTTCACACGGGCCGTCCGACCTTTCTCCGGTCTGCATGGCGGCCGCGCTGCACTTCGACCTGTGGGTGCCGAATTTTGGCGTCCAGGAATATATGGGCTATTCCGAACAGATGCTGGAAGTCTTCCCGCACAGCTGGACGTTTGATAACGGCTATATGCATCCGGGTGAAAAACCGGGGCTGGGAATTGAGTTCGATGAAAAACTGGCCGCGAAATACCCCTATGAACCGGCCTACTTGCCTGTAGCGCGTCTGGAAGACGGCACGTTGTGGAACTGGTAAAGAAGGAAGTCAAAATGAAAAGTATCGTGATTCGCCAGCCCAACGAACTGGTGATTGAAGAGCGTCCTATCCCGCAGCCTGCCGCGGGCGAAGTGCGGGTAAAAATTAAGCTGGCGGGGATATGCGGTTCCGATAGCCATATTTATCGCGGCCACAATCCGTTTGCCAAATACCCGCGCGTTATTGGCCATGAATTTTTTGGCGTTATCGACGCCATCGGAGAAGGGGTTACCGACAAAGCCATCGGCCAGCGGGTCAGCGTTGATCCGGTCATCAGCTGCGGCCATTGCTATCCTTGCTCGGTGGGCAAACCAAATGTCTGCACCTCTTTGGTGGTGCTCGGTGTGCATCGGGATGGCGGTTTTAGCGAGTACGCGGTGGTGCCGGCGAAAAATGCCTGGCAGGTTCCGGACAACGTGACGGACAGACATGCGGTGATGATTGAGCCTTTCACTATCGCGGCCAACGTTACCGGGCACGTTTCGCCAACCGACCAGGATATCGCGCTGGTCTACGGCGCCGGGCCAATGGGCCTGACGACCATTCAGGTGCTGAAGAGGGTGTATCGCGTTAAGCAGGTCATCGTGGTCGATCGCATTGAGGAACGCCTGGAGATGGCCCAGCGTAATGGCGCGGATTGGGTGATTAACAACAACGTCGTGCCTCTGGCGGATACGCTGAAGGCGGAGGGGGTACTACCGACGCTGATTATCGATGCGGCCTGTCATCCCTCGATTCTACAAGAGGCGGTCACCCTGGCTTCTCCGGCGGCGAGAATTGTTTTGATGGGATTCTCGACGGAGCCTTCGCAGGTTGCACAGCAAGGTATTACCGGCAAAGAGCTCTCTATTTTCTCGTCGCGTCTTAACGCCAATAAATTCCCGGTGGTCATAAAGTGGCTGGAACAAGGCTTAATAAACCCGGAGGAGCTGATTACTCATCAATTTGCTTATCAACATGTTATCGATGCACTGGAGCTTTTTGAAAATGACAGGAAACGTTGCTGTAAGGTTTTATTAACCTTCAGCCAATAACAACAGGTGCGGACTCTGTATTCTACAATTAGAGATAATCATTATGACTACCGTAAAAAATGAGAGAACAACTTCCGATCTCATTCGTGCAGCCGTATCTGGTTGGTTAGGCACGGCACTGGAGTTTATGGATTTCCAACTCTATTCCCTTGGCGCAGCGCTGGTTTTCCATGAGATTTTTTTCCCGGAGCAATCCGCCGCAATGGCGCTGATTCTGGCAATGGGAACCTACGGCGCGGGCTATATTGCGCGGATCGTCGGCGCCTTTATTTTTGGTAAAATGGGCGACAGTATTGGGCGCAAGAAGGTTCTGTTTATTACCATCACCATGATGGGGATCTGTACCACGCTTATTGGCGTGCTGCCAACCTATGCCCAGGTCGGTATTTTAGCGCCTGTGTTACTTGTGACTTTACGTATTATTCAGGGGTTGGGCGCCGGCGCTGAAATATCAGGTGCTGGTACCATGCTGGCGGAATATGCGCCGAAAGGTAAGCGTGGAATTATCTCTTCGCTGGTGGCTATGGGCACCAACTGCGGTACGTTAAGCGCCACGGCTATCTGGGCGGTGATGTTCTTCGTGCTGGACCGTGAACAGCTCGTCGCGTGGGGATGGCGAGTGCCGTTCCTGGCAAGCGTAGTGGTAATGATTTTTGCCATCTGGCTGCGTCTCAATCTGAAAGAGAGCCCGGTTTTTGAGAAAGTGAGCGAAGACAGCGTCCTGCAGAAAGAGATAGCAACCCAGGAAGGTACCTTTAGCGCCATGCTGAAAAGTAAGTCCTTCTGGCTGGCGACGGGTCTGCGCTTCGGACAGGCGGGAAATTCGGGATTGTTGCAAACTTTCCTCGCGGGCTATCTGGTTCAAACATTACTGTTTGATAAAGCTATCCCTACCGATGCGATAATGATTAGCTCTGTCATCGGTTTTATTACCATCCCATTCCTTGGGTGGCTGTCAGATAAAGTGGGGCGTCGCTTACCCTATATTATCATTAATATTTCAGCCATTATTCTGGCGTACCCCATGCTGTCGATTATTGTGGATAAGAGCTATAGCGTGAGCACCATCATGGCGTCACTGATCGTCATTCATAATATCGCGGTATTGGGTCTGTTTGCGCTGGAAAATATCACCATGGCGGAAATGTTCGGTTCACGTAACCGCTTTACCCGTATGGCAATTTCAAAAGAGGCGGGGGGATTAGTCGCCGTAGGCTTTGGCCCGGTGCTGGCCGGTATTTTCTGCAATATGACCGGTTCGTGGATGCCCATTGTTGTGATGCTGGTGTGCTACTCCATCATTGGCTTAATTTCCGCCATTCTGATGCCTGAAGTTCGTGACCGCGATCTGAGCTTGCTGAATGACGCCGCAGACTGCGCGCCGCAGAATAAAGCGGTGGGTAACGGGCAATATATTTAAAAAACACAAACTCCGCACCGAATGATGATCGCCGTAAATAACACTCTGCCGGGCCATTAGCCCGGCATTTTCACTCTTTTATTCCCAGAAATATCGAAAGTATAACTCGCCGTCTTCTTGTATGGTAGTTGATGGAAGTCAAAGATATTATACCAATTGCATGAGATGGTTTATTTCACCAGCCGGTTCCCACTTACCGTGGGGATCCAGAAATCATAAATATGAGAGCCACCATGGAACATATGCTATTAACCGCGAACGCCACGCTGCCAGCTTACGATCGCAACCGTCTTATTCCACGTATCGTTCATTTGGGCTTTGGCGCATTTCATCGCGCTCACCAGGCGGTATATGCCGATATTCTGGCGACAGAACACGGCAGCGACTGGGGCTATACCGAAGTGAACCTGATCGGTGGCGAGCAGCAAATCGCCGATCTGCAACAGCAGGATTTACTTTACACCGTCGCCGAAATGTCGGCGGATGCCTGGACCGCCCGCATTGTTGGCGTGGTTAAAGAGGCGATGCATGCCCAGGTCGATGGTCTGGAAAGCGTGCTGGCAAAAATGTGCGAGCCTCAGGTCGCTATTGTATCATTGACCATTACCGAAAAAGGCTACTGCCACTCGCCGGCCAGCGGTGAACTGCAGTTAGACCACCCGTTGATTGTTGCCGATTTGCAAAACCCTCATCAACCGAAATCCGCGCCGGGAGTGGTGGTAGAAGCGCTGGCACGCCGCAAGGCGGCAGGTCTGCCGGCCTTCAGCGTGATGTCCTGCGACAATATGCCGGAAAACGGTCACGTCATGCGTAATGTCGTCTGCGCCTATGCCCGCGCCGTTGATGCCGAATTAGCCGAGTGGATTGCGCGCAGTGTCACTTTCCCTTCGACCATGGTAGACCGCATCGTACCGGCGGTGACTGCCGAAACGCTGGAGAAAATTGAACAGCTCACCGGCGTTCGCGACCCGGCCGGCGTCGCCTGCGAACCGTTTCGCCAGTGGGTCATTGAAGACAACTTTGTCGCCGGTCGTCCGCAGTGGGAAAAAGCCGGCGCTGAGCTGGTGTCGGACGTGCTGCCCTTTGAAGAGATGAAGCTGCGCATGCTGAATGGCAGCCACTCGTTTCTTGCCTGGCTGGGCTATCTGGCGGGATACCAGCATATTAATGACTGTATGCAGGACGAAAACTACCGTCGCGCCGCGCGTGCGCTGATGCTGGAGGAGCAGGCGCCGACGCTGAACGTGCAGGGTGTGGATCTGGCACGCTATGCCGGTCTGCTGATCGAGCGCTATAGCAACCCGGCGCTGAAGCACCGCACCTGGCAGATAGCGATGGACGGCAGTCAGAAACTGCCGCAGAGGATGCTGGATTCGATTCGCTGGCATCTGGCGCATGGCGGCGACTTTACGCTGTTGGCAATGGGCGTCGCGGCCTGGATGCGCTATGTCAGCGGTGTGGATGACCAGGGGCAGGCGATTGAAATCTCAGATCCTTTACTGCCGGTGATTGCGCAAACCGTACAGAATAGCGCAGACGGCGAAGAGCGCGTGCGCGCGCTGCTGGGTATTGAGGCTATTTTCGGTGCCAGTCTGCCCCAGGAGAGCCGTTTCGTCAACGCGGTGGTGCGCGCTTATTTATCCCTGCAGCAGCACGGCGCAAAAGCGACCGTAGCGGCCTGGGCTCAGGCAAACTAATTTCTTTCGCCCGCGTGCCGCCGGTCCCGGCGGCATTGTCCTCACGCTTAATCCCTGAACGCTTTTCCCACCAGAGATATATTTCCCGTCAGGGGTAATCTTTGATCCAGATCGTTGTATATACATAACTTTATCTAACAACAGCTAAGTATAAATAACTGGTGTTTATTTTAATGAATTAAATATTTATCTGGATGATTATTCATTCTCCTGGTGAAGTAAATATGGCATGATGAGTTAACTTACTAAGTTTCCTCAGAAAAAAGGAGAACGGACTATGTACAAAAAAATTTTGCTACCCGTAGACGTTTTTGAAATGGATTTAAGTGACAAAGCGGTTCGCCATGCTGAGTTTTTAGCATCAGCGGATGAAGGGGAGATTACGCTGCTCAACGTTCTGCCGAACAGCAGCAGCTCAATTTTACGCGGTTTTGCGGCCGATATACGAAAGTTTGAAGCCTATATGCGTGAGGAGTCTGAGAAAAAGATGAAGACGATATCCCGTCTGTTCTCCATTCCCGCCGGGCGGATTCATTCCAGAGTGGTCTTTGGCAACGTGCGCGATGAAATTCTGGCGGTGAGCGGCAATGAGGATTTTGACGTTATCGTTATTGGTTCCCGCAAGCCGGGTATATCCACTCATCTTCTTGGTTCAAACGCTGAGTCGATTTTACGTCACGCTAAAATACCAGTTCTGGTTGTCAGATAAGACTCATCATCAATCTCTCGCGGCAGAAAACCTGTTCTGCCGCAACTCGTTTTATTCCTCACTGAACCAGTCGCTATTTTCCTGACGAACAAGCAGCACGGACTCGCTAATTTCTTGCAGATGCAGGCGCATGGCTTTTTCAACCGCATCCGGATTGCGGGCGACCAGCGGCTGGAAAATATCATGGTGCTGACGCAGCATCATATCGGGCGGGGTCACATGATCGAGGCTCATATAGCGCACCCGGTCAATGGTGGCTTTAATATTCTCAACGGTATCCCAGGCTAGCTGGCAGTCGGCGATTTGCGAGAGCTTTTGGTGAAATTCGTCATCCAGCTGGAAAAAATCCGTTAACTGCTGCCGCTCCACCGCCGTACGCTGCTGATTGAGATTTTGCTCAAGCTGGTAGAGCTGTTCATCATTCACCATTCCGGCGGCGCGTCGCACCACGGCGCATTCGATGGCCTGGCGGACAAAACAGCCGTTACGCACCTGCGAGAGCGAGATTTTATTCACATAGCTGCCGCGCTGCGGACGGATCTGAATTAAGCCATTTTCAGCCAGTTTGATAAAAGCTTCCCGTACCGGTTGCCGGGAAACGTCAAAGCGCACGGAGACTTCTTTTTCCGAAAGAGGGGTGCCTGGCGGGATCAGACAATGGACGATATCCCGACGCAGGATACGATAAATTTGCTGATTAACGGGCTGTGTCGGATTCAGTTGTGCTTCTGCGGCCATGGATGATTACTTTTATATGAGGTATTTGCGCTATTTTACGCGTTTTTTGTCTTCCAGCCCAGACCCGGCCCGCGGGCCGGGTCACAGAGCTTAGCCCTGGCGGTGCACGTTCAGTCCGGCAAAACTTTGGCTCACCGGCATGATTTCCAGGGTATTAATGTTGACGTGTTTTGGCAGGGTTGCGACCCACCAGACCGCTTCGGTGACGTCTTCCGGAGTCAGGGCCTGAGTATTTTCGTAGGCTTTCTCGGCTTTAGCGTCATCACCTTTAAAGCGCACGTTAGAGAACTCGGTGCCGCCGACCAGGCCGGGCTCAATATCGGTCACGCGAAGGGCGGTACCGTGAAGGTCGGTACGAAGATTGAGGCTGAACTGACGCACAAACGCTTTGGTCGCGCCGTAGACGTTACCGCCAGCATAAGGCCAGGCGCCGGCGACCGAACCGATATTGATAACGTGGCCGCGATTACGCTCAACCATTCCTGGCAGAACGGAACGGGTCATATACACCAGCCCTTTGTTATTGGTGTCAATCATGTCTTCCCAGTCTTCAATGTTGGCTTTATGCGCGGGCTCCAGACCCAGCGCCAGCCCGGCATTATTGACGAGAACATCAATCGCCTGCCAGTCTGCCGGCAGTCCGGCAATCAGCTCTTCAATGGCTGCACGGTTGCGCACGTCCAGCTGGGCGGTATAAAGGTTCTCGCCCAGCTCATCTTTAAGCGTTTTCAGGCGTTCTTCGCGACGCCCGGTGGCAATCACTTTGTGACCGTTAGCGATAAAACGGCGAGTTATGCTTTCACCAAAACCCGCTGTTGCTCCGGTAACCAGGATAATCATCTTACTGTTCCTCAACGATTTTTGTGTCTTCATACCATAGCACGCGATCCCGGCGACGGGTAATGGAAATCACCAGACCTCCCTGCCGAACGCGGCGGTGAACAGAGTAATCATTGCGGTCAATCAATGAGTTGCCTAATCTTACAGAATAATCGTGTCCAGGAGATGAAGATGTCGGAGAACAATCCTTTTTTTAGCGTCAGTCTGCTGCCTTATCAGGCGCCGCATTTCGATTTGATTGACGTGAGTCATTACCGTCCGGCCTTCGACGAGGGCGTTCGTCGCCAGCGCGCAGAGATTGCCGCTATCGTGAATAACCTGCAGCCGGCTGATTTTGCCAACACGCTGGAAGCCCTGGAACAGAGCGGCCAGCTGCTGGCTCGGGTAACCAACGTTTTTTTCGCGATGGCGGGCGCGGAGACCAATCCGGCCATTCAGGCGCTTGATGAGCAGTTTTCCTCTGAGATGGCGGAACTGGCGAATGATATCTGGCTCAACGATGCCCTTTTTCAGCGCGTGAAGCAGGTGTGGGAGCGGCGAGAGTCGCTCTCCCTTGACGCCGAATCCCGACGTCTACTGGAGGTGACCTGGCAACGCTTTACCCTTGCAGGAGCCACGCTTGCGGACGATCACAAAGCGGCGCTTCGCGCGTTGAATACCGAAACGGCAGCGCTGCAAAGTCAGTTTCAGCAGCGCCTGCTGGCGGCGGTAAAATCTGGTGGTCTGGTGGTGGATTACGCTCATCAGCTCGCAGGGCTTAGCGACGATGAGATAAGCGCAGCGGCAGAAGCCGCGCAGGAGAAGGGGTTAGGTGGTCGCTGGCTGCTGTCTTTACTCAATACGACCCAGCAGCCCGCGCTGCTTTCGCTGAAGGACAGGCAGACGCGAGAGAATTTGTTTGCAGCAGGCTGGACGCGAAATCAGAAGGGCGATGCGAATGACACTCGCGAGCTGGTGCTGCGGCTAGCGGAGCTCCGCGCGCGCAAAGCGCAGCTGCTGGGCGCTGATGACTTCGCCAGCTGGTCAATGGCCGATCAGATGGCGGGCGATCCGGCAGAAGCGTTTGCCTTTATGCGGCGAATCGCCCCGGCAGCGAAGGCGCGGGCAGAGCAGGAACTGGCGGATATTCAGCAAGTTATTGATAATGAAGGCGGTGATTTCCGCGCGGCCGCGTGGGACTGGCTCTATTACGCCGAGCAGGTGCGCAGGGCGAAATTTGCCATCGATGAAGCGCAGCTCAAGCCCTATTTTGCCCTCGACCGCGTCCTGCGCGACGGCGTGTTCTGGACGGCAACACAGCTGTTCGGGATTCGCTTTGTCGAGCGATTCGATATTCCGGTTTATCATCCGGACGTGCAGGTATGGGAAATTATCGACGCTAACGGAGAGGGGATTGCGCTGTTCTACGGCGACTACTTCTCGCGGGACAGCAAAAGCGGCGGGGCGTGGATGGGCGTATTTATTGAACAATCCACCCTGCGTGCGCAGCATCCGGTGATTTATAACGTTTGTAACTACCAGAAACCCAAAGCCGGACATAGCGCGCTGCTTTCCTGGGATGAGGTCATCACCTTATTTCACGAATTTGGGCATACCCTGCACGGCCTGTTTGCCAACCAGAAATATGCCAGCCTGTCGGGAACCAATACGCCGCGCGATTTTGTTGAGTTTCCTTCACAGATTTATGAACACTGGGCCAGCGAGCCGCAGGTATTTGCCCACTATGCGCGGCATCATCAAACCGGGGAAATCATGCCGCCCGCGCTGCGCGACAGCATGTTTCGCGCGGCGAAGTTTAATAAAGGCTACGACATGAGCGAACTGCTCGCTGCGGCGCTGCTGGATATGCACTGGCATAGTGTGAGGGAGGATCAATTCCCGGACGATGTCGATGCGTTTGAAGCCGCGTCCCTGCGTGCGGAGAATATGGATCTGGCCGCCGTGCCGCCACGCTATCGTAGCAGCTACTTTTCGCATATTTTCGGCGGCGGCTACGCCGCGGGTTATTACGCCTATCTGTGGACGCAGATGCTGGCGGATGACGGCTACCAGTGGTTTGTTGACCAGGGCGGTTTAACCCGTGAAAACGGCCAGCGCTTCCGCGAAGCGATTTTGTCTCGCGGCAATAGCACTGATTTAGCTGAACTTTATCGCCAGTGGCGCGGACACGATCCGCAGATTGAGCCGATGCTGGAAAACCGCGGGCTGAGCTAATCGAGCGTTTTGACAAGTAGAAGAAGACCGGGCCCAGCGCCCGGTTTTTTGTTTTTTTTTCTTCCTCAAATCCCTGCAAAATGTCTCTGCCAAATTTAGTGCTCTCCGGATCGTTTGTCGCTTTTAGGTAATCCCGTGCATCGACGCGCTGGCCACTTTTGCTTAAAAACATGAACTCCGGCATGAGGTTTTTTTGGCGAAAAATAATATTAATCTTTCATTGAACGGATTGAGTATGGCTAATATATTGCTTCTGGTATTCGCGGTTTTTTATTGCTGGTTTCACTGATTTCTGGATTTTCGGATTTTAAAGACAGAAAAAGTTGAGTTTTAAAAGCAAGTGTATGAAATTATAATTAAAATGGAGAGATGTTTTTCTTATAACGATGAAAGAGGATCTGATAAGTTCCTGATTGTTGTCTAACTGGGGTTTTTAATTATTCGCAATTTCTTGGGTAAGTTCCTTTATGGACTTTTCTAAATAAATATTTTTGGTGATGATGGCGATTTTAGTATGATGTTCTTCTTTTAAAAAGAAAGTGGAAGGGATTTCGATCGACGTATGATGTTTTATTTAAGTAACGCCCAATGAGATTGGGGTATTTCTTGTTTAATATAATGGCAATAGCGTTAAAGAAAAATTTTTTATAACTTTTTAATGAGAATCTGCAGCCAAATCAGCGGCTTGTGAAAGTGATTTGTTTATTTTTCAGCGATTTTCAATCGCACTAACTGCCAGGGTTTGTTATGCCAGTGGTAATTTGTATTCATGGATCTTATTAATTAATGGCAATCATTCAGGAAATCATATGATTATAGCATCGAAAGCTAATCTTTAGCGACGTCCATTGAATCATAGGGCGAGACGCTATTCCTCATTTAACGGCATGCATGCCGTTGATTTGATACTTCAACCGCGTAGCTATCCGGGACGCGTTGAGCTGGGCGGTTTAACCCGCGGATAGGGCCAGCGTTTCCGCGAGGCCATTTTGTCTCGCGGCACGGATTTTGATTTAACTGCGCTTTGTCGCCACTGGCGCGAGCGCGCTGTTGAGAATGAACTGATGCGGGAAAACCGCGGACTGGGTTAGTCCGGCGTTTGTCACGTGAAGAGGGCCGAGCGCCAGGCCCGTTTTTTGTCCGTTTTTCCTTCCCAAACTGAAGCCTTACATTCATCAAGATGGGGACGTGATACTGCAGAGGTGCCAGGGCATGGTTAAAATGCATTCGCATTCGATTTGACCTTAGCGATAAACTCTTCTGTAAGCGACAAGCCTTCGATGATTTCCTTATCGACTACGGTAATTCCGTATTGGACAATTAACTCCAGCAGTCCGTCATAGGTCTGTATGAGCTCCAGAAGGCTGTAGATTGTTTTGCGATCGGAAACGGAGGGCATCTCAGAGTTTGCTAAAGATTGATTAACAATCCACTCAAGATTGGCTTTGATTTTTTCTATATCAAGGTAACTATACATATTTCATAGGCTTAAATCCTCACTTCAAGATTTTTTTGAGAAAACGCATTTCTGACTTCACAGGAAAAAGCTATTGAATAACATCCAAAAACTCTGTTACTGAGAGATGTCGATGATCAAGCCGGATGGGGGCTAGCTGCAGAAGCGGTTATGTCCAAAAGCGCTGCTACTGGCGTATCCCCTAAAGAAGGGCGCGATGTGCGTAGACTTCATTATGCAACGGATCGCCGATATATCAAGAAATCAGCGGATAAAATGTGAATAAGTAAATTTTGCTGCGGATAAGGCTGCTCACCTGCAAACCGTATGCAAGAGCTGCAGGTGAGCAATGTGCTATGGAGGCAGTACCATAGCGGCAAAATTTTAGCCTCGCGCTGCGGGCAAAACCAACAAACCGTTTACCGCCGGGAACATTTTAGGACTTACCTTACTCATCACCGTGCGCAAGGCAAATGAAAATAGGGTATCAACAAGGCTCAATATAATGTCTGCCTGCGGCCTCGCCCCTTCGAGGCCAGCGTAAGCGCTGTTCAAGGCACGAGTGCCTTGTCCTGTAACTTGAATTATTTAGGGTAATAATAACCTTTTTTAACAGCTAATGCGGATTAGCGTATTTTGCGTCATGTTTTTACGGGCATAACGCGCGCGCGACTGGAATAAACCGAGAGGCAGGCGGATATTGGCTGAGGGAGGAGAAAAATTATCTGGTTAATAAAGGACGCAGAGCCCGGCGTCCCATTGCGGATAAAGAACAGAACGGCGGGAATTACCTGACGGCGCTTCGCTTGCACGAGTCCGAAGAAACTGCGCGGCAGATTGTGACTCTGATATTGGCAGGCCGGGTAAGGCGTCAACCGCCACCCGGTGAAGATGTTTAAACAGATTTGTCATCACTCCCAAACCGGGCGCAGAGCCCGGTTTGTTGAGCCGTACGCTTTCACACCTTAAGCAGTTTTACCGTGGCTTCAATGTCTATCTCATCTTCTGAGAAGATGAGGGTGGTTCCCTGGAAGGTGGTAATGGCCAGCTTTTTCACCGAGCGCATTTCGCCAGGCTTAGCGGTGGATTTTGGCCTGATGTTTCCCATCAACAGGCCTACGGAAAGGACCGCATTCTCTTTGTCGATGTGGGCATCGGCGGGCTCTTCCTCGCTGTATACCAGGAAAGATTTGATCGATGTAAGCTTAATCCGCTCGCCTGCAATATAGATATATTTGCTTTCCGGCAGGACTTTTACCGCATAGGCTGACAAACCCTTGTTATTGGTGGTGGGTTCGAAAGTGACTGCTGCATCTTTTTTAATGAGTTCCGGGTTGGCAACCTTAATCACATGAAAATAGCGATTATCGCCGTTTTCATCTTTGATAAATCCAAAACCTTTATCTTTAAACCACGTTGTGATCGTTCCGTTCATCGCCGTTACCGCCTGGTTAATCGTTTATCTACTCAATTTTTGCTGCGCGGAGTGTAAAGCGCAACGCCTGCGCAGACCAGGCCTGAATCTCCGGTCTGCGCAGGCCCGTATTGCTTACCACATCAAATCATCGGGAACTTTAAAATCAGCATACGGATCGTCTTCGTCCTGCTCTTCCGCACTTAGCGCGCTGTTTAAGACAATGCTGCTGGCGTCGCGCTGGGCGATTTTATCGGCGACGCTCGCCGGGATAATCGCGTATTTGCTTTCGCCGTCGTTATCGCCGGCCAGACGGGCAATGGCGAGACGGCCGCTAATCAGCTGTGCCTGGGTGAGTTTATCCACGGCGATTTTTTTAATGAAGTTGTTATCCGTGAAGTTAAAATCAATATTGCCTTTTGAAATATCGATTTTATTCATTTCAATAAGCTGCTTAACCTGCGCTTTATACTCTTTCGAGAGCGCCGCCTGCTTTTGCTGCTCGCTAAGCTGCTTATCTCGCTCAAGCTGCGCTTTTTTATTCTCTTCCACTGCTTCTCTGGCTTCACGAGCCTGAACGCGGGACTTTTTCGCCGTTCTCTGAACTTTGGCCATTTTTTTGCTGGTTACTAACCCGGCTTTAAGCATTTGTTCCTGTAAGGTGAGTTTTGTCATCTTCGTGTCTGAATCCGCTGAATAATGAGTGAGATTATACCTGCAAATGTCCGGGATGTACCAGGCGGTATGATTCGCATAAAGTAATTGCATAAAAAGTCACTCTTATCGGAATTTATTTGCTATAAATGCATCTTTGTTGATTTTTTATGGAGTGTGGAGATGATTGTCAGAACCTGGCATGGTTGTGTTCCCGTTGAGTTTGGCGATGCGTTTGCGGTTCATCTGCAGTCGACAGGCGTACAGCATTCCCAGGGCATCAGCGGCAACGCGGGGGCGTTTGTCAGACGGGAAACGCAGGGGGAGTGGGAACACTTCTTCCTGGCAACGTACTGGCACAATCTGGATGCGGTCATCGCCTTTGCCGGTGAAGACTATCATGTGGCGCTGACCTACGCGGATGATGAGCGGTTTCAGCTGCTTTCCGACCCGTATGTTTTTCAGTTTGAGGTTGCTGACGTTGTGGCGATTTGAGTTGGCTTGCGCATCGGCGTGCTTGAGAGACAAAAATTAAGGCCCAAAGGGCCTTATAGGGTTATTTCCTTCCCGCCAGCAAACCAATCACCAGCCCGATGGCGCCGGCCGCCAGTAGCCCGGTTAGGGGATTTTCCCTGACGCGTTCCGAGACCTCTGAAACGGCATCCGACGCCTGAGCGGCGTACTTACGGGCCGCGCCTTTTAGCTGATGTTTAGGCGAATCAACCGCATCACCAAATTGCTGCTGGGCTTCCCCGGCGAATTCATTGACTTTGTTGCTCACTTTGTCCGCCAGATTCTGCGCGTCGTTTTCATACTCTTGTGATGACATGGGAGTCTCCTTTGGTTTGACTTATTTAAGTCTAGTGGCTAACAAGCGAAGTACAAATGCTCAGCCGTCGGTGAGCCTCACTCCAGGAATTTTCCACAACGTCCGGGATATAAACCAGGTCGCTGTTTCTGCCACAAAAGCGCTACACTCTGGCGAAAAGAAACGTCGCCAGAATGGGTGGTATTGCCGTCATTTCAATTGATTAAGGTAATTCCTGGATACAAGATCCGTCGGGCGCGGGGGCAGGAAAGGCAGCAATTCATAAATAAGAACTATTGATGTTCACAATTCCTCTTTTTTCCTTCATCATTTGTCAGCTTTTACTCCTAATAATCAGCGCTTAGCTCAGCATAAGAAAGAAATTTTTTTACTCAAGGCCGGTATGAACTATAAGAAAGTACTGAAGAACACGTTGCTGCTTGCTCCCGTGGCGATCCTGAGTCTGCAAACCCCTGTCTGGGGCGCAGAGGCCACGAAAACGGCGACCTGCCAGAAGGCGTCGCCTGCGGTGGACAAAGAAGGTGTGCCGTTGCCGCCCGTTGTTGGAAAAGAGGGCGCTCGGTCGGTCTCCGCTAAAGACAAGTCCGGCCACGGCGGTGCAACGGCCAACTGTCAGCCTGCGGCCATCGCAAATTAATCATTGACCTCAACCCGGGAGGGACATGGTGCATCCGTTAATTAAGGTGATGCTGGTTGGAGGGAAGGGCGACGGCCTGATGGTTAGCGTCGCCGATAACGCGACGGAGATTTCCGTGACGCCCGCGCAGTACGGCGCGAAATCCGGCCAGCCGCTGAGCTACAGAATCGTATCGCAAACTATCGACGATGAACGCTATTTTTTCGGCGTTTTCAACGAGAGCCATGAGGATACGGACAAACTCAAAAGAGTCGCGCTGACCCGCGGCATGAAAAAACTCTTCAGCTAAGCCGGAGCCGGGCGGCAAGCTGTCGTCCGGTCCGCGCCTGTTTTGTTTTCCTTTCGCCTCCGATACAGTAGCGCCTAACGCTTTTATCAGTTTCGGGAATCTATGATTAACCATATCCGGATAAAAAATTTCAGATCGGTCAGGGATATTGAGCTGGAACTCGGGGCGCTGAATATCGTCTTTGGCCCCAACGGCTGCGGTAAGTCCAATATCTATAAAGCCATCCACCTGTTAACCGCCTGCGCCGACGGAAAGTTTTCTGGCTATATCAGCGATGAGGGCGGGCTGGAAAACATTATGTGGTCCGGGCCAGGCGCGCCGACCGACCGCTTTCCGCGGCGGCTGCAGATTGGCTGTGTGACCGACGAGTTTGACTACCAGCTGCAGGTGGGTTTTCCGGAAAAGCTGCCTTACCCTACCCAGTTTCAGCTGGATCCGATCGTTAAAGAAGAGTCGATCTGGCTGGCGGGATTTTCCCGACGTCCTTCATCGCGCGTGCTGGAGCGTAAAAACCAGGCGGCGTTCCTGGTGGATGTGAATGGCGAAAAGAGTACCTTTACCGACGCCATTTACGAGAATGAATCGATTTTTGGCCAACTGGGCGAGCCGCACCGTTTTCCGGAGGTTTCGCGGGTCAGGGAAACCATGCGCCACTGGCGCTTTTATCACGAATTTAATATTGGCAGACTCTCACCGCTGCGACACCCGACAGTCGGCTATCGCTCGCCGGTGCTCGACAGCGATGGACACAACCTCGCCGCCGCCTTTCAGACGATCGTGGAAATCGGCGCGGAAGAGCTGCTGCACGAAATCCTCGGCGAAGCCTTTCCGGAGTGTACCTTCTACTGTGAAAACGAAAACTCGCGTTTCTCGGTAAAGATGCGCCGCAACGGCGTCTGGCGGCCTTTACTGGCGGCGGAGATGTCCGACGGCACCCTGCGCTTCCTGTGCCTGGCGGTGGCGTTGTTGAGCCCGCGTCCTCCGGCGTTTCTGGCCATTAACGAGCCGGAAAACAGCCTGCATCGCCAGATGTTTCCCGCGCTGGCCCGGCTCATTGTTGAAGCTTCGCGCTATAGCCAAATCTGGTTAACCAGCCACTCCGCCGAGCTGGCTGAGCTGATTTCATCGATGGCGCAAGCACGACTTTACGGCCTGGAAAATCGCGACGGGGAAACGCGGATCGCCGACTAGCGGCACGGGCCTAATCCGGCCCGGAAACGAATCGCCGCCGGAGGCTTTCCGGCGGCCTGGTTTTATGCCGTGGCCGGCAGCAGCGTTTTGCTGCCTTTCAGGGTAAACAGCGAAATAACGGTAAAGCTCAGGGTAATACAGCCCAGGATCAGATAAGCCTGATGGAAGCCGACGGTATCATACATCCGTCCCACCCACGCTGAGAGCACCACGCCTGAAAGCTGTTTCGATAAATTAAAGCCGATCAGGAACAGCGTCGCCGAGAGTTTGGGGTTAAATGCCGAGGAGATATATTTAAAGGTGCCGACCAGCAGGAACGGGATCTCAAACATATGCAGCATTTTCAATATAATCACTTCCACCGCCGAGGTCGCGAAAGACGAGCCTAAAATGCGGACTGACATAATCAACCCGGCAATTAACAGGGCATTCTTGGCGCCAATTCGGTTAATAATCGCCGGCGCGCAGAACATGATCAGCGCATTGAGTAATTCCCCACCGGTGGTCACGAAGCCAAAGACTTCGGTGCCGCGCTGTGGGCTGGCGAAGAAGCCTTTAAAAAAGTTGGCAAACTGCTGGTCGAAAACGTCATAGACGCTGGCGACGCCAACGACATAAATAATAAAGCCCCAGAAGCGCGGCATCCGCAAAAGCTCTGCGGCGGTACGCATTGAGAAGGCCTGACGGTTGGCGCCCAGGGCGTCGATAACCTCGGCGCTATTGCTGCTCTCCGGTTTTGAAACCCACAGCAGCACGCCGAGGATCAGCGCGAAGCCGGAGGCGATCCAGAAGGTAATATTGGGGTCGATACTAAACAGAATGCCGGTGATCGAAGCGCACAGCGCCCAGCCGATGCAGCCGGAGACGCGCACTTTACCATATTCAAAACGGTTGGCGCGGCTGACGCGTTCAATATAGGCTTCTACCGCCCCGGAGCCGCTGGAGAAGACGATCCCCAGATAGATCCCGCCCACCAGCGCGCCCGCGATGATATTCATCTGCAGCAGCGGCGAGAAAACAAAAATAAAGAAAGGGGCAAACAGAATTAATAAAATTGTAATCGTCCACAGCAGATGTTTGCGCAAGCCGAGCTTATCGGAAATCAGGCCAAACACCGGCTGGAAAATTATCGCGAATAGCGAAATGGAGGAGAAGACGATCCCCGTTTCGGTTTTGGTTAAATGGTTAACTTCCGCCAGCCACACCGGGAAAAAGGGGAAATAGGCTGACATAATGAAATAGTAGAAGAAAAAGAACAGCATGAAATATATAAAATTATGCCGTTCTCGTGGCGCGAGTTCAGAGAGTTTCATTGTGAATATTCCATATTATTATGCCTGTAAGGTTGGGGGCTGGCGCCCCCGATTATTATTGGAAGTGAATCGTTAACTGATATTGCCATTGTGTCTCAAGCAGCAGCCATTCCTGTAGTACGCTGGGTGTCCAGGAGTCATCGCCGCCGATGCCCATGTGTTGAGCATCGAGCGCGATCCAGACGCCGTTTTCCGGCTTCATCCTGTGCCAGTGATCGGTCTCCATTAACTGCGCGGTGCTGTAGGGCTGTACGGAGAAGTGGAAATCGCCCGCGACGTGCCAGCGCCCCCAGTCCAGCGCTTTGTTATCACAGCGCAGGCCGTTTTCCGTCGGGAAAATGTACGGTGTGGTCATCTCTTCCAGCGGCAGCTGCCAGCGGGAGAAACAGGCGCTGGTGCGGCGGTCCGGATAGTTTTCATGCGGGCCGTAGCCGAGCCAGGAAACCGGTTGATGCTGGTCCGGAACCTGGAAATTCAGCCCGATGCGCGGCAGCGGCGGCAGGGTGCCGGCGCGTTCGCCATCGACCGCCAGATGCAGCTTGCCTTCGCCATCAAACGTCATCCGCCAGTGGCTGACAATCACCACTTCGTCGCCGCGCAGATAGTGCCAGCGGCTATCGATAACCACTTCATGGGCCAGGCGCTGGGCGTCGCACTGTACGCAGCGGGCGCTGAGGCCGTAGAGCCCGGCGCTCTTCCAGCGTTCAACCCAGGCGTTGGGGTCGATGCGCTCCACTTCGCTGACGCCGATATCGTTATCCAGCGGCGCGCGCACAAACTGGTCGCGCAGCGGCGTCAGCAGCTGTTCCACACCCTCTACCTGCCAGTGGGTCAGCAGGCCGCTCTCCCGGTCGATAGTCCATTGCTGCGAGCCGCTGCGTACGGTCCAGGCCGCGTCGCTGCTCTCCAGCGCTGGCGCCGTGCCGACGGGGGAAGGCCGGCGCAGCGCCAGCGGGGCGGCGAGCGGGAACTGCTGCCAGGCGACGCGATGCCCGGCGTCGGACCAGGCGGTGGCCTTTGGCTGGACAACCTCCAGCGTCAGCCACACCGCTTCGGCGCCCACGGGCAGCGCCAGCGCATCGCACAGCGTCAGCTCGCTCTGGCCTTCAGGGCTCAGCTCAAGCTTCACTTGACCCTCGGCAAAGGTTTCTCCGCCGGCCTGGACCTGCCAGCGCAGCGCTTCGTTATCGGTGGCGCGGAACAGATATTCGCTGCTGACGCCGATCCGCAGCGGGGATTGCGCAAGCAGGGTAAACTGGAAGTACTGCTGCGCGTGTTTCGCCTCAATTAATGAAGGGTGCGGGCGACGGTCGGGGAAGACCAGGCCGTTCATACAGAACTGGCGATCGTTCGGCGTATCGCCAAAATCACCACCGTAGGCCCAGCCGACGCTGCCATCGTCGAAGGTTTTGCTGATGGCCTGATCCGCCCAGTCCCAGATAAATCCGCCCTGCAGGCGCGGATAGTCGCGGAAGGCCTGCCAGTAATCGGCAAAGTTGCCGAGGCTGTTGCCCATCGCGTGGGCGTATTCGCAGAGGATCAGCGGTCGCTGCTCGCCCGGCAGACTGATCCACTTTTTGATCCCCCATTTTGGCACCGTTGGAATCAGCTGATCGCGCTCAACGCGAGCGTACATCGGGCAGATAATATCGGTGGTGGTGCTGTCGGCGCCGCCGCCTTCGTACTGCACCGGGCGGGAAGGGTCGTTGCGCTTCAGCCAGTGATACATCGCTTCATGGTTGCCGCCGCCGCCGGATTCATTTCCCAGCGACCAGATAATAATCGACGGGTGGTTGCGGTTGCTTTGCAGCATTCGGCTGACGCGGGCGCTGAAGGCCGGCAGCCAGGCCGGATCGTCGGAAAGACGATTCATCGGCACCATGCCGTGGGTTTCAATATTGGCTTCGTCAACGACGTACAGGCCATAGCGATTGCACAGCTCGTACCAGCGCGGAGTGTTTGGATAATGCGAGCAGCGCACGGCGTTAAAGTTGTTCTGCTTCATCAGCAGGATGTCCTGCACCATATCCTCTTCGGTCACCACCTGGCCGCGCAGGTGATGATGCTCGTGACGGTTGACGCCGCGGATCAGCAGCGGTTTGCCGTTTAACAGCAGCAGGCCATTTTTGATTTCAACCCGGCGAAAGCCGATATCCCAGGCTTCAGCCTCGATCGTTTCATCGCCGCGGCACAGGGACACCACCGCCCGATAGCAGTTTGGCGTTTCCGCGCTCCACAGCGCCGGTTTTTCTACCGGCAGACGAATCGCCGCGCGTTCGGCATAGTTTCCGCGCTCATCGATAATCGGCGAACCCGGCGACTGCTGGTGGCTGGCGACCAGACGATCCTCATCCCACAGCTCAACCTTCACCGTCAGCGCCTCCAGCAGCGCGACCGGCGCGGCAACGCTTAAGTTCACCAGCAGCTCGGCGTCGCGGTAAAGCGCATCGAGCTGCGGCGTGAGCTGAACGTCGCTGAGGTGCAGGGTCGGTTTGTTCAGCAGCCAGACCGAACGGAAAATGCCGCTCATGCGCCACATATCCTGGTCTTCAAGCCAGGTCCCCGCGCTCCAGCGCATCACCATCACGCAGATGCGGTTATCGCCCGGCTGAAGGTAGGGCGAGAGATCGAAGGCCGCGGGCAGGCGACTGTCCTGCGAATAACCGACCCATTCGCCGTTGCACCACAGATGGAAAGCCGAATTAACGCCGTCGAAGATAATCTGCGTCTCGCCGTCGGCTCGCCAGCTCTCATCGACGCTGAACGTCAGCGAGTAGCAGCCGGTTGGATTCTCCTCAGGCACGCGCGGCGGCGTAGTGTCGATCGGGTAGCGGACGTTGGTATAGATCGGGGCGTCGTAGCCTTCCATTTGCCAGTTTGACGGCACCGGCGTACTGCGGCTGTCCGGCAGATCGTCTTTCAGCCAGCGGGCATCCACATCAAACGGGCTGCGGGCAAGGGAAAACTGCCACTGGCCGTCAAGCCGGCGGCGGAACGCCGAGGGCTGGTTTTTCCGCGCCGCGTCGGTATCGCGCCAGCTGGCGAACGTCGGGTGGGCCGGTAAACGGTTGAGATGGGTAATGGTTTGGTTTTGCCAGTCTTCGCGGGCGAGAACCTGATGAAACGTCGCTCCTGCGGCGGAGATTGAGTCGTGTTGTTGCATACGCATACCTGAAGGATAAGTGAGAAAAATGTCATTCGCTAGACAATATAAATTTGTTATCAGTTATTTTCGTCAAGGCCGCAATATTGGCGAAAATGAAACCTACTGGCGATCACGAAAAGCTGGAAAAAGGGCTGATTTTTGTCGTCCTTTAAACATAAAATGTTAGCGGACGACATTGAGGGTTCAAAATAGGGAAGGAGCGCGCTATGCAGCGTCGATCGGCAACGCTAGAAGATGTGGCCCGCGAGGCCGGGGTATCCCAGCAGACGGTCTCCCGAGTGCTGAATAATCCGGACGTGGTGTCTGAAAGAACCCGCGATAAAGTGATCCGCGCGATGCAGGCGCTGCGCTATGTGCCGAACCGTTCTGCGCAGCTGCTGGCGGGGAAATCCGCGCCGTCGATTGGCCTGATTACCGCCTCGCTAACGCTGCACGCGCCTTCGCAAATCGCCGCGGCGGTGAAAAGCTATGCGGGTTTGCATCAGCTTGAAGTTTCAATTGCGATGCCGGTGCAGATCGATTATCCGTCGCTTCAGGCCAGGCTCAATGAGTTTCGCGCCCAGCATATCCGCGGCGCGATTATCAGCCTGCCGCTCGAAAGCAGTCTTGCGGAGCGGCTGGTGGCGGAGAATCCCGACATTGCCTGCCTGTTTCTTGACGTTTCGCCGGAGGCCGACGTTTGCAGCGTGCGTTTCGATCACCGCGACGGCTGCGGCGCCTGCGTACGTCATCTCTGGGACGCCGGGCACCGCGAGTTCGGCCTGCTTGCCGGGCCGGAAAGTTCGATTTCCGCGCGTATGCGCCTGAGCAGCTGGCGCGAGGCGCTGCACCGGCTGGGGGTCAGTAATGCGGTGACGGTGTTTGGCGACTGGAGCGCCGCCAGCGGCTGGCACAAAACGTTTGAGCTCCTGCATCATCATCCGCGCATTAGCGCCATCGTGGTGGCTAACGATCAGATGGCGCTTGGGGTGCTGAGCGCGCTGGCGCAGCTTAACCGCACCGGCAGCCAGGCTATCTCGGTCACCGGCTATGACGATACCGCGGACAGTCTCTATTTCCAGCCGCCGCTGACCACCGTCGCCCAGGATTTTAATGTTCTCGGGAAACGGGCGGTCGAGCTGCTTATCAAGCTCATGTCCGCTCCGCAGATGAAGATCCGCGAGCTGCTGCCGACGCGCCTGATTATCCGCCACTCCACCTGGCCCTGCGCGGGCGCCAGGCAGGAGGAGAAAGAGGGTCTTGTCGCGCAGATCAAAGCGCTGGTGGAAAAGCTGTAAGCAACGGTCCGTTTAGCTTTCATTGATGTTGCGCGTGATAGCTTATCGGACAAGCGTACTCAGGGGGTTATGCCCTGAACGTAAAAATGCAAAACACAATCTATCCATGCAAGCATTCATTCACCGCCAGTCACATGGCGGTTTTTTTTTGCCCGTTTTCGGTCGTTGGAACATGGCGTTATTTTATTTAATTCTGCTAGCAGGGCGATTACTCGCCGCTGTTAAGCATGAATGCGCTGTTTTCACGCCGCGGTGTCAGAAAATTTCCCCGGCTTATACTTTTTTATCCAGCATAAAATGCTGTTGACCGGGGCGGCAGGGCGCGCTTTTTTTAGCGCCATTCGGCTATGCTGAAAGCCAAAGCAGGCGAGTGAAAGGCAACGTCATGATGATATTAAAAGATAAAGAGCACGTGGACTCGGTTGACTGGCTGACGGTGGCGGAGATTATCGCCGCCGCAGGTCTCAATCAGCGGGACGTCGCGCTGGTGGAGCGCGCGTTTCGCCATAGTACCTTTTGCTGGTTTGGCTATGAAAACGGGCAGCTTATTGCCGTTGCCCGGGCGATTAGCGACCTGACCTGGTGCAGCTATCTGGCGGATGTCGCGGTGCACCCGCGCTGTCAGGGAAAGGGGTACGGGCAGCAGCTGATGCAATCGGTCAGCGATCGGCTTCGGCCGTTCGGCAAAACCTTCATCTACTCGGTGGTGGATAAAGTCGGCTTTTATCGCCGCTTTGGTTTTGAAACGCTGACCACGGGCATGGTCTGCGCCAGCGAAGAGGCGATAGCGCGTATGCGCGAGCAGGGATTTGTTGGCTAGTAAATACCGCTTAAAAAACGCATTTACCAAACGGTTTAAATGGCTGCTGAATGAATCACTGCCATTACCCGCGCCGCTGAGGATTATTTCGCTGACCCTTGCCGGTTGCTGCCGTAAATAATCGGATAAACTTAGTCGGCTACAGCCGGTCCAGTTAATTATGACAGATAGCCTGGGTTAAAAGGGTAAACTGTGTTACACAGTTCCATTCTCCTGGCAAACATCTGGATGGGATTATGCTGACAACTCTGATTTACAGAAGTCAGATGCATTTAACACAAGAAACCGATCTCATACTGCTGGTTGAAAAAGCAAATACTGAGAACGCAGCACGCGGGATTACGGGCATACTTCTTTTAAAAGATAATGTTTACCTTCAGATACTTGAGGGGGATGAGTGCGTGCTTGAGCAGCTATTCAGCACGATAAAGCAAGACGATCGCCACTATCAGGTTGTCGAGCTGATGCGTGATTACGCGCCGCGCCGGCGCTTTGAAAACGTAGGGATGATGTTTTTTGACCTGAATAAACTGCAAGCCGCTGACGTCCTGACAAAGGTTCGCCAGCTTAGCCAGCTGAAAGGTTATCTTTCCACCGAAGAGCGCGTCTATAAATTTATCCATACTTTTATCAGTCAAAAAAGCGCTGCCGCGCCGTCACCCTTTTTACGGCCTGACAAATGGTCGCTTCATTCGCGTAAACATGCATTTCATGCGCCGCGAGAATCGTTTTTTGCCGGTCAATGCTGTCAGTTTGCTTTCCAGCCCATTATCGAACCGTTGGCCGGGAATATCACTTCGCTTGAAGCGCTTATTCGTGATAAAGACGGCGGTAGTCCCGCTAATTTCTTTGCCTCGATTCCGCCAGAGCAACGTTATGAAGTTGATCTCAAAGCGAAATCAGTTGCCTTTGCCCTGGCGAAGGAAATCAATATTGGCGACCATAAAATATCCATTAATATCCTTCCGATGTCTCTGGTTGTTATTCCTGATGCCATTGAATACCTGTTGCAGGAAATAAAAAAACAGGGTCTTGAACCCGAACAGGTGATCGTGGAGGTGACGGAAGATGAAATGATCTCCGGTTTTAGCCAGTTCAGCAGCGCGATAAAAAAACTGCGCGTCTCTGGTATGGGGCTGGCAATTGATGACTTTGGCGCCGGTTATGCTGGACTCTCGTTGTTGACAAAAATTCAGCCTGATAAAGTTAAAATCGACCGCGAGATTATTACCGACATCCATCAGAGCGGCCCTAAACAAGCGGTGGTCAGATCGATCATCAACTGCTGCCGTGAACTTGAGATTGCGGTGGTTGCTGAAGGCATAGAGCGGATAGAGGAGTGGTGCTGGCTCGAATCTGCGGGTATCAAACGTTTCCAGGGCTTTTTATTTGCCATGCCGAAAGTTAACGGCGTCGGTGACATACGCTGGCCTGGGGAAAAAGTGAAGCCTGATTTGCCTTAATGTACCGAGCGGTTTGCCTCCGGCAGCAGCGCAGGCGAGTAGACATTGCGTATTCCGCCTGGAGTATCCCTATTTTCTGAAGCTGAACCGGCCAATAGTTGCTGATGGCCGGTAAGCTCATGACTAACCGCAAGTCCTGCATATTCCCAATCTATAACAGACTGACCTTTGTTAATCATCGAGCCTGTCATGACTGATTTCATCTTCGTGGGTGCTTATCAACTGCGTGAGCGCTATTTGTTCCTGAAACTTGGTCAGAAGCAGTTCTGCGTCCGTCTTCAGAACGTCTTCAGATGATTCCAGTACTGAATTTATCGCTTTCGTTACGCTGCTAACTAATTCCGCGACGCCGCCTTCCTTGCCGATAGCGAGCATCAGCGCGCTAATGAGCAAAGACTGCGCCTCGACCTGGGCAGCAAGCTGCTTACTTTCGGCATCCATGGCGGAAATTTTAGCAATTATGCTGAGAATGACATTATTCATTGTATCCCTCAAATCAATAAGTTAGAGCGGGTTGTTGATGGCTATATTCGCTGTTGATAATCCGAATTAACCATAGAACATAAATATGCCAGAAAAAATATCGGTAGCGTTAGTCAGGTTTTGGACATCACCAAACTAAAGCATGAAAACGCGCCGGTCCCACTTCCATATTCCTCCAACGATCGCGCCCGACAGAGCGCAAAGGAGCATGAAGAGTGCGGTTGTTGAAAAGAAAGACGCCAGGCTTGAGGTCGTGTTTAGCCTGGCCGACCTCTGATGTTTCTTGCTTCAGCATCAACTCATACAGGCGACAGGAAAATGTGCGGATGTTTAACCGGCAGGACAAGCTCGTTGGCAAGAGCGGCTGGATCTGTCCAACGAGATACAGCATGGGCTGACGTCAGACCATGAATATGGCTCATGTTGTAATGAAATTAACTCGCTTTCACTCATCTAATGGCTCTGGCATAACATGCTGTATTCGATATAGATAATATGAAGATGAAGACTGCTTATGGAAGCCTGCGCCAGCCTGCAACCATCAGAAAGGACTGCAGTTTTTATCTCAGAACTTAGGATGCACATCTGCGATGAATCAACAATTTACCTTTACTATTAAACGCACTCTCTTTGATGAAAACTATAACCCCTCAGAAAATACGCGTATTACAACCAACTTTGCTAATTTAGCCAGAGGGGAAAATCGCCGGGAGAATCTGCGCAATACGTTAGCCATGATAAACAACCGTTTCAACAACCTGGCGCATTGGGATAATCCCAAAGGCGATCGCTACGCGGTTGAGCTGGAAATTATTTCAGCCGAAATGAAGTTCAACGCCACTGGCGATACCTTTCCGGTGATTGAAATATTGCAAACCAGCATTATTGATAAAAAGACCGATGAACGTATTGAGGGTATCGTTGGCAATAATTTCTCTTCGTACGTTCGCGACTACGACTTTAGCGTATGGCTGTTAGACCATAATAAAGGACGCGCAGGTTTTAGCCTTCCTGAAGGATTCGGCGATTTGCACGGCAACATATTTAAACATTTCGTCAATTCAGCGCAGTACAAGGCCAATTTCAAAAAATCACCGGTCATTTGCCTTAGCGTCTCCAGCAAAGACACCTATCACCAGACCGGAAATCAACATCCTGTCCTGGGGCTCGAATACCGGCCAGATGGGTCATCGTTGACTGAGCAATATTTTGGCAAAATGGGCCTGAAGGTTCGCTACTTTATGCCGAAAAACAGCGTTGCGCCCTTGGCCTTTTATTTCTCAGGGGATTTGCTGAGCGATTACACGAGCCTTGAGCTGATTAGCACCATCAGCACGATGGAGACGTTCCAGAAGATATACCGCCCGGAGATCTACAACGCCAACTCTGCCGCAGGACTCTGCTATCAGCCCGATCTGCATCATCAGGACCATTCATTAACCAAAATTGTTTACGATCGTGAAGAGCGCAGCCAGCTGGCGGTAGAGCAGGGGAAGTTTACCGAAGAGCACTTTATTAAACCGTATAAAAATATTCTGCAGCAATGGTCTGCTCATTACGCTCTTTAAGACATCGCATATATAAGGCTATCGATAATGACAAAATTATTACCCACTTCAACGGCTGGCAGCTTACCGAAACCGTCCTGGCTTGCAGAGCCTGAGAAACTGTGGTCCCCATGGAAACTTCAGAATGAAGAGTTAATTGCCGGGAAAAAAGACGCGCTGAGCCTGTCCTTATTCGACCAACTGCGCGCCGGCATCGACATCGTCAGCGATGGCGAGCAAACCCGTCAGCATTTTGTTACTACGTTTATTGAGCACCTCAGCGGCGTCGATTTTGAAAAACGCGAAGTCGTTAAAATCCGTAATCGCTACGATGCGAGCGTTCCGACCGTCGTGGGCGCCGTCGAGCGTCAAAAACCCGTTTTTGTCGAAGATGCGCGTTTTTTACGTCAGCTCACCAGCCAGCCGATTAAGTGGGCTCTGCCGGGTCCCATGACCATGATTGATACGCTCTATGACAATCACTACAAGAGCCGCGAAAAACTGGCCTGGGAGTTTGCGAAGATACTTAATCAGGAAGCCAGGGAACTGGAGGCCGCCGGCGTCGACATTATTCAGTTTGATGAGCCAGCCTTTAATGTGTTTTTTGATGAGGTCAATGATTGGGGCATCGCGGCATTAGAAAGAGCGATTGAAGGGCTTAAATGCGAAACCGCGGTCCATATCTGCTATGGATACGGCATCAAGGCCAATACCGACTGGAAAAAGACGTTGGGAACGGAGTGGCGCCAATATGAAGAAGCGTTCCCTAAGCTACAAACATCCAACATTGATATTATCTCACTGGAGTGCCATAACTCGCGGGTGCCTATGGATCTGCTCGAGCTGATTCGCGGTAAAAAAGTGATGGTTGGAGCCATCGACGTGGCGACCAATGCGATCGAAACGCCGGAGGAAGTCGCCGCGACTTTGCGTAAAGCGCTGCAGTTTGTGGATGCCGATAAGCTTTATCCTTCAACCAACTGCGGCATGGCGCCGCTATCGCGTCCGGTGGCGAGCGGCAAGCTCAATGCGCTAAGCGCCGGGGCGGAAATTATCCGCAGGGAGCTGCAGGCTAAATAGAACCCTGGCAAAGGGCTGGAAGCCTCGACGCAGCTGACAGATGTCCAGCGAATGGTATGTAAGGTATGCGAGATGCTTCTGGCTCAGATTTCATCATTCGCTGACCGGGCATAATCAGTACGTCGTGCCGGGCGCTACTTAAAATATTTATCGAGGGGATCGTGATGGCGGTATTTTCGGAAGAAAAACAGCCAGTAGACAAAACCCAGAATAGCGCCCAGCCCGGCCAACTGCAGATAAAGTATTTTACGTCGGGCAAGCAGGTCCATAAATGAATATGCGCCTTTCCACATATCAATAATGCCACCGTTTATCACCAGATCTGTAAACAGCGCAAGCGCCGGCAGGGCAACGGCGTACGCGGCCATAAGGTATAAAAGGGCCGCAAGCCTCATTTTGGTATTGATATGCATATTCTGCCTCCTTGCCCGTGATGACAAAGCATAACATAGCCTATCAACGATCAGCATTGAGTGGGCTGTTGAGGGATGTTCGGACGGAGTTTCTCCTGGTGACTGATACGATAAATTATCGTGCATAAGGTGGTTCATCGATGGGCAAGCCAAAAGCAGAACGCCCCCTGGTGCATTGGCAGCAGGGGGCGTTTACGGGTGGGGATTATCGTCGTTCATCAGTCATCCCATTTGTGGCTCAGGTATGCGGCAAGAAATCCAAAGAACAGAATGGTTCCCAGAACTGCCATAAATACATGCATATTTCCCAGCATGATTAACCTCCATTAGTTTTGCTATGCGCTATGTTGTCCTCATTGAACGGGTTTACGGTTGTTGGATACATCTTAACCCGACGAATCTAAACAAACGCTTAACAAATTGCCCGGCGTGACTATTATCCATGTGAATCACTCCCCTTTTTACTCGCCAGCGCGCTTTTCCTGTACTGCAACGGGCTAAGGGCAAACTGCTGGCGGAAGTGATGGCGCAGGGTGCTGGCGTTTGAGAAACCGCAAAGCTCGGCAATCTGCTCAACGCTCAGCCGGCTGTGGGTTAAGTGCTGCGTGGCGCGCTGAAGGCGCTCGTCAAGCAGCCAGCGGGCGGGGGTTTTGCCGGTGGCATCTTCGAAACGGCGTAAAAACGTGCGCTGCCCCATGCCGGCTCTTTCCGCCAGCGAGGCCACGGTGTGGCCAGCGGCGAGATTCTGGTGCAGGAAATCAAATAATTGCCCCAGCCGCTGGCTCTCCCGCGCTTTGGCCACCGGGCGAACAATCTGCTGCGCCTGCCCGCCGTCGCGATGGGGGGAAACCACTAACCGTCGGGCGACAAGATTCGCCGCTTCGACGCCGAAGTCCTCGCGCACCAGGTGCAAACATAAATCGATACCCGCGGCGCTGCCTGCGGAGGTCATGACGCCTTCGGCGCCGACGTACAGCACGTCATCGATCACCTCAATACGCGGAAACCGCGCCCGCAGCTGGTCGGTATAGCGCCAGTGGGTGGTCGCCTGGCGGCCGTTCAGCAGCCCGGCCGCGGCCAGAACGAAAACCCCGGAGCAGATAGAAATTATCCGGCAGCCTCGCGCATGGGCGGCGACCAGCGCCTCGCACAGCGCTGGCGGCACGGGGGAGTCAATACCGCGCCAGCCGGGCACCACGATGGTGTCCGCTTCGCCTAACAGCGCCATACCGCCATCGGTCATGAGCCGAATTCCGCCAGTTGCCCGCAGCTCACCGTCGTCGACGGCGGCCACGGCAAAGCGATACCATCGATCGCCCATCTCCGGGCGTGGCAGGCCGAAGATCTCTACGGCGACGCCAAATTCAAAGGTACACAGGCCATCGTAGGCGAGGGCAACAACCCGGTGGTGTGACAACGTCACGGATGGGATTGTCAGGATTTCAGCGTTTTCAGTCATGGTTCTCGGCAGATGTCGCGCAGGCGGTTAATTAAAGTAGTGGTATCACAGACAAGGAGAAGATGCCATGAGTGTTGTAACCGCTATTGCCCCCGCCAGTTCTACTGACGCCGCCGCCTGGTTTCGTCATAAGCTAAGCCTCGAGACCGACTGCGCCGATGTCTACAGCGCGATGCGCGAAGGAGAAGTGGATTTTGTTCTGCTGCACGTCGTCGGCAGTGAGGAAACCTTTGCCCGTCGTCATCTCCCGGGCGCCCTGCATTTACCGCACCGACAAATTGATGAAACCAGAATGGCGCAGTGGCCTGATGACACGCTGTTTGTGGTCTACTGCGCCGGGCCGCACTGCAACGGGGCGGACGTCGCCGCCATGAAGCTGGCTCTGCTGGGGCGCCCGGTAAAAATGATGCTCGGCGGCCTGACCGGCTGGGAAGATGAAGGGCTGCCTTTCGCAAAATGAATTTATTTCATGTGCCATGAAATATTGTCGTTTGCCGATGAATCCTCTGCATGCCAGTATCTGGACATATAGACATCCAGAAGTCTAAATATTCAAATAATGAACTATCACGGCGGGCAACTACCTTGCCTGCCGCTAAGGAGACACCATGCAACGTCATCAGGCCCCGTTCCGCGCAGATATCGTCGGCAGTTATTTACGTCCTGACGCCATCAAACAGGCCCGCCAGCAGCTGGCCGCAGGCGCTATTGACGCGCAGCAGCTGCGGCAGATAGAAAATGAGGCGATTCGCGATCTGGTGCAGCAGCAGTGCGAGTGCGGGCTGCACGTGGTGACCGACGGCGAGTTTCGCCGCGCGTGGTGGCACTTTGATTTTTTTGACGGTTTACAGGGCGTTGAGCGCTACGATTCAGAAAAAGGTATCCAGTTCAACGGGGTACAGACCAAAGCGCACGGGGTTCGCGTCACCGGTAAACTGGCCTTCGGCGATCACCCGATGCTGGAAGATTTTCGCTATCTGAAGAGCATCAGCGGCAGCGCGCAGCCGAAAATGACCATTCCCAGCCCGAGCGTGCTGCACTTCCGCGGCGGCCGGAAAGATATCGACGCGACGGTGTATCCGGATCTCGCCGACTATTTCGATGACCTGGCAACCACCTGGCGCGATGCCATTCGCGCCTTCTACGATGCGGGCTGCCGCTATTTACAGCTTGATGACACCGTCTGGGCCTACCTCTGCTCCGATGAGCAGCGACAGCAGGTTCGCGATCGCGGCGAAGATCCGGATGAACTGGCGCGCATCTATGCCCACGTTCTGAATAAGGCCCTGGAAGGGAAGCCGGAGGACCTGACCGTTGGCCTGCACGTGTGTCGCGGTAACTTCCGCTCGACCTGGATCGCCGAGGGCGGCTACGAGCCGGTAGCCGAGGTGCTGTTCGGCGGCGTTAACATCGACGCGTTTTTCCTCGAATATGATAACGACCGCTCCGGCGACTTCGCGCCGCTGCGCTATATTCGTCCCGGCCATCAGCAGGTGGTACTGGGGCTGATCACCACTAAAAACGGCGAGCTGGAAAACCCGGAAGGCGTGAAGGCTCGTTTGCGGGAAGCGGCGCAGTACGTCCCGCTGGCGCAAATTTGCCTCAGCCCGCAGTGCGGTTTTGCTTCCACCGAAGAGGGTAACTCTCTGACCGAAGCCCAGCAGTGGGATAAAGTCCGCCTGGTCACCGGCATCGCCGCACAGGTCTGGTAATATCTTCATAGCGCAGCGTTGCACTATTTTAAGGCAACGCGGCGCATCCCCCTTTATTTCTCCCGTATTCCGCCGCGCTTTCAGGCAATTTCTCAACCTGGCATCGTTTTTGCCTTATCACTTCCGGTTAGTCGTTAATTCATTTTTTGTTTTTGCGCTATTCAGGAGTGACACACATGCAGCGTCGTACATTATTAAAAGCTTTTGCTCTCTCCGCCTCTGTTATCAGCATGGGCTTCTCCCTGCAGGTTTATGCCGCCGACACCATTAAAGTTGGCATTATGCACTCGCTTTCCGGGACGATGGCGATTTCTGAAACCCCGCTGAAAGATGTTGCCCTGATGGCTATCGATGACATCAATGCCAAAGGCGGCGTGCTGGGTAAAAAACTGGAACCTGTCGTGGTGGACCCTGCGTCAAACTGGCCGCTGTTCGCCGAAAAAGCGCGGCAGTTGCTGACCCAGGATAAGGTGGCGGCGGTGTTCGGCTGCTGGACCTCCGTATCGCGTAAATCGGTTCTGCCGGTATTCGAAGAGCTGAACGGTCTGCTCTTCTATCCGGTACAGTACGAAGGCGAAGAGATGTCGCCGAACGTCTTCTACACCGGCGCGGCGCCAAACCAGCAGGCGATTCCGGCGGTGGAATACCTGCTGAGCGAAGACGGCGGCGGGGCGAAACGCTTCTTCCTGCTGGGTACCGACTACGTCTATCCGCGCACCACCAACAAAATTCTCCGCGCTTTCCTGCACGCCAAAGGCATCCAGGATAAAGACATCGAAGAGGTGTATACCCCGTTCGGCTATAGCGACTACCAGACGATCGTCGCCAATATCAAGAAGTTCTCCGCCGGCGGTAAAACGGCGGTGGTTTCTACCATCAACGGCGATTCCAACGTCCCGTTCTATAAAGAGCTGGCTAATCAGGGCCTGAAAGCGACGGACGTGCCGGTTGTGGCCTTCTCCGTGGGCGAGGAGGAGCTACGCGGGATTGATACTAAACCGCTGGTGGGCAACCTCGCGGCGTGGAACTACTTCGAGTCCGTCGATAACCCAACCAACAAACAGTTTGTTGCCGACTATCGCGCTTACGCCAAAGCCCATAAGCTGCCGAACGCCGATACCGTCGTAACCAATGATCCGATGGAAGCGACCTGGGTTGGCCTGCACATGTGGGCGCAGGCGGTGACCAAAGCGGGCACCACCGACGTGGACAAAGTGCGCGAAGCGATGGCCGGGCAAACCTTTAAGGCGCCGTCAGGCTTTACCCTGACCATGGATGCCACCAACCACCATCTGCATAAACCGGTGATGATCGGCGAAATCGAAAGCAACGGCCAGTTTAACGTGGTCTGGCAGACCGAAGAACCGGTACGCGCCCAGCCGTGGAGCCCGTGGATTGCCGGTAATGACAAAAAGCCCGATCACCCGGTGAAAACCGCCAGCAACTAAGCGCCAGACCCCGGCGCTGCGCCGGGGTGATTGACTCAGTCCTCCGGGCCCAAAGCCCGGAATTCCCCGAAAAGGAGAACGACCATGAACGCATTGCGCCTCATGTGTTACTTCGCGCTGCTCATGGTGTTGCTACCGTGGCGGGCGCAGGCAGCGGACGCCGACGATTTTGTGGCGGCCAATCGTAGCCAGCAGGCTCAGCTGCTTGAACGGTGGGCCGCCGCGCCCGAAGCCTCGCGTTTACCGCTGCTGCGGGCGCTGAAAAGTGAAACATTACAATCCGATAGCGGCAGTCATGCGTTCAGCAAACAGGGCGACAGCCTGCTGGCGCTGGGCGCGGTTCCGGCGCCCGTCGGCCCAACAAAACCGGTACGCCTGACCAACCGCCTGCGTAACCTGGCGGCAGGCGCGCTGGCGACACATCTCCTGGTCAGTGACAACGTCACGGAAAGGGCCGCGGCGGCGAAAACCCTGCAGCGCGAAGCGACGCCAGAGATGGCGGGGCTGCTACAGCAGCGTCTGACGGCGGAAACCGACGGCGCGGTGAAGTCGCAGCTGGAAATTGCGCTGGCCCGTTTACAGCTTGTCAGTCCTCAGCCCGCACAGCGGCTGGCGGCCATCGCTCTGCTCGGCCACTCCGGTGACCCGGAAACCCAGGCGCTGCTGACGCCGTATACCGATGCCCGGTATGAGCCGGACCCGGCGATTCGTGCGGCGGCCCAGGAGAGCCTGAGTAAAATCCAGCACCGCCTGCTGCTGGGCGATCTTCTCGGCCAGGCTTTTATGGGCCTCTCCCTCGGTTCGGTCCTGCTGCTCGCCGCGCTCGGTCTGGCCATCACCTACGGTCTGCTCGGGGTGATCAATATGGCCCACGGCGAGATGCTAATGATTGGCGCCTACAGCTGCTGGCTGGTTCAGCAGGCGCTGGCGCAGCTGGCGCCGCAGTGGCTGGCCTTCTATCCGCTGATTGCGCTGCCGGTGGCATTCCTGATCACCGGCGGTATCGGTATGGCGCTGGAACGCACCGTGATCCGTCATCTGTACGGGCGCCCGCTTGAGACGCTGCTCGCCACTTGGGGGATCAGCCTGATGCTGATCCAGCTGGTACGGATGCTGTTTGGCGCGCAGAACGTTGAAGTGGCTAACCCGGCGTGGCTCTCCGGCGGCGTGCAGGTTCTGCCGAATCTCATTCTGCCGTGGAACCGTCTGGCGGTGCTGGCTTTTGTGCTGCTGGTGCTGCTTTTTACCTGGCTGACGCTGAACAAGACCCGGCTAGGGATGAACGTGCGGGCGGTGACACAAAACCGCGCGATGGCGGCCTGCTGCGGCGTGCCCACCGGACGCGTCGATATGCTGGCGTTTGGCCTCGGTTCGGGGATCGCGGGGCTGGGCGGCGTCGCGCTGTCGCAGCTCGGTAACGTCGGGCCCGAGCTGGGCCAGGGCTACATTATCGACTCCTTCCTCGTGGTGGTGCTCGGCGGCGTTGGTCAGCTGGCGGGCAGCGTGGCGGCGGCGTTTGGTCTTGGCATCTTTAACAAAATCCTCGAACCGCAGATGGGGGCCGTGCTGGGCAAAATCCTGATCCTGGTACTGATTATTCTGTTTATCCAGAAACGTCCCCAGGGACTGTTCGCCCTCAAAGGGAGGGTTATTGACTAATGAGCCAACCTATTACCTTAACGCTGGCGCGTAAAGCGCCGCGCCCGCTACGCTGGCTCGGCGTTGTGCTACTGCTGGGCCTGCTGAGTATGCCGTTTCTGGCGCTGCTGCCCGCCTCGCATCCGCTGGCGGTCTCCACCTGGCTGTTGACGCTCACCGGCAAGATCCTCTGCTACGCCATTGTCGCCGTGGCGCTGGATTTGGTCTGGGGCTATGCCGGGATGCTCTCGCTCGGCCACGGGATCTTTTTTGCTCTCGGCGGCTACGCCATGGGCATGTATCTGATGCGCCAGGCGGCGGGCGACGGATTGCCGGCCTTTATGTCGTTTTTGTCGTGGAGCGAGCTGCCGTGGTTCTGGTGGGGCACCCAGCATTTCGCCTGGGCTATGCTGCTGGTGGTGCTGGTGCCCGGCCTGCTGGCGCTGGTTTTCGGCTGGTTTGCCTTCCGCTCGAAAATCAAAGGCGTCTATTTTTCGATTATGACCCAGGCGCTCACCTACGCCGGGATGCTGCTGTTTTTCCGTAACGAAACCGGCTTTGGCGGTAACAACGGTTTTACCGGCTTTACCACGCTGCTCGGTTTCTCCGTCACCGCCATCAGCACGCGGGCGGCGCTGTTTATGGCCACGGTACTGCTGCTGTTGCTCACCCTGTGGATTGGCTATTTGCTGGCGCAAAGCAAGTTTGGCCGCGTGCTGACGGCGGTGCGCGATGCTGAAAACCGCCTGATGTTCTGCGGCTACGACCCGCGCGGCTTTAAGCTGCTGGTATGGACTCTTTCAGCCGTACTGTGCGGCCTGGCGGGGGCGCTGTACGTGCCGCAGGTCGGGATCATCAACCCCAGCGAAATGTCGCCGACCAACTCTATCGAAGCGGCCATCTGGGTGGCGCTTGGCGGTCGCGGAACCTTAATCGGCCCGGTGCTCGGCGCGGGGCTTGTCAACGGCGCGAAAAGCTACTTTACCGTGGCGATGCCGGAGTACTGGCAGCTCTTTCTGGGGCTGATTTTTATTATCGTGACGCTGTTTTTACCGCGCGGCGTTATCGGCCTGCTGCGTAAAGGAGATCGCTGATGCCATTGGATGAAGAGCTGTTTACCCGCCAGCTGCCGACGGACCGCTTTCGCGAGCAGACCGATCCGGTACTGCAGCTGGAAGAGATTAACGTCAACTTTGACGGTTTTCAGGCGCTGACCAACCTGTCGCTGCAGATTGGCGTGGGCGAGTTACGCTGCGTAATTGGGCCGAACGGCGCCGGTAAAACCACCCTGATGGACGTCATCACCGGCAAAACCCGGCCGCAGAGCGGCAGGGCGCTTTACGATCAGTCGGTGGACTTAACAACCCTCGATCCCATCGCCATCGCCCGCCAGGGCATCGGACGCAAGTTTCAGAAACCGACGGTCTTTGAGGCGCTAACGGTGGCAGAGAATCTCGAACTGGCAATGAAAGGTGATAAATCGGTGTGGGCCAGCCTGCGGGCGCGCCTGAACAGCGAGCAGGCCGACCGAATCAGCGAAACCCTGCGCCTGCTGCGGCTGGAGGGCGAACGCTATCTTCCGGCGGGGCTGCTGTCTCACGGGCAAAAGCAGTTTCTGGAAATCGGCATGCTGCTGGTGCAGGAGCCGCATCTGCTGCTGCTGGATGAACCCGCCGCCGGGATGACCGATGCGGAGACAGAATATACCGCCGAGCTGTTCCGAACCCTTGCCGGGCAGCATTCGCTGATGGTGGTCGAGCATGATATGGGCTTTGTCGAGACCATCGCCGACAGGGTGACGGTGCTGCATCAGGGACAGGTGCTGGCGGAAGGGTCGCTGCGTGAAGTGCAGGCCAACGAACAGGTGATTGAAGTTTATCTCGGACGCTAAGGAGCGCGGATGTTACAGGTTAATCAACTACATCAATATTATGGCGGCAGCCATATCCTGCGTGGAGTGGATTTTGCCGCTCGCCAGGGCGAGATCACCTGCCTGCTCGGGCGCAACGGGGTGGGAAAAACCACCTTGCTGAAGTGCCTGATGGGGCTTATCCCGGCGCGCAGCGGCGAGGTGCTGTGGCAGGAGAGGAATATCACCCACCGTAAACCGCACCAGCGGGTGCAGTCGGGGATCGCCTACGTGCCCCAGGGGCGGGAGATTTTTCCGCGCCTGACGGTCGAGGAGAACCTGCTGATGGGGCTGTCCCGCTTTCCCGCCCGCGACGCGCGCGCGGTGCCGGAAGAGATTTATCAGCTGTTTCCGGTGCTGAAAACCATGAAGCAGCGGCGCGGGGGCGATCTTTCCGGCGGGCAACAGCAGCAGCTGGCCATTGGCCGCGCGCTGGCCAGCCGTCCGCAGCTGTTGATTCTTGATGAACCGACGGAGGGCATTCAGCCGTCGGTGATTAAGGAGATTGGCGAGGTGATTCGCCAGCTGGCGAACCGCGGGGATATGGCGATTCTGCTGGTAGAGCAGTTCTATGATTTCGCCGCCGGTCTGGCAGATCGCTATCTGGTGATGTCGCGCGGCGCAATTATTCAACAAGGTTACGGCGGCGATATGGAAGCCGAAGGCGTCCGCGGGATGGTCACCATTTAACTCGCCCCGGATGGCGGCCTCCCCCCGGCTCGCGCTGCGCTTAGCCGGGCTACAGGTATACAGCAGTCTGCTGGCCCGTAGCCCGGGCAAGGCGCTTGCGCCGCCCCCGGGAAAAGCGCGCAGAGGGCTATTTGCGCAGCAGCCGCTGCAGGCGCGCCTGACGCCAGCGATTAATCCATTCGCCAAAAACAAACAGGCGCAACCCTTTAACCACCAGCAGCGCTCCCCAGACGATCGCCACCCATGCGGACCAGTAGCTCTCTGCGCCGCTCAGCCAGTTCAGCAGCGCCAGCAGAACGCAAACGACGACGGCCACCGTCAATGAACGGTAAAAACGGCTCTCGCGTTCGACACGCGCTTTGGCTTCCTCAATACGTAAATCCAGCGACGCTTCGTGGCCCGCCGGCGATTCGCCGCTAATCTCGGCGACGTTAACTTCAAATACCGCCGCAAGCGCGCTGAGCGTCTCGAGGCCGGGACGGTCGCCGTTCTCGATGCGCTGAATGGTGCGCACGCTGACGCCGGCCAGTTCGGCAAGCTGCTCCTGCGACCAGGCGCGCTGCAAACGTAATTGTTTAACCTGATGACTACTGTTCATTGTTTCTATCTCCGGGTGAAAACCTGAGATGGAGTATCATCGAGCGGGCTGTCGGGAACCACGATCGAAACCCGACAGGGACGCGACAGCAACCTGACAGCCGCACGGCGCCTGGTATCAGGCGCGGGCGACCGCGCTACCGTTCCACGGACGAACGTTCATGCCGCGGAAAATCATCAGCCATGCGGCGATAATCGCCAGCATCAATATTACAAACAGCGACCAGTGCGGCAGATGGGTCAGAATCGTCCCGGTCAGCATCGGGTTAAACGCCGCCCCCAGCCAGCCCAGCGACTGGGCGGAAAAGTAGCTGGCCTTCATGCCCGGCGGCGCAATGTTATCGATCAGCATATATTCCCCCGGCGCGTAGATAACCTCTCCGAGCGTAAAAATGGCGGCGGAGACGCCCCACAGCAGCAGGCTGTTATCGGAAATAACAAAACCGCCCAGCCCGAGCACAAAACAGACCGTCCCAAAGGTCATCAGCGGGCGAATATTGCGGGCGGTAAGGCGACGACCAACCGCATACTGCAGCGCCACCACCACGGCCGCGTTAACCGGCAGTACCACCGCAACCACTTTTTCGGCAAAATCGCTGTCCGCTACCACCAGCACATACTGGGAAATGCAGGAAGCGAAAGAGCCGCCGACAAAGGAGGCCAGCAGGCCGGAAAGGGTAAACCACAGCAGAGCGCGATCGCGCAGCAGCACCGACGGCGACCACTGGACCGCGTTATCCTGGGCAATCGCGGCGCTGGTGCGCTGCACAAACAGCTGAATAAATACCAGCGGAAGGGCGGCGCAGCCGGCCGCCAGCCAGAACGGCAGGTTAATACTGTGCATGACCAGCAGAGTGCCGATAGGCGGCCCAACGGTCCAGCCAATATTGAGAAAGGTGTAGTTAAGTGAAAAAATCTGCGCCTTCTTTGCCGGCGAGAGTACGTCGGCGAACCACGCTTTCAGCACGGTTGAGAAGACGGAGTAGGCGCAGTTAATCAGTGCGAAGAAAAACACCACTAGCGAGACGCTATTGACCAGAGGAATAGCGATAAAGCCGCCAATAAACGCCAGCACGGCGAGCGTCATATAGCGCTTTTTGTCGAACTTATCGGCGAGAATGCCAAAACCCATGCTGAACAGCACCCCGACGATCAGCGCGCTCGACAGCGCATAGCCGATTTTATCTACCTCGAGCTGGTACTGGCGGGTGAGGTAGATCGTCATAAAAGGTAACGTTGCGCCGCGGCCAATGGTTAACAGCAACGACGAAGCCAGCAGCGCTGCGGTTGAGCGCCTGAGAGTCGGTATCATTTTTTCCTTGCCTGATGTGATGTTATTTTTGTTGTCACGATCACAAATAGCACGCTAACCGGGGCTTGTATAGTTCCTGGCGGTGATAAAAAGCACGCCAGCGCCCTACCGAAAATAATGATCTAGGCGGCGGACGAATTATTCTGTAGTTTGATTTTGTTCACAAAAATTCCAATAACAACCGAGGCGGGTATGACGCGTAAAGACGGGCTGCTGGCATTGCTGGTGGTGGTGGTATGGGGGCTGAATTTCGTGGTGATCAAGGTGGGGCTGCATAATATGCCGCCGCTGATGCTCGCCGGACTGCGCTTTTTGCTGGTGGCTTTCCCGGCGCTGCTCTTCGTCGCGCGGCCAAAAATTCCGCTGAGCCTGCTGCTGGGCTACGGCCTGACGATTAGCTTCGGTCAGTTTGCGTTTTTGTTCTGCGCGATTAGCCTCGGCATGCCTGCCGGACTGGCATCGCTGGTGCTGCAGGCGCAGGCCTTTTTCACCATCATTCTCGGAGCGTTTATCTTCGGCGAACGTTTGCAGGGGAAAGAGCTGGCGGGGATCGCGCTGGCGATTTTCGGCGTACTGGTGCTGGCCGAAGCCAGCCTCGGCGGCCAGCATGTCCCACTGGTGGGCTTTATGCTGACGCTGGCCGCGGCGCTGAGCTGGGCCTGCGGCAATATCTTCAACAAAAAAATTATGTCGCATGCGAGCCGGCCGCCGATTATGTCTTTGGTGGTATGGAGCGCGCTGATCCCGGTGCTGCCGTTTATGCTGGCGTCGTGGATCCTCGACGGACCGCAGGTCATGGCGGAAAGCCTGCTGCATATCGACCTGCTGACGATCCTGTCGCTGCTCTATCTGGCGTTTATTGCCACTATCGTCGGCTATGGTATTTGGGGGGCGCTGCTCGGCCGCTATGAAACCTGGCGCGTGGCGCCGCTGTCGCTGCTGGTTCCGGTAGTCGGGATGGCCAGCGCGGCCCTATTGCTCGGCGAGACGCTGAATAGCCTGCAGCTGCTGGGTGCGGTACTGATTATGGCCGGGCTGTATATCAACGTATTTGGCCTGCGGATCGTGCGTCCGGGCATAGCGCGGGGATAAAAAAAAGCCCCGGTCACGGGGCTAAAGGGATTTTACAGGCTTTGCTGGTTGTAATAAGGCACGCCCAGTTCATCTGATTTATCACTGCCAGAAGCCATGTGATTGAAATCAAAAGGCGAATCATTATGTTCGGAAGGAATAATCATCGCATCCCGGTTGTTGTGGCGAACTGGGGTGCTGGTTTGCTCCGCATAACTTTGGCTCGAGACCAGCGCCAATAGCACGATGGCGGCGGAAGCGAATAGTTTCATGATTTCCTCAATACGTCTTTTTGCAGGCGGTTAACAACAGTTATTTAATGGGAGCAGGTAGCGCGACTCGCCGGGCACGTTGGTAATACGATACTGATGCGGCGGAACATCGAAATAGTTCTTAAAAGTTCGCGTCAGCGTTTGCTGCGATTCAAAGCCATAGCGTTCGGCCAGGTATAAGATAGGCTCGTTGCTCTGCTTCAGCTTCTGCGCGATCTCGGTCAGCTTACGGCTGCGGATATACTGTCCCAGCGAGTGACCGGTCTCTTTCTTGAACATTCTTTGCAGGTGCCACTTGGAGTAACCTGAGCGCTCTGAAACCTTCTCCAGCGACAGGGGCGATTCCAGGTTATCCTCGATCCACGACAAAATACTATGGATAGTGATGGCGTCGTTATTGCGTCTGGACATCATCTTACCTCTTCTTATTACGACAGAACTTTTTTGAGTAAACACTCAAGAGTGGCCACTTCATCCGTCGACAGATTTTTTGTTAGTTCCTGGTGCAATTTCTGACCCACAACCTGATGACATTGCTCACAAAGGGCTGCGCCGTCTGGCGTTAACTGTACCAGCACGCCACGCTTGTCAGTCGGGTTGGGTAACCGTTCAATCCAGCCTTTACAGACCAGGCGGTCGAGCATGCGCGTCATTGCGCCTGGGTCGACCGAAAGCACGGTTTTCAGCTCAACGGGGGTAATACACACTTCGCAACGAATGGAACAGAGCACCCGGAACTGGGTGGAAGTAATATCCATCGGCGAGAGATAGTCGTTGAGCAGGCGATCTTTTTTCTGGTTAACCATCTGGATCAAGCGGCCAAGAGGGATCATTTCGTTAAACAGGTCGCTTGTACTTTTCACAATGGTTGCCCAGGCAATGACTTAGTTGCGGGAGATATTATTGCCTAGGCAAATATAAGTCAACCTGATGAATTAGCCGATGCCACGATTTGCTAAAACGAATTGTTGTGAGGCAGGTCACTCTATCCCACGTTGTTCTCTTATGATTTGAAGGAAGGGTGAATGCGTCCTGAGGAGAACGGGTACAATCTGGCAACAGACGATATACTCAGCACGCGTCATTTTTTTGATAATCCAATATTGACAGGACCTTAATTCACTATGATGGATCTTTTTAAAGCGATAGGCCTGGGACTGGTAGTGATTCTACCGCTGGCGAACCCGCTGACTACCGTGGCGCTGTTCCTTGGCCTGGCCGGGAATATGAACAACGCCGAGCGTAACCGTCAGTCGCTGATGGCCTCGGTTTATGTGTTCGCCATCCTGATGGTCGCCTGGTATGCCGGCCAGGTGGTGATGAACACCTTCGGAATATCGATTCCCGGTCTGCGTATTGCCGGCGGCCTGATCGTCGCCTTTATTGGCTTCCGCATGCTCTTTCCCCAGCAAAAAGCCCATGATTCGATGGAAGCTAAGCTGAAATCGGAAGAGCTCGAGGATGAACCGACGGCGAATATCGCGTTCGTTCCGCTGGCGATGCCAAGCACCGCAGGGCCGGGGACAATCGCGATGATTATCAGCTCAGCGTCTACGGTAAAGCACGGGGCGAGCTTCCCGGACTGGGTTGTGCTGGTCGCGCCGCCGATTATTTTTGCCCTGGTCGGGATTATCCTGTGGGGCTGTCTCCGCAGCTCCGGGGCAATCATGCGTCTGGTCGGGAAGGGCGGCATTGAGGCGATTTCCCGCCTGATGGGCTTCCTGCTGGTCTGTATGGGCGTGCAGTTTATTATTAACGGCGTGCTGGAGATTATTTCCACTTATCACGCCTGACGGTCATCGCCGTCCTGATATCAGACGTAAAAAAACCTGCCGATCTCACGACCGGCAGGTTTTTTTTGCAGCACGATCAGGAGTGATGCGGCTGCTGATCTTCCAGCGATACCGGCCAGCGGCGGAAAATCATCACCGCCCACACTAACGCGACGACCGCAGGGATCGCCCCAACATAGCCAATGGACGCCATTGACAGATGGGTACTGACCTGGCTGCCCACCAGCGCGCCCGCGCCGATGCCGATATTAAAGATCCCCGAAAATAACGACATTGCCACGTCGGTCGCGTCCGGCGCCAGCGCCAGCACTTTGACCTGCATACCGAGACCGATAATCATGATCGCCATGCCCCAGAAGACGCTCAGCAGCATCAGGTGGTTGGCGTTGTGCGAGGCGGGCAGCAGCAGCAGCAGGCACGCCAGCAGCAGGCCAATCGCCGCGTTAATTAACCCGGACGCATGCAGGTTGCCGAGCTTACCAAAGAGGATGCTGCCGACGATGCCCGCGCCGCCCAGGGTCAACAGCAGCACGGTAGCGAAGTTGCCGCTCAGGCCGGCGACCGTCTGAACGAACGGTTCAATGTAGCTGTAGGCGGTATAGTGCGCGGTCACCACAATCACCGTCAGCAAATAGATGCTCAGCAGCGCAGGGCGACGGAACAGCACCGGCAGGCTTTTCAGCGACCCTGAGTGCTCGCTCGGCAGCTTAGGCAGCAGCTTGATCAGGCAAACCATGGTAACCAGCGCGCCGAGGCCGATGACCAGGAACGTGGTGCGCCAGCCAAAGTATTGCCCGACGATACGGCCAATCGGGATACCGAAGACCATTGCCAGCGCGGTACCGGTGGCAATCAGGCTCAGCGCCTGCGCGCGTTTACCCGCAGGCGCCATTCGTATAGCCAGCGCCGAGGTGATCGACCAGAACACCGCGTGGGCAAAGGCGATACCGATACGGCTGATCACCAGCACGTTGAAGTTCCAGGCCAGGAACGACAGCACGTGGCTGGCGATAAACAGGATAAACAGGCCAACCAGCAGGCGGCGGCGCTCCATCTTGCTGGTCAGCAGCATAAAGGGCAGCGACATCAGGGCGACAACCCAGGCGTAGATCGTCAGCATAATCCCAACCTGCGCCGTTTCCATGCCAAAGCTGTCGGCGATATCCGACAGCAGGCCCACGGGCGCAAATTCGGTGGTATTAAAGATAAATGCCGCAATCGCAAGCGTGACTACGCGCAGCCACGCGACCTTGCGTGAAACCGTATTTGTCATCATAAGTTCAGGGCTGGTTACAAAGAGGAAAGAAGTGGAACGATCTTAAAACGATTGCTGCTGAAAATACAACCATTTTGTGATCTACATCTCATTTTCGCTTCAGCCAGATTTTCGCCACTAACGGATTAATTTTTCTATTAAACGTGTGGATTTCTCACGTTTATGTCATGTTATCGATAAGTAAAAAAAACAGAGGGACTGAACAATGCAGGAAATTAGCTTTTATCTGGTGGATGCCTTCAGCGATCGGAGCTTTGGCGGCAACGCGGCGGCCGTTTGCCCGCTGACCGAATGGCTGCCGGACGAAACGCTGTTGAAAATGGCGCAGCAGCACAATCAGTCGGAGACCGCGTTTTTTGTGCGTACGGATGAGGGGTATGAGCTGCGTTGGTTTACGACGCTGTACGAAATCAACCTCTGCGGCCACGCGACCCTGGCGGCCTCGCACGTCATTTTTGAATATTTTGACCACCCCTCATCGACAATCGTTTTTAGTACCCGCTTTGTCGGCGAGCTTCGCGTCACGCGCAGCGGCGACTGGCTGACGCTGGATTTCCCGGCCTGGGCGACGACCGCCGTTGAGCAGCCGCCTGCGGAGCTGCTGGCCGGGCTGGGGCTGAGCGACGCGGTGGAAGTCCGCGTGGCGCGTGATTACCTGGTGGTTTTAGCCGACCGCCAGCAGGTGGAGGCGGTGCGTCCGGATATGCAGCTGCTTGAGCGCCTCGGCAAAATGATCTGTATCAGCGCCCCGGACGAAGAGTATGACTTTGTCAGCCGTTTCTTCTGTCCGGGCGAGTCGGTGGCGGAAGACCCGGTCACCGGCTCGACGCACAGTATGCTGATTCCCTACTGGGGCGAGAAGCTCGGCAAAACGGACATGCAGGCGCGGCAGGTGTCGGCCCGCGGCGGCGACCTGCGCTGCCAGTGGCGGGGCGACCGGGTTCTGATCGGCGGTCAGGCGACCACCTACTTAATCGGCACGATTACGCTTCGCTAAGGAGGGACGGTGACGGAAATTCCTTTTTATCTGGTGGCGGCGTTCAGCGACCAGCCTTTCGCCGGCAACCCGGCTGCGGTATGCCTGCTTAAAAAGTGGCTGCCGGATGAGCTGCTGCTCAAAATGGCGCAGCAGCACAACCAGTCGGAAACCGCGTTTGTGGTACCTGAGAGCGATGGTTTTGCGCTGCGCTGGTTTACCACCCGCAATGAGGTCAACCTCTGTGGCCACGCCACGCTTGCCAGCGCGCACGTGATATTTCATCACCTGGATTATCCTGACGCGGTCATTCACTTCGCGACCGCTTCCGGTCGGCTGACCGTGAGCCACGAGGGCGACTGGCTAACCCTGGATTTCCCGGCGGGAGAAACGGAAGAGCGCGAGCCGCCCGCGGAGATGCTCTCCGCGCTGGGGGTTGAGCGCTACCTGCATGCCCGCAAGGGGCGCGCATGGCTTATCGAACTGGCCTCTCGTGAGCAGGTCGAAGCCCTGCGGCCGAATATTGCTGCGATGACGCCCGGCGAACATAAAGTGACCGTGACCGCCGCGGGCAGCGGCGAATATGACTTCGTTAGCCGCTTTTTCTCACCCGGTGAAGCGGTGTGGGAAGATCCGGTAACCGGTTCGGCGCATACTATGCTGATCCCCTACTGGAGCGCAAAGCGGGGTAAAACTCAGCTGCTGGCGCGCCAGGTTTCCGCGCGCGGCGGCGATATGCGCTGCGAGCTGAAAGGAAAACGCGTATTGATGAGTGGCCAGGCGGTGACCTATTTAAATGGCGTCATCACGCTACGCTAACTCACCCGTCATCATAAGATGGGATCGGCAGCAGACCCGCCGATCCCGAATCCGAGTGGGTTACCCGGCAAACTTATCCTGCGCGCTATTCCTGCGTAACCTGCAGGAAAAATAGGCCATCACGGTAGACGGGCGATACTGGCTTTAATCACTTCGATAGAGTGGCGGAATTTCTCCGCTTCATCATCGGCCAGCTGCAGCTCAATAATCTGCTGCACGCCGCTTTGCGTCAGCACCGCGGGAACGCCAGCCGCCGCGCCGGTTACGCCATATTCCCCGTCAAGAATGCACGACACCGCCAGCGCGCGATGGCTGCCGGTGAAAATATTGCGGCAGATTTCGGCGATGGTTCCGGCGACGCCGTACTCCGTGCAGCCTTTGCCGGCGTAAATCTCAAACCCCAGCTTGCGCACCTTTTCGGCAATCAGCTCCCGGTCGAGAGCCTGGCCGGTATGTTTTTGGTAAACATCGGCGATGGCGGAGCCGTAAACCGCCGAGTGTGACCACACCGGAAACTGGGTATCGCCATGCTCGCCAAGAATAAAGGCGTCGATGCTTTGCGCGCCGATATCCAGCGCCTGGGCCAGTACCCGGCGTAAGCGCGTCGTGTCCAGCCAGACGCCGGTACCCAGCACCTGGCCGCGCGGCAGTCCCGAAAGCTGCCACACCTGCCAGGTGATGATGTCGCAGGGGTTGGTGGCAACCAAAAAGATGCCGTTGAAGCCGCCGCGCATCATCTGCGGGACGATACTTTTGACGATTTTTGCCGTGTTGGTCAGTTCGTCCAGCCGGGTTTGACCCGGCTTGAGCGCGCCGCCGGAAACGGTGATAACCGCGATATCGACATCGGCGCAGTCGCTGGCTTCCCGGGTGGAAATGGTCATCATGCCCGGCATGTAGGCGGCCGCGTCGCTCAGGTCCTGAGCGTGCGCCTCGGCGCGTGAGGTATTGAGATCGACAAGGATCAGCTCCTCGCAAATATTCTGGTTTAACAGGGCGTAGGCCGCTGAGGCGCCGACGTTTCCGGCCCCGATAATCATCACCTTGCGCGCTTTGGTATTCATCGTATTTTCCTGATAAAAGACGTTATGTCGCAAAATTACTGCCTCTCAAGGGGGGAGCGCAAGTCGGGTCAGAAGCTATAAGTTAATGCTATGGCGGCTCCGCGGACGCCCCGCGCTACAGTACGCTCAAAAAAGGAGCTTCTTTATGTACACTATCGCCGCGACCCCGCTAAATCACCCGGATCTGACCGCCTTAATTGCCGAGCTGGACGCATACCAGCAGACGCTCTACCCGGCGGAAAGCAATCATCTTATCGACCTGAGCGCGCTACCGGCGGCGTCGGTCATCGCGCTCATTATCCGCGATGGGCAGCACCGGGCCGTCGGCTGTGGGGCCATCGTGCTCGGTGAAGAGGGGATTGGCGAGATGAAAAGGGTGTTTATTCATCCGACCCATCGCGGCCAGCAGCTGGGGGAAAAACTGCTGGAGGCGCTGGAGAAAGAGGCGATAAATCGCGAATGCCATACCGTACGCCTGGAAACGGGTATCCATCAGCACGCCGCCGTCGCGTTATACACGCGCAATGGCTACCAGACCCGCAGCGCCTTTGCGCCGTATCAGCCGGATCCGTTAAGCATTTTTATGGAGAAGCTGCTGCTTGTCGATCTTCGTTCAGCAGCGCTATAAACGCCTCGAGCTGGCGAGTTTTCGCCCCGCGCCGCCAGACGAGCCAGGTCGTCAGCCAGCGCCACTCTTCGGCCAGCGGCCAGGCGGATACCTGCTGATGGCCCGGCATACTCTCCAGCATGCTGCGCGGCATCAGCGCCAGTCCGGCGCCGGCAATGACGCAGGCCAGCATCCCGTGGTAGGACTCCATCTCATGGATCCGCCCCGGGGTGGCGCGATCGGCGTGGAACCAGCTCTCAAAATGACGGCGATAGGAGCAGTTGGCGCGAAACGCGTAGACGCTGGCGCCGTTCACTTCGCTGGCGCGGGCGATGGGCGGGTGGCCAAAGGGCGCGACGATCATCATCTCTTCCGGGAACACCGGTAACCCCTCCAGCCCCGGGTGCACCAGCGGACCGTCAACGAACGCCGCGCTCAGATTTCCCTCAAGTACGCCGTCGATCATGGTGCCGGAAGGACCGGTGGAGAGGGCGAGGTGAATCTTGGGATAGCGCTGATTAAAGTGCGCCAGGGTAGGGGAAATGCGCACGGCGGCGGTACTCTCCAGCGAGCCGAGCGAAAACAGCCCCTGAGGTTCATCTCCGGCGACCACCATCCTCGCTTCATCAACAAGGGCGAGGATTTGCTGGCTATAGCGTAAAAAGCTGTGCCCGGCGGGGGATAACCGCAGCCGCTGATTTTCGCGAATAAACAGTTCGACGCCGAGATCCGCCTCCAGCTGGCGGATGCGTGTGGTCAGGTTTGACGGCACGCGATGCACCTTCTGCGCGGCCTGGGTAATGCTGCCGGTGCTGGCGACGGCGTTGAACATCTCAAGCTGGGTCAGATCCATAGTGTTCTTCTTTTGTGAATGGGTTGCTTAATATTATTCATTTTTAATGAAAGGAAGGGTAAGCCAGAATAAGGTCACTTCGCAATCAACACAGAGAGAAAAACGATGAATTTATCTGCTACTCATGCGCTTTCCGTGAGTCCGACCACCGGTGAAACGCTGTCGTCTCTGCCCTGGGCCAGCGAACAGCAGGTCGATGCGGCCATTGCCCTTGCGGAACAGGGGTATCGTCAGTGGCGCAACGTCAGCGTGGCGGAGCGCGCGGCGACGCTGCGTAACGTCGGTAGCGCGATGCGCGCCCGTGGCGAAGCGCTGGCGCAAATGATTAGCCGCGAAATGGGTAAACCGATTGTCCAGGCGCGCGGCGAAGTGGCTAAATCCGCCAATCTTTGTGACTGGTATGCTGAACACGGCCCGGCGATGCTCAATACCGAGGCGACGCTGGTTGAAGACAATAAAGCGGTGATTGAGTACCGCCCGATGGGGGCTATCCTTGCTGTCATGCCGTGGAACTTCCCGGTGTGGCAGGTGCTGCGCGGCGCGGTGCCCATTCTGCTGGCGGGCAACAGCTATCTGCTTAAGCATGCGCCAAACGTGCTGGGCAGCGCGGCGATGATCGGCGAAATTTTTGCCGCTGCGGGCGTGCCGGACGGCGTCTTTGGCTGGGTGAACGCCACCAACGATGGCGTTTCGCAAATGATTAACGATCCGCGCATCGCCGCGGTGACCGTCACCGGCAGCGTGCGCGCCGGGAAGGCCATTGGCGCACAGGCCGGCGCGGCGTTGAAAAAATGCGTGCTGGAGCTGGGCGGCTCCGATCCCTTTATCGTGCTTAACGATGCCGACCTTGACGAGGCGGTGAAAGCGGCGGTGATAGGTCGCTACCAGAATACCGGGCAGGTCTGCGCCGCGGCGAAGCGTTTTATCGTCGAAGCGGGCATCGCCGAGGCCTTTACGCAGAAATTTGTCGCCGCCGCTGCCGCGCTGAAAATGGGCGACCCGCGCGATGAGCAGAACTATATTGGGCCGATGGCGCGGTTCGATCTGCGCGATGAGCTGCACGAGCAGGTGCGCGCGACCCTAAAAGAGGGGGCGACCCTGCTGCTGGGGGCGGAAAAAATCGAAGGCGCCGGCAACTACTACGCGCCGACGGTGCTCGGAAACGTTACCGCGGATATGACCGGTTTCCGCGAGGAGCTGTTTGGCCCGGTGGCGACGATTACCGAAGCCCGCGATGCCGATCACGCGCTGGCGCTGGCTAACGACAGCGAATTTGGCCTTTCAGCAACGGTTTACACCACCAGTGAAGCGCAGGCCCAGCGTTTTGCCGATGAGCTGGAGTGCGGCGGGGTGTTTATCAACGGCTACTGTGCCAGCGATGCCCGCGTGGCGTTCGGCGGCGTGAAGAAAAGCGGATTTGGCCGTGAGCTCTCCCATTTTGGACTGCATGAATTCTGCAACGTGCAGACCGTCTGGAGAGATCGCCGCTAGCCTGCGATAAAATCCCCGGGTTGCGGCTAACGCCTTTCCCGGGCTACCGATTCGTGCGATTTGCGGGTTTGGTAACCCGGGCAGGCGCCCCGCTGACGAGCGAACCATCCCCCTGGCGACGCGAGGGCGAGAAAGAGGCTGTTTCTTCGCGTCCCGTGCGCCTATAATTACCGCCCGAATTTTGTTGTTGGCAAGGAGCCGCGCGTGGCGACGGTAATGAATAACGCAATGCTCGATGCCATTTTGGCTGAAGTCAGGCCGCTGATTGGTCGCGGTAAAGTGGCGGACTATATTCCGGCGCTGGCCAGCGTCAGCGGCGATAAGCTCGGCGTGGCTATCTGTACGGTCGACGGTCAGCACTACAGCGCCGGCGACGCGCACGAGCGCTTCTCTATCCAATCTATCTCGAAAGTCCTGAGCCTGGTGGTCGCGATGAACCACTATCAGGAAGAGGAGATCTGGCAGCGGGTAGGTAAAGATCCCTCCGGCCAGCCTTTCAACTCGCTGTTGCAGCTGGAAATTGAACAAGGCAAACCGCGCAACCCGTTTATTAATGCCGGGGCGCTGGTGGTCTGCGATATGCTGCAAAGTCGTCTCAGCGCGCCTCGCCAGCGGATGCTGGAAATCGTGCGTCGTCTGAGCGGTGTGGGCGATATCGCTTATGACCCAGTGGTTGCCCGCTCGGAGTTCGACCATTCGGCGCGCAATGCCGCGATAGCCTGGCTGATGAAATCCTTCGGTAATTTCCATAACGATGTCGCCACGGTGCTGCAAAACTATTTCCACTACTGTTCGCTGGAGATGAGCTGCGTAGAGCTGGCGCGCACCTTTCTGTTTCTTGCCGACCGAGGTATCGCTCCGCACCTTGAGACGCCGGTTATCGCCCCCATTCAGTCGCGGCAGGTCAACGCGCTGATGATGACCAGCGGCATGTATCAGAACGCCGGTGAATTTGCGTGGCGCGTTGGTTTACCGGCGAAATCCGGCGTCGGTGGCGGGATTGTGGCCATCGTTCCGCAGGAGATGGCGATTGCGGTCTGGAGCCCGGAGCTCGATGACGCCGGGAACTCGCTGGCCGGGATCGCTTTACTGGAAAAACTCACTCAAAAACTGGGGAGGTCGGTATTCTGATGGTGCCCATAGAAAACCTGTTTGCCCGCCTGCAGCGCTCCACTTTTCGCTCCCGTTTTCGCCTCGGCGTGAAAGAACGGCAGTATTGTTATGATAAGGGTGCGGAGGTTATCGACCAGCACGCGGCGGACTTTATCGCCAGTCGGCTGGCCCCTGCGCAAATTCCTAATGACGGTAAGCAGACCCCGATGCGCGGACATCCGGTATTTATCGCCCAGCATGCCACCGCGACCTGCTGTCGCGGCTGTCTGGAAAAGTGGCACGCGATCCCGCGGGGGCGCGGCCTCAGCGACGAAGAGCAGCGCTACGTGGTGCAGGTGATTCACCACTGGCTGGTGATCCAGATGAATTCGCCGGACCGCAGCAGACCGTAATTCATCGGGCGGCGGTATATGCCTGATAATTATTCTCATGATATGATGAACCGCTAACTAATTATTAACATAATAATTGCCTGAAACAATTAGACGGATAATCATGAATGTCTCCACTGTCGATTCGGTCATTCACGCTGTTTCGTGAGGAACAGCCCGTGCGTGATGCGCTGGTGTTGTTCACTTTAACGCTACTACTGCATTTCTTTGGCGCGATGCTGCGTCTGGTACAAGAATTGTCGTTTTTCTGGCCGCTGAACGCGGTAATGGCGGGGATTTTTGCGCGTTATATCTGGCTAAATCGCAGCTATTTTTACGCCGTTTGTTTTGCCGCCATGCTGGTATATGACGGTTTAACTTCTCGTTGGGGAATGGGGTTCGCCTCCTTTCTGATCAACTTCTCCAATATTGTTTTTATCGTCACCCTGGCGCAGCTCATTTTGTGGGATAAGCGCCGGGCTGATTCGATGCCGGGACCGATAAATGCGCTAAGCCTGTTTTGCTACTGTCTGCTGGCGGCGCTGCTCTGCGCGGCCGTCGGGGCGCTGGGTTCGGTAGATGTGGAACGCGCCACGTTTATTCCCCAACTGGCGGACTGGTTTAGCGAACAGTTTTCGACTGCCGTGCTGATCCTGCCGTTCATTTTAACCCTCACGCTCCCTTCGGCGTTCGGGCGTTTTCGCCTGCGTCAGCTGTTACCGGCGATTGCGCTGGTGCTGTCGATTGTGCTCGGCGTGGCGGTGGGCGGGGCCGGGAGCATAACCTTCCCGTTACCGGCGCTGATTTGGTGCGCGATTCGCTATCCGCTGCCGTTAACCTGCCTGTTGACCTTTATTACCGGGATTAGCGAAATTCTGCTGGTGGCGAACTCGCTTATCCATCTCTCCCCCGATACCCGGATGCAGCCGTGGCAGCTGTTTTCAACGCGCCTGGGGATTGCTGCGATGCTGATCAGCCCCATCATCGTCGCTTCCAGCGTTGAGGCGATTAATAACCTGGTCAAACAGCTGGCGCTGCGCGCTGATTTCGACTTCCAGACCCGGGTCTATTCTCGCTCCGGGCTAAGCGAAGCGTTGAAACGTCAGCCGATCGCGGAAAACGAGCTGCTCACCGTAATGGTGCTCGACATCGACGGCTTCAAGCAGGTTAACGATCGCTGGGGCCATGAGTGCGGCGATTGTATGCTGGCCCAGTTTGCGCAGCAGGTGCGGCAGCTGGTGGGTGAAGAGGGCATGGTGGCGCGTATTGGTGGGGAAGAGTTTGCCGTCGCGGCACTGACCTCATCCGCGCGAGACGGAGTGCTGCTGGCGGAAAAAATTCGCCAGGGCATCGAGTCGCAAACCTTTACCTGGGGGCAAAACAGGATCCAGCTGACCATCAGCATGGGGCTGGAGAGCCGGGCGCCGGGTTCAGCCAGAATAACGGATCTGTTCAACCAGCTGCTCATGGTCGCCGATGATTCTATGATTCGGGCAAAAAAAGCCGGACGCAATCGTATTTTTACGCAAGAAATGGTCTGAATCGTATATAAGAAAATACGATGGTAATTCCGCTTGTGTTAAATATAAGTTAAAAACATAGTGATGTGGTCAATTTCAAGGAGTTACCTATGACCACATCCTTTTCTCTGCGCACGCTGTCGCGTGACGATATTCTTGAACACCTTCCTGAATTAACCGACATCCTCGTCAGCTGCGTCAACGGCGGAGCCTCGGTGAGCTTTATGCTGCCTTTTTCCCCGGAAACCGCGACGGCGTTCTGGCTGCGAATGGCGCAGAGCGTCGCCGCCGGTGAGCGCATTGTTCTCGCCGCAGCGGATGCGCAGCAGCGGCTTGTTGGTACGGTACAGCTGATTACCGACCAGCCGGAAAACCAGCCGCACCGCGCCGATGTCGCCAAACTTCTGGTTCACCAAAATGCGCGGCGTCAGGGGCTGGCGAATGCGCTGATGTCCCGACTGGAAGCCATCGCGCGCGAGCAGGGTAAGAGCGTTCTGGTGCTGGATACGGCGACCGGCAGCGGAGCAGAAAACTTTTATGTACAGTGTGGTTGGGAAAAAGCCGGGGAAATTCCACGCTATGCGCTGATGCCCGACGGCGAGCTGACGGCAACATCGCTGTTCTATAAATTTCTGTCATAAATTTTATATTGCATACAGCTTTGATCAAAACAGGGTTTCACTTGCGTAAAAACCTGATAACTTATTGGACCAATTACTCAGGTTGTATGACTACTCTATGAGGGAACCCTTGTGAAAACACTAAACCGTCGCGATTTCCCGGGCGCGCAGTACCCTGAACGTATCATTCAGTTTGGCGAAGGTAACTTCCTGCGCGCGTTTATCGACTGGCAGATCGATCTGCTGAACGAGCATACCGACCTGAATGCCGGGGTGGTGATCGTGCGTCCGATTGAGAGCTCATTTCCGCCGTCGCTCAGCACCCAGGATGGCCTCTACACCACGATTATTCGCGGCCTGAACGAGAAAGGGGAAGCGGTCAGCGATGCGCGTCTGATTCGCTCGGTAAACCGCGAAATCAGCGCCTATGTGGATTACGATGAACTGCTGCGGCTGGCGCACAACCCGGATATGCGGTTTGTGTTTTCCAATACCACCGAAGCGGGTATTAGCTACCACGCGGGCGACCGCTTCGAGGATGCGCCTGCGGTGAGCTATCCGGCAAAACTGACCCGCCTGCTGTTTGAACGCTACAGCCATTTCTCCGGCGCGGCGGATAAAGGCTGGGTCATCGTTCCCTGCGAGCTGATTGATTATAACGGTGAAGCGCTGCGGGAACTGGTGCTGCGCTATGCGCAGGAGTGGGCGCTGCCGGAGGCGTTTGTGGCATGGCTGGATGAAGCCAACGCGTTTTGTTCCACCCTGGTAGACCGTATTGTGACCGGCTATCCGCGCGATGAAGCCGCGCAAATTGAAGAGCAGCTGGGGTATAAAGACGGTTTCCTCGATACCGCCGAACATTTCTACCTGTTTGTCATTCAGGGGCCGAAATCCCTGGCCGCCGAGCTGCGCCTCGATAAGCTGCCGCTTAATGTGCTGATTGTTGACGATATTAAACCGTACAAAGAGCGTAAAGTGGCCATTCTTAACGGCGCGCACACCGCGCTGGTGCCGGTCGCCTTCCAGGCAGACCTGGATACCGTGGGCGAAGCGATGAACGATGCGGAAATCTGCTCATTCGTCGAGAAGGCGATTTATCAGGAGATTATTCCGGTTCTCGATCTGCCGCGCGATGAGCTGGCCTCCTTCGCCAGCGCGGTAACCGGTCGTTTCCGTAACCCGTACATCAAGCATCAGCTGCTGTCTATCGCGCTGAACGGCATGACTAAATATCGTACCCGCATTCTGCCGCAGCTGCTGGCGGGCCAGAAGAAAGAGGGGACTCTCCCGACGCGCCTGACCTTTGCGCTGGCGGCGCTGATCGCCTTTTATCGCGGCGAGCGTAACGGTGAGAACTATCCGGTTCAGGATGATGCCGAATGGATGGAGAGCTATAAGGCGCTATGGGCCCAGCATCGGGATGCGCAAATCACCACCGGCGAGTTGGTAAAAGCCGTACTGTCCGTTGAATCCCACTGGGAGCAGGACCTGACGAAAGTGCCGGGTCTGGTTGATCGGGTCACGCAGGATCTGGATGCTATTCTGCACGACGGCATTCGCGCCGCCGTTAAGCCATTATGCTGATACTCTGAAGCCCGCTGACGGACGACCAGAATAGCGTCGATTGTGTCGGCCGGGTAAGGCGTCAGCCGCCGCCCGGCACTCATCCGGTCACATTCCTGAAGCGATGGAGCATCACTCTCAACCCGGCAGTTGCCGGGTTAGTTTGGCATTCACATTAGTTACAACATACTTGTGTGTTTTTTTATAAACGCAGGTCTGAAAGATTGTGCCCATTTCGTCCGGCAGCGGAAAAGGGGGCAATTAAGAGAAAAAGATGAATTGTGCCCCCGGCGGTTGAACAAATTATCTGACTGGAAAATAATGGCTTATCCAAACGAAGGATGAGACCCATGGTCATTGAAATTCGTGAAGTGTGCCAGCAGGACAAAGCGCAGTGGCTACAGCTATGGGAAGGCTATACCCGTTTCTACGGTAGCCCGCAGCCGTCCGACGTCACGGAATATACCTGGCAGCGGATGCTTGATTCCGCTTCTTCTATGCTGGGCCGGGTTGCCCTGGCGGATGGCAACGTCGCTGGATTTGCGATTTGTGTCCTTCACGAAGGCACCTGGGTAAAGACGCCTGTTTGCTATCTGGAAGATCTGTTTGTTGCCCCGCCGATGCGCGGAAAAGGCATCGGCAGGGCGTTGATGCAGGCGCTGCAAGCGGAAGGGAAAGAGAAAGGGTGGTCGCGGCTGTACTGGCACACTCGCACTGATAATCCGGCCCGGCGTCTGTATGATGAATTTACGCCCGCCGATGACTATGTTCGTTACCGCGTGACGCTCTGAAAATCTGAGATTAAGAAGTTATTAAGATTTCCCCTGTAAAACAGGGGAAACGACTCAGGAGTAACAAAATGGAAAAACGCATAGAGACGGTTGTGAACCTCATCATGTTTCTTTCGCTGCTGGCCACCGCATGGGATCTCTCTCTGGTCCATCATCTGTCCTGGTAAACCTGGTCTACGGCGCCTGCTTCCTGCGCCGTAGCGTTCTCTCTCGCTTTTTACACTCCGATGGCGCTATCGGCGCGCGACGATAAACAGGCGCGGAAATGGCAGTAGCACCTTTCCGTTACACTGTAACGGATAGTGCTGTTCCAGCCGCTCCAGATAGCGTTCGAGAAACGCCTGGCACTGCTGTTCATTAAGTGGTTGTAAAAACGGTCGCAGGCCCGTTGACTGTAGCCATTCAATAATGGCCTGATGCGATGCCAGCGAGTGATAGTAGGTGGTGCGCCAGATATCCACCTCGCAGCCGCTGGTGATCAGCATATCGTAATACTCCGACACATCCGGCAGCGGCTGCCGCCCACTGGCCGGATGCCCCAGCTCTTCAGCCACCTGACGCATCAGCACGTGCGAGGGCTCTTGCCAGTTCACCGGCATTTGCACCGCCAGTACGCCGTTTTTCGCAAGATTGCTGACCAGATATGGGAAAAGGCGCTGATGATCCGTGAGCCACTGCAGCGAAGCATTGGCATAAATGACGTCCGCCGGCCGCTCGGGGCGAAACGCAGTGATATCCGCCTCGACGAACCGGCAGTCCGGTAACCGCCGGGAGGCCTCTTCCAGCATGGCCGGAGAATTATCAACGCCGATAATCGTTGCATCTGGCCAGGCATCGCGCAGCAGAGCGGTACTGTTGCCAGGTCCGCAGCCCAGATCAACGGCCAGCGTGGCGGGATGGTGGGCGATGCGGGCGAGAAGCTCGGCGGCGGGCCGCGTGCGTTCAGCGCCGAATTGCAAATAAAGTGAAGGATTCCAGTCTGCCATAGCGCGCTCCGGTTAAGAGAAACTCGTTCATCAGCATAGACGGCAATGCTTATCTGGCAACTAAACAGAATCAATATGTTACTTTTTGTGACGCTGTCACTTTTCCTTATGCAGGGTTCATCACGGCATGCCCGCCAGCGGTTGGCTACAGTAGGCCTCGCAAACCAGGGGGATGGTCATTAAATGGCGTTAATCATTAAGGTGTTACTCGAAAACCGGCTCGGTAAGGGGCAGGACAGCCTGCTGCAGGCGAAACCCGGATTAAGCCTGCTTGTGGAGGATGAAACCAGCCGGGTGCTGTTTGATACCGGGCCAGACGGCACGTTTCTTCATAATGCGCAGCGTATGGGCGTCTCTTTATCTGACCTGACCGCCACGGTACTCTCCCACGGACATTACGATCATTGCGGCGGGGTGCCGTGGCTGCCGGACAACAGCCGTATTATTTGTCATCCGCAGATTGGACTCACCCGCTACTCGGCGTTATCTCTCGCAGGACGCAACTGGAAAGTCAAAAAGCTGTCGCGAGACATCGACTACTCCCGCCACCGCATGGAGTACAGCCGCGAGCCGGTGGCGATCGGCGAACGACTGCTGTGGTCCGGTGAGATTACGGTTGCTCACCCGCGTGCCTATGGCCTCCTGACGGGTCAATCCCTGGGTGAGGACTATATTGTCGATGAAGGCGTCCTGATCTACCGCTCGACGCGAGGGTTAGTCATTATCTGCGGCTGCGGACATCGCGGATTGATCAATACCGTTCGCCACTGCCAGAAGATCACCGGCATCCAGCAGGTATACGCGATTATCGGCGGTCTTCATCTGCGCAGCGCGCCGCCGTGGGCAATTCGTCAGCTTAGACAATTCTTGCGCCAGCAGAAGGTGAAAAGAGTCATGGCCTGCCACTGCACCGGTTCATGGGGGCGCTGGTGGCTTGCCGCGGATAGCGCACCGGCAACCGGCGATACGTTGGTGCTGGAATAATAATCGCGTTCACTTTTGCTAATTACATATAAATAACATTTTTTCTATTAATTAAATACATTATCCGCCGGCTATACACCTTCCCCCAAGGGGAAGGTCAAATACTGATATCCCTTTTTGGTGTAAATATTTATAGAGAAACTTTATTCTATTTAACCTGGAGTTTTCTCTTTGAAATATCGTTTAATTCTTGCAGTGAGTGTGATTTAATCCAGCGGTCGTCTAATTGCGAATATCACTATGATTCAGTCACTACAGGCATTATTTAAACAAGCAACCCGGCGCCGGCTTCGTATCCGCGCAGGGCTGGTTATTGCCTGTTGGTTACTGCTCAACCTTCAGCTCGCCGTCGCGGCGCACCATGGCGGCCAGCAGCAGCCCGCGGCGCCGCAGGTGCAGATTCACCATATTGTCGATGGCATGATGAACATGCCCGGCATGGAAAACGTCGGCCAGAAAGTTATCTGTGAGAAGCACTGCGACCCCGATACCGCGCAGCCTAACTCTTTAACCTCTCTACAGCTGAACGCGCTCCCCTCCGAAACCGCGCTACTCGTGGTTTCCCCGCAGCAGGAGACCTGCGCTGAACGTATGGACTGGCGCACACCGCCGGTCACCGGTCCGCCGGTTGAGATACGCTTCTGCCGTTTCAGGGAATAACGCACCGTTAAAAACATCCATCAGATCTGCCCGGTCTGCGGGCGACTTTATGTTTTTTTCGGAGACTTTATTATGCGTTCGACCTCTATTTTTCTGCTTATTACCAGCGTACTGACCTTTTCCTTCAGCGCATTTACCGCCAGCGCGGAAGACGCCGCGATGCACCATCACACCATGTCCTCCATGGCGGATATGCCGGAGATGAAGAAGGCGGATGATTCCGCCACGCTTTATTCGGCCAGCGGGGTCATTAAAGCCTGGCGCGACGATGCCGTCGTGATTGCCCACTCTCCGGTTACCGAGCTGAACTGGCCGGCGATGACCATGAGCTTTGCGCTCGCTGATAACCACGATAAAAAGCTGGCGGTGGGAGCGCAGGTCGATTTCACCTTCCGCCAGACCGACTCCGGCTACGCGATCGTTTCAATTACCGCGCGATAATTCCGGAGTCATTATGCACATCTTCAATAAGGCGGCCTGCGGGCTGCCGCTTTTACTGTCGCTGATGTCCACCAACGGCTGGGCAACGACGCTTTCTGAGGCCCTGTCGGCGGCGGAAAACTACTCCGCCGAGCTCTCCGCCAACGATCATCAGGTTAACGCTTTGAAGAATATGGCGGATTCCGCGATGCAGCTCCCCGATCCGAAGCTGAAATTTGGTATTGAAAACGTCCCGCTGGGCGGCAATAACGCCGGCCGTCTCACCCGCGAGGGGATGACCATGCAAAGAGTTGGCGTGATGCAGGACTACGTCAGCAGTACCAAGCGTGAACGGAAAGCCGACTCCATTACCGCCGAGGCGCGCCAGACCGCCGCTAATGCTGATGTGATTCGTGCCCGGCTGCAGCGGGAAACCGCCCAGGCGTGGCTGGCGCTGGCGCTGGCGCAGAAGTCGCTGCGCTCGGTGCAGACGTTGATTAGCGAAACGTCCCGGCAAATCGACGTACAAAAGGCCGGCGTCAGCAGCGCCAGCGCCAGTCCCAGCAGCGTGCTGGACGTTCAGCTGGCGCTGAATGCGATGAAAAATGAGCAGGATAACGCACGCCGCGATGTACAGATCGCCCAGGCGCGCCTGCTGCAGCTCACCGGGAAAGAGGTCCGCGATATCTCCGGCCCGCTGCCGCGCATTGAACGTCTGCCTGCCGACGAAGCTGACTTAATGGCCGGGATTAAACTTCACCCGGAAGTGATCCAGGCCGCCAGAGAAGCCGATCTGGCGAAAGCGAAATCAGGTCAGTCGGAAGTCGCGGCGATCCCCGACGTGGGCGTTGAGGTTTATTACGCCCGACGCGGTGATGATTATGACGACATGGTGGGGGTCATGTTTACCGTCGATATGCCTATTTTTCAGGGCAAACGTCAGGACAAAGACCACGCAGCGGACGTCTCCCGTACCTATGAAGCCAACGATCGGCTGACGTTATTGATGCGCGAACATCAGGCGCAGCAGTATCAGCTGATTTCGCAATATAACGCCGCGAAAGCCATTTACGATCGCCAGCAAAGCGAGGTGCTGCCGCTGCTGCGCAAGAAGGTGAGTCTCGTCAATGCCCAGTATCGGGGCGGCAGCTCCGCGCTGCCTGAGCTGCTCGCCGCCCGTCGCGATCTCCTGAGCGGAGAAATTGCCAGCAACAATGCGGAGAAAGCGCTTGCCGATGCGTGGGCCGCTATTCGCTACCTTATTCCACAGGATGTTAAATAATGAAGCTTAAATCTGCTCTTACCCTTGTGGCGCTGGCCGTCGCCCTTGCCGCCGCGGGCGGCTACTGGCTGGGTTCGCGAAGCGCGCCGATGCCCTCCGCTGGCGGTGGCCAGGCGGAAACGGGCCGCAAAGTGCTGTACTGGTACGATCCAATGGCCCCCGCTACGCGCTTTGATAAACCGGGTAAATCGCCGTTTATGGATATGGATCTGGTGCCGCGCTACACCGATGAAGACGCGGGAGAAGACGCCGGGGGCGTGCAAATTAGCGCCCGCCAGCAGCAAAATCTTGGCGTCCGTACGGCGAACGTCTCCCGCCAGACGCTGGCGCTGAAGCTCAATGCTTTTGCTACCGTAGCCATTGATGAGCGGGGCGTTGAAACGGTACCGGCGCTGGCCAGCGGTCTGATTGAGAAACTTTACGTCAACGCCTCCCAGCAGTTTGTGAAAAAGAACGAGCCGCTGGCGGAGCTGTGGATCCCGCAGTGGGCGGCGGCGCAGCAGGAGTATCTGGCGGTGAGGCGGCTGGGCGATAGCGGGCTGACCGCCGCGGCCCGCGACCGCCTGCGGCTGCAGTTTATGCCGGAAGCGGTTATCCGTAGCGTTGAGCGCAGTGGTCAACCGCAAACCCGCATGACGGTGCGCACGCCGCACGATGGCTACGTCAGCAAGCTGGATGTGCGCACCGGCGCGCAGGTCACGACAGCCCAACCGCTGTTCGAGCTGGCCAGCCTCGATCCGGTCTGGATCGTGATTGATTACCCGCAAAGCCAGGCCAGCCTGCTGCGCGAAGGCAGTAAGGTGACAGCCACCACCGGCAGCTGGCCCGGTATAGCGTTTCAGGGAACCGTCAGCGAACTGCTTCCCGACCTCGAAACCACCACCCGTACGTTGAAAGCCCGCGTAGTGCTGAATAATCCGCAGCATCGGCTTAAACCGGGCATGTATTTGAACGTTGAGCTGGCTGAGGCGCAGCAGGAGAGCGCCGTTCTGGCTATTCCGGAAGAGGCATTAATTGCCACCGGTACCAGCAATCGGGTGCTGATCGCCGACGGCGAGGGGCATTTCCGTCCGGTCGAGGTGACCGCAGGGCGAACGCAGAATGGTCTGGTTGAGATTAAATCCGGCCTCGAAGCGGGCCAAAAGGTGGTGACCTCCGGGCAGTTCCTGATTGACTCTGAAGCCAGCCTGCGCAGCGCGCTGCCGCAAATGGCCGGGCAAGAGGAGGAGGCAAAAAGCTACTCAGCGCAGGGTGTTATTAAGGCCGTGAGCGATGAGGCGGTAACCATTGCGCACCAGCCGGTACCGGCGCTGAAATGGCCGGCGATGATCATGGATTTTGCTATTACGCCGCAGCTGCGGGAACAGATGCGGCCCGGCGAGTCGGTGATGTTTCACTTCGTCCTGACCGATGAAGGGGCGCGAGTCACCTCAATGATGCCGCTGAACGGCGCTAAGGAGCAGCCATGATTGCCGCCGTTATCCGCTGGTCATTGCGCAACCGTCTGCTGGTATTGCTGGCGACGCTGATTATGGCCGCCTGGGGCGTCTGGTCGGTACAGCAGGCGCCGCTGGACGCGCTGCCGGATCTCTCCGATACCCAGGTGATCATTCGCGTGAGCTATCCGGGGAAAGCGCCGCAGATTGTCGAAGATCAGGTGACCTACCCGCTGACCACCACCATGCTGTCGGTGCCGGGAGCGAAAACCGTGCGCGGCTTTTCGATGTTCGGCGATGCGTATGTCTATGTGCTGTTTGATGATGGAACGGACCCGTACTGGGCGCGCTCCCGAGTGCTGGAGTACCTGAGCCAGGTCCAGAGCAGCCTGCCGCCGGAAGCGAAAGCGTCGCTGGGGCCGGATGCCACCGGGGTCGGCTGGGTGTTTGAATATGTGCTTACCGACAAAAGCGGCCAGCATAGCCTCGGCGACCTACGGGCGATTCAGGACTGGATCCTCAAATATGAGCTGAAAACCGTGCCGGATGTTTCGGAGGTGGCCAGCGTCGGCGGAATGGTCAAAGAGTATCAGGTGATCCTTAATCCTGACCGGCTGCGGGCGCTGAACGTCACCCACGAGCAGGTGATTAGCGCGATCCAGAGCGCCAACCAGGAAGGGGGCGGTTCGGTGCTGGAGCTGGGCGAAGCCGAATATATGGTGCGCACCACCGGCTACCTGAAGTCCATCGACGACTTTAACCAGGTGGTTATCGCTGCGCGCAGCGGCGTGCCGGTGCTGCTCTCCGACGTCGCCAGCGTGCGCCGGGGACCGGCGATCCGGCGCGGCGTCGCCGAGCTCAACGGCCAGGGCGAGGTGGCGGGCGGGATAATCATTATGCGCTCGGGTAAAAACGCGCTCAGCACCATTAACGCGGTAAAGGCCAAACTGGCGGAAGTGCAAAAAAGCCTGCCCGCAGGCGTGGAGATTGTTCCGGTCTACGATCGTTCGCAGCTGATTAAAAACTCCGTCGAGACCCTGACCCATAAGCTCATTGAGGAGTTTATCGTCGTGGCGGTGGTCTGCTCGCTGTTTCTGTTCCACTTCCGCAGCGCGCTGGTGGCGATGATCACGCTGCCGCTGGGGATCCTTGGCGCGTTTATTGTGATGCACTATCAGGGCGTCAGCGCCAATATGATGTCGCTAGGCGGGATTGCGATCGCCATCGGGGCCATGGTCGATGCGGCAATCGTGATGATAGAAAATATGCATAAGGTGCTGGAGCAGTGGCGGCACGAGCACCCTGAACGCCAGCCGTCCTCCGCCGACTACTGGCAGATTGCCCAGCACGCGGCGTCGGAAGTGGGGCCTGCGCTGTTTTGCAGCCTGCTGATTATCACCCTGTCGTTTATTCCGGTGTTCACCCTCGAGGCGCAGGAGGGCAAGATGTTCTCGCCGCTGGCCTTCACCAAAACGTATTCGATGGCGGTGGCCGCCGGACTCGGGATCACCCTGGTGCCGGTGCTGATGGGCTACTTTATTCGCGGCAAAATTCCTGATGAAACCGCCAATCCGCTCAACCGCTGGCTGATTCGCGCCTATGAGCCGCTGCTGGATAAAGTTTTGCAGTGGCCGAAGGCAACGCTGGCGGCGGCGGGCCTGCTGCTGGTTGCCACGCTGTGGCCGCTGGCGCAGCTCGGCAGCGAATTTCTGCCGCAAATTGACGAGGGCGACCTGTTGTATATGCCCTCCACGCTGCCGGGGATCTCCAGCCGCGAAGCCGGACGCTTGCTGCAGCAGACCGACCGTCTGATCAAGACCATTCCTGAAGTGCAAAGCGTATTCGGCAAGGCCGGGCGGGCGGACAGCGCTACCGACCCGGCGCCGCTGACCATGCTGGAGACCACGATTCAGTTCAAGCCGAAAAGCGAATGGCGGCCCGGCATGACCATGGATAAGCTGATCGAGGAGCTCGACAATACGGTGAAGGTACCGGGGATAGCCAACGTCTGGGTACCGCCGATCCGTAATCGCCTGGACATGCTGGCGACCGGCATCAAAAGCCCGGTCGGCATCAAAGTGAACGGTAACAATCTGGCGGAGATCGAAAAGACCGCCGAAGAGATTGAGCGCATCGTGCGTAGCGTACCGGGGGTGACGTCGGCGCTGGCGGAACGCCTCGACGGCGGCCGCTATATCGATATCGCTATCGACCGGGTGAAAGCCGCCCGCTACGGCGTGTCGGTGAAGGAGCTGCAGTCAATCGTCGCCAGCGTCGTCGGCGGCGATAACATCGGCGAAACCATCGAGGGCCGAGAACGTTACCCGATCAGCGTCCGCTACCCGCGCGAAATGCGCGACTCGCTGCAAAAGCTGCGCGATCTGCCGGTAGTGACCAGCGGCGGGGCGCAGGTAGCGCTCTCGGAACTGGCGGACATCACTATTACCGACGGCCCGCCGATGCTGAAAAGCGAAAACGCCCGCCTGTCGGACTGGATCTACGTGGATATTCGCGGGCGCGACTTAAAATCCGCAGTTGATGAAATGCAGAGCGAGGTCGGCAAACGGGTCAGGCTGCCGGAAGGCATCTCGCTGACCTGGTCCGGGCAGTATGAGTACCTTGAGCGCGCCACCGCGAAGCTGAAAATCGTGCTGCCGTTTACCCTGATGATTATCTTTATCCTGCTTTACGTCACTTTCAGTCGCGTTAAAGACGCTCTGCTGATTATGGGGACTTTGCCGTTTTCGCTGATCGGCGGCGTCTGGCTGCTCTGGCTGCTGGGCTACAATCTGTCGGTAGCCGCCGCCGTGGGCTTTATTGCGCTTGCCGGCGTGGCGGCGGAGTTCGGGGTGATTATGGTGCTCTATTTGAACCAGGCGATCGCGAAACGCCGCCCCGAGCTGAACGATCGCGCGGTTAACGAGGCGATTCATGAAGGGGCCGTGCTGCGCGTGCGCCCGAAAGTGATGACCGTGGCGACAATCATGGCCGGACTGCTGCCGATTATGTGGGGAGGGGGCACCGGATCGGAGGTGATGCAGCGTATCGCCGCGCCGATGATCGGCGGGATGATCACCGCGCCGCTGCTCTCGATGCTGGTGATCCCGGCAGTCTATCTCCTGACGCACCGTAACAAACGCTAAAGTACAACGCCCGGGCCAGGCGGCTCGGGCGTGAATCAGTCGGCGTTCTTAAGATCTTCCGCACGTTTGGCGGTGGCGTAGACAAAATCGAGCATGGGTTCAAGGTCGGTATCGTAGCCGGCCTGAATGATTTTGCCGCGCAGCCATTCGATCTCGCTGGTAATATCCGGGTGGAATATATTGTTGTCCTGCGCTTTACGCAGCCACTTGAGCAGGAAATTATTTTTCCCGCGGATACCGCCTGATTTCTTCGATTTTGCGTGTATTTTCAGCGCCACCAGAATGCAGTAATAGAAATGAACGCGCTGATTAAAACTTTGGTGCATGTCTTTATTCCCGCCAGAATCAGGTTGCGGACGGGCATGGACCTTAAACATGCGGTCTCTGATATTCACCCGTACCACCATCGCGCCGCTTGCCGGACGCTGAGGCGATGGTGGCACGGAAGCTGAATTGCCGTCAATTATTGATTAATTTTTTACCCATATTTGCGCCGGTTATCGTTCGACGATGCTTCCTCAGGTTCGCGGTAAAGCAGCGGGTTGTTGCAGGTAAATGCGCAAAATCAAGATAAATGCCAGTGCTACCACCGCCGCCGCCAGGATCACCACGGCGGCAAATCCGCTGATGCCAAAATAGCCGTTAAGCATGACACCCAGCGGGGCGCCGACCGCCATGGCGACGTAGGTCGCCCCGCCGTTCCACGAGATCACCCGCGAAGTGTGAATCGCACCGACGGTTTTGATCCCCCAAAGGGTCGCGCCGGTGGCGGTAAAACTTTCCCCGACGCCGAGGAAAATACGCCCCACCAACAGCGCAGCGCCGTTGGGCGCAACGAGCAGAGCATGCGTTTTCTCAATGATTCAGGCAAACGCACTAAAAATAGTCATGAGAAAAGAGGATTCTGGGCAAGTCGTGCGCGGCAGAGTATAAAATCTGTTAACGCATCACGGATAATGACAGGAGAGAGTATGGAATACGATTTAGACGGTATGGATGTGCTTTTTGTCGCCGGCTTTGGGCCGATAACGCAATCGACGCCGGCCAGCAGGGAGTTTTATGTGGCTGCGCTGGGCCTGCCGCTAAAACCGATGCCCGGTAACGAAGAGTATCTGCTGACCGAACATGATGCCATTGGCGGGGTAAAACATTTTGCCCTGTGGCCGCTGGCGCAGGCGGCGCGCTCCTGCTTTGACGCCGATCTCTGGCCTGACTATCTGCCGGTGCCGCAGGCGTGGGTCGAGTTTGAAGTGCGTGATATCAACACCGCCACCGACGCACTGAAGGCCAGAGGCTATCGTCTGCTGGTGGACAACCGCATTGAGCCGTGGGGGCAAACCGTCACGCGGCTGCTGAGCCCGGAAGGGCTGCTGACAGGGATTACCGTGACCCCGTGGCTGCGCGAGGGCAAAGCATAATGGCATGCATGAGCCGCCCATCATCCCCTGCGATCGGCAGGGTGATGGAATGCTGATTTATGACGTATTCGGGCGCCATATTGGCGTCCAGCGCCAGGGCGAACGCTGGCTACTTTTCCGCGTCGATCTGAACGAGCGGAAATGTTCGCCGCTGCGTGGGATCATCATCCCGGACGATCTCCCGGAGGCGGAAATTCCCGGCTGGCTGGGCGATATTTTTCACGAAGCGGCAAGCCCGCGCCATCCTGACGTCCGGCTTATGGAGTAGCGTCTACGGCCAGCTTCTGTTTTGCAGCACCACGCGATAACCGTCGCCGTCGACAAAGGTTTTTCCGTTCACATTCCAGTACGGATTGAACGCGCTGACCGGCACAAAACCGGCGGTCAGCATTTTCGCACACTGTTCCCGCCATTCAGCGGCTTCCGGGTAATAAAGCACCAGCAAATCTTCCTCGCCCGGAGAGGGCTTCACCGGATGATGATGGCAGAGGGTGAATTCAAGATGCCAGCCGAGATCGCGGCGTCCGACCATCACGCCGCTAAAGCCGTCATGATCGGCAAACTGCGCGATTTGCTCCAGCCCAAGGCCTGTGCAGTACATGTGGCAACTGAGTGAAAGGTCGGTGACCGGCCTGGCGATGCGGATAGCGTTAAGCGTCATAACAGCCTGTATCGATAAAGGTTTGGTCGATTGAATGTATCCGCTTTTGCGGCGGCCATTTGTCACAAAGAGCTTTTAACGCGCCCGGCAAAGCGAATTTATTCGATTGTCTCTGCGGCGGGTTTTATCTAGAATCTTCGCTTTCGGAGAGAGAAAATGTCCGTTGCTGATTCCCTTCTTGCTTACTCTTTTGCTGCGCTGTTGCTCACCCTTACCCCAGGCCTGGATACCGCTTTAATTCTGCGAACCGCTACCGTTGAAGGCGGAAAAAAAGCCTTTCAGGCGGCGCTGGGCATTGATACGGGATGTTTTATCTGGGGGGCGGCGGTCGCCTTCGGTCTTGGGGCGCTGCTGGCGGCATCGGAGCTGGCGTATGACCTGCTCAAATGGTGCGGAGCCGCCTATTTATGCTGGCTGGGCATTCAGTTAGTTCTCAAGCCGCGCGGTCATTTTGTTCATCAGGACAGGGCGGCGGCGCCTGCAAGTAACTGGTTTTTAAAAGGGATGATGGGCAATGTGCTCAATCCGAAAATGGGGATCTTTTACGTCTCTTTCCTGCCGCAGTTTATTCCGACCGGCCACTCGCCCATCGTCTGGACGTTCCTGCTGGTCGCCATCCATGTGGCGATCGGGACGCTCTGGTCGTTAACGCTAATCCTGACCAGCCGCTCTGCCGCTCGGCTATTAAAGACGCCGCTATTTATTCGGTGGATGGACCGCGCAACCGGCGGCCTCTTTATGTTATTTGCCGCCAAACTGGCTTTTAGCCACCGTTAAATCCCTCTGGACAAGGATGTCCAGCGCCTCACTCCACATTTCGTTACTCGCCGAAGCATCCCCCGGCCGTTGCCGTAAAGTTTCTCTCCGCAGGCCGGGCGCTGCCGCATGGCGCTGCTTGCGCATCGTGGTAAGCGAAATCATAATAAATAAAGAATTATTGTCAGTGATAATTCTTTATTTGAGAATAATAATGGAGGGGAGTGGGTGAACGTTTTTGCAACCAGGCCGGAATGGAAGGCCTTTCTGCTGGCGCTGGCCGGTTCGGTCGTGCTGATCGTTGGTATGGGCTATGGCCGGTTTGCCTATACCGGGATCCTGCCGCTGATGCTCAATGAGCAGCTGCTGACGCTGCGTGAAGGCAATCTTGCCGCTTCGGCGAACTATGCCGGCTATCTGGCCGGCGCGCTGCTGCTGGCGAAAGCCAGGCCCGCGGACGCCAGGTGGCTAAGCCTGCTTTCCGCACTGTTGACGCTGGTGTGCCTGGCCTTACTGGCGTTCCTGGTTTCCCCCCTGGCGATTATTGTGGTGCGCGGAATTGCCGGATTACTCAGCGCGGTGACGCTGATCGCCGCCTCTCTCTGGCTACTGCAGCATATGAAGCACCCTAACGGCGCGCCGGTGCTTTTTTCTGGCGTCGGAATGGGGATATTCTTGTCGGCGGAATTTATCTCCCTGGGGAAAGCGCTGGCGCTCTCCAGCCAGCAGATATGGCTGATATGCGCGATAAGTTCCGGCGTGCTTTTTGTTCTCGCGCTGCGTCTGCTGCTGAGCCCCGCCGACTACCTTATCGCTTATCAACCCGCCGCGACCGCACACCGCGAGGAGGGCGAGGGGCGGGTGCGGGAGGCGTGGAAACTGTTGCTGATTTACGGCCTGGCCGGCTTCGGCTACATTATTACCGCCACCTATCTTCCGCTGTTTCTCAGCGGTTCGCTGAACGCTATCGATCCGGTGCAGATCTGGGCCATTTTCGGCCTCGCCGCCGTTCCCTCCTGCTTTATCTGGCACCGGCTGGTCATCAAGCTCGGCTACCGCCGCGCGTTTACCCTTAATTTGCTGATTCAGGCAATCGGCGTCATTCTCCCGGCGTGGAGCCATGCGTTACCGTTTTGCATATTGAGCGCGCTGCTGGTGGGGTGCACCTTTTTGGGCACCGTGACTATCGCGCTGTCCGAGGGGCGGCGGCTTAATCATCTGGTTTCGTTCAATATGATTGCCGCCATGACCGCGACCTACGGCATCGGGCAAATCGTCGGCCCGCTGGTTGCCGGAACGCTGTATGACCGCAGCGGGTCGTTTAATCCTTCGCTGAGCGCGGCCGCCATTGCGCTGCTGGCTGCCGCCGCGCTGGTGGCGGCAGGGGCGGGGCGAGCGTCAAAGGTCGGAAGCTGATTCCAGAAGCTGGCGCATTTTCTCGAGGGCGGGAGACGCGTAGCCTTTGCGCCAGATAAGCTGGGTGATCGCCTGGCCAACCGGCCGCAGCTGGCTGGCTTCGGGCAGCGTCAGGGTATCGAGCACGCTCTGCGGCACGATACCGGCATAGCCGCCAGTGGCGACGCAGGCGAGCATCGCGTGATAGGAGCCGACGTCCTGGATCTCGCTCTCCACCTCCTCTGATTGCGCCAGAAACGCTTCCCCCATCGCCCGGTAGGTACAGCCCTCTGCAAAGGCGGCAAAGCGAAAGCGCTGTGGGCTGGCGGGAAGCACCAGCAGCAGCTGTTCTTTAAAGATGGATACGTACTCCAGGTCATCGGGCGGAGGCGTTCCCTGCGGCAGGCTCACCAGCGCGCAATCCAGCGCGGCGTCCAGCACCTGTTGGGTCAGCTGACGGGTGGGCTGGGTTTTGAGGGTGAGCGTCACCTCCGGGCACAGCGCGCGAAACCGGGGAAGCAGCGGCGGCAGGCGGCTGGCGGCGGTGGCGTCCATCGCCCCCATGCGTAAACTGCCGCCCGGCGTCGCCGGATGCAGCGCCTGTCTGGCCTCTTCGGCCAGGCTGAGGATTTTTAGCGCGTAGCCTAAAAAATGTTCACCGGCGGGGGACAGCAGCATCCTTTTATTGCCGCGGGCAAACAGCTCCACGTCCAGCTCCTCTTCCAGCTGGTGAATGCGGGTGGTGATATTGGACTGGGCTCGCCCCAGCCGCTTTGCCGCGCGGGTGACGCTGCGCTCTTGCGCCACCGTTTTAAAAATCTCTAATGTGGTGTGGTTCATGTTTTTATTCTTAATTTGAAAATAATGTTGATCTTATCATCTCTAAAAGAGATTTTAATGGCCCGAACGCACAAATTTTAACAGGGCAAACCATGAGCAACAGGCTTACGCAGCAGCTTGATATTGATTACCCCATTATTCAGGCGCCGATGGCCGGCGTGTCGACGCCGGAACTGGCGGCAGCGGTCAGCGGGGCCGGCGCGCTCGGCTCGCTGGGGCTGGGCTCGGCAACCATAGAGCAGGCTGAAACGCTGATTAACCGGACCCGGCGCTTAACCACCCGTCCGTTTAACGTCAATCTGTTTTGCCACGCCCCGGCGGTAAGGGATCCGCAGCGTGAAGCCCGGTGGCTGGCGAGGCTGCGCCCGGAATTTGCGCGCTTTGGCAGCTTGCCGCCGGAGACGCTGGCGGAAATTTATCTGAGTTTTCAGCAGCAGCCGCGGATGGCCGAGCTGCTGCTCGACCTGACTCCGGCGGCGGTGAGCTTTCATTTTGGCGTGCCGGATCGTGAAACCCTTCGCCAACTGCGGGAAAAGGGGATCGTCACCCTGGCGAGCGCGACCAGCGTGGCAGAGGCGCTGCTGGCCGTAGAGCAGGGAATCGATATGGTGGTGGCGCAGGGCTACGAGGCCGGCGGCCATCGCGGCATCTTTGATCCGCTGGCGCCCGACGGGCAGATGAGCACCTTTACTCTGGTTCAGACGATAAGACGGCATACCGATATTCCGCTTATCGCCGCTGGCGGCGTGATGGACGGCGCGGGAATTAACAGCGTAATGAACCTGGGCGCAGACGGGGCGCAGCTAGGGACGGCGTTTCTGCTGTGCCCGGAATCGTCCACGGATGGCGGATACCGTGAGGCCCTTAAAAGCGCGTCTGACGGGCAAACGGTTTTAACCTCAGCCATTTCCGGACGCCCGGCGAGATGTCTGGTTAACGGCTGGCGTGAAATAAACGGTCCGCCGCTGATTCCGGCTTATCCCGTGGCTTACGACGCCGGGAAGGCGCTGGCATCGGCGGCGAAAGCGCAGGGAGATCGTCAGTACGGTGCGCACTGGGCCGGGCAGGGAGTGAGCCTGATTCGCGAGCTGCCGGCAGCGGAGCTGATACGCACCCTGGTGCGCGAAAGTGGTTTTTAATCGCGGATGGCGCGCGGCCACCCGCTTATTGTTAACGACGGTGGGCGAGGCCGCGGACCAGACGGTCGCCGGCCATCTGCACGCCCTGCACCAGCGCGACCAGAATGAGCACGGTACCGAACATCACCTCGTTATTGAAGCGCTGATAGCCGTAGCGAATGGCCAGATCGCCCAGTCCGCCGCCGCCAATCACGCCCGCCATCGAAGAGAAGCCGATCAGCATAACGATGGTCAGCGTGATGCCTGCCAGCAGCGTCGGCAGCGCTTCCGGCAGCAGCGATTTAAAGATCACGTGCCAGATATTGCCGCCCATCGATAAAATCGCCTCGATACGCCCGTAATCCACTTCATCCAGCGCGTTCTCCGTCAGCCGCGCAAAGAACGGAAAGGCGCCAATGGTGACCGGAACCACCGCGGCGGTACTGCCGAGGGTGGTGCCAATAATCAGCCGGGTGAATGGGATCAGCGCGATCAGCAGCACGATAAACGGCAGCGAACGACCAAAGTTGATAATCGCGCCCAGCACGGCGTTGAGCTTCGGCATCGGCGCCAGGCCGTTGCGGCGTGAAACAAACAGCAGCACGCCGGTCGGCAGCCCGAGCAGCACGGTAAACAGCGCCGCCAGGCCGACCATATAAACGGTATCTACCGTGCCCTGAAGCAGCAGCAGCCAGAGATCTTCCCAACTCATGCTACTCCGCATAATGGCCTCCCGTGAAAACCGTGGCGAGCGAGGAAATCCCGCTCGGCCTGAGGCTCGTGCAGCAGCGACTGCCGTAGCCGCGACCATGGCGCCACCAGCAAATCGGCAATTCTGCCGCTTTCAATAATCTCCCCGTGCTCAAGCAGCGCCGCGTGGTCGCAGAGGGTTTTCACCACTTCCAGCTCATGGGTGATCAGCACGATGGTGAGGTTCAGCTTTTGGTTGATATCCGCCAGCAGGCTGAGCACCGAGGCCGTGGTCTCGGGGTCGAGGGCGCTGGTGGCCTCATCGCACAGCAGCACATCCGGCCGCGCGGCCAGCGCGCGGGCGATCCCCACGCGCTGTTTTTGCCCGCCGGAAAGCTGTGACGGAAAGGCGGCGGCTTTATCCGCCAGCCCGACCAGTTCCAGCAGCTCCGCCACCCGCGCCTGGCGGGCGGCTTTCGGCACTTTGGCTATCTCCAGCGGCACCGCGACATTGTCGGCGACGCTGCGGGCGTGAAGTAAATTAAAGTGCTGGAAGATCATGCCGGTACGCAGCCGGTACTCGCGCAGCGCGGTTTTATCCATCCGGGTAATATCGTTCCCGTTCACAATAATGCGGCCCGACGTGGGCCGCTCCAGCAGATTCAGGCAGCGTATCAGCGTACTTTTGCCTGCACCGCTGCGGCCGAGGATGCCGTAAACGGCTCCTCTCGGCACCTGCAGAAAGACATCGTTTAGCGCCGGTTGGCCTGTTCCGGCATAGGTTTTACTCAGCCCGACAATCTCAATCATGACTGCGGAGCAACCGGGATCACCGAGCCGTTATACTGCTTACGAATGAATTCGGCGACCTGCGGCGAGGTGAGGTCTTTGGCCAGCGCCTTGATGCGCGGGTCGTTCGCCAGCGCCGGCGTTGTCACCAGAATGTTGGCGTACGGGTTATTGGTCGCGCTCTCCAGACCCAGCGCGTCTTTGGCCGGCACCAGCCCGGCTTCCAGCGCGTAGTTGCCGTTTATCACCGCCAGGTCAACGTCATCCAGCGACCGCGGGATCTGCGGTGATTCAATCTCAAGGATTTTCAGGTGCTTCGGGTTTTCCACGATATCTTTCGGCGTCGCCAGGGTGGTCGCCGGGTCGGTAAATTTTGCCGCCAGCTTAATCAAACCCTGATTTTGCAGCAGGAACAGCGCGCGGCTCAGGTTGGTGGTGTTATTCGGTACCGCCACGGTGGCGTTCTCGGGTAGCGATTTAAAATCTTTATGCTTGCGCGAATAGATCCCCAGCGGCTCAATATGGACGGTCGCCGCGACGGCGAAGGTTTTGCCCAGCGCTTTCTCCTGATCTTTCAGATAGGGGACGTGCTGGAAGTAGTTGGCATCGACATCGCCGTTGGCCAGCAGTTCGTTGGCGTTAACGCCGCTGGTGAGTTCGACGATTTTCAGGTCGAGGCTGGGATCGATCTTCTTAATGTAGTTAAGGATCTCGGCGTGCGGCACCGGGTCCGCGGCGACGCGCAGCGCGGCGGCCTGGGCGGAACTCCATGCCAGAGAGAGAGACAGTGCAACCCCTGTTAGTTTAAATGCGGCATATTTCATCATCTTATTCCTTGTGTTGTTATGTTTATACCCGTCATACTTCAAATTGCATGTGCGTTGGCTGCGCGCGCTCACCCGAATCACTTACCAGAGTAAGCTCATCGGGATTCACTGACTTGCCGCCTGCCTGCAACCCGAATTATTTAGGGTCTACACGATCAATTGCTCGGCGCGTTCGCGAAAAACATCCTGGTAGTAGCGCTCGGCGACATCAGGATGCGAACGCAGACGCCCTTTCAGGTAATTCCAGCCCACCTCGCGCAGCAGCGGGTTTTGCGGGTCGCTATCCGGTCCGAGGGCTTCGCGGGCCAGCTCGTCAGGCAGCGTGTAGACGGGGACCACGGCATCCAACTGGGCGCCGAGGAAAAAGGCGATCGACAGCCGCTGCTGGTCGGCGGGCGGCGAAACGACACGGTGCACCGTTGCCCGCAGATAGCCGTTGGTTGCCAGCTCCAGCAGCTCGCCGATATTCACCACAAAGCTGCCCGCCAGTGGGGTCGCATCAATCCAGCGGTCAGGGGAGACTTCGACCTGCAATCCTTTCTGCTCATCCTGCAGCAGGAAGCTGAGGAAGCCGGAGTCCTTATGCGCGCCAACGCCCTGGGCGCTCTGGGTCTCCTGCTGGCCGGGATAGCGGATCAACTTGATATGTTCATTGGGCTTATCGCCATACAGGCCATCGAAGGCATCCAGCGGCAGGCGCAGCGCTTCGGCGAAGGCGCGCAGCAGGGTGATCCCAACCTGAGTCATATCCCGTTGCCAGGTCAGTAATGTGGGTTTGAGCGAGGGCAACGCCTCTGGCCAGAGATTCGGCCCCTGCAGGCGCTGCCAGCGCGGCGCGCGTTCGCTAAGCTGCAGGGCCGGGCGCTCGGCGCCGATATCGAACTGCTCGCGCCAGTCGGGTTGACCGCGGGTTAATTCAGAAGCGGCGCGGTTGTAGCCGCGAAAATGCGGAGAGTGAATCATTGCCACCCTCTGCTTTTGATCGTCGGGCAGGGCAAAAAAGGCGCGGGATTGCTGCTGCACGGCCTGCTGCAGCGATTCATCGACGCCGTGGTTAATCAGATAAAAGAAACCAATATCGCGGGCGGCGTGGCGCAGGTCGGCGAGAAACGCCGCTTTTTCAGCGGGGTCCGCGTAGCGGGCCAGATCCAGTATCGGTAAGGTTGTCGCGTTCATTGTGTTCTCCGAAGTCGGTATTCAGGTGTTTTCGTCGATTCAGATTCAGGGTTCGGGGACAACAACAGCGCATGATCGATTCCTCAGTCGGGTGGTTGAAGCCAGCTTGCCTTAAGCGAAAAAAATCAACCAATAACGTTCTTTTCTAATTTATGACCGTGGAGGGTTCTGTGCTTTTGCGAATTTTGGATAAGGGGAAGGCGGGGCGGTTGCGATTGGCGTCGGGAGCCAGTATGGTGAGCAAAATTTTTAATTCAGGTAAAGAGACGCAATGCAGCACCCAAACGATCCTCTGCACGGCATCACGCTGGAAGCGCTGTTAAACGCGCTGGTCGCGCAATATGGCTGGGCCGAACTGGCGAAACGCATCAACATCAACTGCTTTAAAAGCGAGCCGAGTATTAAGTCGAGCCTGAAGTTTTTACGCCGCACGCCGTGGGCGCGTAAAGAAGTGGAAGCGTTGTATATCGATTCGCTGTCCGATATCGATACGGCAAAAGCGGAAGCGCCGGCGGATAATCCGTGGGCACACTGGCAGAAAAAGTAAGGCGCGCAGCGGATAATTCCGCGCGCGCCCTGTGCTGTGTGTTACTGAAGATTGCCCGCAGTCAGGCTCTCTTTATCAAAGGCATGGCTGACATCAATATGATTCTGATGCACGGACGTGTCGATATTTGAACCTGCCTCCGGACGCGCAAAGCTATTCTCTGCGGCCATCGCCCCGGACGAAAGTGTAGCGGCTAACAGCAGTGCGGTGACTACGCCGATATTTTTCATATTTTGTTCCTTATTTCATCGTGTTGTCGCTGTCGCCTGTGTCTTCCGGCGGCCCGGCAATATTGTTATATACCCTAAATAATTCGGGTTGCAGGACAACGCACATGCAACTTGAAGTATGACGGGTGAGTTTATTTCGTCAGTTCTGCGGTCATATGCACGCGGTTATTGAACTGAGCGCTGGTGATTTTGTAAGAGGCGCCTTGCTCTGCGGCCTGAGCGGCAATTTTGGCTTCTGCGCGGTCCAGTGTGGAAGCGCTGGCGCTGATGCTCTGTGCAAAAGTACCAAAAGAGATCATAGAAAGTGCGGCAATTGCAACGAAAGTTTTGATGGATTTCATGGTCGTATTCCTTAAGTGTTTTGTCAGTGTTGGAGCGTTGTTGCCCCGATGTGATAAATAATAGGCCGACGACGCGATGATTAAAATCGAAACAATTTGCTCTCATTGTTCAATAAATTTGAATTAAACTATCGGTTACCGCAATCCTGTTTTGCAAATAAGGTTTGGTTACAATCAAGCCTCATTGTCATAACAAATATATAAAAAGTTATTTTTTGGCTTTTTGGATTGCGCAAAAGCGGGAAAAAAGGAGATTGAAAAACTACGATCAAAAACCGCTATGGTTTTTCAATCGTGGAATCTTTTTCACAACCTCACCGCACTGCAAAATATTACCGAAGGACTGAGATCGATATCTTTACCGGCTTTGGCGTCGCGGGCCCTAACTATATTTACTACTTTATAGAGTCCCTTACCGATGCCGGCGTACTGGCGGGGCTGCCGCGACCCCAGGCAACGGAGGTGGTGCTGGAAAACCTGCTCGGCGCGGTCGAGATGCTGCGCCAAAGCCAGAAGCATCCGCGCCAGCTTCTGGATATCAACAATTCCCCGGCGGGCGTCGGGATCTACGGTCTGTATGAGCTGAACAACAGCGATTTTGCCGCTGGGCTTCAGCGCAGCGTACTGGCGGCGGTCAGACGCACCCGTGAACTGGGACAGCGCTAAAATCCTTCTTCCCGCGACAGATCGCGCAGCGCGCCCGGCGCCTTTCCGATAATGCGTTTAAAGGCGCGGCTGAAGGCGGCATGAGAACTATACCCCAGCCTGAAGGCCACTTTTTCCAGCGCCTGACCCTCATGGGAAATGTACTGCACCGCGAGGCGCATACGCAGCTCGGTAAGATAGCGGGCGGGCGTGGTGCCGGTGGCGGAGAGGAAGCGTTCAGCAAATACCGAACGCGAAATTCCCGCCTCGCGGGCCAGATCCTCGACTTTCCAGTTAATGCCCGGCTGCTGATGCATAACGTAAATGGCTTTGGCCAGCTTAGGATCGCGCAGCACCTGTACCCAGCCGGTGGCGTTGCCGCAGCCGCACTCCACCCAGCCGCGGACAATCAGCGCGGCGACCACATCGGCCAGCCGCGCCAGAATGCCGGCGTAGCCCGCCTGTCGAGTGAGGCTTTCGCGTTCCATGGCCGCCAGCATCGGCGGGATCTCCGGACGGCTGGTCAGCAGGCTGCTGACCAGCATCACTTCGGGCATTGCTTTGACCAGCGGTTGCATACCGCCCAGCTCAAAGTCCATACAGGCGCTGAAGATAATAGCGCTGTCGCTTTTCGCGTCGTCGCAGGCGTTTTTGACGCAGCTTACCGAGTCGCAAACCGGTTCGCTGGGCAGTCTGGACACGTTAACCACCGTTGCCTGGTCATCGGAGAGCAGCACGTGACCATCGCCGTTAGGAATAAACAGCGCATCGCCGCTCTGCAGCATCAGGCGCTGACCGCTGACCATGCGCAGCAGTACCGGCCCCCGGCTGATAAAGTGGAACTGCGCTTTGCCGGGTACGAAGCCGAATTCGACGCCAAAAGGGCGGGAGGTTTCGATGCGGCGGTAGTTGACGCCGGAAAGGCGCATGCCGCGCAGAAGTTCGCTGGTGAGATCGAGGGCGTGCTGAGTCATAACATCATTCCCGGACGAATTATCAATAATCAAGGAGTATGTATCATAGATCGTCCGAACAGAAGCGCTTAACCTTAACGAAATGTTAATTGTTCTGGAGAGATGTTTATGAGTTCCTGCATTGCAGCTGAAGAGAGCCAGGCCAACGCCAGGCCCGCGTGGCGCGCCGTCTATGCGCTGGCGCTGGGGGTGTTTGGCCTGATTGTCGCCGAGTTTCTTCCTGCCAGTTTGTTGACGCCGATGGCGGCAAGCCTGGGCGTTAGCGAAGGCATGGCGGGGCAGGCGGTGACCGCGACGGCGCTGGTGGCGTTAGTTACCGGGCTACTGATCACTACCGCGACGCGAAATATTGACCGCCGCTGGGTGCTGATGTTCTTCTCCGTTTTGCAAATTATCTCCAGCATGATGGTGGCCTTCGCCGGTTCGCTGGAGTTTTTGCTGCTTGGACGCCTGCTGCTGGGGATAGCCATCGGCGGCTTCTGGTCGATGTCGACCGCGACCACCATGCGTCTGGTTCCGGCGGCGATGGTGCCGAAAGCGCTTGCGATTATCTTTTCCGCCGTTTCCATCGCGACGGTGGTTGCCGCGCCGCTGGGCAGCTATTTCGGCGCGCTGATCGGCTGGCGCAACGTATTTCTTATCTGTGCGCTGCCGAGCGTGGTTGCGCTGCTCTGGCAGCTGTGGGTTCTGCCTTCCATGCGTCCGGAGAGCGTCGGCAGCTTCGCTACCCTGTTTAAGGTGCTGCGCCGTCCGGGCATGGTTGGCGGTATGCTCGCGACAATCCTGATTTTTAGCGGCCACTTCGCCTTCTTTACCTATCTGCGTCCGTTCCTCGAAACCGTGGCGCAGGCCAGCGTCGAAGGGGTTTCTCTGATCCTGCTCGGTTTTGGGGTAGCGAACTTTATCGGCACCTCGATTGCCGGACATCTGTTAGCCCGAAGCCTGCGCCTGACGCTGGCGCTGGTGCCGCTGGCAATGAGCGTGCTGGCGATGATGATGGTAACGTTCGGCCACGTCGCGCTGCTGGACGGTCTGCTGGTGGCGATGTGGGGCTTTGCTTTTGGTCTGGTGCCTGTGGGCTGGTCGACCTGGCTTGCCACCACGGTGCCGGATGAAGCTGAAAGCGCGGGCGGTCTGCTGGTGGCGTCTATTCAGCTGGCGATTAGCGCCGGTGCGGCTGGCGGCGGTGCGGTATTCGATCTTAACGGCGCGAGCGGCGTTTTTGTCGGCAGCGGCGTGCTGCTGGTCAGCGCCATGGTGATAGTGCTGTTTGCGGTAAGAGTTAAGCCAGTCGTGAGCGAGGAGTAGGACCTTTCAGGGCTACAGCACCGCAGATTGCCGATAGCCCGGGGAATATGCCGTGACGTGGTATTGCTGTGGCTTCTTCCCGGCTTGCGCTGCGCTTAGCCGGGCTACAGGGCTGCAGATTGCTGGTAACCCGTAGCCCGGACAGATGCGCAGCATCGCCTCCGGGGAGGGTGTTAACTCTCTTCAATATCGTCGAGCAGATGCTGAATCAGTAGCGGAATTGGCCGGCCGGAAGCGACGCTTTTACCGCCTTCGCGCCACAGCGCTGTGCCGCTGACGTCGAGATGCGCCCAGGGGATCTCCGGCGGGCAAAAATGGTGCAAAAGCCAGGCGGCGGAGGCGCTGATGGCCGCATTATTGCCGGGCGTATTGCACAGGTCGGCGATTGCGCTTTCGGTCTGCTTCTTCAGCCTGCTATCCAGCGGCAGCGACCAGACCTCATCCCCGCTTTTTATTCCTGCCCGGGTTAACCCCGCCCGCAGCGCGTCGCTTTGCGTCATCAAGCCGCTCAAATCGTAACCCAGCGCCTTAACCACCGCGCCGGTAAGGGTCGCAATATCAATAATATAGTGCGCCTGCGGATGCCGCTGGCTCGCCCAGGCAATGGCATCGGAAAGCACCAGACGGCCTTCAGCGTCGGTATTATTGATCTCTACCGTCAGGCCATTACAGGCCCGGGCGACGCTGCCCGGCTGCATGGCGGCGGGGCCAATAGCGTTTTCCGCCAGCGCCAGTACGCCCATTACCCGCACAGGTAGCGCCAGCTCGGCGATGCTCAGCATCAGGCCAAGGACGTTGGCCGCGCCGCACATATCATACTTCATGGTGTACATCCCGGCGCCTTCCTTGAGCCACAGTCCGCCGGTATCAAAGGTGACGCCTTTACCGACGTAGCAGCGAACCGGGCCCTCGCTGACGCCATCATAATGAATCGCCAGCAGGCGCGGCGGGCGTTCAGCGCCTTTACCCACCGCATGCAGCAGGCCGAGCCCTTGTTCGACGATCGCTTTTTCATCCAGAACTTCGCAGCGCAGCGTGGAGATATCCGCGCACAGAAGCCGGGCTTCTTCCACCACGTACTGTGGGGTACACTGCTCCGCAGGCAGATCCGCCAGCCGCCGCGCGGCGAGCATGCCGTGCGCCGTGGCCCGTTGACGATGGGCGAGGGTGTCCAGCGCCGACCGCTGTTCGGGTAAGGCATAGAGGGCGAGCTGGCGCAGGCGTGGCCTGGCGGCTTTCACCTGATGCAGGCCCAAATCATCAAGCTGCCAGTCGAGGTTAAACAGTTCGCGCAGCGCTTTGGTTAACGCGCCGCTGCTCTCTTCCAGCGAAGCGTCGAGGATAAGCGTTTCGCTCACCGGCTTTTTGCATAGCGGCCGCAGCGCCTCGGCCAGGCCATCGTTCAGCGTATCCTGCCACAGCGGTCGCGGAATGAGGGTGATGCGGGCGAAGGGGGAGCAGCCGAAGCGGGTATCCGCCACCTCGCCGCGGACGGCCTGTTCCACCATTTCCGCGAGCAGGGGAACGGCATTGAGCGGGGCCTGGGCCAGCAGCGTACTGCCGGGCCAGGTCACCAGATGCGCGCCGGTGCAGGCGCTATCCAGTTGATTAATCAGACGATAATCCAGCATGGCTTACTCCTCGATGGGGGCGCGAATGCGTGCGGCATAGGCCTGCATCCATTCGTCGTCCACCGGCCGGTAATGGGTTTTCTCCCGAACGCGCTCGGCACAGAACACGGTCAGCGGCTGCGTCGCGCTGGCGACGACAAAGGAGAAGGTTTTGATATTGGTGGCGGCGCCGAATTCGCCGCGCCGGTTCATGCACACTACCGAAAGGTCGCCCGCGCGGCCAAAGCGCGACATCAGTTTGTCTTCCAGCTCGCAGACCACCGAGTCCGCCGCCTGCTGCGGCGTCATTCCCTGGGCCATTCGCCGGACGATTTCGTAGCTGGTGCAGCCTTTCATCAGATCTTCACCGACGCCGGTCGCCGTGGCGGCGCCGGTCTCGCTATCGCAGTAGAAACCGGAGCCAATAATCGGCGAATCGCCCAGCCGTCCGCGCTTTTTCATAAACAGGCCGCTGGTGGAGGTGGCAACGCTCATGGAACCCTGTTTATCAAGGCCAATAATGCCCACGGTATCATGACCGTCGTAAGGACTGAGGCCTTTATCCAGCGTTTCGCGACAGCGCTTCCGGTAATGCTGCATCGCGCGTTCGGTCAGCATCGCTTTAGCAGCGAATCCCTGGCTTATGGCCCACTCTCTGGCGCCCTGGCCGACCAGCAGACTGTTGTAGCGCTGACGGCTCAGGGCGTGGGCGACTTTCACCGGGTTGGCAATATCAACCAGATTACCGACCGCGCCGAAGGCCAGGGTATCGCCATGCATAAAGGCGGCATCCAGTTCGACCTCGCCGTTTTCCGTCGGCAGGCCGCCGTAGCCCACCGATTTGTACAGCGGAAAATCTTCTACCGCCGCCACCGCATTGACCACGGCGCTGGCGGTATCAGCGCCGGATGCCAGCGCCGCCGCGGCTTCGGTTACGCCTTCCAGCGCCATTCGCCAGGTGGCAATCATTCCCCACATTGGTTTACTCCTGTTTTGCAAGCGTGTTGTCCGTTTCAGCACGGGCGGTGACTTCCGCCGCGCGATACTGCTTATCGACGATGCGCATGAAGGGCAGGTACAGCATGGCGCCAATCAGCAAATTGAGGATCTGCATCACGCTGCCGCTAAGATGCCCGGTGACGATAAAACCGCTGATCACCGGCGGCAGCGTCCAGGGGATAAAGACGCCGGTGGTGACGGCCACCGCGCCGATCTTCATCGCCGCGTACTGCACCGTGACCAGCACCAGCGGCACGAGGTTAAACGGAATCAGCATGATCGGGTTCATGATCACCGGCAGGCCAAAGAGGATAGGCTCATTGATATTAAAAATGGAGGCGCCGGCGCCGAGGCGGGCAACTTCGCGCATATTTTTGCTGCGGGCGAAAATCAGCATCGCTATCACCAGCGACAGCGTTGCGCCTGCGCCGCCCATCCAGATCATATCGAAGAACTGCTCGGTGATAATGTGCGGCGGGGTGACGCCGGCCTGGATAGCGGCGATGTTGTCGGTCTGATTTTCCATCCACAGCGGACGAATGATGCCGTTGATCATCGAACCGGAGTTAATGCCGACCGACCAGAGAATGGTAATGCTGAAAACGGTCATCAGCGCGCCGAAGTAGGAGGTACCATAATGGCGTACCGGCGAGGCGACGACTTCATAAATAAACTGGTGGATGGTGGCGTAGTGCGTGTGCGCAAACCCGATGCGAATCGCCAGGATCAGAATCATCACCAGCAGCGCCGGGATCAGCGCGGCGAAAGACTCCTGCACGGCGGGCGGAACGCCGTCCGGCATCTTAATCACCAGCTTTTTGCGTTTTAGCCAGCAGAAGAGTTCGGTCCACAGCAGCGAACCGATCATGGCGACGAATAAACCTTTGGTGCCGATCCACTCTACGGGGATCACCGTGATGCCGCCGTTTTCAGCGACCTTAATGAACGGCGTGAGGATCAGAAACCCCACCAGTGAGAGGATGCCGCAGGAGATGCGGTCATCGCCGTAGTGCTCCGCCAGACGGTAGGCCACCAGGAAGCTGATAAACAGCGACATTGTGGAAAATACCGCGTTGAACGGGATTTCGATAATTGCGCTCCAGCTCGCGCCGAAGGTGCTGGCCATAAACTGCTGGTAGCTCTGATTGGGGAACGACGAGATCACCAGCAGAATTGAACCGACAATAATAAAAGGCATGAATGAAACGTAGGCGCCGCGAATAGCACCGAGGTGACGCTGCTGGGCGGTTTTCGCCGCCAGAGGCATCAGTTTGGCTTCAAGAAATCCCAGAACATTGTTCATTGTGAACTCCGTACAAGATCGACAGGGCTGTGTGTGTTATCTATGGCGGATTATGAGAGAAAGCGGTGGGCTGAAAGGTGAAGCGGTTCACATTGTATTCTCTGCAATAATATATATCTCATATGATTAGTTATATTTTCTGTAGAGGATCGTATGGAAATTAAGCTGCACGCTAATGCCACCACCACCCCCAGAACGCGTAAATATCTTCAGGAATCGACGAAAAGCGACCGGGAACTGGCGCAGGAACTGGGGATTTCCATTACTACGGTTCGCCGCTGGCGCAACCGCAGCCAGATTTCCGATAACCACACCACGCCGCATTTGATACACAAAGTACTGAGACAAGAGCAGGAGATTCTCATTAACGCCCTCCAGGATGCGCTGCGCGCCCCGCTGGACGAACTGCTGTTTATGGTGAATGCGGGGCTGGGCATCGCAATCTCCCGCGCCACGCTAAACCGCTATCTACGTCCGGCCCATGAAGGACGGAAAAATGCCGCGCTGCAGGGGAAAAAAGCGTTAAAGGCGGGAATGCGCGCGGATACCCTGACGCTGCACTATCGCCAGCTGGCGCTGTCGATGGACGACGGCGGTGAACATCATCTGCTCTGGGCGCAGGAGCCGATCAGCGGCTGGTGCTTTGGCCGCATCTATTGCGGGATCTCTCCCGCGCTGGTCGATAGCTGGCTGACCGAGGCGCTGAATGCCTGTCCGGTTCGTATACAATGCCTTGAGACTTATGCTCATAAAGGCTTTCAGCCCGCGCGCGCGGATCTCTCTTGCCGGACGGTGGCGATGGCGGAGCGCGGGGCGGTACAGCTCAGCGAACGATTAGCCGACGTTATTCCGGCGCTGGATGAGCCGGACGCGACGCTGCAGCGGCTGTGCGCGCTGTGGAACCGGGGGCGGGCGCAAAAAAAGCTGGGCGACACGACGCCCCAGGGCTTTCTTGAGTCGTTGAATCAGAACTAACGGTGGCGTCGGAGGCAGGCACAGACCACGCCAGCGGCCCTGGAGGGTCAGCCGCTTCGCAGGCCATCAATCGCGCTGTCGCTCAGCAGCATAACCGTTTTTACGCTGACGCTGATCCTGTCGATAATGGCCTGTCGCGGGCCTTCGCGCCAGGCGGGGCTGCTGTAGAAGTGCGCCTGGGATGCGTTTAAATGCGTCAGGTCCTCATAGGCCCGGATCAGGTAATAAGCGTCGTTGTCATCAACTGAATTGCCGAAGGAGACGATATCCATTCCGGCGGCGCGATGGCAGGGGGCGCTTTGTTCCTTCATTATCCGGTGAAACTCGTTCCCGGTCCCCGGTTTAAGGGTGTAAAGCAAAAACTCTACCGTTTTCATCCTGACGTTTCCTGTTCACATTCACTGAGTTTGCTGCAAGGGAGCACTGTCCTGCTATTAGAACAACTCCCCGCGGTTTTGTCGCTTCTCTTTGGCATGACGGCAGCGCGGGTTGCATTTCTCACTTCTTTTTTGATATGTTATATCATAACATTTATGGCATTATAAAATATGTGACTATTTACCTTTCTTTTTAAATGATAATGATTATCATCATTACCAGCCGATCAAAAATCAAAAGAGCGCGTGTTTCGCTCATCCACGCTGAAGAGAGAGGGAGCGGCGGCTAATGGAGGAGAGTTTGACAAAGAGTGGAAAAGCCGATGATCCCGTGCTTAGCGTCAATATCGCATCATTACCGCGGCCCGGCGGCGGGGAAATGCTCTCCGGCATTCATTTCAGCGCCGGTAAAGGAGAGTGTCTGGCCATCATTGGACCCAACGGCAGCGGGAAAACCTCTTTATTACGCGCGATAGATTGCCAACTGCCGTCGCGGGAGGGCGACGTTCGGTTATATGGCCGCTCCATTGCCGCATTAACCCGGCAGCAGCGAGCCCGGCAGATCGCGGTGCTTGCGCAGAATGATACCCCCGACCTGCGTCTGGCGCTTGAGGATTATGTCGCCCTCGGGCGGATTCCCCACGCCCGGGATATGTCGCGTCGCGAACACGACATCATTGTAACCCGCGCGATTAACGATACGGGATTGCAGAGGCTGCGTAAGCGACCGCTCTCCGCATTATCCGGTGGTGAGAGACAGCGGGCGGCGCTGGCGCGGGTACTGGCCCAGGCACCAAAACTGCTGCTGCTGGATGAGCCCACCAACCATCTTGATCCCCACGGCAGAGTGGAGCTGCTGTCATTAGTGAAAAGCCAGGGAATCACGGTCGTTGCGGTATTGCACGATCTTTCCCTGATTGACGCCTTTGCCGATCGGGTTTTGCTTTTATCGCAAGGGCGCGCCGTGGCCTGGGATGTGCCGGAGCGCGTGCTTGTTTCACAACGGCTTTACCCGGTCTTCGGCTTGACCAGCTTTACCGTACCGCATCCCATGACCGGGAAGGCGCTGCGGATTTTTGAGGTGCCAGGCTATGCCTGATAAATTTCCGGAGGAGAACGCAGCATGAATAAATGGTTTGCAGGGACGATGGCGTTTCTTTTTATTTCAGCGGCGAACGCGGCGGATTTTCCCGTCACGATTGACAGCTGCGGAACGCCGGTGACCTTCACTCAGGCGCCGAAAAGAGCGGTCATCCACGACCTTAATATGTCTGAAATGGCTTTTGCTCTCGGGTTGCAGGACCGTATCGTTGGCTTAACCGGCATTACCGGATGGTACAAAATGACCCCGGAATTTAAACATCATATGGGATCAATTCCCGAGCTGGCGCCGAAATATCCCTCTCTGGAGACGCTGCTGGCGGCAAATCCTGATTTCTTTTTCGCCGGCTGGAATTACGGCATGAAGGTTGGCGGGGAGGTCACGCCTTCCGCGCTCGAAACATACGGCATCAAAACCTTTGTGCTGAGCGAGAGCTGCGTCTTTACCGCCTCTCAGAAACAAAAAGCGAGTATGGACCTGCTGTATAACGATGAGCTGACGCTGGGTAAGATTTTTGGCAAGCAGCCCGAGGCCCGTACGCTGGTCGACGGCTGGAAAAAAACGCTGAATGCGCTGCCTAAGCCGCCGCAGGGCGTGCAGCCATTAAAGGTGTTTGTCTATGATTCCGGCGAAGATAAGCCCTTTACCAGCGGACGGTACGCCATGCCGACCGCGATTATCGAAGCGGCGGGAGGGAAAAACGTGATGGACGACCTGGAGATGAGCTGGGGGACCACCTCCTGGGAGAGCGTGGCGACGGCGGAACCCGATTTTATTATTCTTCTCGATTATCAGACCGGCAGCGGCGCTGATTCGCTGCGCCGTTTCCTCGAAAATCATCCGTTAATGAAACAGACGCCGGCGGTGAAGCGGCAGCGTTATCTGAAGCTGCAATATGCTGAGTTGACGCCCGGCCCGGCGAATATCAACGCGGCCGAAAAGCTGGCTCATGCGATGTATGCTGCGGCCCCCCAATGAGCGGGACTCACTGTCGCTACTACTGGGCCGCGTGGGGGGCGCTGCCGTTATTAGCCGGCTTGATGCTGCTCAGCGTGGCTAAAGGCAGCGTGCCGCTGTCGCTTACCCAGGTTCTCGGCGCCTTGCGGTTACTGGATGTGCCGGTTTCGGAGATGATCGGACGTATTGTCATTGATTTGCGCGTGCCAAGAACGCTGCTGGCGGTGCTGGCGGGCGCGGTGCTGGCCATCGTGGGCGGTCTACTGCAGACCACCACGCGCAACGATCTGGCCGATCCTTTTTTATTCGGGCTTTCCTCCGGCGCATCGGCGGGAGCGGTACTGGTAATCACCCGATTCGGTGAGCGGCTTGGCGCGCTGACGCTGCCGGTGTCGGCATTCGTTGGCGGCATCTGCTCGGCGGTGGCGGTGATGCTGCTGTTTCATTTTAAAAAGCAGCGTGGCGCAGAGCACCTGGTGATCTGCGGGTTGGCGATCTCCTTTTTATTCGGCGCGCTGACCAGCTATCTGATTTTCTCTGGCGACCAGCGGGCCGCCAGCTCGGTGCTGTTCTGGTCGCTGGGTGGGCTCGGTCTGGCGCGCTGGGATAATTTGCCCTACGCCCTGTTCAGTCTGCTGCTTCTCGGCGCATTCATACTCCTGCGCTGGCGCTCCCTTGATGGTTTACTGGCCGGTGAGCAGACCGCGCAGTCGCTGGGCATTAACGTTACCCGCCTGCGCATGGAGGTGTTTTTCTGCTGCGCGTTAGCAACGTCGCTGCTGGTGGCCCTGACCGGGGTGATTGGCTTTATCGGCCTGATGGTGCCGCATATGTGCCGCTATTTTTCTGGCGTAAAACATCTGCTGCTGCTTCCTTTATGCGGCCTGTGGGGCGCGGTGCTACTGTGCGGCGGTGATATCGTCAGCAGGACGCTGCTGGCTCCGCAGGAGCTGCCTATCGGGATCATTACGGCCGGCATCGGCGGACTCTTCATTATTATTCTGCTGGCCAGAAACCGTTCATAAACTGAGTCGCGCCGGGTCGCTGCCTGGCGCAGACTTAAACGAAGGGCAAACAAATGCCCGGAAGTCAGCGAGCGCATGCGCTTCGGTTTACGCGTAATACCCCCGCTAATGGTTTTATCTGTTGATAAATTGAATTTTTCAATGTTATTCGTTAAATGTCATATTTATCGCAGGGTTATATGCTACTGCTTTCTCTTTAACCGATGCCTGATAAGAAAAATCCTAAAGTAAGCGTGGGGATGAGTGCTGTCTCCGGGCCAGTGAAAATCCCATGGTTTACATTTCGCAGGGATTTTTCTGAAATTCACTCGTCTGGACAATAAATATTAAACAAACTTATAATTCACCCACTTCACTCATGGGTATATCCCCATGGCGCCTATTATACGCATTTCTATAAAGGATGATTGCACTTTCATGAGGGAAAGGAATGTTAACTATTTTCAGCCATAATCATTTTTTTAAAAAAGCCATGCGTCTGAAAATAAACGACATAAAAGCGGTCAGAAAGGCGAATCTGGTCGATTTGTGCTTAACAAAGTACGCATCCAGCAGCTGCGCACAGTTTCATTTTTTGATAAACAGCTTTGAAATGAAAAAGAATTTTGTTTGTTTTCGGGTTGAAGGTAATATTATTTGTTTGATAAACAAAAGGCGCACCGCACATATCGCAAGTATTATCGCCAGAGTGACTGATGGCATCCCTGTCGGAGAGGACATCACGTTAACAGAGAGAGAATTTCAGTATATTTTTATTATGAAATTTACCGTACTGGCAAAAGATTACCCAGAGCTGCTCGGCATTTCGCCCAAGGCCTACAGCAGCTATAAAAGAAGATTAATTGAGAAGTTCGGCTTTAACTCATTTCATGCGCTACTGGCGCTGTCTAATTATTTACACGCTTTTTCGCTGCTCGATAAATTTACGCCGGATTAATTGCTTCACCTGCATGCGTGGCTATACCTTTATCTTCGCGCTTTCATCTTATTTTTCCACCTGCCACGACTGTTAAGGAGCGCACTCACAAAGTGACTCTTTTTCATGTCATCAATGCCATGCCTTACCTCAAGAGGCGAGCGGGGGACAACGGAACCCCACCACGATTTGTTCTCGTCATTTCTGGCGCTTTGGGACCGCGGCATCAGCGTCTATAATCCGCACAGCGATGTGTTCCGCGAGCGGCGAAGCTAATCGTCTGTTGAAAATAGCATTAAGCCTTATGACAACCTGATTGTCGTAAGCTGCCCAACTACAATAAAGGCTTATATGAAACAAATGACGTTGAGTGACCTTCGGCAACAAAGCGAAAAGGCTGCAGCTTCGCCTCGCCTACGTGCCCATCGTAATTTCCACCCTGACTTAAGCGATCCGGTGCAACGCCTGGCCGTCGCTATGGAGCCGGGTACCTATGTTCGGCCTCACCGCCACCCGCACACTTTTGAACTACTGACATCCCTTAGCGGACGCTTTGTGGTGTTGACCTTTGATGATGCTGGCAACGTGACCGAGCGCGTGGTGTTAGGCGAAGAGTGTAAGGTGCTGGAGATGGCGGCGGGTACCTGGCATGCCGTGCTGTCGATGGATAAAGGCGGCGTAATTTTTGAGGTTAAATACGGTGGTTACCAGCCGGTTTCTGAGCAAGATGCGGCCCCGTGGGCGCCAGCTGAAAACGCACCGGGAACCGCCGAGCTAATGAAGTGGTACGCCCGTGCGCAAGTGGGTGATGGCGGTTTTACCCTGTAATCCAGGCATTGCGCGGGGAGCAGCCCGCGCCAGCTTCTTTTTACCCCCGATACAGATAAGTCGTTCCCGGCGCGTCAGCGGCTTATCAAACTGGTGACAAGCTCCTGGCTCTATTTATTCATAGTATTTATTCATAGTTAAACTTATCCCCTGAAATAGGGATGACGATATCCCTTTCACGGAAGTGTTAAACACATCTTAAACCACTATGCTATAATTTTTACGGTTTTTGTAAAGAATCTTCAATAAAGAAATGTGGTCATTTCGGTACTATAATTTATCTTCTGGGAAGGATCGGAATATACTCATTAATAGCCGATCAGGGGAATCAATACCTTTATGAATAAGCATTAATGGTTGGTTGTTTTAATTGTAACTAATTGATTTTTATTGTTTTTAACAAACTGCAATCTTTAATTTATCTAATCATTAGAATTTCCTTATGATAATTCATCTGTTTTAGTCAAACCTTCTGCATCTCTGGGTTGCGTAAGGCGCGATTCAGAATATTTGCTAACGTAAGCAGTGAATGATTGATGTACATCAATTAACAACCGCTGTTGTCGTCACAGTTATGGTATTTGGTCTAAAAAACTGGAACTTTTAATTTCAAGTCTCTTTGCGAATTATCGCATAATAGTCTTGCTCAGAAGGTATCTGAGATTTGATATTTTATTAATAGTTAGGGACGAAATAATATGAAATTAAAATTACTAACAGTGGCCGTCTCTACACTTCTTGCTGCAGGAACCGTGCAGGCAGCTGAGGTGTATAACAAGGACGGAAACAAACTCGACCTCTACGGGAAAGTGACCGGCCTGCATTATTTCTCCAGCGATAAGTCCGAGGATGGCGATCAGACCTATGCCCGTCTGGGCTTCAAGGGTGAAACCCAGATCAACGACCAGCTGATCGGCTACGGCCAGTGGGAATATAACTTCAGCGCCAATAACGTTGAAGGCGACAATTCCGGCGACAAAACGCGTCTCGCGTTTGCCGGCCTCAAGTTTGGCGAATTTGGCTCTCTGGACTACGGCCGTAACTACGGCGTCGCCTATGATATTGGCGCCTGGACCGATATGCTACCGGAGTTTGGCGGCGATACCTGGACCCAGACCGATGTCTTCGCCACCGCGCGTACCACCGGCGTTGCCACCTACCGTAACAGCGGTTTCTTCGGCCTGGTTGACGGCCTGAACGTCGCCGTACAGTACCAGGGCAAAGAAGAGGGCAACGGTCGCGATCTGGCGAAACAGCATGGCGACGGCTGGGGTCTGGCCTCGACCTATGAGTACGAAGGATTTGGCGTAGGCGCGGCCTATGCGGCATCCGATCGCACCGATGCGCAGGTCAGGGAAGGTCGCGTGAATCCTGACTTCTACGCCCGTGGCGAAAAAGCGGAAGTGTGGGCGGCCGGTCTGAAGTACGATGCTAATAACGTCTACCTGGCGACAACCTATGCGGAAACCCGCAACATGACGAAGTTTGGTAAAGGCTATATCGCCAATACCGCGCAGAACTTTGAAGTTGTGGCCCAGTATCAGTTCGATTTTGGCCTGCGTCCGTCCATCGCCTACCTGAAATCAAAAGGCAAAGATCTGGGACGCTACGGCGACCAGGATCTGGTTGAATACGTTGATGTCGGCGCGACTTACTACTTCAATAAAAACATGTCTACCTATGTGGACTATAAAATCAACCTGCTGGATGACACCAGGTTCACCAAAGATGCCAGCATCAGCACCGATAACATCGTTGCCGTGGGCATAACCTACCAGTTCTAAAACAACGCTTTTTATTGAACCATGCCTGCCAGCTTACCCTCCTGGCAGGCATTTTTTTGTGCTTGAACGCAGGGCAAGACGAAAAAGCCCGGCGCCGTTTCCCGCGCCGGGCTGAGTGAGAAAAGAGGGCGTTTACGGCGCGGTACTGAAAAACTCGCCGAATTTCACCGCCAGCCAGCCCACCGGGGTGGTGGCTCCGCCCACGATATTGGTGATTTCCGCCATCCCTTCCGGCACCGGAATGTTAGAGTTGACCGCCGCCTGGGTGTATTCCCGCGAAATATCCGTCCCGACGTATAAAATACAGGTGACCACCAGCGTGCCGGTGATAAACATGCGGAACATATTACGTTTGCAGAACGGCGTCACCATCGCCAGCAGGAACATCAGCGAGGCCAGATCGACAAACGGCAGCACGCGGTTGCCCGGCAGAATAATCGCCAGCACCACCGCCATGGGGATCAGCAGCAGCCCGGTCGCCAGCACCGAGGGTTCGCCAATAAGCAGCGCGGTATCCATGCCGATATAGAAGTCGCGGTTGGGAAATTTCGCTTTCAGCTTCGCTTCCGCAGCATCGCGCACGATAAGCAGACCCTGCACTAAAATTTCGATCATTTTCGGCAGCAGCAGCATGGCGGCGGAAACTTTAATCGCCAGCGACACCGCAGCTGCAACATCGTATCCGGCAAGGAAGGCCAGCAGCAGCCCCAGCACGAAGCCCAGGGTCAGCGGTTCACCGAAGACGCCGAATTTTTTATTAATACTTTCTGGGTCGAAATTAATTTTATTGATCAGCGGGATCTTATCAATAATATAGTTACAGGCAATACCAAACGGCACATAGGTTATACAGGTAAGATGGGGGAATGATATCCCTTTAAGATTATAGTTTTTTTGCAAATACGGTGCGGTTAAATCCGCCGCCAGCAGGGTTAAGATAAATATGCCGAAGGTAATGCCAACGGAGAGCCAGTAGTTACCGGTGCCGGCATACACGACCGACCCCATAATCAGGAAAATCCAGTAGTTGAATATATCGATATTTACCGTTTTGGTTAATTTAAGCAGCAGCATGGCGATGTTGATAACAATAAATCCCACGACCACCGGCAGCATCAGCGGCGAGCCCCAGCCGATAGTGGAGGCGGTCGGCCAGCCGGTATCGACCACCGTCAGGTGCAGACCGATGCGTTCAACCATGGCCTGCGACGCCGGGCCGAGGTTGGTCAAGAGCAGGCCGATCACCAGACCCACCCCTTCAAAACCGATACCGACCAGCATTCCGGCTTTAAATGCGGTGCCAATTTTAACGCCGAAGCACAGGGCGATAATAAAGAATATTACTGGCATCATCACTGATGCCCCCAGACTAATAATGCTGTTGATAATATCCATAATATTTCCTTAAAAGGCGGCCGAATTGGGCGCGAGCGAACCCGTGCCCAATGGGCCGTAGCAAAAACCTTAAGCGGCTCTTTTAATATTTAATCGAGTTGCTTCAGCAATATCTCAGAAAAAATCTTCGGCGAATTGCTGAAGGCATCAATAGTACTGCCGGCAATATGCGGCGTCATCGTGACGTTATTCAGCGAATAAAACGCGCTATCGTCCGGCAGCGGCTCATCATCAAAAGTGTCGAGGGCGGCGCCCATGATTTTACCGTCCCGCAGCGCGGCGATCAGATCGCCTTCATTAATTAAGCCGGAGCGTGCGGTATTGACGATAATGGCGCTCTCTTTCATTAATTCAAAATGATGCGCGTTAATCAGGTTTTCCGTTTCCGGGGTCATGCGGGCATGCAGCGAAATCACATCCGCACGGCGAACCAGCTCATCGAGAGAATCCACCTTTTCATAGCTGTCATGGCCGGGGACGTACTTATCGTAAAAGATAATCTCGCTGCCGAAACCGCGCAGGAAGCCGGCCACCAGCTGAGCGATATGCCCCAGCCCGACCAGACCCACCACTTTGCCGCCCAGTTCAGGAATGGCCCGGTGGTTAGGACTCTCTTTGCGCCAGAACTTATCGCGCAGCGCATCGTGCGAGCGGGCGATGTTGCGCATTTCCGCCAGAATCATGCCGACGGTAAACTCCGCCACGCTGCGGGCATTACGCCCCGGCGTGTTCATTACCTCAACTCCGCGCGCTTTGGCCTCCGCCTGATTAACGTTTTCAATGCCGCCGCGCAACACGCCAACGTATTTAAGCTTTGGCAGCTTGTCGAATACCGCCGCGTTAACCGGGGCGAACTGGACGATCAGGATCTCAACCTCCTCAGCGCCCTGAAGCAGGGCGGCAGGCAGCGCCACCGCTTCGGAGCCTTGCTGTTCAACCCGTAAATTATCCTCCTGCAGTTTTTCAATCGACTCGTGCGACCATTCGCGCACTTCCACTGTAATACCTTTATCTTTCAGCGCGTTCAGACCCGCGTCCATCATCGCTGCATTGATAAACAGATCGGCAATTGCCAGACATTTCATAATGATTCTCCATAAATTAACGCATCAACATACCGCCGGTGACATCCAGAGTCGCTCCCGTCATATAGCTGGTTTTCGAAGAGACCATGAAGACGCCGATGTCGGCAATTTCGTGCGGCTGGGCTACCCGGCCCACCGGAATACGGCTGACGTAATAGTCAGGATTCTGCTCAATGTTTTTACGGATCATCGCGGTATCCATAATGCCGACGGCGATGTTGTTGACATTGATTTTCTGTTTCGCCACCTCACGCGCCAGCGAGATAGAAAATGCCACCAGGCCCGCTTTACTGGCCGCGTAATGCGCATGACCGGTGGTCGAACCGTGGAAGGCCGCCTGAGAAGTGATATTCAGAATGCTGCCGGCCTGATCTTTCGCCAGGCAGTGGTTGACAAACAGCTGGCTCAGGTGGAAAACCGCCTTCAGGTTGACGTTCATCACGCTGTCCCACTCCTGCTGGGTGATTTCAGTGACGTAGCCGCTTAGCCAGATCCCGGCGTTGTTGACCAGAATATCGGCGTTCCCCAGCCGCTCAATGCAGGTCGCGAACAGATTCTCCCGGCTTTGCTCATCGGAAAGATCGGTTTTCACCGCAATAATCTCGACGCTGGCGCTATTTTTTACCGTATCGATCAGCTGCTCCGGGCGCTCCTCATCACGCATATAGGTGAAGCAGATGTTGACTCCTTCTCTGGCGAGGGAAAGGACAAACTCTTTGCCCAGTCCCGTTGCGCCGCCGGTGACGATAGCCGTGCGGTGGTGTAAATTCAGATCCATACTTTCCTCGCTTAATGCGTGATGTAGTTACTGCAGCTTTTCCACGGAGACTGCATTTCCGATAGCAGATTTTTGTAGAGCTGATACTTATCCTGATAGACCTTGTTATTGTCCGGGTTCGGCGTGACCGTTCGCGAAACGTGAACCATCTCATTTGAGGCGGCAAAGACGTCATCAAACCAGCCAACCATGACCGCGGCGGTCATCGCGGTGCCCAGGGTGCCGTGCTCTTTCACGTCGACAATCTCCAGAGTGGACTGGAAAATATCGGCGAATATCTGCAGCCAGACCACAGAGTTAGTGACGCCGCCCGCAATCCGAATGGTGCGGCTTAGATCAGGGTTGATGCTACGCAGACGTTCGGTGTGATAAAGGTGGCTGAAGGCGACCCCCTCGTAGATAGCGCGCAGAAAATGCGCTTTTTTATGGAAGCTGTTCAGGCCGATAAACCCCGCGGAGGCGTCCGGGATGGTGTTGGAGCCGAAGACAAACGGGAAGAACAGCAGGTGGCTCTCGGCGGGCGTTGTCGTGGAGACCAGATCATTGCACAGATCGTAGACTGACGAGCTCTGCGCCGCGGCGGCGGTGCGATCGCCTTCCATAAAGTTATTGATAAACCACTCCAGATTACTGGCGGATGTGGGGCTGGCCTCGGTAATTAACCATTTGCCCTCAATCGGATAAATCGAGGTCATAAAGAGATCCCGGTCGATAACCGGATGGTCGGTCACGTATTCGTTGATGCTCCAGGTGCCGGTAATAATCGCCAGCTTATCCAGCGTATTGATGCCGGAAGCGACGGATGACGCCGAGATATCAAACACGCCGCCCGAGACCGGCGTTCCGGCACACAAACCGGTTAGCTGCGCGACGTCGTCGGTAATGTAGCCGCAGCAATCGGTGGAGCGTTTAATGGGCGGAAGCTTGTCGCGCAGATCGCCGAGCCCCCACCAGGCCAGCAGCGAGGCGTCATAGTCGCGGTCGCGGACGTTGATCAGGTTAGTCCCTGAGATATCGGTAAGTTCGAGAAAGGCTTCGCCGGTCAGATAAAAACGAATCAGATCTTTGACCATGAATATGTAGCGCGCGTTGTTCAGCGCTTCAGGCTCGTTGTCTTTCAGCCAGGCGAGGAGGGCGACGGGCTGCCCGGCCCAGATAGACTGCATAGTTTTGGGCAAAATGTCGCTGACAAACGTCGGGTCGCGGTACCACTTTTCAACCCAGGCCTTAGCCCGGCTATCGGTGGAAATGATCCCGTTGCGCACCGGGGCGCCCGTTTCATCCACCATATACAGCCCGTTTCCGTGGCCGGTGACCGCCACGCCTTTGATCTGGCTGGCGTCGATCCCCGACTGCGCGAGGGCCGTTTTGATGACTTCAACGTTGGCCGCCCAGAGTTCGTTGATATCTCGCTCGGTGTGAAATTCCTTCGGGGTCAGCATTTGCGTTGACTTCGACGCGCTGGCCACCACGTTGCCGGCGCGATCGTAAATCGCCGCTTTTGTGACGGTGCCGCCGTTATCAATGCCCATGACGTAGTGTTGTTTCATTGACGTGGACTCCTTATGCGTTACCATAAACCGGGTTCGCTGGTGGTAATGCCTTTAAATCCGGCATGGAAAATTTTATCTACAAGGTATTTCCGCTTTACAAAGCCTCCGGCGATGAATATCACGTCAAAGCCTTTTAAATTCCGGCTAATCAATTCCAGACACTGGCAGGCATATTCAGCAGGTAAGATTTCAATAGCATCTGGCGGGTTATGCTTAACAATATCGATGGAGTGATCCAACGAACGCGAGTCGATGAGCAATACCCGGAAGATAGTTAACAATCCCTCTTTTTTGGCATAGCGTAGGGCCGAGAGATTGGACGAAATAACACCATCAACTTTGTAGTAATTTTTGAGCAGACTGATCCCCGCCTGGTCGGGTTTAAAACCGCCCAGTAGCTCCAGGTGAATAAGCACTTTTTTGCCGCGCTGATGGCATTTGCCAATCAGCGATTGCAGGTTGCCGATATTTGCTTCGGATAGCAGTACGTATTCTGATGCGCAGGCCAGCGCCTGTTCAAAATGTTTATATTTTCTGACGGAAGGAATGATGGTGTTATTTAAGAACATATTAATATCCGATGTTATTTAGCCATGTAGAGGCTGTAGGCATCTTCCGCTGTGGCATTTTCATGGATGATGGCGTTCAGACCTGCTACTACTTTTGCCGGCTGTGGGTCCTGAGTAATATTGCGGCCCACCGCCACGCCTTTTGCACCCACCTGCATACAGTGCTGCACAAATTTAAAATAACCGTCGATGCCGGTTTTCGGGCCGCCCAGCGCGAGTACCGGCACGCCGGCTGCTTCGACGATAAGCCGGTCATCTTCGGTACCGGTAAAGCGGGTTTTGATCACGTCAGCCCCCAGCTCAACGGCGATGCGGGCCGAGGCGGCGATAACGGCCGGGTTGTTGGAGTCGTCGCTGGTCACGGGATAGCCGTACGGCAGGGATTCCACGATCAGCGGCACGTTCCAGCGATCGGCGGCCTGCGCCAGCTGCATCGCCATGATGTGCGTTTTCTCTTCATTGAACGCGCCGGGGAAGGTCATGCACACCACGCCTTCCGCAGCCACTTTCAGCGCATCCTCAATGGAAAAGACGGGAGTCGTATCGGGAACGGTATTATCAAAAATATTCACTGTGCTATCGACGCGTAATACAACGGGAACGCAATTGAAAACTTCGCGGAAATTTTTCAACATGCCATAAGTGACCAGCGCGCAGTCCAGGCCGCTTTCAACAAGGGCCGGAAGCTGATTTATCGTATTATCAATACCATTTGTTTTGCTTGAAAAATAGTAGCCATCCAGCGCCAGCGTGACGGATTTACCATCTTTTGCGAAAATGCGAGAGAGACGACGTTCTTTAGACATTTTTGACTCCTGAGATAGAAAAAAACAAAAAAGGCCCTCAGAGACTTTCGTCTCTGAGGGCCTTCGATTCACTTACCCTTTTGATAATCGTTCAGCAATCCAAACCATTATCAATTAATTTTTCAGCCTGACGGGTAGGGTTTAAATGGTGTTTAATTTAAATCCGTTCCCTTGCTTGAATTAATTACTAGCATGCCTGCGTTCTTTCTGTCTAGCCGTTGTTGATAAACTGAGATGCTTATCACGAATTAAACTTGAGTTTAATCTTATCGGCGCTTGCGAATTTGAACACCTACAGCCGATTTTATTGTCCTTATGCTAAGAGTAAAAACTCTATCGTCAACTGCGCCAGCAGCAGCAGCAGGGCAATCAGCGCCAGCCATTTCGCCGGACGCAGCTTATGCTGCGGAATAGAGGTATTACGCAAACGCACGAACCATGGATTGTTTTTCATTATTGACGTCCTGTCCCTGATGTCTGTTAACGCGATCGACAGAAACTGAATGACGATCTAATTAGCTGATATTAATGGATTAGTCGGCAATAACCCATGAATAAATGAAGCTGGTTTAGCTTTCATTCAATAATTGGGACTCAAATCATATACGACATAAATCAGGATAAGGGTCCGTCAATAAACGCTGTTTCAAACCCTCATATGGCTGTCGGTTGCTGACAGGGCGTCCGCTGTCTTCAGAGTTCATGATCCCAGGGCGGGTTAGCGCCCGGCCTGGAAACCGTCACCGCGGCGGCGCGCATCCCCAGTTGCACCGCCTGGCGAACCTGCTCGCGTGACAGTGTCACCAGTTTATCCTTCTCCAGGAGCCCGGCCTGCGAGAGGCTGGCGAGAATACCGGCATTCACCGTATCGCCCGCGCCGACGGTATCGGCCACCGCTACGCGAATAGCGGGCACATGCAGATGAAAATCAGCGGTCCAGGCATCAGCGCCGTCAGCGCCGCGGGTGACCACGATAAGCTTCGGTCTCAGCGCCAGCCAGCGGCCTATCACCTCATGCTCTTCGCCGGGCTCGGCAAACCAAGCGAGGTCCTCATCGGAAAGCTTGACGATATCCGCCAGCGTAATCATGCGCCTCATGCGCGCCAGGTGTTTCTGCCGGTCCGGGATGAAAATTTCACGAATATTAGGGTCGAGGAACATCACCCGACGCGGCGCTTCCCTTACCATCAGCGCTTCATAAACGCTGCCGCACGGTTCGGCGATCAGGCTGATGCAGCCGAACAGAAAGGCGGAGACGTCATCCCCGAGCGTCGGCAGGTCGTTTTCAGTCAGCATTCGACCGGCGCTATTCTCATCGTAAAAGGTATAGCGGGCCTGACCGCCTACCAGCCTGACGAAGGCGAGGGTGGTGGGCAGCGGCGCGCGGGTTGAGGGCGAATAATCCACGCCGGAGGCGTCAAGCGTGTGGCGCAGCATGTCACCCATAAAATCGTCCGATAAACCGGAAAACAGCGCGACCGCCATCCCCTGGCGACCCAGGGCGACGGCGGTATTGAACGCCGCCCCGCCAACACAGGGAGTAAAGGCGGGGGCATTCTCGCGGCTCCGACAGGGCAGCATGTCGATGAGGGCTTCTCCGCAGCAGAGGATCATGGCTTTTCTCCCTGGCTCACCGCGACCACCGGCGGGGTTTCCAGACGATCGGCTACCTGCATCCAGTTTTCGGCAAAACGTCCGCAGGCGGTCTTGATATCGACGCCGACGGGGAGCTCCGGACACTCGTTTTCGCCGTTGCTGCCCCAGTTAACCCATCCAGACTGGCGGCGCTGGACTATCTGAAACGCGCCGGAGGGGCGGGAGGTCCACCAGATCATCGCCCGGCCGCTCGCTGAATCATACTCGACGGTTTTACTGGCCGGCCCGGGAAAGATGGTTTCATCCGCGACGGCGGAAACGTCAACGGGCGAATCGGTCAGCAGCCATTCCCGCTCGGTGAGATCGGCTCTGCGATGCGCCCGGGTGCGAACCTGGCTCAGCCGTTCGCGAATCTCCGCCTCATCGAGCACGTTCTCCCAGCGGCAGAACATCCGCCAGTAGAGATCCCAGTGGGCGGAGGCCATATCGGCGAGCTGTTCGCGGAATTCGGTAAATTTCGGGCTCTGGTTTTCCGAGGTGGTGACGGTATTGGCCACCATGGCGACCAGCTCTTCGGCATAGGGGTCGCCCGCGCGATAGCGGGTGCCGCCGTACGCCGCGAAGCGATCGAACAGCAGTTTTCCCGGACCGCTCTCAAATTCGTCGCCGACGGTGATCTTGTTGGTCACCGAACGGCCGTTAATCACCGTTGAGAAATCATCTACGCAGTAGCGCCGCTGAAACCAGGGCGTGTTCCAGCTAAATTTCCAGTCGATGGAGAAACGTTTACCGCGCAGCTCCGGTAATAATCCGTCGGGGATCGCGCCGCGCATGCGGTAGTGATGATAGACCGGGCCTTCCTCGAGGATCTCAATATCAACGAGGGTATGCTCCGGCGGGTTTATCAGCCCATTTTCCGGGGTAAAAAACGGGCCGTAAAACCCGCCAATGGCGTTATTTCCGGAAGGAAGCAGCTCGACGTTATCCTGCAGCGCGCGAAAATGGCGCAGCCCCCACTTGGATGCACCGACGCCCTGGGCGGTTCCCCGACACATTTCCAGATCGAAGCAGCCGGTGTTGAGACGGACAAAACAATCCTTTTCCCGGCCAGGCAGCCGGTGGATACCGGCGATTTCACTGACTTCAGCCGCCGTGAGCGGGCGGTCAAGCCGCATCTTGAGGGTACCGCTGAAGCTGACCGTCGCGATAAAAGCGGTACGGCTTGCCGACGACTCCTGCTCAAGACGCTGGCACAGGATCCGCGCATCCTCGTCGGTAATCGCCCACCACAGCGGCTCCTGCAGCTTCTCCGGGAGAATAAACGTAATCGGTTCGCGATCCCGGGTACCGTTCATCGGGTCCGTCAGCGTAATGTGATATGTCATGAGGGTATACTCCATTAAAATTTAAGCGTGCGAAGACCCGCCGCCAGCGCGGCGGATAAACAAAGCGTCAGGGAAAGCTAGCGGGTACGGGCGATCTCTTTTTTCCGCCAGAAGGTAAACAGCTCCGGATGCTGCTTCAGCCCGTCAATCGCCACGGCAAGAATGATGACGATGCCTTTAATCAATAGCTGGGTGAAAAAGGGCACGCTCAGCAGAATCAGGCCGGTGCTGAGTACGCCAAGAATAATTGACCCAATCAGGGTGCCGATAATCCGCCCGCGTCCACCGGCCAGGCTGGTGCCTCCCAGCACCACCGCCGCAATGGCGTCCAGCTCATATCCCGTACCCGCCGTGGGCTGGGCGGAAATCACCCTGGCGGCGAAGATAATGCCTGCCAGACCCGCGCAGACGCCGGCAATCATGTAGACCGCCGCCAGCACGCGTTTGACCCGTACGCCGGCCAGGCGCGCGGCCTGGGCGTTGCCGCCGACGGCATAGATATGACGGCCGAACCGCGTGCGCTCAAGAATGAACCACGCCAGCAGATAAACAATCAGCATAATAATGACCGGCACGGGGATACCGGCAAGATAGCCATTTCCCAGCTCGCGGAAGCTCAGGCTGCTCGACACAATAGGCTGCCCTTCGGTAATGGTGTAGGCCATACCGCGCAGGAAGGTCATGGTGCCGAGAGTGACGATAAAGGGCGCGAGAGCGAGATAGGCGGTGAGCACGCCGTTAAGCAGACCGCACAGCGCGCCCACGCCAACGCCGGCCAGAATCGCCAGCGGCGCAGGGAGCCCGGCCATCGCCGCGACCACTGAGACTACGCCGGAAACGGCGACGATTGACCCGACGGATAAATCAATGCCGCTGGTTAAAATGACGAAGGTCATGCCCGCCGCCAGAATAGCGTTGACGGAAATCGAGCGGGCGATATTCAGCAGATTATCGACGCGGTTAAAGTTTGGCGCGAAGGTGGACATCAGGATCAGCAGCACCAGCAGAACGATTAAGATCCCCACCCGATCCCACCATTTCGCAAAATCAAACGGCGCTTTGACCGGCAGTTCCGTCACAGGTTTATTGTTGTCCATGGCATTCTCCGGATTGACTGGTAAAGGTTCCTGTTGCGTGCAGCATCACTTCTTCTTCCGTGGCTGAAAACGAGGGTAACTGATGAACGATTCGCCCGCCGCGCATGACCAGCACGCGGTCGCTAATGCCGATGGCCTCCGGTAAATCGGAGGAGATCACCAGAATGGCTTTCCCGGCGCGGGCGAGCTTGTCGATCAGTTCGTAGATTTCCCTTTTGGCGCCGATATCCACGCCGCGGGTCGGTTCATCGAGAATAAGTAGCCTCGAATCGCGCAGTAGCCAGCGCGCCAGCGCCGCTTTCTGCTGGTTTCCGCCGGACAGGGCGCTGACGGGCAGTTCAACCGCATTTTCCCGCAGCCGCAGCCTGCGCATCTGCTCAAGGACGGCGGCGCGAATCGTCTTGCGTTTCACCACGCCGCCGGCGACAAAGTTATCCAGCGAGCTGATATCAATGTTGTGCTCAACCGAATGCCCGAGAAACAGTCCCTGAGTTTTACGGTCTTCGGTCACCATCCCGATACCGTCGGCGATAGCGGCGGTGGGGTCTGCCGGATTGCTCGTTCGGCCGTCAATGCGCACGCTTCCCCGGGTGCGCGGGTCGGCGCCGAAGAGCAGGCGAGCCACTTCGGTTCGCCCGGAGCCCACCAGACCGGACATGCTGACCACTTCGCCCGCGTTGACCTCAAAGGAGACCGGGCCGGTCGCACTGCCTGCCAGATCCCTGACTTCCAGCAGTACCTTGCCGGGCGTACGCGGCTCGTGCTGATAAAGATCGACAATTTGCCGGCCGACCATCATGCGGACGACATCGGTGGTTGAGACGTTGCCGAGGATTTCCGTGCCGATCCACGTGCCGTCCCTGAAGACCGTGACCCGGTTTGCCAGCTGCCATACCTCTTCCATGCGGTGCGAGATATAGACCATCCCGACGCCATCCTGACGCATCTGCCCGATCAGCCGGTATAGCTGGAGAGTCTCCGCCCGCGACAGGGCGGCGGTCGGCTCATCAAGCACCAGCACTTTGGCGTTTTCACTGACGGCGCGGGCGATCTCGACCATTTGCTGACGCCCGATACTCAACGAGCCGAGCGGCGCCTGCGGGTCGATGTCCGCGTTAATCCGATCCAGCTTCTCTCTGGCCTCCCGGTGCATCCGTTTGCGATCGAGAATACCGGCGAAAGCGGTCGGTTCCTGGCCGAGAAACAGGTTTTCCGCCACCGTCATATCGGGAACCGTATTCAGCTCTTGGTGGATAATGGCGATGCCATATTTGCGGGCATCCCTGGGCGTGCGAATATCAATCTCCTGCCCGTCGATAAAAATAACGCCGCTATCGCGCTGCTCGTTACCGGAGAGGATCTTCATCAGCGTGGATTTGCCCGCGCCGTTTTCCCCCATCAGGGCATGGACCTCTCCGGCGAATAAATCAAAGCGTACGTTGTTCAGCGCCAGGGTCGCACCGTAGCGTTTTGAAATCCCTTCCAGCCTGAGCAAGGGAGGTGATGTTGTATCGGCCATTGTCTTTGCCCTCCGGGATGAACCTGCGCGTCATCCCGTTTTTGCCTCTTAAAGTGACGAAGTGATTACCAGCCCGGATAGCTGTCGACGTTATCGCGGGTGACCAGTACGCTGGGGATCAGGACGGTATGAGAGGCGATCGGTTTGCCGTCGACCATATCCTGAGCAAGCGTGATGGCCTGGCGCACCATTTCGCCCGGATTTTGCGTTGCGGTACCGATAAACGGCGAGCCGCTGCGCTTAAGTTCTTCAACCGCTTCCGGGCTACCGTCGACGCCGGTAACTTTGATCGCGCCCGCTTTGCCCGCCTGTTCAACGGCCAGTACCGCACCGAGCGCGGAAGGATCGTTCATGCCGAAAATACCGGCGACGTCCGGATTGGCCGTGAGCATGTCGGTGGTCACCATCAGGCCGGAAGCGCGGTCATTGCGCGATGCCTGCTGGCCGACGATTTTGATATCCGGGTATTTTTGCGCGACGTTTTTACAGCCTTTGATGCGGTCGATAATGGTTTGAATCGGCGTGCCATCCACCAACAGCACTTTGCCTTTGCCGCCCATCTGGCTGAACAGGTATTCGCAGGAGGTTTCCCCGGCCTGGATGGCGTTGGTCATGACCGCCGCGTCTGCGCCTTTCGCGGGCGTATCGACCGCGATAACAATAATTCCGGCGGCTTTTGCCCGCTGAATGGCCGGCTCGATCCCGGATTCATCGACGGCGGAAATAATGATGAGATCCACTTTCTGCTGAATAAACGCGTCAATCTGCGTGTTCTGGTTTGCCAGATCGACCTGCGCATCCTGTACGTTAAGGGTTGCGCCGATTTGCGCCGCGGCCTGCTTAGCGTTCCTTTCCATTGCCGAGAAGAAGGGGTTGGACATGTCCTGCACCATTAAGCCGATGCGGGAGATTTTTTTGCCATCCTGCGGCGCGGCGCTGGCTGCGGGAATAAACCCTGTCATGGTGGTGATTACCGCGCTAACCGCGACAGCCAGCCATGCTTTGCGAAGTTTGGTCATATTCTGCTCCTTTCATTATCGTGTGGTATAAGGTACGGCCAGGTGTGGGGAAGCCTCAGAAATAATCCCCTGATGTTGTTTTTCGGTAGCGACTGAAATTCAGCCGTTATTTACATCGCTAAAATGATGAGCGCGTATAGCACGCCGTAGCCCGCTTTTTTGTCGGGTGGCGCCTTACCCGGCCGACGAAAACCGCAAGCGCCATTTCTGTCGGCCCGTGCAGGGGAAGCGCCGCCGGGCAATGCCGTCCGGGCGATACGTTGTCAGCAATCTCAATTGTCTCTTTTTAATGGTTATTTATTTTCTACAGCCGCAGGACTGGCGAATAACCAGTTCGGCGGGAACTTTACGCTGGGTATTAATTTCTCCTTTTCCTTCCGGATTAATTAACTGGATAAGCATTTCAGCCGACTGCCTGCCAATCTCTTCGCTGTTTTCATTGAGCACCGTTAGCGGCGGATTTAATAGCGGCGCCCAGTCGAATTCATCGTAGGCGATAAGCGCCATATCGTCGGGGATGGCTATCTGGCGCTGCTGAAGCTGTTTAAGTGAACCCAACAGAATAGGGTTGTTACCGGCAATAAGCGCGTCCGGCAGCGATGTCTGGCGGTCCAGGTATCGGCTCAGGGTGTCCGCAGCCGACTGCGCGTCGTTCTCCGTTTCGACAACTTCAAGCGTTGCGCCGCAGCGCTCTGCGGCCTCGCGAATACCGCGCTCGCGTTCAAAACGCGTGGTCCAGCGGTCCGGGTAGATGAGGAGCAGCCAGCTTTTATAGCCGTGCTGCGCCAGATGGTTCCCCACCAGCAGGCTGGCCTGATAATTGTCGGTCGTGACGCTGGGAAAGTTGTGCTCGCCGCGGGGAGGTGAGTCAACGAAGACGACCGGAATATCCCATTTCGCCAGCAGGCTCAGGCTTTCCGGCTGAAGCGTCACCGTCGAAATGATCCCGGCCATTCGCGACTCGATCAGGCGGTTAATCATGCGATCTTCCTGCGCGCGGTCGTAGGTACCGTTGACCGCGATATCGCCAAGCACAACGGTCCACTGCGACGGCTGCAGCATCTGCTGAATACCGGACATCAGGTTGAGGTAGTAAGAGTTCGAGGCATGGGCGGTAATCACCGCCACCGAGTCTCTGCTTGAGCGGCGTAGCGCCTGGGCCGCGCGGTTAGGTACGTAGCCGAGTTCTCGCGCCACTTTTAAAATCAGCTCCCGGCTGTCGTCAGCAACGCCATCGCCACCGTTTAGCGCGCGTGAAACGGTAAACATAGAAAATCCCGTCGCTTCACTCACATCCCGCATCGTTGCTTTACGCATATTTCGCTCTCTGCATTTATGAAATTACCCGCGATACAGACGGCTATTTCCTTGACCTAAACGTTTATGAGGCTAAACATAAACGTTTAGGTTTGTTTGATCAGTGAGCCGCTTCTCGTTTTGTGAACAGAAGGTAAACAACGTCGTTTGTGAATGATTTCTATGTATTTATTGATTTAATGCATATTTAGCCCGCTTGCCGCTTTGCTACTCTTGAACGCATTCATTCACGGTCAGACAGGGTCGTCGCGTTGGAAATCTTTTTTTAACCCACTGAAAAGTATTCTCTAAATATTTTTCACATCGCAAAAATTACGGTCCGTTTTCGACGGATCCGCTTTTGTATGGGTTAAAAAAGGTTCACCATGAAAATTACATGGAACGTCAGGCCAGTCGGCTATCAGCTGATTAGCAAGCGCTGCCCCGCCTGTCATGGGCAGCAGGATTTCACCCCATCCGGCGCCTTCCGGGTCAACTCGCAAAAAAAAGTGCTCGATGTCTGGAGTATCTATAAGTGCGTGCGCTGCGCGTATACCTGGAACATCAGCCTGTTCTCGCGTTTGCCCGTCAGCAAAATCAATCCGCAGCTCTACGCGCGATTTATCGCTAACGATAAATCTGCCGTCGAAGCTTACTCTCACGATCCGGTCGTTCTGCGGCGTAATCGCGCGGCGCTATCGGGTACGCCTGACTTTGTGGTTCAGGAACGCTGGTGCATCAACCTTGTTCGCGCTTCTCAGGTGAGGGTGGATGTCAGAGTCACGCGCGCCTTTCAGACCAGCCTGCTGTCGGTCCTGAGACGAGCGCTGGGGATTAGCGGTAGCGCGATCCGTCAACGTCTTCAATCGGGAGATATCGTCGGTATTACGCTGAAAGAACTGCGGGCGCCCAGGCTGCGGCCGGAGGGATATACGCTGTACATCACGAGGGAGGTTCTCCTGGCGCGCAGGCCTATTTCATTAAACGCGGGCTCAGCGCGCGGGAGACGATAGCCATTGCCCCGGATAGTTTTCTATCCGGGGAGCTGACTCGCAAAAATCGATTCGGGTTGCCGCAAGGGGCAAAATAGCCTTGCCTTTTACACTGTGAATTTATACAGTTTTTGGCGGCAGTACGGCGATAGTGTCCATCGGTACCCCGGATGCTGCGACGGCAAATTCTGTTAATAAAAGGAAAGTGCGATGTCTATGGATACGCGTAAAGAAGTGCTGTTTGTCCTCATCCAGGAGTACGCCGACTGGGAGTTCGCGCTGCTGGCACCGGGGCTGCGCCGCGGGTTTGGCGTATGGGAACCGCGATACGAAGTCAGAACCGTGGCTGCCGATGAGGGGCCAGTGAGGTCAATTGGCGGGGTGCGCTGCCTGCCGGATTATACCTTCGAGACGATACCCGATGATTACGCCGCGCTGGTGCTGGTGGGCGGAATGAACTGGTGGGGAGAGGAGGCCCGGCGGGTTTTGCCTCTGGTAGAACAAGCGCAGGCCCGGCAGATCGTGGTAGGCGCGATATGCGACGCTTCGGCATTCCTTGGCGCGCATGGCTTTCTCAATGATGTCGACCACACCTCGAACGGGTTGGCCTACCTGCAGAGCCGGGCGGGGTCAGCCTACAGCGGCGCCGCGCGGTACAGAAACGTGCCTTCGGTTCGCGACGGCAACCTGGTGACCGCTAACGGCGTTGGCTTTGTGGATTTTACCTGCAATATGCTGTCTGCCTTAAAGGCGGCCCGTCAGGAAGAGATCGAAGCCATGAGGGAAACGTTCAGGTCGGGAATGTTTACGGAAGGCTGATGCAGACAAGGCCGCGATTTGCATGGCCATTTGCCGAAATCGAATCATCTGGCTGAGAGCATCCGTCGCGATATTGAGAGATGCGCAGGGTTTCGCCATGCGCTAACCCTGCCTTAACTTTCCGGCGTGGGGCTTAGTCTGCGTTTGCGTAATAAACAAACGCCAGCTTATTGCCGTCCGGATCTCTGACGTAGGCGCTGTGGAAACCTTCACCGTACTGCGGACGGTGTCCTGGGGCGCCTTCATCACTTCCTCCCAGGCGTAGCGCCAGCTGATGCAGCTGCTGAATATGCTCGACCGAACGTGCGTTCAGGGCCACCATAGCGCCGTTGCCCGCTGTTGCCTGCTGCTGGTTGAACGGTTTGCCAACGCACAGCCCGGTGGTGCGGTTTCCGCTGAATGTCCCCCACGATGCGCCTTGCTCGCTGCGGCCGCTCCGGGGCTGCCCCAGCATCTCCATCAACGGGTCGTAAAAACGAATCGCGCGCGGCAGATCGTTAGTGCCGAGCATGATGTAGGAAAACATGACTCCTCCTCATTTTTCGCCTGAAGGTTGCTGCTGCCAATCTAGCAGCAAGGCGCGAGCACGGGCAGCCCGAGGAGCCAGAAATCATACCTCCGTCGCGATTCTTCAGCGATTTTGCCCGCGCGTGAGCCGGCTGCTCAGCTCAGATCGTGCAAATCTTTATCATTCGGCGGCAGCAGTGATATCTGGTCGAAAGTCACCCGCAGGCCGCTGCGCTGTGGCGTGCAGCACATGATGCCGACCTTCGCCGCGCCGCCCGGAAAAGGGCACAGCCGCAGCAGCGGCCACAGTTGGCCATCCGTTGAATACTGCAGGCGCAGCGCTTCTCCGCGGCGGGTCAGGCGCAGCCAGAACTCACCGGGGTCGCCCGGAAAAATACCGGTTGCCCAGTCTGATGTTCCCTGCGTCAGTACGCTACCGATAGCGGGCGCACCGTCGTTGTACTCGATACCGGCCTTAATCCAGCGCCTGGCGTCCTGCATTAACATGATCCCAGCCTGGTCATATAGCGTACTGAAATCTGCTCGCACCCTTACCTGAAAGGTGAAATCCCCCGCGGCTTCCGTGGCGTAGATATGCCCGGAAAAACGCTCAAACCCGTACCAGGTTTCGCGCCAGAAGTCGGTTTGCGCATCGGTCACTACGCGCAGTTCGCCGTCCTCTTCTGACCATGTCGCGGGTTCGTTAATCCATTGAAATATCTGATGCATCAGGCCTCCTGTCTTTGCTGATAAGCGTTAAAAACCGCAGCGTGTGTTCGTCCGCCTGCTGCGCAAGGCGCGCATCCCACGCCGGACTGTCGGCATCGCAAAAGCCGTGCTGCGCATTGAACATCCGGCAGGTCACGGAGGGGTATTTCTCCAGCTCGTTTTGCAGGGCGCGGGGATCGAACGCCGGTTCATGGCGGGCGAGAATCACCTGCGTTGGGCACGGAGGCGCCGCATCGCAGTACTGGCGGATCCGTGAACCGTAGTGGCAAACCGCACCGTCGCAGAGTCCGCTCCTGGCAGCCAGCCAGGCTAAGGTGGCGCCTACGCTGTAGCCGATAAGGATTAGCGTGCCGTATTTCGCTCTTAGCTCGGCCAGCAGCGACACGATGGCGGCGGTATCAAATCCGACGTTATCGGAAAAGTGACGCCAGGCCTGCTCCTGCTGCTCATAGGCGAACGGCGCAGAGTGAGGGAAAAGCGCTGGCGTGTACGCATCGAAGCCGCGGCTGCGCCAGGTCGCGGCGGATCGCTGAATATGCGCGTTGATGCCGTAGATTTCATGCAGCAGGACGATGGCTTTATCGCAATCAGGTAACATAAATGCGCCTCTGGCGGAAAAAATGGGTTTATCTCCGGTCGGAAGGTCAGTTTATCAAGGCTGACGCCTGTAGTATAAACATACCGCCCGGAAGATTGCTCGTGCATCCAGGTCTTTGATTTTCCTGGTCGGATCAACGTCACGATACGCCATCACATCAAAGTAACGTTGTTTTTCAGCTTAAAGTCTATCCAGTTAGCGAGACAGTATGAATGTAACCCGTGCCGACATGGCCGATCTTGTCTATTTTTTCGCCATCGCCCGCCATCAGAGTTTTAGTAAAGCTGCCGTTGAACTTGGGGTGAGCGCATCGACGCTGAGCCACGCGATCAAGGGATTTGAGGCGCGTCTGGGCGTGCGTCTGCTGAACCGTACGACCAAAAGCGTAACCCTGACGGCGGCAGGCGAGAGTCTGGCCAGCGCGGTGAGCGAGCCGGTGGCCGCCATAGATGGCGCGATTGAACAGCTCAACCAGTTTCGCGACTCGCCTGCGGGTCATATTCGTCTCAACGTCGCCGTTGAGGCGGCCACGCTGCTGCTGGCCCCGGTCCTGCCTGTTTTTGCTGAACGTTACCCCGATATTGAGCTGGATATCGTGGCCAGCAACCGCATTGTTGATGTAACGGAAGCGCGGTTTGACGCAGGGATCCGCTATGGCGGAACCGTGCCTGAAGATATGGTGGCGCAGCGGCTGTCCGCCGATGTGCGCTGGGTGGTCGCCGCATCCCCGGAATATCTTGCCCGCTTTGGCGAGCCCCGGCATCCTCACGATCTTCAACAGCACCGCTGCGTCAGTAATCGTCTGGGAAACAACCGCATTTATAAATGGGAGTTTGAACGTGGCGAAGAGCAGCTCACCGTCAAAGTACCGCCGCTGTTAACGGTCGATCTGGCCGAGACGGGCGTGGTGGCCATTCTGCAGGGGTTTGGCCTGATGTACCTGCCGGAACCGCTGATAGCAGAGTACGTCAGCGCAGGGCGCCTGCGTCTGGTGCTGACCGACTGGGCCTCATACGGACCGGGATTCTATATCTATTACTCCAGCCGTCATCAGGTTCCCACCGGGCTGCGCCTGTTAATCTCCCTTGTGCGGGAAATGAAGCCGCTCGGTCTGTAGCCCGATTGATGAAAATAACTCACAGCCCCATTCGATAGCGAGGGCTGGCTCCTTCTTATTCCGCGCCTTACCCTGTGGCAAAAGAGAAGGAGAGCTTGATGAACTATTCGCACCGCTGTATTCCCGGTCTGTTCTGGCTTTTGGCCGTCACCGCGTTTCTGTTTAGCTTTACCTCTACCAGGCGCGCCGCAGAGGCTAACACGCTGGTTATCGTCTCTCATCCGTATCCTGAGCAATCGGTCATGACCAAAGGTCTTGAGGCCGCAGCGCAAAGCGTACCCGGCGTGACCGTACGCAATCTCGAGGCGCTTTACGGTTTTGATACCCGAAATATCAATGCCGATGAAGAGCGACGGCTCATGCGGGAACACTCGCGCATCGTTTTTATCTTCCCGACCCACTGGTTCAACATCACCCCGATGATGAAGGCCTGGCTGAACGATACCTGGGGCAGCGTAGGGCCGGGAGTATGGCAGGGCAAAGAGATGCTGATTGTCACGACGGCCGCAGGCGGTGACGCGACATACGGCGAGACCGGGCGAACGGGCGTCAGCCTGGCCGACGTCTTTACGCCAATGAAGGCCAGCGCGCTGCATGCGGGAATGACCTGGCTTCCTCCGCTGGTTTTTCAGCACGCCAGCCGCGATCAACTGCCTGAGTACCAGCGTCAACTGGTGGAAAGGCTGAAGAATTAACGTGCCGGGAAGGTGTTCAGAATGAAAGCTCTTATTGCCGTAGCTGCAATGTCGTTAATGCTGGGCGCGCCAGCCCTGGCAGAAGAAAAAAGAGGTGAAAAAATGGCTCCACGTAGTCCATCCGTATTGTCCGCTGAGGATATTCAATCCGTCGCGCCGGCGCTTGCCCGTTTCGGCAGCGAGGTGCTGATAGGGGATCTCTGGCAGAGAACAGAACTCTCGCGTCGCGACCGCAGCATCGTGACCGTGGCGATTCTTATCGCCCGTAATCAGCCGGCGGAGCTAAAACATAACGTTGAGGTTGCTCTGGATAACGACGTCACGGCGGCTGAAATCTCAGAGATCATCACTCATCTGGCTTTTTATTCCGGCTGGCCCAACGCGATGGCCGCCGTTGCGGTGACGAAAGATATTTTTGTCGCGCGCGGCATTGGCCGCGAGCTGCTGGCTGCTGCCTCCCCGCAGCTCCTCCCTCTTAATCAGGCGGTGGAAAACCAGCGTTCAACAACCGTAGAACAGAACTTCGGCACGATTTCCCTTGGACTGGTAAAGTATACGACTCAACCGCTGTTTCTTGACCTGTGGCAGCGACCGGGGCTGAAGCCGCGCGACCGCAGCCTGGTCACGGTCAGCGCGCTGATTGCCGCCGGGCAAAGCGCGCAAATTGGCTACCACCTTAACCGGGCGATGGATAACGGCCTCACTGCGCAAGAGGCGGGGGAGATCGTTGCGCATGCCGCTTTCTATGCCGGCTGGCCAAATGCCTTTTCAGCGGTAGCGGTGGTGAGTGAAGTCCTGCGCGCTCGTGGCCTGGCAGGGTGAGGGGATGTTCAACTCTCTTAGCGCCACGCTATTGATTTTTATTGCTACGACGGGGGCGGCATTTGCCGTCGGGCGGGAGAACGCGGTGAAGATTCAGTTTGAGTTCAATGGCGCCACGGTTGTCGGCTCGCTGGATGAGAGCGCAGCGGCTAATGAGTTCCTGGCGCAGCTGCCGATGACGGTGAAGCTCGAGGATTATGGTTCCACGGAAAAAATCGCCTGGCTGCCGACGAAACTGCACCGCGCGGATTCTGGCGCATCAATGACCCCACGGCGCGGCGACATCGCCTATTACGCGCCGTGGGGCAATCTGGCCATTTTTCGCGAGGATTTTCGCCACTCCCCCGGGCTGATAAGCCTCGGGCGGATAGAGGAGGGACTCGCCGCGCTCGACCAGGCGGGAGCCGAAACGATAACCATCCGGCGTTATTAAGTTCGTGCTGCGTTAAATTTTCCTTTCTGCATGCTTAAGTGGGCTGTTTACAGCCCATTTGTCGAATTCTCTTCGCATCTCCGGCATCACAAAAATCATCTACACTTTTTCTGCGCATCACTTTCAAACCTGACGAGACACGCTCGTTAAGGCTGAGTATCCGACCTTTATACCCGACCCACTGCAGGCGTCAGGCCCGCAGCCTTGTTTTCTCACGAGAGGAGTTTGTAACATGGCATTTGTGACAACCAAAGACGGCGTCAATATCTTCTTTAAAGACTGGGGCCCGAAGGAGGCGCAGCCGATCGTATTTCATCATGGCTGGCCCTTAAGCGCCGATGATTGGGATAACCAGATGCTGTTTTTCCTGGCAGAAGGGTTCCGGGTGATTGCGATTGACCGACGCGGTCATGGTCGTTCAGATCAGGTGAGTGACGGTCACGATATGGATCATTATGCCGCCGATGCCTCAGCGGTGGCGGAGCATCTGGATCTGCGTAACGCCGTGCATATCGGGCATTCCACCGGCGGCGGGCAGGTCGCGCGCTACGTTGCGCAGTATGGCCAGCCGCAGGGGCGCGTGGCTAAAGCGGTGCTGATCAGCGCGGTTCCACCGCTTATGGTAAAAACGGAGAACAATCCGGGCGGTACGCCAATCGAGGTATTTGATGGTTTTCGCAAAGCGCTGGCCGCCAACCGCTCTCAGTTTTATCTCGACGTGGCGTCTGGGCCGTTCTACGGCTTTAACCGTGATGGCGCGGAGGTGTCCCAGGGCACAATTCAGAACTGGTGGCGGCAGGGCATGACCGGTAGCGCAAAAGCGCACTATGAGGGGATTAAGGCGTTTTCTGAAACTGACCAGACCGAAGATTTAAAAGCCATTACGCTGCCGGTGCTGGTGATGCAGGGCGATGACGACCAGGTTGTGCCTTATCAAAACGCCGCGATACTGCAGGATAAGCTGCTGCCGAACAGCCAGCTAAAAATTTATCCCGGCTTTCCGCACGGTATGCATACCTCGCACGCCGATGTGATTAACGCCGATCTGCTGGCGTTTATTCGCTCGTAAACTGGTGCTATAAGAAGGCCGCCATCCGGCGGCCTTATCGTTTACATCAGGCTTTCATGCTGGAGGATTTTGAGCATTTCGTCCTTCAACATAAGTTTTTCTTTCTTCATCTGTACAAGCTCGAGACTGTATCCTTTGCCATCGACTCCTTCTATGCGGGAAATGTCGTGATCGAGTGCATTATGTTTTTCGAATAGCGACTGAAAGCGCGGATGCGTGGTTTTCAATCGAGAAATCAGATCTCTGTATTCTGGAAACATGTACCTTCCTTGTTGATGGTGAAAAGTGTGTACGCTGACACACACATTCAGATTACCCATATGAATAAAATGGTAATGCGAACGAAGTCGCGTTTATGTTACGTACCAATGAAATCTCAGGGGCCGGAAGCGGCCTGGAGGCATAGATGACAGTTGAAGAACCCGCCGTTGCGCTGATCGGTCCAGGCGCAATTGGTACCACCATCGCCGCGGCGCTGCACGAGGTTGGCCGTACGCCTCTGGTATGCGGCCGCCGCGCGCACCCGCAGCTGTCGCTGCGTTTTGATGGCGGAAATATTGTGGTGCCGGGGCCAGTCTTGACGGAACCGGCCTCGGTCGCTGCGCCGTACGACCTGGTATTTGTGGCGGTAAAAGCGACACAAATTGCGGCTATTGCACCGTGGCTGCAAGCGCTGTGTCACGATCGAACGGTAGTCTGCGTGCTCCAAAACGGCGTTGAACAAAAAACGCTGTTCGCGCCGTACGTGGCGGAAGCGGACGTGCTGCCATCGGTCGTCTGGTTCCCCGCCCAGCGTGAACCTGAAGCGTCAGTCTGGCTGCGGGCAAAACCGCGCCTGACGCTGCCGGATGTTGAGGGGGCCGAGCGGGTGCGGCACGCGCTACGGGACACGCGCTGTGAAGTGGATATCAGCGCGGATTTTCTCTCCGTTGCGTGGCGTAAACTGCTGCAGAATGCGGTCGCCGGTCTGATGGTGCTGGCGGGGAGGCGGGCAGGGATGTTTGCCCGCGACGATATTACGGCGCTTGCTTTAGCCTATTTGCAGGAGGGGCTGACGGTGGCGCGCGCCGCAGGCGCCAGCCTGGACGACGGCGTGCCGCAGGAAATTCTCACCGGTTTTCACCGTGCGCCTCCGGATTTAAGCACTTCAATACTGACGGATCGCGAGGCCGGGCTGCCGCTTGAGTGGGATATTCGTAACGGGGTTGTTCAGCGATATGGCCGTATTCACCATATCCCCACGCCATTAAGCGATGTGATTGTGCCGCTGCTGGCCGCCGCCAGCGACGGGCCGGGCTAAAGGCGCGGGACGCCGGCGTGATAACGTTCCCCGGGATCAGATTGATTCCGCCAGCCGGTCGACAACCACTTTGCCGCTATTATCAAACTGGGTGATGCGGTAATTCACGCAATAGGAACGGCGGGTGGTAAATTGATTGAATAACGCCACCCGGCCTTTTTTATCACCATTTTTATTCACAATAATCCATTCGGTGACGTCCGTTGAATTCGCTTTACCGCTGCAGGCGTCCTGTTGTTCGACCAGACGATCCTCTTTTTCTACCTTCAAAAAATCACGTAACATTTATTTATCTCCGCTCATCATTGTTTTTAACAATACTCTCTTTATCGATTCATTCAATTAAACATTTTAATCAAAGCTATGGATTATTAGTCAGGAATGCATTGGCTTTGTGAGTGTGTATCCCATTGAATTTAAGTAACATAAATTTAATTAACTCACCCGGGGTACGTATTTTTTTCCATGAGTAACGGTTTTTTTATCCCGAATCTATTTATGTGACAACGTCACAAAAATGTTAATGTCGACCTACCTCACAGATAAGAATTTAATATGATTGATGCGAACTTGATCACTTGACTGGTCAAGTGGGGCGCGCCTATGTTGAAAGCACCTTCTTATCCGTTCCGGGGAGCAAGAATCATGGGAATCATTCGAACGTTAAACGGGGATATTTCCGCTAATCAGCTGGGCGTCACCTACAGCCACGACCATATTTACTGTATTCCGCCCTATTGGGCAGAGCGTCAGGATGATGATTTGTTACTCGACGATCCGCAGGCTTCAGAGCGTGAATTAAGCGACTTCCGCCGGGCGGGTGGTAACGCCATCTACGACGCCACCGCGCCGGATTATGGCCGTCAGGCCGCAGCCGTCGCCGCCATGGCGCAGCGCCAGCAGCTGCACATTATCGCCACTGCGGGTTTTAACAAAGGTTTTCTGTGGAGCAGCAAGCGGCCGGGCTCCGCACAGACTTTCGCCGAGTGGATTGCACATTCAGACGTTGATGAACTGGTTGAGCACGTCTGTCGCGAGGTCACTGAGGGGATAGAGGGCACTGAACATCGGGCCGGCGTGGTGAAGTGCGGTACCGGCTATAACGCCATTTCCCCTCTGGAACAAAAAACCATGGAGGTTATCGTTCGCGCCCAGCAGCGCACCGGGGCGCCGATGCACAGCCATACGGAAATGGGGACGATGGGACTCGAGCAGGCGCAGCTCTTCAAAAAATGGGGGCTGGATCTCTCCCGCTTATGTTTTGCTCATATGGATCGTAACCCCGATCCCTGGCTGCACCGTCAAATCGCCAACACCGGGGCGTTTCTCTCTTTCGACGGTATCAGCCGCATAAAATATCATCCCGAGCACATCCGTACCCAGGCCATCCTGGCGCTCTGCCAGCGCGGTTATCAAAAGCAGATCTTAATCGGCGGCGATTTTGCCCGTAAATCCATGAGCGCGCATTACGGCAAAGGGGGGCTGGGGCTGAAATTTATCCTTAGCGACTGGCGGCCAAGATTCATTGACGAGGCCCGGGAAGCCGGGTTTGACGGCGAAGCGCTGCTGCATGATTTCTTTGTCGACAACCCGGCGCGTTACCTCGCTTTTGCCTGAGGAGATGTTATGAAGCTGTATCGTTTAAATGAAAGCGAGGCCCGGCGGGCGTTACAAAAGGCGCGGATCGCCTTACTGCCGCTCGGCGCCGTCGAGCCGCACGGCGACCACCTGCCGCTGGATACCGATAACCTGCTGGCCGAGCGGTTTTGCGCGCTGCTTGATGAGCAGCTGGGCGAGTGCGCCCTGAGCCTGCCGGTTGTTTCCTACAGCCAGGTCTGGTCCCTGCGCGGTCACGCGGGTGCGATTGATATCGGTCATGAACGGCTGACATCGCTGCTGGTGTCGCTGGCGGAAAACATGGCCAGCTACGGTATCACCACCACGGCGGTGATTAACGCGCATTACGGCAATTTTGATGCGATGAAAGCGGCCTCCCGGCAGCTAAAAGAGCAGGGTATTACCTTGCTTAGCTATAGCTGGGCGGGGATGGAGGAGGAGGTAAAACGACGGCAAACCACTGCGGTGGCTTACCCCGGCTATATGCATGCTGATGAGGTCGAAACCTCGCTGATGCTGGCGCTGGCGCCGGAGTTCGTCACCATGACCAACGCCCGCGCGCACTATCCGGCTTTCCCGAACAATTTTCGCTATCAGCCGATACCCTGGACCGAGTTTTCTGACTATGCGGTGCTTGGCGATCCGACTGCCGCCAGCGAAGAGAAAGGGCGCGCGTTCGTCCAGCGGGCGCTGGCGACCACGCTTGCCTCTATCCGTCATCACTTAACCCAAGGAGCCTCCGATGATTGAGCGTCAGGCAATACGTGTAGACTGCCCGGCCGCTACCCCTGAGGAGGCCATCCGCGAGGCGGGGAACGCGCTGTGCCGCGCGGGAGCCTGTAACTCGCAATACGTCCAGGCAATGGTCGATAGCTACCGCGAGCTGGGCCCCTATTTTGTCATTGCCCCCGGGCTGGCGCTGCCGCATGCCCGCCCGGAGCAGGGGGCGTTGAAAGCGCAGATCAGCGCGGTCAGGCTGCGTGAACCGCTGGCGTTTGGTCATGCGGAAAACGACCCGGTGCAGGTGGTGCTGGGGCTTTCGGCAACCAGCAGCGATGCCCATATCCACCTTATCCAGCATATCGTGACCGTACTCAGCGATGAAAATAACCTGCATACCCTGATGCATTCGAACGATCCAGAACAACTTTATCGGCTGTTAGCCAGCGGCTCGCAGCGTTTGTAGCGTGATGAACACGGAGTGAATAGCGATGAAAATTCTGACAGTCTGTGGTTTAGGTATGGGCTCCAGCCTGATTTTAAAAATGAACGTTGAGGCGGTGTTAAAACAGCACGGGATTCAGGCCTCCGTGGAACATATGGATGTCTCTTCCGCCGCTTCGGCCAACGCCGATGTGGTGATAACCAACGCAGAGCTGGTGGACAACCTTAAGCATCTGTCCTGTCCGGTGGTGGTGGTGAACAACTATATCGATAACGCCGAAATCACCGCGGCGCTGACCCAGGCGAAAATTCTGCCCGCAGGAGAGCCGTCATGAGCGAGTTTCTTGGCGTGCTGCGCTGGATCACCATCAATATATTTGGTGAAGCGTCGATCTTAATTGGCCTGATTGTGCTGCTGGGGCTGGTGCTGCAAAAGAAATCGCTGGCGGACATTGTGTCCGGCACCCTGAAAGGCATTCTGGGCTTTCTAATCATCGGCGCTGGGGCCGGGATTATCGTCTCCGCGCTGCTGATATTTCAGCCGATCTGGACCGAAGTTTTCGGTCTCAGCTCAATGAACCTGACCAATATTATCGGCCAGGCGCGCTTCAGCGAACGCTACGGAAGCAGCGTGACCATCGCCATTGCCGGCGGATTCGCCATCAATTTGCTGCTGGCCCGGCTGACGCGCTTTAAATACATCTACCTGACAGGACATATGATGTTCTGGACGACGATGATCTTTGCCGGGGTGATGGTGAACACCGAGCCCGCTATTTCAGCGGTGCAGCTGACGCTGATGCTGACGGTGATTATGGGGCTCTACTGGACCCTACAGCCCGCGCTGGTTCAGCCCTGGGTGCGGAAAATCACCGGCAACGACAACGTGGCGCTGGGGCATACTTCCGCCTCCGTCGCGCTGCTGGGGGCAATTTTTGGCCAGATTTTCGCCCGCAACAAAATCAGCTCCGAAGATATCAAAGTCCCTAAAAAGCTGGGTTTTCTGCGCGACTCCAACGTGGTGACGGCGTTGACCATGGCGCTGCTGTTCTTTATTGGCACCTTTATTCTGCAGATTAAAGGTACGCCGAAAGCGGCGGAGATCCTGGCGCAATCCGGTGACCTGAGCTTCTACATCTATGCCCTCAAACAATCGCTGATGTTTACCGGCGGCATTGCCGTCGTGCTGCTCGGGGTACGGATGTTTATTGGCGAAATGGTGCCGGCGTTTAACGGCATCGGCTCGCGGCTGGTACCCGGCGCAAAACCGGCGCTGGACTGCCCGATACTGTTTAACTTTGCGCCAAACGCGGTGGTGCTGGGGTTTGTCGGCGCTTTCGTCGGCTCGCTGCTGTGGTTGACCCTGATTGGACGCTATACCGGCTACGTTTTTATTCCCAGCATGATTGTGATCTTCTTTCATGCCGGTACGGCGGGGGTCTTCGGCAATATTACCGGAGGCTATAAAGGCGCTCTGCTGGCGGGGTTTATCACCTCGACCGTGGTCGCCTGGGGGCAGTATTTCTGCGTCACCGGTTTTATCGACAATACGATCCCGGATACCGCGCTATGGGCAGGCGACAGCGATATGTTTGTCCTCGCGCCAGTCATTCATCTTTTGACCCGCCTGCTGGCGTTCTGATATCGGGAGGAAGTCTATGAGTCAGGCCCTGAAACAGTACTACAGTCAGATCCGCCAGAAGCTGGCTTTTCTTGAACAGCGCCCCGATGAACTCACCCGGGCGGCGGAAATCATGTCCCACAGCATTATGGGGCAGCGCAACATCTTCGTCTTTGGCGCCAGCCACGCCGGGATCCTGGCGGAGGAGATGAGCTATCGCGCGGGCGGCCTGGCCATCATCAATCCGCTTTTTACGCCTGCGCTGATGCTTAACGTCAGGCCGTTAACCCTCACCAGCGCGGTGGAAAATGTGGAGCACCTCGGTCGGGTACTGGTGGAGCAGTCGCCGCTAAGGGCTGAAGATACGCTGCTGATCCATTCGGTGTCGGGACGCAACGCGATTACCATTGATGTCGCGCTGGCGGCGAAAGCCTGCGGCGCAAAGGTTATCGCGATTACCAGCCTGGCGACGGCGGCGCGCGTGACGTCGCGCCACTCCAGCGGCAAGCTGCTGGTGGATGTGGCCGATATCACCATTGATAACCACTGCGAGTATGGCGATGCGGCGGTGAGCCTGCCGGGGATGGCGCAAAAAGCCGCGCCGCTCTCCACCATTATGGGCGCGACCATTGCCAACAGCCTGGTATTACGTATTTGCGAAATCATGCTGGAAAATGCGCGCATGCCGCCCATTCTCGCCAGCGCAAACATAGACGGTAATCAGGAGATAAATCGGGATATACTTAGCGCTTACAGGAGCCAGATACACTACCTCTGAGTTGGAGCACAAGTATGTTTGAGTCGGATGGACTCCCTCTCTATTTAAGGATAAAAGACGTTATCCTGCAGCGGATCCTCTCTTTTACCTATGACGATAAACTCCCGGGCGAACTGCTGCTCGCCGGGGAGTTTAAGGTCGCGCGCGGTACCATTAAACAGGCGATAGATTCGCTGGCCAGTATTGGCATGGTGTACCGCGAACAGGGTAAAGGGACGTTTATTAACCGCGATGCGCTGCAGAAATACTACACCGACCTCCCGGACGTACTGACGACCTTTGCTCCGCCGGGCGAGATAGCCGTGGAAGTTCTGTCGCTGATTTCGACCATGGCCGACCGCCAGGTGGCTGAGCAAATGGGGCTGGATTTAGGCTGCCAGCTGATGCGTCTGGAGCGGCTGTTAGTGCAGGGCGACCGGCCGGTTGGCCATGTGCTGACCTGGCTTAATGGCCGTATCTATAACGATCTGAGTCACGTGGACGGCAGCCGATCGCTGTATAAGCAGCTGCGGGAAACGTTCGGCTACTCGCCGGCCAACGCCACGGAACGCTATACGCCGGTGTGCTGCGATAGCCGCACGGCGGGATTGCTCAATATTGAACCCGGCCAGGCTCTGTTTCGCATTGAGCGCGTCGCCCGCGATCTGGATGATGTGGTGCTTGAATACAGCGTCACGCATACCCTTGACGCCAGCCTGTCGCTGCAAATCGCCACCAGCCAGAGCAGCATGAGCCAGCAGTGGGCCTGCACGATCGAGAAAGGGCGTTAATCCGCCTCCCAGGCGAGAATATCGCCTGGCTGGCACTCCAGCGCCTGGCAGATTTTTGCCAGCGTATCGAAGCGGATACCTTTCTGTACTCTGAAATCATCAGAAGCATAAGGATGCTGCAATTTGGAGTAATATCATCCACTACGTTTTGTATTTATACGCAGAAAATGGTTGGTAAATCATGATGCCGGGAGAACCCGGCTTTTTTACGTCCTGGAATAATCATTACCCCAGATACCAGGGCGCGCGAGGAAGAGGCGAAAAACTGAATCGTGGGTTGCTCGCGCGACGCCGGCTGACGGTTAAAGCATGCTGATTCAGGGGATAATCCGCGCGGCTCTCAGCTGAGCGAACAGGCGGAAAAACATGTCGTCGGTGGCCTGCATTTCAGTGAAGCCCGCCCGGCGAAGTTTGCTGCCATCGCCAAACATGTCGTAGTTCCAGCCAAAGACGAAATCAGCAAATTTACCGTCGCTGAGCCTTAAGATGTCCGCTTCCACCAGACTCTGCCCGGCCAGTTCGCGCCAGTACGCGCGGTAATCCACAAACAGCTGGTGCAATGACACTCTGACCGGCGGGGCGGATGCCAGTTCAAACCAGCTCGCGATGCGCGGCCACAGCTCGCACCAGCGCCAGATGTCGCCGTTATTGACGTTGAACGCCTGGTTTTGCGCCGTTGGCGAGGTCGCGGCCCAGAGCGTGGCATCAGCCAGCAACCCGGCGTCCGTATGATCGACGATGCTGTGCCAGGTTTTTTCCGAACCGGGGAAACGCAGCGGTAGATCCTGCGCTTTACATAGCGAAGCATAGATCGCGATGCTGAGTGCGAGATTCATGGCGTTGCCGGGCACCGTGCTGCCGACCACGCCCGGCCTGATCGCGTTCCAGTGCCACGTTTTTCCGCGCTGGAAATGGCTGAGCCAGGTGAGCTGAGCGGCGTTAAATTCGGCCCCGGGTACGCCGGGATCGCTTTCACGCGCCGGGGTTTTGAACGGACCAAGATGCGCGCCGTACACTTTGTATCCCTGCATCAGGCTTACCGTCCGTAGCGGTGCGGTTTGCTCGATGTTGCTGACCAGGTTGCGCAGCATGGTGACGTTCGGTTCAACCATTTCCGCCCAGTTCCCGGCGTTGGCCCATGCGCTGTAAAAAATGTGGGTGACGCCGTTGAGCGAATGCAGTTTTTGCGCGCTGTGCTGCGCATCCAGTAAATCGACATGAATAAAGGGGATGTTTTCCAGGTGGGGCGATGCCTGGCGGCTGAGGCCGATAACCTCCCAGCGATTGCGTAACAGCGTTTTCACCAGCTCTCTGCCAACAATGCCGCTGGCGCCGGCGACCAGGGCGATTTTGGGTTGCGGTATCTTATTCACGTTGCTTCTCCAGGATGGGTGACAGAGGCAGTGTGGTATATTATTTTTTTCACGCATATCCCGTAAAACTGATGGTACTTATAAGCAGAATCATTAAATGAATAATAAGCTCAACGCCATTGCCACCTTCCTGCGCGTAGTAGAAGCGGGATCCTTTTCAGCGGAAGCCCGCCAGTGCGGGATGAAACAATCCGCCGTCAGTCAGCAGATCGCGGCGCTTGAGGAGGAGCTTGGGGTGGTGTTGCTGCACCGAACGACGCGTGCGATGGCGCTGACCGAGCAGGGAGAAAGTTACCGGCGCGATATGCAGCTTTTGCTGGAAGCCATGCATGAAGCGGAAAGGCGCTTACAGCCAACCGATCGCCAGTGGCAAGGCCGGGTACACGTGCAGCTGCCGAGCGGTCTGGGGCAGCTCTTTTTGCCGCATCTGCTGGCGCTGCAGAAAATGCACCCCGAGCTGCGTCTGACGCTTTCCCTTGATGACCGCATTGCCGATCTGGTTGCTGAAGGGGTGGATGTCGCGCTGCGGTTGAGCAGTGAACCGCCGCCGGGGAGTGCGGCGCGCGTGCTTGCGCGTATTGAAACTGCACTCTTTGCCGCCCCCGGTTTTAAAACGGTGCATGCCGTCAGCGAGCTGGCCGCCCATCCGCACGTACGTTTCAGCGGCATCGCGCAGGACGCGCCGCTGCGGCTGGTCTCGGGTGATAAAACGGTCGATGTGAAAGTCAATACCGTGTTTCGGGCTAACACCAGCGAAGCGCTGCTGCAGGCGCTGGAGTCCGGTATTGGTATCGGTGGCATGCAGTTGCCCCTCGCGGCCAACGCTTTGCACTCCGGCAGGCTGGTGCCGGTATTACCCGCCTGGCGATTACCCGATCGCGTTCTCTATGCGGTCTATCCTGACGCTCGCTTTATCCCTTCGCGGGTAAGAAGTATTATCGACGTGATTGAACAATTGCTGCCTGCGATGACGGAGCGTGTCTGACGGTTGGTTTTTCTCCTGCCTCTAACGCGCGTAAAGTGACGAGCGTTGCTGCTGACAAAGGCGTCTTGACTATGAACCGCTATGAAAAAGAGTATCGTCAGTTGCTGGCAAATGGCGCTATCGCCTGGGCTGGCGAAGGTTATTCCCGGGCCAAAGAACAGCAGGAGCGCGTTTTTAGCTGGCTTCACTTACAGCACTATTTCCCACAACCCGGCGCGCCTGTCCTTGAGCTGGGGTGCGGGAATGGCGCGATGGCCGCGCAGTATTTTGCGGAACGAGGCTATTCGGTGTGGGGGATAGATTGGTCCGCAACCGCGATCCGCTGGGCAGAAAATCGTTTTCAGCAAGCGGGGCTCGCGGCTCAATTTTTTGTCGGGGATGTCTGCCATATTCATCAGTGTCAGGATGCGACGTTTGAGCTCATTGTTGATGGCAGCTGTGTGCATTGCCTGATTGACGATGCCCGGCATCTTTGCTTTGCGGAAGTCAGAAGATTGCTCAGGCCGGGAGGACGGTTTGTCATCGGTTCCATGTGCGGAACTCCGCGTCACCCGGAAGACATGGCTGCTTATGATCCCATTCGCCATCATTTGCTCAAAGAGGGTCAACCCTGGCGTACGCTGCGGCCGCTCCAGGCTCTCCTGGAAGAGATCGGCGATGAACATTTTGATGTGCTTGAGGTGAACGTCAATGAGAACCCATGGTGGGATCATGCGACCGTGGTATGTTCCGTAAAATAAGCCCCGGAGAGTCGGTTTATGGCCGTTTTTGAGCATGCGTCGGGCGGCGTAAAAGCGGACATAAAAGTTGTCCGCAATTTCCCGCAGGGATGACGCGTTAAAACGCCATCAGGTTATGACGCCTTAGGCGATGAGAATTTTGCCGCGATCGCTTCACCGGTGGGCTGCATGCCGCCCAGACTCCACTGTTCCGGCTCATGTTCATCAATGCGAACCCAGAGTGAACGACGGAACTCGGGATCGCCTTTCCCTTCAATTTCGACAATCAGATCGGTCATGCGGCGTAAGAGCTCTTTTTTTTGCTCCGGGTTCATAATTCCTTTAATGGTTTGTACATTGACGAAGGGCATTGTATTTTCCTTAGTAATCTAGGTCTAAAATTCATACTCAGATTAGAGAGCGAAAGCGAACATGTCAAAAAATAATTCAGTTCCGTACCTGTTACCGGAGCTTTGCGGACTTTCTGCTGCGGCGGAAATCCTGGGAGATCAATGGGTTTTGTTGATTTTAAGAGAGGCTTTATACGGCGTGACCCGCTTTGAAACGATCCGCTCGCATACAAAAATGCCTAAACAGACGCTGGCAAACCGGTTAAAGAAAATGACGGAACTGGGGTTACTGAGCAAAACGCCTTATCAGGAAGAAGGAACACGCGAACGTTATGAGTATATCCTTACGCCAAAAAGCCGCAGTCTGGCGCCGATCCTATTTTCCCTGATGGCGTGGGGACATAAAAATATCCTGCATGATGAACCTCATATTGCGCTGATAGATAAAGAGAGCGGAGATTTCGTCCACAATGCATTTGTGACGACGAAAGGCACCGTTGTTGAACCTCGGAACATCCAGATAGTGGCTGTGAACGTTAACCAGCCGTAGCGCAGGTGATAAAAACCGCAACCCCGTTTTCCGCTTTCTGACGGCAAACGTTGTCAGCTTGATCGCGGTGGCGTAATATACGAAGCATATATAAATTGTTACGGTACGTATAAATGGGCATTGTAAAAATTTCCGACCTGCTGCACGACGATATTCGTGACGCCAGCAAGGCGATGTCGCGTTCGGTCAACGCCCAGGCGGAGTACTGGATCCGTCTGGGTATGATGAGCGAGCTCTATCCCGAACTTAACCATCAGCAAATTAAGCTGATGATGCTCAAGTCCGGCTCTGATCGCTTGCTGGAGGTTATCAATGCTATCAATTCCCATTAAGACCGCGGACGAGCTGGCCAGACAGCGCCGCGCAGGTGAGCTGCTGGCCTCGGTTTTCGACATGCTGGATACCTTTATTCAGCCCGGTATCTCCACCATGGCCATCAACAACCGGGTGGAGGATTTTATCGTCAACGATCTGCATTCGCGCCCGGCCAGCAAAGGGCAATATGATTTCCCCTATGTGCTGAATACGTCGATCAACGAAGTGGTTTGTCACGGTATGCCAAAGGAGAGCGAGCATCTGAAATCCGGCATGATCGTGAATGTGGATATTACGCTGGAAAAAGAGGGGCTGATTGCCGATTCCAGCAAAATGTATCTGATTGGCGAGGTTTCACCGCTGGCCCGTCGGCTGGTGCAGAAAACCTACGAAGCGATGTGGAAAGGGATCAAGGTCGTCAGGCCGGGCGCGACGCTGGGCGATATCGGCCATGCGATCCAGACTTATGTCGAAGGCAACGGCTACAGCGTAGTCAGGGAGTACTGCGGCCACGGCGTCGGCAGAGAGATGCACGAAGATCCCCAGGTGCTGCATTACGGCATACCCGGCACCGGCGCCGTGCTCAAGGAGGGGATGGTGTTTACCATTGAACCGATGGTGAACCAGGGCGATAGCCGGATTAAAACCAAAAAAGATGGCTGGACGGTGGTCACCCGCGATAAAAAACTGTCCGCGCAGTGGGAGCACACCGTCGCCGTCACCGCGGATGGATTCGAGGTCCTGACCCTGCGTAAAGATGAAGCGATCCCCGAGTAGCCCAAACAACAGGTTTCACGCCCGGGCAGTGAAACCTGTCAGACAGCCATTACGCGGGCATCTCTTTGCGCCCCACATAACGCTCTTTCCATAATGCGCCCGCCACCCCGATATCGAGGAATGGCGAAGGTGGCATAACGTTCGCCTGGCCGAGCGACTGCATCGCGGCAATCAGCGGGTTGTCCTGGCCCATCGCCAGATCGGCAAGCAGCGTCCCGGCGATAGTCTGTTTGGATACGCCGGCGCCGTTACAGCCCCCGGCGGTCCAGATCTGCGGCGCAAGACGCCCCCAGACCGGCGCGCCGTTGCGGGTGACGCTGATGGTCCCGGACCAGGTTCGCTCCAGCGGCACATCCTGCAGCTGCGGATAGGCCGCGTGGAAAAGCGCCAGATGCTGGCGCGCGGCGCTGGCGGTCTGTCCGGCGGTAATCACTCCCCGCAATGCCGGATCGACATGCTGGCGGACCAGAAAACGATGATCGTGGGTATAGCGTAGCGTGGCGCCGGCGATCGCGTTGACCGGCGTTAATCCCCAGCTTTCCATTGCCGGCAGACGCTGGCGCTGTTCAGGGGTGAGCGGGGCGGTAATGCTGGCGTAGGTCGCCATTGACGCCTGGCGGCTCACGGTGGGCGAGAGTTCGCGGGAGAGCGCGTTGGTCGCCAGCATCGCCTGGTCGGCGCGGATCGTGCCCTGCAGCGTCGTCACCCTGACGCCGCCGTTTTCCTGGCGCATAGCCAGCGCCGGGGTTTGATGGTAAACCGTGACGTTTTCCGGCAGATGGCGCGCGAGGCCCGCAATCAGTTTCGCCGGGTTCACCAGAATACAGCCGGGGGTGTAAATTCCTTTGCTGTAGAGGCGGGTTCCCAGCTTCTGGTACAGCGCTTCGCCGTCCAGCAGGCTGTAAGGCTCCTGCATCAGCTGCAGGTTATCCACATACTCCTGCATAATGGCTTCGCTTGACGGATCTATCTGGCAGTGGTATTTCCCGACGTTTTCCCATTCGCAGGCAATCTGGTGCTCGGTCACCGTTTCATCGAGCAGGCGGATCCCCTCCTGGAGCAGGGCGCGGTAATCCTGCGCTTTTTTCAGCTCGGCGGTAGAGCTGCCGATATTGTGCGGCAGGCCGATGATAAAGCCGGAATTTCGCGCCGAGGAGCTGGTCGCGGCGCATTCGGCGTCGATGAGCACGATGTTCAGCTGCGGATTGAGGCTGGCCAGCCTGCGGGCAAAGCTTACGCCGGCATAGCCGGAGCCGATAATCACCCAGTCAGCTTTAATGTCGCCGCTCAGCGAGGGCTGTCGATAAAGATCTTCTTCATTAAGCGGCCATCCCACCTGATTTTGGTTGAAAGGCACTGATGCAAATCTCACGGTTAATCTCCCTGTGGAAAAAACACCTGCAGGGCAGGTGTAAATAAGCTTGCCGTTCTCCGTTTTTACTAACGGGATAATGAATCGGAAACAATAGTATCGCGATCAGGCCAGCCTCTGGATAATCAGTACGCTGAATAATAGTCGCCTGGGCAACAATTCCGCAGAATAACAAGGAACAAGACAAATAACACCACTTCCTCTGAGGGTATGAAATCTTCTCATTTTGCATTCATTGCTAGCAATAATGCTATCTTGGTACAGATGTTGCTGCTAATCAGCTATCCCCCCTGAACAAGAGATATCGCTATGCCGACACCTGACATCCTCTGGGAGCTTAACTATCACCAGCGTTTCCCGTGGCGTTCTGCCGCGGATACTCCGGCAGTCAGCTGGCCGGAAGGGAAACGGCTCGCACTGTATGTGGCTATCAACCTCGAACACTTCGCGTTTGGCTGTCAGGAGGGAGCGAAGCTCTCACAGGCGGCAAATCAACTCGATATTCTCAACTATAGCTGGCGAGATTACGGGAACCGGGTTGGCGCCTGGTATTTGGCCGATCTGTTTGCTGAACTGACGATTCCACCTGCGGTTATCAGTAACACGGCCATTCTGGATTACTGCCCGGCCCTTTTGTATCGGTGGCTTTCGCTGCCCGGAAGCGAACTGATCGCTCATGGGCACACCAACTCTCAGCGCCAGGGCGATCTGGCCCCGGCGGATGAAGAACATCTGATTAGCTACTGCCAGAAGCGGTTGAGTGAATTTCAGGGTAAACCGGTTGCGGGGTGGCTCTCTCCGTGGATTTCTGAAAGCCACCAGACTCCCGATTTTCTTCACCGCCACGGGTTCAGCTATAACCTGAACTGGGCGCACGACGATATGCCGACCCCCATGCAAACCGCCAGCGGAACGTTACTGTCGGTACCTTATCCGCAGGAAATCAACGATATTCCGACCATCATTCCCAACGGCGTCTCCATCGAGACCTTTTGCCGGATGGTAGAGGATCAGTTCAGCGAGCTCCACCAGCGTAGCCGCCAGCAGCCGCAAATCATGGGCATTGCGCTGCACCCCTATATCGTTGGCCAGCCTTTCCGTTTTTATCACTTAAAGCAAACCCTGACGCGACTGGTCGCCCAGTGCGATGACGTCTGGCTAACCACTCCAGGTGACATCGCCGCGCGCTATCTGTCACAGGCTTCATAACGAAGCAAGGTTTGCACCGTAAACGCACCAATTGAACCTTAGCAGTGCATTTCATTGAGGAGAGAAGAATGACAAACGTACATGAGCAGGCCGTTGAGATTGTAAAAAATTTCCTGGAGGCGTCAATGGCGCCGGACCCCGATCGCGCCGCTGCGCTGATGGCGGAAAACGTGCAGATCACCTTTACCGGTAAGCGGCGGATGGCTCGTGTCCATGAGGTCACCGCGTTTAATGCTGACCGTTACCGCTGGGTTAAGAAACAGCCCGGCGAATTCGAATGGATGGCGAAAGGTGACGATCACACGGTGATCTACTGCACCGGTACCCTCTATGGTTGCTGGCCGGACGGACGTGAGTTTGAAGGAAACCGCTATCTTGACCGCTATGAAGTGAAGGGCGGGGAGATAACCATGATGGACGTCTGGAATGACAGCGCCGAATGGATCCTTTCGCATCAATTGCAGAAAAAATAAACGACCTGGCATCGTTATTGCAATTGCTAGCAATGTTATTAGCAAACAATTCGAGTGGTGCATGATGAAAAAAATAGTGTTATCGCTGCTGGCTATAAGCGTTATCGGACTGTTGAGTCAGCAGGCGAGCGCGGAGAATGTGGTTCGCTGGGCGACCGATGCCGACATCCCAACGCTGGATCCGGATGCCTACGCCTCTACCAAGGCATTAACCTTTCAGAACCATATCTATGAAGCGCTGGTGCAGCGCGATGATAATTTGCAAATTCAACCGTGGCTGGCAACCAGCTGGCAGCAGACCGACGATACGACAATTCGTTTTAAGCTGCGTGAAGGCGTCAAATTTCATAATGGCAATGACTTTACCGCCGATGATGTTGTCGCTTCGGTTGCCCGGGTGACCGACCCTGCATCAGGGATCCGCGCTAACGCTTCGACGATTAAGGATGCCGTGGCCGTCGACAAATATACCGTCGATATCCATCTGGTGAAGAAAACCGGTATCGCGCTGAATGAACTGACCGGCGTGATGATCATGGATAAAGAGTGGCTGGCGGAGCACAACGCACTCAAGCCAACCGATATCAGCCAGGGAACGGAGGGGTACGCTACCAATAACACTAACGGCACCGGGCCATTTATTCTGCAAAGCCGCCAGCGGGATACCCAGATGGTGCTGGTGCGTAACCCGAACTGGTGGAACGCGGCCCACGGCGGCAACATCGATAAAATTATTTTCAAACCGGTGACCTCCGACGCTACGCGCCTGTCAGGGCTGCTGGCGGGAGAGTACGACCTGGTGACGTCGGTCCCGCTACAGGATATTCCGCGCCTGCAGAGCAATTCCCGGATCAATATGCAGATCAGCCCTTCGCTGCGGGTGGACTATTTAAGCCTCAATATGCGCGATAAGCTCAATGCTAAGAATGACAAAGCCGAGAACCCGCTGAAAGATTTGCGTGTCCGCCAGGCTTTGCTGATGGCGATTAACCGCGAGGCGATTACCCAGAAGGTTATGCGTGGGCTGACAAAACCCACCAATAACTATCTGGCGCCGGATATTCCGGGTTACAACGCCGCCAGCAGTCCGGATATTCCGTTTGATCCGCAAAAAGCCAGGGCATTACTGGCCGAGGCGGGGTATCCAAACGGGTTTAATCTGGCCTTTGATTGCCCTGAGGGCACCTATATTAATGCGGCGCAATGGTGCCAGGCGGTACAAAGCTTCTGGGCAAAGATTGGCGTGAAAACCAACCTCAACGTCCATCCAGCCAGCGTCTACGATCCGATTCTGGTCAATGGCCGTACCGACGTCGGGGTGTTAGGATGGGCAAACCTGCCGATTATGGACCCCTATAGCGTCGCAGTTCAGCTATTGCATACTAACGATGGCAAAAATATGGGCACCTTTAATATTCCGCGCTACAGCAATAGCGAAGTCGACAAGCTTATCGATCAATCGGTCGGTGAGCTGGATAATAAAAAACGTATTGCGCTACTTAGCCAGGCGGTGGCAATTGCCAATAAAGATTTGCCTTTTTTACCGATGCATTTCGAACCTGTGGTATGGGCACTGAGTAAAAATCTACAATTAAAACAGACGCCAGATAATGTACAGCGCCTGTGGTACGCTAACGTTACACCATAATTAATTTTTGTTGCTCGTTTATTCATTGGGGATAAACATCTTCGGGTTGCCTGCTGGGTAATTCGATGGCGTCGGTCCCCGTTTCTCAGCGCAGACATTTATTTTTATCCGGAGGCAATAATGTTCTTTTTATTGCGTAAGCTGTTTCAGGCTGCGATGTTACTGGCCGGCGTAGCGCTGATCTCGTTTATTCTGTTTCAGTATCTTGGTGACCCGGTGGCAAATATGCTGCCGGAAAGCGCCACGGAAGTAGAACGAATGCAACTACGCGCCAGCCTGGGATTAAATGATCCGGTTTTTGTGCAGTTCTTACATTATCTTTCCCGTTTACTTCACGGTAATTTCGGCATTTCATATTACAACCAGGTATCTGTCTTTCAGCTGATCATGGAGCGACTGCCGGCCACGCTGGAACTGGTGTTTGTCGCGGTCATAATATCGCTGGCAGTCGGCTTTCCGCTTGGCGTTTGGGTCGCCATTACGCGCAATAAACTATTGCGTGAGGGGGTGCAAATTCTCTCGTTGATTGGGGTTTCGCTGCCGTGGTTTCTTATTGGCATTATGCTGATTATCGTGTTTTCAGTATGGCTAGGTTGGTTTCCCTCCAGCGGCCGCGGTGAAACCGTTAAAATAGGTTTCTGGTCGACCGGTTTGCTGACCGCATCAGGCTGGCGCTCGATTGTGCTTCCGGCGCTTTCCCTGGCGCTGTCGATGATTACCATCATTATGCGTCTGGTACGAACAGAAATGCTGGAAGTGATGAAGGCTGATTATATTAAATTTGCGCGCGCACGCGGCATTGAAAATTACCGCATCTGGTTTCGCCATGCGCTGCGTAATGCCTTATTGCCGGTTGTCACGGTAATTGGTTTGCAAATTGGTGGGCTAATCGCCTTTGCAATAGTTATTGAGACCGTTTTTCAATGGCCGGGTATGGGACTATTACTTATTCAGTCGATCAACTATGTCGATGTCCCGGTGCTATCCGGCTACCTATTATTCATCGCTCTGATATTTATTATGATAAATACCATCGTCGACCTGCTTTATTATCTGATTGATCCCCGTATGCGTGCGCAATAAGGAACCTTGATGCAAATTCGTCATTATTCAAATACGACGGCCGGGCAAAAACTGGCTCCCCGAATCGCAGCGCGCTGGCGTGCCTTTATTGATAGCGATTTTTTATGGCTCTTCTGGAAAAGTAAAAGCGCGGTCATCGCTTTCACCTGCTGTATGTTGATTTTACTTTGCTCATTATTCAGCCACTGGATTGCGCCGCATAATGTTTTTGATACCGCTGGTTTTGACTTAATGGATTCAGAACTACCGCCCGCGTGGATGAGTGGCGGCGATCCCCGCTTCTGGTTGGGCACCGATGTTCAGGGGCGAGATATACTCTCCCTGATGCTTTATGGGCTGAATATTTCGCTGATTATCGGCGGCCTGAGCGTTCTGGCTTCGGTGGCTATTGGCGTGGGGTTGGGGGTACTGAGCGGGTATTTCGGCGGCATCGTGGATACGCTGATCATGAGGTTTGCTGACGCTATGCTCAGTATTCCTACCATCATGTTCACGCTACTGGTCAGCGGGGTGGCTCGCGTGGCAATTCCGAAAGAGTATATCGGCCATTTTGCCCCGGCTATCCTGATTGGCGCTATTGCTCTGACCGGATGGATGCAGTACGCCCGCACGGTACGCGGCCTGACCTTGCTGGAGAAAGGGCGGGAATATGTTATGGCCTCTCAAATTAGCGGCGGCAGCCATCTGCATATCATGCTGGCGCACATTGTGCCCAACGTCATGCGCCCGGTGTTGGTGATGGCGACCCTACATCTGGGTGTCGCGATTCTCACCGAAGCCACCATGTCATTTCTCGGCGTCGGAATGCCTCCAGACCAGCCTTCGCTGGGAACACTTATTAATGAAGGCAATCAGTACCTCTTTTCCGGGCAATGGTGGATCGTTCTGTTCCCGGCCACGCTGTTGGTCATACTTTCGCTGGCGTTTAACGTTCTCGGCGACTGGTTGCTCAACGCGCTCAACCCTAAGCTGCGCTAAAGAGGAAAGATAATGACGGCTTCTCCACAGGCGTTACTGGAAGTGAAAAATTTGAGCATTGAATTCCTGCATCGCAAAGGCAACCTCCAGGCGATTCATGAGTTGACGCTATCGATGCAGCCAGGAGAGATCCTCGGTATGGTCGGCGAGTCGGGCGCGGGGAAATCCCTGACTGGTGCGGCGATTGCCGGGTTGCTGCAAAGTCCCGGACGCATTCGGGCGGGTGAAATCTGGTTTGCCAATCGACGCATCGATAACCTTGACGAAGAAGCCAGGCGTCTGCTGCGTGGTAAGGCAATAGGCTGTATTTTTCAGGATCCGCTCACCAGCCTGAACCCGGTTTTGACCATCGGGCAGCAACTGATAGAAACCATTCGTACCCATCTTCCTTTATCGGCAAACGAGGCGCGGGAGCGCGCGGTTTCCCTGCTTACTGAAGTGGGAATTAATAGCCCACGTCAGCGTATCGATCAATATCCACACCAGCTCTCGGGTGGAATGCGTCAGCGCGTGGTCATTGCGCTGGCGCTGTGCGTTGACCCGCAACTGGTGATTGCCGATGAACCGACCACCGCGCTGGATGTATCGGTGCAGGCTCAGGTTCTGGGCGTACTGCGTCGTTTGTGCGAACAGCACGGCACCGCCGTGATGCTCATTACCCATGATATGGGCGTGGTGGCGGAGGTGTGCTCAAGAGTGGCGGTGATGTACGCCGGGCGGATTGTTGAAACCGGACCGATCGCGCAGGTGGTTCGTCATCCTCAACACCCCTACACCCGGGGATTGATTCAGTCCATTCCATCAATGAGCGAGCGTCGCGAATACCTGACGCAAATTGATGGCGCGATGCCGCGTCTGAATGCGCTGCCGCAGGGCTGCGCTTTCCATTCACGCTGTCTGCATGCCAGCGCGCAATGCCGCGACCACCAGCCAAAGATGCAGCAGCGACACCAGGCTGAGTTGGCCTGTTTTCATCCGCAAGGAGAACCGCTATGAACGAGCCGTCGGGCCTGGCCCCGGAAGTTGTGACCATTCGCGACCTGCATATTCGCTTCAATCTGGGGCGGGAGAAAAAAACGTCGCTGTTTCGTCCGGCGGCGAAAAAAACGCTGCATGCGGTACGCGGTATCAGTCTCTCTATCCGTCAGGGAGAGACGTTCAGCATCGTGGGCGAGTCGGGGTGCGGAAAATCGACAGTCGCCCGTGCGCTGGCCGGACTCTATCAACCTGCCTCCGGTGAAATAAACTATGCCTGGCGCAGCCCGCAAATGGCTGGAACTGCGGGGCAAAATGGCACCCAGATGATCTTTCAGGATCCCTATGCCAGCCTGAATCCGCGCTGGCGCATCGCCCGTTCGCTGGCGGAACCGCTGGTGCTGGCGAAAAAGGTCGGTACCACGCGCCAGGCTCGGGAATACTGCGGCGACCTGCTGACCCAGGTTGGTCTTTCCGCCGGCGATCTGGATAAATTTCCCCATGAATTCTCCGGCGGCCAGCGCCAGAGGATTTCCATTGCCCGCGCGCTGGCAACACAGCCAGGTTTTCTGATTTGCGACGAACCGACATCGGCGCTGGATGTGTCGGTTCAGGCCCAGGTGCTCAACCTGATGCGCAAACTGCAACGGGAAAACGGCCTGACCTACTTTTTTATCAGCCATAATATGGCGGTGATCTCCCATATCTCCGACAGGGTCGGCGTGATGTATCTCGGGAGATTGGTTGAGCAGGGCAGCGTAGAGGAGATCTTCACCCATCCGGCGCACCCTTATACGCGCATGTTGATGGCAGCTATCCCACAGTTTGATGCGCCATCCAGCGCGCGCGAACCGATACGCGGAGAAGCGCCCAGCCCGCTGGCGCCACCGCCAGGCTGCGCGTTCGCACCGCGTTGCCCCTATGCTAAACCGCTGTGCCACCAGGCCATGCCGCCCGCGCACAGCCTTAGCGATAATCATCAACTGGAATGCCATTTCCCGATCGAAGTGATGGCCGGTTCCGCCTCTATTCCACTTGCGAAGGTATCGTAGATGACCACCATTTTGCTTAAAGGCGCCACGCCTTTTGACTCCTCTTCACCCGTTGACCTGCTGCTTGAGGAGGGAAAGATTGCCGCCCGAGCGGCAGAGCTGGAACCTCCTGAAGAGGCGAGTGTGGTTGACGGCCGCGGTTATCAGGTCTTTCCCGGTCTGGTGGATGGTCATGCGCATCTGGATAAAACGCTGCTGGGACGTGAGTGGTACGTCAACGACATTCCGCGCGATCTGGCGGCAATCATTGCCAACGAACGCGCCTATCGGCATGAACGAATGCCCGATGCTCAGATCCAGTCCGAGCGTATCGCCCGGCGAGGTATTGCCGCGGGCACCTCGTTTATTCGTACCCATGTGGATATTGATAATGAAATTGGCCTGGCCAATCTTGAAGGGGTGCTTGAGACTCGCAGAATTCTGGCGCAGCAGGTCGATATCGAGATTGTTGCTTTTCCGCAAAGCGGTATTTTGCAAAACCCTGGCAGTGAAGCCCTTCTGGATCGGGCGCTGGAAATGGGGGCGGATCTGATCGGCGGTCTGGACCCATGCGCTTTTGACCGCGACCCGCAGCGCCATCTGGATATCATTTTTAGACTGGCCTGCCAGCATAATAAAAAAATCGATATTCATCTGCACGAACGCGGTGAACTCGGCGCATTTAGCCTTGAGCTGATCCTGGCGTTTATCCGCCGTTATCAGAAGCAGAATGCGGTCACCATCAGCCACGGTTTTTGTCTGGGGATGCTGGAACCCGCTCGTCAGCAGCGATTTGCCGAAGAGATGGCAGAGCTGGGCGTCAGCGTTGCAACAACCGCGCCTGCCGATATTGCCGTGCCGCCGTGGGAACTGCTCGATAGCGTAGGGGTTGCGATATGCGCCGGGAATGATGGCGTACGCGATACCTGGAGCCCTTACGGTAACGGCGATATGATTCAGCGGGCAGTGACTATGGGTCTGCGTTACCGCTGGCGTAAAGATAGTGAAATCTCGCGCGCCGCCCGTAGCGTGACCCACGGCGGCGCGCGGGTCATGGCGCTGGAACATTACGGACTTGAGCCTGGCTGTCGCGCGGACCTGGTACTGATCCCCGGTCGCAGTATGGTGGAAGCGCTGGTGGAAGCTCCGCGCGAGCGGAAAGTGTTTAAAGGCGGCGTGCTGGTAGCGGAAAACGGGGAGTGCCTGTTTTGATGAGTGAGAAAATAACGCGTATTTGCGCCGCCTGGGTGGTGGGTTACCGCGAGGGCGATCACTGCCTGTATGCCGACGGTGAAGTGGTCTATCAGGGAGATAAAATACTCTTTGTTGGCCACGATTATCCGGGCCCTGTTGATGAAGAGATTCACGTTGGCAACAGTCTGGTTGGCCCTGGTTTTATAGACCTGGACGCACTGGGCGATTTAGATACCACCGTACTGGCGTTTGATAACCAGCCTGGCTGGCAAAAAGGACGGATCGTTGCGAATGACTGGCGACGCCGCGACCTGTATACCCGCGAACAGCTCGATTTCGCCAAACGTTATGCTTACAGCCAGCTACTGCGCAACGGGATTACCAGCTTTGCGCCAATAACGTCAATTCTCTATCGCCAGTGGGCGGAAGATTTCGACGAATATCTTTATGCGGCGGACGTCGCCGAGTCTCTCGGCGCGCGCGCCTGGCTCGGCCCGGCGTTTATGTCCGGATATTATGTCACCGATGCCGCAGGGCACTTCAGCCGTCGGGAAGACCGCGTGCAGGCAAGACGCGGCCTTGATGACGCACAACGCTTTTTCCTGCGTTTGCAGCAGCGTGACGTTCCGACAATCAGCGGAATGCTGGCGCCGGACAGAATAGAAGGCGGCGATCCGCAGTGGCTCAGCGAACTGGCCGGATTGGTGCATGAGTTAGGCTGCCCGACGCGTCTGCACTGCTGTCAGAGTGAGCTGGAAATCAACGAAATTGCTCGCCGCTATAATGGCAAGAGTTCGCTGGAGGTACTGGAGGACGCCGGGCTGTTAAACCGACATATGCTGTTACCACACGGCCAGTATCTGGGCGGTGCTGAGCCCAGCGCGCCACGAATAGCGCAGGACATTGAGCGTCTGGCGCGTTCCGGGGCGACGGTGGTTTCCTGTCCGCTAGTATCCGGGCGTCATGCAAAATATCTTGAACAGTATCCGCAGCTTAAGGCCGCTGGGGTCAATATGGCGCTCGGCACCGATACATTCCCGCCGGATATGTTCAGCAATATGCATCTGGGTACGATCCTGACGCGAGTCGTGACCGGCGACATGTCAGCTGCCAGCAGCGCCGATTACTACCGCATGGCCACCCTTGGCGGAGCGCAGGCGCTGGGGCGTGACGACCTGGGGCGGCTCGCAGCTGGCTGCCAGGCGGATATGATCGTGGTGGATCTGACGCAGCCCGCATTAGGTCAGATATTCGACCCTATCGCCGCGCTGGTGCTCAGCGGCAACGGGCGCGATGTTAGCGGAACAATCATTGCCGGGCGTAAGGTATATTGGGAGGGCCGTCTGGTTCAGGCGGGTTATGACCTCGCGGAACTGCATGCTGAATCGCAGCGCGTTTTTGCCCATCTCCTGGACAGCTACCCGGAACGTACGGTTAACCACCCGCCGCTTACCGAAATTGTCCCGTCTACCTTTCCTCTCTGCCTGCGGAGGCACGCCGATGAATGAGCGCTATTTATTGACTAACGTTCGCCTTGAGCAGGGCTTTATTCGTCGTCAGGGCGTTGTGCAGGGAACCGAATGCGCAGAGTTTACCCTCGATATTATCGATGGCAGAATTCACGCGCTCTACGCCGGTACGCAGCACCTGCCAGACGTTGCTGCACAGGACGGCAGAGGATATCTGATGCTGCCGGTTACCCGCGATGAGCATATCCATCTGGATAAAACCTTTTATGGCGGTCCATGGCGAGCGGCGCGGGAGAACGGGGCGCAGGACATCTTTGAGATGATCGCTCTTGAGCAGGAGATACTGCCCGAGCTGCTACCGACCTCGGTACAGCGTACCCACGCGCTTCTTCAGTTATTACAGCAGCAGGGCACAACTTATGTTCGCAGTCATTGCAATATCGAGCCGGTAAGCGGCCTGCAAAGCTTGCGGCATTTGCTGGAGGCGTTGGCACCCTGGAGGGAGCAGTTACAGTGTGAGATTGTGGCGTTCCCGCAGCACGGGCTATTGCGTTCAGGCTCGCTGTCGCTGATGCGCAAAGCGCTGGCGATGGGGTGTGAGTGGGTCGGTGGCCTGGATCCGTCAAAAGTCGATGGCGATATGGTCCGTTCGCTGGAGGCGACCCTGGAACTGGCCGTCGAAGCGGGAAAGGGTATTGATTACCATCTGCATGAGGATAAATCCACCGGCATTGCCTGTATCCGCTATTTACTGGATGCCCTGGAGCAGGAGCCGGTGCTGCGAGGGAAGCTGACGCTGAGCCACGCTTATTGCCTGGCGCAAATTGATCGCGAGGAGCTTAGCGAACTGGCAGGCAGGATGGCGGCGCTTGGCGTATCGCTGGCGACCTGTCTGCCGATAGGCAAGGATGTCATGCCGCTGCCGTTTTTGCGCGAGCGCGGCGTACGGTTGTTAAGTGGTACTGATAGCGTTATCGATCACTGGTCGCCGTTTGGTTCGGCCAGTATGCTGGAAAAAGCGCATGACTGGGCGCGGCTTTATACTCGCGGCACGGAGTTTGAGCTAAGCCGGGCGCTGGCTATCGCCACCGGCAATTGTTTACCTTTAGCCGACAGTGGCGAGAGGGTATGGCCGAAACTCAACGATGAGGCCAGTTTTATCTTGTTGAATGCTGCCTGTTCGGCGCAAGTTGTTGCGCGCTTGCCTGCCGTTGAGGCAGTCTACTTTCGTGGGAAAAGAGTCTGGATCAGAGAGTAAACCAGGGTAGAGAACGAAATGAGTGAAAAATTGACGCCGAAGCAGCGTGAAGTGAATCGGGTGGTGGAAGCGCTCACCCAGGCTATTGGGCAGCATAAGCTGCGTCCAGGGACGCGTTTGATCGAAGCGCAAATTGTTGAGGCGCTACAGGCTAACCGTAATCATGTGCAGACCGCGCTTCAGCGGATGGCAGGCCAGGGGATTGTGACGATTGAACCGAATTACGGGGCAATGGTTGCGCAGCCAACGGCAAAGCAGGCCCGCGAGGTCTTTATTGCCCGTAACGCCATCGAGTGCGCGATTATGTCCTGCATCACGCCGGAGAAAATGGCGCTTTTCGCCGAAGAGATCGCCTGTCAACAGCACAACGAGCACCAGTCGCTGCACGCGCAGGATCGGCGGCGTATTGTTTATGAGCTGGGTGCATTCCACGAGCTGATGGCAAGAATCGCTGATAATGACGTGCTGCGCGATATCCTGAATAATTTAATGGTGCTGAGTTCGTTGATTGTAATGCTCTATCAGCAGGATGTGACGACGCATTGTCAGTGCGATGAACACAGCAATATCATTGCCGCGCTGAAGGCCGGGGATTCGCTTCGCGCCCAGGATCTGATGCGAGAGCATCTTAACGACCTACTGCAGCAGCTCAACCTGGACGAAACCCCGCAGAATTTTATGACGCTGTCGCAGGCGCTGGAGATGGGGGAAGGGTAATTCGAGAGAAATGCATGTCCCCATTGAGGTGATGATGTGGCGTCGTTTCCGGCGTTCTTCGCTAAATCAACATAGTTCTTAAAAAGAATATTCAATATGCTGTGTCATGCTAAATTGATAATAACGTCAATATGTTATTCAACCTTCCTCTGAAATGATCTGCTAACTTTAATAATTTTCACGGACATAGTAATGCCTCCTTGCTGGTGATGATGCGTTTCTGACGCGAGACGGTTATCCTCTGTTATTCCGCGATATTATTCAAACGCCGATCGCATGGCATGCGCTTTAAAGTGACAGTGTCACTCATTCTTTGCCTTCGCCGCGGGCGGCTACCCCATCCAGTCGCGGATAATGTCTCCATATAGCTGCTCAGCCTCCTCCAGCCGGCTGAGCAGGCAGTACTCGTCGGTTTGATGGGCCATAGACGGCTCGCCGGGACCGAGAATAATACAGGGTGGATCGGCCAACGCAGGCAGCAGCAGCGAGGCGTCGGTAAAGTAGGGCACCACGCGCGGTTCAATCGGCTTGGCGTGCAGCGGCTGGCAGCGCTGATAAACCTGCTTAATCCACGCATGATCCTCCCGGCTCAGTACGGCGGGCAGGTCGACCAGCGTGGATACCGTGACGCTTTCGCCAAGCAGCGTGGTCAAGCGCTGCCGGATAGTGGCGTGCTGTAAATTGGGCGCGCTGCGGATATCGACATCAAAACGCGTGCGGTCCGGCACGGAGTTAATATTGAGTCCGCCTTCGATGCGTCCAACGTTGAGTGTGGGCTGCTTCATCAGCGGGTGCGCCGCGCCAGGGGAAAAATGCTGAATCTTACCCAGCGCATCCGCCGCCAGATAGATAGCATTAATCCCCAGCTCCGGCATCGCGCCGTGGGCGGTTTTTCCCCGCGTTTCGCAGCGTAGCCAGAGCGCGCCTTTATGGCCGATAACCGGATAGTTGGCGGTGGGCTCACCGACGATCAGCGCGCCCACGTCCGGCAACGTCGCTGAGGCGATCAGCGCCCGTGCGCCGTCGCAGCCGGTCTCTTCTCCGCCGGTAATCAGCAATACCGCGCCGCGTCCGGCGAGGATCGTTTCCCGCTGATGAACGCAGGCGACGGCAAACGCCGCTATCGCCGCTTTCATATCGCTGGACCCGCGGCCATAAAGACGCCCGTCTTCTATCTGCGAACCGAAAGGATCGTACTGCCACCGGGCATTTCCCAGCGGCACGGTATCCAGATGACCGGTAAAGGCCAGCGGTTTACCGGTCTTCGCCCCGGGCAGCCTGGAGATAAGATTGCAGCGTCCCTCGCCGAACGACGACAGTGAAACCGCAAAACCGCGATCGTTAAGCCAGTCGGCGAAGAACCGCATGCAGTCAGCTTCGCTGCCCGGCGGGTTGATGGTGTTAAAGCCCAACAGCTGCCGGGCGAGCTCAAGGGTGGCGGCCATCAGCGACGTTCCGTCAGCCAGTCAAGGCAGTTAATCCACAGCTGGCGATAGCCGGGCCATTGAGCAAACTCTTCCGGCAGCCAGTGTGCCGACATATCGCTGGTCCACACCAGCGAGCGACCCTGTTGATATTCGCGAACGGCCAGCAGCGGATGACCGGTACCGGCGACTGTCGCCAGCAGTTTCCCCTCCGGATGCATTTCGACTTCGTTATAGCCCAGCAGCCACGGCCATTCGCCCGGAATATCGTTGAACAGGGCGTGGGACTCCGTCACTTCGGCATAGCAACCCTCCGGGGTTTCAATACGATCGTCCCACGCCAGGCAGCGGACCGGCAGCACTTTCTCCACCGCGGTATGGCGATAGCGCGCGCCGCCGTTAATTCCCTGGAAGCTGTAATAGCCGCCAATCATCATCAGCGAGCCGCCGCCGGCCACGTAGTCATGCAGTAGCGTCAGACGGTTGGCGGTTCGGCGGCTTTTCAGCCAGGTGTCCGGATGCAGCAGCAGCGTATTGGCGCCAATATCCGACAGAATAATCGCATCCCACTGCTTTAGCGCTTCCAGCGTCAGCGGAAAGTCTGTCGCCGCCGCGTGGGCGGGCATGTAGGTAATGGCGTAGGCGCTGTCAGCGAGCGCGGCCAGAAAATCCGTCGCGCCGGTATGCCAGGTGGCGGTGGCGAACTGATCGAAGCCTTTAACGTGCGTTGAGGTGCTGGTCCAGGATTCACCGACCAGTAAGATTTTTTTCTGCATTATGACTTTCCTTTTATCCGCCAAAGACCCGTTGGGGATTTCCAATCATCAAGGTTTCAAGCTGTTCGCCGCTGATGCCGTGGCGCCGCAGGCGGGGAACAAAATGCTTGAGTATGTAGCCGTAACCGTGGCCGCCGTAGCGGGTGAGCATGGTTTTCAGGAAGACGTCCTGCGACAGCAGTATTTGCTGGATATAGCCGTCGTCAATCAGTTCGCGAATCGCGCGGGCGTTCTCTTCGTCGGAGGGCGACTGCGCCGACTCGTCGGCGTAGTAATAGCTCATGCCGATCATGTCGTATTCGAGAAACGCCCCGCGCTGCGCCAGCTCCCGCTGGTAGCGCTTATCGGCAAAGCTGGGATTCATATGGCACAGGACGGTATGGCGTAAATCTGCGCCTTCCTGTTCGAGAATATCCAGCACCCGATGGCCCAGCCGCTCCCAGCCGGGCAGATGGACCTCGATCGGCACGCTGGTCGCGGCGCTGGCCCGGCCCGCAGCGCGCAGAGATTTCTCCTCATCCGGCGTAAAGCGGCTCGAGATACCGATTTCGCCGATGAGCCCGGCAAGCACTTCCGGTTTCTCCTCCGCGCCGCCCAGATCGTAAATCAGCCGTTCGGTCAGCTGTTCTACGCTGCTGGTTCTTACCCACTCGGGGTGCGACGGTTCCAGATAGAGGCCGGTGCCCATAATAATGTTCAGGCCGGTCAGGCGCGCGATGCGCGCCAGCGCGTTGGGATCGCGGCCGATACCGATATTGGTCGGGTCGACCACCGTTTCTCCGCCAAGGGCGCGATATTTCGTCAGCTCTTCAATCGCGACGTCGACGTCAAACAGCTGGCAGTTATCGCGACTCATCAACGGGTTCAGCGACAGTTCGCCGAGGTTTTCCATTTTCACCGGCATTTCGGCAAGATGGCGATCGCTACAGCAGCAGGGCGGTACCCATTTGCCGGAGGCATCCAGCAGAATATGCTCATGCATCAGGGTAACCCCCATTTCGCTAATCGGCAGCGGGCCAAGCACCGTCATCACGTAACCGCTGCTGACGCCAAGCGGCAGCGGGGTGGGGTGGCGAAAAATTGATCCTTTCATCAGCTATCCTTTTGCCGCGGAGCGCGTGGGGTTGAGAATGCGGGTGTTCAGCCAGATCGCCAGCAGGATAATGGTGCCGGTGGCTATCTGGGTGTAAAACGGCGAAATATGCGACAGGATCAGCCCGTTCTGAATGACCGCAATCGACAGCGCGCCCAGCAGCGTACCGATAATGGTACCGAAGCCGCCAAACAGGCTGGTACTGCCGAGCACAACGGCAGCAATAACCTGCAGTTCAAAGCCTTCGCCCTGGTTGGAGGAGCCGCTGCCGAGGCGCGCGGTAATGATCATCCCCGCCAGCGCGGCGGCCATCCCGCTAATGATATAGACCTTCATGGTGACCGCTTTGGTATTGATGCCGCTGCGTCGCGCCCCTTCGGCGTTAGCGCCGATAGCGGTCACGTAGCGGCCAAAACGCATATGATTGAGAACAATATGCCCGATAAGCAGAATCATAATGCCGATCAGCGCGGGCATGGGGATACCGACTACCCACGCGCGTCCTATAAAGGTAAACAGGCTGTCAGCCGGAACCGGAATCGAGTAGCCCTGGGTGACCAGCAGCGCGATGCCGCGAACCACGGCCAGGGTGGCGAGCGTGACGATAAACGCCGGAATGCCTTCATAGGCGATAAAGAAGCCGTTGATGGCGCCCACCAATCCGCCGAGCAGCAGGCCGCCGAGCAGTACCACCGGCCACGGCAGCCCCCAGTTATTCAGGGCGATAGCGGAAAGCGCGCCGACCAGCGCGAGGGTGGAGCCCACCGACAGATCGATACCGCCGGTAGTAATGACCAGGGTCATCGCCGTCGCGACAATCAGCAGCGGGGCGCTCTGACGGATGATGTTGAGCCAGTTGGTACCGGTGAGAAAGTTGCTGGTGATCAGCGAAAACACCACGCAGCAGAAGACAAAAAAGAGCGCGATGCTGACCACGCCGGAGTGGTTATGCAGCAGGCGGCGCGGCAGCGAATGCTGGATCATGCGGGAGCTGCTTAAGTTCATGATACTCATCCTGTTACCTCAATGTGCAGCCGCAGAGCGGGCGGTGAATTTTTCGCCCACAATCAGGTTAACGATATCGCTCAGGCTGGTGTCGGACACCCGTCGGTCGGCGACGTTGGTACCTTCATACATCACCATGATCCGGTCACAGACCAGGAACAGGTCCTGCAGGCGATGGGTAATCAGAATCACGCTCACCCCGCGAGCGGAAACGCGGCGAATAAGCTCCAGCACCGCTTCGACTTCCGCGACGGCCAGCGCGGCGGTGGGTTCATCCATAATCAGCACCTTCGGGTCAAAGGCCGCCGCGCGGGCGATGGCAATGGCCTGGCGCTGGCCGCCGGAGAGATTTCGCACCAGCAGCCGGGTATCGGGAATGGAGATCCCGAGCCCATTTAGCATCTCCCTGGCATCGGCGTGCATTCTCGCCTCATCAAGGAAGGGGATACCGAGGAGTGATTTCATCGGCTCGCGGCCCATAAACAGATTGCCCGCGACGTCGACCGTGTCGCAGAGCGACAGATCCTGATACACCATCTCGATATGGCAGCGGCGCGAATCGGCCGGGTTAGTAAACTGCTGCTGTTCACCGTCGATACGAATCGTGCCGCTGGAGGGGATCACCGCCCCCGAGAGCACTTTGGTCAGGGTGGATTTCCCCGCGCCGTTATCGCCCACTAAGCCCAGCACCTCGCCCGGAGCCAGCTCAAGGTTGACTCCGCGCAATGAACGTATCGACCCGTAGGTCTTGGTGATATTGATCATCTCCACCCTTGGCGGGGTAGTTTGTGGCTGCTGCATCTGATAACTCCCATCGCTGTTGCCGGGAAAATGTTCGCCATCCTGCGGGAGAGATGCTATCCGACACGGTTTACATGCTAGTAAACCGGTTTACCTGCGGAATAGAGCACTCGCCAGCACAGTCAGGACAAACGCTACGTAAGATATTTGTTCGCCAGTAAGAACATTGCAGCATCCGTGCCAGGGCAGGAACAACACAGCAGCCCTGTGATTTAACCTTATGTAATAAATAGAGTTTATTCATTACGCTCCGGTAAACCGGTTTACTGATTATAGTGAATAAAATGTTAATTGATCGTTTTTTGCGCCAAAAGTGGGCGCTTTTGCGCCATTTTGGGATGTGCTTAACAGATCTTGATCGAGTCGCGGCCAATCCACTCTACCGGCAAGCGGGTTTCCGCGGGGATATCCCGATCGTCATTAAGGAGACGCATCATGATGTTTACCGCGGTGCGGCCCAGTTCCCGGGCGGGCTGGCGGATAGTGGAAATCCGCGGCTGGGTAAAATCAGCATAGTTGGCGTCATCGAAGCCGACTAACGATAGCGCCTCCGGCGCCTGGAGCCCGCTGGCGCGCAGACCGTCGAGCAGGCCGAGCACCAGATAGTCGCTGGCGGCGAAGACGGCGGTCGGGCGAACCGGCTGGCTGAAAAGAGTCCGCAGCGCCTGCTGGCCAAACTCGCGCTGGTAGTCACCGTACATCACCCATTCGGGTGGCCAGCTCAGGCCGGCCCGCTCCATCGCGGTGCAGAAGCCCTGATAGCGCTCGCGTACGCTCATCAGTTTGTCCGGGCCGCCGACGAAAGCGATATGGCGATGCCCGGCGGCGATCAGTTTTTCGGTGGCGATCCGCCCGCCCTGGACGTTATCGGCAAACACTTTCGGCACCTTACTACCGGGAATATCTTCATCCAGCAGGACAATGCGTTCGTGACGCTGGACTTCTTTGCGCAGCAGGCCGTTATCAGGGCGGTTGGTGGTGAACAGCAGGCCGTCGACCTGGCAGGTATCCAGCCAGCGGATAAACTGGCACTCTTTTTCCGGGTTATTGCGGGTGATACACAGCACCAGGCTGTAACCGCTGGCAGAAGCGGCCTCTTCGGCGGCATCGGCCAGTTCGGCAAAGAAGGGGTTGGTAATATCGGGGAGCACCAGGCCGAGCGTTTCGCTGCCGCCTTTGCTAAGACGGCGTGCCAGGCTATTGCCGCGATAGTCCAGTTCGCGAATGGCGGTTTCAATGCGATCGATGGTGTCCTGCGGTAGCACTATGCTGTTGTTCATATAGCGCGACAGGGTCGCCTTCGACAGCCCCGCCAGCTTTGCCACATCGGATAACAATACGCGTTTTATACTCATTTCCTGCGCCATTTCTGCCAGAATCGGCTATCTGTAACATAGTTAAGCGCGGTGGATACAGCAATTTCTCTGTTAACAATAACCGGAAATAAATGCTTGACAAATTTTAATCTGCGGAGAATTGTATAGGCAGTTTACCGCATCATCCGGGAAGTCATTCCCAAACCCGTTTAATTCATTCCAGTCGCGCACCGACACGGACCGGTTGCCGGAATGAAATTAAGCAGGTATCCGCCGAACGGTCGATGATTGTTCTGGCCATATAGACGATATTTGCCCGCCAAAAAATAAACCCTCTGCGTTCGCATGCGGCGCGGAACTCTGCTGGCTATCAACTATTCCCGACGAGGATACTGATGATGTTATTTCACACCGGAAAACTGCGTTTACTTGCTGTCGCCACCACGATGCTGGCATCAATGAGTTTTATTTCTGCCGCCGGCGCCGCCGGTCCGACTTATGCGCTGGTCCAAATCAACCAACAGGCGCTGTTCTTTAATCTGATGAATAAAGGCGCACAGGATGCGGCCAAAGCCAGCGGCAAGGATTTAGTGATTTTTAACTCTAATGATAATCCTGTGGCGCAAAACGACGCGATAGAAAACTATATTCAGCAAGGCGTTAAAGGCATTCTTGTTGCCGCTATCGACGTTAACGGGATCATGCCCGCAGTTAAAGAAGCCGCCGCTGCAAACATTCCGGTGATTGCGATTGATGCCGTATTACCGGCCGGGCCGCAGGCGGCTCAGGTCGGCGTTGATAATATCGAAGGTGGCAGAATTATTGGTCAATACTTCGTGGACTACGTGCAGAAAGAGATGGGCGGCCAGGCGCGGCTGGGTATTGTCGGCGCGCTGAACTCGGCCATTCAGAACCAGCGGCAGAAAGGGTTTGAAGAGACGCTGAAAAGCAATCCGAAAATTACCATCGCTAACGTGGTCGACGGCCAGAACGTACAGGATAAAGCAATGACCGCGGCGGAGAACCTGATTACCGGCAACCCCGATCTGACGGCGATCTATGCCACTGGCGAACCCGCTCTGCTGGGCGCTATCGCCGCCGTGGAAAACCAGGGGCGCCAGAAAGATATTAAAGTCTTTGGCTGGGATCTGACGGCGAAGGCGATTTCCGGTATTGACGGCGGCTACGTCACCGCCGTTCTGCAGCAGGACCCGGAAAAAATGGGGGCCGAAGCCCTGAACGCGCTGAACACTATCACCTCAGGTAAAACCGTGCCGAAAACCATTCTGGTTCCGGCCACGGTGGTAACCAAAGCGAACGTCGATACCTATCGTTCGCTGTTCAAGTAGGTCAGCGCGCGCCGTTCACGGTTAACAGAGCGGTGAGTTCGTGGCCGTCGGGAAACGCGCTGAGCGTCCCCCGGCGGCTAACGGTAATGGCGGCAGCGCGGCTGGCGTGCGCCAGCGCCAGCGCATCCGGCTCGACGCCGCGCAGGATCGCGGACGCCAGCATCACCGCAAGGAACGTATCGCCCGCGCCGGTGGTGTCCAGCGCCTCCGTGGGGACGGCGGGGCAAAACTGGCGCTGACCGGCCTGAACCAGCCAGGCGCCTGCCGCGCCCTGGGTTACCACTAAGGTTTTCACGCCGTAAGGCTTAAGCTGCTCGGCCTCGGATTCATTGACCACCGCGATGTCGATGAGCGGCCACAGATGGCGAAAGTCAGGATTGACAGGCGAGGGGTTGAATACCGTTGTCATACCGCGGGCTTTGGCGTACTGGAACAGCGCCCGGGTTTTATCCAGGGAGAAATTGCCCTGCTGTAGCAGAGTATCGCCCGCGGCGGCCTCCGCCATATGCGGAATAATATCATCAAGGCTGAACGTATCGGCTGCGGCCGTCGTGGTAATGATGGCATTGTCGCCATCAGCGCTATTTAAAATAATCGAGGTGTCGCTATGTTGATTGAAATGGCCGTCGGGTAGTAGCGTCAGTGGTTCATTTTTTATCTGCTGACGGATCCATTCACCGTTGCTGTCATTTCCCGTGGCGGCAATTAATCGCGTGTCGATTCCGCAGCGGGATAATATAATCGCCTGATTCGCGCCTTTACCGCCGATATCCTGCGAAACTTTAATGCCGTGAATGGACGCGCCTTTTTTCGGTATATCCGGAATGGACCAGGTTTCATCTACGGTAATATTACCAGTAACGTAAACACGCATAGTGTTCCCTTAACAGGATGGATAAGATGGTTGCTATCTCAGCAGAAAAAACGAATGCAATACAAGCTATTTTTTCACGTAATAAAGTTGTTATTGGCGTTATTCATTGCGATCCTTTTCCCGGCGCGCCGAAATATCGAGGGAAATCAGTCTCCGGTATTGTTGAACGTGCGCTTCGCGATGCCGAAAATTATATTTCGGGCGGCGTTCACGGCCTGATTATTGAAAACCATGGTGATATTCCTTTTTCCAAACCTGAGGATATCGGTCATGAAACCTCTGCGCTGATGGCGGTGATTACCGAGAAAGTTCGCGAGCGTTTTGGTGTGCCGCTGGGCATTAATGTCCTGGCGAACGCGGCGATCCCGGCGATGGCGATCGCCCTGGCGGGCGGGGCCGATTTCGTCCGCGTAAACCAGTGGGCCAACGCCTATATCGCCAACGAAGGATTTATTGAAGGGGCGGCCGCTAAGGCGCTGCGCTATCGCAGCATGCTGCGCGCTGAACATATTCGCGTCTTTGCCGATAGCCACGTCAAGCACGGTAGCCACGCCATCGTTGCCGATCGTTCGATTCAGGAGCTCACGCGCGACGTGGATTTCTTCGAGGCCGACGCGGTGATTGCGACCGGCCAGCGCACGGGCGATAGCGCAACGATGGAGGAAATTGACGAGATCCGCGCGGCGACGGAGCTACCGCTGCTGGTGGGCTCCGGGGTGACGCCAGCCAACGTGAGTCAGATCCTCGGGCGGACCCAGGGGGTTATTGTGGCCAGTACGATGAAGGTCGATGGCGTCTGGTGGAACGATGTTGAGCTGGCCCGGGTGAAGCATTTTATGTCGGTCGCTCAGGCCGCGCTGGAGGAAGCATAATGGAAGCGTTTAGCGAACGCCTGCTGCGCGAACATCAACCGGCGTGGCAGGCGATGCAGCAGCACCGTTTTGTGACTGATATCGAGCAGGATCGTCTGCCGACAGCCGTCTTTAACCGCTATCTGGTGTTTGAGGGCAACTTTGTCGCGACGGCAATTGCGATTTTTGCTCTCGGGGTTAGCAAGGCGCCGGGTATTCATCAGCAGCGCTGGCTTATTGGCGTCCTGAATGCCCTGGTTGACACGCAGATCGCGTGGTTTGAACAGGTGTTATCAGAACGGCGGATAACTCCCGCTGATTATCCTGACGATCTGCCCGGGGTGCAGCGCTTTCGCGACGGCATGCTGCGGACGGCCCGGCAGGGAAGCTATGAGCAGATCGTTACCCTGATGTTCGGTGCGGAGTGGATGTATTATTTCTGGTGCCGACGGGCGAGCGAACATCGCCAGAGCGATGCTGACGTGCGTCGCTGGGTGGAAATGCACGCGGAGGACGAATTTTATCAGCAGGCGCTCTGGCTGAAGAACGAACTCGACCGCTGCGCCATGGCGCTGAGTGAAAGCGAAAAGCAGGCGCTGTCGGCGCTTTACGGTGATGTGCTGCAGTGGGAAATTGATTTCCATCACGCTACGTACGAAGCGTAGCCGTGCGCTAAACAAAGGGGGCGCCGCTTCGGCGCCCCCTGAACGTTGGTACTATGATTGGACGCATACTCAGGTTAATCACCGTTTCAGGGAAATCATCAACTATCAGGACGAAATGCAGAGATTATTTTTGCACTCCGTCTGCGGCCCACGCCGGTATTTGCGCAGCATAAGCTGGCTATTTTCAGCCAGCGCGTCGCGGAAAAACGCTGGCTGCAGCGCTATCCAGGCCTGCAGCTGATTGTCCCGACCTGAGCCGTTTTCGCCATCACTGCGGCTTAACGCTTATTTCATGTCATATCCCTGGGCAGCGTGCAGACTTTCCTGCCATGTCAGGGCAAATATCCTGCACGTTGACGCTTATTGATTATACTTTGATGGCAGGTTGTGCTGCTTCAGGCGGTTGCCGCTCTGGGGTAGCAGAACCGACATCCTGGAAATGGGCTTAACCGGTCTGATGATTATTTGATCGTGAAACAGTAATGGAGGTATGGAACGATGGGATTATTGAATTTTGTGAAAGAAGCGGGCGAGAAAATATGGGACGCCGTCTCCGGCGGCAGCAAGGAAGATAAGGCCGACAAGCTGAAAAAACATATTGATGGTCTTAATCTGCCTGGTGCCGAAAAGGTTAATATTGATGTTGCGGACGACGGCACCGCGACGGTTACCGGCGATGTTGGTTCGCAAGAAGATAAGGAAAAAATTCTGGTGGCGGTAGGTAACGTCACCGGCGTTGGCCAGGTTAATGACAGCGTGAAGGTGGCGCAAAGCGGGGCGGAAAGTCGTTATTATACGGTGAAATCTGGCGACACCCTGAGCGCCATCTCTAAAGCGATGTATGGCTCTGCTAATGAGTATCAACGTATTTTTGAAGCCAACAAACCGATGCTGACGCATCCCGATAAAATCTATCCGGGCCAGGTGCTGATTATTCCGGCGAAGTAAGCGCTGAATTCCTTGGGGAGCAGCAGGCCATTGGCATTTTACGCGGCTAAAACGGCATGCCGGTGGAATTAACCTCAGGAGTGCCAGCAGGCTGGCACTCTCCTTTGCCGGGTTCAGGCCCTTATTGTGCGTCGGCCAGCGCCAGTTCGGCTTCTTGCTGTTGCGTGTTCTTACGCTGTTGCTCAAGCTCCAGCGCGCCGCGATGAGAGAGGTAGCAGAACAGAATGCAGCAGACGATCCCGCCCATCAGCAGATAGAACCCGCCGTGCCAGCCCATTTTATCCACCATCACGCCAAACAGGCTGGTGCCTAACGATGCGCCAAAGATGTAGCTCATAAATCCGCGCAGTCCCACGGCGGAGCCGACGGCAAAGCTGGGCACAATTTCCATGGTCTGCACGGAGGCCAGAAACTGCGGCACGTAAATCAGGCAGCCCACGATCGCCGCGAACACCGTCACCATCAGCAGGGATTCGCTTTTCCAGTAGCCGATCAGGCAGACAAAAATCAGCGCCATACAGATCATGGCAAGCGGCATGCGCCGTCCTTTGAACAGCTTGTCGGAGAGCCAGCCCGCCAGCAGGGTCGACGGAATCGCCGCCCATTCAAAGAACAGGAACGCGACGCTCATCTGCTCTTTGGAAAAATGTTTCACCGTCAGCAGATAGATAGGCAGCCAGCTGATCATGCCGAAACGCACCATATAGACAAACACGTCCACAAGGGAGACATACCAGGCGTTTTTGTTGCGCAGAACGTAGGTGCAGAAGATCTGGAATGCGCTCATATTCTCCGGCGCTTTTACCGCGTGTTTAGCGTTAAGTACGACCTTTTCTTCCGGCATCATCTCTTCCAGCGCAGGCAGTCCTTCCTCGCGCGGCGAACCTTTACCGAGCGCCAGTACGCTGATGGCGAACACCACCGCCACGCAGGCCGGGACAATGTAGCTGGCGCTCTGCCAGTGCTCGGTACCGAGAATCGCAAATGCGGCGCCGACGATCGGGGCGACAATCCCGCCGCCGACGTTATGGGAAATGTTCCAGAAAGCCCCCACGCGACCGCGCTCCCGGCGAGGGAACCAGTTAGCGATGGTGATAAAAGAGGGGCCGACGCCCATCCCCTGAAACAGACCGTTCAGAACGACCAGCGCAGCGAAGATCCAGAACGCGGTGCTGAACCCCAACCCGACGTTGACGATCGCGCACAGCACCAGGCCGCAGGCCATAAAGACTTTCGGACTGGCTTTATCCGCCAGGCTGCTCATAACGCCTTTGCTGATCCCGTACGCAATGAGCATACAGCTGCTGAGCAAACCGATCTGGGTGGCGCTCAGATCTAACTGCTCTTTCAGATAAGGCGTGGATAAGGTGAAATTGTTGCGCACAATATAGTACGCCAGATAACCCAGAAATACGCTTAGCAGCGCCTGCATGCGGTAGCGGCCATAAGTTGCCTGAATTTTCTCAGCCGGCACTTTATTTGCCGACGGCCCCTTTTTTAATATTGATAACATGTCGTCACCTGTATTTTATATTGATATGAACATCAGGAGTATTCGACATGAAGAGTGAAATAAGTGGTCAGAAAACTCAAATCGTCAAAATGGGTCAAAATTGACTCAAACTGATGAATTCAGGGGTTATTTTTAACGCATTGATCATCAATGAAATAGCGAATAATTAATTTTCCGCTGATTTTATGTCAGGCGTGTGCGGATATTAACAAATTCCACATTCATTATCTGGTAATGTTTGCTGATATTCCCGGAGGCCAGCGCGGCTATTTCGAGGCTAGCGGTGATTAATCCGCCAGGCGTCATAAACGGGTAAGTTTTGTCTCAACGCTTTTTTTTCGGTATTTCAATATTTATGAACGGGATCACAAACATGTTTCTGCGGTGGAGTCGGGCACCCGGCAAAACGCTCGCGTTGCTGCTGCTGGCCGCCGGATTCAGCGCCTGTGCGGCGCAGGGTAACGAACTGGTGATGGCGACAACATTTTCCCCCAGCGCCACCGCGTGGATTATCGCACGCTGGCAAACGGAGCCGGGGTCGGTGATGATTCGCACCCTCAACCGCACCAGCGCCTCGCTGGAACAGCTGCTTGATACGGCAAATGCGGAGAACGTAGATCTGGTCCTGACCTCATCACCGATGCTGCTGCAGCATCTTCAGGAGCATCAAAAGCTGGCGCCGTTCAGCGGCGCGCCGGCGGCCAGTCAACGCCTGGTGCCGGAATCCATCCGCGCCACCTCCGTTGCCGTGGCGATGTCGGGGTTTGGCTTGCTGATTAACCGCTCGGCGCTGGCGACGCGGCATCTGCCTGCGCCAGCGGACTGGGACGATCTCACCGATCCCCGATATCAGGGGGCGCTGCTGATGAGCAGCCCGTCGCGCTCGGACACCAATCATCTGATGGTGGAGTCGCTGCTGCAACAAAAAGGCTGGCTTAAGGGATGGCAAACGCTGCTGGCAAGCGCGGGAAATCTGGTGACGATTTCATCCCGCAGCTTTGGCGTGGCGGATAAGATCAAAAGCGGGCTGGGCGTAGCCGGTCCGGTGATTGATAACTATGCCAATCTGTTGCTGAACGATCCGCACCTTGCCTTTTTCTATTTTCCGCAGTCGGCGGTGTCGCCTACCTACGTTGCGGTGCTCAAAAATAGCCAGCACGCCAGCGAGGCGCGGCGGTTTATTCGCTATCTGCTGAGCCCGGAAGGCCAGCGGATCCTCGCCGACGCGAATACCGGGAAATACCCGGTGACGCCGCTGACGGCAGGCAACCCACGGTCGGCGCAGCAGGCGGTGCTGATGAATCAGCCGCCGCTGAACTATCGCCTGATCCTTAAGCGTCAGCGTCTGGTTCAGCGGATGTTTGATACGGCGATCAGCTTTCGTCTCGCCCAGCTGAAAGATGCCTGGCGAGCGCTGCACAGCGCGGAGGCTCGCCTTAAGCGTCCGCTGCCCGAGATACGCGCGCTGCTAACCGGCGTACCGGTCGATCCGGCAAGCAGTGAGGATGAAGCCTGGCTGGCTAAGTTCGATAATAAGAGCTTTGCGGAGCAGCAAATGATGGAGTGGCAGCTCTGGTTTCTCAACAACCAGCGGCAGGCGATCAATAAACTGGAAGAGCTGAAATGATGGCCCGTTCCATACTGCAACGTCTGCGGCAAATCAGTATCAGCAGCAGCCTGCGCGGGGCCTTTCTGATGGGCGCGCTGCTGACGCTGATTGTCAGCAGCGTCAGCCTCTATTCATGGCATGAGCAAAGCTCGCAGATACGCTATTCGCTGGACGAGTATTTTCCCCGCATCCACTCTGCTTTTCTGATTGAAGGCAATCTCAATCTGGTGGTCGATCAGCTGAATGAATTTCTGCTGGCGCCGAATACCACGGTGCGCCTGCAGCTGCGTAACCAGATTATTCAGCATCTGGATAAAATCGAGCGGCTGAGTCAGGGCTTGTCACCCGCGGAACGCCAGCAGCTGGCGGTGATTTTACAGGACAGCCGCGCGCTGCTGTCGGAGCTGGATCGCGTGCTCTACAACATGTTTCTGGTACGCGAAAAGGTGGGGGAGCTCTCGGCGCGTATCGACTGGCTGCACGATGATTTTACCACTGAGCTGAATTCACTGGTGCAGGACTTTACCTGGCAGCAGGGAACGCTGCTCGATCAGATAGAAGCCCGCCAGGGCGACGCGGCGCAGTACCTGAAGCGTTCCAGAGAAGTCCAGAACGAACAGCAGCAGGTCTATACGCTGGCCCGCATTGAGAATCAAATCGTTGACGACCTGCGCGACAGGCTTAATGAACTGAAATCCGGAAATGATGACGGCATGCTGGTGGAGACGCATATCCGCTATCTCGAAAACCTGAAGAAAACGTCGGATGAAAATATTCGCGCGCTGGACGACTGGCCGAGCACGATCACCCTGCGACAAACGATAGATGAGCTGCTGGAAATCGGCATGGTGAAAAATAAGATGCCGGATACCATGCGCGACTACGTTACCGCGCAAAAAGCGTTAGTGGATGCCAGTCGCGCCAGAGAAGCCACGCTGGGGCGCTTCAGGACGCTGCTTGAAGCCCAGCTTGGCAGCAGTCATCAGCAAATGCAGATGTTTAATCAGCGTATGGGACAGATTGTCCGCGTGAGCGGCGGGTTGATTCTGGTGGCGACGCTGCTGGCGCTGCTGCTGGCGTGGGTGCTGAATCATTATTTCATCCGATCGCGGCTGGTGAAACGCTTTACCGCGCTGAACCAGGCGGTGGTGCAGATTGGTTTAGGCCGGACGGATGCCACCATTCCGGTTTATGGCCGGGATGAGCTGGGGCGTATTGCCGGTTTGCTTCGCCATACGCTGGGTCAGCTTAACGCGCAAAAACACCAGCTTGAACAGGAGATTGGCGAGCGAAAAACGATTGAGGCCGATCTTCGCGCCACCCAGGACGAGCTGATCCAGACCGCTAAACTGGCGGTGGTGGGGCAGACGATGACCACCCTGGCGCATGAGATCAACCAGCCGCTGAACGCGCTGTCGATGTATCTGTTTACGGCAGGACGGGCGATTGAGCAGGGACAGACGGCGCAGGCGCGGGCGACGTTAAGTAAAGCGGAAGGGTTGATTAACCGCATTGACGCGATTATCCGCTCGCTGCGTCAGTTTACCCGCCGCGCTGAACTGGAAACGCCGCTGCATCCGGTTGATTTGCGTCAGACGTTTACGGTGGCGTGGGAACTGCTGGCGATGCGCCATAAGCCGCAGCAGGGGACGCTGGAGATACCGGATGAAACCGTCTGGATCCGCGGCGATGAAGTGCGGGTTCATCAGGTGCTGGTCAACGTACTGTCGAATGCGCTCGACGCCTGTCCGAACGCGGCGAAAATAACGGTGAGCTGGCAAATCCACGGCGAAACCCTGTGCGTGTTGATTGCCGATAACGGTCCCGGCTGGCCTGCGGCCTTGCTACCGTCACTGCTGAAGCCGTTCACCACCAGCAAAGATGTGGGGCTGGGGATAGGGCTGTCGATTTCTGTTTCGCTGATGACGCAAATGGAAGGGACGCTGTGCCTGGCGTCGACGTTAACGCGCAATGCCTGCGTGGTGCTGCAATTTAATTTAACGGATGTAAATGATGTTGAGTAATGAGTGTTCGATTCTGCTGATTGATGATGATCGCGACGTGCTGGATGCCTATACGCAGCTGCTTGAGCAAGCGGGTTATCATGTCCACGCCTGCGATAACCCCTTTGATGCGCGGGCGTGGGTGCAGAAGGACTGGCCCGGCATTGTGCTGAGCGATGTCTGCATGCCCGGCTGCTCCGGCATCGATTTGATGACGCTGTTTCATCAGGATGACGAGCAGCTGCCGATTCTGCTTATCACCGGGCATGGCGACGTACCGATGGCGGTGGATGCGGTGAAAAAGGGGGCCTGGGATTTTCTGCAAAAGCCGGTCGATCCGGGAAAGCTGCTCTCGCTGGTGGACGCCGCGTTGCGCCAGCGGCAAGCGGTGATCGCGCGTCGCCAGTACGGCCAGCAAAAATTACGGGTTGAGCTGATCGGGCGCAGCCAATGGACGGAACAGTATCGCCAGCGTTTACAGCAGCTGGCAGAGACGGATATTGCGGTCTGGCTTTACGGCGAAGCGGGAACCGGGCGTATGACCGGCGCGCGTTACCTGCACCAGCTGGGGCGTAACGCCGAAGGCCCTTTTATCTACTGCGAACTGACTGCGGCCAACGCCCATAAGCTGAATGACGCGATCGCGCAGGCGCAGGGCGGAACGCTGGTATTAAGCCACCCGGAGCACCTGACTCATGAGCAACAACATCAGCTGGTACAGGCGCAGAGCCATGAGAAGCGGCCTTTTCGCCTGATTGGTATCGGCAGCGCTTCGCTAGTGGCGCTGGCGGGCAGTAGCCAGATCGTGGCGGAACTCTATTACTGCTTCGCGATGACGCAAATTGCCTGCCTGCCGCTGTCAAGGCGGCCTGATGATATCGAGCCGCTATTCCACCACTATTTGCAAAAAACCTGTCAGCGGCTGAATCATCCCGTCCCGGAGGTGGATAGCCATCTGTTAAAAGGAATGATACGTCGGGCGTGGCCGAACAACGTCCGCGAACTGGCGAACGCTGCCGAACTGTATGCGGTGGGGGTATTACCGCTCGCGGATACGGTGAATCCGCTGATGCACGTCGGCGAGCCGACGCCGCTCGATCGACGTGTTGAGGACGTAGAGCGGCAGATCATCACCGAAGCGCTGAATCTCCATCAGGGGCGCATTAATGAAGTGGCGGAGTATCTGCTTATTCCGCGTAAAAAACTCTATCTCAGAATGAAGAAATATGGCCTGAGTAAAGAGCACTACAAGGGCTTTTAGCGAAAATTGAGGGGGAGGGCGTTTATTTCCTTGCCCCTGATTTTTGCGTTTTATTAATCGTATGACAAATAGTGGTTGTTATCTCTGCACGTGAATTATATAAATATCCAGCAAGTTAGGTACACCCATATAAATAATAACGTATTAAAAGTGATACTTTAAAAAATAATAATATTTCAGTACTAATTTTGATGCGTTAAAAGATGCCACTATAAATCAGGTTATGTGATCGCTGTTAGTGAATCAGCATAGTTGCATTTTATAAAATAGCCAAACAAACACAGCGTTTTTATTACCTGAATCAGAGTCAAATTAATTTGACCCTACTCTATATTACTGAGGCCATATTATGGAAACCGTTCAAAATACCCTCGTTGCTCGCGAGAGCAGCGGCTGGAGAAAAAGTGATACCGTGTGGATGCTGGGCCTGTACGGTACCGCAATTGGTGCAGGGGTGCTTTTCCTGCCAATTAACGCCGGGGTTGGCGGTTTAATTCCGTTAATCATCATGGCCATTCTTGCCTTCCCGATGACCTTTTTTGCCCACCGCGGTTTAACCCGTTTTGTCCTGTCGGGCAAAAATCCGGGAGAAGATATTACCGAAGTGGTGGAAGAACATTTCGGCACCGGTGCAGGTAAGCTTATCACGCTGCTTTATTTCTTCGCTATTTATCCGATTCTGCTGGTTTATAGCGTTGCTATTACCAACACCGTCGATAGCTTTATTACTCACCAGCTTGGTCTGGTATCTCCGCCGCGCGCTATTTTGTCGCTGATTTTAATTGTCGGCATGATGGGGATTGTCCGTTTTGGCGAAAAAATGATTGTTAAGGCCATGAGCGTGCTGGTGTTTCCGTTCGTGTTCGCGTTGATGGTATTGGCGCTGTATTTGATCCCGCAATGGAACGGCGCGGTACTGGATACGCTGTCGCTGAGCAGCGCTTCGGCAACGGGAAATGGTCTGTGGATGACTCTGTGGCTGGCCATCCCGGTCATGGTCTTCTCCTTCAACCATTCGCCGATTATCTCCTCTTTTGCGGTGGCTAAACGTGAAGAATATGGCCAGGACGCCGAGCGCAAATGCTCGCGTATTCTGGGCTTCGCCCACATCATGATGGTGCTGACAGTGATGTTCTTTGTGTTCAGCTGCGTACTGAGCCTCTCCCCGGAGAACCTGGCGGAAGCGAAAGCGCAGAACATCTCCATCCTCTCATATCTGGCGAACCACTTTAACGCGCCGGTGATTGCCTGGATGGCGCCGATCATCGCGATGATTGCAATTACTAAATCCTTCCTCGGCCACTACCTCGGCGCGCGTGAAGGCTTCAACGGCATGGTGATTAAGTCACTGCGCGGAAAAGGGAAATCGATCGAAATCAACAAACTGAATAAGATCACCGCGCTGTTCATGCTGGTGACCACCTGGATTGTTGCCACCCTGAACCCCAGCATCCTGGGGATGATTGAAACGCTGGGCGGCCCGGTCATCGCGATGATCCTGTTCCTGATGCCAATGTATGCCATCAACAAAGTACCGGCCATGCGCAAGTACAGCGGCCACATCAGCAACGCGTTTGTGGTGGTAATGGGACTGATTGCCATCTCCGCTATTTTCTTCTCTCTGTTCAGCTAAGTTTTAAGCGCCGCCTGTCACCGGCGGCGCATCCGTTTTGCTATGTAACCGCGTGGGTGCCATATGATTAGCGTTTTCGATATTTTCAAAATCAGCATCGGGCCGTCCAGCTCACATACCGTTGGGCCGATGAAAGCGGGAAAACAGTTTGTTGATACCCTGCAGGAAAAAGGCCTGCTGCATAAAGTGACTCGGCTGGTGGTGGATGTGTATGGTTCCCTCTCATTGACGGGTAAAGGTCACCATACCGATATCGCCATTATTCTTGGTCTGTCAGGGTATCTACCGGATACCGTTGATATCGACGCCATTCCGGGCATTATTCGCGATGTCAACACCATGCATCGTCTCTGTATTGAAGAAGGCCAGCGCGAGATACAGTTCCCGGTGGCGGAGTGCATGCGCTTTCACAGTGAGTTTCTGCCGCTGCACGAAAACGGGATGAGCATTACGGCGTTTTGCGATGGCAAAATCGTCCACTTCCAGACTTACTATTCCATCGGCGGCGGTTTTATCGTCACGGAGGAAAACTTTGGTAAGAACCTGGAGGCGGAGGTTGATATTCCGTTTCCGTTCTATTCTGCCCGCAACCTGCTGGCGCACTGCCAGAACAACTGCCTGTCGATTTCCGCCGTGATGATGAAAAACGAGATCGCCCGCCACGGCCGGGAGAACGTTGAGCAAAATATGGCGAAAATCTGGGAGACCATGAGAAACGCCATTAACCGGGGGATGAATACGGAAGGTATTTTACCGGGGCCGCTGAAAGTGCCGCGCCGGGCTTCTGCGCTGCACCGCGTGCTGGCGCCGCAGAGCCAGTCGATTACGCCACTGAGCGCGATGGATTGGGTCAATATGTTCGCCATGGCGGTGGGGGAAGAGAACGCGTCTGGTGGGCGAGTGGTAACCGCGCCGACCAACGGCGCCTGCGGCATTGTCCCGGCGGTACTGGCCTATTACGATCGTTTTATCAAAGAGGTGACGCCGGAAATCTATATGCGCTATTTCCTGACGGCGGGCGCGATAGGCATTCTGTACAAGATGAATGCCTCCATTTCCGGGGCTGAGGTCGGTTGCCAGGGCGAAGTGGGCGTGGCCTGCTCGATGGCGTCTGCCGGACTGGCCGAGCTGCTGGGTGGCAGTCCGGAGAAGGTGTGCATCGCCGCGGAGATCGGCATGGAGCATAACCTCGGTCTGACCTGCGATCCGGTGGCCGGCCAGGTGCAGGTGCCGTGCATCGAGCGTAACGCGATTGCGGCAGTGAAGGCGATAAACTCGGCCAGTATGGCGATGTACCGGACCAGCGATCCGAAAGTCTCACTGGATAAAGTTATCGAAACGATGTTTGAGACGGGTAAAGACATGAACGCCAAGTACCGTGAAACCGCCCGGGGCGGTCTGGCGATTAAAGTCGCGGTGTGTGAATCCTGAGTCCCCTAAAAGCCGCCTGCCTGAGCCGCAGGCGGTTTTCTCTTCCCTGATCTTTAAATCATCTGAAACCTGTTAGCTTTTTTTCTCGCCGTCGGACGGCGTAAAAGACCACACCACGCTGTTAGAAGCCGATGAGGTGTACCATTCGTTAATCGTGGCGTCAGCCTCGTTGGTCTGGGCAGCGGCGGGCAATTTCTCTTTTGGCTGATGCGTTTTTTTCCGAATACGGATACGGGAAGGGGTTCCGGCATTGAGCTGCGCCTTAAATGTACGCATGTGCGAGTCAAATAAAATCGACTCCAGCTGGTGCAGACGATCGAGACCGCGCAAAATACCAATCAGCGTACTGAGGGTAACGGATTCGCCTAATTCAACGCGTTTAATGGTTGCCGCGCCGACCTGAGCGCGTTCGGCCAGCTCAATCTGTGACAGGCCCAGCTGTATACGCGTTTCTTTAATTCTTCGGCACAGTTCAGAAATAATTTCACTGTCGGGCATGGTACTGAAACGCATCTTAATTCCTCTACTGCGTAATAAAACCTGACTAATTATTTAGCAAGCCAATTTATAAATAAAGCGAATAATTTCTCTTTTGCGATAGCGGCGACAATGTTTTTTGCCAATGCCATCAAAGAGTTGGGTAGACGCTCGTTCCTGCGAATCCCGCGGTTTCAGGCGCCGAATAAAGAGGCTTCGGATCAATCGCCTGGGGCGATACGCCGTGGCGCAGGGATGAGCCTCCGTCTCTGCCATAATGCAATTACGGCGAATTATGGTTATATATATCCCTTTCTGCGGCCCGGTTTCGCCGCAGCCACTCTTACGGATGATAACGATACGCCATGAATCTTCGTGAAAATATTGTGAGCCAATTCAGCCTGCTGTCGCCCGAACTCCAGCGCGCGGCGGAATTTTCCCTGCAAAATGCCAACCAACTGGTGGTGCAATCAATGCGCGCCTTCGCCACGGAAGCCGGCGTTAAGCCTGCCACGCTGCTACGCCTGGCGCAGCGTCTGGGCTATAACGGTTGGCGGGAGCTGAAAAGTGCATTTATCGACGATCTTGGCTTAGGAAATGATACATATGTATCTAAGGCTGAAAAATTGATCGCGAAAGGAACGCAGCCCGCGCTGTACGAAGAGGTGTTCCTCGCGCATCAGGCCAATCTGGCATTCACTCAGGCAGAGAATCAACATGCTATGCAGCAAGCGGTTACGTTGCTGGATGAAGCGAAGCAGGTCTATATTTGCGGCTTCCGCGCCAGCTTTCCTATCGCCTGGTCGTTGTTTTATGTCTATCGATTGTTCAGTCGCCAGGTATCGCTGATTGACGGGCTGGCCAGTAATATCGAAGTCTTCACCCGTGAGATCAACGCGGAAGACTGCCTGCTATTGACCAGCTTTTCTCCCTATTCCCGCGAATCTCTCGACGTTCTCAATGCAGCCAGGCAGGCCGGGGCACGGATTATCGCTATCACCGACTCCCCGGTTTCGCCGCTGGCGCAAACGGCGGACTGCACGTTGCTTTTCTCCCTCAGCAGCCCCTCTTTTTTCCCTTCGATAGTGTCCGGTATGGGCGTCGCCGAGTGTTTGCTGGCGATGTTGGTTGCCCGCCACGGTAGGGAGGCGGTGAATAAAATTGAGAGCGCAGAGCGTTATCTGCAACGCTCCGGGGCGTATGTGATGCCCGATAAATCCTGATAAATGATTCATTTGCTTTTATCATAAGAAAATTAAATACATTTGAATCATTATTGAATTGACGAGATTCAAATGGATCCTGCAAGATGCTTTCAACTTACGCGAAAGCGATTTCTAAAGCAGGATAAAAGCATGAGTCAAATTATTCACCGCAGCCTCCGTACCACCCCGGCAGTGGCAGTCAGTGCCCAGGGCGCTTACATCACCGACGCCAGTGGTCAACGCTATCTGGACGCCTGCGGCGGGGCGGCGGTTTCTTGTCTGGGTCATGCCCACCCGGATGTGCTGGCAGCGATGCACCGGCAGATCGATCGGTTGGCCTATGCCCACACCAGCTTTTTCACCAGCGATACGGTGGAACAACTGGCAGAGCAGCTTGTCCGCACCGCGCCCGGTTCCCTGAACTATGCCTATTTCGTCTCCGGCGGATCGGAAGCGGTTGAAACGGCGCTGAAGCTGGCGCGCCAGTATTTTGTGGAGATCGGGCAGCCGGATCGCACGCTATTTATTGCCCGAAAACAAAGCTACCACGGCAATACGCTGGGTGCGCTGGCCGTTGGCGGTAACGAGTGGCGCCGCCGCCAGTTCGCGCCGCTGCTGATGGATGTGGTGCGCGTGTCGGCCTGTAATGAGTACCGTGACCGTGAGGCGGGTGAAAGCCAGCAGCAATATACTGAGCGCTTACTTGGCGAACTCGAAGCGGCAATTCTGGACGCCGGGCCGGAAAAAATTATCGGTTTTATCGCCGAAACGGTGGTTGGCGCAACCACCGGCGCAATGCCGCCTACGCCGGGTTATCTGCAAGGCGTTCGTCGGCTGTGTGATAAATACGGCATTCTGTATATCGCCGATGAGGTGATGTGCGGCATGGGCCGTACCGGCACGTTGCACGCCTTTGAACAGGATGGCGTTGTCCCTGACATCGTGACCATCGCAAAAGGTTTAGGTGGGGGTTATCAGCCCATTGGCGCAGTGCTGGCCAGTGAGCAAATCGTCGCCGCGCTGCAAGCCGGTAGCGGAATGTTCCAGCATGGCCACACCTACATCTGCCACCCGACAGCCGCAGCGGCTGCGCTGGCCGTGCAGCAGGTTATCGAGCGAGATCGTTTGCTCGAGCAGGTGCAGCAGCAGGGCGCGTATTTGCAGCAGGCGCTGCATGATGTGCTCGGAGGATTACCGTATGTCGGTGATACGCGCGGTCGCGGTTTGTTCGCCGGCGTGGAGCTGGTAAGCGATAAAGAGCGCAAAACGGCATTCGATCCGCTGCTGAAGCTGCATGCGGCTATCAAAGCGCAGTGCATGGCGCACGGGCTGCTGGTCTATCCGATGGGCGGAACCATTGATGGCCAGCGGGGCGATCATATTCTGATTGCGCCGCCGTTTATTGTCAGCCGGTCGGAACTCGATTTCGTGGTGGATACCCTGCACAAGGTCATCAGCGAAGAGACGCATAAACTGATGAGACGTCAGCCATGAATCGTTTACCTGCGCTGTCAGAACAGCAGTGGAGCGATGAACAACGCCAGCTTGCGGAGGAGATTATCAACGGGCCGCGCGGCGCGCTGCTGCCGCCGTTTGAACCGTTGCTGCGCAGCCCGGAACTGATGGCCCATGCGCAGCGAATGGGGGAGTATCTGCGCTACCGCAGCGCGCTGGGGCAGCGGTTGTCAGAACTGGCGATCCTGCTGACCGCGCGTCACTGGTCGCAGCCGGTTGAATGGGCCATTCATGCGCCAATAGCCAGGGAAAAAGGGATCCCGGCGCAGGCGGTGCAGGCAATTAATGAACGGCGTCAACCAGAGGCGCTGGCGGCTGATGAATGGGTGGTTTACCATTTTTGCCAGCAGCTGCATCAGCATAAAAAAGTCAGCGATGATATCTGGCAACAGGCAATCGATCTCTGGGGGGAAAAGGGCGTTGTCGATCTGATTGGCATCAACGGTTATTACAGCTTTCTTTCAATGATTATGAACGGCGCGCAGACGCCAGTACCCGACACCAGGGATTTTATTCTTCCCGCATAACTAATTCGCACGCCTTCATTTTTATATCGTGTGCGAATGTAGGGATACTGTTTTTATTCTCAACGCCAATATCAGTTTTAGGGTATTGCGCGAAAACTCCTGTCTGCTGTCTTAATTACGCTGAGGATTATTATGTCTGCATTATTGAAAAAATTAAAGATTACCCTGGCACTGGTTGCCTGTTCAGCGAGTTTTGCCGTCATGGCACAAGATAAATTATTAGTCGGTGTGGATACTGCCTTCGTTCCCTTTGAATTTAAACAAGGCAATAAATATGTTGGTTTTGATATCGATTTATGGGAAGCCATTGCGAAGAAAATGAATGTCAGCTACGAATTACGCCCTATGGATTTTGGCGGTTTAATTCCTGGGCTGCAATCGCGTAATTTAGATGTGGCAATGGCCGGGATCACCATTACCGATGCTCGCAAACAGGTCGTTGATTTTAGCGACGGTTACTACGATGCGGATCTCCTAATGGCGGTGAAAAGTGGTGATAATTCCATCACCAAATTCAGCGAGCTGGCCGGTAAAAAAGTGGGGCTGAAGCAGGGCACCGCCGCGGCCAGTTTTATGAAATCAAAATATAAAGCCGACTATGTCGAATTTCCCAATATTGATAACGCCTATCTCGACCTGCAGGCAGGCAATCTGGATGCGGTCGTTCACGACTCCCCGAACGTGCTCTACTACGTGAAAACCGCAGGTGGCGGTAAGGTAAAATCGACCGGAGAAACGGACAGCATTCTGCCGCAGAAATACGGTTTTGCCCTGCAGAAAAACAGCAGCCTGACGCCGAAGGTCGATGCCGCGTTAAACGCATTACGCGCGGATGGCACCTACGACAAGATTTATTTCAAATGGTTTAACAAGCAACCTAAATAATCCCAGCCGGGCCGGGTAACCCCGGCCAGAACCAAGAGTAATAGACCGCATTATGAATTTCGAAACGAAATATATATGGGAATCGCTGCCGCTATTATTACAGGGGCTGCAGCTGACAATATTGATCTCTATGGTCGGTTTGGCGGGCGGCTTTATCATCGGTCTGCTGGCAGGAGTCTGTCGTGCACTGGGAGGCGGCATCGCGAAAACGTTATCATTAATTTTTGTCGAGCTGATTCGCGGTACGCCAATTATGGTACAGGTGATGTTTATCTATTTTGCCTTGCCAATGATTCTGCCTGTTCGTATCGACCCCATCACGGCCGCGATGGTCACCATTATTATTAACTCCGGCGCGTATATTGCGGAAATTACGCGCGGCGCAATTTTGTCCATCAATAGAGGATTTAAAGAAGCCAGTCTTGCGATGGGATTATCGCAGCGCGCAACGTTATGGCACGTGATTATGCCGCTGGCCCTGCGCCGCATGATCCCGGCGTTGGGTAACCAGTGGATTATCAGCATTAAAGACACCTCGCTGTTCATTGTTATCGGCGTCGCGGAATTAACGCGCCAGGGGCAGGAGATCATCGCCGGGAACTTCCGTGCCCTTGAGGTCTGGACAGCGGTAGCCCTGATTTATCTTGCCGTCACCCTGTGCCTGAGCTTCCTGCTGAAGCAACTGGAGAAAAGGATCCATATTTTATGAGCATGGTTGAATTTAGCGCGGTCGCTAAACATTTCGGCACCACTCAGGTGCTGCACGATATCAATCTGAAAATTGATGCCGGTGAAGTGGTCGTGATTATCGGTCCTTCAGGTTCAGGTAAATCGACGCTGCTGCGTTGTATCAACAAGCTGGAAGAGATCTCCTCCGGCACCTTGCTGGTTGCCGGAATGCACCTGACCGATCCTCACGTCAACGAGTGCGAAATCCGCCGCGAAGCGGGGATGGTATTCCAGCAGTTTCATCTGTTTCCGCATCTGACGGCGCTGGAAAATGTGATGTTTGGGCCTATCCGTGTACGCAAAATGAGTCAAGCGGCAGCCCGTGAACAGGCGCTGGCGCTGCTGGAACGTGTCGGCCTGGGCGAACGGGCCGAGCACTATCCGTCGGAGCTTTCAGGCGGCCAGCAGCAGCGCGTGGCTATCGCCCGCGCGCTGGCGGTGAAACCGAAAATGATGCTGTTTGATGAGCCAACCTCTGCGCTCGATCCGGAGTTGCGCCATGAAGTATTAAAAGTGATGCGTTCACTGGCGGATGAAGGGATGACCATGATTATAGTGACGCACGAGATTGGCTTTGCGCGCGATGTGGCCTCTCGATTGATTTTTATCGATGGTGGAACCATTGCTGAAGATGGCCCACCTGATATCCTGCTGAATGCCAGTAGCAATCCGCGCCTGAAAGAATTTTTACAGCACGTTTCATGAACATAAGTGAATCCATCACATGAAGAAAATCGACATCAGTGGTTCCCCGTTTGAGATTGGCCTGCGCCTTGGCGAGCTTGGCCGTGAAGCATGGCATCAGAAATTGATCCTCACGTCATTGTGGCAAACGGTGATGACCCTGCAGGCATCCCCTGAGACCCGGATAATGCGCGCCGAGGTGCAGCGGCATTATCCGCACATCTGGCAGGAGCTGGAGGGGTTGGCGCAGGGGCTGGAGGCCACTGTTGATCAGGTCTTTGCCTGGAACTGCCGTGGCGATCTGGTGCGCTCAACGTCGGATGGCTGTACGACGGTGGCCGGGGTAAACGCCGCAGGCGAGCGGATTATCGCGCACAATGAAGACGGTTTTCCTCAGTTACGGAATGAATGCTTGCTGGCTACCATTACTCCGAGTCGCGGACTGAGCTTTACGAGTTTTGCCTATCCGGGGTCGATTTGCGGCCACACCTTTGCGGTGAATGAAAAAGGTATCGTTAACACGGTGAATAACATCCGTGCAGTGCATCGTCCGCAGGGATTACCGCGTCAGATCCTGGCTCGCGCCTCGCTGAATGCGAACACTCTCGACGAAGCCATCACTATACTTACCGGCCAGCCGAGATCCGGGGCGTTTCACCATACGCTCGGGCAGCTGGGCGATGCGCGGCTGTTCAGCGTTGAGGCCACCGGGCAAGGCTGCTCCGTTCTACCCCTGACGACGATGGCCGGGCATGCCAATCATCTGGTGCATGCGGCACTGGCTGGCGTTGAGCAGATCGTTACCGACAGTTCAGCGTCGCGGCAGTTACGCCTCGTGCAGTGGTGCGAAACGCAACCTCCGTTTGACGCCGCGGCGGCAAAAGCCATTCTCTCAGATACCCATGACGCCGAACTGCCAATTTACCGGCTGGCTGCGGACGATCCAGATGAGGAGAACACCCTTGCCACGGCAGTTTTCACCCTCGATGCCAACCACGTCAGGTGGCAAATTTTCGACATTAACCGCGACGATGCTAAATTTCAGGGAGAAGTGCGTGGGTGAGATAGCCGGACGCAGGTCATAAAGGGCAGGGTAGTACCGTTGGCCCGGCGTTCGATAGTACCGTCCGGATACTGCCCGCTATCGGCGTCTTGAGCGATGTCCTGAAGCGCGGTATCCGGAATTTCAGGTTTGCGTCTTTATACGATTCGGGCCATCGCCGTTTCTCATCTGCCTCGTACTCGCCGATGCATACTCTCACGGACATATCACGAAAAAAAAATGTCTTGTTCAGTTAAGTATGGCTTTCAGGACAGCGCCTGTTAATTAGCCCTTATACCTTAGTTGATGATTTCAAGGATACTGCTGTTTCTGCTTTTTTATCCTGTCGTATGTCGCCTGCATCTCACTATTTATTAATTCCGAAAAATTTGTTGCTTTCAAAATTTAACCTTCATAGTGCGTAAAATTATCGTGTCGCAGAAAACGCTCTATCATTGCTCTGCACCTAATCAACAGCCAAATTTACTACACAGTCATGGCCAGAGGCAATAACTGGGTTTTACACAGGACGGTGAACGTTACCATCATGGCGTGGCGGTTTCTTACATCTGCGATTGTTCCCTGAACGATTTCCGAGAGGTGTTCGTAGGTAGGGCAGGGAAGCCAGCATGGTCAATAGCGCGTCGAAAGAAGGGATATTCGCCGCCGTGACCAGCCTGAAGCGGGTCGCATAATCTTTGGCCGCTTCGTAGTCGAGGAACATGGCATCGAGCGTGCCATCAATCTGGATCAACTCACCACAACAGGCAAGACGATAACGTGGCTGCTGAATTTTCGGCGCACGTTGTTTGAGGGGGATCCAGAGACCGGCTTTAACCATAAGCGACCGGACAGTTTCTTTCTACAGGTGGACATCGTGCAGTTCTGCAAGCTTTTCACACGCCAGCATCGGCCAAAGTCGGTATAGCGATCTCGGATTATATTGAGCGCGTACTGTGCAAAACCATCAGGCAACTGATTATTGCTGGGGTTTCCTCGACGGCGGTTAGCCATACCAGGCGGGCCAGATTCACGGTAACGCGACAGAAGACGTCGGCACTGACGAGCGAAGATATCCAGGCGCTGCGCGGCCATCTGCGTTGTCAGGTGCCGGTCGACAAAATGGGTTAACTTCATCCAAAGTAAAAAACTGCGCTGAATGGGCCATGAGCAGAATCCCGGGATGGTTAACTGAGTTCTGATCAAAACCGCGTAATCTTGCTGCCTCTATCTTGGTGCGCATAATGTATATTATGTTAAATATGGTGGGTTTGCTCTTAAGTTCATGAGTTCCTCTCTTTCAGGAACTTACTGATGAATCAGTCAGTTGCCAAAGTTTAGTTGTGGACTTACGATGACTTCATAACGCAAAAATTAGGGGGCATCCGCTAAGTTCATGGCATATTCCATCTTACATTTATCGAGGAACAACCAGAGAACTCATCTCATAGTTGATGATGTGACTACCCTACCAGTCATGTTCGCCACAATTTATGGAATGAATGAACTGAGCAAGAAACATCTGGGGACTCAAGAAAACATTCTGTGTTCGCTGCGCTTCTTTTACGTCTATTACTTTAAGAAGCACAAACGAACATTTGACTACGATTTCTATCGGTCTGTCTTCAATATCTCCCGTTTTATCAGGGAGCTTGATGGCTTCTTTACTTACCTGCTCGGGAAGCAGCACCTGAGTGACGAGACCGACATAATCTCTACCGGGTTTTTACATTCTGCACTCTCCAGAACCAACAAGTCCACCTATGGTAACCACGTCAGAAACGTTGGCCGATTCCTTAAGTATCTCAACTATAGATATATGAATCTGGCATACCAGGATATGTCTCCTGTTGAAGCTCACCAGATTAACCAGGCGAACCACAGAGATCTCGCTGACAGAATTAAGGTCTTCAACAGAGTTGAAGTATCCAGGAACGAACCCGCACACCGATACAAAAGTATCACCAGTCAGCAAAGTGTCGAACTAACGAACATGTTAATCCCCTCCACTCCTGAATTTTCAGATATCGAGACCGGCGAATTATTCACGGCCGTGGTTAATCCCCAAAACCCATTCGATTCAGGATTTCAACAATACCGTAACTACCTTATCCACCGGTTAATGTTTAACTATGGCTTACGTGTTGGTGAAGTTCAATTGTTGTTGAAGGATTGCGTGGGGCCAACCCTTCCAGATTCACGAGGTAACATTCGTTTCATCCTGATTGTACAAAATCTACCAGATGAGGTAGTTGATCCAAGGAAACAACAACCTTCACTCAAGACTGAGCATTCACAGCGACAAATCGAATTGACCGAAGATGACTTCATTATGTTTACCATCTATATGGAGCAATATCGGTCCCCATTATTTGAAGAGAAAAAAATTGATGACCATGAATTTGTTTTTATTAAAGGCTCAGGTAGGTTAACTCCATTAACTTACGATGCAATTCGAACATTTTATAAGGAAAAAATTGATCCAGCATTCATTGCCCTATTCCCACATTATCGTGCGAAAAATAATAAAACTATTAATAATATGGTTAATATAACACCACACGTTGGGCGGCATACTTGGGCTAATATCACTCTTGAATTTATTTACAATAGTCTCCTGAGTGAATCACTAATACTGGCGCAAGACTATGGTATTCGAGCAAGGATGAATGGAGTACTTGAACCAGCTATTGAGCAACTTCGTGCTTTAGGCGGCTGGTCACTGACCAGTAAAGTTCCATTAAGATATGCCAAGCGGTTTATAGAAGTGGTGAGTAACCAGAGCAACTATAAGCGTACGAAACATTCAGATATGCATTTAGCTTCCCCAGGAACAAACATTTCGCAAAGAAAAACCTACAACTTGCTAGAAGATAATGTTTATGACGAAGACTTCACATTCAAAGATCTATTCAACTGAGAGCGGTATCACCGGGGGTGGTTTATTTAAAACCCCACCGCTTCACTTTACAAAAGAACAGCTAGAATGGATTGGAAATATTCAGCTCCCTACACGATTGTTTCTAATAAGTGCAACAGAATTTGATGACCGATATTTATATCTACATGATGATTGGCGATACAGATTCTCAGGTAATAATGTGGCTATATTATTCTCTACTGGTAATTACTTTTGTGATTTATCACCAGCTTCACTCAAGCTATTGAAATACTTAACGATCGAGTACATAAATGAGAACTCGGCAAGTGTTGCTGATAAATTTTCTCAGTTTGTCGCAACAACTTTCAAACAAATTGAGGTTATCACTCGCGAAAGCCTTATTGAAAAAATGCAAATACTGGTTGCGAAGACTGAGCAAAATCACTCAGACAGCAGTCAGTTCTATTACACCCTCTATGCGTTACGAAAACTTGATCGTAGTGGATTCTTCGAAAGTAAGGATGACAGTACTGAGCTGGAAGATCTATTGCTGGAAGTGCCACGCCCTAGGAACAATAACTGGACTCGCTACCAAAACCTAGACCTCGTTATACCAGAAGAAGTATGCTTAATGATAGAAAATGGCATTCAACGTTGGGCATCTAAACTATGTCCAAAAATTGATGTTGAAGAAAATAAAAACATTCATCTGGAAACTGTAAAGAAAACCATTAAAATTGATACATTACGGGACTGCATTATTATTGGCATAGTTTATTACATTGGGGCCAGACCTGTACAGATCGGTAAACTTTCCGGAGGCGATTTTATCGCTGATACCGAGAATAAGTACGGGATGCGTTATTCAGTACTTGTGCCATATGCCAAAAAGTCAAAACTAACTATCGATCGAGTTCGAGTTGCAATTCCGGAAGAACTTGGAAAGTTAATCTTACTGTATAAGTATCTAGTTGGAATTGATGATACCGAACCAATGTTTTCCATCATAGTATCTTCAATGAAGATGGTGGAAGCGTCATTAAAGAAAATGCTATTCAGATTTTCACCACAGGAGATTCAGGAGGCAGTAAAAAACGATGATTATCAACTACCTGTATATACCGCAAGCCTCTTTCGTCACAACGTTGGTCACTCAATGGCAATGAGTGGTGCCAGTGCTCCTGAGATAGCTTATATATTGGGTCAATCCTCTTATGTTGTTGCAGATCGATACATTGCAGCCACCCCTGAGATGGCTGATATTCGTGAGGCAGCTTTGGGTCGCAACCCTGTGTTTAAGAATATGATGGCTCTCATGTTGACTGGGAATTTGGTTCACAGTAGCGAATGGAAAGGCCGCAATGTTGCAGGGTCAATTGGTGGGCAACTTCATTACCATCTCGGTGGATGTAATTATGATGAAGACATGTGCCCCTTTGCACAGGGTCGTGGATGTTACGGTTGCCTGTATTTCAAACCATTTATAGATGGAGACCACAAAAAAGTATTTCTTTCGCTGAATGATGAAATCAAAAATGTCCGTGATGTTGCCGATGATGCTGGCGTTTTAAATCATCCACTTCTCAAGGAATTAGTACGGCGGAAACAGCATGTAAATCAGGTTATGGCTCGCATTGAAATGGCAAACTTCCGGAGGGCTATCTAAACGATGACTACGCAAATAACAATACTTAATAAACAGGCGGATAATCTTCTTTTTTATATAGAGAAATATAAAGCAAAATTTGAAGAGCGTCTTGTTGCCTACAATGCCGTTGGACAACTGGAGTGGAATGCCGGTTCCTGGCATTTTGGTGAGAAAGGTGTTGCATGGCTTAAAGAAACAAAAGATCGCGGCTTTAAGTGGGACGAAGTTTCTAGTCGTGTTAAGGGGCTCTCACAAATGAATATTTCTTCGGAATTTCAGGATTTTATGCGAGCTTATCACATGCATCTGGTGTGTATCACTGGCGGATTACCAGCAGGTTCTACACTAGACAAACCATTACAGGTGATGAAGCGCTGGTATTGGGAAATGGTAAATAAAACAAGTCAAACGCACCCAATGTATCTGACTTCCGATATTATTCATGCAGCGATGGAGCGGCATCATTAGAACTCTGACAGTCCTGATAATGTCAGCGACTATTGCGATATTGCAGTAAAGGCCATTGCTTTACTACGTCAATATGATCTTTTCTTAGTTAATATTGAAGTAAAAAATAAGTTTCCTTATCGAAATGGTTCTAACAGCACTAAAGAAAGGAAGAAAGCGCAAGAAGCCACCCCTGATCAAACTGATGATGAAAGACTCATATCAATCCGTGCATTTATGTGTGTTATTGAGTTGATCGCTTTAGCTGAGAATAGTTATCAGCGTATCTTTTACAATATGTTGTTACTCACAATTATTTGCGGTTTCCGTTTCCAGGAAATAATGTTGCTGAAAATGACTTCTTTGGTTAAGCGAGAAATTACGGATAAAGAAAAACGTCAGCACGCAATAGATCAAGACTGGCCTACTTACAGGTTGGGTATTGAGTATCTTGGTGCAAAAAAGGCTGGATGGCGGATCCATTGGCTGGCGCCAAGCACTTATTCTGTCGTTGAGATGATTTATAAATCTGTTCAAAAATTGACCTCTGGGTTCCGTAAAACGATTCAGGGCTTCAGAGATTCTAATTTCACTAACATGCTCCCAGGTAAGATCGCTGATTTTCCTGATGAATGGATTGAGCAAAATTATCTTGAAGACATCATGTTTAGTGGTTCTGGTGGCTCCAGGAATGATCTTGGAAAGAGTATTCGGAATTCCATTGCGAACTTTAGCGGACATAAACCTAAGGTAATACCTGTTCATAAACAGAAGAACAGCTGGTACTTCACTAAAGAACAGTTGAATGATTATGTCTATCAGCGTTACGCTCAAGCAAAAAACTTTGAGCCTGGGCACCAGTGCATAATTTCAGCCAAAAACAATGGTGACTGGGAACACTTCAATTATGAAGACCTGATGTTCATCATGCCGGAAGGTGCATTTGGAATTGGTAAAGATTTTGTTTCATTGCAACATATTTTTCCACTTGATGAAAACTCAATAGAAGCATGGTTAGGCGGAACACAAAACCGAAAATCTATCTTTGATCACTTTAATCTTTTTGAAGATGATGGATCCCGTGTCATTATCAAAAAGCATGTACCAAGACATAACATAAATACATTCTTGGCAATCGCTGGAGTGACGGATCATATTCAGGCCATCCTAATGGGGCGTGTTGATATCACCCAGAATAAACACTATCAGCATCAGGCCGAATCACAGTCCTATCAGACCGCTTCTCTAGCAATCAATATGCTGGAAAAGGCTTATGATGAGAACAATCAAGCTCTCACGAAGAGTTTCCAGCTTTCACTCTTTACTACGCAGCAGAAACCCTGCATTCAGGTCAACCTACCCTCCCCTCCTCCAGAACTGAGGTTAGCCGCAGAATGGCAGCTCTATCACGGTCTTCCAAGACGGTAAAAAATACAGGTGTTGCAAACGTTAAATTAACAACCTCACTAATGATAAATCCTGAGCTCAATACCGAGCATAATCTGAAGCAGAACATGCAGACTTTTGGTGAAACAACTGCTGAGGTTGTTGACTATATAACTGGCACAATGTCTGATAACTTTCTGCCTGAACTAAAACGTGCACATGACAAGTTAGTACAACAAAATTTGGCTGATAAGGCGAAATCACTGCTTCAACGCCATGCAAAACTGCATCCTCTTGGATTTGGAGCCTGTACGAGAGATGTAGCTCGGTGGGGTTGTCCTCATGCGCTTAAGTGTCAGTCTGGTCTACCTTGTGGCTACTTCACTCTTACAGGTCGTCTTGGCGAAGCGGAAGAAGCATCACGACGTTTATCAAACAAGCGAAAAGAAATCATTCAACTCCGTAAGTTGACTATAGTGAATCCAGGCTTCATGCTGGCTTTAAAAGAACAGGAAGAAGCTCTCATCGTGCTCGAGGCTCTTGAAGCTGATGCTGTAAAGGTTCAAGGCGAGAAAAAATTGGTTTCCCTGTTTTCTGATGATCTGAACAACCCATTATATAAAGTTATTGAGCGAATTAATAAACAAATGCTAATTGGCAAAACCCCAAAAACCCTAGCTGATCTTTTCTTTATTGAACAGAAACGTATAGAGAGAAATAATAATGGCTAAGACCCCGCGCAGTCGCAATGCAGACGATAAAGTCATTCAGGGTAAGGAACTTGATGCTTACATCAAAGCCGAGCTACAAGCCATGGTACAAGAGGGACTGGAAAAATCCCCAATTCAACCATCCACGTTACATGCCCGTCTTAAAGCCAAAGGAATAGTTAAAGGTGGCATTAGTACCCTCACCTCTCGAAAAACTATCATCAATAATTACAGGCTTCGCCAGCATAACAACTACGAAGATGGTAAACGAGAGTTGACTACAGATGAAAAGGCTAAATTGGCTATGGGGCGAACCGGCGCTGCTTATATAAGTAAGGCAAATCGTCTTGATGCTGAAATTATAGCATTGAAAGCTAAATATGAACGAAATGTACTGGCGCTCGCCGACATCATTGAGTATATCGACAACGCAACTCCTATCAAAGTAGAGGATATGCTTGCAGACGATCTCATTCGAGAACTTGCTGAGCGCAAAAGAAATTCAAGAATGGGCTAATGAGTAAACGCCCTACTCTATTCGTAAAATTAGCGCACTAATTATCAATACTCCCTCTTCTATGTCCTTTATGTCGAAGGGAGTCTTCCATTCTTAAGGCGATTTGGCTCTTTACACCAGTTTAATGCTGCACTTTCGTTACCTTCTAAAAGATCAATAGCCTTTTGTAGAACATCAGTTGTTACCACCATGTTTTACACCTGAAGACGTTTTGAGTGCTTCGATAAGATTACTTCGCTCTTCCTCTGTCATCCGGGATATGAGTAATGCAAGTTCTGCTGTGGTCTGATCATCACAAAAAAAGTAGTTTAACGGCACGTTTAACTCTGACGCCATCCGTCGAAGCGTATCAATATCGGGGACATGCCGCCCTTTCTCATAATGATTCATACGACTGCTAGCCGAAGGGGGATCAAACCCAACAAGGAGGCCCAGTGAGCGCTGTGATAAACCCGCCCTGCATCTCGCTTCCTTAAGTCGTTCTGGTATCGGATTTTTTTCAGACACTGATTCATCTTCATTGGCCTCGAATGCTTAGATTGTCTAAGTATCTGCCATTGTTGTATACTTAGCAATCCTAAGTTAACTGCATTGTTTTAGTCATATGAATAGTCGAGTATCCAACCCTGAGTCGTACATATTTTCTGCAATAATCCACATTGGCAAGGTTAACTTCACCAGTAATGATGTAGCAAAAATTCTTGTCGAGCGATTCTCACTCCCGAAAACTTATCGAAAGGCAAAAGCTTTTTCTTATAACCAAATACAATATCTAGTTAAAAAAGGATTATTAAATAAAGTAAGAAAATCAGGCGTGTATCAATATCTATACTCAATCACATCAGAATTCAATATAGCAAAAGAAAATGTGCAATTAATTGAGGTAAGCCAAAAAACCTCCCTTCAATTTTCAAGTGCTACCAGCCATGAACACAGTGATGTAAACATTCAAATAAGATCTCTCATTGAAAAATACAGCAGTGAATTGGAAAAAGTGTCAGGAGCAAAAGAAATTTATGAAGAATTGATAATTGCCGTGCCGAGCAGGGAAAATGAATTCAGGAAACTTTCTCTTGAGCAAGATAAAAGACATATTAAGATAAATGAAAAAATAAACACACTGATTGGGATTGTTAATAAAAATATCGCAATAAGGCAATGAGTTTTAAAAAGGATTTGAAGTTTAATACAGTCATGAAAAAGAGAGGGCAAAGCCTACCCTGCCCTCTCCCTTCATGCACTGATAAGCCTCACTAATATGAGTGTTAGCAGCGCGTACCACTATATGCTAGTCCTGAAAAATATAATCTTAGTCAGTCCCAGATGCAACCTTTAACACTTTAATGCAACAAATTAAACAACGAGTTCATCCTTACACCTTAAAAGCTGTAAAGTAAAAAAACACCCTGAAGGCTGTTATTTTTACGCAAAGTGAACTTATTTTAAATAATCGACATGGTCACCTACTTATGGATAATGTTTTCCCGGTCAGACTTCTTAGCCAGTTACGGCCACTTTTAATTGGTTTTCGTAAATCAAAAGGATTAACTCAAAGAGAATTATCCGCCAGGTTGGGTGTCACTCAGCAGACTTATGCTCGACTTGAGGCAAACCCTTCAAAAGCAAGTTTTCAGCGTCTATACAACGTGTTAAATATTTTAGGAGTGGAGATTTCGCTTAGTTCTGGACCTATTTCAACTTATACAAAAGCTTCAAATTTGGTTGAAAAGGAGTTTGATTCACCGGCAAGGCGTGAAGAATGGTGATAGAAGCCAGGCTATTTGATAGGACTGTACGTCAGGCACTGGCCCTAAGGAAGGTGCGATTTGCGAGCAAGGGCGCTTTGCATCGGAGTTAGCGGGCCGCCAATATGGGAGTTAGCGAGCACACAACCAGCCGCGAAGCTCCCCGCGTCATAGCGACATAGAGGTGTCGTGCATCCATCTCTTCCGGGGATGTGATGACTGCCACCTCCCCTTCCAGTCCCTTTAGCAACAATGTGCTGCCGATTACACGCCGGGTCAACGGTCGACTCTCGTGGCGATTGCGTTCGCGCTCGTTTATCGTGGCGTCTGCAAAAGTGCAGCCTCCGGCAGCAGCCGACTGCAAGGCGCGCAAACAACAGCGCAAAACCTCTGGCCGATAGACTCGCGCATTGTCCTGACGAGTCAGAAGGCGCAGCGCCTCTGCGGCCAGCGTAAAACCTGGTCTCTCTGCAAATGCCACTAACGCTGCTTCTGCGACCGTCGGCGGATTGCGGGCTCTTCCTCTTCGTAGCGTTTCCAGCCGGGGCAGCAATGCTGCGTGGCCAACCTGGGTCATGACGCCTGCGGCAAACTTTACCAGGCGCGTCAACGCATCCGCAGCCTCCAGGTTAAACCCTGCACCAAAGTCGGTAAGGTCAACCAAATCGACAGCTTCGACGGTCGTCGCACCCGGGGTCTGGCTGGCCATCTGCTGGCGCCCGCGAGTGTCGTAGCTGTTTCCAATCACCAGTACCTGCCCGGTAGCGGTAACCGCTCGGGTCTGGGCGGCAGTAAGACGCTGCTGAACAGCAGTTTCTGCCTGTAACGGTACCCAGGCTACCTCAGCAGGCACCTGGCGAAGGTCAATGGCATTGCCATTCAGCAACATCCTCCGGCAGTCCAGAAGCCAGCGACCAAGTTCCGGCGCCCCTGAGTTAGCCCAGCGCCATGGATGATTGAGCTCACCAATCAGTGGAAAGTGAGCGAGTACATGTGCGTCCCAGTCCACGAGCTGATTACCCCGAAAGCCAAAAATAGCCTGCATAGGGTCACCGAGTACACAGGCAGGCAGCACTGTTGATAACGCGGTTACCATTGCATGTTGCACCAGATTGCAGTCCTGGTATTCATCCACGATGAGGTGAACGTAACTGGCCGGCAGAACATCATTGAGATGTCCTGCCTGCAGCAACTGGCAGGCAGCCAGTCGTATAGCGGGATAGTCAGTTCCACGATTGCGCAGTTGAAGAACCTCAGCGTTAAGCCCACTACGCGCTGGAAACATCGCCACTAGACGCATGGCAAATCCATCAATAGTGGCGATACGGTAGGCCGCTGTAGAAACACCGGCGCGTTGCATACGCAGACGCAGTGTTGTAACACCCGCGTTGGTGTGCGTGAGGATAAGCACCGGCCTTCCTCCCGTATGCAGGGCCAGGGTATCTACGATGATTTGTGTTTTACCGCACCCGGCCGGGGCCGTAATCGTCCCCCGATGATATTCTAGCAGGTTGTAGTCAGGCGGCATGTGCCCACCCGTACAGCCGGTTAATCAGCGCCTGGAACCCGGCATCAGACGCGGGGAGATGAGGACCAAGGATATCGTGCGCCACATCTTCATACCGGGTCACCGATTTAAACCACCCGTTGCGTCGGTTACGCGCAGTGAGTCCCAATAGTTGTCGTATTTCAGGAGAATAAGCCCCCCCAATCAGTTGCCGCTGGTTCCGGATATGGGCAAGCGTAACCTGACCGTTGGACTGCGTCTGGATATGTGCCGCCACCAGTTCCTCCTCCATAAGATCAATACCCCGCTGAAGCAGCGCGTCGACGCCTGCATCAGGCAGGCTCATAAACAGTTCATCCTCCAGCGCATGACCGGCTCGCCAGGTGATATGTTCTCCACCCACGGCCTCGAAGGCCTCGACCGTCGCCGGGGTGGGCGGCTTATCTGCATCCACCAGAACCAGCACACGGTAACCAAGTCGACGCAGTGCTAGCCCACGCGCAAAACATCGGTCAGGATCTCCTCCACCAACATTCACGAATGCGGTTCCTGCACTCAGCATGGAATTACCGTTGAGGGCGGTCCAGTAATGATCCAGCCCGCGAATCAGCCCCACCTCGCTCGCACCTTCACAAACGATAACGCTACGAGCTAGAAAGGCTTCGGGGTCGGCCCGAACCGTACTTTGAATATCATCGGCAATGCCCACCGGCAGCACCTGGTGGGGAGCTGTCGGGTGGCCCCGCACAACGAAGAGCTGATTGCCATTAAGCTCGCGCACTGCCACGGGAGAGTGTGTGGTCAGAAAAACCTGCAGTGGCGGCGGTGTTTCCCTGGCACCCAGGGAGTTCAGTAACCGGGTAAGCCGATGCGGTTCGAGTCCGTATTCCACTTCATCGACCAGCGCCACGGAGGCCCGTTGCGCGGCAGCACGCTGCATTCCTGCCACCAGAAGACGGGACGACCCGGTACCAAGAGAACGCAGCGGCACACCAGCGGCGTTGTGCAGCGCAATTGCACCATCGCCGATGGAAACCGCGTGAGCATCCAATAAGGCCTGAGTCCGACCACCGACCGGCACACCCAACTCATTGGCCTTCTGAGTAACTACGTCCAGCGTTGCCGCGAGTTGTACTGCAGCCTGACCACCGAAACTGGTTCGGGCCTGACGCGCAGCATTTGACAGTTCAGCCCCCAGATTAGGGCGCTCCTCCGTGAGCCGATTAAGCACCGATCCGCGTGCCCAGGATAAATTTGAGCTTGCATATGTGCCAAGTCTCGCCGGTGCGATGAGCAGCCGATCTTTCCAGGCCAGATTGCGTTCCTGACCTAGCGCTTCGGCACGCTGAGAAACCAGCGTCCAGTTAGGTTCCAGTTCACTGTCGACGCTAAGCCGCAGACACAAAACCGTTTCCAGCCCGAACTGGGGCTCTTCCTGAATCTGCCCAGTCGTGCTGTTGAACGCCTGCAAATAATTGCCGTAGGTTTCTATAGTCCTCAGTGCATCCGGCAATGACCCCAGGGCCAAGGTAATGCTGATGGGCTGAGTCACATCGAGACCAAAAAAATCGGTGTCGCTGAAACTGACATTACGTCGCGCCCCCAGGCACAAATCTATAGCGTCAAGAATTGTGGTCTTGCCACTGTCCCCAGGGCCAATGAGACAGTTGAGCCCTGGCGAAGGCAGCCAGGTCAGCAAACGAATAGATCGGAAGTTCTGGATTTCAACTTTACAAACTCTGACCACGGGACTCTCCCTCTTTTATTCTTTTTGTCCACTCGCCTGTCGTAAAGATAACTACAAATGCGCAGCCAGTGCACCGACACGTATAAAAGTAACGCTCCCGAATTTCTTAATCAATGATATATAGCCTGTTTTACTGACATATCTGACAGCGGGTGGACTTCCTTCAATTTATTGATTTAACACCATACGAACTACATCTGCCTCTCTCAAAATATGAGGTGAAATTGTTGCGTACCGATCAATCCGGGTGTTCTGGTCAAACTTTTAGTAGCCATACTTAAGTTCCATTGCGCACGCTGATAGGTAAATCTTGGATACTTCTGACAAGTAACTTGAGGAACAAAAATGAGGGGAAGCAAAGAAAAATCTATGCCGGATGTTCTGGACTCTGCCCAGTTGGTACGTATTGAAGCCGTACACCGGGGATTCCTTTATCAGCACTTGTATGCCGTTGGCTGCTTGCTGCTGGCACAGAAAGCAAGCGTGGAGACAGTAACCGTTGAGCTGGATGAGGATATTGAACTCAACTCCAGGCAGGAGCGCATTTACGTTCAGGTTAAAACCCGCCTGAAACCCATCATTCTCAGCGATGTGTCTGGCGCGCTCGCGCGGTTTGCGGAGCTGCGTAACGAGCACACTGATGGGCGCCGCCAGGGAAGCGCTTCTTTCGTTATCGTCGCCAACCAGGCGCCAGGTCCACATCTGCAGAAGATGATTGAGGATAAGACGCTTCCTGCGGATGTCCGTTTTATCTGGCCCCAGTCAACCGCTGAGCGCTATCCCGCACTTCCCCCTGCCTGGGACGCCGTGGCTGATGCGGCCGCGTGGTGCATCGCGCAAGCAGAGCAACTGAATTTTTCGTTATTGTCGCCAGAATCCCTGATCTGGAAGCTGGCCGGTCTGGTCCAGCTCGCCGCCACCGGAGGTGATGCCGACGGACAGCATGCGTTTTATACCCGGGATCTTCCTGCCCTGTTCGAACAGCTCATCGTTCAGTTACAGGACTTCCCTGCACCGCCGACACTCTACCGGCCACAAAGAGAGGAACCCTCTTTTGTTTCGGATGAGCGAATACGCATCATTTGCGGCTTGTCTGGTGCAGGTAAAACAGCATGGGCAGCACAGGCCGCCCAGCACAGTACACAGGTGTGTGCGTATTACGACGCTGGCGACCTTCCGGGTCCTGCACTTGCCAGTACGCTGGTTCGTGAGCTGGCAGCCCGGTTTGCGACTCAGGAGCAAGGTGGCCTGCGAAGAATACTGCTCCCTGGTGCCAGTGGCGTTGAAGCGCTGAGAACGTTCGACACCTTCTTGCAGCAACGGAACGACAATCTTCTGCTGGTTCTGGATAACGCGCATCGTATCCCTGTGGAGAACTTGCGGGATGTTCTACACGCCACAACCCGTATCCATTTTGTGCTGCTGTGCCAGCCCCATGACAATGTCCGTCAACTGGAGGCGATGACTGGACTTCAGCGTGAATCGTTACAGGGATGGGATATCGACACAGTGGCTGCCGCAGTGGCCGACCTCGGTGGGCACGCCAGTGCGCTGGGATATGAGCAGCTACGAAGCTACACCGGAGGGTTGCCGCTGTATGTCGAAAGCGCGGCGAGAGTTGCCGCAGAGGAATACAAAGGGGATATAGACACGCTGTGTGCTGAACTGCGGCAACAGGAAAACAGCACGGAAACTGCGCAGGACGTCATTCTCAGCCGGGTCTATCAGGGATTCGAGCCACCGGTCCAGAACGCACTGGCGTTGTTCAGTCTGTCCGATGTGGGACTGAGCCGTGACGAAGTTTCAGGGTACCTTGCCCGTTCATTGAATATCCCTTCAAGCGGAGCAGCCACATTAATTAAAAAAATGCGAGCCACCGGAACCATTGAAAACTATGGAAACCAGACGTTAAAGGTACACGACGCTGTCAGGGCGCTGGGGCTGCAGCACCTGACCATGATGGACGCGGATATCACAAACAACGCGTTACTGGCGTTAAAAGATCTTTTGATCGAGAGTCTTCACCAGACACGTGACACTTCGCGATTTTCTCTTCTGACACAGATATACATCAAGCTTAACGATGTCATGACGCTCATCGGTCTATCTGGTGAAGAGCTGTTTTATGAGATGGGCATTACTGTCGACATTATGGAAAGCCTGAAACAGGCGACAGCTTCAGACTCTCTGGCGCCCTTACAAAAATTCTGGGCACTCGATGGACTGGTTTTTTCCGAGCTTAAAGACGGTGTTTCTGAGCAAATTGCGCTATGGCTGGAAGCGATGGGAGCCTTGCTTACAGAACATGAGTTTGGCTACCGGGAACGCACAGCCTACACCATGAAACGGATGCTTTTCTTATCCGAAAAGGGAGACCTTAGTGAAGTGCAAAGGCTGGCAGATGAAGCCCGCCCCAGTCTTCCGGACGAAGAGCATGCGCGTATTTTTGACTACACCTGTGCCATCGCGCTCTGGAGACTGAAAAGATACAAGCAAGCAGAAACGCTGTGCCTGAGCGTAGTAAATCGCTATTACGCGCTATTTGGTATTACCCCACAGGATGTCATGGGTAAGAACTCGGATGTGCTGTGGACAATCATCAACCAGCCTGAAAATGTTCACGAACACATCAAACATCTGGCCGATGCCCTGGAGTTACTCGCCAGGATTACTGACGCACAGGGAAAAGTGTCACCGCTTCTGCGTATTCACGCGATGAAATTTTACAACATGACCGCGGCCCCGGAATCTCTGGTCCGGGTCGGACAGGATCTGGCAGACGAGTTTGTCGCAAGAAAGGACTATGTCGGCGCCAGACAGGTGTTGGAGCAACACGTCCTGCCCGTGGTTAATGAAGCCGGCCTGGTACAGCGACTGGTTCAGGTCCGGAGCCAGTACGCCGTCATACTGGCACTTGCAGGCGAACATGGGCAGGCAGAAGCGGAGATGCGTCGGCTAGCCCCCTTTTTTGAAGGGTTAACAGGTGAGCAGCGACAGGAGGTTGAAAATCAATCGAACTACATCGCGCAGCTTGCTTACAAGGCGGCTAAATCCGAAGTAACGCGATTGTTCGGGGCGGTAGGCAGAAATGAACCTTGTCCCTGCGGGTCGGGAGTAAAGTATAAAAAATGTCATGGAGCCTGAGTGCTGGCTTCGCTATGTTGGACGCGGCCGGGGGCTAAGTCCACGGGAGCCATATCAGGATGCTGTCCACATCGTGCAACCGAGCGCTTTTTATTGGTATTGCCGTTGACTCTCTTAAAGCACATCGTCGTGCGTGGGGGGGCAGTATATGGCCTGCGAAAGCAGGCCAAATTCACCCAAGAGGGAGAAAATACGCGAGTGCGCACTAAAACACGCTATCGTAGTGCTGACCTTTAGTTGCAACGTCAAAAATGAACAACTCCCAGGCAGGGTTACTGGCTTCGGCTCAACGCATATGGTTAAAAACCCACCAGGAAAATTGTCTCTCTACTTCCATTCTTAGTTCTGGGTCAGTTTTCATCGATGCTGTATCAGGCATACCATCCGGGCAAAAATCAGCAAGCTGACTTTGAATAAACTTTAGCTTTTCTTCTTTTTCCCCTGCGTTCTCAAACACCATGAATGGCAGCTCGATAATCGGCGGTTTGGTCTGGGTGGTTAACGGCATGGTTATGCCTGAATTACGGCCAGGCAGTGAGTATAATTCTCTGATATGGCTCAACAGATTGTAGGGTAATGTGTTTTTTACGAAGTAAAAAACGTCTGCATAATAATCAGTTACGAATCCATCCCTTTTCCCTGGATAAGCCAGCGTATCCATCTCTGGAAAGGGAAACTGTAAACCCTCATTTCTGTAATGTACGATTGGCACTCGTTCAAGTACACGCCCACGGTATTTGAGGATGTATTCATAGTGACAAGGTTGCTCAATGCTAATCGTTGACCACCAGTGTTGTTCTCCTATATCTTTTTCTGTGTCGCCAATATGAATGGCATAATCCGGGTCCAACCGATAATAGGCCTCGCTGATACCGTCATATTCCCAATTGTCGTAATCCAGAAGCAGTCTGACTATGCGGTCAGCGGGTGCCAGGTCCAGGTTAAAGCGCTCTCTCCACATTGCCATGACATCTCCAGGGCTGGCACAGCTAGTTACGGGCGTATTGGCATCTTGTTGCCGGGTGTAAACGACACCGGCTCTGACAGTTTTTCCCTCTTTTATATAGTCCTGGGTCAGATAGTAGGGTTTAATTCTGACGTTACGAATTTGTAGAATAGCCAGCACCTTATGCTGGAGTGTGATGTGGTGCAGCTGAATATCCGGACAATGGTGCTCTGCAAAACTGACTTTTCTTAACAGATCGATTAAATTTGCCTGGTTAAGTTGCTTACCATCTTCCGGCACGCCGGTAATCACCCCTTCATCATTCACGCCAAAGATCAGATACCGGTCACCGTCATGCAGGACGTTTGCCATGCAGAGGATATCGTGAACAAGGGCTGCATTGTTTTGGTGGTAGGTTTGTTTAAAGTCCCACCATGGCCCTTCCTTGCCACTGGCAATCAGTTTTTCGATGGTTTCGTTCATAGTCCCCTCTATCCGATATGGCGTGCGTTTGCTTGTACCAAGTATTCCTTCAGTCTACTTAAATTGGTAGTGCGAAATGGCTCTTCTGGCATTCGATGCCAAGGCAGCCAGTTGATTACTTAATAAGTATCGTTGTCAGCAGTTAAACGGCAGTTCCTCTTCTCGTAAAACTACCGGTGCCTTGTCTGCCCGGTACTGGATCCAAGTTTTAAGGTCTATTTGCGTGCTATTACGACCAGCTAAATCAAAATATCCTCTGTTAGCAAAACGGCGATGTATAAGCTCTTCACCTGTTATGGACAGATAGGCGTTCAATGCCGAACGATGGATGAAAAGTCCGCGTTGTTTTACACCTTTTTGATGGAAGGCGATAAGTTTGCCAGAATGATCAACCCAACCGCTTTGACAATCCCATAAAAGTTCGAGTTTTTGAATGATTCCCAGGCATGGCGCAATGAGGTTATCCTGGCGCTCGGGCATGGTATATGAGTAGTCGTATTCCCATTCGTTTCCGCGCAGTAAACTGACTTCTGTAAAATTAAATGCTTCACTATCTTCATCACTATTAAGAAGTTGTTTGTATACCGGGCTGTCAGGATATTCAGCAAGATAACCGCGATAACAACTACTTCCCTGATTATATTGAAAAATATCGCGTGCTCTTTTCTGTTTAAAGTTCTGGATGCTTTCATTTATGAGTGCGCTTGAGTAGGAAGCACGCACTCCCAAGTACGGGGAATCCCAGCTATTTTCATTCGGCGCTTTATCGTCATCCCAATAGCTATGTGAAAGCGCTACCCACTGCTCTCCTTCCTCGTCAGTTCGAATAAGACTAGCTTCATAAGGTGGAAAATCATCGGTCCGAACCCAACCTTTGATATCTGAATTGTGGTCAGGGAATGCATAATTTGTTTCCTCCATCAGTACTGGATAGACACCTTCTGCGGTGATATCGCGTACATCGGTCAGGTCAACTTTACGGACGTCGACTGACCATAGATGATCACTTGTAGGTTCGTAGTCGGAATATGGGTCTTCAAGTGCGGGAACATTACTGGCCAGAATGCCCAGTAGTCGATGTAAGGCGATCCAGTAATATTTTTTACCGAGTCGGTCAGCATACCCTTTTCTACCCCGTCCCGAACCATACTGACTCCCGATATGGCGATCATAATTGAGCGCGCAGTGGTTATAACCGGGATATCCTAAATTAAGTGCTTCTCGCATTAACCAACAGGCAATGTTTTCATGGCTGATATTGGCGCTCTCCAAGTCAAAGCCGGAAATCTTCGATTCCACCTGATAACGCCAGAAATCCGGGGCCATGGATTCTCCCCAGAGCACCATGTTTGATGGTAAATGTTCCAGATCTAGGAGGGGTTTGACATCCGCCAGTACAGGCCATCGTGATGGTAATGATACGTTTGTCTGGTAATGCTGTAATTGGCTTGTTACGGCTGTGGGAAATTCTCCTGTTTTCAACAAGTTTACTAATAGCTGAACCGTATCCCGGATCAGAATATTCTTGCTATCTGACGCAATGCTTAATAGACCAGGGAGCGCTGGCATAAACGCATTTCTGCGTTGGTGTGACAATAAGCATGCACTATAGATAGCAAGGCTAATACGCTCTAATACGTAATCATCATCACAATATGCAAATTCACTGATTACTGTTTGGCAGTTCTCCGGGTAGTTTGCCAAGATTCTGCTTAGCCCTTTTGAGGATAAATCCCTGATTCGGCGGTCAGCACACGAAGTAAGCCAGGCAAGTGTTAGACTGGCCAGCCTCCGGCTTTCAGCAGGCCAATGGGTTATGTCAGCAAATAGTGCTGCATGGATGAGTGAATAGACAGCAGTCTTGTTATCAAATGATCCCAGCGCAGCTAATGACAAGTAGGTGTCACGTTCAGCTAAGGATGACTGCCGTAAAAATGGCCCCAGCCAGTTAGTTGCGTTTAGACGATGGTCAGGAACCAGACTAAGTGAAAACAACGCTTCATAAACCGACTCCCATAATCCAGGTGTATGCAGTGCTGCATGGATGTGTTCATCAATTTCTTCCACTACACTTTGTCGGGAGCGCCAAACCAATGACTGGATGAACAGCTTATGGGCTTGTTCGGATGGTAATCCTACTTCTTCAGCAGTAATTTCAAGAGCAGTTTTCTCTGGCAGCACGGCGGCAAGAGCTTCCAGCAATCCAGCATCTTCTTCTGTTAACGCTGCAATTTTCTCCGCTAGTTTTGCTGTATCCGAATCAAGAGCTTCCACAAGGCTGATAGCACGGAGTATGTCACCGTAGCGTTGATAACCCAGACGGATCAGGAAGGTATCCTCATCTACAACAGAAAGGATAATGAGGCCTTCATGTGCCAATGCATTTAAAAAGGATTCAGGTGTGGTCTCAGTCCCCACTATTTTGCTCAGTGCTTCGCAACAGGTTTCCCAGGTTCGGTTCTGCGGCAACTCATGCGTCAGGGTATTCGCGAGTGCCATCATTGCAGCCCTTACCAGATTGCGAGGATTTGCGTAGTGGAGGCGTTCTCGAATTAAAACATCGCAATGTTTGAGATGTCCTTGAAACAGAGAGGTAAAACCCGGCAAAGAAATATCCAGACTGTCACGGCCTTCGCCCTTTAGCGTTTTACAGGCCAAGTGTAAAAATAAAGGATTACTGAGTTCGGGTGAAAAAAGTGGTGTAATCTCTGCATCCAGCCCATAGTAGGCTGCGAAAGCTTGTACCGCTTCGAATTGATGTCCTGAAAAGCCGATGTGTTCGAAAGCAAACCCTGGAAAGCGTGAATCGACCACAAGATTGCGATAGGTATCTCGGGTTGAAACGCAGATTTTGATGTCTGGATAAGACTTGCATTGAGCGAGCAATTCGGGAAGCTTGTCCTTCCAGCGCACTTCTCGCGGGCTTTCGTTCAAGGCATCGATATAAATGACAAAAGGTAAGCCAGTATGTTCGGCGCAGGCCTGTATGCATTCAAATAATGTCGAACGATCGATGGCGGCACCCAGCCCTATTTTACTGCGTAGCACTTCCCAAGGCTCTGCTTTGCCAAAGTCGTCTCCAAAGACGACCAGGGAAAAACCACCATGTTCCAGTCGACGCAATGCTGCGCTGACAATCGCGTGGGTTTTGCCGATACCCGCTGGCCCAACCAGCAGTAAGGAATGTGCTGTTGCGGCACCAATGACCTGAGAAGACAGCAAATTTTGCAGTTGCTGCGCCTGCTCTTCCCATTTTCTCGCCGCATCCATATCTCCGGCAGGAAATGCACACATATACTCTGCGTGGAACTGTCGGAACGATTCTGTATCACTATGCTTGCCATGCTTTTCATAAAATTTATCTTCTTGAGCATGGCGGGCATCAGCGAAAAGTGTCAATAGGGATGACAGAGCGACGCAAAGATCTGTAACCGATGTGGCCGTGACATTGTTATCTCTCATGCTCTCACAGTAGACAATTATTTCTTCAATCAATGCCGTGGCAGATGTAGCACGGGTTTCGCCAAGTATATCCAGCGATTTGCGTCCGTATCCATTCAGTGAATGGAACTCTCGAACGATTGGTGTTAATGATGTTTCGTACCACTCGCAAAAGTCACCAGTCCCACCAAAGAAATCCAGGCCGACATGAGCATTCGTCACCACATCCAGCATTGAAGTATATCTTGGCCCGGCAAAAGCAATGGCGTCCTCCAGACATTGTTGAATTTGAGCTGTTGTCAGCAACGTGTCATCAAACCAATACCTGCGCATCCCTCCGTAAGGGTCTATCTCAAGTAATTGATTGCAGACAACAGTAGCGGTACAAAGGACAATAGAAAGTGACTTCCCTTTCGCTGACGCTTCCGATTCGACTTTACTTTTCCATTCTTCAAAGCGTTCCGCCTGGCTTTTTCCTCGCTTTCCCGCAGCAACACGCCCGGTCAGGTCAAACGGTATATAAATCCAGTATTCAGTTAGTGTGGGATGGTTGCTTAGCGCGGCTTTAAGGGAACTATCAATCTGTGTAAGCTCTGCGGAAGCAAGCTGGAAAAAGTATTTTGCCTGAACACCGAATACGGCACCGTCCGGTGAGCGGAAATATGCCTCAACGCCACCGTCTCCACCATCTCCACGCAAACTAATAAATGTTGAATTTGTCGGTACTCGACAGGTTTTCCTAAATAACTGTACGGCGAGTGCTTCAAAGCTATCGTTACGGCTTTTGGGGGCGCTGCGAATTAAACTGAAATCAATATTCATCACCAGTCCTTGTTCCTGTCAATAATGCGGCAAAAGCAGTCACATATTATACCCATTAAAAATGTATTGGTATTGAAGTGACGTAAGGTTTAGCGAAACACTAAGAATGAGGGGGGAGAAAAAATTATCTTGATGGGTCTTTGACCATTTCTGTTGAACAAATGATTTTGGGTTATCAAGGGTACAATTTCAAGACAGTGCTGCATTTGATTTCAGCGATACATCTTGAGGAACACCCTCTGGGGTAAAATCGGCAAGCTGTTGCTGCATAAGTTTCAACTTAGCTTCCTTTTCCTTAATGCTATCAAACAAAAGGAATGGTACGTCCGGCTTCGATAGACTTCATATCTGTAATGATCTGCTTTTGGCTGAGTCGGGCTTTACGCATGGCGATCTCCTCAGGGGACATAATCAGTATTTCGGAAGATCTCTAAAGGTGAATGGTTTGTTTCACCGGGATACTTAAAATCAACCGGAGCTTTCAGAAAATGCGTGGAACTAAAGCGGGCGTGTCTATATTCGCATCGCCAAAACAATTTACAACAGCTTAATTACCGTTACTTTGACGCTCTAATAACTTACGGATGTTCTTTGTGAAACCGCTCCTAAAAACCTTCGTATACAATTCTCTTGCTTCAAAGTTAAGCAATTCAAGATTATCAAAATTGATATTTTTGATTGATTCGCTTGATTCACCAAAATTAACATGTGGAATTGCAGGAACATCTATTCTCGGCGAGTTAACAAACAACGGACCAAGTAGTTTAGATGTCTTGACAACATCATCAACATTCCCCTTTAAAAAGCGGTTAACAGCAGATACAACTAAGTCAGCTATTTGTAGCCCGTCAGATTTATTTGAGTCCAGGAAAACACTATAATTATTAAGTATTTTCCCAAATAGGATTGGCATAGAACAACCAGCTACAGTGGAATGGTCTACGTTAAATAGCCTTTTACGACGTTCTATTTCCTCGAGTGGCATTCCTAATCCAACTTCCTCTGCTCCGTAGTTTCTATAAAAATATTTTATTGCTTCTGGTATATATGGTATACCTCTTGGTTCGCTGTAATAATGTGACTCAACGGTCTCAGGCATAAATTTAGAATATAGAAATTCAAATCTAGCAGGTGCGGAGTTTTTTAGGTCAAAAACCCATTCAAAGCGAGATAATTCCCTAGGGTTATTACGTAAATAATAGGTAATGGTTTTATCAAGCATGAACGATATCAGGTAAGACTGAATTACAACTTGGTTGTATTCCTGTATGCTTGATGAATTAATGAGTTCCTTGGTCACCTCAAACTCATTAACATACTCCTCAAACTCTTCTTGATTTAACTCACTTTCAATTTTTTTAATGTAATTAGCTCTGCCGTCGATCTGCGCTTTCATATGCATGCGCGTAGCATCATCATTTAGTGATGTACGGTTTACAGTCATAGCATGGAACGTACAATCCAACTTCAACAATTCAGTCAGGAATTCTGCAAAATACTCAGATGAAGGTTCCGGTCTGAATTCGTTTTTTATTTCAAGGGAAACAGGGATCTTCAGTTTCGATTTTAGAACACATAGTGCAGCACTAGCTTTTTTTATATTTTTATGCGGTATTGTGATCGCCCCAACTGTACCCCATGCTTTATCAATCCGGGTTAAATTATTATTTGCGCTAAAGATCCCCGATTCATCAATGTAAATTTTCAATCCATACCTCTTTATAAAGTCAAATACTTAAAGTAATCAACGTATCAGTAATTCATCCGCCCGCATTGGTTGTGGTGCGTGCAGGCTATCAGAGCCATTCGCATCACCAGAATGCACAACGAGATAATCCATTTCAACCAACCGTTGTAAAGTCATAAGATTCAGTGAAAGCTGCGAAAAAAAATGCAAGCGATGTATCCCTCTTTCAAAATGGCTATTCACTTTCGAGCCGTTAATAATAATGTTGTTAATATTCATTAGGCGACATCTGATTGCAACAATCAAATTTCTTTTAATCTATAGCGACTCCTCAATAAAGTTTTTAGTAACGAAATGGCTTATTCAGAAGTCGTTAATTACTTTATCCATTGTCAATATTTTACTAATGAATTCGTTATCAAAACTATCAGAACTTGATAAACAATTTATTACCTTGAGCATGTAAGAGTCGTCTGGCACAAGTATATATTTGATATCATCCAGTGTAAAGTTGATGCTGAAATCAAAAAATCCTTCACTAAACTTTTTCTTATCTTCGTATGATATGACTCTCTCGAGATTTAAACTCGGCCACATATCACCGACAAAAGGTTCCGGTACATATCTCCATTCTTTTTCATCAGCAAAAATATAGTTATCGTCATCCTTTTCCCCTGGCCTTACTAGTTTTCCTTTGTAGTTTTTCATGTAACGAAGTAAATTGTAAAGGTCTGAATATTCATCTTTAAGTGCGTTAAATAACTTTGATTCTGTAGGGTTTAATTTTTTTCTTTTATTCCAAAGTGGCAACAATTCATTTTTTATTATTCTGACCCTTTTGTTGTAATTGGAAAACAACCCCCCTCCTTGCTCCATATACAAAACAGGATGCAATTTCTTTTTTACCGCCCAAGTTTTTGTGAGACCAAAACCAAATTCACCATATTTGAATGTATGATCATCAATTTGCGATAATCTTATATCACAAAAAGAAACCATAGGAACAGCAAATTGTCTCCTTGAACCAATTCCTGTAATACGTTCTCGAGCTAAAAAGGGTTTGAAGCGCCGCTCTGTAAGTATACTATAAAATGCTTCTTCATTGTTTGTGAAATGAAAAATAGTGGAAGGGTGCAGACTCTTAGACCTTTTCTGCTTGGTTTTCTTTGCTACTTTTTCCATTATAACGTGTCCAATACAGGTAAACATTTTGCAATGTAGTATTAGTTTACTAAAATCATATAACTAAGATTTTATCTTTTAATTTTAATCACAAAAACCATAAAATAAATTACAGACTCATATAAAAATAAATTACATTCGCAACTACGGAATTAAACCATAAATCCTTATTTTGTTTAATATTCATGCCCCGCCCCCCTTAATCTACATAAGTGCCATAGTCATTATGTGGGCATAGCTATTAGGTAAACGACATAGTTAACATTCCAAAAAGCATCCCACTCGAGCTTGTGTAAACACTGCCGAATGATTCGAAATGCTTCACCAAACCACTACTTTTAAACATTTTACTGAATTCAATTTTATCCGCTTCGGTTACTAGACGACATTCTAAGCGTGTCTCGGAATGCTCAGCTACAAATCTATAATCAATTATATCGTCGAAATTTTGCCATAACGCGAGTTTTAAAAGGTCCGCTTTCATACCAACATAGTAAATTGTTTGGTCATTAACACTCCCCCAAATCCCTGCATCACTGGAGTCATTTATGTATGTTTTATTATAAAAAAATTGTCTTATTACTTTTTCTGCGTCATCATCATCCCTAACCCATTCAATTAGTGGAATACCATCAAATTGCGTGATATTTTCATTCTCTATAAGAACAGCGATCCTTTTATCTAATGCTTTAGTTAATCTAGAAGATGGAGATATGACTTTCATTAAAAAATAAATGTCATATAGTCTAGAAAGGATTCTCTCTCTTCTATAATCAAATTCTATATCTTCAATGTTTGGGTCAACCAACCAACATTTTATTTTTCTTGAGAACTCTTTGTCAATGGCTGTAATTGTTCCAAAAAGATAATCACCTGGGTAATCTGAAATTGGATTATTTTTAGTTTGTTCTTTTTTATCAACAATACTTTTCTTATGAGTTCTTAACTTCTGTATCGTGCTGTTGTTTTCAACATAAGATCCTTTCGTCTCAATTTGCAATGCCCCATGAGGGGAAATCGCCACGAAATAGTCAAAAGCTTTGACCTGTAATACGGGGATCGGTATCCAATCGGCCGAAGTCATGTTATTCACATGTGCAATAACGAGCATTCCAATTGATTCGCCTATCCTTTCCGTTATAGAAGTAGTTAAAGAATCGACACTATTACAAACATGTAAACTATCGGAAATATATTCAATGTATCCATCAATTTCATAAACAGCTCTGCTTATATGCTGAGAAATCATGTTTCTGTCAGGGAAATCAAGAGGTCTAGATGTTTTTAAATGAAAAAGATAGTAAATAAAAAACTCCTCGATATCGATTTCAATTCCACTCATCACAGATAATCTAATGTTATTTCTTACAATCTTCGGATAAGGGTTACCTCGTCTTCTGTTAAATAATTTTTTCTGTTCATTATTGTAATAATTAATGTCAATTTTTATTTTTTTTGTTGGATGATTAAACGGGTTATTCGGCTGCAGTGATATGTTCATCACATTCCTTTATTTGGATGATTTTAAACTGGCGCCTACCATCAATTCCCGAGCAAGCCAGCGCCCCATCTTGTAACCTTTGGGTGATGTCATTCGCGCATCAACTGAACTGTGACTGACGTTGTGGGATTTTTGAACAAGGCTGCGGAGTTGTACATGCCTGATATTGGTTCAACAGGGCAATTATTCCAGTACTTATAACTACTGCGTCGAACTCCGAACACGTGGCAAGGCGTTTTCATGGAATAACGCGCCCTGAGTTTCTCGATTAACGAGAACTGTTCAGGAAGTCTGACATCAAGATCATGGTTGTAGTTTTAGTCTGTCAACTTAACATCATTTTTAAAATTTCATACTATATTTCAATGCGTTGCAATTTCCCTTAAATTCACGTATTTCAATCTGCTCAGGTGTTATGGGAGAAGCTTTTGGCGATCAACTTTGCCGTTTTTCTCGCAACTGTCCCACCCTGCCAGTCATTGTAGAAATGCCGACAGCGCCGTCCAAGAGGGTATGGTTTTGGTCGAGAATTAACTGAGCAGATTCCTGTTTAAACTCGGGGCTAAAAATTCTTCGCATTGTGTCATCTGCATTTATGAGGTAAGAATATCAACCTCTTAACAGGTGTCCAAGTTCATTAAACCACGATACCTTAGCAACGCTACCGCCATCAGAGACGTCAGTCCTGATTAAGCATTGATGTGTCCAAATGTTACCAAGATTCTTAAGTTATTCAAGAAAACAATCAGATAGCTCTTGAAGATTTATATGCTTGGTTATGCGATTGCGATGTGACATGGTTTATGAACTCTACTAGACCAAGCTGTCAGAAAATACACATAAGAAGCGCATTCTTAGTAAGTTCATGAAGCACTTTGAATGTGGTTATAAATCTTTCTATTAAAAATAGAAAGTTAAAACAATTAGATGTTGCGAATTTTTCTTATGAACTAGATTTCCACACAACATAAGTTAAATATGGTAGGTTTGTTCTTAAGTTCATAAGACACTCACACTAACTGATAAATCAATACGTTATGATTTAGGATAGCCATCTCGTTTCCTGGGTCGGGACATTTGTGATAGGCCTGGGTATAGCCATTGCTAACGTTCTTGTCGTTCCGCTCGTTAAAAGAGATTTCCCGTCACATACTGCACGCTGTGTCGGGCTCTATGCGGCAACGATGGCGCTTACAGCAGCATTTTCCAGCGGCGTTGCTGCCCCACTTTCCGCGCTCAGCAATGCCGGATGGCGACTGTCTACGGGTATTTGGGTTATCACCGCCCTTCTGGGCTTAGTTGTATGGCTCAGAGTTTGTGCCGGTGCGACTCAGGAGTCTGTCACTGTCGTTCAGGCACAGACTCCCGTTAAGCGGTCAGTATGGCGTAGCTCTGTTGCATGGCAGGTTTCGATGTTTATGGCTCTGCACACCATGGTGTTCTATACGCTCATTGACTGGTATCCATCAATGGCAGTTGAGCATGGGGTCAGCGCGTCGACAGCAGGCTATCACCTGTTTCTGTATCAGGCCATTGCCGTCATTGCTAATTTGACAACTGCCGCGTTTATTTCACGCCTTAAGGATCAACGCCTCCTTGGCCTCATTTGTTCACTGTTCATTACAATCGGAGTGGCAGGGATTCTTTTCAAACCGGCTTTTTCTGCTGTGTGGCTGCTGTTCGCAGGTGTAGGTGCGGGAATGTCTATGGTCACCTGCCTCACGCTCTTTGGGCTGCGGACTCGTGAACACAGCCAGGCAGGTCAGCTATCCGGCAAAGCGCAATGTATCGGCTATTTGATTGGTGCTCTCGGCCCCTACCTTGCGGGCATTATTCGCGGCCACTCACTTAACTGGAACTCTGTGTTGCTCTGCATACTTGTCGTTACGCTGGTACAAGCCTATTTTGCATGGCACGCCGGTAAGGACAGATTCATTTGAATATAATCGGTAAAGTTTAGTCCTCCGGGTACCCAAGCCGCGTTTTACGCTGGCTGGCCAAACGCATTTACCGCTGCTCCGGTTGTCGGAGAGGTGCTAAACAATCGCTCATCGAGTAAAAGGTAATATTTCTGAACACTAAAACCTGACGCACATCACAAAAAATAGAAAGAACAGTTCATGAACCAACAAGCGTAACATCGAGTGATTTATGGACAGCGTTTAACACAGTTATGAACCAAAACTGAGTTCATAACTGTGAGTTTGAATCGCCATTTGATTAATATCCATTTAAAACAGTTTGTTATACTTTTTTCGGTGCTGAAGTAAATTATGTATATTCCTCAAACCCAGAATAGTTAAATGAGATCAAAGAAGCCCAGGATGCCGCAATTCGCCCCTATACTCTTACCTTACCCGACGTTGGGCCGGGATATTCAAATCATTTCCCGTCGCTAAAGCACTAACGCCATCTTGTCATCCACCTGCCGCTGCAACGCCTGGGAGCGCCTTCCGTCACGCGCAGCGCTCACTCATATCGCGCAGAGACTCAAGAGTCTGACCCGGTGTGCCTGTTCGATGGCGTCACTCCCTGCTGCTCTTTGGGCAATAATGAGCGAGGCGAGATGCCAAAGGCTTTGCGGAAGGCGTGGCTGAAATGAGAGAAATCGGAGAAGCCGAAATCCAGCGCCGCCTGGGACACGCTACTGACTCGTCCGCGTTCGAGGGCCTCTCGGCTCGCTCGCAGCCTCTCCTGCCAAATCACGGCCATCGGCGTTTTTTTGTGGCGAGCGAAAGCACGCGTGACGGTGCGAATGGAAACATGGTGCGCCCGAGCCAGGCTCTCAATGTTCAAATCTGGATCGACAAGCTGCCGCCGAATGTAAATCATCATCCTGGCGTACAGATCGCGCTCAGCACTCACGTTATCCAGATCCTGCAATTCCAGACTCAGCACCAGCAGATCCAGCATCGTCTGGGAGAAACGGCCAGAAATATCTGGGTTGTCCAGACACGCGGGCATCGCTGTCGCCTGACGCAGCATTTCACGCAGTGGAATCACGCCGGGCCGACTGTCGTCCAGTACCATAGCGGTGAGCGTTTCAATCCTCGGCAAACGACAACTCAGCAGATGCCGCGGGATCCTCACCAGGTGGTTATCGCCCCCACCCAGACTGAAACTGAACGTCTGCGCGGCGTCGTATAACACCAGACTATCCGCCGCCAGCGCCGCCTTGCGCCCTCCCTGTTCAAGCTGACCGTACCCGCCTTGCATATAGCCCAGCCACAGATCGTCGTCTGGCCCCTGCCTCAGATAACGTGCGGTGCGTTCCCAGCGGTGCAACGGCGCGGACAACGAACAGATATCCACCATCCCCACCCCGCGTACCGCAAGCCGGGCGTCAAAGTCGACCCCAGCCATGGGCACGCTGGCGGCCGGAATGCAGTGACGCAACACCACATCGTTCCAGTACTCGAAGCGGCGCGACTCGGCAACGCCAGTGGTCGAATAGTGGGAGCAGACCGCAGACGGCATGATGCTATTCATAATTGCTCACCTCGCACCTTGATTCCCGCATCAATAACAGACACGGGTTCACAGGCAGCAACTATCGTGCCAGCACACAGATTTCCCCTTTGTCTCTCACGAGCATCTGCGCTAAGGCAGTGGAAATAGCGCTGACATTCCGTCGATGCGCCAGGCGTCCCACGTCGCGAATGGCGTCAAAAAAGCGAGAACCGCACTCAAGGCGTGCACCTCTGCGCTACGACGGAGCATCACGCTATGGGCCTTTTCAGCCTGCCCGCCCATTGTCCTTGCCAGCCAAACGACTGTCCTTATGAAACAAGTACGCAGCAAATTTCTCCCTAATATCTGTAACCGTAAAGTCTTCCGGCCACGTTGGTACCGGGAAGTAAACAAAAGATATCAGACATGAGGGTAACGTTATGACTGTTAGTGGCACCACGTCTCGTATCAGCCTGGTCGCCTGCACACTCTGGCTGGCGACGATCCCGGCCCATGCGGTCGATCTCAACTCACAGGATCTCATTCCGGCGCCTGCCGGTACCGATGCCATTCTGGCGTATTTCACCTACGCCACGCGAGACAGCTTTACCCCCACAGGTGGCGGCGAAATTAAGCAAGGCACCGGGCTGGACTCCTTCGTCAGCATCTTTCGTTACGTCCACTATATGGATGTGGGGGGCTTCACGGTCGCGCCGCAGGTGCTAATGCCCTACGGACGTCTTTATAACGGCTCCCTGGGCGGTGCCCGCCTCGATTCCGCCAGCGGCCTGGGCGACCCCATTCTGGCCGCCCCGGTCTGGCTGGTGAAAAACTCCAGCACCACCTTCGCCCTCGTGCCCTACCTGTACGTCCCTGCCGGTTCCTACGATGCCGGGCGCACGCTCAACGTCGGTGAGAACCGCTGGAAGTTCGATCTCCAGCTTGGCGGCGTGCAGCAGCTTGGTAACGGTTTTGCCACGCAGCTGTCCGCTGATGCGATGTGGTATGGCGACAACGACGATGCCACAGGCATCCGCACCGGTCGCCTCAAACAAGACAACACCTATCAATTTCAGGGCTGGGTAAGCTGGACGCCGCCCGCAGACAACACCTGGACCGTCTCCGCCGGTTACGCCAAATTGTGGGGCGGTAAGCAGCAGATCGACGGCGTCGAAAACGGACAAGCGACGCGTTCGGATCAGGTAAGGCTGGAATTGTCGAAATTCATCACCCCCACGGTGCAAGTGCAGGGCTTGCTCCAACGCGATATCAACGTCGATGGCGGTTTTAAGGAAGATCTCCACACCACCCTGCGCGTGATGAAACTGTTCTGATTGAACAGAGACCTATGCACCCCCTTCCACTCACATGTTACGGAGAAATCCACCATGAGCGAACAGCAGCAAAAGCCGTCTCTCTATGAACGTCTCGGCGGGTATGACGCCGTCTACGCCTTCGCAGGCGAAGTGTTGAAGACCTGTATGAAGCATCCCGACATCGGCCATATCTGGGCGCACGTGTCCGAGTCTTCATTTCAGAAAGAGCATATTAACTTCGTCGATTTCTTGTGCAAGCACTGGGGTGGCAACACCGTCTATCGGGGACGAGATATGGTGACCGCGCACCGCGGCATGGGGCTGACCGAGGTGCACTGGAAAGCCGTATTCGAGTCTATCAACGAGTGTTACGAAAACTTCAATGTGCCGCAGGATATTCGTGAAGAGGTCAACGCTTTCCTGACCCAATTCAAGCCCGCGGTCATCGGCAGTCCTTCGTATCGCGACGTGGTGCTCTCACACCCGGACATGGACGTGACCAAAGGCATGAAAAGTGTCGGTATCCACTGGCCTAAAGCCGATAAGCCGTCTTAACACCTTACGGAAACCCGCTGGCTGCGCGGGTGTCCATTTCAGCCAAACGACTGACCCGGATAACCAAGTCAGGATTGCATTCCGGGCTTATGTTCAAGACAGGCGCATGAGCAAACACAGAAAAGGAAACAACATGGCTATTCAACGTCCCACTGCCGAACAACTCCAGGAGCTTGCCAGTCGGCTGCATATCAGCCTGACGCCGGCGCAGGCCGAGGAATATCTGGCGGTGATGCAGGCTAACTTCGACGCCTACGATCTGATCGACTCCCTTCCCGACGATATCCCGGAGGTCCGCTATCCGCGTGCCGCCGGCTATCGTCCGACTGGCGACGAAAATCCGTTCAATGCCTGGTATTACAAAACGGAGGTAAGAGGTGCAGCGACTGGCGCGCTGGCCGGGCGGACTATCGCCCTGAAAGACAATGTCTCGCTCGCCGGCGTACCGATGATGAACGGCGCCTCCACGCTCGAAGGTTTCGTCCCATCCTACGACGCAACCGTGGCCACCCGCCTGCTGGATGCCGGGGCGACGATTCTCGGCAAAGCCACCTGCGAGCACTTCTGCCTCTCCGGCGGCAGCCACACTTCTGACCCGGCCCCGGTGCACAATCCCCATCGTCATGGCTATTCCTCCGGCGGTTCGTCCTCCGGCAGCGCCGCACTGGTGGCGGCTGGCGAAGTGGACATGGCGATAGGCTGCGATCAGGGCGGTTCCATCCGTATCCCTTCCGCCTTCTGTGGTACCTACGGCATGAAACCGACCCACGGTCTGGTGCCTTACACGGGCATCATGCCGATTGAGGCGACTATCGACCACGCCGGTCCCATCACCGCCAACGTGCGCGACAACGCGCTGATGCTGGAAATCATCGCCGGAAGTGACGGGCTTGACCCGCGTCAGTACGCGCCCGTCGTAGAGACCTATACCGCCGCCCTCGGAAAGGGTGTGCGCGGCCTGAAAATCGGCATTCTGACCGAGGGATTCCAGTTGCCGAATATGGACCCGCAGGTAGAAACGAAGGTGCGGGACGCCATCGCCCGCCTGCAAGCACTGGGCGCCGTCGTTAGCGAAATTTCCGTGCCGGAACACAAGCTGGCGGGCGCGCTTTGGTCGCCTATCGGCTGCGAAGGTCTGACCGCCCAGATGATGCACGGCAACGGCATGGGTTTTAACTGGGAAGGCCAGTACGACGTCAGCCTGCTGGACAAACACGCGCAATGGCGCGACAGCGCGGATGCCCTCTCCCCGTCGCTCAAAGTTTGCATGTTCGTCGGCCAGTATGGGCTGGAGCGCTATAACGGTCGCTACTACGCCAGAGCGCAGAATATCGCGCGTCGGGCCCGCGCCGGCTACGACCGGGCTCTGAGCGATTTCGACCTGCTGGTGATGCCTACCGTGCCTGTCCTCGCTCAGCCGATACCAGGCCCGGACTGCTCTATCACCGAATACATCTCGCGCGCTTTCGAAATGATCGGTAACACCGCTGCGCAGGACATCACCGGTCACCCGGCCATATCTATCCCCTGTGGCATGGTCGACGGACTCCCGGTAGGCATGATGCTGGTAGGACGTCATTACGCTGAAAACACGCTCTATCAGGCCGCCGCCGCTTTCGAAGCCTGCGGTGACTGGCGGACGTTTTAACCTTAACTCTCGGAAAGCCTAAAATGAGCCATAAACACGACCATGACCATACCCAACCCCCCGTTGATATCGAGCTACGTGTCCGCGCACTAGAGTCCCTGCTGCAGGAAAAAGGCCTAATCGACCCGGCTGCGCTGGATGAGCTGATTGACACCTACGAGCACAAAGTCGGCCCCCGAAACGGCGCACAGGTTGTCGCCAGAGCGTGGAGTGACCCGGAATACAAACGTCGACTGATGGAAAACGCCACTGCCGCTATTGCTGAACTGGGTTTCTCCGGAATACAGGGCGAAGACATGCTGGTCGTGGAGAACACGCCGGACGTGCACAACGTCACCGTTTGTACGCTGTGTTCCTGCTACCCCTGGCCGGTACTGGGTCTGCCGCCTGTGTGGTACAAATCAGCGCCCTATCGTTCGCGTATCGTCATCGACCCGCGCGGCGTTCTCGCCGAGTTCGGGTTACACATCCCAGAAAACAAAGAGATTCGCGTCTGGGACAGCAGCGCCGAGCTGCGCTATCTGGTCCTGCCTGAACGTCCGGCAGGCACGGAAGGCTGGAGCGAAGCGCAGTTGAGCGAACTCATCACGCGCGATTCGATGATTGGCACCGGTGTGGTTAGCGCACCATAACGAAAGGAGAAAACCATGAACGGGATACATGATCTGGGGGGGATGCACGGCCTTGGCCCGATCCCTACCGAGGAAAACGAGCCCTATTTCCATCATGAGTGGGAACGCCGGGTATTTCCTCTGTTCGCCTCGTTGTTCGTCGGCGGACACTTTAACGTCGATGAATTTCGCCACGCCATCGAACGTATGGCGCCGACCGAATATTTGCAGTCGAGTTACTACGAGCACTGGCTGCATGCATTCGAAACGCTGCTGCTGGCAAAGGGGGCGATCACCGTTGAAGAACTGTGGGGTGGCGCGAAGCCTGCCCCCTGCAAGCCTGGCACACCTGTGCTGACGCAGGACATGGTGTCGATGGTGGTCAGCACCGGCGGGTCTGCTCGGGTCAGTCACGATGTTGCGCCCCGCTTCCGGGTGGGCGATTGGGTACGAACGAAAAATTTCAACCCGACCACCCATACCCGCCTGCCACGCTACGCACGCGATAAAGTCGGTCGCATAGAGATCGCTCACGGTGTGTTTATCACGCCAGATACTGCGGCGCACGGGCTGGGCGAACATCCCCAACATGTTTACAGCGTCAGTTTCACCGCGCAGGCGCTGTGGGGAGAGCCGCGCCCTGACAAAGTGTTCATCGATCTGTGGGACGACTATCTGGAGGAAGCATGAATACGGTAACACAACACGATTACGCCGCCCTCGGGTTACCGCGCGATGAGGAAGGGCCGGTGTTCGATAAACCCTGGCAGGCAAAAGCGTTCTCCCTGATAGTCCATCTCCACCGGGCCGGGCTGTTCCCGTGGGCAGAATGGGTACAGACATTCAGTAAAGAGATCAACGCGGCGCCGGCGCAACCGGGTGAAAGCGCGAATGATGCCTACTATCGTCAGTGGACGGCGGCGATGGAAAACATGATGACGGCACTCAACCTGACGGTGCCGGATGAAATCAGCCGACGGACGCAGGAGTGGCGCAAGGCGTATCTCAACACGCCCCACGGCCAGCCGATTGTACTGGCGAACGCCAGTTGCCCGCCGGCACATAGCCATCATCACCTTTCGCCGGGCGTGCCGGTCACGGTGAGTCCGGCACTCTCTACCAACAGCAAAATCGATAATGGAGTTACACCATGAGTGATATCACCCTTAATGCCCACACCCCGGCTGCTCCCATTCCTGTCGCGAAACTGTTGCCCTGGGCGCTGTTCACCGCCCTGCTGGCGCTGCTGGCCATCTATTTCGTTGGCGCAGAACAAGGCGCAACGTCGATGTTTTCCGGCACGCAGGTGCATGAATTCTTCCACGACGCACGTCATCTGCTGGGCTTTCCCTGCCACTGAGGAGGCGGAAATGATTGGCAAACTGTTATTTAAAGGGATGATGGCCGGCGTTCTGGCCGGGATGGTGGCATTTGCTTTTGCGCACCATTTCGGCGAGCCGCAGGTCGACCGCGCGATTGGGCTGGAAAAAAGCATGTCAGCTCATGCTCACCAACACGGCGCGTCAGCAGACAGCGAAGAAGAAGAGGTGTTTAGCCGACAGACCCAGTCCGGGATCGGCCTGATGACCGGCATGGCGCTGTTTGGCGCAGCACTGGGCGGCGGTCTGGCGCTGGCGTGGGCCTTTAGCTACCAGCGCTTTGGGCCATCGAACCCGCGTGTGCTGGCGTTGTGCCTGGCGCTGGGTGGCTTTCTGGCAATGAGCCTGATGCCAGGTCTGAAATACCCGCCCAATCCGCCCGCAGTCGGCAACCCGGAAACCATCGGCTATCGTACCGGGCTGTACTTCGTCATGATGTTACTTTCCATCGGCATCGTCATCGCGGCCGCGTGGTTATCACATCAGCTAATGCCGCGCCTCGGCAGAGCAGATGCGATGATGTGGGCAACGCTGTTCGCCGTGGCGCTGATGCTCGTGGTTTGCGCCCTGATGCCGACAGTGAACGAAGTCTCCGACCACTTCCCGGCGGACCTGCTATGGCGTTTCCGTATAAGTTCCTTCGGCACGCATCTGGTGCTCTGGAGCGTCATCGGCGTGGCTTTCGGTGCTTTAGCCGAACGCACGCCGACGACACGCGAACATCGCCCGGCCTTCCGGCGCGGTTAACAACATGAGAGCGTCGCTAACGCTGATTTGTCAGGGAGAAACGGCAGCCTCCAGAGGTTCACACTTTCCCTGTGATGACCCTCTGGAGGCGCGGGAGTGGCAACGGGCGCGCCAGTTACTAAGCAGTGTCGCCCGTTATCACCGCGTCTGGTTCGCCCCGGACGCCGCCGCCAGGCAAACCGCCGCCGCGCTCTCTTTACAGGGTACGGCAGTGACGGAACTGGCGGAACCCGACTACGGCATCTGGGCCGGTCGGACAGTGCGTGAGGTGATGATGCAAGACGCCGAAGCGTTCCAGGCCTGGCTGGAGGGTGCCGCTCCCCCGGGCGGAGAGTCACGTGCTCAGCTGCTGGCGCGCTGTGGCAGCTGGCTGGCTAAACACGTCGATATTCGAGGTCGCCACTGTGCCATTGCGCCTGCCGCCGCAATCCGCGCCACGATCGTCGACGTTCTCGGCGCCCCGCTTCACTCATTTGCGCGTATCGACATCCACCCGCTGAGCATCATCGAATTGCGCAGCGACGGACGGCGCTGGCATTTGTGTTTATTGAAGGGCCACATAAATAGTGAATAGACCACGTTCAGCCAGCGGACGGACGTCTGTCACATTTCTGCAGCATGGCATTCACGAAGGTAATATCTCAACCGTGGCCGCTCTGGCGCGAGCTCCCGTCATTGCGGAAACATAGCTGCTGCCGGAATATTTTATCTGGTAGGCCCGATCGATTTTACTTTCAAGAGCCGGGTCCGCGGGTTTTACGAACCGCACATCGTATTCCTGTCCGATAGCCACTATCTTACCCGCCCGTTGAGACAGTGCTGCCTGATACCATTTTGAACGGATACCGCTATAGGCACGGACGAAAAGCCGGTTATCCACCGTCACTTCCCAAATCCATGTTGGCGTGCCGGTGGTATTCATATCGGGACGGTACGGCGCGATTTTCAGGTCGTCCGCCGCATCTATTTTTGCTAAAAGCTCGCGGTTCCAGAGCATAAACCTTTCCTCTTTTCTATACGTTATTTCGTATATTATAAAGTTGATAACACTGCGCCGGAGAATATCGAACGGTGTTATGATTTATTTATTAAGGTATTTATTAAAAAATGCCGTGATATTATCAAACGGAATCTTATTCATGCGATCATATAAATCAACATGGGTGGCATCTTTCACAATCAGAAGCTCTTTAGGCTGATTTGCCGCTTCATATGCCGTTTTAGAGAAATAAAGCGAATGTGCTTTTTCGCCATGAACAAACAGGATTGGGCGCGGAGAGATTTCCTTAATATACGTCATCAGCGGGAAATTCATGAAGGCCATCGGCGTTGTCACGGACCATGAGTTTCCGGAGTTGACGGCACGTGGATGATATCCGCGTTTGGTCATATAATAGTCCGCGTATTCCACGAGGAACTGCGCTTCGCCGCCCTTCAGTTTATTGTAAGCTGGCTGATAGGCCGGTTGACCGTTTGCCGCATCGTCCCAGCGCTGAAGGCTCATCTTCTCAAGCGCCTGCTCGCGTTGCGCCGGCGTTACGCTGTCATTGTAGCCCTTTGACATCACGCGGCTCATATCATACATGGTGCTGGCAACAACCGCTTTTACGCGTTTATCCACGGCAACAGCGTTTAGCGCGATCCCCCCCATACCGCAGATACCGATGATGCCGATACGTTCACGGTCCACATAAGATTGCAGCCCAATAAAATCGACGGCTGCCATAAAGTCTTCGGTATTAATATCAGGTGACGCGATATTGCGCGGTTCCCCACTGCTTTCGCCAGTATAAGACGGATCAAATGCCAGCGTCACAAATCCGCGCTCGGCTAAGGTTTGCGCATAAAGACCTGAGGCCTGCTCTTTTACCGCGCCAAAGGGTCCGGAAATAACCAACGCGGCAAGCTTCTTGTTTCCGCGATCTTTAGGAAGATATACATCTGCGGCCAGCGTAATGCCGTAACGGTTTTTAAAAGTCACTTTTTGATGATCCACTTTGTCGCTCCTTGGGAAAGTTTTATCCCACGTCTGAACCAGATGGACTGAAGAATCTGCTGTGTCTTGTGCAGTCTGGGCGACCGCAGCTTCTGCTGTAATCAGAGCCATTGCTCCGGCAAGGAGTGCTCTATTAAAAAAGCGCGTTGGAGATTTTAGCGTCATGATAGTCATACCTTCATTGAAATTGGATGCAGATTGGGTTGTAGTCAGCGCCTCATTTCGGTATGCCTATTTTGGATGCCGCTATTGAAATCTGTTATTAAAATACTCTGCCTTATTTGCCTGATCCTATTAACATGATGCCAAAGCGTGTATTTCACTTTTCATAACGGGTAAGTTAACGACGTCGTACAGACTTAACAAATATGAGGCGTGACGGAATGATTTCAGACAAATCGGTTGAGAGACGACTCGGCGAGCTCTCCCGGGATATTGCTCAGCGCACGCCCGGCACCGGTGATTTCCCCACCGCGGTTGAAGGGCTGGAACTCTTCCGGCGGAACGAACCCGCCCCTCCGGTGAGCTGCCTGGTTCCTCCCAGTATCGTCCTGGTGGCCGATGGCGCGAAGATCATGTGGGTTGGCGGTGAACCTTATGAATATAATACGGAAAAATTCCTGATCACGTCCCTCGGCTTGCCAGCCAGTTCGGAGGTGTTACAGGCATCGCCATCACGGCCCTGCGTCGGTGTCGCTTACAAACTTGACCAGCGCGTGCTAATGGAATTAATTGCCCAGGGATGCCTGCCGCCAGTCAAAAAACCAGATGCGGGAACGGGGGTCGGTATAGGAACCATGACTGATGTTTTACTGGAGCCTTTCTGCCGCCTGCTTTCACTGCTGGACGAACCTGAAGCCATTCCCGTTCTCGGCCCGTTGATTCAGAGGGAGATACATTACCGGCTGTTGATGAGCGATCGGTCCGATCGTCTCAGACAGATTGCAGCAGTCGACGGCCATGGCTACCGTATCGGTAAAGCTATCGACTGGTTAAAGACCAATATTGCTTCGCCTCTGCGTGTCGAAGAGCTGGCAAGCCGCGTGCAAATGAGCACGCCCTCTTTCCATCAACATTTCAGGCAGCTTGCGGGAATGAGCCCGCTCCGGTATCAGAAATGGTTGCGTCTCAATGAAGCCAGGCGACTGATGCTGAATGAACATTACGATGTCACCACAGCAGCCTATGCTGTCGGCTACGAAAGCTTATCTCATTTCAGCCGGGAATATACGCGGATGTTCGGGGAATCACCCAAGAGGGATATTACTATGCTGAGAAACTCCGCTGGTGAGCTTTAGTAAATTCTGCCTTGCTCTGCCTCCCCCGGTAAAATCTATTGTACGTGAGGGCTGTAGGAGAAGCTAAAGACCTGAACTCAAAATCAGACAGCCCTCGTCGGGCAGACCGTAAAAAGTTAGCTAATAGATGCCATTGACATATTCACTTATGGATTATATTCGCACATCACTGACATTATTAATCCAGTAACTTCATTTCCAGAGCCCGACTCATGGCTTGCGTACGACTATTGACTTTGAGCTTGGCGTAGATGTTCTTGATGTGCCATTTCACCGTCTCAGTAGAGATAGTCAAGGAGCGAGCGATTTCCTTGTTCATCTGACCATCAGCAATCAGCTGTAATATCTGCTGCTCTCGCTCACTGAGATCCAGATTAACAGCAATGTTTTCACGCTGAATCCGCTTGTCTTCAGACTCGCTCCCTTTCCCCGGCAAATGGTCATCCCCTTCGCTGGCTGCTGAGGTTTCGCGTACATGGACAAGCAGAGGCTGCAATGTCTCGCCAGCATCAAGAAAAATTCGTTTGAGATGCTGTTGTGCTGCTAATTCCCGGGCGGGCTGCAATGCAGCTACGGCAGCCGCGTTTTCGCCACTCTCCCACAAGGATAATGACCATAGCGTACGAAGACGCGCTGCGGATAGCCGGTCGCCCAGACGCTCCTGCTCAGTCACGAGTTCGCCCAGTAAAAGGCAGGCTTGTGGCGCCTGGCCTGACGCCAGAAGAAGGCGGCTGCGGCTGACGATTGCATGCTGAGCTATTGCGCGTTGACAAGGATTTTCGGCATCAATTGTGGCATGGGCGGCCAGTTGTTCCAGTTGCCGTTGCAGCTGCTCTGCGCCTGGATAATTCGCGCGCTGCAGGCGCACTCTCGCCTGCTCTGCTAACAATAAAGCCTGCGGCCGTTGCCATCCGCGAGACACCGCCAGTCGCTGCGCGTGTTCCAGCAGCTGTTCTGCCTCATGCGGCATATCGTCATTTAAGGCCTGGCGTGCAAGATAGGTATAGCAGCGACTCAGAGCGTCGGGTGGACCAAACCGATCGATAAATTCGAGTCTGTCTGCTAACAGCGTATTTAATGAGTCCAGGTTCTTACGTTCGTAAGCTATTTCCGCCAGCAGCGGCGCAAGCGTCGCGCCGCTGGTCGACTGAGGGCCGGTAAAACGCTCAGCCTGGCGCAATGCATTCTCTGCATACCCCCAGGCGTTCTCCACGTCACCCTGACCAAGATGGCACTGAGTAATGATAAAAGCGCGATAAACCGAGACAAACAGATTGTCGAGCGGGCTTTCCGGGCAAGGCATATGCCGTTGAACCTCAAGAGCGTCGGTATAGCGCTGGTTAACCACGTGGCAGTAGCTCAGAATATTGCAAATGAGACCATCGACCCAGGTGTCTCCGCAGGGCACTTTAGCCAGCAACGGCTCAACAATCGCCAGGCTTTCCGGGATTTTCTCGGCAAAGGCTTCGCAAATTGCGCGCACGACACGTAATTTAAGCCAGGCGTTGGGAGTCATATCATCACGGTGATTAACGACCATTTGGTCAAGATTATCAAGCAACTGCCTCGATTCATCGAAGCGGAAATAATGCGCCAGCGCCCAGGCCAGATTGATTTGCAGGTCAATGCGCGAAGGGTCAGTACTCGCAGGTAAGTGATGCATCCAGGAAACCAGGGTATCTATATCCCCTTCTTCTGCCAGTGACTGCGCGCCCGCGCCATCCTGCCCGGGGTTATGGATCGGCTTGCCCGCTGCAAGTGCGTGGCGTACCGCTTCGGACCACAATCGCTGTTCAACGAACCAATGACTGGCTAATTCATGTAAATGCTTGAGGTTGATATCGTTGTTCTGCTGCAATATCGTCCGCAGGGTTTCCTGCAAAAGAGGATGGTAGCGAAACCAGCAGCCTTGTTCGTCAAGGGCTGACAAAAAAAGATTGTGCCGCTCAATCCATGCCAGTATCGCTTCACTATCATCACGCCCTGTAACCCCATTACATAACCCGGCATTTAAACGATTAAGAAACGATGTTTTCACAAGAAAATCAAAAATTTCCGCAGGTAATGGGTCAAGTACCACCTCTTTCAGATAACGGGCGATAGCGCGGGTTCCACCACGAATATTGCGCAGCAGATGTTCTGGATCATTGAGCAATTCAGGGGACAACGAAGCGATTTTCATGCCGGCGATCCACCCCTCTGTCGCGGAAAGTAACCGCTGTACATGCTGATTACTGAGTGGTACATCAATCGTCTGACTGAAATAGTTTCTGGTTTCTTCGAGCGTAAATTGCAGGTCTCGATCATAAATTTCCACCAGCTGGTCCTGCGCCTGAAGCAGGCTCAGGGACAGACTGGGGTGGAAACGGCTGCCAATGATCAGGTGCAAGGCGGCAGGAGCATGCTTGAGCAAATATCCCAGGGCTTCATATACACCGGCATCATTGATCATATGGAAGTCATCAACGATCAGATACAGGTCGTGCGGACAGTAATGCAGTTGGTTAATCAACCCGGCCAGCAGCTGTTGCGAACTGGAGGGCGTCTGCTCTTCTATGTTGCGCCAAAAGTCGGCGTCCCAATCGCCATAGAGCGGCCGCAATGCTTGCAGCAGATAAGGAATGAACTGCCATACGCCATCATCATCCTCATCGAGGCTAAGCCAGGCAACGCGTTCGCCCTGGGCAATCATTTGCTGATACCACTGCGCCAACAGGGTGGTTTTGCCAAATCCAGCTCCCGCGCAAACGACGCCCAGACGGCGTCGCTGCATGCGATCGAGGAGCAGAAGAAGCCGTGAGCGCTGTAGCAGCCGTATCGAAGAGCGTGGTGGCACGAATTTGGTCAGGATTAGCGGCAAATCTCTCGTCAGCCGCAATGGCCCTGAGACCAGCGAAGTTGCCTGGCGACTTTTCAAATCCGATGGCTTCATCCGTAGTTATCTACTCGTATTATTTTTTTATCAATTGTACGCCAGAGCCCGGGATGGCATGGAGCCGCCCCTCTCGATAGATACATAAAATTTATAAAGTTTGACCTCAAGCATAAAAACCCCCTCTTACCCCCCCATGAAGGTGGCTTCGCACCTCCTCGTCGCACTCGTAGATTCATTGCATCGGCGTGGTTAAGGGCTTCCAGCCTGTCAACCCCCCGCCTGACGACCTTTACTGAGGAGAATTAAGTGATGCTTAACAAACAGGCTTTACTCCAGGCTTACCGTAAGATGCGCGAAATCCGGACGTTTGAGGAGCGTTTGCATCAGGAAAACACCAGCGGTGATATTCCGGGCTTCATTCACCTTTATACCGGTGAGGAAGCCATTGCGGTGGGGGTCTGCGAAAATCTGACTAATGCGGATTTCATTGGGTCCACGCACCGTGGACATGGCCACTGTATTGCCAAAGGCTGCGATATTCACGGCATGATGGCTGAAATATTCGGTAAGGACAGCGGGTTATGCCGGGGCAAGGGGGGCTCTATGCATATTGCCGATCTGTCGAAAGGTATGCTGGGTGCGAACGCTATCGTGGGTGGCGCCCCTCCATTAGCCATCGGCGCTGCTCTGACGGCCAAAACCCTTAAGACCGGGAACGTTGGGGTCTCTTTTACTGGTGACGGCGGTTCTAATCAGGGCCTGGTATTTGAAGCCATTAACATGGCAGTGGTGCTGCAACTCCCTGCCATCTTTATTTTCGAGAACAACGGTTATGGCGAAGGAACAGGCCATGACTACGCCGTCGGTGGTCGTGATATTGCCGGGCGCGCCGCGGGCTTCGGTTTACCGGCAGTAACGGTTGATGGCACCGATTTCTTTGCCGTTTACGATGCCACCGCAGAGGCGGTCAAGCGCGCCCGAGAAGGTGGAGGCCCAAGCGTGATTGAGGCCAAAGCTTTCCGCTGGCACGGTCACTTTGAGGGCGATCCGGCGCTTTACCGCGCTGAGGGCGAAGTGCAACGTCTGCGTGAACAACATGATCCGCTGAAGATTTTCACCGCCAGGGTCAAGCAACACATCTCCCTTGAGGAACTGGCGGCGATCGACGCGGCGGTTGAAGCGCTTGTCGATGATGCTGTATTCAAAGCGCGCGCCGCCGCCTATCCGGCTCCGGAAGACCTGCTTACAGACGTTTACGTCTCATACTGAGGGTGATAACAATGCCTATAAAAACCTATCGAGAAGCGGTCAAGGAAGCCCTGGCCCAGGAAATGGAGCACGACGAACGCGTCGTTCTGATTGGCGAAGACTTGCGCGGCGGTCACGGCGGAAATGCGCCCGAAGAAGCGAGGATAGAGGCCTTTGGAGGCGTGCTCGGCGTCACTAAAGGGCTGTGGACCCAGTTCGGCTCCGACCGGGTGATCGATACACCCATTACGGAGTCGGCGATCGTCGGCATGGCTGCCGGCGCCGCAGCAACGGGTCTGCGGCCGGTGGCGGAGCTGATGTTTATGGATTTTTTCGGTGTTAGCCATGATGCGCTGTACAACCAGGCTGCAAAGTTCCGCTATATGTTTGGCGGTAAGGCGAAGGCGCCGCTGGTGATGCGGGGCATGATTGGTGCGGGTTTTTCTGCAGCAGCCCAGCATTCGCAGTCACCCTATAATATTTTTGCGACCACACCGGGGCTCAAGGTGGTCGTGCCATCGACGCCTTATGATGTCAAAGGGCTGCTGATCCAGTCGATTCGCGACGACGATCCGGTGGTGTTCTGCGAGCATAAAATGCTTTATGACCTCAAGGGCGAGGTACCGGACGAGATTTATACCATTCCCCTGGGCGTCGCCAACTATACCCGTGAAGGTGAGGATGTCACCATCATCGCGTTGTCGGCAATGGTACATAAAGCAAACCAGGTCGCCGACAAACTGGCCAGGGAGGGGATCTCGGTGGAGGTGGTCGATCCACGTACAATCTCGCCTCTGGACGAAGAAGGTATTCTGGAATCAGTGGCTTCTACCGGCCGCGTGGTCATTGTCGACGAGTCAGCCGCGCGTTTTGGCTTTGCTCATGATGTCGCCGCGCTGATTGCTTCCCAGGCATTCCATTTCCTCAAAGCGCCTGTTGTTCTGGTGACACCACCACACACCCCGGTACCGTTCTCCCCTGCTCTCGAAAAACTCTGGATCCCTGGCGTAGAACGTATCGAAGCAGCCGTCCGTCAAGTGCTGGAGGATTAAGCGATGAGCGATATCAGGACACTTGAAATGCCGAAGTGGGGTCTTTCAATGGAGGAAGGCGTGCTCGCACGATGGGCCATCCAGGAGGGTGACCGCTTCGCCAAAGGGCAGGAAATCTGTGAAATTGAGACCAGCAAAATTGTCAATGTTCTGGAGGCCCCCTTCGCCGGTACGCTACGGCGGATAATCGCCCGAGTGGGAGATACCCTCCCGGTCGGCGCTGTTTTGGCGCTGGTCGCTGACTCTTCGGTAAGCGAGGCTGAACTGGATGCCTTTGCCGCCAGTCTGGCCGCGGTGCAGCCAGCAGCGCCTGTCACGCAGACTGCCGAACCTGCTGTAGCGACCGCGGTGCCCTCCTTTGTACCGGCCCCCGCCAATAAGCCTGCGGCATCTATTGGGCAGACCGAGGTACCCATCAGCCTGCAAGGCAAAACCGATCCGACTCAGGTGAATGCCACTCCCCATGCGTTACGTCAGTCTGCGCGGTTGGGCGTTGACTTGAAAAAGGTCCAGGGTAGCGGGCGTGGCGAGCGTATCTCTGTGGCTGACCTGGAGAGGGCGATCGTTGCCGCAGGCGGCCGCATCGCCTCTCCGCCGCCGCCCGTTCGTTCCGGCAAAGCGCCACGATCGCATACCGATGATAGCCAGGTATCGGCAACCCCGTTGGCGCGCCGTCTGGCCAACAAACTGGGGATCAACCTGCACGACTGCCGCAAAAGCGGCTCACTCGGACGGGTGAGTCGCGATGATGTGCTGGCGGCCGCTTTGCTACTTGATGGGCTACCCCAGGCCGGGGCTCCACAAGCCACGTCAGCGACAGCCTTTGAGACGTTGCCGATGTCCAGTATGCGGCGAGCGATCGCTGGCCGTTTGCAAATGTCCAAACAACATTCACCCCATTTCCGTTTGACCGTCGATCTCGATCTGGAGCGACTCTTAGCGTTGCGTAAGGAAATCAACAGCGAAGTACCCGGCGTCAAGATTTCGGTTAACGATATGCTGATTAAATCCTGCGCCATGGCGCTGATAGCCGTGCCGGACGTCAACATACAGTTTGATGAGGCTACCCAGAGCATCCGCCGTTTTGCCGATGCCGATATTTCCGTGGCGGTTGCGCTGCCAGACGGGTTAATTACCCCTATCGTACGTTCGGCCAACAGCAGGTCGATAAGCGACATATCAAACGAAGTTCATTCTCTTATAACCAAAGCCCGGGCGGGCATGCTCAAGCCCGAAGAATTCCAGGGCGGTACCTTTAGCGTGTCAAACCTGGGCATGCTCGGAGTACGCCAGTTTGACGCCATCATAAACCCACCCCAGGGCGCGATCCTTGCGATTGGCGCAGGCGAGCCCCGAGCGGTAGTTCGCGATGGACAGATCGTCGTCCGCCATCAACTGACCGTATCGCTGTCCTGCGATCATCGGGTTATCGATGGGGCGTCAGGCGCGGCTTTTCTCCAGGCGCTCAAGCGGCTGGTGGAAACACCGACGCTGTTGTTTATCGGGGAGACGAGCTATGCACGACAAATATGATGTACTGATAATAGGTGGCGGGCCTGGGGGGTATGTCGCCGCCATTCGTGCCGGCCAGCTAGGGCTTCGTACCGCATTAGTGGAGAAGCAGCATTTAGGGGGCATCTGCCTGAACTGGGGATGCATTCCAACCAAGGCGCTGCTGCATGGCGCAGAGGTGGCGCACAGTATTGCGCATGCCGATCAGCTGGGTTTTAGTCTCAGCGAGGTGAGTTTCGATCTGCAGAAACTGGTGCAGTTTAGCCGCGCCGTGTCGCAACAGCTGACCGGAGGTGTCGAGTACCTGTTGAAGAAAAATGGCGTGACGGTCATAGCCGGCACCGCCCGGCTGCGTGGTAAGGGGCAAGTCACGGTCGCCGATCCCCAGGGGGAAGAGCGAGACTATCGCGCTGATCATGTGATCCTTGCGACTGGCGCCCGGCCGCGAGCGTTGCCAGGAGTAGAGCCAGATGGCGAGCGAATCTGGACCTATTTCGAGGCCCTGCAGCCTGAGCGCTTACCGGAGTCTCTATTAATTATCGGTTCAGGGGCCATCGGAGTCGAGTTCGCCAGCCTTTATAACGATCTTGGCAGCAAAGTGACGCTGGTCGAACAAGCCGCGCAGATTCTGCCCGTTGAAGACGCCGAAGTATCCGCTACCGTGCGTAAATCGTTCGAAAAACGCGGTATACACGTCCATAGCCAAACGCTGCTGACGGAGGTAAAGCGCACCGCTACGGGCGTGCGCTGCACCTTGAAAACCACCGGCGCCGAACAGACCCTGGAAGTCGAACGTGTGCTGTTGGCAGCGGGCGTACAGCCTAATGTAGAAGGCCTGGGGCTGGAAGCGCTGGGAGTCGAGTTGGACCGCGGGTTTATCAAGACGGATGCAGCTTGCCGAACCAACGTATTTGGGCTCTATGCTATCGGCGATGTGGCCGGCCCGCCGTGCCTGGCGCACAAAGCCAGCCACGAAGGCGTGATCTGCGTCGAGACGCTGGCTGGCGTCGAAGGCGTACGCCCTCTTAACCGCGACTACGTGCCCGGTTGTACCTATGCCCGGCCACAGGTTGCCAGCCTGGGTTTGACAGAGGCGAAAGCTCGCGAGACGGGACGGCCAATCAAGATCGGTAAGTTCGCATATCATGGGAATGGTAAGGCGCTGGCCAGCGGGGAGACGGAGGGTTTTGTAAAGACTGTTTTCGATGCCGAAACCGGCGAACTGCTGGGAGCGCATATGGTTGGTGAGCAGGTCACTGAACAGATCCAGGGTTTTGGTATCGCGCATCATCTGGAGGCCACAGATGAGAGTCTCTTATCGATTATCTTTGCTCATCCAACGCTTTCTGAAGCCATGCATGAATCCATCCTTGCCGCCAATGGTCAACCGCTGCATCAATAATGACAAGACAAACCCGGCATTCCACGCCGGGTTTGTCTGAGGCTTTAAGGCCGTCTGAATAGCGCAATGCTGCGCCCGGCCAGAATAAAATCAATCGTCTCGGTAATGATGACGCCGTCCGTTTTTTCTTCAGCGGTCGACAGCTCAAGAACCCAGCCGCCTTCGCCAAACTGCGGGATCTGGAACGGAACATCGCCCTCAAAGGGATTGAACAGCATCAGCACGTCATGCCAGATGCCCTCCTCCTGTTCAAGATCGGGGCGGCTGATGGCGAGACCTAACGTCGAACCTTCATCCCATTGTTCAGATTGCTGCAGACCGCCGCCGGCGTTAAACCAGCGTATCTCGAGCCCGTCACGCCAGCTTTCACGGCGTAAAAGCGGTTGCTCCGCACGCAGTGCTATCAGACGCTGGGTGAAATGGCGCAATGCATGGTCCTGCTCGGACAGTGCTTCCCAGTTGACCCATGAAATCTCACTGTCCTGGCAGTAGCCGTTATTATTGCCCTGCTGAGAACGGCCAAACTCATCGCCGGCCAGCAGCATCGGCGTACCGTGGGAGAACAATAACGTGGTCAGGAAATTCCGCTTCTGGCGTTCGCGGACGGCGACGATATCCTGGTTTTCCGTCGGGCCTTCTTCACCATAATTGCAGGAGCGGTTGTCATTATGCCCGTCGTTATTGTCCTCACCGTTGGCTTCATTATGCTTCTCGTTATACGAAACCAGATCGTTCAACGTGAAGCCGTCATGGGCGGTAATAAAATTGACGCTGGACCACGGACGACGGCCGCGTAAATCGTACAGATCGCCGGAGCCCAGTAAACGGGCGGCAAAGTCGTTGGAAACATTATCCCCCTTCCAGTATTCCCGCACCGTATCACGATATTTATCGTTCCACTCGCCCCAGCCAGGCGGAAAACCGCCGACCTGATAACCCCCGGGACCAATATCCCAGGGCTCACCAATCAGTTTAAGCTTCGATAAAACCGGATCCTGAGTTATCGCATCGAAAAACCCGCCTCGCGGATCGAACCCTTCGGGTTCGCGCCCGAGTATGGTCCCCAGATCAAAACGAAAGCCGTCGACGTGCATGGCTTGAGCCCAGTAACGTAGCGAATCCATGACCATCTGCAGCACCCGGGGATGAGAGGTGTTCACCGTGTTCCCCGTCCCGGTATCATTTATGTAATAACGATGCCGATCCGGCATCGTCCGGTAGTAGGAAAAATTATCGATGCCTTTAAATGAGAGCGTCGGTCCCAGCTCATTGCCTTCCGCGGTGTGGTTATAAACCACGTCAAGGATCACTTCGATACCGGCATCATGAAATGCGCGCACCATGTCACGGAAGCCCGCGATACCCTCGGGTCCGTAGTAACGGGACGCGGGAGCGAAGAAGCCCAGCGTATTGTAACCCCAGAAGTTTTTTAGCCCTCTGTCGAGCAGATGCCGATCGTCCGGAAACCAGTGTACGGGAAGCAGCTCAACGGAAGTGATGCCCAGGCTCTTGATATAATCGACGGAAGCCTGATGCCCAAGCCCCTCAAATGTGCCGCGCAGCGCCTGAGGAAGCGCCGGATTAAGCCGGGTAAAACCTTTGACATGGGTTTCGTAGATAACCGTCTTCGGCCAGGGTACATTGGGACGGTTTTCCCCCTGCCAGTCGAAGGCATCCGGGTCGATAACCTTACATTTTGGCGTAAAGGGCGCGCTATCGCGTGTATCAAAGCTAAGGTCTTTCTCCTCATGGCCCAGCTCGTAGCCGAAATGCGCATCGTTCCATTCAATATCGCCTTCCAGCTCCCGCGCGTAGGGATCGATAAGCAATTTATGTGGATTGAAGCGATGGCCGTTCTCCGGATCGTACGGCCCATAAACCCGATAACCGTATAAGGCTCCGGGCTGCAGACCGGGTACGTAGCCGTGCCAGATTTCGTGTGTATATTCAGGTAGTTCAAGCCGGGCTATTTCCGTTTTTCCGCAAGGATCGAATAAGCACAGCTCAACCCGCTCAGCGTGCGCTGAAAACAGCGCGAAGTTCACGCCCTTTCCGTCAAAATTAGCCCCCAGCTGCTGGCCGTCACCGGGCTCTATTGCAAACGCTTCTTTCATTGTCCCTGTTCCTCTCCACTTTTCTTTTCACTAATAAGCGTCACTAACCACCCCGTTGCTGACGCCAGATCGAGCGCCTCTTCGACAAGACGGTTTTCGCCGGTTAACGCATCGCGATAACGTCGTCCAGCCAGATCTTCGGGTATGGCTACCGCAGTGTTGATCCACAGCCTGGCCGGTGAATCAGCCAATCCGTGCGCCGCGACATCAAAGGCCAGGCGAGGAACCACCACGATAAGGGCCTCCTCGTCGTTGATGCGCGCGTAGGCGATAAGATTCTCTTCCCTGTCACCGGTGACCTTTAATGGTACCCAGTCACCATAATGGAAGAGCGCGGAATGCCGCTGCCTTAACCTGAGAAACGACGCGGTGACGTACTGCTTCAGCTGCCCGTCTCGCCATGCGTTTTCGCTATTAAACAACTCAGGGCCTTCGCTATCGAGGTTATGCGCCAGGACGGCGAAGTCAGGTTCACGTCGGTTATCCGGATCGACAAGGCTGAAGTTCAGCGCCTCGCTCCCCTGATAAATATCCGGTACGCCGGGCGCGGTCAGTTTGATGACCGTCTGGCTGAGGCTGTTCACCAGGCCGGCACGGATAAAAGGCTGCAGGGCGGTGTGAAAATCGTTGAGAAAGAGCGAATTATCCGCAGCGAACAGCTGTTGCGCATAGTTCAGCACAACGCTTTCATAGCTTTCATTGCTGTCGATCCAGTCGGTTCTTTGCTTGGCCTCGCGCAGCGCTTTTTCCATAAAAGCAAGAAAACGCGTCTCGAGTTCTTTCAGCCCTGCGGTATCGTCAGGCAGCAGCGTTGCAGGCCACACGCCCGCGAGCGCCTGATAGATCATCCACGTATCCGCCGCGTTCGGCGCCGTACCGTCGTTCAAAAAACGCACCTGGGTTTGATTCATCTGACGCCAGCGCGCAAGGTTTTCCGCCCACAGCTGCGGGGCTTCAGTCAGGGTGTAAAGCCGGGCGCGCGCATCTTCCCCGCGTTTAGTATCGTGCGTCGACGTTCCCAGCAGCGCGTCGGGCTGGCGGGCAAGACGAATGCGCATCTCCTGGTGAAAACGAGAGAGAGAAAAAGCGCGAGGAGTAGGATCGGCCCCGACTTCGTTCAATGCCAGGTCGAGGTTATGGCGAAAGAACAGCGTATCCTCGACCGATTTAGCCATCAACGGCCCCGTCAGCTGCTGAAAGCGGGTCCTGAAGAGTGACGCGGTGTCGAGGGTACTTTCGTGCAGATTGCCGGTCAGGATGGCGATAATGACCTCAAGCGCCCTGGCATCGGGTTTGTCTTCCCTGGCGTTCACCTGGTCAACCACCCGGTTTAACAGCGTAATATCGCCTGCGGTCAGCCCTTCGGCGGTGCCGTAGGTACGATAGACCGGGAAGGCCAGCAGCAGTTCACGCAAAGCATGGCGCAGCGCGTCGCTCTCAACCGCCATGCTATTACGCTCCGCCAGTTCGGTGGCCAGCCGCAATAAGGTGGTAAATTCGCCCTCAAAATTGCGATCTACCATCAGTCCTTTCGCCTCGCGCAGCGCGGTATGGCGATCTATCGCTCCGCCGAGCGCTTCATCATGAACCTGCTGCAGCTGATCGAGGTTATTGTCATCCACCAGCACTTCCGCCAGCGAAGCGATAAACTCATATCCTGTGGTGCCGGAGACGGGCCAGTCGGCGGGCAGCTGCTCGCCTTTGGCAAGGATTTTTTCCACCGTAATGTAGCACTCTGGCCCGGTTGCCTGGCGCAGGCGCTGCAAATACCCCAGCGGATCGGCAAGGCCATCGATATGGTCAATACGCAGACCATCGACGATGCCAGAATGCACCAGTTCAAGAATAAGGCGGTGGGTGTCGTCAAACACCGCCGGGTCTTCAACCCGGACGCCAATCAGGCCGGTAATTTCAAAAAAGCGCCGCCAGGAGAGTTGCCTGGGTGCCTCCCGCCAGGACATAAGCCGCCAGCTTTGCGCCTCGTGCAGCGCCAGAATGGCGTCGCGATCCGGGGATGTTAGTAGTTGCTCACCTGTCGCCAGGGTTTGAGGATTCAGGGGCCAGGCCTGGTCATAGTAGACGAACGCCGGCTTCCCGGTTTCCGGATCGCGTTTTAGCGCGAGCGCCCCGCTCTCCAGCTCTGCCTCAAAGGTATCCCCCAGAAACGGCAACGTAACGTGACGCGTCCAGTCAATATCGAAATAATGGGCCCAGGCGCTGTTTTTGCCCTGCTCGATGACGTCACGCCACCAGCGATTCTCCAGCGAGGTCGCCATATGGTTGGGAACAATATCCAGAATCAGGCCAATTTGCGCGTTTCGCAGCGCCTTCACCATCCGGTCAAACCCTTCGCGGCCCCCGATGGCGGGATCGATCTCGTTAGGATCGGTAATATCATAGCCATGGGTTGACCCGCTGGTTGCCGTAAAAATCGGCGAGGCGTAAAGATGGCTGATACCCAGGTCTTTGAGATATGGCGCCAGCGCCGCCGCGCGATCGAAGGTCATGCCGTTACGGAACTGAATACGATAGGTTGCGGAAGGGATCATGATGAGGCTTCTCCATGTGCAAAACGGACAACAATACTGTTTGGCGATAACGCCTCCTGCCGCTCCGGCCAGCTAAAAATGACCTCGCCCGGTATTTCCGGCATCGCGGCCCGCTCCTCGCCGATATTCAGCGCCACGGAGAGCGTGCCGCCGGAGAATTGCCAGCTCACCGCCAGCGCCTGCGCCGCCGCGTGCAGGATCATGCCCTCCGCGGCCCCTCCCGCCGCGAGCAGCGGGACGATGTAGCGATGGCGCAGCTGGATAAGGTGGCGCGTGAAGCGCAGCCAGGCTTTCCCCTCCTCGCTTGCCGCCTTCTGCCAGTCGAGCTTAGAGCGGATAAAGGTCCGGGGATCGTTCGGGTCAGGGACTGATGCATCGTGTCCCGCGTGCCCGGCAAACTCTTTAGCCCGCCCTTCCCGCACCGCCTTCGCGAGGTCGCCATGAAAGTCGGTAAAGAACAGAAAGGGGTTCGTCTCCGCAAACTCTTCGCCCATAAACAGCAAAGGAATGTGGGGCGACAGAAGCAATACCGCGAGCAGAACGCGCGTTTTCCCGGCGCCGGCAAGGGAAATCAGCCTCTCCCCCTGCGCACGGTTCCCGGTCTGATCGTGATTCTGAATAAAGTCGACAAAAAACTGCGGCGGCTGAGCGGCGCAGTCCACGCCGCGTGGTTTTCCGGTTTGCGCAGAAAGCTCACCCTGATAGACAAACCCTTCGGCCAGCGCCCTTGCGACATTCTTTGCCGGCTGATGCGCAAAATCCTGATAATAGGCGTGCGTTTCGCCGGTCGCGAACACGTGGGCGGCGTTATGAAAGTCATCATTCCACTCGGCGGTAAAGAGCGGCGTCTGCCCGTTCTCATCGCGCGGATGGAGGAAAATCACGTTCCGGCTATCTTCAGTGGTGAGGTGGATATGGCGGTCGGGAATAGCGGCGCGGATATGTTCGGCTATTTCTATCAGTACGTGCCTGGCGGAGCGATCTTCAATCTGATCGATAGCATCAAAGCGCAGCCCATCGAGCTGGTATTCGGTCAGCCAGAACAGCGGTGCCTCGGTAATATATTGCCGCACGGCCTCAGTTTCATAGGCGATAGCGTTACCCCACGGGGTCATCCGGTCCTGATGAAAAAAGCCCGGCGACAGCAGAGAGAGATAGTTGCCTTCCGGGCCAAAATGGTTCAGCACGATATCGAGAACCACCGATAGCCCTAACCCGTGGGCGGCATCAATAAAGGCGTGAAAATCCTCCGGTGCGCCATACGCTGCGTGCGGCGCATAGAGTAATACGCCGTCGTAACCCCAGCCGCGGGAACCGCCGAACTGGGCTACGGGCATGACCTCTATCTGGGTGATCCCCAGCTCCGCCAGATAAGGCAGCTTTTCGATGGCGGCCAGAAAGGTGCCATCCGGCGTAAAGGTGCCCGGATGAAGTTCATATATCACGGTTTCTTCCCACGGACGTCCTTTCCAGCCAGCGTTAACCGGCTGAAAACGCCTGGGGTCGATCACCACCGAGGGGCCGTTAACATCATCGCGTTGCGCGCGCGACGCCGGGTCCGGAATGCGCGTGCCGTCGGCTAAACGGAGCATATATTCATCACCATGCTTTACGCCGGGGACGTCAATCTGGAACCAGCCCTCTCCAGCGGCGTCCATCGGAATATCCCTGCCCGTCAGGCTCAGCGTCATCGTTTTTTGACCTTCGGCCCAGACGCGAAAGCGGACCGTGTCCGCGGCAATGAACTCCGCCCCCCAATGTTTTTTAAATACTCTGGATTCCATCAAATATCCTCAAATGACCTGTGGAAAATGCGGCATGAATATAAGATTAGACCAGGTTTAAACGCGTGCGCTGTTGATGGCGAGGCTGTTATTTTTAAAGACGTTGTCTATGATTAATAAATCGCTTAAAAAACAAGGAATGCTATGCAGATTCGTAAAGGACTAAATTCCGACCTGACTCGTCTGGAATATTGTGATTTTTCCTTCACCGTCAGCCAGATTGCCACCGGCCCCTTTGTCAATAATAATCTGAAAATTGAAACACTTCCCAGCGCTTATAATAAAACCTATGAACTGGACATCCAGACGCTGGAAAACCACTGCATTAATCCGGATGCTATATTTTTAATCGCGGAGACCGACGCGGGGCAAGTGGCCGGATTTATCACCGCTTCCTTGCTCTGGAACAAATTTATTTCCGTGGATTATATCGCCGTCGAGTGCTCACAGCGCAGAACGGGCGCGGCCAACAAGCTTATGGCGGCAGCTCATATATGGGCACGGAGCATGAGCGCGGCGGGATTAAAGCTGGAAACCCAGAACGTCAACGTTCCCGCCTGCCTTTTCTACCGAAATTATGGCTTTACCCTGGGCGGATACGATCGTTATCTCTACAGCGCGTTACCGGAAAAAGATGAAATTGCGCTGTTCTGGTATTACATGTTGACTTAAAAGCCAGGTAAATAATTCCTGGTTTTACGATGTTAATTATTCCTGGTTTACGCTTTTTTTATCGCCCAAACGCAGTCATTGACTAATCTTAAATTTCATTTATTAAGGAGGCCGGTATGACAACAGGAAATAACCCAACGCTACACTATCCACTTCCGCCGTTTGTCGAGCAGCCGCAGCAGCCCCCGGGGCTGGCATCCGAAATGAAGCCCCTTCCCGATCACGGTGAGACCAGCTATACCGGTTCCGGAAAGCTGGCGGGGAAAAAAGCGCTGATTACCGGCGGTGATTCGGGGATTGGTCGGGCTGTCGCGATTGCCTACGCGCGGGAAGGTGCGGATGTTGCCATTGGCTACCTGCCGGAGGAGGAGTCCGACGCGGCTGCCGTTATCGCGCTGATCCAGGCCGAGGGAAGAAAAGCCGTCGCCATTCCCGGCGATATTCGGATTGAATCATTTTGCGATACCCTGGTTGAAAAGGCGGTCGCTGAGCTGGGCGGGCTGGATATTCTGGTTAACAACGCCGGCAGGCAGCAGTATTGTGAATCCATTGAGGCGTTAACGACCGCCGCGTTTGACGCCACGTTTAAAACCAACGTTTATGCGCCCTTCTGGATAACCAAAGCCGCGCTTCGTCATCTCTCTCAGGGGGCGGCGATCATTAACACCTCTTCCGTGCAGGCGTTTAAACCCAGTGAGATCCTGCTGGATTATGCCCAGACCAAAGCCTGCAACGTGGCGTTTACCAAATCGCTGGCTAAGCAGCTTGGTCCGCGCGGTATCCGCGTTAACGCCGTGGCGCCCGGCCCGTACTGGACTCCGCTGCAGTCAAGCGGCGGCCAGCCGCAAGAGAAAGTTCAGCAGTTTGGTGAGGATACGCCGCTCGGGAGACCGGGACAGCCGGTCGAGATTGCACCCCTTTACGTTCTCCTCGCCTCAGATGCCTGCTCGTACGCTTCCGGTCAGGTCTGGTGCTCAGACGGCGGTACCGGCGTCGCATAAAAGAAGCGCTCGCCGCTGTCGCGCGCTGTTCCAGCTCGCCGCAGCGGCGAACGCTAGCCGCAGAGAAGAAACTGGATGAGGGTAATCAGCAAATAAAAACCGCAGACGATTTGCAAAACTCTCCAGCCCCACCTGAAATAACGCCACTGATAACGCTCCCTGGCATTCGCCTGCGCAATAGCGGGTTCCAGGACCTGCTTTTTCTGCTTCCTTCTAAGCATGCTCCAGCCCCACCCGACAATGGTCAGGATGACGATAACTTTATAAAGGATAATGTTGTCCATGCCGCCGCCATTTCATGATGGGATAAATCTCCCCGCCAGTGTAGCGCACTTCCCGCCTCGTTACCTGCATTCCTTATTTACGTTTAAATGCGTTTACGATGGAACACTCTTGCTTTGTCAGCGTTGCTGACGCAAGCATCACCCTGGAATAATCTTATATATGTCAGAAAGGTGAATTGGGGCTTTTCTATTTATTAAATATGTAGTAACTAAGCGCAGATAATATTAGCAGTCTTATTATTCAAAAAGTTAAAATTTGCAAAAACAGGCGCAACCGCTAAAATAATTATGAGCTAACTCACTTAACAGGGAGATATTATGGGTTTTTGGCGAATTGTGTTGACGATTATTCTACCCCCGCTTGGCGTACTGCTGGGTAAAGGGTTTGGTTGGGCGTTTATCCTCAATATTATTTTAACGATCCTCGGCTATATTCCAGGCCTTATCCACGCTTTTTGGGTTCAGACCAAAAACAGCTAATCAGAGCCATTATCACCGGTAATCAAACGGAATCAGAGAGTTCGCAGGAGCAATTTTATGCTTAAACACTTAACCGCTATCGCTTTTCTGGCTGCATCCACCCACGCCATGGCGCAAACCGATATGACGCTGGACGGTCTGGCCAAAAAGGAACCGGCAGCCTTTAGCCAGATGGTTAAAGGGCATAACCTGCCCGCCTGGATAAAGTCCGGCGGCACGGGCTCGCCTGCCCGGACGGTGAAGCTTGGCGCCGAGGTCTATCAGGTACTCAGCGTCTGCAAGCCCCACGACTGCGCAGCGGAGCGCTTCGCCGTGCTGTGGTCGGAAAAATCTGGACAGATGTCCGGGCTTTATTCCGCCGTTGACGAAAAAACCGCCCAGGAGACACTGACCTGGCTGAATGTTAGCGATGAGCACTCTATCGATGGCAAGACGGTGCTCTTTGCCGCCCTGAGCGGCAGCCTGGAGAACCATCCGGATGCGTTTAACTACCCGTAGTAAACGCTGAGGCAATAATTTCGCGCCTTCTGCCGTACAACCCCAGGGTCTGGACGGCAGAATATCTCCCCCGACGTTCAGCGCAGCCTACAGCGAGATGCCGGCGAACGACATAAACCCCAGCGACATTAAGCCGGCGGTAATAAATACGCTGCCTAAACCGCGTAAGCCTTTCGGCATATTGGCATATTTCAGCCTTTCACGAATGCCAGCCAGCGCCACAATCGCCAGCGCCCAGCCAATACCGCATCCGGTGCCATAAGTCAGTGATTCAAGGAAGCTGTATTCACGCTGTACCATAAAAATCGTCGCGCCGAAAATGGCGCAGTGGATAGTTAACAGCGGCAGGAACGGCCCCAGAGCATGGTTTAACGCGTGGAAATATTTGTCGATCACCATTTCGAGGATCTGCACCAGCGCCGCAAGAACGCCGATAAACGTGATGAAATCGAGGAAGCTCAGGTCAACCCCTTCGATCAGGGCGTTCTCTTTCAGCAGGTAATGGTAAATCAGGTTGTTAATCGGCGTCGCAATGGCCAGCAGCGCCGTCACGGTTACCCCGAGGCGAAATGCGACATCGATTTTTTTGGAGATTGCGAGAAAAGTACACATACCGAGGAAAAAATTGAGCGCCATATTTTCAACGAAAACCGCGCGGATAAAAATATTGAGATGAGATTCAAACAAGACAACCTCCATGTTGTTGAGTTGTTTCTCAATAATGTCAAATTTTCAGCTTCAGCGGGTCATTATTACTCGGTTTTGCCGAGTCGATCACCTTTTAATTTCCTGTGTTTTGCGTGGGCAAGAGCGTCACCTTTAGCGCCTTCCTGACTCGCTAAACGAGCGAGGAAGCATCTGGATAAACGCATTGACCGGCACCGGTTTAGAAAAGTAATAGCCCTGATAGAGGGTAATCCCCATATTTTTGAGCATCGTGAGCTGCTCCTTATCCTCGATGCCCTCAGCAATAATCTGGCAATGAAACTTCCTCGCCAGATTAACCATATTCTTCACCACCAGCGCGGAAGCCGTGTTGGTCACAATGTTGAGGGTAAAGACCTTATCGATTTTGATAATCTCAGGATTAAATTGCTGGATGTAGCTGTAGTTCGCGTAGCCGGTACCAAAATCATCCAGCGAAAACTGGACGCCGATACGCCTGAGTTTGTCCGTCACCGCTGATGTTTGCCGGGTATTTTCGATCGACTCCCGCTCGGTTATCTCCAGAACAAGGCGGACTTGCGCCTCTTTCATCTGCTGGATAAACGTCTGGCACAGGGTCACTATTTCGTCGTCCTGAAAGTTTACCGAACAGGTGTTAAAGCAAATAAACAGCCCTCCAGGGATAACGGATTGATGGCGCCGAAGCTGGCGGATCACCTCGGCAAAGCAAATCGCCGTCACGTCTTTAATCAAGCCGGTCTGCTCTGCCACGGAAATAAATTTATCCGGCGCAATAAATCCCTGCTTCGGATGTTCCCAGCGCACCAGCACCTCACCGCCGATAACCGCTCCGCTGTCATTGTTGATAATCGGCTGAATATAGGGCTTGAGCTGCTTCAGTTCGATAGCCTTTCTGAGCTGATACTCAATCGTATTACGGTAGCGAAGGTAGTTTCTGAATAAAAAGGTGAGCAGCAAGGAGGCCAGAATAATGGCGATAAGCGTGTGTTGCTCATAGCGGATAAACGCACCGATGCCAGAGGCGTAGCCGCGGTCGGCAATAACCGAATAAGTAAACAGCTCAGAGGCCAGGCGCACGGGAACCTTGATATGCGGCGTCGCCGTCACTTCCCCTTTGCGGGTCATTATACGATCGCCAACCTGAAGATAGAGATGCGCATCGCCATCAAGAACGGTCAGAATGTTGTATAAATAATAGCCGTCAACGCCAACCAGAATCGTATTTCCCCGCTCATCCTGTTCGCTGTAAACCATCAAGGGATGAAACGGCGTGATTTCGCTGCCGCTCAGCAGGCGCAGAGCGCCATGCGTATACTGGCGGCGATCGAACTGAAATTTACGCCCGCCAAAAACCGAGGTGCAGTATATTTCGTTATCCTTACCTAAATTCACCGTGCGCACATCGGGAATGGTGGCCACCAGCGTGCGCAGCTCCGTCAGGACATTCTCGCTACAGCTTTTACCATAAAAAGGCTCAGCCAGATCGGCTGCCTGCTCCGCATGGGAGACGGTCACATCGAGGCTGGCTATCGCCTGCTGCAGGCGCGAATGGATATCTTGATCCACCTTTTGTTGCATTTGCCAGTAGCAAAGCCCGGTGCCCAGGCTCAGTAGCGCAATCAGAAATAGGAGTATCCACAGACGATGGCGTGATGATGAATAGTTCATTGTGCTAATCCAGTTTGACTCGCCGGAAAAGGCCAAAGGTCAATTGTTTGGCCAAATTTTAATAAATCCTGTTTATACTCGCCCTGAACCGATCAAGTTTTAATGCATATCAATGATATATCATGGCAAACCATTGCGCGGCGAAGGAGACGTTTTCTTCGTCTGAGGTTTGCGTGCTTATGCCGCCGCATCTGTAGCTAAATGATTGACTTAAAGCCGAATAATACGAAAATGACTCTTTTGTGCGATGACCAGAAAAGCTGGCAAATATGATGACGATCCGCTCTCGTAAGTTTATTCTGAACAAGGTGAAAATATCCGCTGTAGCTATAGCTGCCGCGCTGCTGTTGGCCCACTGCGGTAGCAAACCGCCCGTTTCTCTTGTCACGCCCATGCCGCCCGCGGCCCGCCAGCCGACGTTACCCAAAAGCCAGGAGCCGGTGCGCGGCGTCTGGCTGACGACCGTGTCGCGCCTCGACTGGCCGCCGCTGGAATCCGTCAATGGCGGCATTAGCGCCGAACGGCGCATCGCCCTGCAGCAGCAGGCGCTGGTTGCCAAGCTGGATAATTTAAAAAGCCTCGGCATTAACACCGTCTTCTTCCAGGTGAAACCGGATGGCACCGCGCTCTGGCCATCGAAGATTCTACCGTGGTCCGATATGCTGACCGGCAAAATCGGTGAGGATCCGGGCTACGATCCGCTCAAGTTGATGCTGGATGAAGCCCATAAGCGCGGCATGCGCGTTCATGCCTGGTTTAACCCCTATCGCGTCTCGGTTAATACGCGGCCGAAAACCGTCACCGAACTGAACAGCACGCTGTCGCAGGTTCCCGCCAGCGTATACGTCCTGCACCCTGAGTGGATTCGCACCTCCGGCGATCGCTTCGTGCTCGATCCGGGCATCCCGGAAGTGCGCGACTGGATCACCAGCATTGTGGCCGAGGTTGTGGAACATTACCCGGTTGACGGCGTCCAGTTCGACGATTACTTCTACACCGAATCACCGGGATCGGCCCTTAACGACAACCGGACGTTCCAGCAGTACGGCCAGGGCTTTGCCGCGAAAGCGGACTGGCGGCGGCACAACACGCAGCTGCTGATTGAGCAGGTTTCCCGCACCATCAAGCAGCTGAATCCCGATGTTGAATTTGGCGTCAGTCCGGCAGGCGTCTGGCGCAACCGCTCCCACGATCCGGCGGGTTCAGATACCCGCGGCGCAGCGGCCTACGATGAGTCGTATGCGGATACCCGCCTCTGGGTCCAGCAGGGATGGCTGGACTACATCGCGCCGCAGATTTACTGGCCTTTCGCCCGCGACGCGGCCCGCTACGATGTGCTGGCAAAGTGGTGGGCTGACGTGGTGAAACCCACCCATACCCGCCTCTATATCGGCGTGGCGCTGTACAAAGTTGGCGAGCCATCGAAGAACGAACCTGACTGGATGATTAGCGGCGGCGTGCCGGAGCTGAAAAAGCAGCTTGATCTGAATGAATCCATGCCGCAAATTCAGGGCACGATTTTATTCAGAGAGAATTACCTCAATCAGCCGCAAACCCAGCAGGCCGTTAACTACCTGAAAAGCCGCTGGGGAAGCTGATGCACTCACCTGACAGGCCAGGCGCCTGGTATCAACCCCACCGGAGGATGTATGTTGAAAAAATCGATCGTCGCCTTTGCCTTATTCTGCGCTCTGACGCCCGCCGTTTTTGCGGGCAACAGTGAAAATGAACAGCTGAATAAAAAGAATGTGATTGATTTTTATAATAAAGCGTTGAATGACAAAGACTTTGCCGCCGCCAGACCCTATCTGGGAGACCGCTACGTACAGCATAACCCGATGGCGAAAGACGGCGTTGCAGGCTTTGAGCAATTTATCACCTTCCTGAAGAACAAATATCCCGACTCGCACAGCGACATTAAGCAGGCGTTTGTCGACGGCGATCATGTGATTCTGCACGTTGAGGTCACCGGTCGCGAGCCGGGCGTGACGCGGGCAATTATCGATATCTTCCGCGTCGACGAGCAGCATAAAATCGTTGAACACTGGGACGTGACCCAGAACGTTCCGCAAAAAACCGCCAGCGGCAACGGCATGTTTTAAATCCTGAGCAGTCGTTTCCTGCTCATCCCCCCTCGCTTTCCCCGTTACTCTTTGTACAGATGAACGCTTGTTTAAACAGTTTATTTACTTTGCTGTAAAGTAAATAAACTAGCGGAGTGAATCTGATGATTAACAAAGAAGGTACTCTCTACCGGCGCCGGCGCTTCCAGCCAGCGTGAGATTGGCGCCGCGGTGATCGGCGGTATGCTCACCGGGACGCTGCTGACCTTGCGTTTGCGAAAGTGGTGCAACAACACTTTTATGCGCCGGAGAATATTCACTTTCAGCGCCTGCTGATCCAGGTGCTGGTGCAAAAGCCCGAGCTTTACATCACGCTCGAACAGCGCCCCTCAGGCCGCGTATTGCAGGCGCTGAGCGATATCCTGGCGCAGAAACAAGACGAAGGTCTGCTGACCCCCAGCGACCCGCAGCGCCAGGCGACGGCGTTTCTCGGTGCGATTATGGGCTATCCGCTGCCGGGAGCCTTAATTGCGCAAAAAGCGGTGGCGCCAGAGAGGCTGGAGCAGCTCGCCGAATGCGCGATTAGCGTGTTCCTTACGGCCTGGGACTATAAGCCATCATCATCCGGCGTCCTGTGAAAGGAGCCGGAATACGCCTAACCGGCCAGCAGTTCATCGTACAGCGCGCGCAGGCGGGTGCGAAGGTAGAGTACCGCTTTATGCTTACGTGAGAGCAGCGCCTGTTCGCTGACGCCGGACTCCTCTGCCAGCTCCCGGTAGCTGTAGCCATGCAGTTCGGTTTTCTCAAAGGCTTCACGCTGGGCGGGCGGCAGCTCCGAGAGCGCCTGACTTAACTCCTCCCAGAGCAGCGCTTTCAGATACTCATCCTCCGGCGTTTGCGCAACGCCAAACAGCGTTTCGGCCAGCTCATCCTCGGGAAAATCGCCCTCTTCCTCCTCGCTGAAGCCGCCCGCCAGCGGCAGCTCGCGCTTTTTTCTTGCCCTGTCGGTCATCTCGTTACGCGCCGCCCGGAACAACCAGGCGGCGATATTCTCCACCGGTTGCTCGACGCGAATGAGCTGATACGTCACTTCCTGCAGGATATCGTCCGCCTCATCGCGCAGCGGGGTCCGTCCGCGGATAAAAGCCTTCAGCCGCGAACGGCAGGCGTTGAGGGCGGAAACAAGCCGTGACTCCGCCACGATGCCGTTTTTCATTGTGTTCACTCGGGATCCGCGTTTTTAGCCGGACTCTCTTGCTGCGGCCCATGCTCGCCGCGGCGGTCGCGCCAGCCGCAGGGGCCGTGATGTCCGCGGCGGCCGAAGCGCTGAGCAAACTCCTCGCGCTGCTCGGGGCTCATGTTCATCCAGCGTTCGTGCATCCGACGCCGGGCGTGCCCCATGCCGAACATGCCCGGCCGAAAACCGAGGCCGCCGAACAGGATCCGCGACAGCGCCAGAATCCCTAACGCCTGCCAGAAACCGATGCTCTTCACGCCAAGAATTGCCGGCAGCAGCGCATTCCACAGCGACATTACCAGCAGCCCAAGAATGGCGATTAGCGCCACGCCGATAATAAGCGGTTTTGCCATTCTGTGACGGCCAAAGCGCTGATGGTGGTGCTGACCGTGCATATCGAAATCTCTCATCTTCTGTTTTCCTCATAATGCTCGTGAATATTAGCCTGTGCTGAGGTAGACGAATGAGCGGACAAAATATTGCTAACAATATTTAAAAATCGACACGCTTTATTTGTATGACAAATATTTTTTATGTGATCTCCATCACCTACATGCAGGCGCGACGGCGGTAACGTTACCCGGTGATTCATTGAAAAAAGAGGAACTTATGAACGCGGTAAAATCACTAAAAGCCGACTGGGCGATTATTACGCTGATGATTGTTGTCGCCGTCGTGATGTATGGCTATCTGCTCCCCAAATACTGGTAATCAACGCCATACCTGTGCTGAACCGCCCCCTTGCTCAGGGCGGCTCATCATCCCTTCGCCGCTACCGCTTATCGTTGAGCGTCTTAATCAAAAACGGCACCGAGCCGCGTAAAGACGGGTTAACCGTACCGCTATGATCCAGCCCCTCATAAATATGCACGTCCGCACGGGTTCCCGCGCTTTTCACCGCGTCCGCAAAGCGTTTTTGCATTGCCGTCGGCACATTAATATCCGCGCTGCCAATACCGATAAACACAGGGTGATCGACTTTCAGCGTCGGGTAGAGCATGGCGCCCACGCTGGCGTTTAGCAGCGAATCCACCCCCGGCTTCAGGGCGTTAGCCGCATTCAGACCGGCCTTCATCACTTCATCGTTGAGCGGCGTAATGCATAAATTGTTCGCCTCTTTCAGCAGCGGCAGCGCTTTATCCTGGAAATAATCAGCCGGATTAAGCTGCGGGTTGCTATCGGCAGCCGAGAGGTAAATATAGAAAATATAGGGTATTTTCGGGTCGCCGCCGCTCGGCGCTTTGCCGCCTGCCGGCGGAAGAATGTCGGCTGCGGTGGTCCCCTTCTCAAAATACGGCGTCCCGGTCAGCACCGTTGCGCGAACATTCAGCTCCGGCGCGTAGTGGGGTTGATATCCGGCGCTGGCGAACGCGGCGTGCGCGCCCTGCGACTGTCCGACCAGAATGAGTTCATTTTTCAGCGGGAACTGTTTCAGGGCGGCGCGAACGCTATCAAGCACGCTCCACGCTTCGCCGCGGGCATTAAGATAGTGGTGCAGGCCAGACGAACCCAGACCGGCATAATCCGGCGCGACCACCGCGTAACCCAGCGACAGCCAGGTGTTCAGGTACTGCTTATCGCGATCGCTGCGCGGGTTTAACGACGGCGCACAGTGATTAGCCACGCCCACGGTACCGTGTGCCCAGACCACGACCGGCCATCCCCCTTCCGGGGTGGCGCCAAACGGAATAAAGACCGCGGCGGTATCTTCGCGGGCGGTTTTGCCGTCCACGCCGCTGCGGGAGGGATAGCGCAGGAGATACTGCTTTGCCGCTTCGCTTAAGCCATTTCCGGCGCTGAGCGGAGAGACCGCGTCGCTATTATCGGCGGCGGCGCTGGCCGGGACCGCGCTCATGGAGATCAGTAGCAGCGCAGAGGTGGCGGCGAGGAATTTTTTTGAGAGGGAATACGTCATAACATCCTGTTCCTGAGTGGGGATGCACTTAGTGTAGACCCTGGCGGTTGAATATCAGGTCAATGAAGCCAGTGCGGCGAAATGATTTTCCTTAAGTCTGACCCGCTTCGCTGTTTGCCTGTCACTATAATGATAGTTTTTTATCAGTACCCTCAAAGGAAGAGAATCATGTCAGCAAAAAAAGTCACCATGGCGGATATCGCCAAAGAGGCCAGAGTCGGTATTGCGACGGTGGACAGGGTGCTCAATAAACGCACACCCGTGAAAGAGAGCACCGAACGTAAAGTGCTGGAATCCGCGCGGCGCTTAGGCTTCGCGCTGGAGCAATCCCGCTATCGGCTGGCGGCGGATCGGCCGGCGGTTGCCCTCAGAATGGGCTTCATTCTGCTACAGCAGTCACACTCGTTTTACCATCAGCTGGCGCAGGCGCTTGAGCAGGCGGCGTTACCGTGGCATAGCCCGGCGCAGGCCCCCGCTTTTCTGCATTATGATATTAGCGCCATCGACGATATGGCCGCCGCGATCGCCCGCCTGAGCGATACGGTCGACGTTATCGGTATTGTCGCGCTGGATAATCCGCTTATCCGCCATGCGGTCGTGCAGGCCATCGAGAAAGGCGTCAGTGTCTTCACCCTGCTCTCCGATATGAGCATCCCGCAGCGTAACGGCTATATCGGGCTGGATAACCAGAAAGCGGGCCGCACCGCCGGTTGGGCGGTGGACAGGCTGTGCCGCGACGACGGGGAAATTGGCATTATCGTCGGCGATAACCGGTTTATTTGTCAGGAAAACTGCGAGATAAGTTTCCGCTCCTACCTGCGTGAACAGGGCAAAGGCGATCGGGTGCTTGAACCGGTGCGCAGCCACGAACGCGCCGATATCGCGCGCCACGTTACGGAAGAGATGCTGCAACAGTACCCCGATCTGAAAGCCATTTACGCGCCCTGCGGCGGCGTGGAAGGTATTGTCGCCGCCCTGCGCGCGCGCCAACGCCAGCATCAGGTCACCCTGATTTGTCATGGCCCGGTGGAGAGCGGCGAGCTGGCGCTAATTGACGGCACTATCGATCTCATGCTTACCCATCGGCTTGACGAATTTGCCGCCGCCACCATCAACGCGTTTGTCCACGCCGCCAGCCAGCCGCAAGCGGCGTTTATCAACGCTCTGCAGCCGTTTGACCTCCTCACTAAGGAAAACCTCTGATTGCCGCAGGCGCGGGTAAAGTCGCCGCGCCCCGCTTCAGCGCTGCGTTTGATAAAAAACCATCATTTATGCTATCAAAATAAACCTTGAATCCCATCAAAGAATTTAAATTTCATCATTGTTGAATATGAAATTTTCATTCAATACTGGTCATGTTTTCTCCTCATCTGAAAAGGAAGCCATCATGACCATACATATTGCCAACGCGCCGTGCAGCTGGGGCGTCGATGATCCCAAAAACCCTTATCTGCCGCCGTGGTCCAAGGTACTGGAAGAAGCGGCGACCGCCGGTTATAAAAGCATTGAACTGGGCCCGTGGAGCTATCTGCCGACCCGGGCCGATGAACTCAGCGCAGCGCTGAATAAACAGCGGCTGTCGCTGGTTGCCGGAACGATCTTCGACGATCTGGTCAGCGAAGAGAACTTCGCGAATATTGTCGAACTGACGCATAACCTCTGCCGCAACCTGTCGCAGGTGCCGTCGGCGGAAAAGACGCCGGGCAACCCCTTCCAGCCGCCTTATCTGGTCATTATTGATTTCGGCAATCCGCAGCGGGCGAAATATGCCGGGCGCGGCGAGCTGGCTCCCCGCCTGTCACCCGCCGACTGGCAGCGGATGGTCGACCACATTGTGACCATCAGTCGACTGGCGTGGCAGGAGTACGGCGTTCGCCCGGTTATCCATCCTCACGCTGGCGGCTGCATTGAGTTTGCCGATGAAATCGATCTGCTGGCGGCGCAAATCCCCCATGACGTAGCCGGTTTATGTCTCGACACCGGCCATCTCTTCTATTCGGGTATGGACCCCATCAGCTGGCTGGATCGCCATTTTGACCGCCTTGACTACCTGCACTTTAAAGATGTCGACCCGCAGGTGTTCAGGAGCGTGATTTCCCGCGGCATCGACTTCTTCTCCGCCTGCGCGGAGGGGGTGATGTGCCCGCTCGGCAGCGGCGCCATTGATTATCCGGCGGTGCGCGCCTTTCTCGACAAGCGGGGCTATCAGGGCTGGATCACCATTGAGCAAGAGCGCGATCCGCGCAACGTCGAGGGCAGCCTGCAGGCGGTCACGGAAAGCCTGCGCTACCTGCGCTCGGTTGGTTTTTAATCGGGAGAAAACACATGATTAACGGTATGAAACCTGTTGGCCGCTCCTTACGCTGGGGCATGGTGGGCGGCGGCGGAAGCAGCCAGATTGGCTATATTCACCGCTCTGCGGCGCTGCGTGACGGATCGTTTACCCTGCTGGCCGGAGCCTTTGATATTGACCCCCGGCGCGGGCACGAGTTTGGCCAGCAGCTGGGCGTGGAGGCCGGGCGCTGTTACCCCGACTACCAAACGTTGTTTCGCGAAGAGGCGGCGCGGGAAGACGGCATTGAAGCGGTCTCCATCGCCACGCCAAACAACACCCACTACGCCATTTGCCGCGCGGCGCTGGAGGCCGGACTGCATGTGGTCTGCGAAAAACCGCTCTGTTTTACCGGCGAAGAGGCCGATGCGCTGGTGGCCCTGAGCGAAAAACAGCGCAAAATCATCGGCGTCACCTACGGCTACGCCGGGCATCAGCTGATTCTGCAGGCTCGGCAGATGATTGAACAAGGGCTGCTGGGCGAGATCCGCATCATCAATATGCAGTTCGCCCACGGTTTCCATAACCAGCCGGTAGAGCAGGATAACCCCAGCACCCGCTGGCGGGTGGACCCGAAATTTGTCGGTCCCAGCTACGTGCTGGGCGATCTGGCCACCCACCCGCTGTTCCTGGCGGAGACCATGGCGCCGAAGCTTAATATCACTCGCCTGATGTGCTCCCGCCAGAGCTTTGTTAAAAGCCGCGCGCCGCTGGAGGATAACGCGCATGTGCTGATGGAGTACGACAACGGCGCCGTAGGGTCGATGTGGTGCTCGGCGGTCAACAGCGGCTCAATGCACGGACAGAAAGTCCGCATCGTCGGGGAGAAAGCCAGCCTGGAGTGGTGGGATGAACAGCCGAACCAGCTGCGCTACGAAATTCAGGGCGAGCCGGTGCGCATCCTCGAACGCGGAATGTCCTATCTCGATCCGCTGGCCCTGCAGGACGACCGGATCGGCGGCGGCCATCCCGAAGGGCTGTTTGAGGCCTGGTCGAATCTGTATCGCCGTTTTGCCATCGCCATGGATGCGACCGACCGTCGCGACGCGGCTTTGCTGGAAAACTTCTGGTATCCGGATGCCAGAGCCGGGGCGCTCGGCGTGCACTGGGTCGAGAAGTGCGTACGTTCAGCGGACAGCGGCGCCAGCTGGGTAGAATTTCATTGATCCTTTGATAATACGCGCCCGGCAAGGCATCCGCCGCCGCCGGGCTACCACGATGCACAAAGTCCTTTCTCGCGACACTCACGCGTGACAACGTCACCTTTCCCCATAAAATTCACAGCATTGTAATCAAAAAGGGAATGTCGTATAACAGGGGCCAAACCGAGGGGTGTCCCGTGAGGGCTGAGATGGCGTAAGCCGAACCCTTTGAACCTGATCTGGGTCATGCCAGCGAAGGGACGGGTCGGCATTTCCGCCAGTTTTGCGCCATTGCCTGTTCACACTTCTTTCAGCACGCCCGGATCTCCCTTTTTTCAGGAGGTCCTGTGATTCTTCCCGCGTTTACCCAGGGTATTTATGGTCGTCTGCGTCAGCAGGCCGGCGCCGACTGGCAGCACTACGTCTCCCACCCCTTCCTGCGCCAGCTCGCCGACGGTACTCTGCCCGAGCCCGCATTTCGCCGCTATCTGACGCAGGACTATCTGTTTCTGATCCACTTCGCCCGCAGCTACGCCCTGCTGGTCAGCAAGCTGCGCACCCTGGCGGAAATGCGCGCTGCCGCCGCGTCGATGAACGCCATTCTCGACGAACTGCCGCTCCACGTTGGCTACTGCCGGGAATGGGGGCTGGATGAAGCGACGATGGCCGCCGAAACGGAAGCCGCGGAAACCGTCAACTACACCCGCTACGTACTGGATATCGGCCACTCCGGCGACGCGCTGGATCTGCTGGCGGCGCTGATGCCCTGCGTGGCCGGCTACGCGGAAATCGGCCTCGGCCTGCTGCACGATCCGGCGACCCGGCTGACCGCCAATCCTTATGCCTCCTGGATCCGCAACTACGGCGATAAGGGCTACCTGAACGGCGTCAATAACGCCATCGGCCTGCTGGAAACCCTCTGGCAGCAGCGCGGCGGCGAGGCGCGTTTCGCTGAACTTAGCGCTATTTTCACCACCGCCACGCGTCTGGAGGCTAACTTCTGGCAGATGGGCCTCAACGCCGTCGCGGAGCGCCCGGCGTGACGGCTCCCGGAATTGAGGTGCGCGGCCTGGGCCTGCGCTTTGGCTCGCGTCAGATCTTTGACAATCTGACGTTCACTATCCCCGGCGGCCAGTGGATATCGCTGCTGGGGGCCAGCGGTGCCGGAAAGACCAGCCTGCTGCGTATTATCGCCGGGCTGGCAAAAGCCACCGCTGGTGAGGTTCGCGCCAGCGACGGGCAGCCAATAGACAAACGGCTGGCGTGGATGGGGCAAAAAGATCTGCTGTATCCGTGGTTAAGCGTGCGCGACAACGTCTCGCTTGGCGCGCGTCTGCGCGGGGAACGCGTGGACCATCGGCGGGTTGCCGCGCTGTTACAGCAGGTTGGCCTTGAACACTGCGCCGGCGACCGCCCTGCCGCCCTCTCAGGCGGCATGCGCCAGCGTGCGGCGCTGGCGCGTACGCTCTACGAAGACCGGCCCATCGTGCTGATGGACGAGCCCTTTTCCGCGCTCGACACGATTACCCGCACGCGCATTCAGACCCTGGCCGCCGGGCTGCTGGTAAACCGCACCGTCGTGCTGATCACCCACGACCCGATGGAAGCCTGCCGCCTGAGCCACCGTCTGCTGGTCCTTTCCCCCGCTCCCGGCGGGATTGACGACGGGCATCACCTCTCCGGCATGCCGCCGCGCGCGCCGGATGACCCGGCGCTGTTGGCCAGCCAGGCGGAGCTACTGCAACAGCTCATAAGGGCTAACGGATGAGCGCAAAACTGTTTCGCGCCGCCGTGGTGTTCTGCGGCCTGCTGCTGCTCTGGTGGCTGGCGACCCGCAGCGGCATTCCCGCTTTCCTGCTGCCTTCCCCCTCGGCGGTGGCAAGCGCTCTGTGGGTCAACCGCGCGTACCTCGGCGAACACACGCTGATCACATTGAGCGAGATCCTCAGCGGCCTCGCGCTCGGCGTTCTACTCGGCGTGATCCTGGCACTGTGCATGATTGTCTCGCCCCGCCTTCAGCGCTGGCTGATGCCGCTGGTGCTGACCAGTCAGGCGATCCCGGTTTTCGCCCTTGCCCCGCTGCTGGTGCTGTGGTTCGGTTTCGGCATGAGCGCTAAGGTCATGATGGCGGTGCTGGTGATTTTCTTTCCCGTCACCTCGGCGTTTTTTGACGGTCTGCGCCGGGTTAACCACGACTATCTCGATCTGGCGCGCACGATGGGGGCCTCTTTTGGCGCACAGCTGCGCCACGTTCGCCTGATGGCCGCCCTTCCGGCCCTCGGTTCCGGCCTGCGGATGGCGGCGGCCGTCGCCCCCATCGGGGCGATCATCGGCGAATGGGTCGGTTCAGCCGAAGGATTGGGCTACGTGATGCTTAACGCCAACGCCCGTCTGCAAACCGATATCTGCTTTGCGGCCCTGTTTATTCTGGTGCTACTGACCGTCCTGCTCTGGCTGGCGGTGGATGCTTTCTTACACCGGCTGATTAACTGGACGCCGGAATAACGCTCTTAAATATAAGGACTAACCATGCATAAACGTGTTTATGCCGGTATGACGCTTGCCGCGCTGTTCAGCGGTCAGGCGCTGGCCAACGAGAAACTCACCCTGGTGCTGGACTGGTATATCAATCCCGACCACGCGCCGATCCTGGTGGCCGAACAGATTGGCGCCTTTAAAGACGCAGGGCTGGACGTCAACATTGTGCCGCCGTCCGACCCGGCGCTGCCGCCGCGGCTGGTCGCCGCCCGCCAGGCGGACCTGGCGATTACCTACCAGCCGCAGGTGCATTTTTTTGCTGATGAAGGGCTGCCGCTGGTCCGCGTCGGCACGCTGATTAATTCGCCGCTGAATACGGTGATCGCGCTGGATAAAAACATAAAATCTCCCGCCGATCTGCAGGGCAAAAAAGTGGGGTATTCGGTGAGCGGTATCGAACAGGCGACGCTGGCCACCATGGCGCAGCATGCGAAAATCGATCCCAAAAGCATCAAGCTCATCAACGTGAACTTCCAGCTGACCAGCGCCCTGCTGGCCGGACAGGTCGACGCGGTCATTGGCGGCTATCGTAATATCGAAGCGCTGGAGCTGAAGCTGCAGGGGAAAGATCCGCAGGTGATGAACGTTGAGGATTACGGCGTACCGGCCTACGACGAGCTGGTGATTGTCGCCAACCGGGATGAAGTCCACGCGGCGAAAATCAGGGTCTTCCTCAAGGCGCTGCAAAAAGGCGTCGCTTACCTGCGCGCTCACCCGCAGGAGACCTGGCAGGCGTTTGCCGCCGCGCATCCCGAGCTCAACACCGAACTGAACAAGCAGGCATGGCTGAAAACCCTTCCTCTGTTTGCCAGCGATCCGGCGGCGCTGGATAAACCACGGTATGAAGCTTATGAACAGTTTTTATATAACAATAAGTTGGTGAAAAAAGTCACACCTTTAACAAATTATGCGGTTGAGCTGCATTGAGTCATGCCATTGCTGGCGGAAACTTTTCGCCAGCAATGCCCGCGCGGCAGTATTAAAAAACGAGAAACTTCCTCACTAATAATTACAATTTTAAAGGTCTTTTATCCTTTAAAACACCTGATTTAAATCAAATGGTTACGTTGGTTTTTACCTGTGTAAAAATAACGTAAATATACCTTAATCAATAAAACGTTGAATGCGTATCTAAAAAGCCATATATTGTGCCCGCTTTAATGCATGGCGATTCAATTCCTTACACCAATTTATTCAACCAGCGCTCAACCGTAACGCTGGTTGTGGGAGTGATATGATGACGGATAAAGTCCGTATTGATACTTTAGGCGCAGATTTATTAGATGCAAACAACGATACCTTTTTGGCCCGTCAGGCTGAATTCGAATCGAATGTCAGGAGCTACCCGCGCAAGCTGCCCCTTGCGATTACCAAAGCGGAAGGCGTCTGGCTGACCGATGCGGATAATAAACAGTATCTGGACTGCCTTGCCGGCGCAGGTACTCTGGCACTCGGCCACAACCATCCTGATGTGCTGCAGAGCATCCAAAGTGTCATTACCAGCGGCTTGCCGTTACATACTCTCGATCTGACCACTCCGTTAAAAGATCGCTTTTCTGAATACCTGCTCTCCCTGCTGCCGGGCGAAGGCAAAGAATACTGCCTGCAGTTTACCGGTCCGTCCGGCGCTGACGCCGTGGAAGCGGCGCTGAAGCTGGCGAAAAAATACACCGGCCGTTCTTCTGTGATCAGCTTCTCCGGCGGCTACCACGGGATGACCCACGGCGCGCTGTCGGTCACCGGCAACCTGTCACCAAAAGCGGCGGTTAACGGCATGATGCCGGAAGTGCAGTTTATGCCTTACCCGCACCAGTATCGCTGCCCGCTGGGTATCGGCGGTGAAGCCGGCGTGAAAGCGCTGACCTACTACTTCGAAAACCTGATCAATGACGTCGAAAGCGGCGTGCGTAAACCGGCGGCGGTGATTCTTGAAGCCGTTCAGGGTGAAGGCGGCGTCAACCCGGCTCCGGTCGAGTGGCTGCAGCGCATCCGTAAAGTGACTCAGGAACACGGTATTCTGCTGATCATCGATGAAGTTCAGGCTGGCTTTGCCCGTACCGGTAAATTCTTCGCCTTCGAACACGCGGGCATCGAGCCGGACATTATCGTGATGTCGAAAGCCGTTGGCGGCGGTCTGCCGCTGGCCGTTCTCGGTATCAAAAAGCAGTTCGACGCCTGGGAACCGGGTCACCATACCGGCACCTTCCGCGGCAACCAGCTGGCGATGGCCACCGGCCTGACCACCCTGCGCCACTTGAAAGACAATAACATTGCGGATAAAACCGCCGCTCAGGGCGAATGGCTGAAAGGCAAGCTGGCCGAGATGCAGAAACGCTATCCGGTTATCGGCCACGTTCGCGGTCTGGGCCTGATGATCGGCATCGAGATCGTTAAACCGAACGAAGCGCCGGACCACATGGGCTGCTACCCGGCGGATGGCGAACTCTCCGCGCTGCTGCAGAAGAAATGCTTCGAAGCGGGTCTGATCCTCGAGCGCGGCGGCCGCCACGGCTGCGTACTGCGTCTGCTGCCGTCCCTGCTGATCAGCAACGCTGAGCTGGAAATTTTCTTCGACAAATTTGAACAGGCCCTGCTGGCCGCCGGCGTAAAACCGGTCTGAGTGGAGTAAGTGACCGCAATGTCCAAGTTGAATCCGATTCTTGCTGGTTCCGCGCAAAGTATTGATGCCTACCAGCAAGCGATCGCCCAGACCAGCCAGGCGGTAGCGCAGTGGCTGCAGCAGCCTGAAATGTATCAGGGGAAAAGCGTTGACGAACTACGTGAGCGCGTCACCCTTGATTTCAACGAACAGGGTCTGGGCAACCAGGCGGCGATTGAACGTGCGATCGAGTACTTCCTGAAAGACAGCCTGTCGGTACATCACCCGCAGTGCGTGGCGCATCTGCACTGCCCGAGCCTGGTGATTAGCCAGGCGGCGGAAGTGCTGATTAACGCCACCAACCAGAGCATGGACTCCTGGGACCAAAGCCCGTCAGCCACCATCATCGAGATCAAGCTGATTGAATGGCTGCGCGCTCAGGTCGGCTACGGTGCCGGCGATGCGGGCGTTTTCACCAGCGGCGGCACCCAGAGCAACATGATGGGCCTGATGCTGGCGCGCGATGCCTTCTTTGCCCGCCGGGGTCATTCCATCCAGCAGGATGGTCTGCCGGGCGATATTCGTCAGTACAAAGTGCTGTGTTCAGAAAACGCCCACTTCTCGGTGCAGAAGAACATGGCGCTGATGGGCCTCGGCTACCGTTCCGTGACGCTGGTGAAAACCGACGAATTCGCGCGGATGGACGTGGCGGATCTGAAAGCGAAAATCGCCGAGGCGCAGGCTAACGGCGAACAGATTATGGCCATCGTCGCCACCGCCGGCACCACCGACGCCGGGGCAATCGACCCGCTTCGCGAGATTGCGGCCGTCGCGGCTGAGCACCAGATCTGGCTGCACGTTGACGCGGCCTGGGGCGGCGCCCTGCTGATGTCCGAGAAGTATCGCGATCGTCTGGACGGCATTGACTTAGTGGACTCCATCACCCTGGATTTCCACAAGCAGTTCTTCCAGACCATCAGCTGCGGCGCGTTTCTGTTAAAAGAAGCCCGTCACTATGAGCTGATGCGCTATCAGGCGGCCTATCTGAACTCTGAGTTTGATGAAGAGCACGGCGTACCGAACCTGGTATCCAAATCGCTGCAGACCACCCGCCGCTTCGACGCGCTGAAGCTGTGGATGGGCCTGGAGGCGCTGGGCCAGAAGCAGTACGCGGAGATCATCGATCACGGCGTGACGATGGCGCTGAACGTGGCGGATTACGTCGCAACGCAGCCGACGCTGGAGCTGGTCATGCAGCCGCAGCTGGCGAGCGTGCTGTTCCGTTCGCGTCCGCAGCAGATGGCGGGCAGCGACGATGCCGCGATCGCCCTGCTCAACCAGCGGGTTGGCGATGCGCTGCTGGCTTCCGGTCGCGCTAACGTCGGCGTGACCGAGCACAACGGCGTCACCTGTCTGAAGCTGACGCTGCTGAACCCGATCGTGACGTTAGAGGACGTGAAGGTGCTGCTGAGTCTGGTAGAGCGTACCGCCCAGGAGCTGCTGGCGCAGTAAATTTGTTTTCGCATTAACCTTGAAAGCCGATAACTCACCTTATCGGCTTTTTTATTGATTTTTCGCTTTGAATTTGTGACGTTGTCACGATATTTCCCGGAGGCGGCGCCAGAGGCTACCGGCCTGAAGATGGCTGTGAACCTTGTAGCCCGGACAGGTGCGCAGCAGCGCCTCCGGGTATTCTGCCACTCAGCGCTCTTCTCCCGGGGGCGGCGCAAAGCGCCTGCCCGGGCTACCGGCCCGATGATGGCTGTAAACCTGTAGCCCAGACAGGTCCTTCCAGAGGCATTGTACCCGTGCCGGGCGTGACATGGCGGGATGTTGTCGCACCGTGTATCGACTCTCCTTTCCGATACACGGTGCGACAAACTCACGATCGGGCCAGGTAACGGGCCGCGGGTTCAGATTGCGCAAAGCCGGGGAGCATGGCCTGACGCGTCGCGTTCAGCGCCTGCCACTGCGTTTCATCATGCAGCGGCGGTATGGTCACCGATTCGCGGCGGTCGAACCCCACCAGGGCGGCATCCACCAGTTTATCCACCTCCATGACGCCGGGAATGGTATCCACGTCTTTGCCGCTGTGCTGCCAAATCTCGGTGCGCGTTGCCGCCGGCAGTACCGCCTGAACATATACGCCTTTCGCGCTCAGCTCAACGTCGAGCCCCTGCGAGAGAAACAGCACAAAGGCTTTCGTGGCGCCGTAGACGGTCAACCCCATTTCCGGACCCAGCCCAACGACCGACGCAATGTTGACTATCGCCCCCTCTCCGGCCTCGGCCAGACGCGGCGCGATGGCGTTCGCCAGGCGAGCCACAGAGGTCACGTTGAGGGTAATCAGGCGAGTGATATCGTCACTGCTCTGGTGGAGGAAATCACCGGGAATCGAGGTGCCGGCATTGTTGACCAGAATCCTGATTCGCGCGTCTTCCCGCAGCCGCTGCTCCACGGCGGCGATGTCGCTATCCTGGGTTAAGTCGGCCTGCAGGATGTCGACCTGAACGCCGGTTTCGTCGCGCAGCCGCTCGGCCAACGCCGTCAGGCGCTCGTGATTACGCGCGACCAGCACCAGGTCGTGGCCGCGGCGGGCAAAACGTTCGGCATAGACTGCGCCAATTCCGGTCGATGCGCCGGTTACCAGCACCGCTGATTCACTGCTCATAGGTGTACCCCTCAATTTATACATGATGGTCGTCATGTATAATGGCACGGGCTGGGTATGCTGTAAATAATGTTATATGATGGTCATCATAAATATTTTCGCAGCAGGACGACGCCATGAGAGTGAGCAGAAAACAGGTTGAAGAGAATAAGCAGACAATCCTGACCGCCGCCGGGCGGTTGTTTCGCGAGCGGGGTTTTGACGCGGTCACGGTCACCGATATTATGAAATCAGCCGGTCTGACCCACGGCGGATTCTACGGCTACTTCAAATCGAAGGATGACCTGATCGCCCAAACCCTCGCGGAACTGAAGATAGAGAACGACGCGGCGAAAAACGACGTCGTCGCGCAAATCGAGCGTTATCTTTCCCCCGAACATCGGGATAATTTCGCCAGCGGCTGCCCGCTGGCGGCGCTGGCGGCGGAGACCATCCGCCAGTCCGAACCGGCGCGTGACGAAATGAGCGCGCGGCTGCAGCGGCAGATAGCGCAGCTCAGTGAAGCGATGGATGATCGGGACGCTGAAGCCAGCCGCCGCACGGCGATTGGCAGCTGGTCGGCCATGGTCGGCGCGTTAATTCTGGCGCGGATGACCGCGGATTCAACGTTTTCCGACGAAATCCTCGGTGAAACGGCGGCCTGGCTCGCGGAAAAACAGCGCTGAGGTTAAGCCGGGTTCAGGTCTGGCTGCAGGTAGCCTGCGACAAAGCGGGTCAGAATCGCCGAGGCCACCGGGCTCTCCACAACGTCACGACTCAGCCTGTCCGGGTCAACCCCCTCGTTGCGCAGCGCCGCCTGGCGGAACGCGATCAGCGAGCGGGCAATCGCCGGGGTGATCTCCGGATGAAACTGCGTAGAAACGGCATGCGCGCCGTAGCGTACAATCTGGTGAGGATCGTGCTGCGACGAAGCCAGCACCTTCGCCCCTGGCGGTAATCGGGTGACCGTTTGCATATGCGTGAGGTGCGCGCTGAACGGCGCCGGGTGGTCAGCCAGCAGACGATCCGCCAGGCCGTGTGCGGACAGCGAAATGGTTTTACTCCCGGCTTCGCGTCCGGCTGGATGGTAGTCCACCTCACCCCCCAGGGCATGCGCCATCAACTGATGCCCGTAGCAGACGCCAAACAGCGGCATCTCTATCGCCATCGCCTCGCGGATCCAGGCCGCGGTCATTTCACTCCACGGCAGGCGTTCGGTCACCATATCCCAGGAGCCGGTAATCACCGCGATGGTCGCGTTATCCGGCGCGGGAAGCGGCTCTCCGGCATAGACGCGCGCCACGCTGATTTTTTTGCGCCACGGCGCCAGCAAATTGCCAAACCAGAGGGGAAGATCGCCGTGGTCGGAGACGATTTCATCCGGCGGAGTCCCGGTTTGTACAAGAAGAAGCGTATTTCGGCTTAACGACATCAGAGCGCCTTTTTTCACAGCAACACAGAACGCTACTATGAGCAAAAGCGCCGGCGGCGGCAAATAACCAATCCGCTAACGCTTATGCTCAGAGTGAATAACGTTTACTGCGCGTCGGCGCTCTCCACCTGCGGCACCGTCGACGTCGCGCCCTGTTCCGCCGGCGCGTTGGCCGGGTCGAAAATATGGTCGAGGATGGCGCGCGCCGTCGGTCCCGCAACCACGCCATCGCCGCCGCCGTTCTCCAGAATCAGCGCCATCGCCACCTTCGGATGCTGATAGGGGGCAAACAGGGTATAGAAGATATGGTCGCGCAGGCGCACCGGGATCATCTTCGCGTTGTAGGTCTGGTTCTCCTTCAGGCTGAAGACCTGGGACGTCCCGGATTTTGCGGCGATCTGGTACGGCGCGGTATGGAACAGCTTATAGCCGGTGCCGTTTGGCAGGTTCGCCATGCCGTACATGCCGTTGCGCACCACGCCCCAGTACGGCGAATGCGGATCGCCAACCTGCGGCAGATCCTGCGGCGGCTGATAGCGCTCGACCTTATTACCCTGCTTCATGGAGTAAATCAGATGCGGATTTTGCACTTTGCCGTTGTTAATCAGGGTCGTCAGCGCCTTGACCATCTGGATCGGCGTGGCAATCCAGTATCCCTGACCGATACCGACGGAAATGGTATCCCCCTGATACCACGGTTTTTTATGCACCCGCTTTTTCCACTCCCGGCTCGGCAGCACCCCGGCATACTCTTCGTTAAGATCGATGCCGGTAGACTGACCGTAGCCAAACTTGCTTAGCCACTCGTGAATGCGGTCGATACCCATCTCAAACGCCACCTGATAGAAGAAGGTATCCGCCGATTCTTCTATCGCTTTGGTGACGTTAAGCATGCCGTGGCCGCTCTTCAGCCAGTCGCGGTAGCGGCGCTGGGTCCCCGGCAGCGTCCAGGTCGGCGCGCCGAAGAAGGAAGTGGTTGGCGTGATAACGCCCGCCGACAGCGCCGACAGCGCCATGTAGGGCTTCACCGTCGACGCGGGCGGATAGAGACCCTGGGTGACCCGGTTAATCAGCGGCCGGTCCGGGTTATCGAGCAGCGAACGGTAGGCCTGATAGCCGATGCCCCTGACAAAGGGATTGGGATCGTAGCTGGGGCTCGATACCATGGCCAGCACGCCGCCATCGCGCGGATCGACTGCTACTACCGCCGCGCGCTGCCCCTTCAGCACCGACTCGATATACTGCTGCAGGTGCAGATCCAGCGTCAGGTAGATGTTCTTCCCGGCCACCGGCGGGACCTCTTTTAGCAGACGCACGACCCGCCCGTGGTTATCCACTTCAACTTCCTGATAGCCGGTGGTGCCGTGCAGCGCTTTCTCGTAGTAGCCTTCAATGCCCTGCTTGCCGATATTGTGGTCGGCGGCGTAGTTCTCTTCTTCCCCGGCTTTGGCCAGCTTTTGCAGATCGCTGTCGTTGATCTTCGAGACATAGCCAACCACGTGCGCCAGTTCGGCGCCGTAGGGGTAAGCGCGCTGCTGATAGCTCTCCACCGTGACGCCGGGGAAATGAAACTCATTGACCGCAAAACGCGCCACTTCAACATCGCTCAGGTCCGATTTTAACGTCACCTCTTTGTAGCGGCTGTTGTGGTGCATATCGTCGCGGAAGTCGGCGATATCCTGCGGGGTTAAATCAACGATCGGCGTCAGCTGCTGCAGCAGCGCCGTCATATCGGCGATTTTGCTCGGGATCACCTGCAAACGGTAGAGGGTAATATTTTGTACCAGCGGGATGCCGTTGCGGTCGAAAATCAGCCCCCGGCTCGGCGCGATGGGCAGCATTTTAATGTCGTTCTGGTTTGAACGCGTCTGATAAAAGTCGTGCTGATCCACCTGCAGGCGATAAAGATTAAGGATCAGGATGGCGAAGCAAATCACCACCAGTAGAAACGCAATGACGGCACGGCGGATAAATAGCATCTTTTCCGCTGAATGGTCGCGAATTTCATCTCTCATTAGGGACATTAGCGGTCATTTACCTGGGTTACAAAGTGCCTGAAAAGGGAAAAGCGGGGAAGAATAGCGTTATCGCAGCGGGAGCCCTACCGAAAGGTTGCTAATGATCTGGCAGAAATGTTTCAGCATGTTAGAAATTTAAGGTGACACTGTCACCAACCCCCTCCATCAAAAAGCGATGGAGGGGTTGTAGTTTAGCGTGACAGCCAGGCGCGCCAGCCGCCGTAGGCGGTAATCTCCGTGGCTTCGCCTAATCCATTGGCTTCGCAGATAAAACCCGCTAACCGGCGTCCGTCGGCAAGCTCCACTTTTCCCAGGCCCAGCGGCGCGGGGATGGCCGCCAGCAGCGAACCGACCTCAGCGCTGGGTAGCTCCCACACCTCAACCGCGATCGACGCCCCGCCGCTATCGGCGCGAACCATCGCCGGGCGTTTGCCGTCCGGGAGAGCGTATAAACGATAGTGCGGCGCGCTGCGGGTCGCCTGCAGCAGCCGACCGCCCCGCGCCAGCAGCTGGCCGTTAAGCGGCAGGCCCGAGAGATGAGCGCCGCAAACTACCAGCGCCATTCGGTCATGGCCGGCGACGCGTTCAGGCGGCGGGGTCTCCAGCCGCGCTCCGCCCGCCAGCGGTAGCCGCTCAGCGCGCTGAAACGCATCGGCCAGGCCCAGTAAATACTGGTCGGTAAAGGCCCGGCCAAACAGCGTGACGCCCGAAGGCAATCCGTCCGGCATAAATCCGCACGGCACGCTCACCGCGGCATAGTCCAGCAGGTTCATAAAGTTGGTGTAGTACCCGAGATCGGCGTTGCGCGCGATCGGCTCCGCCTCCAGCTCGTCAAGCGTCACCGGGCGCGGATAGGTTGGCGTCAGCACGCAGTCGAGGGTCTCGAGGATCGCGTCGCACCGGGCTTTGTACTCCTGTAGCTGATAGATCGCCGTAAAGGTCGCCGTGGCGTCGGTGCCCGGCGCTTTTGCCAGCACGTCGCGAATAACCGGCAGTACCGCCTCCGGCTGCCGCGCCATCAGCGGACCGACCACCGCGTAGCGTTCGGCGACCCACGGCCCGTCATACAGCAGCCGGGCTGCCGCCAGAAACGGCGTGAAATCAATCTCAACTGCCACCCCGCCCAGCGCCGTCAGCCGCTGCCGGGCCTGGGTAAACAGGCGTTCGCTTGCGCGGCAGCCGAGGAAATTGAGCTCGCGCGGAACGCCAAAACGAAACCCCGCGGACGGCCTGCCGAACGCCTGACGGCTGTTCCACTGAGGATTACGGCGGCTCCAGGCATCATGCGGATCGCACTGTGCGACGAGCGCCAGCAGCTGGCTGGCCTCGTCGGCGGTGGGGCTGAAAAAGGTCACGCAGTCTAACGTACGACAGGCGGGGACCACCCCTGCAGTGGATATCAGCCCTTTACTGGCCTTCAGACCCACCAGGTTATTCAGCCCTGCCGGGACGCGGCCGCTACCGGCGGTATCCGTGCCCAACGAGAAACTGGCAACGCCCAGCGCCACCGCCAGCGCGGAACCGGCGCTGGAACCGCCGGAGGGATACTCCGCATGATAGCTATTGCGGCAGCGACCGTACGGCGACCGGGTACCATTCAGGCCGGTGGCGAACTGATCGAGATTGGTTTTACCGACCGGTACGGCGCCCAGCGCAATCAGCTGAGCAACAATCGTCGCGCTCTGCTCCGCCCGGTAAGCAAACGCCGGACAGGCGGCGGTGGTGACAATCTCCGCCAGATCGATATTGTCTTTGATGGCGAACGGCACGCCGTACAGCGGCAGCACGGCCGGCGAGAGGCCATCCAGCGCCGCCAGAAACGGCTCCTGCTCCTCTTCGCTCAGAATATGGATAAACAACCGGAACTCGGGGTTCAGCGCCTGCGCCCGCTGGCGGATATCCGCCAGCACGCTGCGCGGCGTGGTTTTACCGGTGCGATAACGCTCCGCCAGGGTTGCCAGGCGTAAATCAAACGTCTGCTGCATTATGCCTTCTCCTCAATAATCACCGCCACACGCTGCCCGGCGCGTACCGCGCTGCCCGGCTGCACGTGAACCTGTTGAATAACGCCATCGCAGGGGGCCAGCAGCGGGATCTCCATCTTCATTGACTCCAGCACGACCAGCACATCCCCCGCGCGGACCCGGCTGCCTGCCGCCGTTTGTACTTGCCACAGGTTTCCGGAAATCGGGCTTTCCACCCCCTGTTCGCCCTGCCGCAGCGGCGCATCTCCGCCCTCATCCACGGCGCTCTCCTGGCTGTCAAAATGGGCCTGTCCGCTGGCTATCCAGCGATCGCGTTCGGCGTTAAACGCCTGCTGCTGATGCTCGCGAAACGCGCTGATGCTGCGCGCTTCGCGGCGGAGAAACTGCTGGTATTCCGCCAGCCGCAGCGTGCTGTGCTCAATGCGCAGCGGGTAGCGACCGAGCGGGAAATCGCGGCGAATTTGCAGCAGCTCTTCGGCCGAAACCGGATAGAAACGCAGTTGGTCGAAGAAACGCAGCAGCCAGGGTTTACCGGCAAAATCCGCCACCTCGCGGTAGCGATTCCACATCTGCAGGGTCCGGCCAACGAACTGATAGCCGCCGGGCCCTTCCATGCCGTAGACGCACAGATAGGCCCCGCCGATGCCGACCGAGTTTTCCGCCGTCCAGGTGCGCGCCGGGTTGTACTTGGTGGTAACCAGGCGATGGCGCGGGTCAAGCGGCGTCGCCACCGGCGCGCCGAGATAAACATCGCCCAGCCCCATCACCAGATAGCTGGCGTCAAATACCGTATTCCATACCGCCTGTTCATCCGGCAGATCGTTGATGCGACGGATAAACTCCAGATTACTCGGGCACCAGGGCGCGTCCTGGCGCACGGTGGTCATATATTTATCGATTGCCTTGCGGCAGGCCGGATCGTCCCAGGAGAGCGGCAGATGCACCACGCGCGTCGGCACCTGCAGATCGTCGCTCAGGCAGACCGTGGACCACTCGCTGCGCACCCACGCCAGCAGCGTCTCAAGGGACAACGTTTCCGGCTGAAAATGGATTTGCAGCGAGCGAATCCCCGGGGTGATATCGATCGCGCCGTCCTTTGATTGCGCTTCCAGGGCCTGCATCAGGGCGTGAATGCGGAAACGTAGAACCAGATCCAGCTCCGGCTCCCCGGCTTCCAGCAGCAGATGCGTGTCGCCGGAGAGTCGCGCCACCAGGCGTTTGTCCGCCTCGCCGCAGGTCATGACGACAGGCGACGTCAGCGGCGCGGGCTGCCAGGCTATCGCCTGGTGACTTAAGGTCGCCAGCTCGGCGCGCCGCCCTTCCGCCAGCCGCCGGGCGGTGGGTAAATCCACCGCCACGAAACGCACCTTATCCCCGGCCTTGAGCTGGCCTAACTGCCAGAGGTCGGCTTCAATCACCGTGACCGGGCAGACAAAACCGCCGAGGCTCGGCCCGTCCGGTCCAAGGATCACCGGCATATCGCCGGTAAAATCGACCGCGCCCACCGCGTAAGGGTTATCGTGAATATTCGACGGATGCAGCCCCGCCTCGCCGCCGCTGTCGCGGGCCCACAGCGGCTTGGGGCCAATCAGGCGCACGCCGGTGCGGCTGGAGTTAAAGTGGACCTCCCACTCTGTATCGAAAAACGTCGCAATGTATTCCGGCGCAAAGAATTCCGGCGCGCCGTGGGGGCCGTAAATCACCCGCAGCGTCCGCACTTCAGCCAGCGCTGTGCGTAGCGCGGCGGGTAGTTGATCCCCGCTTCTGGCGGCGGCGTGCGGTGCCAGATGCAGCACGTCGCCTCCGCGCAGCGCCCGTCCGCCGTGGCCGCCAAACTGGCCGAGGGTAAAGGTGCTTTTACTCCCCAGATAGTCCGGCACCTGAATGCCGCCGCTCAGGCAGAGGTAGCTTCTGACCCCCGCGCCGCTTATCGCGCCCAGCTTCAGGGTCGCCCCCGCCGGAATAGTCAATACGCAGTCCAGCGGCTGGTCTACGCCATCGAGCGTCACCGCCAATGGCGCGCCGCACACTACCGCCTGAACGTCGGTATTAAATTTCAGGGTCGGCCCGTTGAGGGTGATTTCCAGCGCGGCTTCTCCCTCGGCATTACCCAGCAGGCGGTTGCCGAGACGCAGGGCGCGATCGTCCATCGGCCCCGACGGCGGTACGCCCACCGCCCAGTACCCCAAACGTCCCGGATAGTCCTGCACGCTGGTCTGGGTTCCGGCGCTCAGCACCTCCACGGTCGCCGCGCGGTAGCGCAGCTGCTCAAGGCAGCGGGTCCAGGGCTCGCCTTCGGTAAAGGGCGCAAAGCCAAGAATTTGTTGCAGGTACACGCGGTTAGTTTCTACGCCGTACAGGCGGGTCTCCGCCAGCGCCTGCGCCAGACCGGCGATAGCCTCATCGCGGCTGGGGCGCCAGGCGATCGCTTTCGCCAGCATCGGATCGAAGAACGGCGGGACTTCGCACCCGGCTTCCACCCAGCGGTCAATACGCAGGGCTGCGCCGTCCGCCGGCGGAAAGAAGACGTCCGTTAACAGTCCGGGAGAGGGCTGGAATTGCCGCCCCGGATCTTCGGCGTAAATTCGCGCCTGAATAGCATGCCCCTGGGGCCGTAACCCGGCGGCCAGCTCAGGTAGCGGAGGCAGTTCCCCCGCCGCCAGCTCAATCATCCAGCGCACCAGGTCAACGCCCCATACCTGCTCCGTGACGCCGTGTTCGACCTGAAGCCGGGTATTTACCTCGAGGAAATAAAACTGCCGCGCCGCGCTGTCATAGACAAACTCCACCGTCCCGGCGCTGCGGTAGCTCACCGCTTTACCCAACGCGATAGCCGCCGCGCATAGCGCCTGCGCCATCCCATCAGGCAGATTCGGCGCGGGCGTCTCTTCAATCACTTTCTGGTTACGCCGCTGGACTGAACAGTCGCGCACGCCGAGCGCGATGACCTCTCCCCGCCCGTCGCCGAAGATTTGTACCTCCAGATGGCGGGCGCGTTCGATATATTTTTCGAGGAATACCCCGCCGTCGCTGAAGTTGTTTTGTCCCAGCCGCTGCACCGCGGCAAACGCCTCAATCAGCTCACGGGCGTCGCGACAGACGCGCATGCCAATCCCGCCGCCGCCGGCGGTGCTTTTGAGCATGACCGGATAGCCCACCGCCTCAGCCGCCCGGCAGGCTTCGCCGCTGTCGGCCAGCAGCTCGCTGCCTTCCAGCAGCGGCACGCCCTCGGCTTTGGCTAAGGCGCGAGCGGTATGCTTCAGGCCGAAGGTGCGCAGCTGCTGCGGAGTGGGGCCGACAAACGCCACCCCCGCCGCCTCGCAGGCCTCGGCGAAGGCCGCGTTTTCAGACAGAAAGCCGTAGCCGGGGTGGATCGCTTTGGCGCCGCTCTGCTGCGCGGCGGCAATGATCTTCTCCGTCACCAGATAGGTTTGCGCCGCCGGGCCGTCGCCGAGGCTTAACGCTTCATCCGCGTCGCGAATATGCAGACTACTCAGGTCGGCTTCGGAATAGACGGCGACGCCCTTCACCTGCATCGCGCGCAGGGTGCGCAGAATGCGGCAGGCGATGGCGCCGCGGTTGGCAATCAGTAAGGTATCAAACATAAGCGGAACTCACAGGGTCGCGGGTCGTCCCGCAAGAATTCGATGTTCCCCTGAGGTCGTCCCCGGGGTGAACCGGCGCTTAAGGTTTGCGCGTCGGCGTACTGTTCAGGCGGTCTGCGCGGACGGCGAAGAGCCGAAAGGCCAGCAGACGCCAGCGCTGCCAGCGGGTCAGTTCCATACCAACACCTCGGCGGGCGTGGGGTTCCAGCCGTTGCAGGGATTATTTAACTGCGGACAGTTGGAAATCAGCACCACGGCGTTGCATTCGGCACGCAGCTCAACGTATTTCCCCGCCGCCGATATCCCGTCCTCAAAGGTCAGACCGCCTTCCGGCGTCACCGGGACGTTCATAAAAAAGTTAATGTTGGCGCCGATATCGCGCTTATGCAGGCGGCCATCGTGCAGGCAGGCGCAGAGGAAATTATCCCGGCAGCTGTGCATATAGCGTTTATCCTGGGCGTAGCGCACGGTGTTGCTCTCCTGGGCACAGGCGCCGCCGAGGGTATCGTGGCGACCGCAGGTGTCGGCAACGATGGTCAGCAGCGGATTGCCCAGATTGGAATAGAGTACGCTGCCGGTAGTCAGATAGGCATTGCCCTGGCGCCGCAGCGTGCGCTGCGGATCGTAGCGTTCTCGGGGGTTATCGGCGTTGTAAAACAGGGTATCAATGGCCTGGTTGCCTTCGAGATCAAGCAGGCGCAGGGTTTGCCCTTTTTGTACCTCAAACAGCCAGGGCTCCCCTGCCGGGATCACATGGCGATAGACGGCATCTTCGGGACGACGGTTACTGGCGATCAGGGTCATCGCAGCCTCCTTACAGGGCAAAAAGTTGGGTGTTGAGGAACGCGCGCTGGTTTTCATCGCGGGTAAATAGCGCTTCCGCGGCCGTCTGCGCATCGTCAGCCTGGTACCAGCTCAGCTGGATCGGCCGCGGAGCGTACTCAGCGGCAGGGTCCTGAGGATGCGGCAGCGCGGTCAGCACCATGAGGACATCCATCGGCGCAAACAGCTCAACGTAATCTCCGGCGCGGCTGTTGGCGGAAATAAACTGAAAACGGCCATCCTCATCGACGGTGACTTTGCTGAAGAAGTTAACCACCATCAGCAGGTCTTCAAGGCCCAGGTCCCACTTGCCCATCTCGACCAGCAGGTTATCGACGCCGTTGCGATAGAAGCCGTTGCGCAGCTCCTGGTAGCGTCCTGCGCCATACTTTTCACGCGTCTCGTCGGCGTTGAGCACACCGCCGAACGGGTCGTGCCAGCCGCAGCTATCGGCAACGATCCCGGCCAGGACGCGCCCCATGTCGGAGTAGAAACAGTGCCCGGCGGTCAGGCGCGCGGTGTGCTGGCCCTTGAGGGTATCCGGCAGATTCAGGCGCTCGCTCTTCTCGTGGGGATTCAGCATCATCATGCTGACGTTGGCTCCGCCGTCGATATCGGTCAGGCGCAGGATCTGCCCTTTGCGCAAAATCAGCGAGGTGTGCGCCCCGCCGGGTAGCCGCTCTTCGCGCAGGCTTGGGGAGGAGTGAAAAAGTGCGGTCATCAAACTATCTCCTTAATGCGTAAACGTTATTGTCGCTGCCGGTGGTTATCTGCGACATCCGCGCTTCATTGAGCGGAATATCGTAGGTAACGCGCGCCCCCCAGGCGTTGGGCGCCTGCGGATCGATGCGCACTTTGTCGAAAACCAGCAGCCGGGTGCCAAGGTTGAAGCCCTCCGCGAGGTCGTGGGTGACCATAAATACCGTCATCCGCGTTTCGCTCCACAGCTGGAGCAGCAGCCCGTGCATATCCTTGCGAATACCGGGATCCAGCGCGCCGAAGGGTTCATCAAGCAGCAGTACGCGCGGCTGCATGACGAAAGCCTGGGCGATCGCCAGCCGCTGCTGCATCCCGCCGGAGAGCTGCGCCGGATATTTATTCAGCGCGTGCCCCAGCCCGACTTTCTCCAGCATCTGCTGCGCCCGTTCGCGCGCGTCGCGTTTCCTGCCGGCAAACAGCCGGCCAAACAGCGGTGACGCCGGGAGTTCCAGGCCAATGGCGACGTTATCCAGCACGTTGAGGTGCGGGAAAACCGAATAACGCTGAAACACCACGCCGCGGCTGCGGTCCGGCTCCGCCGCCAGCGGCTGGCCGTCGAGGGTGATTTCCCCGCGAGTCGGCTTTTCCTGGCCGAGCAGCAGGCGTAAAAACGTCGACTTCCCGCAGCCGGACGCGCCGACCATCGAACAGAACTCGCCCTCTTTCACCTGCAAATTGATGCGCTCCAGCACCACGTGGTCGCCGTACTCCTGCCAGATATTTTTGATGTCGATAAAGCTCATGCCCGGCCTCCTTCCGCCCACGGGAAACAGGCTTTGTGCAGCTGGCGCAGAGCCAGATCCATCAGCCACGCCAGCAGGGTTATCCAGATGACGTAAGGAATAATCACGTCCATCGCCATATAGCGGCGGACGAGGAATATGCGATAGCCGAGACCGGCGGTGGCGGAAATGGCCTCGGCGGAGATCAAAAACAGCCATGCGGAGCCCAGCAGCAGGCGCAGGGAGGTTATCAGCCGCGACAGCAGCTGCGGCAGCACGACCCGCAGCACCACCGTCCAGCTATTTGCGCCGAGGGTTTGCGCTTTGATAAACAGCTCCGCCGGGATTTCCCGCGCCCGCTGTTCAAGGTCGCGCGCCAGCATCGGCGTAATGCCAATGACGATAAGCATCACTTTTGATAGCTCATCCAGGCCGAAGACGATAAACAGCACCGGCAGGATCGCCAGCGGCGGGATCATCGACACCACGGTCATAAGCGGCGACAGCGCCGCGCGGTACATCGGGAACACGCCGGCAGCGATGCCGATGCCCAGGCCAATCAGCGACGAGAGCGCCAGACCAATCAGCAGGCGGCTCATACTAATCAGCGTGTCGGCCCACAGCAGATACTCGCCGCTGCGTTTATCCGGGGTGAAGGCCATCCGGTCGATGGCCGCGATCATCTGCGACAGGCCGGGCAGCAGCTTATCCTGCGGGTTGGCTTCCAGCCGCACCGCCGAACCGATAAACCAGGCGGCGATCATCAGGACGAAGGGCAATAGCATCAGCGTCAGGCGCATACCCTGCCGGGGATAGCGGTTAATGTGGCGCATGGCGTGGACTCCCAAGGTCAATCATTACAGCTGCCCCGCCGCGGCCAGCTTCAGATAGCTGTCGTCAAAGCGCAGTTTGCTGTTGGCGGTATCGCCGACGGTGACGCCGCCGGGAAAGGTCATGCCGATAAAGTCGGCGCTCTGCGCCCCCTCTCCCAGCAGCCCTTTATCAAAAGAGAACTGCGCCACCCGCTGCATGGTTTTTGCCAGTGCCGGCGAGGTGATAAACGTCAAGGTATCGGCAGGCGTCCAGAAGAGATGGGTCGTTTTTAGCTGCGCCCGGTAGCCGGCGAGGTCGGTGCCGGAATCGGCGGCCATTGCGCTTAGCGCCTGCGTATCTCCGGCCTGCATTTTGGCCATCATCTCGAACCAGGCGCCGGTCAAGGCTTTACCAAGCGCCGGGTTATCTTTCAGGGTCTGAGTATTCACCACCATCATGTCGATCAGCTCGCCGGGAACCTGCGAAGAGCTAAAGACCTCCGTGGTTTGCGGCGTCTTTTTGATAACCGAAAGCTGCGGATTCCAGGCCACCGCCGCGCGTACGCCGCTGGTGCCAAAAGCCGAGACGATATCCGCATCCGAGGTATTGACCACTTTGACGTCTTTTTCCTGCAGTCCGGCTTTTTCCAGACCGCGAACCAGCAGGTAGTGCGATACCGAAAGCTCCGGGAGATACACCGCCATGCCTTTCAGATCGCTGAGCTTTTTATCCGCTCCCTTCAGCACCACGCCGTCGTTGCCGTCGGAGTAGCTGCCGGTAATGAGCGCCGTGGTATCAACGCCCCCCGCCGCCGGAATGGTCAGGGCATCCATGTTGGTCATGGTGCAGCCGTCAAACTGGCCCGCGGTGTACTGGTTAATGGATTCGATGTAGTCGTTCAGTTGAACAATATTGATGTTGATACCGTATTTGCTGGCCCATTTATCGATGATCTTTTCGTTGCTGATGGTGCCCCAGGGCATCCATCCGGCATAGATAGTCCAGCAGATGTTGAACTCTTTTTTTACGGCGGCAAACGAGGGGACGCTGGCCAGTAGCGCCAGCGACAGGATAAGAGAGCGGAGGATCGGCGGTGTCTTCATGGTGGACCTCTGGTTAGCACGAGAAACGGGGGCAGCGCGACACCCAACGGTGCTGCTGTCTCCCGGGCTTTTGTCCCGCCGTGTAACCTCGCAGAGGTCGCCAGCTCTCGGACCAGACGTTCACCTGAGTGAACCGGAACCCTAGCCAGCTATTGTGTTATCTCAATTGTCTGTTGCGCTGCCTTCTGACGAGGAGTCTGCAAGGTCTATGCCAGGCGCGCAGCACGCGTAAAATCAGCCCTACGATGGCAGGCGCCGCCGCGGCTCCCAAAAATGGGGAGTGATGATGGGGCATTGCATGGATTTGGTGCGCTTGCCGTCAGGGAGGAGCTACTAACGCGCTTTTTCGCTCACCGTCATGGTGAATCGCGCGATCTTATCCCCGGCGTTAGCGTAGCTATGCGGGGCGTCGGTGCGCGCGACGGCGGAATCCCCCTCTCGAATCAGATAGACCCCGTCGTTAACCGTCAGGGTTAAGGCGCCCTCGGTCACGAAAAGCAGTTCTGTCGTGCCATCGCCGTGCCCCGGCGAAGTAAAAATCTCACCGGGATAGAGACTCCATTGCCAGAGCTCCACCATATCCGGTCCGCTGGTACCGGCAAGCAGCCGCGCATGACCGCCCCGCTCGCCCTGCCATAGGGTGGGAATATCGCTTGCGGCCATCACCTTGACCGGCGGCGCGGCGGCGACATTGACAAAATCGGCCACGGAAACGCCCAGCGCCGAGGCCAGACGGCACAACAGCGCAATGCTTGGATTGGCCCTGCAGGCTTCAATGTCTACCAGCATACCTTTGCTGACGCCCGCGCGTCGGGACAGCTCATCCAGGGAGATCTTCTTTTCCGCCCGGTAGCGCTTAATGCGCGCCGCAACGGCTTCATTGATCATGGCGGCATCGGCGCCCGCGTCGGTCGTTATATTGACTTTATTGGTCATCGGTCGATATTATGCTTTAAAATGGTCGTTACAGGATTATCCAATGAATAGCGTATTACCGTCAATCAGCCCGCAGGTCTCCGCGCTGGCTCCCGGCTTTCGCGCCCTGAGCATTGATGTCGTTTCCGCCGCTGTACGCGCCCCCCTGATCGGGTCCGATGCGCTCCGCTCCGCCTGCCAGGCGGTTCTCGCCGGCGAGCCGCAGTGGGCGGAGGCTCACCTGCAGGCATGGAATGAAGTGTTCCGCGCCTTTGGCGCAAAACCTAAAAGAACTCCCTGTTCGGCGGAAGCCTTGCGCAAACGGGTGCTGCGCGATGGCGAGATGGCTGCGCTCGATCCCATCGTCGATCTCTATAATGCGGTGAGCCTGCGCTACGCTGTGCCGGTCGGCGGCGAAAACCTGGCGGCGTATGTTGGCGTGCCGCAGCTCAAGATGGCGGACGGCAGCGAACCGTTCGATACCGTTAAAGAAGGACAGACGGTTTACGAATACCCCGACGCGGGAGAAGTGGTCTGGGGCGACGATCGCGGCGTGACCTGTCGACGCTGGAACTGGCGACAGGGAGTTCGTACTCGTTTGAGCGTGGAGAGTCCGCGGATGTGGTTTATTCTTGAAAGCCTGCCGGAAATGCCGCTTAGCGCGCTGCAGGAGGCGGGAGCGATGCTGAGCAACGGCCTGCTGGAGATGATGCCGGAGGCGACGATCCGCTCACAGCTGATAGGGCCAGGGGCCTAAAGCCATTCCCCTGCGCCCGGCAGCGTAGCGCCGCCGGGCGCAGCGATTACTTCCGCGCCTCGAAGGCAATTTTCACCGCCATCCCCGCCAGCACCATCGCCATCAGCCAGCGCTGAAACTGCTGCTCTGAACAGGTGGACTAACTCTCCTTATCTTCAGCTTTTGCCGCCGCGCTGGAGCGGTAAATAAAGAACAGCGCCAGCCCCAGACAGACGATGGCCCCCAGCCGCCCCGCTGAAAAGGCAATGGCGTCGTTATCCAGCCAGCCAAAATTATCGATCAGCAAACTCATGGCCAGTTGGCCAAAAATCACCGCCACCGTGGCCGTCGCGGTACCGATACGCTGCACCGCCACCACCATAATCACAATATAGGGGACGCCGCAAAATGCGCCCAGCAGCTGCCATTTCGGCACATCCAGCAGCGTTGTCGACTGATGGGGGGCAAAATAAAAAATCAGCAGCGCCGTGATCAAGGCGCCCACCGCAAACGTGAGAAACGCGCTGCGAAATACGCCCACCTGGCTGCCCAAACGGCCGTTAATCGCCGCCTGCATACTCAACATCGCGCCGCCGGCCAGCGCCAGCAAAATCATTATGCTACTCATGTTAACTCCTCAGCTTGTGGCGATCAGAATCAGGGCGACGATGATAAACAGCAGCGCGATAACCCGCCGTCTATCGATTTTACGTTTTGCCGAACCAAACAGACCGTAGTGGTCAATCAGCAGGCTTTTGCATACCTGACCGGCCAGAATGCCGATCATCGTCATGGCGATACCGATAACCGGTACGGCGATGGTTAAAATGACGACGTAAATGGGTCCCAGTACGCCCCCGGTAAGCTGCCAGCCCGGTAAGGAGAAGAACGAGGGTCCCTGCCTGGGGCCAAACAGCAGCATCAGCAGAAAGGTTAGCGCGCTCCCGACGCTAAAAATGCTGAATGTGGCCCACAGGTCCCCTACCTGCCCGGCAAGCGGCCCGAGTAGTCCGGCTTCCACGGATAACCCCATGCCGCCGGCAATCACAAGAAAAATAAGTAATAACTGCATCGTTGATATCCGATTATTGATGGGGTGGCAGAGCATAAAGCAGCGAAGCAATGTGAAAAACGATACAATCAGGGAAACACTTTTGCGGATATTGCATTAATGAGCGATGCGGGTAATGTGAATTTTCGGGCGCTACAGCTGTTTATCGCCGTCTATGACAGCCAGAGTTTCTCCGTGGTGGCGAGGCGGGAAGGCGTTTCGCCCTCGATGGTGTCGCGCGTCATTCACCAGCTTGAGGATGCGCTCGGCCAGCAGCTCTTTTATCGTAATACCCGGGCGGTGGTTCCCACCGAAGCGGGACGCTTGTTTGCCGAACATGCCAGAGGGCTCGGCGAACAATTCAGCGTTGCCAGACGCGACCTGCAGGACCGTCGTCTTGAGCCGGGTGGACTGGTGCGGATCAACGCCCCGGTCTATTTTGGCCAGCGCCATATCGCGCCGTGGCTGCCGGGGCTGACGGCGCGCTATCCAAAGATGCAAATTGCGCTGGCGCTGACCGATGATTTTATCGATCCGCACCGCGAAGCGACCGACCTGATTTTCCGCATCGGCAGCCTGCCGGACTCCAGCGTTCATGCCAGAGTACTGGGTATGCAGCATCACTATCTGGTTGCGGCTCCGGACTATCTGCAGCGCTGCGGCACGCCGGAGAAACCGGAAGATCTTCGCCATCACAGCACGCTGGTCTACAGCGGTTCAAATGGACCTAACCGCTGGCTGTTCCGCCTCGCAGAGGGAGAATGGGTTCACTATCCGCAAACGCCGCGGCTGGCATCAAATAACGCCGATGCGCTGCTGACCGCTGCGCTGGGAGGCATGGGGGTGGTGCTCTTTCCCGACTGGATGGTCAATGAAGCCATGGGGGCTGGAAGGCTGATTCAGCTGATGCCTCACTACAGCGCGGCGATCGGCAGTAGCCCCTCGCCGGTGTCGGCGATCTACCCTCACGCCCGCCATCCTTCGTTAAACGTACGTGCGGTAATTGACTATTTTATCGACGTTTTTGGTACGCCTTTATACTGGCAGCGCTAAGCCATTTTACGCACTAAAATTGTCGTAACTCAAACAATCGGTCTTCGCTGACGGGGATGATGTCTTAACGATTCCTTTACGCGTATGTTACGACTATTGTGGTTGAGTCAGTACTGAACAATTAATCATTGAACAATGATATATGTTCGGTTTTTACAAAGGCATTGAACGGAAATAACTATTAAATCCGTAGACTCATTCAAATATCGCTTATTGGTAGCAGTGTATATCGTAATGGCATTCACAAAAGCAAACGGAGCCTGATATGAGCACGTCAAACGATCCTTCGAATACCCCGTCGGCAGGGAAATGCCCTTTCCACGCCGAGACGGCGACGCCCACCCAGAGCGCAGGCGGTGGTACCGGCAACCGCGACTGGTGGCCAAATCAACTACGGGTGGATCTGCTGAATCAGCACTCCAATCGTTCAAACCCGCTGGGCGAACACTTTAACTACCGCGAAGAGTTTAAGAAGCTCGACTACTCGGCCCTGAAGGCCGATCTGCGCGCCCTGCTCACCGATTCTCAGGAGTGGTGGCCAGCGGACTGGGGTAGCTATATTGGGCTGTTTATTCGTATGGCGTGGCACGGCGCCGGTACCTATCGTACCGTTGACGGGCGCGGCGGCGCGGGCCGCGGCCAGCAGCGTTTCGCACCGCTCAATTCCTGGCCGGATAACGTCAGCCTCGACAAAGCCCGTCGCCTGCTGTGGCCGGTAAAACAAAAATACGGGCAAAAAATCTCCTGGGCCGACCTCTATATGCTGGCAGGCAACGTGGCGCTGGAAAACGCCGGTTTCCGCACCTTTGGCTTCGGGGCCGGTCGTGAAGACGTATGGGAACCGGATCTGGACGTTGACTGGGGTAATGAAACCGAATGGTTGGCCCATCGTCATCCGGAAAGCCTGAATCAGCAGGCCATTGGCGCGACCGAAATGGGGCTGATTTACGTCAACCCTGAAGGCCCCAACGCCAGCGGCGACCCGCTCTCCGCCGCCTCCGCGATTCGCGCGACCTTCGGCAATATGGCTATGAATGATGAAGAGATCGTTGCGCTGATCGCCGGCGGTCATACGCTGGGCAAAACCCACGGTTCCGCGGTGACCAGCCACGTTGGCGCAGAGCCGGAAGCGGCGCCGATTGAAGCGCAGGGACTCGGCTGGGCCAACAGCTACGGCAGCGGCGCGGGCGCCGACGCGATCACCTCCGGTCTGGAAGTGGTCTGGACGCAAACGCCGACCCAGTGGAGCAACTACTTCTTCGAAAACCTGTACAAATATGAGTGGGTGCAAACCCGCAGCCCGGCAGGCGCGATTCAGTTCGAAGCGGTAGACGGCCCGGAAATTATTCCAGACCCGTTTAATCCGGAGAAAAAACGCAAGCCGACCATGCTGGTCACCGACCTGACGCTGCGCTTCGACCCGGAGTTCGACAAGATTTCCCGCCGCTTCCTTAACGACCCGCAGGCCTTTAACGAAGCCTTTGCCCGCGCGTGGTTTAAACTTATCCACCGCGATATGGGGCCGAAGTCCCGCTACATGGGCCCGGAAGTGCCGAAAGAAGATCTGATCTGGCAAGATCCGCTACCGGCGGCGGTCCACGCTCCAACCGCAGAGGATATCGCGACGCTGAAAACCGCCATTGCCGACGCCGGCCTTTCGGTCAGCGAGCTGGTTTCCGTGGCCTGGGCATCGGCCTCCACCTTCCGCGGCGGCGATAAACGCGGCGGCGCCAACGGCGCGCGTCTGGCGCTGGAACCGCAAAAATCCTGGCCGGTAAACGCCATCGCGTCCCGCGTGCTGCCGACCCTGCAGGGGATTCAGCAGGCATCCGGTAAAGCGTCGCTGGCGGATATTATCGTTCTGGCCGGCGTGGTGGGCATTGAGCAGGCTGCCGCGGCGGCGGGCGTTCAGGTTAGCGTTCCTTTCGCCCCTGGCCGCGTCGATGCGCGTCAGGATCAGACCGATGTGGAAGCGATGGATCTGCTGCAGCCGCTGGCCGATGGTTTCCGCAACTATCGTCGCGTTGGCGGCGGCATCTCCACCGAAACGCTGCTGATTGATAAAGCACAGCAGTTAACGCTGACGGCGCCGGAAATGACGGTACTGGTGGGCGGTCTGCGCGTGCTGGGCGCGAACTTCGACGGCAGCCGGCACGGCGTATTTACCGACCGCGTGGGCGTGCTGAGCAATGATTTCTTCGCTAACCTGCTCGATATGGGTACCGTCTGGAAAGCCGCTGACGAGCACGCTGAGCTGTTTATTGGCCGCGATCGTAAGAGCGGCGAAGAGAAATACACCGCGACCCGCGTTGATCTGGTGTTTGGCTCCAACTCCGTCCTGCGCGCCCTGGCTGAAGTGTATGCCTGCAGCGATGCGCGGCAGAAGTTCGTCAGCGACTTTGTCGCCGCATGGACCAAGGTGATGAACCTCGACCGCTTCGATCTGTAATCTTTTCCCCGGCAGAAATGCTAAACCCGGGCCAATGGCCCGGGTTTCTTCTATCTAATCCAGATTGTCAGCAGAATAATGATGGCCGCAATAATCGCCACCTGAATAAAGACTTTATCCAGCGATCCTCTACGCATCGCGCCCCCTTATTCAGAACAGGATTTGCCAGATAGCTAACAGCAGCACCAGCAGACCCATCAGGAAAAATATCAGCGCGATGATAGTGTCCGGAGAACGATTCATCTCTGCGCCTCCTTATCATCAGAACCACTGACCAAAGCGTTTGATATAGAAACGCTTCATACCCTGCGCGACCACGCAGTAGCTGAGCAGCGTCGCAACCAGCCACGGGAAGTAGCTCAGCGGCAGCGGCTCCAGCCCGACCATCGCCCCCAGCGGCGAGAACGGAATATAGATGCCCATCGCCATAATGACCGCGGTGGTGAGCAGCACCGGCAGCGTCGCCCGACTCTGGATAAACGGAATTTTCTGCGTTCTCAGCATATGCACCACCAGCGTTTGCGACAGCAGCCCTTCAATAAACCACCCGGACTGGAACAGCGCCTGGGCTTCGACGTGATTCGCCGCAAACACGTACCACATCAGCGCGAAGGTGGTGATATCAAAAATGGACGACGTCGGGCCAATCCACAGCATAAAGCGGCCGATATTTTTCGCATCCCACTTGCGCGGCTTACGCAGGAATTCCTTATCCATCTTGTCCCACGGCAGCGAGAGCTGAGAGAGATCGTACATCAGGTTCTGGATCAGCAGATGAATCGCCAGCATCGGCAGAAACGGAATAAACGCGCTGGCCACCAGTACCGAGAAGACGTTGCCGAAGTTAGAGCTGGCGGTCATATTCAGGTACTTAATGATATTGCCAAAGGTCTCACGCCCTTTGATCACACCTTCTTCCAGCACCATCAAATCCTTTTCCAGCAGGATGATATCGGATGCCTCTTTGGCGATATCCGCCGCGCTGTCGACGGAAATACCGACGTCCGCATCGCGCAGCGCCGGCGCATCGTTGATGCCATCGCCGAGGAAGCCGACGGTGTGGCCGTTTTTCTGCAGCGTTTTCAGGATTCGCGACTTCTGCAGCGGCGTCAGTTTGGCGAATACCGAACGCATTTCCACTTCGCGCTCCAGTTCGTTATCCGTCATCGCTTCAATCTGCGCGCCGGTCAGGATACCGTGGGCATCAATCCCCACTTCCAGGCAAATACGCGCCGTGACCACCGGGTTATCGCCGGTCAATACTTTGACCGCCACGCCGTTATCGCGCAGCGCGGTAATCGCTTTTCCCGCGCTCTCCTTCGGCGGATCGAGGAAGGTCAGCATCCCTTCGACCGTCAGCCCCTGCTCATCCGCGGCGCACAGCGGGGTTGTCAGGGCGGAGTCATCCAGCTTGCGGGTCGCGACCAGCAGCACGCGGAAACCCTGGGCGTTGTAATCCTGCGTTTTGGCTAACAGCAGATCGCGGCGAGTTTCATCCAGTGCAACCATGCGGTCGCCTTCGCGCAGATGCGTGGCCACCATCAGCATCTCTTCGACCGCGCCTTTGCAGATCAGGCTTTTATCGCCGTGGCGGACATCTTCCACCGACACCGAGACCCGACGGCGGACAAAATCAAACGGCAGTTCATCAAGCTTTACGAAGCGCTCTTTGGTCGCTGGCGCAATCCGCCCCTCGCCAAAGCGCAGCACCGCCCGGTCCATCAGGTTGCGCGCCCCGCTCTGGCTGCTGCTGTTGAGCCACGCCAGCGTCAGCACCCGGTCGCTCTCACTGCCGCTGACGTCAAGATGATGCTCAAGAATGATATTGTCCTGCGTCAGCGTGCCGGTTTTATCGGTGCACAGCACGTCCATGGCGCCAAAGTTCTGAATGGCGTTCAGCCGCTTGACGATCACTTTGCGCCGCGACATAGCGATAGCGCCTTTCGCCAGGTTTGAGCTGACGATCATCGGCAGCATTTCCGGCGTCAGGCCCACCGCGACCGCCAGGGCAAACAGCGATGCCTCAACCCAGTCTCCTTTGCTGAAGCCGTTAATCAGCAGCACTATCGGCACCATCACCAGCATAAAACGGATCAGCAGCCAGCTGACGCTGTTTACCCCACGGTCAAACGCCGTCTGGGTGCGCGTACCGACAATGGACTTCGCCAGCGAACCAAACCAGGTGCGGTTTCCGGTAGCCACCACCACCGCCTGCGCCCTGCCGCTGGTCACGTTGGTGCCCATCAGACAGATATTGCCCATCTCCAGCAGGCTTTTATCTTTGTTCGGCTCGGGAAGCCTGTCGCACCCTTTGCCGGACACGCTGGCCAGAACGTCATACTTTTCCACCGGCAGCGATTCGCCGCTGAGTATCGACTGGCTGACGAACAGGTCCCGGGACTCCAGCAGGCGGACATCCGCCGGAACCAGATCCCCCGCAGCCAGGAAGATGATGTCACCGGGCACCAGTTCCTCAATGGCAATCTCCTCCTGCGCCGGCCCCATGTTACCAGGACCGCGACGCAGCACCGTCGCCGTGGTGCGAACCATGGATTTCAGCGCCTGCGCCGCTTTGTTGGTGCGAAACTCCTGCCAGAAACGCAATAACCCGCTCAGGCTGACCATCGTGACGATAATGATAATCCCGGTCAGATCGGTCTCTTCGCCGTTACGCAGCGGTAGCCAGTAATCGGTCACGAAGCTGACGGCGGCCAGCGCCATCAGGACATAGATAAACGGGTTATTGAATGCCTGCAAAAGCTGGATTAGCGCCGGCGGCGCCTGCTCGTGCGCGACTTCATTGCGGCCATATTCATTCAGCCGTTCAAGGGCATCTTCGGTGGTGAGCCCCTGACGGCTGCTGTTGAACCGCGCCAGCGTATGATCCGGGCTGTTAAATGCCTCGGTTTCAATGGCGAAGCTTTTTTTATGCTGCTTATCATTTTCTGACGCAGACCGGTTTATTTTCCGGTTTTCTACTTTCATGTCAGTCATGATTATTCCTCAAATTTAAGACGTCGTTATCCCTGCATAATTGACTTATGCATAATTCATTTTTACGTTATTAAACGCTTATTACTTTAATTGCCTGGGAATATCCATCATTCCCTCCTTAGACAAATCATTGCCAGAGTAGAATAGCAGGGAGGCTAACTCCCCTCGACGCACCAGCGCACTGACGTAATGTTTTCGTCACCGCCAATTCTTGACATAATAAGATCTCGCGCTTTGCGGGAGTCGGTATTACCGACCAGTTCGATGCGGATTTCTTTATGCCCTTGTTCTTTTGCTGCTATCGACACCAGCCCCTGCAAGCTGAGCGTCATCTCTTTACTGATATTAAGCAATAGCTGACGAATCGCGTTTTCATGTTCGCTATGACAGATAATATTCAGAACGTAGCATTTTTCTTCTTCCGTCGCGCCGGGGATCTGATTAATTCTCTGCGCCGCTTCGCGCAGTAGAATATTAGCGCACAGGATGATCAGCGTTGCCGCCGCCGCTTGCCAGAACTGGCCTAAGCCACACAGTACGCCAATCGCCGCAGAGCACCACAGGGTTGCCGCGGTATTCAGGCCGCGCACGTTCATGCCTTCCCGCATGATGACGCCGGCGCCGAGAAAACCAATTCCGGAAACCACCTGCGCGGCAATACGTCCCGGACTATCCGGCGATGTGGAGATAGAGCTCAGTATAAAAACCGCCGCGCCGGTGGCGACCAGCGCATTGGTGCGCAGGCCAGCCATCCGCTGACGCCACTGTCTTTCGGCGCCAATCAGCGCGCCCAACAGCATCGCAGCGAGTAAATTTGCGATATAAGGAAACATCAACATAGCTTCCTCCATTTTTGCTGGAAGAATTAACTACGTGCTTTATTAAGCACACGACAAATTGTCGCCAGAGAGGCGATTAACGTCGCGTTGACGGTGGAGGGAATAATGTATTTTTAAACATGAACATGACGATTATCCTCGCAGCCATGCTGCGTTATTTTTTATGGGATGCAATCGTCTGGATGAGGAGATTGCTGCCCGCCGGTTGGCAAGCAGCGCAGAAAAAATAGCGTCAGCTTGCCTTGATGTTTAAGTAAGGGTGACTGTCCAACATATTTCTCCTGTGTGAATTTGTGCTCATTATAGTCATTCAATTATTTGAGTAAAGTTAAAATCTCGCTTTAGTGACGATTTGTTTAGAATGACCTTAATGCGCTAAGCCTGCCCGCCAGGATTAACCCCGGCGCGAACCGGGGTTAATTCACTAGTCAAAGACGCCATTAATTATCGACGTCACGATCGCCGTACTCAGCGCGATCAGCACTAAATCCTGGCCCACCACGCGCCATTCATAGCCAGGATAGTAAGGCAGTTCGTTGAGCATCGATGCCGGAACCGCTTTTTTCGCAATCCCCGGAGGTAAGGGTTTACCGCGAGCCAGATTTTTGGCGATTCCCGGCGGCAGCGACTGATAGCCGGTTAAACCGTAGTTTACCGCCAGCGAACGCGCTCTGGAGAAGCTGATATCGGCAGAGACATGATCGGGTTTGCCGTAGTTTTTTCTCTGCCCCGGGTTTCCTTCTTTATGACCCTGGTTGCCCTTATCAACGTTGTTTTTACCGCTATTGCCGTTGTTACCGTTGTTACCGTTGTTACCGCTGTTACCGTTATTGCCATGGTTACCGCTATTACCATGATTACCGCCGCCGTTGCCATTACCCGGGTTGGCGAAAACCGGCGTGGCCATCATTGACAGCGAAAGCGCCACCGCCAGCGCTGCCTGTAGGACTTTCTTACTGGACATGATTTTTTCCTGAGTGGGAGTACTCGCTTTGAATGTAGGTGAATAACCTGAGCGCAACAATCTCTCGTTATCTTAAATTTATTTCAGGTCAAACTTAGCGCCCCGATGGTGAATTCCTTCACCCTGCGGCCGGGCCATAGGCGAAAACCAGCACACAACGCCAGCCAAACCACATTGGCATTATTTTGTTCTGCAAATCTCTTTCACCTGATGCGATTAAAAATTTAAAACCATTAACAATCAAATAACATTAGCAGGCAAACATTTTATCTGAGGAAAATAATAATATGTCTACCACCCAGGTTCTGGGCGACGCCGCGTTCGCCTCCCCAGGACATCCCCACTCCAGCCTGACCGCTCGCATCGATGCGCTGCCCGCCTCCGTTGGCCTGTGGTCTTTTATCACCCTCCTGGCGCTGGGCGGCTTCTTTGAGCTGTACGATCTTTTTCAGACCGGCTATATCAGCACCGGGCTGCTGGCAGAGGATATTTTCCATACCGGCGAGCAGGGTATCTTCGGTATCTCCGACCAGGCCGCCTTCGCGTCGTCCACCTTTATGGGGCTGTTTATTGGCGCCAGCCTGCTTGCGCCGCTGGCGGATAAACTGGGCCGCCGCCTGACGTTTATGTTTGCCCTCGCCTGGTACGGCGTATTTTCGCTGATGATGGCCCTGCAAAGCAGCGCCGAAGGGGTTATCTTCTGCCGCTTTCTGGTCGGCGTCGGTCTCGGCATTGAGCTGGTGACCATCGACACCTATTTAAGCGAATGGGTGCCGACGCATCTGCGCAATAAAGCCTTCGCTTTCGCCTTCTTTATTCAGTTTTTATCGGTTCCCGCCGTGGCGCTGATGTCGTGGCTGCTGGTGCCGATTACCCTTTTCGGCCTGACCGGCTGGCGCTGGGTGATCATCTTCGGCGCGCTCTGTTCGCTGATTATCTGGGTTATCCGCAAGAAGCTGCCGGAGTCGGCGCGCTGGCTGGATGAAAAAGGCCGCCACGAGGAAGCCCATAAGGTGATGTGCGAAATGGAACAGCGCTGCGGCGTTTCTCCCTCGCCGCGCCACCAGGTTGAGACGCAGGATAACCCGCGCAGGCTGGGAAGCTTTAAAGCGATCTGGGCACCGCAGTACCGCAAACGTACGATCATGCTGATGGTAATGAACTTCTTCCAGGCCATCGGCTTCTTTGGCTTCGGCAACTGGCTACCGGCCCTGCTTTCCGGTCAGGGGGCGAGCATCACCCACAGCCTGCTGTATGCGTTCTTTATTACCCTCGCCTATCCGATTGGCTGTCTGTTCTGCACCCGCTTCGTTCATCGTTTTGAAAACAAATGGCAAATTGTGCTTTCCGCGCTGATGACGGTGGTGTTTGGCACCCTGTTCGCCCTGCAGAACAGCCCGGTGCTGCTGGTGATTTGCGGGTTTATGATCACATGGTCAAACGCCTGGTTGACCATTAGCTATCACGCCTACCAGGCCGAAGTTTTCCCGACCCACATCCGCGCGCGGGCGGTCGGCTTCTGCTACTCCTTTAGCCGGCTGTCGACGGCTATCACCAGCATTTTGATCGGCATTATTTTGCAATACGCCGGTACCCCAGGCGTGATTAGCTTTATCGTCGCCAGCATGCTGATGGTGATGCTGTCGGTGGGCATCTTTGGTCCGAAAACCCGCGGGATCAGCCTGGAGAATATTTGACGGTAGCCGCCGCCGGGCTAGCCGGCGGCGCGCGTAGCTAACCTTTTCTCCTGAACCCGCAGCAGCCACGGCAGCGGCAATGCGCTCAGGGCGCAGAGCAGTAATATCCCCTGCATCGCCCGCTCGCCGTTGCCGTCAACCGAGAGAACCCACGACGAAAGCAGAAAGGCCGCCGCCGTACTTAATGACATCAGGGTATTCTGTAAAAGCGTAAACCCGGACCTGGCGCTATCCGCTGGAAAACGCATTGCCACAACCGATGAGGCCACCAGACGACAGTAGGCGGCGGCCAGAAATAGCACCATAAACAGTGCTCCGCCGCGGTTGCAGGTAAAAGCAATGCTCAGGCTCAGTATAAACAGCAGACTGGCCAGCAGGCTGATGCGGTAGACGCTGTAATGCTGGCATAGCTTACCGGTGATTTTAGTTGCGCATAATCCTGCCGCGCCTCCGCCGAAAAAGAGCCACGGCAATTCATCGCCGCTGGCCCCCATTTTCACCGTCAGTAACGGTACCAGCAGCGGAATGATTAACATCGGGCTGAACTGCGCGAGCGCGTTGCCGGAGGCGTAAAACAGCACCGATGACGACCAGCGCAAACCCGTCTGACGACTCGCCTTGATGGGTTGTTCCGGCAGCACGAGTTTTATCAGCGGTAACGCGATTAAGCAGAGTCCGCCGATCGTCGCGGGGGCTATCTGCCAGCCGATTCGTTCACTGAGAAATAGCATCATCGGCATGCCGATAATGCTGACCAGCGAGAATGCGGCAATCGTTGAGGCCAACGCCCGAGGGCGCAGCTGCGGCGGCATAATATTGACCAGCAGACTGCTGGCCACGCCCATTGTGGTCCCGCCAACCAGACCGGCAAGAAAACGCCAGAACAACAATCCGTCAAACCGGGTGGTGGTCAGCGTCATCATCGTTAATCCCCCCAACAGGGCCATATTGCAGAGCAAAAAGCGCCGCGGTTTAACGTTACCGACCCATCGCCAGACGCTTACCCCAGCAATGACGGAAGCCAGCGTATAAACGCCGGTGACGTAACCCGCCTGGCTTACCGGCACCTGAAACGTCGGCGCCATCCAGGTAAATAAGGGATTAAAAATCATATATTCAAGGGCGTTGATGAATTGAACAAAGGCCATGATCAACGTTATTCGTACCAGATATCCGGGCATGTAAGACTCCTGACTATGTAATGCGCAGAGTCTAGCGTCTGGCAAAACCGGGCATAAGACGGTAAAAATGACGTTGTTAATTATCAAAATCGGGATAATCGAGAGTGAAAAGATTGGATCTCAACGCCCTGCGGGTCTTCGTCACCGTGGCGGAAAATGGCTCCTTTCGCGCCGGAGCAAAAGCGCTGCAGATGCCCTCATCGAATGTGAGCCGACAGATTTCGCAGCTTGAGGAGAGCCTTCAGCTACGCCTGATACAACGCAGTACCCGACACATGAAGCTGACCCCTGCCGGTCAGACGCTGCTCGCCAGTATGCGACCCGTGCTGGAGCAATTTGCCGCTACGGAAGCTGAACTGACGCAGCAGCAGGCAGAACCCGAAGGGCCGTTACGCTTATGTCTTCCGAACGAAATTGGCCCCTCGCTGTTTGCGCCGCTGATGGCGCAATTTGCCATGCGCTATCCAAAAATAATCGTCAGCTGTACCACCAATCTGGCGGGAATGGAGGTGTTAAAAGAGGATGTGGATATTGCGGTGATTATCACCCGCGGCAAAATGGAAGACGCCAGCGTCATTGCGCGCCCGCTCTTTTCGTTTCCCTGCTGCGTGGTCGCTTCTCCGCAGCTGATTGCCAGAACGGGTATGCCGACACACAGCGAGCAATTAACCGTGCTGCCCTGCATTACCACCGTCAGCGCCCTCGCGGGGCAGGCCTGGCAATTTGCCGCGGCGGACGGTAGCTTTAAAAAGGTTAACGTCAACGGGCACTATCGCGTCAACAGCGGCGAAATGGCGCTGCATGCCGCGCTTGCCGGCGTTGGCTTTGCGATTCTGGGGGAGAAACCCTGCCGCCCGTTTATCGATCGCGGCGAACTCCAGGAAGTCTTGCTGGAGCTGCCGCCGGCGCCGTTACAGCTCTCCGCCCTCTATCGGGAGCGCCACTTTATGCCCGCCAGAACGCGCGTCTGGCTTGAATTTATCCAGTCGCAGATGGCCAGCTAAGCGCCGTCAGCCGACTGGCGTTCGCTAAAAATCACCTGCGCATCGGCGAAGCATTTTTCCGCCAGCGACGACACCGGCTCTTTGTTGCGCATGATCAGCGCCAGCATCGAGTCGACCTCCGTCTCGGCGATCGGCCTGATTTCCAGATTATCGCTTAGCGCTTCGAGGCCGTTGTTCAGCGGCATAATCGCGCAGCAGATCCCAGCCTGCACCGCCTGGATAATCTGAAACGTGGAGTCGCTTTCGAAAACGTATCCTGGCGCCAGCCCCTTGGCCTTAAAGCTCATCTCAATCGATTCGCGGTAGTACATGCCCTTGGTCAAAAAGCCCAGCGGCAGTGCGGCCAGCGTCTCCCAACCGGGGATGGCGTCAGCAAACTGGAAATGGCGCTTATCGTGCAGCAAACCCATCCGGGTATTCGGCAGCCAGACCACGTTGAACAGTTGGCTATCGACGTGGTGCAGATAGCAGATCCCCAGATCCAGCTGGTTGCGACTAACGCCGTCGATAATCTGTTCCGAGGTCATGGACAGCAGACTGAACTGCAGCTCCGGGTATTTATCCGCCAGCGGCTTGATCAGCTGCATCGGATTCAGGCTGGCTAAAGGCACCATCCCGACTCTTAGCTGGCCGACCATCTGCCCGCGACAGATAGCCGCCTCCGCCTCCAGCCCGTCGTGCGCCGCCAGCAGCGCTCGCGCCCAGGCCAGAATACGCTCGCCCTCTGGGGTAAACCCTTCAAACCTCTGCCCGCGCTGAATCAGCGTCAGATTAAGTTCTTCTTCCAGATTGCGGATACGCATCGATAGCGTGGGCTGGGTGATATGGCAGGCCGCAGCGGCCTGGCCGAAATGTCGTGTTCTGTCGAGCGCAATCAGGTACTTAAGCTGTTTAATATCCATTATCATCCACTGTTTGCGCAATCTGCTGGCAGCGCAGCAGGCAAAATGTTAGCTAAATGTTATGTTCTGCGTTGATGAAATTCAAGCGCCGGTCGACCGTTGCTCGTACCGCGTGCCTGAGGCTACACTCTTGCTATGCCCCGGCAGGAGAAACCGTTGAAAACTCGCCTTCATCACGTTCAGCAGCACCGGCTCGCCATGCCGGGACTGGAAGCCATGTCGTTAGTCACGGAACAGAGTTTTCCGCGCCATTCCCACGACCAGTTCGGCATCGGGATTTTCACTCAGGGCGCGCAGCGTTCGTGGAGCCATCTGGGCAAAATTGAGGCCGCCGCCGGAAATATCATTATGGTTAATCCGGGGGAGATGCACGACGGTATCCCGCTGAATGGCCCGCGCAGCTGGCAGATGATCTATCTCGATCCCGAGCGGGTTGCCGCTGAATTTCAGGGGGCGATAAAGGCCGAAGATATTCTCCTGCGCCCGGTGGTCGAAGACCCGCAGCTGCGAGGACTGATGCAGCGGCTGTTTAGCGAGATTGTCGCCAGCGCCCCCGAGGATACCGCCGTGGAAGAGGCGCTACTGCTCTGCCTGATGCGGGTGAGCCGATACCATCTCTGCGCACGGCGACCTGATAAAAGCGGTACTCCCTCCATCGCGCTGGCCAGGCAATATCTCGATGATGCCCCCGAAGAGAAAATCTCTCTCGAGATGCTTGCTACCCTCTGCGGCCTCAGCCGCTTTCAGCTGATCCGCGGCTTCGCTCATGAAACCGGCATCACGCCGCACGCTTATCTGGTACAGGCCCGCCTGCGCCTGGCGCGCCGCCTGCTCGCCGAAGGTCACTCCCCCGCAGATACCGCCTTCATGGCCGGCTTTGCCGATCAAAGCCATCTGACCCGCGCGTTTCAAAGGCAGTTCGCCATGACCCCAGGCAGCTATCAGGCGAGCCGCTAGCCGACGTTGTGCAATTTTGTTCAATACCGGCTGTCGGCTTTGCGAAATACTCAGGGCCTCGATTCTCTGCAACAGGAATGACATCATGGCGTTCATCACCCCTGAGTTTCTTTTGACCTCGCTGGTTGTGGTCATCGCCCCCGGCACCGGGACGCTTTACACCATTGCCACCGGCCTGGCGGCGGGCAGAGGCATGAGTTTTGCCGCGGCTTTCGGCTGCACGCTGGGCATTATTCCGCATATGCTGGCGGCGATAACCGGGCTGGCGGCCATCCTCCACAGTACCCCCGGCGCCTTCGAGCTGGTGAAGTACGCCGGCGTCGCCTGGCTGCTGTACCTCGCATGGGGCACCCTGACCCAGCGCGGCAGCCTGAGCGTAGAAGGCGTCAAGCAACGCAACCCGCGCCAGGTCATCAGCCACGCGATTCTGATTAATTTGCTTAACCCCAAGCTGCCGCTCTTCTTTCTCGCCTTTCTGCCGCAGTTTATCCAGCGCGGCTCGGCTTCGCCGATCGGGGAAATGCTGATCCTGAGCGCCGTTTTTATGCTGATGACGCTGCTGGTTTTTATGCTCTACGGCGCCTTTTCGGCGGCGATGCGCGGATACGTGCTGTCGCGTCCGCGGGTGTTACAGGGACTGAGAGCCTGCTTTGCCGCCGGTTTTGTCGGGCTGGGGATTAAGCTGATTCTGGCGCAAAGGTAGCGCTTTTGCCCACGACGCGACGATCGCCGCGGGCAAACGGCGCTTTAGCGAAGCCCCGCCAGCGCGCGGATCTCTTTCGAGCGCAGGGTTAAACGGACGGGCGCCGATTTATACGACGGGGTGCCGCTCTCTTTATCGAGATAATCCAGAGGGACCAGCACGTTCGCTTCGGGGTAATAGGCCGCAACGGTGCCCGGCGCGATACTGTAGGCGACCAGCGTGATATCTTCCAGCCGCTGCTGGTGGCCCGGTAGCGCGGAGCTGATATCCACCCGATCGCCGTGTTCGAATCCCTGCTCAGCCATATCCTGCTCGTTCATAAACAGCACGTCGCGACGGCCAAACACGCCGCGGTAGCGGTCGTCCATGGCGTAAATGGTGGTGTTGTACTGATCGTGGCTGCGCAGCGTCACCAGGCGCATCACGTCATGCCCTGCTACCTGCTGGTTTTCGTGTACCCCGTGAAAAACGGAAAACATCGCTTTGCCGGTCGGCGTCGGCCAGATACGCTCCGTCGGCGGCAGCGGCATGCGAAAACCGCCGGGATGGCGAATACGCTGGTTGTACTGGTCAAAGCCGGGAACGGTCTGTTCAATTAGATCGCGAATACGATCGTAGTCGGCGACCAGCCACTGCCAGTCGATTTTGCTTTCCGGCAGCGTCGCCCTGGCCATCGCCGCGACAATCGCCGGCTCCGATCGCAGCTCTGGCGAACCGGGTTTCAGCTTGCCCGACGACGCGTGCACCATCGACATCGAATCTTCGACGGTGATCGACTGGCGTCCGGTCTCCTGAATATCGAGTTCGGTTCGGCCAAGGCACGGCAGGATAAAGGTCTCATTGGCCACCAGAAGATGCGAGCGATTCAGCTTGGTGCCAATATGCACGCTCAGATACAGCCCCCGCATCGCCGGAAAAGCCCGTTCGCTATCCGGCATAGCCACCGCGAAGTTCCCGCCAAGGCAGAGCAGCGCTTTCGATTCGCCGTCGATCATCGCCTGTAGCGCTTTTACCGCATCGTGACCATGCTCCTGCGGCGGCGTAAAACCAAACACCCGCTGCAGGTTGGCGAGAAACTGGGGGCTCGGCTTTTCCGTGATGCCGACGGTACGGTTGCCCTGTACGTTAGAGTGTCCGCGCAGCGGGCAGATCCCGGCTCCCGGCTTGCCGATATTCCCGCGCATCAGCAGCAGGTCGGCTATCAGGCGTACATTAGAGGTGCCCTTATTGTGCTGGGTGATGCCCATACCGTAGGTGATAATCGTGGCGTTAGATTTAGCGTAAGCCGCCGCCACCCGTTCAAGATCGCCGCGCGTCAGGCCCGACTCGCGTTCGATATCCGGCCACGGGGTCGCGTCGACATCTCGCGCAAAGTCGGCAAAGCCCAGGGTATGCTCATCGATAAAGGCCCGATCCAGCACCTCGCCCTGCTCTGCTTCCAGCCGGAGCAGCGCCTTCGCGATACCCTTAAGCGCCGCCGCGTCGCCGCCCGCTTTAACCTGGAAATAGGTCGACGCGATGTTGGTTGAGCTGTAGGTCGCCATTTCAATGACGTTCTGCGGATCGGCGAAACGCTCCAGCGCCCGCTCTTTGAGCGGGTTGAAGACGATTATCGGCACCCCCCGGCGAGCCAGTTCGTGCAGCGTGCCCATCATGCGCGGATGGTTGGTTCCGGGATTGTGGCCGATAGAGATAACCAGCTCGGTCTTATCAAAGTCATCGAGGGAGACCGTCCCTTTACCGATGCCGATGGACTGCGGCAGGCCAACGCTGGTCGACTCGTGGCACATATTGGAGCAGTCCGGAAAGTTGTTGGTGCCGTATTCGCGGGCAAACAGCTGGAACAGGAAGGCCACTTCGTTAGAGGCGCGCCCGGAGGTATAAAACTCGACTTCATTAGGCTGCAGCGTACGGAGAATGGCGCCGATGCGGGTAAACGCCGCTTCCCATGACACCGGACGCAGGGTATCGCTGGCTTTATCGTACGCCAGGGGCTGGGTTAAGCGCCCGTAGCCTTCCAGCTCAAAATCGCTGCGCGCCAGCAGCGACGTCACGGTGTTAGCCGCGAGAAACTCAGCCGTGACCCGTTTACTGGTGGCTTCCCAGGTCACCGCTTTGGCGCCGTTTTCGCAGAACTGAAACGTCGATTTATGTTCTTTGTCGGGCCAGGCGCAGCCGGGACAATCAAAGCCATCCGGCTGATTGGTCCGCAGCAGCGTGGCGGGGGCATCGAGCGCATCCATTTGCGTACGAACGGCGATAGCGGTGGCTTTTAAGGCGCCCCAGCCGCCCGCCGGACCATCATAGGGATGGACGCCGGGAACGACGCGTCTTCTGTTACTCATGTTCACTCCTGATGCGCTTTCGGCGGCGGATTGCAGGTGAAATGCCGCCTGATGTCTTATCAGCCGCTATCCGTCAAAATAGCGGGCATTTTGTTAACGAAAGCATAACAATCAGGGCGGTGGCTGTATAATCAATGTTATCTATCACGCGTTAGATTTAACTTATTTAACGAATAATAAACATACAAAAATCAGGTCAGATTGTAGTGGCGGTCCGGCGCCAGCTTCTCCGGTAAGGGATGCTGGCCGGTCATATCCAGCAGGTTGCGCTCAATGGTGTTACACATCGCGTTCAGCGGCAAATCGTTGGCTGCGGTACCAAACGGATCCTCCAGCTCTTCCGCCAGCGAATCCCACGACAGGAAGGTGTAGGAGATAAACACCGACACGAACGGCGTCATATAGTGAAGATCGCCGACCAGCGCAAACGGCAGCAGCGTACAGAACAGATACACGGTGCGCTGCAAAATGAGCGTGTAGGCAAAGGGCACCGGGGTGCTGGCGAGGCGCTCACAGCCGCCCAGCGCGTGCCCCAGCTCATCAAGCTTATTGTCCATCAGGCTGAAGGTGACATCGCCGATCTTCCCTTCTGCGCGCAGGCGCCCAAGCTCATCGCCTGCCAGCAGCAGAATGCGGTTGGTTGGCATCGAGCTGGCGAGGATTTCCGCCACGCTTTGCGCCGGCAGCAGACGCGCTAAATCGGCGCTCGGATCCGTCTTACGCAGCTGATGCTTCAGGCTCCAGCTAAACGCCACCAGGTAGCTCACCAGGCGTTGATGGGCTGCGCTTTCGGTCGGCAGGATATTCTTCAGCTGGCGCACCAGCGTTCTCTGGGCAATCAGCACCGTTCCCCACAGATTACGCGCTTCAACAAAGCGGTTGTATCCGGCGCTATTGCGAAAGCCAAGAAAAATGGCAATGGCGATCCCCAGCAGGCTAAACGGCGCGACGGTAAGATGGATACCCAGCTGCTCGTACCATTGATAGCTGATGATCGCGATAATCGACATCATCAGGTTAAGCAGCAGGCGAAAGACGATTTTTGACAGCACGGAGCCGTGCCAGTCAAACAAGCGAAGGAACCAGTGTTGTTCTGGCCGGATAATCATTGTTTTACTTCCTGAAGTTTCGAACGAATAATAGAAATAGATACTTTCTATTATCCGATTGCCTTTTTATATTGTTTAAAAACACGACACGGCGTCAGCCGGCTATTTATCAGCGATGAAAGAATAGCCGCTGGATTATGGTCCTTTTTTATTTCACAGGCAATATTATCCGCAGGCTGACATAGCCCTCAAGCGTTCAGGGGAATAACCTAAGCGACAATCGCGTCGCTATCCGCGCGGCAAGGGTCAATATGAATCATCATATGCAGCACGTTTTGGCTGTTTAGCACCCGCGCGCGGGCCAACAGCGCAATATCGTGCCCTTCCGCCACCGATAAATCTCCCGGCACCTCGATATGTACATCGACCAGGATCCCATCGCCGGCGCGTCGGGTTTTCAGGTCATGCAGCGCCACGACGCCGGGCGTTGCCAGAATAGTGGTGATTATCTGCTGCTCGCTGTCGCTATCCACTGACCGATCCATCAAGTCATGGAGGGCGTCATACGAAAAGGTATAGCCCATGCGGGTGACCAGCGCGCCGACCGCCAGCGCGGCCACCGGATCGAGCCAGGCGAAGCCGGCCAGGTTACCGATGATGCCGACCGCGACCACCACCGACGACGCGGCATCCGAGCGGGCGTGCCAGGCGTTGGCAATCAGCATGGACGACTGAATTTGTTTAGCCGCCCTGAGCATATAGCGGAATAACATCTCTTTGGCGGTCAGCGCGGCGAGCGCCACCCACAGAGCGGTAATATGCACGCTCGGGATAGACGCCGGATGCAGCAGTTTACCGCAGGCGGACCACAGCATACCCGCGCCAACCAGTAACAGCAGCGCGCCAATCACCAGTGAAGCGCCGTTTTCATAGCGCCGGTGTCCGTAGTGATGATCGCTATCCGACGGTTTGCCGCTTTTTTTATTGGCCAACAGCACGACGAAATCAGCGACTAAATCGGAAAGAGAATGAATACCATCGGCAATTAATCCCTGCGAACCGGAAAAAACGCCCGCCAGAACCTGGGCGCTGGATAAAAAAAGATTGACCACCACGCTAACCAGCGTCGTTTTACGCGCAACCTGGGCGCGCTGACCATCGTCAGTCATATTCGCCATGATGACTTCCCCGCAAAAAAAGAAATAACGTACGCGATTTGGCTTAATTTTTCCTGAATAATCCGCCGCCGTTAAGAGAATATTTACTTATTTTTATTGCTGTCAAATATATAAATGAGAATAGTTTGTTTTTAAAAAATATAGCAATGACAATAATAGCCATGGCTATATTTTAGGGCGTAAAAACGCAGCCTGAATAATTAAAACTGAGTCATCCGGCGCATTGCGCAATGATACGCGCCGTTACGCACCGACGCGCGCAGTACGCGGGCAACGCCGTGTACCGCAATTCGTGCGCTGTGCCGCTGCAGCGCGCTCATCGGCAAATTGAGCATCGCCTGCGCCCACGGCGGCAGCAGGTCAACCCCGGCGTGCATCATCATTCGCCCGACGGGCTGACTAAGACGCCCCGGCAGGCGGGTCGATAGCAGGACGTCGGCAACCTCCTGCGTTCGCTCATCGCAGCGCAGCGTTGGGCGCATATCCTGCAGGTAGTCGGCAACCTGCCGCGGCGTTAACGGGATATCCCGAGCGCCAAGGCGGCGGGCAATTTCGGCGGCCTCCTGATAATACTGCTCCTGGCGGGCGGCGCTGACCACGGTCCGCTTGTAGCGCAGATGCGAGGCCATAAAGCTGCTGCATTCGGCGACATGAACCCAGGTAAGCAGCGCCGGGTTGCTGGCCTGATAGGGCGTGCCGTCTTTATCCTTGCCGCTCACCCGCAGGTGGATCCCCTGCACTTTTGCAATCAGCCGTTCGGCGTCGGCGGTGGTACCAAAGGTGGTGGCGGAAATAAACTGGCTGGTACGGCGCAGGCGGCCAAAGATATCTTCGCGGAAGTTTGAGTGATCCCAGACGCCCGCCAGCGCCAGAGGATGCAGCATCTGTAACAGCAGCGCGCTGACGCCGCCGCAGAGCATGGAGGTAAAATCGCCATGAACCTGCCAGATGGCCGACTGCGGACCAAATAGCCCCGGCTCGCCTTTGGGGTGTTCAAAATCGATCTCTTTTAGCGCCATGCCGGTTAAGCCCAGAACCTGAGCTTCAATCATTCCGCGTATGCTGGTCATTACCCACCTGCTCTGATCCGTGAGCGAGAAAGATAGCATTTATTAACGCCGGGGGCATTTACCAACGATGGCTTTCAGGGCAGGAGCGCCCGCCGATAGCGGGCGCCAGTGAGCTTATGGATTGAGCTGGTAGTCGAGGCTTATCTCCGCGTTCAGCACCTGCGACACCGGGCAACCGGCTTTGGCTTTTTGAATGATGCCGTCAAACGCATCGGCCTCGATGCCTGGCAGCACAATTTTACTCTGCAGCGCGATTTGGGTGATGGCAAAGCCGCCGCCGGATTTATCCAGCGTCACCACCGCCACGGTATCAATGGAGGTGGCGGTGTAGCCCTCTTCGCTCAGCATCAGCGAGAGCGCCATGGAGAAACAGGCGGCATGGGCGGCCCCGATAAGCTCTTCCGGGTTGGTGCCCTTGACGCCTTCAAAACGGGTGTTAAAACCATAAGGCTGCTGGTTCAGCGCGCCGCTCTCGGTCGAGACGGTTCCTTTTCCGCTTTTCAGATCCCCTTCCCAGTGCGCCTGACCTTTCTTATGGATTGCCATAATATCGCTCCTTTTTTGATATGAAAGGGTTAAGTATAGAACCCTCCAGGGCATTTGGGCGGCGCGCGGCGTTTTTCAGATCAATCCGTCGGGATATTTTTACTCATATTAACGCCGGTAACGCGGAAACCCGCGGCGTCGTAGAGATGGCGCGCGCGCTGATTATCCCCGGCGACGCGCAGTTTAATTTGGCCGATCCCCTGGCTTTTCAGCGCATGCTCAAAAGCCGCCATCGCTTGTCTACCCAGGCCCTGTCCCTGAAACGCCGGATAAATATAAAAATCGCAGATAAAGGCGGAGCGCATTTCTTCGTCAGGCTTGTACCAGAGATAGCCGACCCGCTTTTCTGCGCCGTCACTGTCATCGAATAAGCAGCATAAAACCTGGCCGCGAGTATTCACGCCGTCGGGAAGATCCGCGGCGATTTCGCGCTGCGCCTGGGCTAACGCGGCCGCCGGCGAGAGCGCGTAATTGGCGGAGATTTCCGCCGCGTAGTCGGGGATAAAGTAGTCGAGATACGCGGGGTACTCCGTATCGCGCATTGGGCGAAGCACTATCATTAAAGGGTTCCTTTTATATCGTGAGTTTGCGCCAGTTTCTGCTGAATCTCACCGAGAAACAGCGGCAGCGCGCTTGGCTGATAGTCCCGTGAAAGGTAAATACCATATACGCTTAGCGCTTTTGGCCGCCAGGCCGGTAAAACCTGTTTCAGCGCCCCGCTGTTGAGCGCCCGCTGCGCCTCCAGCTCCGGCAGCATCGCGATGCCGCAGCCGGCGACCGCCGCCTCCATCAGCAGCGAGGAGATCCCGGCGCTAAGGTTGCCGGAAACCGCCACCGCCACGGTGTCGCCGCTGGCGTCGCTAAACTGCCAGGTCTGGCTGGCAAAATGGCTGTAATGCAGACAGTTGTGACGAGTGAGATCTTCCGGCGTTTGCAGTGGACCGTTCTGCTGAAGCCAGCGCGGCGACGCGCACAGCACCGAACGACACACGCCAAGGCGGCGGGCGATAGCCCCGGGCTCCGGATTGTCGGTGATCCGAATCGCCACGTCGATACGCTCGCCGATCAGGCTCACCGGATGATTATTGATATCCAGCTCAAGGCGCAGCTGCGGATAGCGGGCGAGAAAATCGGGTAACAGCGGCGAAATCAGCTGCATCGCCGTAAAGTGAGCGCAGGCGACGCGCAGCGTCCCGCTGGGGATCGCACGCTCGCTTTGCCCGGCGATCTCATCCGATAGCTGCGTCAGGGTGCGCGTTTTTTGCAGCACCTTCTCCCCCGCAGCCGTGAGCGTCAGTTTGCGGGTTGAGCGATGAACCAGCCGGGTTCCCGCCCACTGCTCCATCTGTTCCAGATAGCGGCTGACCATCGGACGCGACATCCCCAGCGCGCGGGCGGCGGCGCTTAAGCTACCCAGTTCACAAATGCGCATATACACCTGCGCGGCAATAACCCGATCCATAACTGATTTCCATCTGCACGTTTTATGAAACTCAGCATCTCTTTTTTCAGGAATTTTCGCAAATCAGGAAATCCGTACAATAGCGCTCATTCACCTGACCAAGAGAAAACGAATATGAAATTATCTGCCCTTGCTATCGCGACCACGCTGTTCAGCACGTCAGTTCTGGCCACGCCCCTGACGCTGCAAACCTACAACCCGCAGGAGAACGGCATTTTCGCGGTTAACTCCACCCTCGCCTCCGGCCAGCATGAAGCGGTGCTGTTTGACGCTCAATTCAGCGTCAAAGATGGCGAGAAGCTGGTTGAAATGATTAAGAAAAGCGGTAAAAAACTGACCCGCATCGTGATTACCTCCGGCGATCCGGACTTCTATTTCGGCCTCGAGCCGCTGGTGAAGGCTTTCCCGGATGTCAACGTGGTGGCGACCGCGGAAGTGGTTAAACACATTAACGCCACCAAAGCGGCCAAACTGGCCTACTGGGGCCCGCAGATGAAGGACGGCGCGCCGAAGCAGATTTACGTCCCGCAAGCGCTGACGGCAAACACCTTCACCATCGACGGCGAAAAGGTTGAGATCCGCCAGCCGCAAAATTATGCCGCCTATGTCTGGATCCCGGCGAATAAAGCCATTCTTGGCGGGACCGGTGTGGCGTGGGGGATGCACGTCTGGACCGCGGATACCCAGAGCGTGGCGAGCCGCCAGCAGTGGATAAGTACGCTCGACGAGATGGCCGCGCTGCATCCGCAGCAGGTGATCCCCGGCCATTACCTGGGGACGCCGCCCGCAGGCGACCGCGCGATTACCTTTACCCGCGATTATCTGACCCAGTTCGAGCAGGCGCTCAACGCGCACAAAGATTCCGCCGGCGTTATCAAGGCGATGAAACAGCGCTGGCCGGGACTCGCGGAAGTGAGTTCGCTGGATCTGAGCGCCAAAGTGAATACCGGCGAAATGAAGTGGTAAGACTGGCTAAGGTGCGAATCTTTCTGACGGATGGCGGGTGATCTCCTGTCCGGCCGACGAACCGGGGTCCGCTAAAAAGACTGTTCTTAAACTGCCGACTCAACGTTGCTAATCCCGGCAAAATGGGCCACGATGATTATCGCCGCGCTAAAATGCGCGGCGTACTTAAGGGTTAAATTTCGTCCGACACCCGTCGGGCTTGTCCTTGAAACCGAAACAGGATAAAGGAGTAAGAATGAAATCGAACCAACAGGCACGTCATCTTCTCGGTCTGAACTACAAGCTTTCTCAGCAGAAAAAAGTGCTGCTGGAAGGCGATGCGGAAACCACGGTTAACCATGTTCGCGCCACCGGCCGCAAGCGCCGTGGTGGCTAATTTTTCAGCTGAATGATGATAAAAACACCGTCCTTTCTACAGGATGGTGTTTTTTTAACGCTATCGTCCTCTTGTTTACCCTCCTTTGATGCCATCTGCCTTATACTCTGCACGCTGCCATTCCCTGCCAGCCCCCGCCTGTCGCCGCGCCCGGGCTGAAGCGATTATCAAGGAGTTAGTGCGATGCAATTCACTCATAAGAAAAACCGCTCTCTATACATCCCTTACGCCGGCCCCGTGCTGCTTGAATTTCCGCTGCTCAACAAAGGCAGCGCCTTCAGCATGGAAGAGCGCAGCAGCTTCAACCTGCTGGGCCTGCTGCCGGAAGTGGTCGAAACCATCGAAGAACAGGCCGAACGCGCGTGGATCCAGTACCAGGGATTTAAAACCGAGATCGACAAGCACATCTACCTGCGCAATATCCAGGATACCAACGAAACGCTGTTCTACCGCCTGGTCGGCAACCACCTCGACGAAATGATGCCGGTTATCTACACCCCGACCGTCGGCGCCGCCTGTGAACGCTTCTCTGAGATCTATCGTCGCGCCCGCGGCGTGTTTATCTCTTATCAGAACCGCAATAACCTCGACGATATTCTGCAAAACGTACCGAACCACAACGTTAAGGTTATCGTGATGACCGACGGCGAACGTATTCTCGGCCTCGGTGACCAGGGTATCGGCGGGATGGGCATTCCTATCGGCAAACTGTCGCTGTATACCACCTGTGGCGGTATCAGCCCGGCCTACACGCTGCCGGTAGTACTGGACGTCGGTACCAACAACCAGCAGCTGCTGGACGATCCGCTGTATATGGGCTGGCGTCACCCGCGTATTACCGACGAAGAGTACTATCAGTTTGTCGACGACGTTATCCAGGCGATTAAAGCCCGCTGGCCGGACGTACTGCTGCAGTTCGAAGACTTCGCGCAGAAAAACGCCATGCCCCTGCTCAACCGCTATCGCCACGAAGTGTGCTCCTTTAACGATGATATCCAGGGCACCGCTTCGGTCACCGTCGGTACGCTGATCGCCGCCAGCCGCGGCGCGGGCAGCCAGCTGAGCGAGCAGAAAATTGTCTTCCTCGGCGCCGGCTCCGCGGGCTGCGGTATCGCCGAGCAGATCGTCGCCCAGATCCAGCGCGAAGGGTTAAGCGAAGAGGAAGCCCGTAAACGCGTGTTTATGGTTGACCGTTTCGGTCTGCTGACCGACGCCATGCCGAATCTGCTGCCGTTCCAGAGCAAACTGGTGCAAAAGCGTGAGCATCTGCAAGCGTGGGACACCACGAATGATGTGCTGTCGCTGCTCGACGTGGTGCGCAACGTCAAACCGGATATCCTGATCGGCGTTTCCGGCCAGCCGGGTCTGTTCACCGAAGAGATTATCCGCGAGATGCACAAGCACTGCCCGCGGCCAATCGTGATGCCGCTCTCCAACCCGACCTCCCGGGTGGAAGCCACGCCGCAGAATATCCTCAGCTGGACCGACGGCGCGGCGCTGGTCGCCACCGGCAGCCCGTTCGCCCCGGTCACCCTCAAAGGCAAACAGTACGTTATCGCCCAGTGCAATAACTCCTATATCTTCCCGGGAATTGGCCTCGGCGTTATCGCTTCGGGCGCATCGCGTGTGACCGATGAGATGCTGATGGCCGCCAGCGAAACCCTGGCGAAACACTCGCCGCTGGTAAATAACGGTGAAGGCCCGGTTCTGCCGGAGCTGAAGGATATCCAGACCGTCTCGCGGGCGATTGCCTTCGCGGTCGGCAAAGTGGCGCAGGAACAAGGCGTGGCGGTGAAAACCTCAGCTGAAGCGCTGCTGCAGGCGATCGCCGATAACTTCTGGCAGCCGGAGTACCGGAACTACCGCCGCACGTCGATTTAACCGGTAGATGAGTCATACAGGGGGCCTGCTTTGCAGGCCTTTTTTTCTTTTCATCTGGTCAAAACCACTTTCTCCCTCTAAACTGCCAGCACCCATCAACTCACTGAATAAAAAAGGAGGATCCCATGTCGTACTGTGAAATGTTTTTTTCACGTGCATTTGGCGATCGCACCTGCTCAAGCGTTATCGGTATCGTGCTGCGATAACTTCAGCTTGAGCGAAGAAACCATAGACTAACTCCCTTCCCTCGGGCTTACCGGGTTATCGTCAGCGATGTTTGACGAGGCATTCACATGCCTGTAACTCTTGAGTAAGTTCACAATGAGCACATTACTAACTGCACAATCTCTTCATGTTGATACGGCGTTTGGCCCGCTGTTCACAAACCTCTCCTTTACCCTGAAAAAAGGCGACCGTATTGGCCTGATTGGCTATAACGGCTGCGGAAAAAGTACCCTGCTACAGGTGCTGGACGGCACGATCGTGCCCAGTTCGGGCAGCGTGGCGCTGGCCAGTCACTGTCTGATGGCGCGTGTGGAACAGCATCTACCCGATACGCTGTTAGCGCAGCCCCTGCTGCAGGTGGTACTGGAGAAACTTCCCGCTCCTGAGCGTGAGAGTCAACGCTGGCAAGCGGAGAGGCTATTGGCAGAGATGGGCTTTACGCCAGATGAGGCCGCGCAGCGGGCGTCAACTTTGAGCGGCGGTCAGCATACCCGGCTGCTGCTTGCCAGGGCGTTGATTCAACAGCCGAACCTCCTGCTGCTGGACGAGCCAGGAAACCACCTCGACCTGCCGACTCTCCTGTGGCTGGAAAGCTTCCTGCAAACCTGGCAGGGGAGCTTCGTTCTGGTGTCGCATGATAATATCTTATTGGATGCTGTAACTAATTCCAGTTGGATCCTGCGCGACAGAACGCTGCACGCCTTCTCCCTGCCCTGCAGCGCCGCCCGCCGGGCGCTGGAAGAGCAGGACGCCAGCGATGCGCAGCGCCATAAAGCCGAGCAAAAAGAGATCGACCGGGTCGCCGCCAGCGCTAAACGGCTGGCTATCTGGGGCCGGACCTATGACAACGAAGATCTCTCCCGCAAAGCCAAGCAGATGGAGAAGCAGGTTCAACGCCTGAAGGAGAGCCAAACCGAGCTGACCATGGGCCCCCCCTGGCGGCTGGCGCTCCACGGCGACATGCTGCGGGCTGACCGACTGCTGGAGATGGAACAGCTCCCCGTTCCCCCCGCGCCCGGTCTGCCGGCCCTGTTTACCGCAGCCCTGGCTCGCCTGAAAAGCGGCGATCGGGTGGCGGTGATGGGCCGTAACGGCGGCGGTAAGTCTTCGCTGCTGCGTCTGCTGTGGCGGCAAATGCAGCAGGAAACGACGGAGAGCGGTTTGCGCCTGCATCCGCGGCTGAAGCCGGGTTATTACGACCAGACCCTGCATCAGCTGGCAGATGACGATACCCTTCTCGACGCACTGGAACCCTTTGAACCAGGCCCGGATGCGCGCAGGCGGGCGCTGATTTCCGCCGGATTCAGCTGGCCGCGTCACGGGCAGAAGGTCGCCACCTTAAGCGGCGGCGAGCGTTCGCGCCTGCTGTTCGTCGGCCTCTCACTGGCGCGCTATAGCCTGCTGCTGCTGGATGAGCCTACCAACCATTTAGATATGGATGGCAAAACGGCGCTGGCGGCTACGCTGCGCGACTATCCCGGCGGCCTGCTGCTGGTGAGCCACGATCGCGAGCTCATTAACCGCAGCTGCAATCGCTTCTGGCTTATCGATGAGCGCGGGCTGAGCGAATGGCACAGCAGCGAAGAAGTGTATGAGATTTTGCGCACCGCCGTTCGTCGTCCGGTGACGCAGGCCGCGACGGTGAACAGTAGCGAACCGGAGGAGGACCAGGATGCGCTGCTGGAGCGGTTAGTCACGCTTGAGCAGCTGCTGGCCGACGATCTGGCGCGCAAACCAAAACATCAAAAACCGCAGCTGCAGGCGCAGTGGCGTAAGGAGATGGCGACGATCAATACGAAATTAAGCTAAAAGAGTTTTCCCGGCGCGGCGATCCGCGCCGGGAGATTATTCCACGCCGGCAGGCGCAGCCGGTTTAACCCGACTAAACTGCTGCTCGGTCATCATCCGCCCCCACTGGTCCCCCTGCCACGCTTTATCAAGCGTAAAGCCGAAGGATTCATATAGCCTGCGGGCGGCGTTCAGCCCGCTGAAGGTCCACAGCCGCACCGCGGCGAAGTTCTGGCTATCGCAAAAGGCCATCGCTTCATTCAGCAGACGTCGGCCAACACCGCTTCCCCGGCAGCTATCGTCGAGGATAAACCAGCGCAGATGCGCTTCATTATTACCAAGATCCTCGCCGTCAATCGCCACCGATCCGACAATCTGCTCACCCTGAACGGCAAGCCAAACCCGGTTTTCCGGTTTCTCAAGACGAGCGGAAAACTCCGCCAGCCCGCTGGCCACTTTGCTCTCGAAAAAGTGACCAAATTCATAATGCTTCGCATAGTACTCGCCGTGCATCTGCGTAATGCGGCCAATCATTCCCGGACGATAGCCGGTAACGATATCAATCCTCGCGGTTAAGTCACTCATTTTAGCTCCTCGCCAGAGCCAAGGGAGACAATGGCCTCCCTTGGTACCCCTTGTCATCAGGCACAACAACGATCGTTCCATGAATCACGATAGACAATATTACCCTCCGTATACTTCCAGGTAATTGCTTCATAACGCAATTCAAGCGTTTCAAGATGAGTACTACTCATACCGTTAGGAGACAGGAATGGTGCGACCGTTGTGAACTTGACGTTTTCAAGAATGATATTGAAATACTCGGCCTCGATGCCCGAATCCAGAATACGGTACATCTTAATTGTAGCCTTTTTCATGGTCCGGCCTTCACAGACCGCACGGTACAGAAGCGGTGTTGTCTGATCAAATTCTTTCACTATCGTTATAGGGCGGTGAACGCGTGTACCTGTAAGTTTTCCCCAGCTCGGGTCAACCGGAATAGTGACACCGTGAGAGAATGATTTTAATTCGATTGAACCCAGGCGAAGTGGCATTAGGCAACTGCCAACAATCGGCGAACCATTTTCATCTTCGAGCCATAAATGTGCGGGTGTAGACATAGCATTTCCTTATAAATAAATTTCAAATAATGCTAAATTTTGATGTTTTGATGATTACCATTTCACGTATCGATAAAAAACAACGATCACAAAAATGCAGAATATGGGAACAGGCCATATTGGTCCGTCAGGGAAAATTTGAAAAAGGACAATTGCAAATAAAAGTGTCAATAAGGCAGGACCGTACATCGATATCAATGACCTGAATATCCGTCTGAAAAACCTTTTAATAAGACTCATCATGATTATCGAATCATCCGGGTGATGATGTCTGCAATCTCACCATCCGATACCCATTGTGCATTAAACGCCTCAGCTCGTTCAAACAATGGCTCTATCAGAAAGAACATCATTTCCAGCTCTTGTGCATATAGTGCCGAGTAGTACGCTGGACAAGTAATATGAAGACGATGCGCGCTATCTGCTGCTTTCTGCACAACGCCATATAAACCAACAACCCCAACAACACCTCCCGCTCTTCGCCCTGCCAGAGCACTGAACTCAAGACTTAAATTCATGCCTGCAGCGACAAATGATGCTGTTGCTAAAGCAAATCCTGTATTTGTGAGTGAACTTGCGGCAATATGAATATTTACTGCCATTAACAGTTGTTTGATGTGCTCTAGTTGATCGGACGTTTTGTATCGGAATACTTCTTCAAAGTAAATTCTAAGCATTTCATACACAACATCTCCATGCCTTATAATATGATAAAGACCTTTAGTAAATCGGATATCTTCGGACTTTTGTTTCTGGCATACATCCTGATATTCATCAGTAAAGCAGGATGTATAATACAGCACACGCGTTGCGCCTGCACCGATCCTTTCAATCTGATTTGATACGTCTTTTCCTACACCCTTTAATGCATGGTCGAGTTTTAACGCAAGAATTTTATTAGCCTGCAAATAACTTATAACTTCATTTCTGTAGTACATAGCCGCTCCTTGCTTATTTCATTAAATCCGGTTAACCATTATTTCCCACGGGAAAGCGTCCGATAGACCGTGGGGCGGGAGACGGAGAATAATTCAACCAGATCGCTGATAGAGTACTCGCCGCTTCCGTGCATCCTGCAAAGCTCTTTCTGCTGTTTATCTGACAGCTTCGGCTGCTTCCCCCGCAGTTTTCCTTTAGCCCGGGCGATAGCCATCCCTTCACGCGTGCGAAGACGTATCAGGTCGCCTTCAAACTCGGCAAACGTCGCCAGCACATTAAAGAACATCTTACCCATCGGATCTGCAGGGTCGTAGAGGCTATTGCCCAGCGCCAGCTTCACGCCACGGGCCTGAAGGGCATCAGCAATATCTCCTGCATCCGGAACTGAACGGGCCAGCCTGTCCAGTTTCGGTACGACCAGCGTGTCTCCCTGGCGAACTGCCGCCAGAGCCTGAGCCAGACCGGGACGCTGGCGATTTGAACCGGTCAGTCCCTTATCGGTATAAATCCGGTCCGGGGAAACGCCCAGACCGACGAGGGCTTCCTGCTGTGCAGCCAGATCCTGGCGGTCAGTTGAACATCGGGCATAGCCAATGCGTATTTCTGTCATAAATATGTACGTATAAGGGCCGTGAAAGAGATTTATATCGTACCAGTGATATGAGACAACGTCAGCAGTGAGATTGACCTGGACTTATTACCCGTGAAAAAAGCAATTTCGAGCGCATCGTCGCCACGCTGGGGCTGAAGAAAAGGAAGCAGGGTAACGGAAATTTCGGCGGTTCCGGCGTAGTCCCCCGTATTGCCTCACTCTGCGGAAAATAAGGCGAAGAAAAAGCGACAGGCACCGGGCGATGCCTGTTTTTCCGCTTATTGCGGATTTTTCTCTTTCCAGGCATCCCATGCCGCTTTAATTTCCTGCTTCGCGGCGGCGGCATCGTTAAAGCCGTTCAGCTCCACTTTTTTACGCCCTTCCGGCAGCTGTTTGTAAACGCGGAAGAAAGCCTGCAAACGCTCCTGCTCAATTTTCGGCAGATCGCCGATGGTGTTGATGTCATCGTAGGTTGGGTCGATTTTGCTTGCCGGAACGGCAATGATTTTGTCGTCCTTCTCGCCGCCATCAATCATCTTGAGCACGCCAATCGCGCGCAGCTTAATCAGCGTTCCCGGCGCCATCGGCGCGCGGGTGTAAAACACCACGTCCAGCGGATCGCCATCCCCGGCCAGGGATTGCGTCAGCGAACCGTAGTTAGCCGGATAGGCCACCGGCATTGACTGGAAACGATCGGCGATCAGAAAGCCGGTTTTGGCGTCGGTTTCATATTTGATAATGCCGCCCGCGGGAATTTCGGTCACGGCATAAAACTCTTCAGGATTGTTTTTCGGCTGCGGGAAATCCAGTACGTTCTGCGCCTGAGCGGTAGCGGAAAGCAGAAGGCCTGCGGCAAGGAGTGTTTTTACCAGATGCATTGTCGTGTCGCTCTATCGTTATAAGAAATTGAAAAACAGAACGATAGAGGCCGCAAATGAAGCGTGTATGACGTAACGATGACAGTAATGTGACGTGAATTTCATTAATAAATCTGATTAAAAATTCGGCGCGCCGACCTCACCCCGGCAAGGAATATCTATTATTCCCTTGATTTAATGAAGATTTAAGCTAAACCTTAGCATGCTTTAAAAACAAAATTGTGTTAACAGGCTTATGTTCACTAAGGAGAACAGAATGAAAGCTGCTGTCGTCACGCAAGATCATCAGGTCAATGTTACGGAAAAAACGCTTCGTCCCCTGCAACATGGCGAAGCCCTTTTAAAAATGGATTGCTGCGGCGTATGTCACACCGACCTGCACGTTAAGAACGGCGACTTTGGCGATAAAACCGGGGTCATTCTGGGCCATGAAGGCGTGGGCGTTGTGCAGCAGGTCGGCCCCGGCGTGCATTCTCTGAAGCCGGGCGATCGCGCCAGCGTGGCGTGGTTCTTCGAAGGCTGCGGGCATTGTGAATATTGTAACAGCGGCAACGAAACGCTGTGTCGCTCGGTAAAAAATGCCGGCTACACCGTGGATGGCGGTATGGCGGAAGAGTGTATCGTCGTGGCCGATTATGCGGTCAAAGTGCCGGACGGGCTCGATTCTGCGGCGGCCAGCAGCATCACCTGCGCGGGCGTCACCACCTATAAGGCGGTCAAAGTTTCACATATCAAACCCGGCCAGTGGATTGCCATTTATGGCCTCGGCGGCCTCGGCAATCTGGCGCTGCAGTACGCCAAAAACGTGTTTAACGCCAAAGTCATCGCCCTTGACGTTAATGATGAACAGCTGAAGCTGGCCGCGGAAATGGGCGCGGACCTGACCATCAACTCCCGGAGCGAAGACGCGGCCAAAATTATTCATGAGAAAACCGGCGGCGCGCATGCCGCGGTGGTAACCGCCGTCGCCAAAGCGGCGTTTAACTCAGCGGTGGATGCGGTTCGCGCGGGTGGACGCGTGGTGGCGGTAGGCCTGCCTCCGGAAGCGATGAGCCTGGATATTCCGCGTCTGGTCCTCGACGGAATTGAGGTGGTCGGTTCGCTGGTCGGCACCCGTCAGGATCTGACCGAAGCCTTCCAGTTCGCCGCAGAAGGTAAAGTCGTACCGAAAGTGACCCTGCGCCCGCTGGGCGATATCAACGCCATCTTTAAAGAGATGGAACAGGGGCAGATTCGCGGCCGTATGGTCATTGATTTCCGCCGCTAATCTTCGGACCTCTCCCCGCTGCGGGAGAGGTTTCATTTCCCCTTTACACACACGGCCCCGTTGCGCAACCGTACATCATCACCAGCGGAAATAGCGGCACCAGCGGAATCAGGGCGATCTCTCCCAGAGGGCTAATGGTCTGCGTTTTATCGTTAATTGACACGACGACGGGTCTGGCAAGCCGATAAGCGTCATCCAGTTCATTGGGATCAACGGTTGACCAGAAACCGGTCGCTTTAAACAGTACGCCAAGATGGTCGTTGTCCAGCGCGGTCGCGTGATACTGGCTGGTTAACAGACTTTGCTGACTGGCATCCAGCCTGCGCTTGTCGAGCACCACCAGATATTCCGCAACAACCTCATGCTGCTTCACGACAAAATTCACCCGTACGCCGGATGCGACCTTATTGAAGCGTTCGTAGAAAGTATTATAACGCTGGTACTCCTGCGGCACCCCTTTACGGAAGAATCGATAGCTGTATTTGTTTGAATTGGCAATGATGCCCGACTCAATAGGTTTAACCTTAATAATGGTATCGGTAGAGGGCAAATTGGGTGCGCTGGTACAGCCTGCCAGCACCGTCATCGCCAACATCAGTAAATACTTCAGCATCGTCGCTATCCCTTTATTACGCTGACTATCTCTCAGTCATTAAATTATCCAGCATGAGTTTCAGCTGAAAGGCATGTAAATACCAGCCCCTAAAAATCGAACCGGGTATAAATGCTTTTTATGCAAATGCTTAGCGTAAATCCTTACTTCCTTTGTTAAAACGCGCGCCCGATGATGGCCAAACAAGAGATAACAAAGGAATTCACCATGCACACCCGTTTTCGCCTGCCCGCGCTGGCGGCACTTTTTTTAAGCGGCGCCTTTTCCGCGTGGGCCGCCGATGCGCCGGTTAAAGGCGGCACGTTAATTTATCTGGAGCAGCAGCCGCATACCAATCTTTATCCCCCGGCCGGAGGCTTTTATCCTAACGGCGGTATTCTCAATCAAATAACCGATAAGCTGACCTGGCAAAATCCAAAAAACCTACAAGTCGAACCGTGGATTGCCGAAAGCTGGAGCGCCAACGCGGATAAAACCGAATATACCTTTAAGATTCGCCCTGGCGTCACCTTTTCTGATGGCACCCCGCTTGACGCCAATGCAGTTGCCAAAAACTTTGATACCTACGGTCTCGGCAATAAAGCGCACCGCCTGCCGGTGTCCGAGGTGATTAATAACTACGATCGTAGCGAAGTCATCGATCCGCTGACGGTTAAGTTCTACTTTAAAAAGCCCTCGCCGGGATTTCTGCAGGGCACCGCGACCATCGGCTCCGGGCTGGTTTCCCTGAGCACCCTGGCGCGAAATTTTGAAGAGCTGGGCGACGCCCGCCATATTATTGGCTCCGGGCCTTTTACGGTTAAAGATGAAAAACCGGGGCGTGAACTCGCTCTGGTCGCACGTCAGGATTATCAATGGGGGCCAAAAAGCCTCGCCCAGCAGGGACCAGCCAATCTCGATGGCATAACCTATATTGTCACCCCGGAGGATGGCGTGCGTATTGGCGCGCTGCTGGCGGGACAGGCCGATTTTATCCGCCAGGTACAGGCCTACGATGAAAAGCAGGCCACCGATCGGGGCTTTAAAATCTATGCCGCCCCGACGCGCGGCGTTAACGACAGCCTGAGCTTCCGCCCGGATAATCCGCTGGTTGCCGACCTGCGCGTTCGTCAGGCGCTGCTGTACGCCACCGACGCCAGACAGGTGGTTGAAACGCTGTTCTCCGCCAACTATCCGCAGGCGACCTCCGTCGTCGCCAGCACCGCGGCCGGATACGTTAACCTTAGCGATAAGCTGGCTTTCGATCCGGCCAAAGCGAAACAGCTGCTTGATGAGGCGGGCTGGAAACCGGCCGCCGACGGTATACGGGTCAAAGATGGCCAGCGCCTGGCATTAACCGTCTATGAATCCCTGCCCCAGCCGCAAAACAAAGAGGTACTCCAGCTTGTCGCCCAGCAGTGGCGCCAGGTCGGCGTTGCGCTGGCGGTCAAAGCCGGCGATGCCGGCAGCCGTACGCTGGACAGCCTCGACCCGTTGAAAACGCCGCTTACCGTATCGGAAGTGGGCCGCGCCGACCCTGACGTGGTGAAAAGCATGTTCTTCCCCGCTAACCGCGACGCGCTGCTGCAAAAAGGCGGCTCCAGCGACAAGGTACAACGCTTCCGCGACGATAAGCTCAACGCGCTGCTGACCGCGATCTCAGCCGAAGTCGAGCCGCAAAAACGCCTCCAGCTCACCGGCGACGCCCAGCGCTACCTGCTGGACAACGCTTACGTGATCCCGATATTTGAAGAGCCGCAGGTCTTTGCCGGCGCGCCGTGGGTGAAAGGCGTCAGTTTTGAAGCGGTAGGCCGGCCGTCGTTCTACGGCGCGTGGCTGGAAAAGCACTAAGGAGCCCGCGATGAGCCACTATCTTCTGCGGCGGTTCGGTCAGGGTTTACTGGTGCTATGGGCCGCGTTTACCCTCTCCTTCATCCTGTTACAGGTGCTGCCCGGCGATGCAGTACTGATCAAGTTTCAGAATCCGGATCTGGGGCTCAGCCCTGAGCAGATCGCCGAAATGCGCCTCGCCTACGGGGCCGATAGCCCGCTGTGGAGACAGTACTTCCATACGCTGATGGCCATGCTGCGTGGCGATTTTGGCTATTCGCTGCAGGCCGGGCTGCCGGTCAGCGTGCTTATCGCCAGCAACCTGCCGGAAACATTAAGCCTGGCGCTGCCCGCCTTTGCTCTGGCGGTGGCGCTGGCCTTCGCCCTCGCCTTCGCCTCACGGCTGCCGGGCCTGCGCTGGCTCAGCAACGCGCTGCAATCCCTGCCGGCGCTGTTTATCTCGCTGCCGACGTTCTGGCTCGGCATCGCCCTGATTCAGATTTTCTCCTTTCAGCTGCGCTGGATCCCGGTGATCAATCCCGGGCCAATTGAGGGGCTGATTTTGCCCATTATTGCCGTCGCGGTGCCGATTTCCGCTCCGCTGGCGCAAATCCTGATGCGCAGTCTGGATCAGGTCGCCGCGCAGCCGTTTGTCGCCGTTGCCCGCGCCAAAGGCCTGAGCGAAACCGGCGCCCTGTGGCGGCACGTTACCGGCAACGCCCTGCTGCCGGTGCTCAATATCGCCGGTCTGCTGCTGGGGGAACTGATCGCCGGCGCGCTGATTACCGAAACCGTGTTTGGCCGCGGCGGTCTGGGCCTGCTGACGCAGCAGGCCGTCAATAATCAGGATATCGCGGTACTGCAGGCGGTGGTGATGATCTCTGCCCTCGGTTTCGTGCTGATTAATCTGCTGGTCGACCTGCTGATGCCGCTGTTCGATCCGCGCCTGAAAACCGTTATGGGAGGTGCCGTATGAGCCTGGTGGATTACGCAACCGCCGCGCGCCGCCGCACGTCAAACTGGCGTACGCGACGCGTTCAGCCCGGCCTGCTGCTGGCCTGGGCGGTGATGATCGTTGCCGCGCTGATGGCTATCGCTCCGCAGCTGTTTACCGCCTATAGCCCGCTGGAAGGGTTCCCCGGCGCCCAGCGGCTGGCCCCGCAGGCCGGCCACTGGCTGGGAACCGACCAGCTGGGCCGCGATCTGTGGAGCCGCATCGTCTTCGGCGCCGTTCATTCGCTTTCCGCCGCGCTGGCGGCGGTGGCGATCGGCCTGTTTATCGGTACCGCGCTGGGCACGCTGGCCGGCGCGCTGGCGGGACGCGTGGAGTCGGCAATCATGCGCCTGGTCGACGTGCTGCTGGCGATCCCCTCTTTATTGCTGTCGCTGACGGTCATCATTCTGCTCGGTTTCGGCACGCTCAACGCCGCCGTCGCGGTCGGCGCGGCCGCCGTCGCCAGCTTTGCCCGCCTGGCGCGAGCGGAGGTGGTCCGCGTACGCCACAGCGACTTCGTCGAAGCGGCCTACGGCAGCGGCGGCACCTTTTTCGCCGTTTTCTGGCGGCATATTCTGCCCAACTCGCTCACCGCGGTGCTGGCCTTTGCCACCCTCCAGTTCGGCCAGGCCATTCTGGCGCTCTCGACCCTGAGCTTTCTCGGCTACGGCACGCCGCCGCCGGTCCCGGAGTGGGGTCTGCTGATCGCCGAAGGCCGCAACTATCTCTCCACCGCCTGGTGGCTGACCACCCTGCCCGGTATTGCGGTGATTGCGGTCGTGCTCGCCGCCAACCGTATTAGCCGTCAATTTAGCGGAGAATGCCGATGAATGTCTTAAGCGTAGAGCACCTGCGCATCAGCTATCGTTCGCAGCGTGAATGGCGCGAGGTCGTGCACGACGTGAGTTTTCAGGTCAAACGCGGCGAAATGCTGGCGTTTGTTGGTGAATCTGGCTCGGGTAAAACCACCACCGCGCAGGCGATTATTGGCCTGCTGGCGGATAACGCGCGCCGGGACAGCGGGCGTATCTTGATTAATGGCGAAGATATCAGCGGCTGGTCCGCTAAACGCCTGGACGGCCTGCGCGGCGCGCGGATTAGCCTGGTGCCTCAGGATCCGGGCAACTCCCTGAATCCGGTGAAAACCATCGGCGCGCAGGTGGGGGAAATCCTGCGTCTGCATCAAAAAAGCAGCGCCGCGGGGCGTAAAGCGCAGGTGCTGGCGCTGCTGGCCAAAGTTGGGCTGAGCCACCCGGAACAGCGCATCGATCAATATCCCCACCAGCTTTCAGGCGGTATGAAGCAGCGGGTGCTGATTGCTATCGCGATCGCCCTGAAACCCGACTTAATCATTGCCGATGAACCCACCAGCGCCCTCGACGTGACGGTACAGAAGCGGATCCTCGACCTGCTGGATACGCTGCGCCGGGAGTCCGGCACGGCGGTACTGTTCGTCACCCACGATCTGGCGCTGGCGGCGGAACGCGCCGACCGCCTGCTGGTCTTTCGCCACGGCGAGATTCAGGAACAGGGCGCGACCGGCGACGTCATACGTACGCCGCAGCATACCTATACCCGCCAGCTGCTGAGCGATCTCCAGGCTTCGACGCTGACCATTGCCCCGGCCAGCGGGCGCGTGCTGGCGACCCCGGCGATCCGCGTGGAGGGCATCAGCAAGCGCTTCTCATTAGGCCGCGCGCATTTGCAGGCGCTGGACGCCGTGAGCTTCGAGGTGATGCGCGGCAGCACCCACGCGCTGGTCGGCGAATCCGGCTCCGGCAAAACGACCCTTGCGCGGATCCTGCTGGGATTCGAAAAGGCCGATAGCGGCCATATCGCTATCAACGGTATCGATGCCGGGCATCTCAGCCGCGAGGCGCTCCGCCAGCTGCGGCGTAAAATTCAGTTCGTTTACCAGAATCCTTTTGCCTCGCTGGACCCGCGGCAAACGCTGTTTGAGATTATCGAAGAGCCGTTAAAAAACTTCGACCGCCTCAGCGCCGAAGTGCGGCGCCAGCGCGTCGAAACGGTCGCCGCCCGCGTGGCGCTCGCTCCGGAGCTGCTGTCGCGAACCGCCCGTGAGCTTTCCGGCGGCCAGCGGCAGCGGGTGGCCATCGCCCGCGCCTTAATCCTTGAACCGACGATCCTTGTCCTCGATGAAGCGACTTCGGCGCTGGACGTCACGGTGCAGGCGCAAATTCTCGCGCTGCTGCAGCAGCTTCAGCAGCAGCTGGGGCTGAGCTATCTGTTTATCACTCACGATTTGGCGACGGTGCGCCGTATCGCCCACAGCGTGACGGTGCTGCGGGCGGGCCAGGTGGTTGAACACGGCGACGTCAGCCGACTGTTCAGCGCCCCGCAGCATGACTATACCCGCGAGCTTATCGCCGCGATTCCCCATTTTTCATCCCCGAGCAAGGAGGTTGCATGACGCGTAAACGACTGGGCTTTTTCACCCGTCTGCTGGACCACGCCACGCCTAAAGAGCGCTACCGGCTGGCCACCGAGCAAATTCGCCACGCGGAACGCCTGGGATTCGACAGCGCGTGGATCGCTCAGCACCATTTTCATGAGCACGAAGGCGGCCTGCCGTCACCGCTGGTCTTTCTCGCCCACGCCGCGGCGCACACCGAGCGCATTCGTCTTGGCACCGCCATTATCACCCTGCCCATGGAAAACCCGCTGCGGGTGGCGGAGGATGCGGCGGTGCTGGATCTGCTCGCCGATGGACGGCTCGAGGTGGGCTTTGGCTCCGGCGGCACCCCCACCTCGTTTTTACCCTTCGGGCTGACGATGGACCAGCGCAGCGCGGTGTTTGCTGAACACCTGCATCTGATTCAAAGCGCCTGGCGCGGGGATTCGCTCTCGCACCCGGATAATCATCTGTACCCTCAGGCGCCGCAGCTGGCGGAACGCATCTGGATTGCCACCTTTTCCATTGAAGGGGCGGTTCGCGCGGCTCAGGCCGGGCACGGGCTGATGCTCTCGCGCACGCAGCCGCGTCCGGCCGGACAGCCCACGCTGCCGCTGGACGCTATCCAGAATCCGATTATTGACGCCTATCTCGCCGCGCTGCCGGCGGGCGTCGAGCCAAGGATCCTCGCCTCGCGGACGGCCTTTGTCGCCGATAGCCAGCAGTATGCGCTACAGGTCGCTGAACCCGGCCTGTGCCAGCAGGCTGCCCAGCATCGCGCCGCAGGTCATGATATTATTGGTGACACTGTCACTGATTTTTTGCCGCAGCTTGACGCGCACGTTGGCGACCCGCAGCACGTCGCCGCTTCGCTGGCCCGCGATAGCGTCCTGCGGCGGGTAACCGATATTTCGTTTCAGGTGCACTCCGTTGAACCCTCGCACCGCGACACGCTTCGTTCCATTGAGCTGATCGCTCAGCATATTGCCCCGCAGATACGATAAGGAGTCACCATGACGCTCAGTCAGGATATATTGGCCGAACTGGCAGAAATTGCCCCCGATTCCGCCTTAGCGGCGGCGCGAGCCGTGCGCGAGGCGGCCACCCGCCATGCTCAGGGAAGTTATGAAACGCTGTTTGGTCAGCAGGATAACGACTTCCCGCTCGACGAGCGTTTTGCCGTGGCCGCGAGGGTGGCGAAGCTGCATAAGAGCGATGCGCTGGCCGCCCACTACGCCGGCTTTGGCATTGCCGACCCCACATCGCCGCGGCTGGCGCCGGCGCTGGCCTTTGCCCGGCTGTTGACCTTTACGCCCGTGGAGGCCACGCCGTCGGCGCTTGAGGCCTTAATCCGCGCCGGATGGAGCCTGCGCGGCATCGTCACCCTCGCCCAGCTTATCGCGTTTGTCAGCTTCCAGAGCCGGCTGGTCGTCGGGCTGCGCCTGCTTAACGGCAAAAATATCCACGTCGCACAAACCCCGACGGTGGCGGGATTCTGGCATACCTCGCCGCAAACCATCAGCGGTAAGAAGGCGCCGGTGCACTTCACCCGCGATGAACTGCACTGGGAGCCCTGGCTGGCGGCTAAACCGCTGGCGGAATTTACCCCCGACGAGCAGGCGCTGCTGGCGAAATTCGGCCACAGCGATTCGCCCTACTTCCGCCTGCTGGCGCGCAACCTGCCGGTGCTGGAGCAGCGTACGTTAACCGACAAAGGGATCTTTTATACTCCCGGCGGCCTGCCGCGCGCTGAGCGCGAGCTGGCGGCAACGGTGGCGAGCAAAATCAACGGCTGTATTTATTGCGCCTCGGTGCATGCGCGCAAAGCGGCACAGCTGGCTAAAGATGAAACGGCGATAGAGACGCTGCTGGCGGTGACGCCGGGAGAGCAGTTAAGCGACGGGCAGACGCCGGGATGGCAGGCGCAGATCGATTTCGCCGCCGCGATTTCCGTTACCCCTCCCGCTTTGTCCGTTGACCACCTTGCCGCCGTCGAGCAACAGGGGCTGGATACCCTCGCCCGACTGGATTTACTGCAATCGGCGGCTTTCTTTGCCTGGGCCAACCGGTTAATGCTGACCCTCGGCGAGCCGTGGCAGGAATAGCCGCCGGCGGGCTTTATCAGGCCAGACGCCGCTGATGGCGGGCATAAATCAGCAGCGAACTGAGCGCAAGAAACGAAAGCAGCGCGGCCGGTAAGGCAACGAAACGCCAGCCAGGACCGGCCGTAATCATCATCCCGCCGAATAGCGCCCCAATGGCGCTGCCGAGATTAAAGGCGATCTGGCCGCCCGCCGCGCCCAGCATCTCGCCGCCTTTCGCATTTTGCAGCAGCAGAATTTGCAGCGGTGCCGACAGGGCAAACAGGGCCGCGCAGCAAATAAACGCGAGGGTTAATGCGGCGGCTTTATTCTCACCCAGCAGGAACAGAAGTAATAAGGTCACGACAATCACGCCATCCGTCACGGCGGCAATGCGTAACGGGCTATAACGGACGGAGACTTTACCGCTGAATAAATTCCCCAGAACCATCCCCAGCCCCGCCAGCAGCATAATGGCAATGATGGCGCTCTCACCAAAACCGGAGACGTTAATCATAAACGGCTTAATATAGCTAAACCACGCGAATACGCCGGCATTGCCGAACATCGTCGCGGCAAAAATTAACCACGGTGCGGGCGATGTTAAAAAATGAAACTGCGAGCGCAAGCGCGTCGTCGGTTTATCAAACAGCGTGGGCACCCACCAGGCGATGGCGACCAGTACCGCGATGTCAAACACCGCAATCGCCAGAAAGGTATAGCGCCAGCTAAACTGATGGCCAAGCCAGGTTCCGGCGGGAACCCCCAGCAAATTAGCGACCGTCATTCCGGCAATCATTCCCGCCACCGCGGCGGTGACCTTCCCCGGCGGCGCAATTTTCGACAGAACGATCGCCCCCACGCCAAAGAAGGCGCCATGCGGGAAACCGGAGATCAGGCGCCCCAGCGCCAGCATCGAATAGCTGGAAGATAACGTAAAGATGGCATTGCCGATAACGCACAGCGCCACGAGGAACAGCATCACCGATTTTAACGAAAAACGGCTGGAGAACAGCGCCATCACCGGCGCGCCGATGACGACGCCAAGCGCATACCAGGAGATCATATTGCCCGCGGCGGGAATAGATATTCCGACGTCACGGGCAATTTCAGGTAATACGCCCATGATGCCAAATTCCGCCATTCCGAGACCAAAAGTGCCAAGCGCTAACGAAAAAATAGTCTTTTTCATACAACTAATCACTTGTTATAAAACATACCGCCGGCATTATTGTGCATTATTAAACGGCAGACCAGATAAAAACGCCGGGTGGCATATTTATCCATAAAACGGCGTGATTATTTCATAGGCTCACTGGCAGATTGATTATGCAGTTCCTGAGGTAAATATTGAATTTGAAACGTTTATGCTTTGTTCGCCGATGATGACAAACCTTAATAATAAGTCGATCAAGTGCGAAGATTTTATCTGTAACTAAAAAAGCGCCAGAGGCGAAGTTATTTCCGCCATTGACGCCCTTGTCACCAATACCCGATCCGCTCCGGCTTCAGCCAGAGCGGGTTGCTCAGTTACGCTTACTTCAGCCCTTCACAGCTCTCTTTCTTCGCTTCCTGACGCTCCACCTCGCGATACCAGCGCGGATGATGCTTCTTCGCCCAGCGGCGACTCACCTTCCCTTCGATCATGCCTTTAATCGATCCCTTCACCCAAAACGCCATATACATGTGGATCAGAATCGCATGAATAAGAATAATCGCCGAGGTCGCGTGAATCAGCAGGCTATAGCGAATAACCTGAATCGGGAAATAGTGGGCAAACCAGGGCCGCCAGATAATCACGCCGGTCACCAGCAGCACAAAAATCATGCTCATGATAGTCCAGAACATCATTTTCTGCCCCGCGTTATATTTCCCTACCCGCGCCACTTTATGCTCGTTGCCTTTCAGTACCTCAATAATGCCCTTTAGCCAGGGGATATCCTGCTTGTCGGGAATATTGTGATGGACAAAGCGCACAAACATAAACATCAGGGCCACGAAAATCAGTACCCCAAAGAACGGATGCAGAATACGCCCCATCTGCGGCGTACCGAAGGTTTCGGTCAGCCACTGCAGCGTCGGGAAGAAAAACGAGATCCCCGATAGCGCCACCAGGAAAAAGCAGATGACCACCGTCCAGTGACAGGCGCGGTCAATAAACTTCGTGCGCACAATCATTTTCGATTTACTCATCATGCTCCTCCTCATCGTCATCCGCTTCCTTATTTGGCCCAATCCCGATGTAGTGATAAATCAGCCCGGCAAAGGTGGCGATAAACCCGACCGCCGAGAGCGGCTTCAGCGCGCCTTTCCACAGGTTGATCGACGTATCGATCTGCGGCTCTTTCGGCAGGTTGTGGTAGAGCTCCGGCTGGTCCGCATGATGCAGCACGTACATCACGTGGGTGCCGCCGACGCCCGGCGGGTTATACACCCCGGCATGGGGATAGCCGCGTTTCTTCAGCTTTTCCACGCGCTCGTTGGCCACTTCCAGCATCTCTTTCTTGCTCCCGAAGTGAATCGCGCCGGTTGGGCATGTTTTCACGCAGGCCGGTTCCTGGCCGACGCTGACCCGGTCAACGCACAGGGTGCACTTATAGACCCGGTTATCCTCTTTATTGAGGCGCGGGATGTTAAAGGGGCACCCGGCGATGCAGTAGCCGCAGCCGATGCAGTTCTCCTGCTGAAAGTCGACGATGCCGTTGGCGTACTGAATAATCGCCCCGGCGGACGGGCACGCCTTCAGGCAGCCCGGGTCCTCGCAGTGCATGCAGCCGTCTTTGCGAATCAGCCACTCCAGCTTGCCGTTCTGTTCGGTTTCGCTAAAGCGCATTACCGTCCAGGATTTGGCGCTCAGATCGGCGGGGTTGTCATACACCCCGACGCAGTGCCCTACCTCATCGCGGATATCGTTCCACTCGGAACAGGCCACCTGGCAGGCTTTACAGCCTACGCAGGAGGAGACATCGATCAGCTTCGCCACTTCCGCCTTAAAATCCCGCGCGCGCGGCGCGGGCGTGATCGGGTTGGTGGCGGAGCGTTTGATAATGTCCTGGGTTTCCATCGCCATGCATTCGCTCCTTACGCTTTCTCGATGTTGACCAGAAACGCCTTGTACTCCGGCGTTTGCGAATTGGAATCCCCAACGTTTGGCGTCAGGGTATTGGCGATGTAACCTTTGCGGGCTACCCCTTCAAAACCCCAGTGCAGCGGGATCCCGACGGTTTCAACCTGCTGGCCGTTAACGTTGAGCGTTTGCAGACGACGCGTCACCACCGCGACCGCGCGAATAAAGCCGCGCTTGCTGCTGACCGTCACCCGATCGCCGTTGGCAATCCCCTTCGCTTTCGCCAGACCTTCGCTGATTTCGACAAACTGTTCCGGCTGCGCAATCGCATTAAGCAGCGCATGCTTGGTCCAGGTATGAAAATGCTCGGTCAGGCGATAGGTGGTGCCGACGTACGGGAATTTGTCCTTCTTACCTAAACGAAGGGCATCCTCTTCATACAGGCGCACCACCGGGCTGGAGACCACGTTCGGGTGCAGCGGGTTGGTGCCAAGCGGCGTTTCCATCGGCTCGTAGTGTTCCGGGAACGGACCTTCCGCCAGCTTATTCAGGGCAAAAAGGCGCCCCAGGCCTTCCGGCTGCATAATAAACGGCCCGGTTTTGCTGCCCGGCGGCGCGGTATTGAAGTCCGGAATATCGTTGCCAACCCACTTGCTGCCGTTCCACTGGATCAGCATCCGCTTCGCATCCCACGGCTTGCCGTTAATATCCGCCGACGCGCGGTTGTACAGCACGCGCCGGTTGAGCGGCCACGCCCATGCCCAGCCGAGCGTGTTGCCAAGGCCTGACGGATCGGCGTTATCGCGGTTGGCCATCTGGTTACCCTGCTCGGTCCAGCTGCCGGTATAGATCCAGCAGGACGACGCGGTGGTACCGTCATCGCGCAGCAGCGCGAAGCTGTTCAACAGCTGGCCCTTCTTCGCCAGCGGCGCGCCGTTAGCGTCGAAGAGATCCGCCAGCGCGTAGCCGTTGTTCTCCTTCGCGACCTCTTCTGATTCCGGACGATCCGGCTGCTTGTAGTGCCATCCCATCTTCAGCAGCGGCTCGACGCCTTTGCCGCCCTCGCTGCGATACATCTCGCGCAGACGGTGGTAAATGCCGGCCAGAATTTCGCCGTCGTTGCGCGCTTCGCCCGGCGCGTCCTGGCCTTTCCAGTGCCACTGCAGCCAGCGCCCGGAGTTGGCGATGGAACCATCCTCTTCGGCGAAGCAGGTGGACGGCAGGCGGAACACTTCGGTCTGAATCGCCGCCGGGTCAACATCGTTCGACTCGCCGTGGTTTTGCCAGAAGGTCGACGTTTCGGTCACCAGCGGGTCGATAACCACCATGTACTTCAGCTTGCTCAGGCTGCGGACCACCTTGTTTTTGTCCGGAAACGAAGCCACCGGATTGAAGCCCTGGCAGATATAGCCCGTGACGTTGCCGTTATCCATCATATTGAAATATTTGATAACGTCGTAAGCCTGGTCCCATTTCGGCAGCCAGTGGAAGCCCCAGTCGTTCTCTTTTTGCGCCGCGTCGCCGTAGAACGATTTCATCAGGCTGACGAAGAACTTCGGATAGTTGCTCCAGTAGTTCACCTGTTCGGCCAGCGTCGCCTTCGGCGTATTGGCGGCGAGATAGCTTTGCAGATCCGTCTGCTGTTCCGACGGCAGCGTCAGGTAGCCCGGCAGGCTGGTCGAGAGCAGGCCTAAATCGGTTAGCCCCTGAATATTGGAGTGCCCGCGCAGCGCGTTGACGCCGCCGCCCGCCATCCCCATATTGCCGAGCAGCAGCTGAATCATCGCCATGGTACGGATGTTCTGCGCCCCGACGGTATGCTGCGTCCAGCCCAGCGCGTAAAGGAAAGTGGTGGTTCGGTCCGCCGCGCTGGTTGACGCCAGCACTTCGCACACTTTGAGGAAGTCCGCCTTTGGCGTACCGCAGATATTCTCCACCACCTCCGGCGTATAGCGCGAAACGTGCTGCTTCAGCAGGTTCCAGACGCAGCGCGGATGCTGCAGCGTCTCGTCGCGCATGGCGTAGCCGTTTTCGTCGAACTGATAGTTCCACGACGATTTATCGTACTGACGCTTTTCGGCATCGTAGCCGCTGAACAGGCCATCTTCGAAGGCAAAATCGTCGCGCACCAGCAGGTTGGCGTTGGTGTAGTGTTTAACGTACTCGGCATTGATTTTGTTATTTTCGATCAGGTACAGCAGTACGCCCGACAGGAAGGTAATGTCGGTACCGGAACGGATCGGCGCATAAATATCGGCCACCGACGCCGTGCGCGTAAAGCGCGGGTCGACGACAATCAGCGTCGCATCGTTGTTGTTTTTCGCCTCCATCGCCCAGCGGAATCCTACCGGATGGGCTTCGGCGGCGTTACCGCCCATCACCACCACGACGTTAGCGTTTTTGATATCAACCCAGTGGTTGGTCATCGCACCGCGACCAAATGTTGGAGCAAGACTTGCTACCGTTGGTCCGTGTCAGACGCGCGCCTGGTTGTCTACCGCCAGCATGCCGAGGGAGCGCACAAATTTTTGCGTCAGCATGCCGGTTTCATTACTGGCCGCAGAGGCACATAACATCCCGGTGGACAGCCAGCGGTTAACCGTCACGCCCTGTTCGTTCTTTTCAATAAAATTGGCGTCGCGGTCGGCTTTCATCAGTTTGGCGATGCGGGTAAACGCGTCATCCCAGGAGATGCGCTGCCATGTATCCGAACCCGGCGCGCGGTACTGCGGATAGCGCAGGCGGTTGTCGCTATGAACATAGTCAAGCAGCCCCGCGCCTTTCGGGCACAGCGCGCCGCGGCTCACCGGATGATCCGGGTCACCTTCAATGTGGTAAATCGCTTCTTTCGCGTTTTTCGCGCCGTCGCCCAGGCTATACATTAATAGCCCGCAGCCCACGGAGCAGTATGTGCAGGTGTTGCGGATCTCTTTGGCGCGCAGCAATTTGTAATTACGCGCCTGAGCCAGGGCCATTTTGGGCGCAAAACCCAATGCAGCGGCTGTTGTTCCGGCCATACCGCCTGCGCAGATTTTAAAAAACTTTCTGCGGCTGACGTCCATTGTTCCCCTCCATGCGGGATGTTTATTCATTGCGGGAGTGGAAATTAACAGCAATAACCCTGTTTTATTTGCGTCAAATCAATGTCCTGAACCCATGACCCCTTAATAGTCAGCCGCGTTGAATTTCGTTACTCCATTAGGATTAAGCGCGGTGGAAAATATCCCCCGGAAGCGAAAAAAAAGTGTTATAAAACCCGACTGCGTTTGAACCAACATCAGGTTAAATATGGAGAAGAAGAGAGCCACGCTCATTGGACTGGCCGCTATCGTCTTGTGGAGCACCATGGTCGGGCTGATTCGTGGCGTAAGCGAAGGGCTGGGGCCGGTGGGCGGCGCGGCGATGATCTACAGCCTGAGCGGCCTTTTGCTGATCTTTACCGTCGGCTTCCCGCAAATACGCCAGATCCCTCGCCCCTATTTACTGGCAGGGAGCCTGCTGTTCGTCAGCTATGAAATTTGCCTGGCGCTGTCGGTCGGATTAGCCGGTAGCCGCCAGCAGGCTATTGAAGTGGGCATGGTTAATTATCTGTGGCCCAGCCTGACGATTTTATTCGCCATTCTGTTTAACGGCCAAAAAAGCAGCTGGTTGGTGATCCCGGGATTATTTCTCGCTTTATTCGGCGTCACCTGGGTATTAGGCGGTGAGCATGGTCTGAATGTAGATGAAATTACCCGCAACGTGGTTTCCAGCCCGCTGAGCTATATTCTGGCGTTCATCGGCGCGTTTATCTGGGCGGCCTACTGCACGGTCACCGCTAAATACGCGAAGGGCAAAAACGGGATTACCCTTTTTGTTCTGCTTACCGCCCTGACCCTGTGGCTGAAGTTCCTGTTCAGCGAACAGCCGCCCATGGTCTTTAGCTGGCCGGTGATAGCCAAACTGATTGCGCTGTCCGTTGCCCTGGGATTAGGCTACGCGGCGTGGAACGTCGGGATCCTGCACGGCAACGTCAGCCTGCTGGCCGCCGCCTCCTACTTTACGCCGGTGCTCTCCTCGGCGCTGGCGGCGGCACTGCTCAGCGCCGCGCTGTCGTGGTCGTTCTGGCAGGGCGCCGGAATGGTGTGCGCCGGCTCCCTGCTTTGCTGGCAGGCGACCCGGCGCTAACCGAGATCGCCGCCGGCGACCGGCAGCGTCACGCCGGTGATATAGCTGGCCTCATCGCTGGCGAGAAACAGGATGGCATTGGCCTGCTCCGCCAGCGTACCGTAGCGATGCATCAGGCTGCTGGCCACCGTCTGATCGACCACCTGCTGATACCACGCCTGCTCCTGCGCCGACGGCAGCTCCTCATTCCGCGGCGTCCGGCGCGCAGGCGCCTCGGTGCCCCCCGGCGCCACGGCGTTAATGCGGATCCCGTTTGCGCTATATTCAAGGGCTAGCGAACGGGTCAGCGCATTAACGCCGCCTTTCGCTGCGGAATAAGGCACCCGATTCACGCCCGCCGTCGCCACCGATGAAATATTAACGATACTGCCTTTGCCCTGCTTCAGCATCCACGGTAGCGCAGCCCGACAGCCCCACAGGGTCGGAAACAGCGAGCGGCGAATCTCCTTCTCTATCTGCTCCGGCTGATATTCCACGAACGGCCGCGCCCAGATGGTGCCGCCGACGTTGTTAATCAATACATCCAGGTGGCCAAAATGGGCCACGCCGTCGGCAAAAGCCCGCTCGGTGCTTTCCCATTGTTCAAGATCGGCTTCCAGCGCCAGCGCCTGGCTACCGGCGTCGTTCAGCGCCGCCGCCAGTTCATGAACATAGCGAGAGCGGTCAATCAACAGCAGCCGCGCGCCCTCACGCGCCGCTTGCTCTGCGGTCTGTCGGCCAATCCCCTGCGCGGCGCCGGTAATAGCCACAACTTTATGGTTAAATCGCATCGTTGCTCCTTATGCCGCCGCGCTCTGGCTGGCGATAAATTTTTCATACCAGAACCCCGACGGCGAAATTCCTCTCTCGCGCAGCGCCGTGGCTACCGCATTGACCATCGGCGGGGGCCCGCACAGATAGATATCCACATCCCCGTCGTTGAGTATTGCGTCATTAAGATGTTCGGTAACAAAACCGCGCTGCGGGCATTGGCTTTGCGCATCGGCAACCACCGGCAGCCAGCGATACGCGGGAAGCTGACCGGTAAATGCCTCAAGCTCGTCAGTTTTCACCAGATCGCCGTCGCGGGTCACGCCATAGAGCAAGGTGATGGGTCGGGTGCTGCGCTGGCTGGCCAGCGTTTGCAGCATTGATAGCAGCGGCGCTAAGCCGGTGCCCCCCGCCAGCAGTAGCAGCGGACGCTCGCCGCCGCGCAGGTAAAAGCTGCCCATCGGGCCGCTTAGCGTCAGACGATCGCCGGGAATGGCCCGCTGCGTCAGCCACTGGCTCATCAATCCGCCGGGCACGTTACGGATCAGGAAGCGCCCCTCACGCCCACCCGGCAGGGAGCTAAACGAATAGGCGCGAACCTGCGGCGTTCCGGGAACCTGAATATTGATGTACTGACCCGCCAGGAAGTCCAGCGGTTCATCCAGCACGATCGCCAGCTCAATGGCGGTGTCAGACAGGAGATTGACCGCTTTCACCGTCGCGCCCACGCTCGCCAGCGCGGTCTTGCAGCGGGCTGCCGCCGCCGGTACATCAATGACGCAATCGCTGGTTGGCACCATCTGGCAGGTCAGCACCTGGCGCTCTGCGGCTTCCTCTTCGCTGAGCGCCTCTTCAAGAAACTCATCGCCCAGGCCATACTCGCCGCTGACGCAGCGGCACTTGCAGGTGCCGCAAACGCCGTCCGAACAATCCATCGGCAGATTGACCTGCTGACGATAGGCGGCATCGAGAACTTTCTCCCCGGCGTTACACTGAATAAAGCGGGTGATGCCGTCTTCAAAATTGAGCGCAATATTAAAGGTCATAAGTGCCTCTTAAATATGGTAAACGTCAATCACCTGACGGATGTAATCGTTATTCAGGCGCACGGTTTTACGGATGATTTGCGGTTTGCCGGCGTTCTCACTCAGCGTGCAGCAGGTCGAACCAAACCAGGTATCCGTCTGCTGATACCGGTGACAGTAGGTGACCCAGCTGTAGCGTACTTCCATGCCTTGTTCTGTTTCGCCAAGCAGCTCAACGTTGCCGATCATATGGGTGGTGCGCGGTTCCGGGGTACTGGCCCCTGAGCGCTCGGTTTTGATGCGGTAGACCCGGTCTTCGAGGCCGTCGCGGCTCGGGTAATAGATCAGCGAAATTTCACGCTGAGGATCGCGGGTGAGCTTGTCGTCATCCCCCCAGGCGGGCATCCAGTACACCACCTGTGGACTGTAGCAATTCAGCCACTCATCCCACTGGCGGTCGTCAAGCAGGCGGGCTTCGTAATAGAGAAACTGGCGAACCTGTTCGAGAGTGAGCATCAGACCACCTCCACGCGGTGTATGATCGACTGCTCGTAACGCCGCTGCTCTGCTTCCAGCGCCGCCAGCATCACGTTTTGCCAGTGATGATGGTGGGCGATATACAAAGCTTCGTCTTCCGATTTCACGCCGCTCAGCAGCGGCCGCAAGCCGGCCTGCCGGGCGTGTTCGTCCGGACCATCGACCCAATGTAGCGCCCCGCGGCTGAGGTCGCTCCATGCCAGATTTTCCCCGAGATAGCCGCGCTGGCAGGCGCTGAACTCTTCCAGATCGTCAGGCGTTCCCATGCCGCTGACGTTAAAAAAGTCCTCATACTGGCGAATACGCAGCGCCCGCGCCTGGTCAGACTCGCCCTTTGGCGCAAAGCACCAGATGGTGACTTCGGTTTTATCCACCGCGATGGGGCGTATCACGCGGATCTGCGTCGAAAACTGATCCATCAGATAGACGTTTGGATAGAGGCACAGGTTGCGCGTTTCGTTGACCATCTGCCCGGCGCGAGACTCGCCGAATTCCGCCTGCAGCCGTTCACGATGTTCGTAGACCGGCCGCACTTCCGGGTTCAGCACCCGGGTCCACAGCAGCATATGCCCATTATCAAAGCCGTAACCGCCGCCGACGCTTTTCGACCAGCCGTTTGCGTCTACCGCGTGCGTCCCTTCCGCTTCGTAGTTGCGGCGCGACATGGTGGAAGCGTAGTTCCAGTGGACCACGCTAACGTGATAGCCGTCAGCACCGTTTTCCGCCCCCAGCTTCCAGTTGCCTTCGTATACATAGCTCGACGATCCTTTAAGCACCTCCAGCCCTTCCGGCGCCTGGTCAACGATCAGGTCGATAATTTTGCAGGTTTCGCCCAGGTACGCCTCCAGCGGCTGCACATCGGCATTCAGGCTGCCGAACAGGAAGCCGCGATAGGATTGAAACCTCGGCAGTTTCTTTAAATCGTGGGAGCCTTCATGCTTGAAAGTCTCCGGGTAACCGCCGGTACTTTCATCTTTGGCTTTTAAAAGCTTGCCATTATTACTGAATGTCCAGCCGTGAAACGGACAGGTAAATGAACTTTTATTACCGGTTTTGCGACGACATAGCATCGCCCCGCGATGGGCACAGCTGTTAATTAGCGCGTGCAGTTCGTTCTTTTTATCGCGCGTTATTATTACCGGCTGGCGCCCAAGGGTCAGGGTGTAATAATCTCCAGGCTGCGCAATCTGGCTTTCATGAGCAAGGAACAGCCAATTCCCTTCAAAAATATGCTTCATTTCAAAATCAAATAGCTGCGGATCGGTAAATATTGAGCGATGGCAGCGATAAATATGTTTTTCACGATCAACAATTAATGCATTGTTGATTTTATCTTTTAATGTGGTGAACATTTTTTGCATGAGTCGGCCCTCCTGCATAATTCAGGAATAGAAAAACGGTGAAGTCGCAATTTCGCTTTATTCTCCGACCGCGGCCTGGCCGGAGAAGAGAATTAACGCCGTGCGTTACTCCTGCGCGCGCAGGCGCGTACCGCGGTGTTCTTCATCGGCGTTAAGCGCTTTACACAGCGTAAAATCAAAGCGCACTTCGGTATGTTCACCTTCCAGCTCACGCCGCTGAATAAGCTCGCGGTCGCTGACTTTTACCGGATCGGCAATCAGGCCGTCGCGGGTGGCGAACGCGAAATCATCCCACAGGTATTTGTCGCCGTTGAGATTGATTTGGCTAGTCAAATGTTTATGACCCGGCGCGGAAACGAAGAAGTGGATATGCGCCGGACGATTACCGTGACGCCCCAGTTGGTCAAGGAGTTTTTGCGTTGGCCCATCCGGCGGGCAGCCGTAGCCGGATGGCAGAATGCTGCGCACGCTATAGCAGCCATCGGCGCCGGTACGAATGCGGCGACGCAGATTATATTCACTCTGGCTTTTATCGAAGAAAGAGTAGTTCCCGAGGGTATTGGCATGCCAGATATCAACGATAGCGTTGGCTACCGGGTGGCCCTGGGTGTCGCGAACCTGGCCATAAAGCCACATCACTTCCCCCGCATCTTTACCATCATCCATGCGGGTATGTCCGTCTGCCAGCGGCGCATTCGCCACGTACAGCGGGCCTTCAATGGTACGAGGGGTGCCGGTTTCCCGCTGCGCTGCGGCATCAATCGCGTCCTGGCGCAGGTCGAGGAAGTGTTCAAGGCCGAGGCCCGCCGCCAGCAGTGCCGCTTCCTGTCGGCCGCCTAATTCATGCAGATAATTCACCGCATGCCAGAACTCTTCTTCAGTGACGTTATAGTCATCAATCAACGTGCAGAGGTTTTCCAGCAGACGATGAACAATCGTTTTAAAACGCTCGTCACCGCCGGTTGCATTTAAACCCGCACTTTCACGCAATAAATGTTGCACAGCATCTTGTTGTACGAATGCATTACTCATAATATTTCTCACTTATCGTTGTAGGATATTCGCCGAATAGTTTCGGCGCGAGGTTAGTTATTATTTTTTATTAACGGTCGTCTTCGCGAATCGAGGAGGGATGACGACAGAGCGCCTCCACGCGAATTTGCATAAAGGGATATAACGGTAGAGCCATTAAAATTTGATGCAGCTCTTCAGCATCTTTCACATCGAAAATACTGACATTGGCGTAAAGGCCGGCGACGCGCCAGATATGTCGCCATTTACCTTCGCGCTGAAGTTGTTGTGAATACTTTTTTTCTCGCTGCTTAATTTCCTCAATTTCGTCGGCAGGAAATCCCAGCGGAATATTCACGGTCATATCGACTTTAAATAACATAAAAATCCTCCATTATCCTTTGCGGCTATAGAAGCGCAGTTTGTCTTCATCCAGTTCAGCGCCAAGACCCGGCGTTTGCGGTAGCGTCACTTCGCCTTCGGCGAACGTTAGCGGCACGCTGACAATATCGTCCTTCAGCAATAGCGGGCCAAACATCTCGCTGCCCCACTGTAGGGGTAGCGTCGACCAGGCGTGCAGCGAGGCCAGGGTGCCAACGGTCCCCTCAAGCATCGTGCCGCCGTAAAGCCCAATTCCCGCCGCTTGCGCCACCTTCGCCAGCGCCAGCACGCTGTTTGGCCCTCCCGCTTTGGCAATCTTCAGCGCATAGGCCCCGCTGAATCCCTGCTGCGCCAGGCGATAGCCTTCGTAATGGGTCGCCACCGCTTCATCGGCCAGAATAGCCGCGTCGATGTGATGGCTGAGGCGCACCAGCGCAGCGTTGTCCTGAGCGCTGACCGGCTGTTCAATCAGATCGACCCCCATCGCCGCCAGCTCGCGGCAGCCCTTTGCCGCGACGGTGGCTTCCCACGCCTGATTCACGTCGACGCGGATGCTGGCCCGATCGCCCAGGGCTTCAACAATCGCGCGGGTGTGGCGCAGATCCGTCGCCAGTTCGCGCGCGCCGATTTTTAGCTTAAACGCGTGATGGCGACGCTCCGCCAGCAGCCTTTCCCCCTCGGCAATATCTTTCTCGGTATCGCCGCTCGCCAGCGTCCAGAGAACCGGCAGCGAGGTCGTCAGTGCGCCGCCAAGCAGCGCGGAAACCGGCAGGCCAAGCGCCTTACCCTGCGCATCCAGCAGCGCGGTTTCGATCGCTGATTTGGCAAAGGTATTGCCTTTAACCGCGCCGTTCATCCGCGCGGTCAGGACATTCAGATTATCGGCCGCCTGGCCCTTGAGCAGCGGCGTCAGGTAATGACTAATCGCCGACACGATGGCTTCCGGGCTCTCCACGCCGTAGCTCAATCCACCGATGGTAGTGGCTTCGCCAATACCGCAAATCCCGTCCGAACGGGTTATGCGGACGATCGCCAGCGTCTGACAGCCCATCGTGGTCATGGAGAGTTTGTGCGGTCGAATGGTCGGGATATCTACCAGCCAGCTTTCAATACGTTCAATGGTCGCGGTCATCTTTTTTTCCTGGTGATGAAATACATAACTTTTCATACCCCTGTTCATAACGCGGGGTAACGATTCTGTTGACAATAGGTCTGCCCAATCGGGACGGTCAACGGCGATAATCGAAATGTTGTGCGATTATCGACGCGGTTGTTAAATTGGGGTTAATAATGTGATCGACGTGGTAAAACCAGAACAAGGAATCGCCGCGTTTTTCACCCGCGATATAGTGATGCCCCATGAACCTTTATCTTCAATAAAAGAGGGGTTGTATGAGCGAAAAAAAACCAGATACTCTCAGCGCCCGCCAGTCTGAACACGACCCTAACTTTATGCTGTCCCTGGCGCGCGGGCTGGAAGTCCTTAACGCGTTTACCCCGCAGCGGCAGCGCCTGACCATCTCCCAGCTTAGCCAGAAAACGCAGATCTCCCGCGCGGCTGTGCGCCGCTGCCTCTATACCCTCGCCGCGCTGGGTATGGTGCATAGCCCGGATGGCCGCAGCTATGAGCTGCTCCCGCGCGTGCTGGCGGTGGGTCACGCCTACCTGGCCGGAACGCCGCTGGCGAAAGTCGCGCAGAGCGCCCTGGATAATCTGGGCAAAAACCTTGGAGAGTCCTGCTCCGCCGCCACGCTGGACGGCGATAACGTCCTGTATATTGCCAGAGCGGCGGTGAATAACCTGCTCAGCGTGGATATCGGCCGCGGCAGCCGTCTGCCTGCGTGGGCCACGTCGATGGGACGCGTGCTGCTTAGCGCGTTGCCGGAAGAACAGCTTGAAGTGACACTGTCACGAGCCAATCTGATCCGCTATACCCCGTATACGCTATGCGATATGCCGGGTTTACGGCAGGAAATCGCCAGAGTGCGCATGCAGGGCTACGCGCTCGCTGACCGGCAAATTGAGGTGGGATTATGTTCGCTGGCGGTACCGCTGCTTTCCCGCAGCGGCCAGGTGGTGGCGGCGCTTAACGTTGGCGTTCCGGCAGGCTATACCAACGCCGCAGCGCTGAAAGAGAAAGCCCTCGCCCCGCTACGGCGGGCGGCAATGGCGCTTTCTCATCAGCTATAAGGGTTAATTCAGCTCAGGCGCTTTTGCCAGACTACGCCAGATGCCGGCCGCCAGCAGCAGAAGCAGGACGCCAGCCGTCGCCAGCACGATGCTGTGCGAATGAATAAACGCCGCCTTCGCCGCTTCAAGCAGGCTTTGCGCCGGTATGGCGGGCAGCGACTGCGCCAGCTTAATCGCCTCGCTGATGGAGGACGACGCCTGCTCCGCCGCCGCGCCCTCGATTCCACCCGGCAGAACAATTGACGAGGTGTAGCTGCGGGTCAGGATCAGGCCGAACAGGGCAATCCCCAGTCCCGCGCCCAGCTCATAGGCCATGGTTTCGATGGCCCCTGCCGCCGCTGCTTTTTCCTTCGGCGCGGCGGCCATGATCGCCGAGCTGGAGGCCAGCAGCGCGCTGGCGACGCTGAAGCCCAGCAGCGTCATCAGTCCCCAGGCCTGCCACTGCTGCGTACTGAAATCGGTCATCGACAGGCCGAGGAAGCTCAGGGCGCTGAGCAGCATTCCGCCGGTGGCGACCTCGCGCAGCCCCAGCCGCGATACCAGCATGCCGGCAATGGGCCCGCTGAAACCGCTCGCCACCATCACCGGCAGCATAAACAGCCCGGCTTCAAAAGGCGTTTTGCTGTGCACAAACTGCAGCTCCTGCGCCATCAGCAGTTCAAAACCCACCAGCGTAATCAGCGCGGTCATCGCCATCATCACGCCGCTTAAAATAATGCGATGGGTAAACAGGCGCATATCGACCATGGGACGCGATGCCGAGAGCTGTTTGCGCACGAACCAGAACAGCATCGCGGCGCCAGATAGTGCCACCAGCCCGGTTAACCACAGCGCCATTTGCCCTTTGAGCGCCGTTTTGGCGCTAAAGACCAGCATCAAAATGGCGGCGATCAGGATTAGCGCCTGGAAAAGATTCAGCGGCTGCTCGCGCCGCGCGGGCTGACGCGGCACCACTTTGGCATTAATCGCTATCACCAACAGCACGATCGGCACGTTGATCAGGAAAACCGATCCCCAGTAAAAATGCTCCAGCAGCATACCGCCAACCAGCGGACCGAACGCCGCGCCGCCGGAACCGACCGCTGCCCACAGACCAAGCGCCATATTACGCTGGTGCGCCTGCGAAAAGGTGCTGCGGATCCCGGCCAGGGTCGCAGGCACGATCATCGCCGCCCCCACCGCCAGCAGCGCGCGGGATGCAATCAGCGTCTCTGCCGTGGGCGAAAACGCCGCCGCCAGAGACGCGGTGCCAAAAATACCGCTGCCGAGCAGCAGCAGCCGTTTAAAGCCGATTTTATCGCCCAGTGCGCCCATAGGCAGCACCATACCGGCCATTACCAGCGAATAAATATCAATAATCCACAGCAGCTCGTTACCGCTGGTCCCCAGCGCTACGCTGAGCGTTGGCGCAGCCACGTGGAGAACAGTGGCGTCAATCGCCACCGGAATATAAACCAGCAAAATCGCCATCAGCGTCAACCATTGCCGAGACATACTACTTTCCCTCAACGTTAAAACTGGACAAGCGTCCAGGAAACGGATCCTGCCGGATTGTTGAACGAGTGTCCAACTTTTTGTTACTATCGCCAAAAAAACCGGGGTCACAAATGTTATGAGCTACTTAAATCGCGATGCGCGTCGGGAAGTTATTGTGCTGGCAGCCATGCGCGTGGCGCTTCGGGGCGGGTTTAGCGCTATGACCGTCCGCCAGATTGCCGCCGAAGCCGGCGTCTCCGCCGGTCAGTTGCACCACCATTTCACCTCCGCGGGCGAGCTAAAAGCCCATGCCTTCATACGGTTGATCCGCGAAATGATGGATATGCCGCTGGTCGCCGACGACGCCACGTGGCGTGAACGCCTGTTTTCTATGGTGGGCAGCGATGACGGCAGGCTTGAGCCATACATTCGCCTGTGGCGCGAAGCGCAGCTGCTGGCCGATAGCGACAGCGATATCAAGGGGGCCTATCTGCTCACCATGAACATGTGGCATGAAGAGACCCTGAAGATCATCCGCCTGGGAACCGCTGCCGGTGAGTTTAAGCCAAGGGACGATATGGAAAGCATTGCCTGGCGGCTCATTGCTCTCGTCTGCGGTCTCGATGGTATTTATGCGCTGGGAATGCAGGAAATAGATGATGCCGCCTTCAATCGGCATATCAATTATTCTATCTCGATGGAACTTTTTTAATTTTAAGTTACATTTAGTAACAAATAATCCTGAGCTAATATTCGCGCGTCTTCTTTCGGTGCGCTTTTCTTATCTATTCTTCATTTATTACAACAGATACATCCCCATCCCCTGATTTTATTTCTTTTATTAATTTGCTGTTTTACCAGTTTATTCTTTTTTGACGGGTTACTGTTCAATCGAGGGCAATATGCTGAGCAATAATGAGAAGAAGAATCATTATCTTTTAAAAGAGTGGAAACCAGAAAATGCGGCGTTTTGGGAGAATAAGGGAAAGCAAATAGCGCGCAGAAATCTTTGCATTTCCGTAGGTTGTTTGCTACTCGCCTTTTGCGTCTGGATGCTATTCAGCGCCGTCGCCGTCAATCTCAATAAAGTCGGATTTAATTTCACTACCGATCAGCTCTTTTTATTAACCGCTCTGCCTTCGCTTTCCGGCGCAATATTACGCGTACCCTACTCCTTTATGGTACCTATATTTGGCGGGCGCTACTGGACGGTATTAAGCACGATTATTCTGGTGGTGCCCTGTATCTGGCTGGGTATTGCCATTCAAAACCCCGCTACTCCATTCTGGGTATTTATCACCATTGCCCTGCTATGCGGTTTTGCCGGTGCGAACTTTGCTTCCAGCATGGGAAATATCAGTTTTTTCTTTCCCAAAGCGAAACAGGGCAGCGCGCTGGGTATCAACGGCGGCCTCGGCAATCTCGGCGTCAGCGTGATGCAGATGATCGCGCCGGCGGCGATTTTTCTGCCCATCTTCGCTTTTCTTGGCATCCATGGCGTGCCTCAGGAGGATGGATCTCTTCTCGCGCTGAGCAACGCCGCCCTCGTCTGGGTTCCGCTGCTGGTGATAGCCACCTTCGCCGCCTGGATAGGAATGAACGACATCGCCAGCTCAAAGGCTTCGATTCGCGAGCAGCTGCCGGTGCTGAAACGCCCGCATATGTGGCTGCTGAGCCTGCTCTATCTGGCCACCTTTGGCTCGTTTATCGGCTTCTCCGCCGGTTTCGCCATGCTGGCGAAAACGCAGTTCCCTGACGTTAACATTCTTAAGCTGGCCTTCTTCGGGCCGTTTATCGGCGCGCTGGCGCGATCCTTCGGCGGGATTATTTCTGACCGCCTTGGCGGCGTGCGGGTCACCCTGATCAACTTTATCCTGATGGCGCTCTTTACCGGCCTGCTGTTTCTCACCCTCCCCGGCAGCGGCTCAGGCAGTTTCCTCGCCTTTTACGTGGTGTTTATGGGGCTGTTCCTGACCGCCGGTCTCGGCAGCGGTTCCACCTTCCAGATGATCGCCGTGATCTTTCGCCAAATCACCCTCGACAGCGTGAAGAAACGCGGCGGCAGCGACGAACAGGCCCAGCACGAAGCGGTGACCGACACCGCGGCGGCGCTTGGCTTTATCTCCGCCATCGGCGCGATTGGCGGCTTCTTTATCCCTAAAGCCTTCGGTACCTCGCTGGCGATGACCGGCTCCCCGGTCGGGGCGATGAAGGTCTTCCTGGTTTTCTACGTGGTTTGCGTGCTGGTGACCTGGCTGGTCTACGGCCGTCGCAAACCGGCAAAACAATAACGGCATATTCATCGGATGGCGGCTGACGCCCTATCCGGCCTGGGGATCGTACGGTCTTTTCAGGCCGGACATTATCGGAGCAGGAGGAAGGTCATGAGTAAACTACTGGATCGCTTTCGCTACTTTAAGCAGAAAGGCGAGAGCTTTGCCAACGGGCACGGTCAGGTGTACAACACCAATCGCGACTGGGAAGACAGCTACCGTCAGCGCTGGCAGTTCGACAAAATCGTCCGCTCAACGCACGGCGTGAACTGCACAGGCTCATGCAGCTGGAAAATTTACGTCAAAAACGGGCTGGTCACCTGGGAAACTCAGCAAACGGACTACCCCCGCACCCGCCCGGATCTGCCAAACCACGAACCCCGCGGCTGCCCGCGCGGCGCAAGCTACTCCTGGTACCTCTACAGCGCTAACCGCCTGAAGTATCCGCTGGCGCGCAAGCGGCTGATTGCCCTATGGCGCGAAGCGCTGGCTCAGCACCCGGACCCGGTGCAGGCGTGGGACAGCATCATGCAGGACCCGGTCAAAACCCTCAGCTACAAGCAGGTACGCGGCAAAGGCGGGTTTATCCGTTCAAGCTGGAAGGAGCTGAACCAGCTGATTGCCGCCGCCAACGTCTGGACCATCAAAAACTACGGCCCGGACCGCGTAGCGGGCTTTTCGCCGATCCCGGCGATGTCGATGGTCTCTTACGCCGCCGGCACCCGGTATCTGTCGCTGCTCGGCGGCACCTGCCTGAGCTTCTACGACTGGTACTGCGACCTTCCCCCCGCCTCGCCAATGACCTGGGGCGAGCAGACCGACGTTCCCGAGTCCGCCGACTGGTACAACTCCAGCTATATTATCGCCTGGGGCTCCAACGTCCCGCAGACCCGAACGCCGGACGCCCACTTTTTTACCGAAGTGCGCTACAAGGGCACCAAAACCATCGCGATTACCCCGGACTTTTCAGAAGTCGCCAAGCTCAGCGACCAGTGGCTGGCGCCGAAACAGGGTACCGACAGCGCGCTGGCCATGGCGATGGGCCACGTGATCCTCAAAACGTTTCACCTTGATAACCCGAGCGATTATTTCCTCAACTACTGCCGCACCTACACCGATATGCCGATGCTGGTGATGCTTGAGCGTCGCGAGGAGGGTTTCTACGTTCCCGGCAGGATGGTCCGCGCCGCCGATCTGGTCGACGATTTAGGCGAAAGCAATAACCCTGAGTGGAAAACCGTCGCCTATAACAGCGCTGGTGAACTGGTGGCGCCCAACGGTTCGATTGGCTTCCGCTGGGGAGAGAAAGGCAAATGGAACCTTGAACAGCAGGCCGCCGGGCAAGCCATTGAACTCAAACTATCGCTGCTGGATAGCCGTGACGACGTGGTGACGGTGGGCTTTCCCTACTTCGGCGGCAACGAAAACCCGCACTTTCGCAGCATCAAGCAGGATCCGGTGACGCTGCATCAGCTGCCGGTTAAGCAGCTCCCGCTGGCCAACGGTGAATCCGGCCTGGTGGTTAGCGTCTACGATCTGATTCTTGCCAACTACGGACTCGATCGCGGTTTAGACGATCCCAACGCCGCGCAGGACTTCAGCGAGATGAAAGCCTATACCCCGGCGTGGGCCGAACAGATTACCGGCGTCCCGCGCCAGCACATCGAGCAGATCGCCCGTGAATTCGCCGATACCGCGCATAAAACCCACGGACGGTCGATGATTATCCTCGGCGCCGGCGTCAACCACTGGTACCACATGGATATGAACTACCGGGGGATGATCAATATGCTGGTGTTCTGCGGCTGCGTCGGCCAGAGCGGCGGCGGCTGGTCGCACTATGTCGGCCAGGAGAAGCTGCGTCCGCAAACCGGCTGGCTGCCGCTGGCGTTCGCCCTTGACTGGAATCGTCCGCCGCGCCAGATGAACAGCACCTCCTTTTTTTACAATCACGCCAGCCAGTGGCGCTATGAGAAGCTGACTGCCCGGGAGCTGCTGTCGCCGCTGGCCGATGCCAGCCAATTCAGCGGCCATCTGATCGACTTTAACGTACGCGCCGAGCGCATGGGCTGGCTGCCCTCCGCGCCGCAGCTGGGCGTCAATCCGCTGACCATCAAGGCGCAGGCTGCCGCAGCCGGACTGACCCCCGCAGACTACACCGCCCGGGCGCTGAAGTCCGGCGAGATCCGCTTCGCCTGCGAACAGCCGGATAACGGCAAAAATCATCCGCGTAATCTGTTTATCTGGCGCTCTAACCTGCTGGGCTCCTCCGGCAAGGGCCACGAGTATATGCTCAAATATCTGCTGGGCACCGACAGCGGTATTCAGAGCGATGAGCTGGGCGCCAGCGATGACGTGAAGCCCGAAGAGGTGGAGTGGCAGACCGCGGCCATCGAAGGCAAACTCGACCTGCTGGTGACGCTCGATTTCCGCATGTCCAGTACCTGCCTGTTCTCCGATATCGTTTTGCCGACCGCCACCTGGTATGAAAAAGACGATATGAACACCTCGGATATGCATCCGTTTATCCACCCGCTCTCCGCCGCCGTTGACCCGGCGTGGGAGGCGAAAAGCGACTGGGAAATTTACAAAGATATCGCCAAAACCTTCTCCGAGGTCTGCGTCGGCCACCTCGATAAAGAGACCGACGTCGTGCTGGTGCCGCTGCAGCACGACTCGCCGGGGGAGCTGTCGCAGCCCTTCGACGTGCTGGACTGGCGGAAAGGAGAATGCGAGCTGACGCCGGGTAAAACCGCACCGTCGATTGCCGTCGTTGAGCGCGATTATCCGGCGACGTATGAGCGCTTTACCTCCCTCGGGCCGCTGCTCGACAAACTGGGCAACGGCGGTAAAGGCATCACATGGAACGCCCAGAACGAGGTCGACTTCCTCGGCAAGCTTAACTACGTCAAGCTTGATGGCCCGGCCAAAGGTCGCCCGCGCATCGACACCGCCATTGACGCCTCGGAAGTGATCCTCGCCCTCGCCCCGGAAACCAACGGTCAGGTGGCGGTCAAAGCCTGGCAAGCGCTTGGCGAGTTTACCGGCCGCGAGCATACGCACCTGGCGCTGAATAAAGAGGATGAAAAAATCCGCTTCCGCGATATTCAGGCCCAGCCGCGCAAAATTATCTCCAGCCCGACCTGGTCCGGCCTTGAGAGCGAGCATGTCTCCTACAACGCCGGCTATACCAACGTCCACGAGCTGATCCCCTGGCGCACCCTTTCCGGCCGCCAACAGCTGTATCAGGATCACCCCTGGATGCGCGCCTTTGGCGAAAGCCTGGTGGTCTATCGTCCGCCCATTGACACCCGCAGCGTCAGCCAGATGAAAGCGATCCCGCCCAATGGCTTCCCGGAAAAAGCGCTCAACTTCCTGACGCCGCACCAGAAATGGGGCATCCACTCCACCTACAGCGAAAACCTGCTGATGCTGACCCTGTCGCGCGGCGGGCCGATCGTGTGGATCAGCGAAACCGACGCCCGCGAGCTGGGTATCGAAGATAACGACTGGATCGAGGCCTTCAACGCCAACGGCGCGCTCACCGCCCGCGCGGTGGTCAGCCAGCGCGTACCGCCGGGGATGACCATGATGTACCACGCGCAGGAGCGCCTGATGAATATTCCGGGCTCGGAAGTCACCGGACGGCGCGGCGGGATCCATAACTCGGTCACCCGCGTGTGCCCGAAACCGACCCATATGATTGGCGGCTACGCCCAGCTGGCTTACGGTTTCAACTACTACGGCACCGTCGGCTCCAACCGCGACGAGTTCATCATGATCCGCAAAATGAAAAATATTGACTGGCTGGATGACGAAGGTCGCGATGGGGTACAGGAGGCGAAAAAATGAAAATACGTTCACAGGTCGGTATGGTTCTCAATCTCGATAAATGCATCGGCTGCCACACCTGTTCCGTCACCTGTAAAAACGTCTGGACCGGACGCGAAGGGATGGAATACGCCTGGTTTAACAACGTCGAAACCAAACCGGGCATCGGCTATCCGAAAAACTGGGAAGATCAGGAGGTGTGGGAAGGCGGCTGGGTGCGCGATGTTAATGGCAAAATACGCCCGCGTCTGGGCGGAAAAATGGGCGTCATCACCAAAATTTTCGCCAATCCGGTGATACCGCAGATCGACGACTACTATGAACCCTTTACCTTTGATTATCAGCATCTGCACAACGCGCCGGAGGGAAAACACCTGCCCACCGCCCGTCCGCGTTCGCTTATCGACGGCAAGCGGATGGATAAAATCATCTGGGGCCCCAACTGGGAAGAGTTGCTCGGCGGCGAGTTTGAAAAGCGCGCCCGCGATCGTAACTTCGACAAGATTCAGAAGGAGATGTACGGCCAGTTTGAAAATACCTTCATGATGTATCTGCCGCGCCTGTGCGAGCACTGCCTGAATCCAAGCTGCGTCGCCACCTGCCCCAGCGGCGCCATCTACAAGCGTGAAGAAGACGGCATCGTGCTGATCGACCAGGACAAATGCCGCGGCTGGCGTCTGTGCATCAGCGGCTGCCCGTACAAGAAAATCTACTTCAACTGGAAAAGCGGCAAATCGGAGAAGTGCATCTTCTGCTACCCGCGTATCGAGTCCGGACAGCCCACCGTCTGCTCAGAAACCTGCGTGGGACGTATCCGCTACCTCGGCGTGCTGTTGTACGACGCCGACCGCATTGAAGAGGCCGCCAGCACCGAGCGCGAAACCGACCTCTACGAGCGGCAGTGCGAGGTGTTCCTCAACCCCCACGACCCGGCGGTGATTGAAGAAGCGCTGAAACAGGGGATTCCACAAAACGTGATTGATGCCGCCCAGCGCTCGCCGGTGTACAAAATGGCAATGGACTGGAAGCTGGCGCTGCCGCTGCATCCGGAATACCGCACGCTGCCAATGGTCTGGTACGTGCCGCCGCTGTCGCCGATTCAGTCCTACGCCGACGCCGGCGGTCTGCCGAAAAGCGACGGCGTGCTTCCGGCCATCGAAAGCCTGCGTATTCCGGTGCAGTATCTCGCCAATATGCTCAGCGCGGGCGATACCGGCCCGGTACTGCGCGCGCTGAAGCGCATGATGGCGATGCGTCACTACATGCGCTCGCAAACGGTGGAAGGCGTCACCGATACTCGCGCCATCGAGGAGGTGGGCCTGAGCGTTGAGCAGGTCGAGGAGATGTACCGCTATCTGGCGATCGCCAACTACGAGGACCGCTTCGTGATCCCGACCAGCCACCGCGAAATGGCGCGCGACGCCTTCCCCGAGCGCAACGGCTGCGGCTTTACCTTCGGCGACGGCTGCCACGGCTCCGACACCAAATTCAACCTGTTCAACAGTAGCCGCATTGACGCCATCAACATCACCGAAGTACGCGATAAAGCGGAGGGGGAATAATGCAAATCCTCAAAGCGATCGGCCTGCTGATGGAGTACCCGGATGAGTTTCTTTGGCAGTGCAAGGACGAGGTGCTGAGCATGGTGCGTCACGACGCCCCTGTGCTCGACGACTTCGCCGCGGAGATGCTGAATGCCCCGCTGCTGGACAAGCAGGCCGAATGGTGTGAAGTGTTCGACCGGGGCCGCGCCACATCGCTGCTGCTGTTTGAACACGTGCACGCCGAGTCCCGCGACCGCGGTCAGGCGATGGTCGACCTGCTCGCTCAGTATGAAAAGGCGGGCCTGGTGCTCAACTGCCGCGAACTTCCCGACCACCTGCCGCTGTATCTGGAATACCTCAGCATCCTGCCGGAAAACGAAGCGCGCGAAGGTCTGCAAAACGTCGCGCCGATTCTGGCGCTGCTGGGCGGGCGGCTGAAGCAGCGCGGTGTCCCCTGGTATCAGCTGTTTGACGCCCTGCTCAGCCTCGGCGGAATTCCGCTATCAAGTGACAGTGTCACGCAACAGGTCAACAACGAGTCCCGCGATGATACCCGGCAGGCGCTGGATGCGGTCTGGGAAGAAGAGCAGGTGAAATTTATCGAAGACAACGCCACGGCCTGTGACAGCTCACCGTTACAGCAATATCAACGACGCTTTAGCCAGGACGTGGCGCCGCAGTACGTCGACGTCAGCGCGGGAGGCCCGAAATGATACAGTATCTGAACGTCTTTTTTTACGATATCTACCCCTACATCTGCGCGACAGTCTTTTTTCTCGGCAGCTGGCTGCGCTATGACTACGGCCAGTACACCTGGCGCGCCTCCTCCAGCCAGATGCTGGATAAACGCGGGATGGTTATCTGGTCGAATCTGTTCCATATCGGCATACTCGGCATTTTCTTTGGCCATCTGTTCGGCATGTTAACGCCGCACTGGATGTATGCCTGGTTTTTACCCATCGCGGTCAAGCAGCAGATGGCGATGGTGCTCGGCGGCGTCTGCGGCGTCCTGACGCTGATTGGCGGCGCCGGTTTGCTCTGGCGTCGTCTGACCAACCAGCGCGTTCGCGCCACCTCGACCGCGCCGGATATCATCATCATGAGCATTCTGCTGATTCAGTGCCTGCTCGGGCTGAGCACCATCCCTTTCTCGGCGCAGTATCCGGACGGCAGTGAAATGCTGAAGCTGGTGGGCTGGGCGCAGGGCATCGTCACCTTCCGCGGCGGCTCGTCAGAAATGCTAAGCGGCGTGGCCTTTGTTTTCCGCGTGCATCTGGTGCTGGGGATGACGATTTTTCTGCTGTTCCCGTTCACCCGGCTGGTTCACGTCTGGAGCGCGCCGTTTGAATATTTCACCCGCCGCTACCAGGTGGTACGTTCAAGACGCTGAGCAAAATCCGCAATCATCCCGGGTCGCGGCGGAAAAGCCTAACCCGGGCGTCAGGATCGCCCCGTAGCCCGGCTAAGCGTAGCGCAAGCCGGGTAACATCCCCGTTTGACCGTCACCCCTTATCCAGCCAACGGTTCCTGTACGATATTTATTTTCCGGCCTCGGGATGGGTATCAAACGCCGCCATCACCGCCGCCAGCTCCGCTTCGCTGAAGCCGTATTTGGCATCATCGACGCCGAGACCAAAACGCGTTTTCAGCGCTTCATACAGCGCCGGAACATCCGCTAAATCCAGCTTTTCGACCACATGGTTTTTATCCCAATGGGTAAAGTGGAAATTGGTCAGCGTCATTTTGCCGCCGTCCGGCAAGTGGCGGCACATCAGCAGATGATGGCGGAAGTGCGACTGCGGCCAGTGCGCCGACCAGAAGTTGCCCATCACATAGTCGGAAGCGTACTGGCGACCTAAATCAAAATGGTACATCGACTGCCAGTGGCCGTGATGGCTGAACTGCAGCACCCACTCTTCCCCTTCGTAAATCAGGCGATATTCACCGTGCGGGGTGGATTGTTCTATATCCGCCAGCAGCTTAATCGGCGCGGTCAGCGTCTGGCCGCCGAAACCAACGTCGGCAATCCAGCGTTCCCCCTCTACCTCCACCAGCAGCAGCCGATGGGTTCGCGGCGGCATATGCGGCGGATTGGCCAGCACCACGCGCCCCAGAAGGCTGCGCACGGTAAAGCCGATCTCGCGCAGCGCTCTTTCCAGCAGGCCGTTTTGCTCGAAGCAGTAGCCGCCGCGACGACCGTGAATCAGCTTCTCTTCGAGGGTGCGATCGTCGAGATGTATCTCTCTGGGCAGCAGCACATCCAGATTTTCAAAGGGGATCGCGCCGTTATGGTGAATATGCAGTTCGCGCAGGGTGTTCAGAGAAACATCCGGGGTACCCGCCCAGCCCAGGCGAGAAAAATAGGCGCTTAAAAAGGGACTCATCAATGCCTCCAGCAATCGGTGTCCGACATTTATAGCCTGTTTTTCCCGCCTGACCAGCTATTTTGTGCGATCGTATTTATCCGCGCGTGCCCCGCTGCATCAGCGCCAGCGCGCAGAGCATCAGCCCCAGACCAGTAAAGAGCGTCAGCGATGCCATTGCCATTCCCTCTCCCGCCGAGCCCTGCTCAAACTGGCGCCAGATAAACACCGAGACGGTTTGCGTCCCGGCCGGCGCAAGCAGCAGCGAGGTCACCAGCTCACGGGAGGCAATGGCAAACACCATCAGCATCGCCGCCAGTAGCGCCGGAAAGACCAGCGGCAGAACGATCAGGCGAAGCGCCTGCAGGGGCGTCGCGCCGTGCACCCGCGCGGCGGGCTCAAGATTATGACCAAGCTGGCGCAGCGCGCTGCCAACGTAGCGCACCGGCCACGGCAGCAGCAGACAGCAGTAGGAAAGCAGCAGCATAAACCAGGTGTTGTAAGGCGACACCGGCCAGAACGGCTGGTTCCACAGTAGAATCAGCCCGACGCCCACCACCACGCCCGGCAGCGCCGCCGGCAGCAGCGATAGCGCATCAACAAAGGCGCTCCCCTTCATTTTTTGCACCACAACCAGCCAGGCGGCGAGCAGCCCCACCATGCCGACAACCCCTGCCGAAGCCAGCGCCAGCGAAAGGCTGGTTGCCAGTGCCGACAGCGCGTCGCCCTGCTGAGCAAACAGCGCGGCAAAATGGCGAAGGGTAACGTTGTCAGCGTGGATACCGCCCGACAGCGTGCTCATCAGGCTGGTCAGCACCATCGACGCGCCCGGCATCACCACCGCCAGCCCCCCGACGCCCGCCATCGCTAGCACCGCCGGAAGCGTCAGCCAGCCCAACTCCGCCCCGCTATTCTCTCCCGGCTTGCCGGTGACGCTGGTGACCTCTTTATCGCCAGTCAGCCGTTTTTGCAGCCACCAGGCGAGCAGCGCCACCGCGATCAGCAGCAGCGAAAGCAGCGATGCGCCGGGCAGATCGACAGGCCAGTCGGCGAGCTTTTTCTCAATGCCTACGGTCAGCATGACCAGCCCCGCCCGCGCCCCCAGGGCCGCCGGAACGCCGTACTCTTCAATGGCCAGGGTAAACGCCAGCAGCATCCCCGCCGCCAGGGCCGGAGAAAGCATCGGTAGCGTGATGTGCCAGAACGCTTGCCAGGCGCTGGCGCCGTGCACCCGGGCGACAATCGCCAGCCGCTGACCGCTGGCCAACAGGCTGCGCGAGACGGCAAAGTAGACCACCGGAAAGATATTGAGGGTCATCACCAGCACGATCCCGATACGGCTAAAAAGTAGATCGTTAAGATCCCAGCCGGTCAGCTGCTGGAGATAGCCATGACTTTGCAGCATCAGCATCCACGACAGCGCGGCAATATAGGGCGGCGTCAGAAACGGGATCAGAAAGAGCAGATCCCACAGCCGCGGCAACGGCAAATTAAACAACCCACGCAACACGCCCAGCGGCAGACCGATCAGCACGCTCATCAGCGCCACGCCGCAGGCCACCCACAGGGTACCGCCGAGCATCGTCGGCAGCTGCGGGTCGGCAATCAGCGCCGCCACGCCGCTAAACGCGCCCTCCAGCGACCCGGAGCTAAACCGGGGGAAAATCGCCTGCAGAATAATAAAGAGCAGCGGCAACGCAACCAGCACCAGCAGCGCCGCCAGCGTGCACGCTGAAATAAGTCTCTGTTTCACGGTATTTTCCTGGATACGATCTTACCCGGCTCGCGCTGCGCTTAGCCGGGCTACGGGTCACAGCCGTCTGCGGTCCGGTAGCCCGGACAGGTGCGCCTTCGCCGCCTCCGGGAATGTGCCCGGGCCAACTTTCGAAGCCCGGGGGAAAAGTCGGTTTACTGGGCGAAAAGCGTATTAAAGCGGGACAGCACCGCGCTGCGTTCGCTCTTGCCATCGCTGACGGTTGGCAATATTTTCAGCTCGTTGAGCAGCGGACGCTTCGCCGGAACATCGCTGCGGGCGGGCATAAGCCAGGCGTCGGCGACCAGCGCCTGGCCTTCCGGCGACAGCACATAATCCACAAAGGCCTTAGCATCTTCGGCATGCTGGCTGGTTTTGAGGATCATCATCGGCCGCGGCGCAATGACCGTGCCGCTGGCCGGGAAAATCACCTTCAGCGATTCGCCCTGATGGATATTGCCGTAAGAGACATAATCAACCGCGCCGAATACCGCCGCTTTCGCCCCCTGCATCACCGGCGTTACCGCCTGGGCGTTCGGCCCGCTGACCACCATGCCATTCTTCTTTAACGCATCAAACAGCGCCCAGGCGTTATCGCCCATGCCATTCTGTAACCCGATCAGCAAATCCAGCGACGCGCCGGAAAGCGCCGGGTCCGGCGTCGTCACTTTGTCTTTGAACGCCGCTTCGGTCAGGTCGCGCCACTCTTTCGGCTCCGGGGTACCGCTTTTGGTATTCCAGACGATCCCCAGGGCGGAAATCCCCTGGGCAACGTAATCGGCGGATTTCAGGTTCGCCGGGACCTTATCGGCATTAGCGCTCTGATACGGCAGCAGCCAGCCGCGGTGATGCAAATCTTCCGCCGTATCCCACGAGGCGGAAATCAGCACATCCGCCTGCGGGTTAGCCTGCTCGGCTTCGAGACGCGCCATCACCTTACCGGTGGTGGCCTGGAAAATATTCACCTTAATGCCGGTTTTCTTCTCATAGCCGCTGGCAAGACTTTTCGCCAGCGAGCCCGGCCCGGCGGTATAGACGGTGAGCGCCTGGGCGCTGGAGATCGTGGTGGCGGACAACATCATCGCGAGCGCGGCTCCTTTGGTAACGGTGATAACGGTTTTCATACGGATTCCCCTGAGATTGAAGTCACGGCGCGGACGGCGGCAATGCAGCCCGCAGATAAATGAATAATCTTGTCGGCCAACAGTTCGGCTTCGCGACGGTCGTGGGTGACGTAGACGGCAGTGATGCCCAGCTGGCGCAGCAGGCGGCTCATTTCGAGGCACAGCGACTCGCGCAGCTCGCTGTCGAGATTGGAGAGCGGCTCATCGAACAGCAGCACGCGCGGTTCTGCGACGATGGCGCGGGCCAGCGCAACGCGCTGCTGCTGACCGCCGGAAAGGCCCGACGGTTTGCGGTCGGCGAAGCCGCTGAGACCGACCATCGCCAGCGCCCCCTCGACCCGTTGCTGTCGTTCCTTGTGCCCAACGCCGCGCATACGCAGCGGGAAAGCTACGTTCTGCGCCGCCGTCATGTGCGGCCACAGGGCGTAATCCTGAAAGACCATGCCGAGATCGCGCTGCTCCGGCGGCAAGCCCCAGCCGGTTTTCGCCACCAGGCGATCGCCAAAGTGAATGCTGCCGCTGGCGGGTACGGATAATCCGGCGAGCAGGCGCAGCAGCGTGCTTTTACCGCAGCCAGAAGGCCCCAGCAGCGCAACAATGCTGCCCGCATCAATATGCAGATCGATCTGATGAAGCACGGTGTGGGCGCCGAAGGCGAAAGAGACGCCGTCGAGTTTAATACTGGTCAGCGCGCGCATTCTCGCCCTCCCGTTGGGAAAGCGTGGCTCTGCCCGCGGTCAACATCCGCCGGCGCGCGCTCACCTGAGATAAATTCAGGGGAGCTAACATATTGTTATCCTCTTTGGGACTTAGTGACGCCGACTATAGGGAGCCTTGATGACGTATTGATTACATTTTCATTGCGGATTAACGTGTTGTCTGGCATCAGACCCATTTACCAAGGAACGCATATGAGCCGTTTTCGCCACGTGGAACTCCAGTACGCCAGTCGCCTGCTCAACCATGGCCCAACAATTTTGATAACCAGCTATGACGCCCACTCTCAACGCCGTAACGTCATGGCCGCCGCGTGGTCGATGCCGGTGGAGTTCGCTCCGCCGAGGCTGGCCATCGTGGTAGATAAAAGCGCCTGGACGCGGGAAATTATTGAGCGCAACGGCGCATTTGGCATCGTCGTTCCCGGCGTCGAGGCCGCCAGTTGGACCTACGCGGTCGGCAGCATCAGCGGACGCGATGAGGATAAATTTAACGCTTACGGCATCCCGGTCGTGCAAGGTCCGGAGCTGGGCTTGCCGCTGATTGAAGAGAAGTGTCTTGCATGGATGGAGTGCCGACTGCTGCCGGCAACGGCGGCTCAGGAGCAGTACGATACGCTGTTTGGCGAAGTGGTTTCCGCCGCCGCCGATGAGCGCGCGTTCGTCAGCGGACGCTGGCAGTTCGACGACGATAAGATCAATACTCTCCATCATCTCGGCACCGGCAACTTTGTTGCCAGCGGCCGCCACGTCCGCGCCAATACCCCGGAAGAATAGCCCCCGCTCGCCTCCGGGGCAATTCTTCACCACCCTGCGCGTCTCTCCCGGGGGCGGCGCACAGCGCCTTGCCCGGGCTACCGGACCGCGGACCGCTGCGGACCCGTAGCCCAAACAGATGCGCAGCATCGCCTCCGGGAGGTGTACTAGCGCAGCAAACGCCGCCGATCTTCGCTGGGCGTCAGGCCAAAGACCTTTTTATATAAGGTGGTAAAGTGGTTGCTGTTGGCAAAACCGCATAAATAAGCCACTTCGGTAATTGTCATATCGGTCTCGCGTAATTTGACGCGCGCCGAAACTAAGCGCAGACGCTTTAAATAATTATCCGGCGTCAATCCCGTCGCCTCTTTAATATGGCGAAAAGCGGTCCGCGTGGTCAGGTGGAATTTCTCCGCCAGCTGCGGCCAGTTATGTTCTTCAAAACAGTGCTCCTGTAGCCAGGTCAGCAATTTATGCAGCTTATATTTGGTGGTGCTATATTCGGCTTCGGTTTCCGCATGCAGAATCGTCGTTACCAGCTGGAAAAACGCGGCTTCGCGCAGGGCAATATTTTGCCCCCGCCGCAGCTCGGCAGAAAATATTTTATCTACCAGTTCCTTGCAGATCTGGCGGGTATCCGGCGCCAGCCAGCCGTAGCAGGAAGCCTTTCGTGCGGAGAACGTCTGCAATAAGGTGTCGAGAGACTGTAAATAATGAAATTCTACTAGTGGGTTAATTAATACGTTAATTAACTTAAGCGTTCCCAGCTCATCATAATAGTGAACATCGCCCGGCTGAACGTAAAAAACGTCGCCCTGCTGAATATATAATGGCCGGCCATTAATAACGTGTAAGCCGTGCCCTTCGTCAACGATCACCAGTTCAGCAAACTCGTGACTATGTTCATGGCTATTATCTTCCGGATCGCTGGCGTACATTCCCAGCTTATCCTGCGGATGGGTGAAATAATACTCAACGGTTAGCATCATCGATCGGGTCCAAAACGGCATACGGCGCAGGGGCAAGATAATGCATTTAACTGGCCGCCACGAGCAAGATTTATGGAATTGTGATCGGCGACCCGCTCATCTCATTATCAGTGCCATTTTGCCAGATGCATTGGCATTGCCAGAGTGGTTGCCGCGGGCGGCGGCGTCTTATGCTGCGGACAAATCAACACAGAGGACGCAGTATGTCACAGGCAATTCAGCATAATTCTCAGGTCATGATGACCCGCCACCCGAAATTTTTACGTACCGCCGAGGCGCTCCGGCCCGCGCTGAGTCGTCAGGCACACCCGCCGATCGCGGTAGTCGAAGCCCACGCCGACGCCGCGGCGCTCTTCGGCTGGCGTGCCGAGCCGGTGAGCACCCTGGCCGCGTTTTACCAGCGCGAGCTGAGCAGCGGCGATAGCGTCATTATTGATTTTGGCAGCCACTACGTTGGCTACCTGCATTTTCTCTGCCAGAGCGCCGGGAGTCCGCCGGACGCTCCGGCCCATCTGCAGTTGACCTTCGGCGAAACGCTGAGCGAAGTGTGCGAACCGTTCAGCGACTATCAGGGCTGGCTCAGCAGTAGCTGGCTGCAGCAGCAGGATCTGTGGCTTGATGTCCTGCCCGCCGAAATTGACCTGCCGCGCCGCTACTGCTTCCGTTATCTGAAGGTGGAGGTCAAAGCCGTTTCGCGCAAGTTTCGCCTGCAGTTCACCCAGATTGAGGTTAACGCGGTCACCTCGGCCAGCGGCGCATGCCCGGCGGCGACAACCTCCGACCCGCAGCTCCGGGCCATCGATAACGTTGCCGTGCTGACCCTGCAAAACTGCATGCAGGAAGTGTTTGAAGACGGCCCCAAACGCGACCGCCGCCTGTGGCTCGGCGATTTACGTCTGCAGGCGCTGGTCAACGATGTCACCTTCGCACGCCACGATCTGGTGCGCCGCTGCCTGTACCTTTTTGCCGGGCATACTCGCGAGGACGGAATGGTATCGGCCAACGTGTTCGTGCAGCCGGATGTCATTGCGGACGATACCTTTCTTTTTGATTATTCATTGTTTTTTGTCGACGTCCTCTACAACTATCTGCAAAGCGCGGAGGATATGGCCACGGCCCGCGAGCTGTGGCCCACGGCGCGTCGTCAGGTAGAACTGGCGCTGACCCGCTGCGACGCCTCCGGCGTTGTGCGCGATAGCGACGACTGGTGGGTGTTTATCGACTGGCAGGCGTCGCTGAATAAACAGGCGGCGGCGCAGGGGGTACTGATTTACTGCCTGCAGCGCGCCGTCTGGCTGGCGGAGCGTTTCGAACCTGAGCTGGCCGTCAGCTATCGCCAGCGTTTACAACAGCTCAAAGCGGCGGCCCTCGATGCGTTATGGGACCCGCAGCAGGGCTTTTACGTCAGCGGCGAGCAGCGGCAGGTCTCCTGGGCATCGCAAATCTGGCTGGTGCTGGCGGAAGTCGGCACGCCGCAGCAGCGACGAGAGATCATGCGCAACCTGGAGAAAAATCCCCCCGCGGTCGCCATGAACACACCCTACCTGCGTCATCACTATATCGCCGCCCTTCTGCAGTGCGGGCTGCGAGACGAGGCAATTGCGCAGATCAAAGCCTACTGGGGAGCCATGGTCGACTACGGCGCCGATACCTTCTGGGAAATCTTCGACCCGGCGCATCCTGATTTTTCCCCTTATGGCAGCAAACTGATAAACAGTTATTGCCATGCGTGGAGCTGCACCCCGGCCTGGTTTATTCGCCAGTACGGACTTTAACAACAACGATAAGCGAGTGTATTTTTATGGCAGAAACAACCTTTACCCTGTGGCGGCAGCGCCTTGGCTATGGCATCGCCGACCTCTCCTGCAACCTCGTGTGGCAGATGATCTCTCTTTATCTGATGTTCTTCTACACCGACGTGATGGGCCTGCCCGCCTATTACGTTGGCCTGATGTTTCTCGTGACGCGTCTGGTGGACGGCGTTGCCGACGTGCTGATGGGGCTGGTTATCGACAATACCGCCACCCGCTGGGGACGCTGTCGTCCGTATCTGCTTATTGGCGCGATCCCTTTCGGATTGCTGTGTATTCTGGCCTTCTACGTGCCGGATTTCGGCACCACCGGTAAGCTGATCTACGCTTTTGTCACCTATCTGTGCCTGTCGTTTCTCTATACCATCGTCAACATTCCGTTCTGCGCCATGCTGCCGTTTCTGACGAACGACTCGCGGGAACGCACCACGCTGTCGGCGGTGCGTATTCTGCTCGGCTCGCTCGGCGCGACCATCGTCGCGGTCGCCACTTTGCCGCTGGTTGGCGCGCTGGGGAAAGGCAATCAGCAGCACGGCTTCTTCTATACGGCGGTGGTTTTCGGCGTTATTGCCACCTTCTTCCTGCTGGTGAGCTTCCGGAACGTTAAGGAAAATATCAGCATTACGCAGGAGCGCATGACCTTAAAACGCGCGTGGGTTAGCCTGCGCGCCAACCGGCCGTGGTTCGTCTTCGCCATCAATATTTTCCTGATGTGGGGCGCGTTTTTCTTCCAGACCGGGGCGCTGGTCTACTTTTTCCATTATTACGTCGGCAATAACGATCTCACGGCGATCGTCGCCGGGATCTCCACCTTCGTGCCTCTGCTGGGTACCCTCACCGTGCCGCTGCTCGCCAGCCGGATGAAAAAGCGCCACGTTTATCTGGTCGCCAGCGCGATCAACCTGGTCGGCATGGGCATGATGATGGCGGCAGGCGTTAACAGCTGGGGCCTGGTTGCCGGTGCGGTGGTGCTATCGCTTGGCGCCGGACAGCGCACGGCAATTTACTTCTCCATGCAGGCCGATCCGGTGGATTACGGGGTGTGGAAAACCGGCATCAATACCGCCGGCATTTTGACCTCTATCAACGGCTTTCTTGGCAAAGTGGCTATGGCGGGTGCGGGCGCTATTACCGGGGTACTGCTCTCATCCGGCGGCTATATCGCCAACCAGGCCCAAAGCGACGGCGCGATGCTGGCGATAAAAGCCTGCTACCTCTATATCCCGGCGCTGCTGATTGTCGCCTCAATGCTGTGGATTGGCCGCTTCTATCGCCTCGACGACCAGTATGAACAGATCCGCGCCGACCTTGATGCCGGACGCCGCGCGCCGTCGGACACATCTTCAGTCGCCGGAGAAAACCACGCCCTGTAAGGCGCAGCACACCCTTCATACCTCTGAAAAAAATAAGGATTAATATGCGTATCTCTTTGATTAGCGCGGCGGTTTGCTGCGCCCTTTTTTCGGCTTACGGCGCAAATGCGGCCCCGCTCACCGTCGAACAACGGCTGGCGCTGCTGGAGGCCCGGCTTAATCATGCGGAGCAGGAGGCCGGAGAGGCTAAACGTCGGGCGCAGCAGGCGGAGCTGCGCACCAGCGCGGCAGAACAGCGTGCGGCGGCGGCGGAAAAACAGGTGCAGACGTTAAGCCAGCGCACCGATGCCACGGAGCAAAAGCAGCAGGCTGCCGACAAACAGCTGGCGAAAACCCGCCTTACCGACGGCTTTGAATTTAACGCCTACGCCCGCTCCGGAATGCTGGTCAACAGCCACGGCAAAGGCGCGCGCGGCGGTCCGGGGATCTCGCCGGCCAGTTCGCTCAACGGTGACGCCCACGTTGGCCGTCTCGGCAATGAGAAAGATAACTACGTGGAACTCAGCTTCGGCAAAAAAATGACCTTCAGCGACGGGTCGTGGGCGCACTTTAAAACCATGCTGGCCGACGGCGCGACCAATCCGGATCCGTGGGTGCAGGATAACGACAGTCACCATCTGAACGTGCGCCAGCTGTACGTCGAGATGGGCAATTTCGCCGATTTTTCCGGGCCGTTCAGGAGCGCCTCCATCTGGGCGGGCAAGCGTTTCGACCGCGATAACTTCGATATCCACTTTACCGATAGCGATATTATGTTCCTCGGCGGTACCGGCGGCGGGATCAATGACGTCAACTGGAACAGCGCGCTGCGCGGCGACTACTCGGTTTATGCGCGCAGCTTTGGCGATCTGGGTAGCGATAACTATGAAGATAACGATATCCAGAACCTGATGTTCACCGCCAACCACTTCTGGAACAACTGGCAGCTAATGACCACGGCAATGACCGCACAGGGTAACGATTCGCTTAAGGATAATACGTCGACCACCGGCAGCTACGCCCTGCGCAGCGATAATACGGCGAAGAACGGCTACTATGCGATGCTGGCGTATCACGATAAACAGCGGTTCTACGGCCTGGCGCCGGGCGTATCGGAGAGCGCCCTGCAGTACGGCGGCGGGCTGGGCGCCGAGGCGCGGCAGCCGGGCAGCGACGGCGATCTTACTGAAAACGCGAAATCTCTGCGCTTTGCGTCATACGGTATTTTGCCGCTGGGGAAAAACTGGCAGCTTGCGCCATCGATTATCGCCCAGCATAGCGAAGACCGCTATCGCGACGGCGACCGCTACGATTGGGCAACCTTCAACCTGCGGGTTTCGCAGGGGATCACCCGCAACTTCGCCCTGCTGTACGAGGCGTCCTGGCAATATATGGACCTCAATCCCAATGGACGAACCTATCGCTACGACAGCGGCGTGCATCAATACCAGGCGGTGAGCGGCGATTTTTACAAGCTGACCTTCGCCCCGACGTTTAAAGTGGGCGATGTATTGGATATTAAAGCGCGGCCGGAGATACGTTTCTTTGTTACGTGGATGAACTGGGATAAAGATCTGGATCGCTACGCGATCAACGATGATTTCGGCAGTAAAGGCTTTACCGCCGGCGGAAACTGGAACTTTGGCGTGCAGACGGAGATTTGGTTTTAATACAACAGCCCGTCCGGGGCAAACGCCTGGACGGGTTTATTTAAATACACGCTGTAATTTTGTGGCTATGCCAGTTCTGTATGAAGTAAAATAAACTAATAAAATAAAAACCATAACAGGCTAAAAAGATGAAGGTTGTTTTTATACTTCCAATAAGTGACTTTCGTTTTTTCTCAACGATGAGAAGATCGTCAAACCTTTCTTGCTGTTGTTCTGGTGTTAAATTATTAAGTATTTTATTTTTTATATCATCGTGAATCTTTTTAAACGTTCGCTTTTCACCTGGAAAGCTACCGTGTAGAAGAAACAAAAAAATAAAGAAAAGCATAACGAATGCCAATATCCGAATACTGGGATCAGTTACCCCCCAGCATCCAAGGGTAGCAATAAACAACCAGATACCATGAGTGTTTGCTCGCGCTCTAAACCTATCAATATGAGTGCTGTATTTCTCGATTTCTTTCAAAATAGAATCATTGGTTTCCATACGTAATACTCTCCTTTTTTAATGTCCTCGGTTACGAAAGGGCGCAGACCCTGCCATTTTCGTTGCGAAGCGTAACGATTCAAATAACCTTCAACAAATTGATAATCAATGGATTGCCCTGAAGCAATAAAAGCAGCTTTCTGGATGCTCCGGTTGGGTGACGTCGTTTCGTTTCCCAGCTTTTAACCAGCTCATAGCTAACGCCAACGGCGGCGGCGAAGTCCTGCTGTTTTAAACCTGTGGCTTCGCGTATCGCTTTCACATCAACTTCGCTGAAGGTATGAACGTGGTGCACCTTCGGCGTTTGTTCACCCTTCTCAATCCTGACCATCTCTTCTGCACTAGCCAGCAGATCGGCAAACAATTCGTCTTTCATACACACCTCAGTTGGCTCTCTGGCGCTATCAATGTTTCGATCATTAATAGCTCAGCCTCACTTTATGTTTATTGGCTAGTTTAATAACTCAGCAACCTGCCTTAATATCTTTTTCTGCTCCTGGCTTAACCCATCCTGTTCATTTTTAGGATAGATGAGCGCCAGGTAAATTCTTTCCTTTATCGTTACATTATAGTAAATCACCCGCACGCCGCCGCGCTTTCCCGTTCCGGGACGACTCCAGCGGATTTTACGAAAACCTCCGGTTCCCGAAATGGTGTCACCTGCCTCAGGATCATTGATCAGGATTTCCTGAAAGGCCCGAAATTCATCATCCGGTAACAGCACCTGGCGTCGTTTACTGAAGCCTTGTAGTTCAATAAAAGTAAACATCTCATTCCCTGATGTCCTTACGACTTACCAGACAATATACATGTACTGTGTACAGCAATCAAAGGATTTTATGTACCCGGTACATTGTGACGCGTTGGCCCAGGACAAGACGTATCGCTCATGACCTGGCTTCAATGCCCCCGCTCCCGGGGGCGGCGCGATGCGCCTGCCCGGGCTACCGGACCGCGGACCGCTGCGGACCCGTAGCCCGGACAGATGCGCAGCATCGCCTCCGGGGAAGAAACCGGGTTACATGCTATAGCCCGGTTTCTTAATCAACTGTTCCATCTGCGGGGCGATTTCGCTGTCCCACACCTGCTGCCAGTCGCTCGGCTCAACCTGCTTCAGGGCCACGCTCACTGAACTCTCTTTGCTGTTAATATGGCGAATCAACACCTCGGTAATATCGGCGGCCAGCGCCGCTTTTTGTTCATCATTCAGGTCGCGGGGAAAACATTTAATATCAACGTGCGGCATAGCAGGCTCCTTTATTGTCTGGACGATAAAACTAGCATAACCCGCGTCATCCGGATCGCTTTTTGTGCTTTAAATCAGCTCGTTGCGGCGCAGCACGGCTTCGAGTTTGGGATGTCGATACACCGCATCCGCCACGGCGACGAATTTTGGCGTCTGCGCCGCAAACCACTCCCGGCGCGGGCCCCAGGCGCACATCGCCGCAATATAGCAGTCCAGCAGGGTTATTTCCGCCCCCAGCGCATACGGCGCGGCGGCAAGCTGCTCCTCCAGCCACAGATAGAGCGATTTGCGATAGCTGATGCAGCTTTCCCGCAGCTGTTCTGGCGCATCGGAGGCCCAGCGCTCCGGATAATCCGCAAAGGTAAAGGTGGGATAGACGTTCGCCACCAGCCAGATGAGCAGACGCTGAAAGGCATGCCGCTGCGGCGATCCCGGCGCCGGAGCCAGATCCGGTCGAACGTCGAGGATCATCAGGGCAATCGCAGCGGATTCGGTCATCACGCTGCCGTCTGCAAGCGTCAGGGTCGGCACCTGACACAGCGGGTTTATCTTTTTGAGGCGGTCGCGCTGCGGGCCCGGCTGGTCAAAGCCCTCAACGTTAACAAAATGGTACGGGATATCGGCCAGCGTCAGCATCAGTTCGCTAATTGTTGAGCCCCAGCCGGGTACGCCATAGACGGTGATCATATTCTGCGCCCTCAATGAATTTGCCGCTCAGGAACAGAGCGGCGACGGGTTTAGCAATTTTGCAGTATAGATTTGATTACGCCATGCCGCTATTGAGGCCCCCTCGCACATGCGAAACGGCAGAGCTACGCCGACTCGCGCGCCACCAGGTGAAAGCCGATATCGATAATCGCGTCCCCTTCTTCTCCGCCTTCTATGCGGTCGGCAAGCAGCGTGGCCGCCTGCTCGCCGATGGCATGACGGTCGACGCTGACGGTGGTGATGGCCGGACGGTTGCTGGCGGCGAAGTCCAGATCGCCAAAACCGATCACCGCCAGATCCTGCGGCACGCGCAGCCCCCGGCTTTCGGCTTCCATAATCGCCCCTTGTGCAAGGGTATCGGAGCTGCAGACGATAACGTCAAACTCGCCCCCGGCAAGCAGCTCGGCCAGCCCGCGACGCCCCAGCGCCAGCGATGCCGGAAGCGGCACTTCGACCTGCGGCGCATCGTCAATGCCGTTTTTGGCCAGCCGGGCGCAGAGCCCCTGCTTTCGCAACGTCGCGCGCGCGTCGCCGGCCCACAACAGGCCCGGGCGGCGGTAGCCTTTTTCCAGAAGATACTCGCCAATAGTTTCACCGACTTTTTCATGCGAAAAACCGACCAGCATATCCAGCGGCGTCGGGGTGAGATCCCAGATCTCCACCACCGGCGTAGCGGCGTTGAGGATCGTCTTCTTCAACGCCGGGGCGTGCTGAATGCCGGTCAACACTACGCCATCCGGACGCCGGGAGAGTAAAGTTGCTACCAGCTCGGCTTCGGTCTGTCGGCTGTAGCCCGCCACGCACAGCAGCATATGGTAGCCGCGCGCCGCCAGCGTATCGCTCAGCGCCTGGATGGTATCGACAAACATATTGTTGTTAATTTGCGGCACCACCACGGCCACCAGCTTGCTGCGCCTGGAGGCCAGGCCGCCGGCCAGCGCGTTGGGAATGTAGCCTGTCGCCTGCACCGCCTGCATCACTTTCTCGACTGTTTTTGGCCGTACCAGCTGCGGCGTATTCAGCGCCCGACTGACCGTCATCGACGACAACCCGGCGCTACGGGCTACATCATCCAGCGTCGGCGCGCGCGTCGGTTTTCTGCTTTTCACGACTAAGCCCCTGTGTTGAGTCGTTTTCTGTGGGCATTATTGATGATGGCCCGCGCAATTGCCAGCGCTCACCTCGACATCCTCAATAGAATCAAACACCTGAAACACAAAATGTTATCGCTATCATTTTGATTTGTGATTTTTCACAAACCTTTTTGGATCGTGACCTGCACTGCATAATTTTACCCTTTATAACCGCTAATTGTGATCGTTTGTACAAATTAAAATCACTGTCGTAGCGCAATGACAAATCCAGGATTAAAAATGTTAGCGCAAACATTTTACCACTAAAAAGGAACTAACTATGACCACGAGCGCTAATTCCGAGTCCGTGACCTACGCCAAAGCGTCTGGCGTCAAAACTGCCGCTGAGACCGGCGACCGCATTGAACACGTCAAACTGTCGCTGGCTTTTCTGCCGCTGGCGACCCCCGTTAGCGATGCAAAGGTTCTGACCGGTCGGCAAAAGCCGCTGACCGAAGTGGCGATTATCATCGCCGAAATCCGCTCCCGGGACGGCTTTGAAGGCGTTGGCTTCAGCTATTCCAAACGTGCGGGCGGCCAGGGCATTTACGCCCACGCCAAAGAGATCGCCGATAATCTGCTCGGCGAAGATCCGAACGATATCGACAAGATCTACACCAAACTGCTGTGGGCCGGCGCATCCGTTGGCCGCAGCGGTATGGCGGTACAGGCTATCTCCCCTCTTGATATTGCGCTGTGGGATATGAAAGCCAAACGCGCCGGACTACCGCTGGCGAAACTGCTCGGCGCGCACCGCGATTCCGTTCAGTGCTACAACACCTCCGGCGGCTTTCTGCATACGCCGCTGGATCAGGTGTTAAAAAACGTGGCTATCTCCCGTGAGAACGGGATTGGCGGGATTAAGCTGAAGGTCGGTCAGCCGAATACCGCCGAAGATATTCGTCGCCTGACGGCGGTGCGTGAGGTGCTGGGCGATGACTTCCCGCTGATGGTGGACGCCAACCAGCAGTGGGATCGCGAAACCGCCATCCGCATGGGACGCAAAATGGAGCAGTTCAATCTGATCTGGATTGAAGAGCCCCTTGACGCCTACGATGTTGAAGGCCACGCGCAGCTCGCCGCCGCGCTGGATACGCCGATTGCCACCGGCGAGATGCTCACCAGCTTCCGCGAACATGAGCAGCTTATCCTCGGCAACGCCAGCGACTTTGTCCAGCCGGATGCGCCGCGCGTCGGCGGGATCTCCCCGTTCCTGAAGATTATGGATCTGGCGGCGAAGCACGGTCGCAAGCTGGCCCCGCACTTTGCGATGGAGGTACACCTGCATCTCGCCGCCGCCTACCCGCTCGAGCCGTGGCTGGAGCACTTCGAGTGGCTGAACCCGCTGTTTAACGAACAGCTGGAGCTGCGCGACGGGCGGATGTGGGTTTCCGAACGCCACGGTCTGGGCTTTACCCTGAGCGAACAGGCCCGCCGCTGGACCCAGCAAAGCTGCGAGTTTGGTAAACGCCCTTAACCGAATTCCCCGGATGGCGGCACAAGGGCTACAGGCTCCGTAGCCCAGGCAAGGCGCGTCAAGCGCCGCCCCCGGGAGAATACCGCATTTTCCCGGAGGCGATGCGGCGCATCTGTCCGGGCTACCGGTCCGCAGATGACTGAAAACCCGTAGCCCTGCCGGGGAAATACCTCTTATTGACTGTACCCACAATTAACAACCCTGCAAAGGAGTTGAAGATGACTACCCCCTTAAAACGCAGCAACGTGCGTTACGGCATATTACTGTTTTTATTTCTGGCTACCGTATTTAATTATGCCGACCGGGCAACGCTGTCCGTCGTCGCGCCTATTATGAGCAAAGAGCTAGGCTTTGATCCCGAGGCGATGGGGCTGGCCTTTTCAGTTTTTGGTATCTCCTACGTCATTATGCAAATACCCGGCGGCTGGCTGCTGGATAAATATGGTTCGCGGCTGGTCTACGGCTGCGCGCTGATTGGCTGGTCGATCGTCACCATGTTTCAGGGAACGATCTATCTGTTCGCCAGCCCATTGATCGTGTTGGTGATTCTGCGTTTGATGATGGGCGCGATTGAAGCGCCCGCCTTCCCCGCTAACAGCCGTCTCAGCGTACAGTGGTTTCCTAATAAAGAGCGCGGGTTTGTCACCTCGGTCTATCAGGCCGCGCAGTATATTTCCCTGGGAATTATTACGCCGCTAATGACCATTATTCTGCATAATTTAAGCTGGCACTACGTATTTTATTATATTGGCGCTATCGGCGTGGTGCTGGGAATATTCTGGCTGGTAAAAGTGAGAGATCCCTCTTACCATCCCAAAATTAACCAACAGGAGCTCGACTATATTCGCGAAGGCGGCGGCGAGCCGGAATTAGGTACGAAAAAAACGCAGCAGAAATTAACCCTCGCGCAGATTAAAAGCGTCTGCGTCAATCGCATGATGATCGGCGTGTATATCGGCCAGTTCTGCGTAACGTCCATTACCTGGTTCTTCCTGACGTGGTTTCCCACCTATCTCTACCAGGCTAAAGGTATGTCGATCCTCAAGGTCGGTTTTGTCGCCAGTATCCCGGCCATTGCCGGATTTATCGGCGGACTGCTCGGTGGGGTATTCTCAGACTGGCTGCTGAAACTCGGCTACAGCCTGACGACCGCCCGCAAGCTGCCGGTGATCTGCGGCATGCTGCTCTCCTGCGTGATTGTTGTCGCCAACTACACCACCTCGGAAGTGGTGGTGATCGCCGCCATGAGCCTGGCCTTCTTTGCTAAAGGCTTCGGTAACCTCGGCTGGTGCGTGCTGAGCGACACCTCGCCGAAGGAAATGCTGGGAATTGCCGGCGGGGTGTTCAACATGTGCGGTAACCTGGCGAGTATTATCACGCCGCTGGTTATCGGCGTAATCCTCGCTAATACCCACTCCTTTGATTACGCCATCCTGTACGTCGGTTCCATGGGCGTGCTGGGCCTGTTCTCCTATCTGTTTATCGTCGGGCCGCTGGATCGTCTGACGCTGACCCCGCGCGCCGCCTGATTTAAAACCCTGGCGAGCATTCGCCTCCGCTGTTTCGCATCACACTCCTGCGAAACAGCGGTTTTTTAGTAGGTTATCCCCGGCGGATTCACTTCCGATTGCGTCACCTCTTCGCCCTGCTCTCCCCAGCGCGCCAGCACTTTCTGATACTCGCCGCGAGCAATCGCGCCGTTCAGCGCCGCCTGCAGCGCCAGAGCCAGGCCGTTGCCCTTTTTGGTCGTCGTGGCAACGTACGCTTTTTTCGGCCCCAGGCCGACGACTTTGGTTTTGCCGCTGAGCGCCGCTTTATAGGCCGCCACCGACTGCGGTCCAAAGAACACGTCCGCGCGACCGGACTGAATATAGAGGTTGCCCGAGGCGTCATCGGTCAGGTAGACCGGCAGCGCGGGTTGCCGCCCGGCGGCTTCGTTTTCGGCGTTCCAGCCGAGCAAAATCCGCTCCTGGTTAGTCCCGGACCCGACGATCACTTTTTTACCCGCGAGATCCGCCGGACCGCTCACGCGGGCGATATCGCTGGTTGATTTCACGGAAAAGGCCAGAGAGTCAACGCGATAGGTGGCAAAATCAAACTTCTCCTTCCGCTGCTCGGTCACCGCAATATTGACCAGCGCGACGTCGTAGCGTCCGGAAGTAATCCCCAGCGGCCAGTCCTCCCAGGCGGTGGGCACCAGCTTTAGCTTCAGCCCGAGGCTGCCGGCCAGCAGCCGGGCAATATCCGGGTCGCTGCCGATACGCGTGCGGTTATCGCTGGCCAACAGCGCCAGCGGCGGCGAATTGAGCGCCGAAATCGCCACCGTTAAGGTACCCGGTTCGACGAAGACGTAATTTGCCGGGATCTTCGCGATCGCCAGCTCATCACGGGTCACCGGCAGCGGCTGCTCGTTGGCGCGCAGGTCGATAGCCGCCTGCGATGCCGCAGATAAAGAGAGTAGTGTCAGGGCCAAAAGTCCGTTTCTCATGCCGCTAATACCCTCGATAAGAACTGCCGCGTTCGCGGATGCTGCGGTTGGTTCAGCACGGCGTCGCTGCTGCCCTGCTCGACTATCTTGCCGTCGACCATAAACACCACCCGGTCCGCCACCTCTTTCGCAAAACCGATTTCATGGGTGACCACCACCAGCGTGGTGCCGGAGCGCGCCAGCTTTTTAATCACGTCCAGCACTTCCCCCACCAGCTCAGGGTCGAGCGCGGAGGTCGGTTCATCGAACAGCATTACCCGCGGATTAAGCGCCAGCGCCCGGGCAATAGCGATGCGCTGCTGCTGGCCCCCGGACAGGTGTCGCGACCAGGCATCGGCTTTGTTGCGCAGTCCGACCACGTCCAGCAGGTCATACGCCCGCGCGATAGCCTCTTTGCGGGTCGCCTGCTTATGGGCGATGGGGGCTTCAATCAGATTTTCCAGCACCGTCAGATGCGGGAACAGGTTGAAGTTCTGAAATACGTAGCCGACGTTAACCCGCTGGCGGAGGATCTCTTTCTCTTTCAGCTCGTAGAGCTTGTCGCCTTTACGGCGATAGCCGATATAGTCGCCATCGATCTGAATAAAGCCTTCATCCACGCGCTCCAGATGATTAATCGCCCGCAGCAGCGTCGATTTTCCCGAACCGGACGGCCCAAGGATCACCGTCACCGTACCGGGTTCGATTTCCAGCGACACGTCGTCCAGCGCTTTATGGCGACCAAAGTATTTGCTGACGCCGGTAATGGAGATATGACCGTTACGAGAGTTGGACATGGACAGGCTCCTGCGGTTGTGGGCGGCGCACGGGTTCAGCGCGACGACTGCTGCGGGCGCTATTGACCGCCGAGCGGCGTTCGCTGCGGGCCAGTCCGCGCTCGACCAGATACTGGATCAGCGACAGCACGCTGGTGATCGCCAGATACCAGGCGGCGCCGACCATCAGCAGCGGGATCACTTCCTGGGTGCGGTTATAGATCATCTGGATGGTGTAAAACAGCTCCGGCATCGCCAGCACGTAAACCATCGCCGTCCCCTTGGCGAGGCTGATAATTTCGTTAAAGCCCGCCGGTAAAATGGTGCGCAGCGCCTGCGGCAGGATAATGCGCAGGGTGCGACGGCTGGCCGGAAGCCCCAGCGCCGCCGCCGCTTCATACTGCCCGTGATCGACCCCGAGAAAGCCGCCGCGGATAATTTCGGCGGTGTAGGCGCTTTGCACCAGGGTCAGCCCGACAACGGCGGTAGAAAACTGCCCCAGCACGTTGATGGTCTCAAAGCTGGCCCAGCGAATCGCGGTGAACGGAATGCCTATCGCTAGCGTGTCGTAAAGATAGGAGAAGTTGTAGAGAATAATCAGCACCACGATCAGCGGCAGCGAGCGGAACAGCCAGATATAGCCCCAGGCCAGGCTGCTCAGCAGCCATGAACTGGAGAGCCGGGCCAGCGCCAGCAGGCCGCCGAGAATAACGCTCAGCGCCGTCGCCAGCAGGGTCAGCAGCAGCGTCTGCCCGAGACCTTCAAGGATCACCGGGTCAAAGAACCAGCGGGCAAAGACGCGCCACTCCCAGCGCGGGTTAAAGGCGACCGATTGAATCACCACCGCCAGCACCAGCAGCGCCAGCACCGCGCCTACCGCCCGCAGCGGATAGCGTGCGGGGACAACCTTAATCGTTTCCTGGGTATGCATATTGGCTCCTTAAGCGCTCTGGCTCAGCGCGCTGACCGCCAGCGCTTTCGTAAAGCGCAGTCGACCATCGAACGGCGGCAGGCTGTACTCTTCCGGATCGCGGCTGAGGTCAAACTGCGCCTCGTAGCCCTGGCTCAGGTAGAGCCGCACCGCTTCCGGCTGCCGAAAACCGGTGGTCAGATAGATATGGCTGTAGCCCGCGAGCAGCGCCCGTCGCTCCAGCTCCTGCACCACTTTCGCCGCCAGCCCCTGCTGGCGCAGACGACGATGGGTCCAGATACGTTTGATTTCTGCCGTATGGGCATCTTTCGGTTTGTACGCGCCGGTGGCGATAATTTCCCCCTCGCGCTCCAGCACGATAAATAGCCCCTGCGGCGCCAGATACCATTCAGTCAGCTCGACTTCGGCATCGCGGGAGAAATAGTCGCCGTAGCGCGCGGCGTACTCGCCGAACAGGCCCTCAATAATCGGCTGCAGCTCCGGCGCTTCCGGAGAGACATCGCGGAATAGATCGCTCATCATGCCTCCTGTTAGTCGCCGAGTCCGGCCGGGTTGATTTCCGATTGCGGAATGCTCTCCACGCCTTCCCCCCAGCGGTTCAGCACCTTCGCGTAGTCGCCGCTGCGGATTGCGCCGTTCAGCGCCGTCTGTACCGGTTCAACCAGACCGCTGCCTTTTTTCACCGTCACGGCTATATGCGCCGCCTTCGGCCAGCCGCCGTCAACGCTGCCTACCAGCTTGGTTTTGCCGGTCAGCGCCGCTTTCCACGCGCCGATCACGTTGGGGCCGAAGAAGGCGTCGGCGCGCCCGGACTGCAGCGCCAGGGTCTGGGCGGCGTCGTCTTTGGTGTAGACCGGCGTAAACGGCTTCAGCCCCTTCTTGAGATTCTCGGCGTTCCACGCCAGCAAAATGGCTTCCTGATTGGTGCCGGAGCCGACGATAATCCGCAGCCCGGCAATATCTTCCGCTTTTTCAATTTTGCTCAGCGGACTGGTGCTCTTGACGTAAAAACCCAGCGAATCTTTGCGGTAGGTGGCGAAATCAAACTTCTCTTTGCGCTCTTTGGTCACGGTGATATTGCTGACCGCCGCATCATATTTGCCGGAAGCGACGCCAAGCGGCCAGTCCTCCCACGAGGTGGGTACCACATTCAGCTCCAGCCCGAGGCTGTCGGCCACCAGGCGGGCGATATCCACCTCGCTGCCGAGCAGGGTTTTGTTATCGTCAGAAAACACGGTCAGCGGCGGTGAGTTCAGCGCGGCGACCGCGACGGTCAGCTTACCCGGCACCGCCAGGTGGAGACCTTTCGGCAGCTGCGCGATAGCCTGCGGGTTTTTCGCCGTATGAATCGGCGTTTTGTTGGCCTCGAGGCTCACGCCGGTGCCGTTGATCGTGACGTTCTGCGCCCAGGATGACGCGCTAACGGCCAGCGCCAGCGCCAGTAATAGCGATTTTTTCTGCGTTTTCTGCATAGCGGGTGTTCTCTGTTATTGTTTTTGGAATTGATTAACGGGCTCTGCCAGCCCTAAGCTTTCGCGCAGCGTGGTGCCGGGATATTCCCGGCGGAATAGTCCGCGCTGCTGAAGAATCGGTACTACCTGGTCCACAAAGCGCGGGAAGGTATCCGGCGTACCGCCCTGGATAATAAAACCGTCCGCCGCGCGCTGTTCAAACCACTGCTGCAGACCATCCGCCACCTCTTCGGCGGTTCCGGCAAAGCGCGGTCGCGGGCTGGCCGCCTCCAGCGCCACCTGGCGCAGCGTCAGGCCGCGTTCGCGGGCGTTGCGTTTTATCTCGTCGGTGGTGCTGCGAAAGCTGTTCTGCCCGAGGTCGCCGATATCCGGGAACGCCTCATCCAGCGGATACTGGGCAAAGTCGTGATGTTCAAAATAGCGGCCGAGATAATTGAGCGCGTCCTCAATCGATACCAGCGCAGCGGTGGTCTGGTATTGCTGCTCCACATCGTCGGCGCTGTCGCCAACAATGACGCTGACGCCCTGGAAGATATGCAGTTCGCTCTCCCGGCGGCCGTGCGCTGCAAGCTGGCTTTTGACGTCGCGATAAAAGGCCTGCGCCTCCGCCAGCGACTCCTGATGGGTAAAAATAGCGTCAGCGTGGCTGGCGGCTAACTTTTTACCGTCATCGGAGGCGCCCGCCTGAAAGATAATGGGTCGGCCCTGCGGCGTGCGGGCAATATTTAGCGGACCGGCTACTTTAAAGAAATCGCCGTGATGATTAAGCGTGTGCAGCTTATTTTTATCATAGAACTGGCCGCTCTCTTTATTACGAATAAACGCGTCCTGCTCCCAGGAGTCCCACAGGCCTTTGACAACCTGCAGATATTCATCGGCAATACGGTAGCGCAGCGCATGATCGGGATGCTGGGCGCGGGAGAAGTTTTTTGCTGAGCCTTCCAGCGGTGAGGTGACCACGTTCCAGCCCGCGCGGCCGCCGCTCAGATGATCGAGGCTGGCGAACTGGCGGGCGGTGGTAAAGGGTTCGCTGTAGGAGGTCGACAGGGTACCGACCAGGCCTAAACGCGAAGTTACCGCCGCAAGGGTGGATAATACGGTGAGCGGTTCAAAACGATTTAAAAAATGCGGGATCGATTTTTCATTAATATATAAGCCATCGGCAACAAAAATAAAATCGAGCTTGCCCTCTTCCGCTTTTAACGCCGTCTGCATGACGAACTCAAAGTTAATACTGGCGTCGGCCAGCGCGGCCGGATGGCGCCAGGCCGACATATTTCCCGATGCGCCGTGTAATATGGTACCAATGCGCAGCTGCCGTTGTTCAGACATCGTTAATCCTTAGTCAATGACCCTGAATAATTAAAGTGCGTTTAATGCCTGCTCTGCCAGATCGGCAAAGTAGTGCGCCGCTGGGGCGATTAAACGCTCATCCGGGTTAAACGCCGGATGGTGAAGACCAAATTCGCTGGCGCTGCCGATGCTGACGAACGCGCCGGGAATATGCTGAAGATAAACGGCAAAATCCTCCCCGCCGAGATGGAGATCCGCCTGGTGCGTGCGGTAGCCGGACCGTTCGGCCACATCGCTGGCGAAAGCGGCCCAGCGCTCATCATTGACCAGTGCGGTCGGCCCGGCGTACCAGAAGACATCGATCTGCGCGCCGAAGGCGCTGGCGAAGCCGGCGGCAATCTCGCTTACCCGCGCTTTCACCCGCTGTTGGACTGCGCTGCTGTGGGTGCGCAGCGTACCTTCCAGCTCGACGCTTTCCGGCAGGACGTTCCAGGTATTGCCACCCTGAATCCGCGTGACGCTAAGCACCACGGATTCAAGGGTATTCACTTCGCGGCTGGCGACGCTTTGCAGCAGGGTTACCAGCTGGCTGGCCAGCAGAATGGCGTCCTTCCCTTCATGAGGCCGGGCGGCGTGAGCCCCTTTGCCGGTCACCTTAAACACAAAGCGATCGACGTTGGCGTAAAACGCGCCGCCTCGGGTGGCGAATTCGCCCACCGGCAGACCCGGTTCATTATGCATACCGAAAATGGCGGAAACGCCCTCCAGCACGCCGGCGCGAATCAGGGTTTTCGCGCCGCCGAAGCTCTCTTCCGCCGGCTGGAACAGAATACGGACGCGTCCCGCCAGCTGCGCTTCGCGTTGTTTCAGCAGTAAGGCCGCGCCAAGGATCACGCTGGTATGAATATCATGCCCGCAGGCGTGCATCACGCCGGCATTCAACGAGCGAAACGGCACGCTGGCCGCCTCTTCGATAGGCAGCGCATCGATATCGGCACGCAGGGCTATCACCTTATCGCCGCTGCCCACTTCAGCAACCGCGCCGGTTTTCAGTTCATAAGGTAGCAGGCTGATGCCGCCGCTCTGCAGCCAGTCGCCAATACGTGCGGTGGTGTCGACCTCCTGTAGCGAGAGCTCGGGGTACTGGTGCAGTTCGCGCCGCCAGCGAATTAACTGTTCGGAAAGGCTCATGGCTGCACCTCCGCGCTCAAATGCGTTCGAGCCAGCAGACGCAGGGAGTTAACGCGCGCCGCGCCATCGTTGATGGGCGTGTCGATAATAAATTCGTCGATGTTCCAGGCCGACTGCAGGGCATCCAGCTGCGCTTTCACCTGTTCCGGGGTACCGAACAGCGCCGCCGATTCCCGCCGGGCGATGCGCGTCGGCCTGCTGCCCGCCTGACGGGCAAAGGCGGCCGCCTGCGCTTCGCTGCCGACGGTGACCCGCTGGCCGTTTTCCAGCTCAACGCCCCACGTTTCGACAGATTTTGCCAGCTCTGCCGCCGTCGCGGCCTCTTCGGCCACGATGACCTGAACGGCAATAATCGCGTCGCGCCGGCTCAGTTCGCGCCAGCGGGTTAACACCTCGCGCAGCAGCTGCTTATCGCCGTTGAGATGGGCGGCGAAGACGAAATTCCAGTCCAGCTGCGCCGCCAGCTGCGCGCTTTCCAGGCTGGCACCGAGGAGAAAGCCGTCAGCGCGACGCGGCGGAATCGGCGTTGCGCGGACGCTCTCTTCCCCGTCGGTTTCGGTCAGCGACAGCCAGTTATCGAGCTGCGCAAGCTGGTCGGCAAAACTCCCCTTTTGCTGGGGATTAAGTCCCTGCTGCAGCGCGCGGGTAGAGAGCGGCAGGCCGCCGGGGGCTTTGCCCACGCCGAGGTCGACGCGGCCGGGCGCGAGGGAGGCCAGCATATTGAAGTTTTCCGCCACTTTGTACGGGCTGTAGTGCTGGAGCATGACGCCGCCGGAGCCAACGCGAATCCGGCGGGTCTGGCCGAGGATCCAGGCGATCGCCAGTTCCGGCGACGGGCTGGCAAGCTGCTCGGTATTGTGATGTTCGGCTATCCAGAAGCGATGATAGCCCCAGGCTTCCGCCTGTTGCGCAAGCGTTAATGTACGCGCCAGCGCCTGGGCAGCCGTTTCTCCGGCCGCCAGCGGGCTTTTATCCAGGATACTGATTCGATAAGACATTTCGCAGGCTCATGTGAATTAACATGTCTGCATTATTAGAAGCGGCCGCGGTCAGTGAGAAACAATTTATTTACATTTGCTCTGCCGGAAATTAGATATGCGGTGAGGTAACTGCCCCGGAGGCGATGCTGCGCATCTGTCCGGGCTACGCGCAGCGCGAGCCGGGGGATTATCGGCTATTCTGCCGAAGCTCGCGCACCAGCGCCTCGGTCTGCTGCTGGTCGCGTAAACGAACAAAGCGAATGTGTTGATACTGCGGGTCCTGCATATCCGCCAGGTAACGCCGGCGATTGTTGCGCCAGGTTTTCAGCGTCCAGAGAATAATAGAGTCCCGGCTAAAGAAAGAGCGGCGGAAGGTTTCGCAATTGCCTGTGCCGGGCCACAGCTCCTGCCGTCGGCTTGCGCGTGAAGCCGCGCGACGGACCGCCTGGCGGAGCGTGCGCCAGAAGCTGTAGTCCACCCATACCACCAGATCCACATCGCGCCATTTTACCGGGCGGCTGCGGTTATAGTTGCCGTCCAGCACCCAGCCGGGCGCGGCGAGCGCGGCGGCGAGTTTGGCGTAGAACTCATCGTCCGGCGTCCCTTGCCACTCGGGCAGCCAGTAGAGCACATCCATTTCAATATAAGGCAGTGACAGTTCCTGAGCCAGCCGACGCGCGAGGGTGGATTTGCCGACGCCGCTGGTCCCTACTACGTTGATTTTCATCGTGGTCTCTCGGGCAAAACGCGGGCGGAGAATAATAGCGCAATAATGTTAAAACGATGAGCAAAATTTCCCCATCATGCGCGAACGCCGAAAAGCTTCCGATCTCATTGATATTTAAGCAAGTGCTGTCCGCAAATCTTTTTCGTGCGTCCATTTTCCGATACGTGTAGGATTCTCCGCCATGCTCGCTTATCTCATTCCTCAGAATGATGAGAGAGCCAGCAGCACGAACCACTTCATGGACATTGACAGGAAAATAGCGACATCAATGAATACAAAACACTCTAGCGTGGCGGAGCAGCACGCTGCCAAACGCCACTGGCTGAACTCCCAGGAGTCGGGCTACCACAAGGCGATGGGCAACCGTCAGGTGCAGATGATTGCCATCGGCGGCGCGATTGGTACCGGCCTGTTCCTCGGCGCGGGCGCGCGCCTGCAGATGGCTGGACCGGCGCTGGCGCTGGTTTATCTGGTCTGCGGCCTCTTCTCGTTCTTTATCTTACGCGCGCTGGGCGAGCTGGTGCTTCATCGCCCCTCCAGCGGCAGCTTCGTCTCCTACGCCCGCGAGTTCCTCGGCGAAAAAGCGGCTTACGTTGCGGGCTGGATGTACTTTATCAACTGGGCGATGACCGGGATCGTCGATATCACCGCCGTCGCGCTGTATATGCACTACTGGGGCGCGTTTGGCGACGTTCCGCAGTGGGTCTTCGCCCTCGGCGCGCTGGCGATTGTCGGCACCATGAACATGATCGGCGTGAAATGGTTCGCCGAGATGGAGTTCTGGTTCGCGCTGGTGAAAGTTCTGGCGATCGTCGCGTTTCTGGTGGTCGGGACTATTTTTCTTGGCAGCGGAAAGCCGCTGGATGGCAATGCCACCGGTTTCCACCTGATTACCGATAATGGCGGCCTGTTCCCGCACGGCCTGCTGCCGGCGCTGGTGCTGGTACAGGGGGTGGTGTTCGCCTTCGCCTCTATCGAACTGGTGGGTACCGCCGCTGGCGAGTGTAAAGATCCGCAGACCATGGTGCCGCGCGCCATTAACAGCGTTATCTGGCGTATTGGTCTGTTCTACGTTGGCTCCGTGCTGCTGCTGGTGCTGCTGCTGCCGTGGAATGCCTATCAGGCCGGGCAGAGCCCGTTCGTCACCTTCTTCTCGAAGCTGGGCGTGCCGTATATCGGCAGCGTGATGAATATCGTGGTGTTAACCGCCGCGCTCTCCAGCCTCAACTCCGGCCTCTACTGCACCGGGCGTATTTTGCGCTCCATGTCGATGGGCGGTTCGGCGCCGAAGTTTATGTCGAAAATGAGCCGCCACCACGTGCCCTACGCCGGGATTCTGGCGACGCTGGCGGTATATGTCGTTGGGGTATTCCTCAACTACCTCGTGCCTTCTCAGGTATTTGAGATTGTCCTTAACGTCGCGTCGCTGGGGATTATCGCCTCGTGGGGCTTTATTGTGGTGTGCCAGATGCGCCTGCGTAAGGCGATCAAGGAAGGCAAAGCGGCGGACGTTAGCTTCAAGATGCCGGGGGCGCCTTTTACCTCCTGGCTGACCCTGCTGTTCCTGCTTAGCGTGCTGGTATTAATGGCTTTCGATTATCCGAATGGGACTTATACCATCGGTTCGCTTCCGCTGATTGCCGTTTTGCTGGTCGCCGGCTGGTTTGGCGTGCGCAAGCGCGTGCATGACATTCATAGCACCGCGCCGAATATTGAAAAACAGCAATAAATCACTTTGCGGTTTGCCTCACCGGGCAAACCGCAACGGCACAACTTAATTATCTTCCACCAGCTGGGCCACATCGCTGCTGTTAATCTGGCGCTTATTGCCCGACTCATCAGTATAGCTGGTCATTCCGGTATCTTTATCCAGCTTCGGTTTGCCCTGCGTTACGATTGTTTGCCCGCTTTTTGTCGTCATCACATAATTTGAGCTACAGCCCGCCAGAAGAGCCAGCATCGCGCCGGCGCAAACAACCATTAATGATTTTTTCATCTTTTCTCCAGGATTAATGCCACCGTCCCGCTTGCGCAGGAAAGCCGTAAGTTTATAGCCATTACATTTATCAGGCTAATAAGTGTTTGTAACAGAGGGTGATATCTGGATGGGTGCGGTTTTCAGGCAAACAGTGCATTTTGTAGGCCGGGTGAGGCGTAAGCCGCAACCCGGCTGCAGTGCGAGCACACTGATGACGGGAGAGGTTGCCCCCTCCCGTCAGGATCACAGCGCGATGCGGATAACGTCATCCGGCTGGGTCGCCTCTTTCTGACGCGTCGACTCCTGCTTCACGCTGACGTACAGCGTTTTACCATCGGCGGAGAGCGTCAGGCTGTTCGGATGAGTCGGCGTTTTGAAGGTCTTGACCACTTTGTAGGTCTTACCATCGATCACGCTCACTTCGCCGGCTTTACGGTGCGTCACGTAGGCTTCATTGCGCGTCGGGTTAAACAGCACGGCCAGGGACTCCGGCGCGGCGATTTTCTCCAGCACTTTGCCATCGCGAATATCGACCACCAGCACTTCCGGCTGTTTACCGTCGGTGATAAAGGCGCGATGTCCGGCGGTATCCAGGCTCAGGTTGAGATAGAAGTGCTCTTTGCCATCATCCTGCAGCTTTTTACGCGACAGGATTTTGTTGCTGGTGCTGTCGATAGTCACCAGTTCCCCGTCGGCATTGGTGGTATAGATACGGTTCGCTTCCGCGTCCAGCGCCAGGCCGGTCGCCATTGCGCCAGTATTGGCGATAGTGTCTTTCAGCGTTAGCTTGTCACCATCCACCACCCAAATCACGCTCTCTTTACCCAGCCCGGTAATGTAGACGGTATTGGTTTTCTCGTTGACCGCCAGCTCGCGCGGGGCCAGCGGACGTACGGTTTCGCTGCGCTGGCGGGCGTCAAGCACCAGACGCCCTTTCACTTTCCCGGTTTTGGCATCAATAGCGGTGACGGTGCTGTCGGTGGTGTTGCCAAACCACAGGGTCTGAGTGGCGTTATCGATCGTCGCGCCGAAGGGTTTCAGATCGTTATGAATAATCTGCGTGACTTCGAGAGTCGTCGGATCGAGACGGTAAACGATACCGCCTTTATCCAGCGATCGGCTTTGCGAGGTGGCCACCCACAGCGCATTCTCCTGCTGGCTATAGGCCATTTCGTATGCGCCCTTGCCGACGGCTTTGCGCAGCATTTCTTCCGCCGCGTGGGTGCTAAAGCTCCCCGCCAGCAGTAACGAAGTTAACAACAGTGAACGGCGCAGACGCGGCGCGGACAGATGACGTAATGACATGACGACTCCCTTTGATAAAACAAATATATGCCTGCTCGACAGTGCTTCCGGGGCGCAAAATCATCGCTTTGCGCTCTTCTTTGGAATGCGAATAGTAATCATTATTTATCGCAATGTGGAGCGTTAATTACCCGTAGCGCTCTCGGCATCACGCAATTCTTGCTATTTGTTAACTCAAATTCCGTTAAGTCTTTTCAAAAAATTTACAAAAGAGCTAACATATATACATATGTTCCGTTTGGTTCGTTTTGTGAGTAACTTTGATGAAAATCCTTTCCGTGCGCGCCGCCGCGCTCCCCGCTCTGCTTTTGCCGCTGGTCTCCGCAGGGCCAACCGCTCTCGCCGCTGAACAGACCATGGTGGTTACCGCCGCGCCGTCGGCGGTTTCTGAACTCGATACCCCCGCCGCCGTTAGCGTGGTTAACGGCGATGAGATGCGCCAGGCCGCGCCGCGGGTAAACCTCTCCGAGTCGCTGGGCGCGGTACCGGGACTGCAGGTGCAAAACCGCCAGAACTACGCGCAGGATCTGCAGCTTTCGATTCGCGGCTTCGGGTCCCGCTCCACCTACGGCGTGCGCGGGCTGCGTATTTACGTCGACGGTATGCCGGCCACCATGCCCGATGGCCAGGGGCAAACCTCGAATATTGATATTGGCAGCCTCGATTCGCTCGAGGTGCTACGCGGGCCTTTTTCTGCCCTGTACGGTAACTCCTCCGGCGGCGTGATCAACGCCACCAGCCAGACCGGAAGCCAGCCGCCCACTATCGAAGCCAGCAGCTACTACGGCAGCTTTGGCACCTGGCATTACGGTATGAAAGCGACCGGCGCGGTGGGCGACGGCAGCCACGCGGGCGACGTCGACTACGTGGTATCTACCAACCGCTTCACCACCCACGGCTTCCGCGACCATAGCGGCGCGCGTAAGAATCTCGCCAATGCGAAGCTCGGCGTGCGCATCAATGACGTCAGTAAGTTGACCCTGCTGTTTAACAGCGTGGATATTAAAGCTAATGACGCGGGCGGCCTGAGCTATGATGAATGGCAGAATAATCCACGCCAGTCGCCAAGAGGCGACCAGTACAACACTCGCAAAACCATCAAACAGACCCAGGCCGGTTTACGCTACGAGCGACAGCTGAGCGAGCAGGACGATCTGAGCGTGATGATGTACGCCGGTGAACGTGAAACCACCCAGTATCAATCGATTCCTCGCGCTCCGCAGCTCAAACCCACCCATGCTGGCGGCGTTATCGACCTGACGCGTCACTACCAGGGGATTGATACCCGCTGGACCCACCGCGGCGAGCTGCTGGTGCCGGTCACCTTTACCACCGGTCTTGATTACGAAACTATGAGCGAGCGCCGCAAAGGTTACGAAAACTTTGTTATGAGCAACGGCGCGCCGCAGTACGGTGAAAAGGGAGACCTGCGCCGCAACGAGCGTAACCTGATGTGGAACGTCGATCCCTATCTGCAAACCCAGTGGCAGCTCACCGAGAAACTCTCTCTGGACGCGGGCGTGCGCTACAGCTCGGTCTGGTTCGATTCCAACGATTATTACATTACGCCGGGCAATGGTGATGACAGCGGCGAGGCCAGCTATCATAAATGGCTGCCGGCAGGATCGCTGAAATATGCGGTAACCGACGCGTGGAACCTCTACGTCTCCGCCGGCCGCGGTTTCGAAACGCCGACCATCAATGAGCTTTCCTATCGCTCCGGCGACCAGGGTGGGCTGAACTTTGGCCTGCAGCCGTCCACCAACGAAACCGTTGAAATTGGCAGCAAGGCGCGTATCGGCAACGGCCTGTTGACCGCCGCGCTGTTCCAGACCGACACCGACAATGAGATTGTCGTCGACACCAGCAGCGGCGGGCGTACCAGCTACAAAAACGCAGGGAAAACCCGTCGTCAGGGGATGGAGCTGGGGCTGGATCAGCAGTTCGGCGAGAGCTGGCGTTTAAAAGCGGCCTGGACCTGGCTGGATGCGACCTATCGTACCAACGTCTGTGATGATACCAGCTGTAAAGGCAATCGCATTCCGGGGATCGCCCGCAACATGGGCTATGCCTCCTTTGGCTACCAGCCCGAAAAAGGCTGGTACGCGGGCAGCGATATTCGCTATATGAGCGATATTATGGCTAACGATGAGAACACTGCCAAAGCACCGTCCTGGACGGTGGTCGGCCTGACGACCGGCTATAAATGGAGCTACGGCAGGATGGATATGGATCTGTTTGGCCGCGTGGATAACCTGTTCGACCGCAGCTACGCGGGATCGGTTATCGTGAATGAATCCAACGGCCGCTACTACGAACCGGCGCCGGGCCGTAACTACGGTATCGGTCTAAACCTGGCATGGCGGTTTGAGTAACGCTTGACCACGGCACCTCAACGGGATCGCACGCAGGATCCTGTTGAGGGTGAGCCGTGGGCGCTCGCTGACGTTAAATCACGTTTCTTAACGACAATTCGAAAATGATCTTTTCCGCCTGGCAGGAGAAGGCAATCGAAGCCTCAAGCTTTGCCTCATCGCCGGCAGCCTCAATGGTATAGTCGACCTGCGGCGGCTCACTGGCGGGCGCGGCGGCTTCGGCACGTTGGCGAACCGCCGCCAGGGTGGACTCAGCCTCTTCGCGGCTGGCGAAGTTTTTCTCAACCCGCCAGACGCAGTCCTCGTTATCAATAATCGAGCCTACGTCGATGGCACAGCCTTTGGTACTGCATTTATCTACAACATCTTTCATTGCGATTATCTCCTGGAGTTTTCTTTAGAATAAGAATCCGTTGGCGGAAAGCAAACCATGAATATTTGTATGGTTGCGTCGCTTTATCATTATAGGCCTCCGCGAGAAGCGACTTTTTGCGCCACCGCATGGCTACCCCCTGATTGCGCAAGGATCAAGCAGATAGATTGGCAAGGCGTCGCGCGATATCGGCGCTCAATCGTGCACGTCATCACACTATCCTGCGCTAAGCCTCGTCTATGCCGCTTTACGGCGTTACCCTTGTCACAAAATAACGCCAACAAGGAGCTGCCATGGCACTGCCAGTAATTATCGATTGCGATCCGGGTCATGATGATGCGATTGCCCTCGTTCTCGCCCTCGCCTCACCCGAACTTGATGTTAAAGCCGTGACGTCATCTGCGGGAAACCAGACACCGGACAAAACACTGCGTAACGTACTGCGCATGCTCTCCCTGCTCAAACGCCCGGATATCCCGGTAGCCGGCGGCGCGCTTAAGCCGCTGATGCGGGAGCTGATTATCGCCGACAACGTGCATGGCGAGAGCGGTCTTGACGGCCCGGCGCTGCCGGAACCGGGCTTTGCCGCCCAGGCGTGCACCGCCGTCGAGCTGATGGCCAAAACCCTGCGCGACAGCGCCGAGCCGGTCACCATCGTCGCAACCGGCCCGCAAACCAACGTCGCCCTGCTGCTGAACAGCCATCCGGAACTGCATGCCAAAATCGACCGTATTGTGATTATGGGCGGCGCAATGGTGCTGGGGAACTGGCAGCCGGCGGTGGAGTTTAATATCTACGTCGACCCGGAAGCGGCGGAGATCGTTTTCCAGTCCGGCATTCCTGTGGTGATGGCCGGGTTAGACGTCACCCATAAAGCGCAAATTCACGTTGAGGATATTGAGCGCTTCCGCCGCATTGGCAACCCGATATCCACCATCGTCGCCGAACTGCTCGACTTCTTCCTTGAGTATCATAAGGATGAGAAATGGGGCTTTGTCGGCGCGCCGCTGCACGACCCTTGCACTATCGCCTGGCTGCTGAAGCCGGAGATGTTTACCACCGTTGAACGCTGGGTCGGCGTGGAAACACAAGGGAAATATACCCAGGGAATGACCGTTGTCGATTTCTACAATCTGACCGGCAGGAAGCCGAACGCAACGGTGATGCTCGATGTCGATCGCCAGGCGTTTGTTGACCTGCTGGCGGAGCGGCTGGCGTTTTACGCGTAAATCATCATAAAACCGGCAGGCGCGATGCCTGCCGGGAAAAAGCTACTCGTCAGGAGAGACGCGAACCACCACTTTACCGAAGTTCTCGCCCTTCAGCAGACCGATGAGCGCCTGCGGCGCGTTCTCCAGGCCGTCAACGACCTGCTCGCGGTATTTAATTTTCCCTGCCTGCACCCAGCGCCCCATCTCCTGCTGGAACTCGGCAATCCGGTGCCCGTAATCCTGGCCGATAATAAAGCCCTGCATACGGATGCGTTTTTTGAGGATTGTCGCCATCAGCAGCGGCAAGCGATCCGGGCCGTCGGGCAGCGCGGTGGCGTTGTAGCCGCTGACAAGGCCGCAAACCGGCACGCGGGCCGAGGTGTTCAGCAGCGGCAGCACTTCATCAAACACTTTCCCACCCACGTTCTCATAGTAGATATCGATCCCCTGCGGGCAGGCTTCAAGCAGTTTGACGGCGAAATCGGGCGCGCGGTGATCGATGCAGACGTCGAAGCCAAGGGTTTCTACCGCATAGCGGCACTTCTCGCTGCCGCCCGCGATGCCCACCGTACGGCAGCCTTTCAGCTTCGCAATCTGTCCGACCGTTGCGCCAACCGGCCCGGTGGCGGCGGCAACCACCAGCGTTTCACCCGCTTTCGGCTGACCAATATCCAGCAGCCCCATATAGGCGGTAAAGCCCGGCATGCCGAGGATCCCCAACGCCCAGGAAGGGTGCTCCGGGCTCTCGCCTAACTTCACCAGCCCGCTGCCGTCGGAGAGTTCATAATCCTGCCAGCCGCCGTAGCCCAGCACCCAGTCGCCGGGCTGATAATCATCATGGTTCGATGTCACGACGCGGCTCACGGTGCCGCCCACCATCACCGCGCCAACGGCGACCGGCGGCGAATAGGAAGGAGCGTCGCTCATCCGCCCGCGCATATAGGGATCTAAAGACAGATAGACGGTGCGCAGCAGTAGCTGCCCCGGCCCGGGAGAAGCGACCTCCCCCTCTTCCAGGCGGAAGTTTTCTCCGGTCGGCTCGCCGTGCGGACGGGATGCCAGCAGCCAGCGGCGGTGGCGTTGCGGATTGAAAGCCATAACAAACTCCTCTTTTGACAAGTCTGTATTGAGGCTAGCTGCTTTCCCGGCAACGCGCATTGACATTATGAGGCAGATTGATTGAGCCGGACCACCAGATAGACGCAGGGCTGCGTGGTTTCATTAATAAAGCGGCAGTCGTTGGGCGGCCCGAGCTCCAGGCAATCCCCCGCCTGCATTTCGTGGCGCGCGTTGCCTTCGAGAAAGACCAGTTCGCCCTGCTGTAGCCAGATGAGCTGCCGGGCCAGCGCATAGGATGACGCGGGCATAGGAACGTCGCTGCCAGCCGGAAGTTCCACCTGCACCAAATCGATAGGCAGGTCGCTACGCGGGGAAACGTGACGCCGAAGATAGTGGCTCTGCGGATCGTGCCACACCGGCTGATGAGCAAAACGCAGCAGCTTGCCTTCCTGCATCTCCGCCCTGGCGATCAGCGTCGACATACTAATGCCGAAGGCGCCGGAAAGTCGTCCAAGCATCGACGCCGTAGGGCTGCTTTCGCCGCGCTCGATCTTGTGGATCATCGCCCGCGACGCCCCTGCCCGCTCGGCGAGTTCGCTGAGCGACCAGCCGCGGGATTCCCGCTCGATTCGGATGCGTGCGCTGATGCGCTGGTTGAGGTTGTCTTCTATAGTATTCATAACGTGACACTATAGTGTAGCCCTTCTGTTTCTACAACCAGACGCCCGCCGTCGGAAATGAAGATGATAAAGCCCGGCTATAATTGGCCGGGCAAACACAGAGAGTCATTCAATCCGTTAATTTAAACATCGTTACGGCAATAAATGAAAAGAAATAATCCCGCTTAGATAAAGACGCGCAGCCCCACTGCGCCGAGATTGTCGTCAATATTCCACGCTTCGTTATCGTTGCCCCAGGCTTTTTCGTAGCCGTATTCAAGATAAGTCACCGCGTTTTTCCCCAGCCAGTAATCGGTGCCTAATACCGTTGACTGGAAGTGCTGCCCCTCCATCGCATCGCCGCCCTGCGACCAGTTAAAATCAACGTACACGCCCCAGGCCGGCGTGATTTTAAACTGAGAGTCATATTCCAGGCCAAGCACCGTTTCCTGGTCATCACCCTGCCGGGTATTACGATCGTAATGACCGCTGGTCGCCGCTGTAACATCATTCACTTTATTAAGGTAATAAGTCACCTCCGCGCCGTTATACCAGGCATGATCGCCGACGCTTGTCGTATATTTCGCGTTCATGCCCATGCTATAAGTATTGCCGTCATAGGCATCGCCGTTATTATCGGTGTAATTAAAACAGTGGCCATTCGGGCCAAAATTCTGGCAGCCGCTGACTGAACCGCTATTTACCGTGTAATTGTTATACGCCACCGCGCTGGAGACGGAGAAGCCGTTATCCCAACGGTACTGCGCGGCAACCGCCGCTCCGCCGTGAACGGTGGCTGACCCATCGCGGTATGCGTCGTGCAGGTTGGGGCCATCGCCGTAGGCTGCAAACCCGATGCTATCGACATTGTCATTGCCTTGTCCCATGATGCCAACAGTCATATTTTTATCACTGTAATAGTAGATCGCCGCGGAATTAATTATATCCGTCGACATTCCGGCGGTATCATGTTTCGCTTTACCGCCCCAGGCATAAGTCGTATCAATACCCAGCCCCCAGTCCGTGGGGGCATACTGTTTGCCGAAGGTCATCACGCCATAGCGGTCATTGCCAATACCGGCATAAGCCTGCCGCGTATAAACATCATTGCCCTGATCATCGGTGGCGGAATCTAAACCATGAACGCCGGTCTCATAATAACCGATGGCATAATTACTCAGGCCGTTCAGGTCAAAATTATGCCGCACGGCAACCCCCAGTCGCGAGTCATTATTCTGTATATTATGTTCCTGAGTATGATTAGAGTCCGTTTTGGCCATTAAACGTACGGATCCTAAAATACCGATTGCCGTATCCTCATTGCTCCACAGCGTCTCCCCTTTAGTCTGCGTCGCGGTATAAGCCGGTGCCGCCTGTAGCATATTGGTTTCAGCTGCCATGGTGGTATTGACTAATACGTTACCAATAATAATTGCCAGTATCGAAGGCACTACTACTTTCATTTTTTTCCTACGCGCCATTGCTTCACCCTTATTAGCGAAATCAATCCCTGCGTATAAATACGCATAATGGTATGAATGGAATATCGTTATGAAATCCACCAGAGTCATGCCGTATATTTTTCCATACGCACTCTGATTAATGACAATATATCTTCCGGGGTTAAGCTATTTCTATTGCGTAAAAATCAAAAAGGGAATGCTATCACAATGATTTGTATCATTTTCAATACAATCATGAAGTTATCGTGACCACAACTTCATTACTAAATGTCATCAAAATATAAAACCGGTAAATAAAAATTGAAAATATGACTGCTGAGTAATAGTGATACGTTTAATCAATTGTAAAACAGGAAGTATTGATTTGAACGATGAGACAGGAGAGTCCTGGACAGACAACTGGGGGAGTCGGCAAGCCATAGGAAAAATTTATGCCTAAACCAGGTGACAGCCTTGCGTACATTATTGTAATAATATCGTACTACTATAGTGAACAAGCCTGAGGGTTACCATGAGCATCCGCCATGCCAGCAAAGACGATTGCGCAGCAATCGCTGAAATCTACAACCACGCGGTCGTCCATACCGCCGCCATCTGGAACGACAAAACCGTCGATACCGACAACCGTATTGCCTGGTTCGAAGCCCGGCAGATAGCCGGTTATCCCGTGCTGGTGAGCGAAGAAAACGGCGTGATTACCGGTTACTCCTCCTTCGGCGACTGGCGCGCCTTTGACGGCTTTCGCCACACCGTCGAACATTCCGTCTATGTCCACCCCGATCATCAAGGGAAAGGGCTGGGCCGCAGCCTGCTCGTCGCCCTCATCGCCGAGGCGAAACGGCTGAATAAGCACGTCATGGTCGCCGGCATTGAAGCGCAAAATGAGGCGTCATTGCATCTGCATGATACCCTGGGCTTTATCACCACCGGGCAGATGCCGCAGGTCGGCACCAAATTTGGCCGCTGGCTGGATCTGACCTTTATGCAGCTGCAGCTTGACGATCGCCGCGATCCGGACGGCAGCGCATGAATCAAACGCTGACCCTGGCCTGTTTAATCGCCGCTGGCGTCGGGCTGGTGCTGCAAAACACGCTGATGGTGCGCATTACCCAGTCCGCATCGACCATCCTGATCGCCATGCTGCTTAACTCGCTGGTTGGCATCGTGATTTTCGTGACAATACTGCTGCTTAAGCACGGCGCGGCGGGGTTTCAGGAGCTGGCGATTAGCGTAAAGTGGTGGACGCTCATTCCCGGCCTGCTGGGCTCGTTCTTCGTCTTTGCCAGCATCAGCGGTTATCAGAACGTCGGAGCGGCAACCACCATTGCGGTATTGATTGCCAGCCAGCTGGTGGGGGCGTTAGTGATAGATCTGATTCGCGCGCACCACGTCCCGCTTCGCGCGCTGGTTGGCCCGCTCTGCGGCGCGGTGATGCTGGTGGTCGGCGCCTGGCTGGTGGCCAGACGCCAGTTCTAGCCGCTAAGCTAGTGAATTTCACCGCCGCGGGTCAGCTGCTCCCGGCGCGCCTCCTGCTCCTCGTGCTGCTGGCGGCCATGGTGGGCGATGGCAGTCCGCAAACGCTGCTGCTGAACGTAGCGCTCTTCCCGTCCCAGCTCCGCGTCATCGCTCAGCGCGATCAGCAGTTCATTCATGTGGGTAATGACGCTTTCGGCAATCGCGGCGTCCACGCGCGCGACGACCTCATCCAGATGCGACATGTTTTTCTCCTTGCGGCTTAGTTGAGTTTAACTTTGGAAAAATCGCTGCCCATCAGGCTCACGCTGTAGCCGCTGACGTTGCTGCGCGTCGCGTAGAAGGTCTTCCCGGTCGCCAGTGTGATCCAGGGGGCCTGCTGCTGAAAAATCGCCTGCGCCTCGCCGTATAGCTTAGCGCGCGCCTGGGGATCGCTGACCAGGATAGCCTTTTTCACCAGCGCATCGTAAGACTTATCGCACCAGCGGGCAACGTTAGAGCCGGTTTTAATGTTATCGCAGCTTAACAGAGTGCCGGCGAAGTTATCCGGATCGCCATTATCAGACATCCAGCCAAACAGCGCGCTGTCGTGCTCGCCTTTGCGCATGCCGGCGAGGTATTCACCCCATTCATAAGTAACGATTTTGGCTTTGATCCCAACCTTGCTCCAGTCATTTTGAATCATCTCGGCAATACGTCGGGAATTGGGGTTATACGGCCGCTGCACCGGCATCGACCACAGGGTGACTTCGGCCCCTTTTTCCAGCCCGGCCTGCTTGAGGAGATCTTTCGCTTTTTGCGGATCGTAGTCGTAATCAGGCAGATCTTTCTTATAGCCCAGCATATTGGCGGGGATCGGCGATTTCGCGACGCTGCCGGAGTCCAGGAAGACCGCTTTTACGATTGCCTGCTTGTCGGTAGCGTAGTTCAGCGCCTGGCGCACCAGTACGTTATCAAACGGCTTTTTCTCGGTATTAAAGGCCAGATAGCCAACGTTGAGCGCCTCAACCGCATGCAGCGCCAGATCTTTATTGCCCTTAATCACCGGGAACTGTACCGGCGACGGCGCGGGGATAATCTGGCATTCATTGGTTTGCAGCTTCGCCAGCCGCGTCTCAACGTTCGGTGTGATCGAGAAAATCAGGTGTTTGGTCGGCACGTCACCGTCCCAGTAGTGCGGGTTGGCGACATAGCGGATCAGCGAATCCGCTTTATATTGCTGTAGCGCGTAAGGTCCGGTGCCGACAGGCCAGGTATCAACATACTCCGGGGTGCCTTTTTTCAGCATCGCATCGGCATATTCGGCAGACAGAATGGACGCAAAATCCATTCCCCAGTCGGCGAGGAACGCCGCGTTCGGCTCGTTCAGCACAAACTGCACGTGATAATCATCGATTTTTTTGACGTCTTTAATCAGCTTATCCAGCCCAACGTCGTGGAAGTATTCGTAATGTCCCTGGGAAACATTATGGTACGGATGGCTGGTATCTTTCTGCCGCAGCACCGAGAACAGCACGTCATCGGCGTTGAAATCACGGGTCGGCTTGAAGTATTTGTTGCTGTTGAACTGCACGCCCTTACGCAGGGTGAAAGTCCAGGTTTTACCGTCCGGGGAGACGCGCCATTCGGTGGCCAGCGAGGGAATCGGCGTATTTTTGACCGGGTCAAAGTTTATCAGGCGGTTATAAAGCACCTGGGAACTGGCGACGAAAGATGGGCCCGAGCTGGCAATCTGCGGGTTGAAAGATTCCGGCGAAGCTTCGGAACAATAGACCAGCGTATCGGTGCCCGCCGCCCAGGCGCCTGCCGCCGGCAGTAGCGCGCTCAACGCCAGCGCAAGAAACGTTTTCCCTGTAGACATGGTTATAAGCCTTATGAATTTGTTATAAGTCCTTTAATAACAGCACAGGAGAATTCAACCGGCAAATAATCAATTGCTATCAGGTTATGCTAAAAACCGCGTTTTCGCCGATAAATTCAACATCCTCTCAATTGGCGTCATCGACCTTCCTCATAAATGTGAACCCTGCACAAAGTTACGAAAAAAGCGGGCGATAACCGCCCGACCGCCACCGCGCGGCGGCGCAACCCGGTACACTCGGCAAATCGTAACGCCAGGAGAAGCCAATAATGACAATAACCTGCAATCTGTACACCAACGGCCAGTGGCATGATGCTGAAGGTCATGCCACCTTTACCCGCGATAATCCGCTCACGCGCGAACGCGCCTCCGTTGCCAGCGCCGCCAGCCTGGCGGACGCCCGCCGCTGCGCCGCTGCCGCCGGCGCGGCGTTCCCGCGGTGGCGCGATACGGTACCCGCCGAGCGCCGACGTCTCCTGCTGGAGGCCGCGGAAGAGATGCTGCGTCGTGAGGCGAAATTTATCGCCGCGATGGCGGCGGAAACGGGTGCCACCGCGCACTGGGCCGGTTTTAACGTTCATCTGGCCGCCGATATCCTGCGCGAAGCCGCCGCCCTGACTACGCAAATTGAGGGCCAGGTGATCCCTTCCAATGTGCCAGGAAACCTGGCGTTGGGCATCCGCCAGGGCGCAGGCGTGGTACTTGGCATGGCGCCGTGGAACGCGCCATTAATCCTCGCGACCCGCGCTATCGCCACGCCGCTGGCCTGTGGAAATACGGTTATTCTCAAAGGCGCGGAGCTGTCACCGGCGACGCAGGGGCTGATTATCGATGCCCTGGCGGCGGCAGGCTTTCCCGCGGGCGTAGTCAATTATCTGACCTGCGCCCCCGCCGACGCGCCTGCGCTGGTGGAGTCTCTGATCGCCCACCCCGCCGTTCGCCGCATCAATTTCACCGGTTCGACGCCGGTGGGGCGGATAATCGCCCGCACCTGCGGCGAACATCTGAAACCCGCGGTGCTGGAACTCGGCGGCAAAGCGCCGCTGCTGGTGCTGGATGACGCCGATCTCGAACAGGCCGCGGCAGGCGCAATTTTTGGCGCATTCGCCAACGCCGGACAAATCTGCATGTCCACCGAGCGCATCATCGTCGACGTGACCGTCGCGGAAGCGTTTGTAGCGCAGCTGGCCAGACGCGCCGCCGCCCTGCCCGCAAGCCTGCTCGGCCCGGTGGTGGACATGAAGACCGTTACCCGCTGCAATGCCTTGATAGAGGACGCGCTGGCGAAGGGGGCGCGCCTGCTGGCCGGCGGCCTATCCGATTCGCCGCAAATGCGCGCCACCCTGCTTGATGGCGTCACCCGGGAAATGCGCATCTGGCATGAGGAGTCGTTCGGTCCGGTGAAATCGATTATTCGCGTTAAGGACGAAGCTGAAGCGCTGGCCGTCGCCAATGAAAGCGAATATGGCCTCTCGTCGGCGATATACAGCCGGGACAGCGCCAGGGCGTGGAACCTGGCGCAAAATCTGCAAACCGGCATTTGCCACATCAACGGCCCCACCGTACATGACGAAGCGCAAATGCCGTTTGGCGGCTGCAAATCGTCAGGCTACGGCCGCTTTGGCGGACGCGCGGGAATTGCCGAGTTTACCGAGCTACGCTGGATAACGCTGCAAACGGTCCCGCGCGAACTCCCGTTTTAAGCCTAGGGCTGCCAGTGGTTATTGAATTCCCACAGGCGGTTGAAGGCAACATCATCAAGCTGCCGTTCTGCGGCGGTATTACCGCGGAACGGCCTGGCGGTGGTGGCCGCAGCGCCCCAGGGGGAAAGCCGATCGTAGCTTTGATCGATAGTACTGTTGACAATAAGCACCTGCCCGTTAGCGGTTTTACCCGCTAAATAACCGGTCTTCCCCGCCCCCTGATCCCAGGCGCGGCCCAGCTTCGCCTTGAAGCTGCCCTGATAGCCGCCGTCGCCGGTAAAGCGGCTATTCTTCACCAGAAAGCCGTATGGATTATCCGGCAACGTATTCGGCGCAAGCACATATGCCTCGGGCGAGCGGCGCGTTGAGACGGTGTGAAAATGGACGTTATCAAAAACGGCGTTCGCCCGGCCAAAGACGTAGTCCACATCCCCTTCGACGTAGCTGTCTTTCACATATACCCGGCTGATACGGTCGGTTACCGCCTCATTGCGCCGATTGCTGGTATTTACGTAGAGCGTGTCCTGACGTCCGAGCAGGCGGACGTTCTCCAGCTGCACGCGATCGCCGTCCGTCCGCAGCGCCACGCCCTGATGCGTTCCACCGTCTACGGTATCCAGCAGGCTATTGGCTACGCTGAGATTCAGCAGCTGAAAATCCGCGCTTTGCGACCAGACCACCGCCGCGCAGTTGGTGCCTATCGTCTTGCTGGTTCGCCCGGCGCACAGCGCATACTGATACCATGCCGGATCGCCTTCGCGGTATTGCTGTTGGCTATTTACCCGCTGGCGATAGCGCGCTATCGAGAACTGCGAGTCTATTGCCAGCTCAATTCTCACCTCTTCAGGACTATCTCCGGCGCCGTAGAGGGTTATCGGCGGCGCGCCTTCAGGGATATAGACCGTCTCACGATAGATGCCCGGTTCGATGCGGATATAGATGCGCGCCTCCTGCGCCCCATGCTGGCCTATTGCTGCGTTAACCGCCTGCTGAATGCGGGTGAACGGCGCTCCCGACGGCGCCACGCGCCACGCGCTCTCGGTTTGCGGGAGGTGAACTGGCGATGGCGACCAGGGGCCATCGGGGGCACTTAACGCGCCGCCTTGCGCAAAATAGCGCTCAATGGTGAAGGTTGCCGCTTCTGCCGCCGTAAGCTGGGGACGGAAGGTCGTCCCGCGCGGAGTTTGCGTCGCGCACCCTTGCAGAAGCAGCGGTGTAAAGAGTAAAGCCGAGATACCCAGGATAGTGATTTTTCGCATTTCACGCTCGCCATGAATAAAAGAAACCATATATCAAAATAAATGAAATATAGTTTCTTTTTGTATGCGGCGATCACGAATCAGGCTTCTGCCTCAATAGCGGAGTAAAAATCGGCCAGCGTACAGGCCAGCGCCGATGGGTTTTCCCACGCCATTGAGTGCCCGGCCTGGGGTATCACCAGCAGCGGGATCCCGGCGGCTTCGCTATCCGTCGCCTCCTGGGCCGGTAGCGAATCTTCACCGTATACCAGAGCCTTAGGACAGGATAAGTGGATAAAGCGGCTAAACCAGGAAGGATTAACGCCCTTCACGAGGCTGGTCGCGCCGCGCCACACCGCCCAGGGGGCGCTGTTTTGCAGACAGCCGGCCCAAGGCGAAGCGTCTGCGGACAGCATGTCGGCGTAGCCGCGAGCAATAAAGCGTTCTTCAGTTTGTTCGGCGATACGTCTGCTGTACATGCCGCCCCCGGGATAGAGATTAGGCTCGGCCACCAGCAGCGCCCGCACCCGTCCGGCGAGCCGCTCGGCCGCTTCAATCGCGACGCTGCCCCCCATGCTGTGGCCATAAAGATAGCAGCGCTCAAGCCCTAAGCGGTCCAGCAGCTCAACCACCACCCCGGCCTGATCGCCAATACGGTAGCCGAAGGACTCGGGTTTATCGCTGTAGCCGAAACCGGGTAAATCGACAAGAATCATTCGCCGTCCGGCCAGCGCCGGGTCGGCGGCAATGCGCGGATAGTCATAGGTCGAGGCGCAGCCCAGGCCGTGGATAAAAACAACAGGGTCGCCGCGACCGGGCAGGTCGAGCCAGCGCACAATAGCGCCAGCCTGAGAAGAGTAAAAACCAAGCATCGAAAAGGCTCCGTGAGTGATGACTGTTTTTTTATACAGTCATAACCAAGAGTGAGCCATCAATTTTTCCTTCAAAACAGGGAGACCAGCAGCGCCATGGGAAAACTGAACGGCCATGTCGCACCAATCAACAGCGCCGCCAGCAGGCGGATCCAGCGGCTCTCTTTCGTTAAGAACCAGCTGATTACCGCGCAGATGAAGCCCATAACTCCGTAAAAAATCAGCATTTTCTGGTATAACGTCATTTTTTTCGTCCTTCCCTGACTGGCATTTTCGCCGACCGCGATGCCTTTTCGCACCCCCAGAGTGCGTCAGAGATTATGGTATTTTAAAACAGGTAACAGGGTTAATTTCAGAAAAACGCCCGATTCGTCTTTGTCCGATAGCGCAAACTTTGAGCTCGTACTATAAATGTAGAGGCTTATTTATAAAGGTGGCGTTATGGATGTTTCCAGCAAAACCGTCCTTCTGATAAATGTCGGCGCGGCACTTGCGCTTATCGGCCTGTTATCCGTTCGTTTTGGTTGGTTTTAGCGATTTTACTCAGCAATGAAACCTAAAAAAGCAGCCCATGAAGGCTGCTTTTTTACGATTTGAAAGACCCCGGCTCCGCAGCAGACAGGGTCTTTTGCGCGGTAATCAGCTTCTGGACGTCGGGATTCCAGACCGGCAAAAGATCGACTTTTTCACTATCCCATGCGGCCGCCATGCAGACCGGTTCCGCGACGCCCAGCTCTTCACAGCCCATAATCTGTTTGGCCGGAAAATTCCCGTAAAGCATCGCCGTGGCGCAGGCCACAAAAAGGAAACACGCTATTTTTTTCAAAACAATATCAACTTCGAAGCAACAAATTGCGCCGAATGTTCGCATGAGCGGCTATAGAAAGTCAAACCTGCGTCCTTTCTCTTATCGACGTCCTGGATATGCGTAATATTTAACATAAGCATTACAATTGCGCAGAATCTAAAGATTATCGCGCGTGAATAAATATCACCGGATTTATATTGCAGATCGCAGGCATAATAATTTCATCTGCCGGGATCAATAACATGATTATTAATAGGGTTAATGCCGGACCTCAATATCATCGCGGCACGACCACCAACGCTTAACGATACAGCTAAAAACAAAGGCGCTTTTCATACCGGTGGGGAATTGTTTACTGTTCTTTATACTCGCCTGGACGCGATGCCGGTATGCGATCATCATTATTAGCAGGTTCCAGGGCAGCCAGGATTGCAGTAGAATGAATCCATAATTAGAAATTATATATACATCAATAGATTACAGCGAAAGCAAAAAGCCAGACATCCCCACCAGGTTTTAAATGATAAGAAATATCATTTGCGTTATTTAGCACAAAATCATACATTCATAATCACAAGTTATACGAAACTTGTTTTTTACTCATTTATTTTTGAGGTGGTACATGTCCGGAATCGCCGTTCTCATTGTGGCGCTTATTTTACTTATTGCTGCAATTTATAATCTTTTTTCCTATGTTCGCGAACGTCGCCAGGCGAGTTTACCGAGCAAAAAAACAAAACGTTAGTTTGATAATCATTTTCGAAAAACCAGATGACTTGATACGTAACAAATTGATGACGCTACGATATCAGGCGCACTCGCAGTAACAAACCCGCAGCGACCGTACAACAAAAAGCCCCTGCATATCATGCAGGGGCTTACGAATCATTATCAATCGTTGCAGTGTCCCGTCAAGGGTGCATCCTGCACCCTGGGGGGTACCAGCCCCATCCGGCGCTTATCTCCGGCACTCATTATGGCTTAGCTCTTGAAGGGGCATGAGAATATTCTCATAAACCAGCGCTTCCGTTTTAGCATTTTTTGCTATGACTAACTATTAGCAGGGTAATCTGTCCGGTACGCGATTATCACGAACGCGTCCTATCCGTGCTTAATCATGACGTGCCGGATCGTGGTGTAATCCTCCAGACCGTACATCGACATATCCTTGCCGTAGCCCGAAAGCTTCTGCCCGCCGTGCGGCATTTCGCTCACCAGCATGAAATGGGTGTTAACCCAGGTGCAGCCATACTGCAGACGCGCGCTCAGGCGATGCGCCCTGCCGACGTCCCTGGTCCAGACCGACGAAGCCAGACCATACTGCGAATCGTTGGCCCAGCTCAGCGCCTGCTCTTCGTCATGAAATGAGGTAATACTGACCACCGGGCCGAAGACCTCGCGCTGGACAATCGCATCTTCCTGCTTCGCTCCCGCCAGCAGCGTCGGCTGATAGTAGTAACCGTTGCCTGGCGCTTTGCTGCCGCCGGTGACCACCTGAATATGCGGTAACGCGCTGGCGGCATCGACGGCGGCGCAGACTCTGTCCAGATGCGCCTGCGAGCTCAGCGGCCCCAGCTCGGTCGTTTCGTCTTCCGGCGGGCCCATCTTCAGGCTGGCGACCGCGGCGCCGAGTTTTTCCACCAGCTGGTCATAAATTCCGGCCTGGGCGTAAATCCGGCAGGCGGCGGTACAGTCCTGGCCGGCGTTATAGAATCCAAAGGTCCGTACGCCCTCCACCACCGCGTCGATATCCGCGTCATCAAAGACGATAACCGGCGCTTTCCCGCCCAGTTCCATATGCGTACGTTTAATCGACGATGCGGTATGGCCGATGATATGCGCGCCGGTGGCGATCGAACCGGTCAACGACACCATGCGGACCTTCGCGTGAGCGGTCAGCGGATCGCCGACCGTTGCGCCGCGGCCAAACAGCACATTAAGCACCCCGGCGGGGAAAACGTCTTTTGCCAGCTCACCCAGTTTGAGTGCCGTTAAAGGGGTGATCTCCGAGGGTTTGATCACCACGCAGTTGCCTGCCGCCAGTGCCGGGGCCAGTTTCCATGCCGCCATCATCAGCGGGTAGTTCCAGGGCGCGATGGAGGCCACCACGCCAACCGGGTCGCGGCGAATCATGGAGGTGTGACCTTCGAGATACTCACCCGCCGCCATGCCCGGCAGACAGCGGGCCGCTCCGGCAAAGAAGCGGAAGACATCGGCGACCGCCGGTAGCTCATCGTTGACCACGCAGTGCAGCGGCTTACCGCAGTTGAGCGATTCAAGCTCAGCCAGCGCCTGCGCATGTTCAGTAATCACGTCCGCCAGCGATAGCAGACATTCGGCGCGGAACTTTGGCGTGGTCTGACTCCAGCTAACAAAGGCCCGATCCGCGGCCTCAACCGCAGCGTCTACCTGCGCCGCCGTGGCCTCAGCAATCGACAGGATCTCTTTACCAGTGGCGGGATTAAACACCGGCACGGTCTCGCCTTCTCCAGCCACTAACTTACCGTTAATTAAAAGGTTATTTTGCATAGCATTATCCTGTATCGATATTTTATTTTCCGTTTTCAGCGCTGACGTCGCCGTCACGGGTGAGCCACCAGGCCCCCAGAATCGGCATCATCGTCACCAGCATCACCAGCAGCGCAACCACGTTGGTCACCGGGACATCGCGCGGGCGTCCGAGCTGATTGAGCAGCCAGAGCGGCAGCGTGCGCTCGTGCCCGGCGGTGAACGTGGTGACGATAATTTCATCAAACGACAGGGCAAACGCCAGCATGCCTCCCGCCAGCAGCGCCGACCCCAAATTGGGCAACACCACATAGCGAAAGGTTTGCCATCCCGTGGCGCCTAAGTCCATCGACGCCTCCACCAGGCTCCAGGAAGTCCGGCGAAAGCGGGCAATGACGTTGTTAAACACCACAACGACGCAGAACGTCGCATGCCCCACGACGATCGTCAGCAATCCGGGTTCCAGATTGACGGCCTTGAAGGCAGTGAGCAGCGCCAGTCCGGTGATAATGCCGGGCAGTGCTATTGGCAACAGCAGCAGTAGCGAGACGGCGTTCTTGCCAAAAAACGTGCTGCGCCATAGTGCACCTGCAGCCAGCGTGCCAAGTAGCAGAGCGATAGCGGTGGAGAGCGCGGCGATTTTAAGTGACAACGTCACGGCATCGATAATATCCCCGCGCCCCGCCGCCTCGCTAAACCAGCGCAACGTCAGGCCCTGTGGCGGAAAGCTGAAGGCGGCGTCTTCGGTATTAAACGCATAGAGCGCGATAATCAGCAGCGGGAAATGGAGAAAGATCACCCCTCCCCAGGTTGCCACTTTCAGGAGCAGCGGTGCGCGTTCAGAGTGCATCAAACGCTCCCAGACGTTTTACAAACGCCAGATAAAGGGCAATCAGCACGATAGGCACCAGGGTAAACGCCGCCGCCATGGGCATATTGCCAATCGCCCCCTGCTGGGAATAGACCATATTGCCGATAAAGAATCCCGGCGGCCCCACCAGCTGCGGCACGATAAAATCGCCGAGCGTCAGGGAGAAGGTAAAAATCGATCCTGCGGCAATGCCGGGGATCGCCAGCGGCAGCACCACGTAGCGGAAGGTCTGGCGCGGACGAGCGCCCAGATCGGCGGAGGCCTGAAGTAATGATGGCGGCAGGCGTTCCAGCGCGGCCTGCACCGGCAGGATCATAAACGGCAGCCAGATATAGACGAACACCAGGAAGCGACCCAGTCCGGACGTCGATAACGTATTGCCGCCAACCGCCGGGATCGTCAGCACCATGCTCAGTACGCTTTCCAGGCCAAGATGGCGCAGGAACCACTGCGCAACGCCATCTTTCGCCAACAGCAGCGTCCATGCATAGGCTTTGACAATATAGCTTGCCCACATTGGCAGCATCACGGCGATGTAGAAAAACGCCTTCATCTTGCCCTTAGTATAGCGGGCCATGTACCAGGCCATAGGCAAGGCCAGAATCGCGCTGGCGACGGTCACCGACAGCGCCATCGTCAGGGTACGGATAATGATGTCGTAGTTCGCCGGGTTAAACAGCGCCTGCAGATTGGCCAGCGTCAGGTCGTGAGTGACCGACATGGTGAAATCGTCGAAGGTGTAGAAGCTTTGCCATAGCAGGGTCAGCAACGACCCCAGATAGACAATGCCAAACCACATGAGCGGGCCGAGCAGAAGCAAAAACAGGGCCAGCGAGGGTTTGCGCCAGAACAGCGCGGATACGCGCCCGGTGGTGGCGGTCGGAATCACCATCGTCATATCAGCCTCCGCTCTCCAGCGGCACCATCGCCGCTCGTGACCACGAAGCCAGCACCGTTTGCCCCACCGGCGGCGCGTTTAGCGCGGCATGACCATCACTATTCGCCTGGCTCACCAACAGCTTCTCGCCATTCGCCAGCTTGAGTTCGACGCGGGTCGCGGCCCCCTGATACTGCACCGCCTGCACAACGCCCTCCGCCTGGATCTCCCCGGCAACGTTCAGCCGGATATGTTCCGGGCGCAGCGACCACGTTCCCGCCATCGCGCACAGCTTGTGCGCCTGCTCGCTGCTGAATACGTTGGCGGTCCCGACAAAGCCGGCCACAAACGCCGTTTTAGGCCGCAAATAGAGATCCTGGGGCGCATCAACCTGTTCGATTCGCCCATTATTAAACACAGCTACGCGATCGGACATCGACAGGGCCTCGCCCTGATCGTGGGTCACAAAAACAAAGGTAATGCCCAGCGCCTGCTGCAGTTTCTTTAGCTCCAGCTGCATCTGTTCACGTAGTTTTAAATCCAGCGCCCCGAGCGGCTCATCGAGCAGCAGGACGCGCGGCTGATTCACCAGCGCGCGGGCGATCGCCACCCGCTGGCGCTGGCCGCCGGAAAGCTGCGATGGCCTGCGCGCGTGGACAAACGCGAGCGCGACCTTCTCCAGCGCCTCCAGCGCGCGGGCATGCCGCGCTTTCTTACCGACGCCTTTGACCATCAGCCCGTAGGCGACGTTATCGAGGACCGACATATGAGGAAACAGCGCGTAATCCTGGAACACCGTATTCACGTCGCGCTGCCACGGCGGCAGTTCGCTGGCCGCTTTACCAAAAATGCGAATGGCGCCGCCCGAAAGCTGTTCAAACCCGGCAATCAGGCGCAGGCAGGTGGTTTTGCCGGAGCCGGAGGGCCCCAGCATGGAGAAAAATTCGCCATCGCGAATGGCGATGCTGACGCCGTCCACCGCCCGCACGTCGCCGTACAGCCGCGAAACATTATCGAACTCTACCGCGTGCATGTTCTTCGCCTCCGGCGACTTAACGACCGCCCATAATCGCAATGTAATCCTGGGTCCAGCGGCTATAGGGAACAAATTTCCCGCCTTCCGCTACCGGCGTTTTCCAGAACGCGATTTTGGCAAATTCGTTGTAACCATTGGTCTCGCAGCCTTTGTCCCCCAGCAGTGTGCTGGCTTTGCACCCCTCGGGTACCACCGGTAGCGAACCAAACCAGGCCGCGACATCCCCCTGCACTTTCGGCGTCAGCGACCAGTTCATCCATTTATAGGCGCAGACCGGGTGTTTCGCGTCGCTATGCAGCATGGTGGTATCCGCCCAGCCGGTGACGCCCTCTTTCGGGAAAACGGTCGCAATCGGCTGACCTTCCGCCTTCAGACCGTTGGCCTGATAGGGCCAGGCGCTGGAGGCCACGACGCCTTCGTTTTTAAAATCGCTCATCTGTACGGTGGTGTCGTGCCAGTAGCGATGAATCAGGGCGTGCTGATCGCGCAGCACCTTGAGTACCGCCTGATATTGCGCTTCGGTAAGCTGATAGGGGTCACTGATGCCCAGCTGAGGCTGGGTGGCTTTGACGAACAGCGCAGCATCGGCAATATAAATCGGCCCGTCATAGGCCTGCACGCGGCCCAGGTTGGTTTTACCGTCCGGCAGGTTTTGTTTGACGAACACCACGCCCCAGCTGTCCGGCGGCGTCGGGAAGGTTTTCGTGTTGTACATCAGCAGGTTCGGCCCCCACTGGTAGGGAGTGCCGTAAACCTTACCGTTGACGTTGAACCACGCGCCTTTTTCCACGCGCGGGTCGAGGGACTTCCAGTTGGCGATCAGCGCGGTGTCAATCGGCTGCACGCGCTTGCCCATAATCAGGCGCAGCGAGGCGTCGCCGGACGCGGTGACCAGGTCATAACCGCCTTTCGCCATCAGGCTGACCATCTCGTCGGACGTGGCGGCGGTTTTAACGTTGACCTGACAGCCGGATTCTTTTTCAAACTGGGTTACCCAGTCGTAGCTTTTATCGGTCTGTCCCCGTTCGATATATCCCGGCCAGGCGATAATATCGAGACGGCCTTCACCTTTATCGAGAGACGTCGGCGGTTCGGCGGCCTGCGCCGTCAGGCAAACCATACCCAGCACGCAAAGGCTGCCACGGGCAATTTTTTTGCTCATCGGGTCTTACTCCTGTCACAAGAAAATGAGCGGCAGCCATGCCGTAAAAATATCTCCCTTAATAACAGTAGACGGCGCGCTATGGCCTCCCGGGGAAATTTATTCAGGTTGTGACAAGGGGCGCATTACGCACAAAACGTGCGACACGGGCTGACTTTGCGGATTATAGACAAGCGGTTAGCGAGTTAATATGACTATGCAAATTTCATATGGTTTACCGCGAAACAATAATAACCGGAATGATATTCAGCCTGGGTCAGCGGCATATTTTTAAGGAAAGGGATAACCGCTGGATATAAACAAAACCCCGGATAAATGAAAAAACCGTTTTCTCTGCCGCCGCGGTTTTTTGCCGGGTGGCGGCCGAACCGGTCAGGGATGTTCTGCGCTTGCCCGGGCGCCAATAAACTTCCCCTGCCCGGGCAAGCGGACCGCCATCCCAGCTACGCCAGCATCTCGCGAATCAGTTCGCCCAGCCGCTTAACCCCCTGCTCCTCTCTTTCGCCCCAGCCCCACGCGGTATTAAAGCGAAAAAATGCGGTCCAGCTGGCGGAGGTGGAGAACATTTTCCCCGGCGCAATGCTGATATTATACGCCAGCGCGCGGGCGCTCAGCTCCCCCGCGTCGCTCCCGGCGGGGAGCTCGAGCCAGAGAAAATAGCCGCTGTCGCTATGATGGATTTTCACCTCCGCGGGCAGATGACGCAGCAGCGCCTGCCAGGCCAGCTGCTTGCGCTCGGCAAGCTGGCGGCGCAAACGCCGCAAATGGGCGTCATAGCGCTTGGTCGAGAGGTAATCCACCAGCGCCAGCTGCATGGGTGAACTGGTTGAGAGCGTGCTCATCAGCTGTAGCTGCTGAATGCGTCGGGCGTGCCTGCCCGCCGCCACCCAGCCAATGCGGAACCCGGGCACCAGGCACTTGGAAAAAGAGCTGCAGTGCAGCGTCATATCGTCGCGATCCCAGTACTTTGCCGGCAGCGGTTTCTCGCGGCCGAAATAGAGCTCGCTGTAGACATCATCTTCAATCAGCATCACCTTGTAGCGCGCCAGCAGCGCGACCAGCTGCGTTTTTTTCTCCGCGCTGAGGGTAAAGCCGAGCGGGTTTTGCCCGTTGGTCATCAGCCAGCAGGCTTTAACCGGGTAATTCTGCAACGCCTGCTCCAGCGCGTCGAGGTCAATGCCCTCTTTAACATCGGTCGCCACCGACAGCGCCTTCAGGCGCAGCCTTTCCAGCGCCTGCAGCGCCCCGTAGAAGCAGGGGTTTTCCACAACGACCCAATCGCCCGGTTCAGTAACGGCCTGCAGGCTAAGGTTCAACGCCTCCAGCGCTCCGGCGGTGATGACGATTTCATCCGGCGAGATATTCATTCCCTGCAGCGCGTAGCGGCGGGCAATGGCATGGCGGAGTTCATCATTCCCCGGCGGCAGGTTTTCAATCACGCTCATGGCGGTGGCGGTTTTGCTGACCTGCGCCAGAGAGCGGTTAAGCTGCGGCAGTGGAAACAGGCGCGGATCGGGAAAAGCGGAGGCAAACGGCAGCATGGACGCCTGACGGCTGGCCTGCAGCACCTCGAAAATGTAGGTGTTGATATCAACGGACTCATCGCGCGTCACCTGGGCGGGCGGCTCAGGCTGGCGCTGTTTGATCGGCTGCGGCGCGACATAATAGCCGGACTGCGGGCGGGCAATGATCCGGCCCTGGCTTTCCAGCAGCTGGTAGGCGTGACTGACGGTCATGAAACTCATCCCGCTGCTGACCACCTGTTCCCGCAGTGAGGGCAACCGGTCGCCGGGTAACCACACCCCAAGGCCAATCTGTTCGGTAATCTGCTGCGCCAGCTGCTGGTACTTTTTCATATAACAATCCGCAAGAAAATGTCAGCACAATTGTATATCAGTTTATAAAATAGGCCAGTGTTTATATACTGACCTATTTTCTAAGATTGGCATTGGCGATAGCACGAATTACTTACAGCTAAGCCTTTCGTTTATTGCTCATATATCCACCTGATGCAGAATATACTCAGGTGATTAAATGACAAGCTATTATTCAAAATAGCATAACTATCCCACTAACAACCAGTATCCAGAAAAAAGTCATAATTAACAAAACAGTACACAAGCTACGAAGTCCATTAGTCGACATAATCACATCCTCTGTAAAAAATAATCAATAAATACACTATCCAATAACAACCCATAAAATTACGGGCATGTATTAAACATATCCTTAACTCAGCGCTCAAATCACGCTGAGTTAAAATCCCAGATTAAAATCCACAGCACACGAAACCAGCGTTAATGAAGGCGTACGTGTGCGCGGTAAAAACGGTCAATTATTTTATTATAGGATTGATACACAACTTATGAATTATTCAGGATGTTTATACTTAGGTTTAAAATATAAATATCGCTTACCCAAAGGAACGTTTAAATACTGACTTGCAGCGCTAACGTCAAATTAAAATAACATACTATCCGCGGGTGTGAAATAGCTTGATTTTAGAAAAATAGGAATTATCACAAGAAACAGAAGCTCAAATCGACAACTGTTATAGATAAAAACAGGGTTTCTGTTCCTGCAATCCACCATGGTGGAGGCCTAGAATTGCGCTGAATCAATTTTATTGCGGAGTTTTGCATGTTCGGTCTTGATGCATTCCACCTGGCGCGGATCCAGTTCGCCTTCACCGTGTCATTTCATATCATCTTCCCCGCCATCACTATCGGGTTAGCCAGCTACCTGGCGGTTCTCGAAGGCTTATGGTTAAAAACGAAAAACCCGACCTGGCGCTCGCTCTACCACTTCTGGTCGAAAATCTTCGCCGTCAACTTCGGCATGGGGGTGGTCTCAGGTCTGGTCATGGCCTACCAGTTTGGTACCAACTGGAGCGGATTCTCCGAGTTTGCCGGGAGCATTACCGGCCCGCTGCTGACCTACGAAGTTCTGACCGCCTTCTTCCTTGAAGCCGGATTCCTCGGCGTCATGCTGTTCGGCTGGAACCGCGTCGGGCCGGGCCTGCACTTCTTCGCCACCTGCATGGTGGCGCTGGGGACGATAATCTCCACCTTCTGGATCCTCGCGTCCAATAGCTGGATGCAAACGCCGCAGGGGTTTGAGATCGTCAATGGCCAGGTGGTGCCGGTGGACTGGTTCGCGGTTATCTTTAACCCGTCGTTTCCCTACCGTCTGCTGCATATGTCGGTGGCGGCCTTTCTCAGCAGCGCGCTGTTCGTCGGCGCATCGGCAGCCTGGCACCTGCTACGCGGCAACAACACGCCCGCCGTTCGCGCGATGTTCTCCATGGCGCTGTGGATGACGCTGATTGTCGCCCCGGTTCAGGCCATGATTGGCGATATGCACGGGCTGAATACGCTCAAGCACCAGCCGGCGAAAATCGCCGCTATCGAGGGGCACTGGGAGAATATCCCCGGAGAACCCACCCCGCTGCTGCTGTTCGGCTGGCCGGATATGCAGCAGGAACGGACGCGCTATGGTCTGGAAATCCCGGCCCTCGGCAGCCTGATCCTCACCCACAGCCTGGATAAACAGGTTCCCGCGCTGAAAGAGTTCGCGGCGAAAGATCGCCCTAATGCCACCATCGTGTTCTGGTCCTTCCGTCTGATGGCCGGCCTCGGCATGCTGATGATCCTGCTCGGCGCGCTGGCCCTGTGGCTGCGCTATCGCGGTCGCCTCTATCACTCCCGACCCTTTTTACGCTTTGCGCTATGGATGGGGCCATCGGGACTTATCGCTATCCTCGCGGGCTGGGTGACCACCGAGGTGGGGCGCCAGCCGTGGGTTGTCTACGGCGTACAGCGTACCGCAGATGCCGTCTCCGCTCACGGCGACCTGCATATGTCCATCAGTCTGCTGACGTTTATCGTCGTCTACGGTTCGGTATTCGGCGTAGGTTATAGCTATATGCTGCGTCTGATTCGCAAAGGGCCGCAGGACGCTCAGCCGCCTGGCGCCGGTACGCCTGCCCGCCCGCTTTCCGCCGCAACGGACCATGTACAGCAGAAGGAGTCCTGGTAATGGGGATCGATTTATCGGTTATTTGGTTTGTCATCATCGTCTTCGCCACCCTGATGTATATCGTGATGGACGGCTTCGACCTGGGCATTGGCATTTTATTCAGTACCACGCGGGACGCGGCGGATCGCGACGTCATGGTGAACAGCGTCGCGCCGGTCTGGGATGGCAATGAGACCTGGCTGGTGCTCGGCGGCGCGGGCCTGTTTGGCGCTTTTCCGCTGGCCTATGCGGTAATTATCGACGCGCTGGCGATCCCCCTCACCCTGATGCTGATCGGGCTTATTTTTCGCGGCGTCGCTTTTGAATTCCGCTTTAACGCGACGCCATCGCACCGCCCGTTCTGGGATCGCGCCTTTATGGGCGGTTCGATTCTGGCCACCTTCACCCAGGGGATGGTCGTCGGCGCGGTGATCAACGGCTTCGCGGTCAGCGGCCGCAGCTTCAGCGGTGGGATGTTTGACTGGTTTACGCCGTTTACCCTGTTCTGCGGCCTGGGACTGTGCATTGCGTATGCGCTGCTGGGCGCCAGCTGGCTGGTGATGAAGAGCGAGAATGCGCTCCACCGCAATATGCGCGTGACCGCGCGCGGTTTGCTGCTGGCGCTACTGGCGGTGATTGTCGCCATCAGCATCTGGACCCCGCTGGCGCAGACGGCCATCGCCGAGCGCTGGTTTAGCTTGCCAAATCTCTTCTTCCTGCTGCCGGTACCGCTGCTGGTCGCGGCGATAAGCGCCTGGCTGTGGCGAGCGCTGCGCAACAGCGCCAGCCACCTGCTGCCTTTTGTCCTCACGCTGGGGCTGATCTTTCTCGGTTTTAGCGGGCTTGGGATCAGTATCTGGCCGTATATTATTCCACCGGGCATCACCCTCTGGCAGGCCGCCGCGCCGCCGCAAAGCCAGGGCTTTATGCTGGTTGGCGCGCTGCTTATTCTGCCGGTGATCCTCGGCTACACCTTCTGGAGCTACTACGTTTTTCGCGGCAAAGTTCAACACGGCGAGGGGTATCACTGATGCAACGAGTATGGCTTAAGCGCACGTTATGGATGGTGGTCCTGTGGGGAGGCAGCGTGCTGGCGCTGGCGGCAGTAAGCATGGGATTTCGGCTGCTGATGACGGCCGCCGGGCTAAAGGCCTGATCCGCCCGTCACGTTATGTTATTCGGCCCGATGGCGACACCATCGGGCTTTTTTTCGCCATCCGTCAGGCGATGCTGACAAAGCCTTTTCTGTTCTTTGATAACCGACGTAATAAGCTCACCCAGCCCCTGGCATAGTAGCCTCATTCGCCGATAGCATGGAAAAAGAGATGTTCAGAAGAAGCGTTTCAACATTACTGCTGGCGTGCGCCCTGTTTTCCGGGCACGTGCTGGCCCGCCAGCACGGACACGATTTCTTCCCGGTACAGAGTCTCGAACAGCAGTTACAGCACGAAGCCGATAGCGACGAGCTGCGCAGCCAGGCGGAAGACGCCGCCTCCGACCTGCGCGAGCAGCACCACTGGCAGAATGCGCGGAAACCAAAAATGCATCACTACCAGTAGCGATTTCGTTATCAGGCGCCCTTGCGTTTCGGCAGGGTTTTCATCAGCTCATCGGGACTCACGGAGGCCACGATGCTGCCCGGCAGCGGCATTTTCAGGATATGGTTTTTTATCTTACCGACCACGTGCATTTCGCATGGGCGGCAGTCAAACTTCAGCGTCAGCACTTCATCGCCGTGGATCAGCTGCATTGGCGTCGCTTTCCAGCTTTTAATCGAACCTTTGGCCTGTTTCGGACACAGGTTGAAGGCAAAGCGCAGGCAGTGCTTGGTAATCATGACCGGCACGTCGCCCTTCTCTTCATGAGCTTCATAGGCGGCGTCGATCAGCTGCACGCCGTAACGTTGATAAAACTCGCGCGCTTTGTGGTTGTAGACGTTAGCCAGAAACGACAGATGCGTTTCCGGATAGACCGGCGGCGGCACGGAAACAGGCTTACGGCTGCCGCGCACCACGGCCTTCAGACGCGCATCATCAAGCCTTTCCGCCGTTTCACGGCGCAGCTGGTTCAGCAGACTGTTTGGCACGAACAGCGCGCCGGGCAGCTTAATCTCAACGTTGCGTGAATAGTAAAGGGTCTGGCCGAGCTTCGCCACGCCATCGCGCAGGTTCGCCAGCGCTTTCTCCGCCTGGGTCGCCTCGGCAAACTCGCCATCCAGCGTGTGGGTGACGCTCACGCCCTCTTCGCTGGTCATCGTCAGGACCAGCTGTTCCTGCCAGCCGCTCAGTTCGATATCGACGGCGATGCGGCGCTCGCTGGAAGTTTTCAGCAGCGCCTGCTGCCAGTTATGATCGAGGTTGCGGTTTAACGGCTGGTGCGGACGCACTTTGTGTAAATCCGCGGGCATCTCGTTCGGCCATACGCGATAGCGGTTTTCGCCGGTTTTCTCCACCGTGTTGGCGCGAAAGCCGACGATTTCACGTTTGATCATCACGTTCAGGCCGTCGCCGTTGGTCAGCGTTTCGCTTACCTCAACGTCGAGAAAGTCTTTACCGACTTTCAGGACTTCCCCCACCGGCAGACCAATAAACTTCGGCGAGTCAAACGCGCCAATATCGCCTTTGCGCGCGTTGACAAAATAGTCGGTGCTGCCGCGATGGAAGGTCTTATCCGTTGACGGAACAAAGAAGTGTTCGGTGCGCCCCGCCGAGGCGCGGGCCAGGTCGCCGCGATCGTCAATAATGGCGTCGAGCATCTGGCGATAGTGCGCGGTGATGTTCTTCACGTAGCTCATATCTTTGTAGCGGCCTTCAATTTTGAAGGAACGTACCCCGGCATCGATCAGCGCGGCCAGGTTGGCGGTCTGATCGTTGTCTTTCATTGACAGCAGGTGCTTTTCATACGCCACTACGCGGCCCTGGTCATCTTTCAGGGTGTAGGGCAGACGGCAGGCCTGCGAGCAGTCGCCGCGGTTAGCGCTGCGCCCGGTCTGAGCATGGGAAATATTACACTGGCCGGAATAGGCCACGCACAGCGCGCCGTGGATGAAGAACTCAATGGTCGCGTCAGTGTTATCGTAAATCGCTTTGATCTGCTGAAGATTCAGCTCGCGGGCAAGTACGATTTGGCTGAAGCCGACGTCGGAGAGAAATTTCGCTTTCTCAACGCTGCGGATATCGCACTGGGTGCTGGCGTGCATCTCAATCGGCGGAATATCCAGCTCCATGACCCCCATATCCTGGACAATCAGCGCGTCCACGCCGGTTTCATACAGGTCGGTTATCAGGCGCTGCGCCGGCTCCAGCTCATCATCATGAAGAATGGTGTTCAGGGTCACGAACACTTTCGCGCCGTAGCGATGGGCAAACGGTACCAGACCGGCGATATCGCTCAGGCTGTTGCTGGCGTTGTGGCGCGCGCCAAAGCCCGGCCCGCCGATGTAGACCGCATCCGCGCCGTGTAAAATCGCTTCACGGGCGATCCCGGCATCGCGGGCAGGACTCAGTAGTTCAAGATGATGGTTTTGCAGGCGCATACGCTCGTCGTTATCCATTATAGGGAGTCGAAATGGCGGCTATTGTAGTCAGAACCTGGCGCAGACCAAAACATTTTCCATCGCCGCCGCGGAAGGAATTTTCAGTTTTTAGCAAAGCATTGAAGGAAAAGGTATTTCCCAGAAAAAGTGCCTGAGGATAGAGTCATCACGTATTCCGGATTTTCCTCGTCACGTTGTGATTTGTTGTCTCAGTCATTTGCCTGGCCGCGAGTTTGCTCGCGGCTTTTTTATTTCGGGTAGTGGATCAGCGAATGGAAATGGGCAGTCTGCGCGCCGCTATTGCGATAGGCGTGCGCTAAATCGCCGGCGAAACGCCGCCCTTCTCCGGGCTGCAGCGATTGCCAGGTGTCCTGCAGGCAAAGATCCAGCACGCCGCTAATTACCACCACATGTTCGATAACCCCTTGCTCATGCGGCGTTGACTCACTCAGCGCGCCCGGGGCCAGGGTGATTGAGAAGTGATCGAAGCGCAGCACCGGGTCCCAAGGAAAAAGCGGCGTGACCACCATTGCCTGCTGCTGGGGATCAAATGCCGTCGGTTCACCGGCCTCATCGGCCACGATAAAGGCGGAAAACGGCACGTTAAGCCCGGTGGCGATTTTCCATAACGTCGCTACCGTCGGGCTGGATTCGTTGCGTTCAATCTGGCCCAGCATGGCTTTCGACACGCCGGTTTCTTCCGCCAGGCGCGACAGGCTCCAGCCGCGCTGCTGGCGCAGCGTTTTTAACGTTACCGACAGGTGTTGCGCAATATCCATTCAACCTCCCAATAATATCTGAAGGAATTATACGCACATTCACCTGATTCTACAGGGAATTGACGTATAGCGCTCGCCCGGGCTCCGCTATCCGGGTTTGGCGTTGCCGAAAAGCCAGTTGTGCGCTATAACGCACAATGCTAAATTATAGCGACCGTTATAACGCACAAGGCACATCCATGCGCACTTTTACTCTCCCTCTCCCGACTCTGTTGGCCGGCTTCGTTGCCGTACTGGTCGGCTACGCCAGTTCCGCAGCGATCATCTGGCAGGCCGCGGCGGCGGCAGGCGCCGATGCTTCGCAAATCGCCGGCTGGATGACCGCCTTAGGTCTGGGTATGGGCATCAGCACCCTGGCCCTCACCGTATGGCGAAAGGTGCCCATCCTGACGGCCTGGTCAACGCCCGGCGCGGCGCTGCTGGTCAGCGGCCTGCAGGGGGTCACGCTCTCCCAGGCGATTGGCGTCTTTATTTTTGCCAACGCCTTAATCGTGCTTTGCGGCATCACCGGCATCTTTGCCAGGCTAATGAAAATCATCCCTCATTCGCTGGCGGCGGCGATGCTGGCCGGTATTTTGCTGCGCTTCGGCATGCAGGCTTTCGCCAGCCTGCAGGCTAATCTGCTGTTATGCGGCAGTATGTTAGCCGTATGGTTACTGTGCAAAGCCTGGCTTCCCCGCTTCGCGGTGGTGGCCGCCCTGCTGACAGGGAGTGTGGTGGCCGGATTGAGCGGAGAAGTGACAACGTCACAAATAAGCTTCAGCATTGTCGCCCCTTCCTGGATCGCCCCTGAATTTACGCCAGCGCTGTTGATCAGCGTCGGTATACCGTTTTTCCTCGTCACCATGGCGTCGCAAAACGCCCCCGGCTTCGCCACCCTCCAGGCCTCGGGCTATCGGGTCCCCGCTTCAACGCTGATTGTCGCCACCGGCGGCCTGGCGCTGCTGCTGTCGCCCTTTGGCGTCTATTCGATCTGCATCGCTGCTATTACGGCCGCGATTTGCCAGAGCCCGGAAGCCCATCCGGACCCGCAAAAACGCTGGCTCGCGGCGGCAGCGGCGGGCGTTTTTTATCTGTTGGCGGGAATATTCGGCGGATCCATCACCTCGCTGATGTCAGCGCTACCGATGGCGTGGATCCAGATGCTTGCCGGGCTTGCGCTACTCGGCACCATCGGCGGCAGCCTGTTTCAGGCGTTGAATCATGAGAGTGAGCGCGATGCGGCGGTAGTGACATTTCTGGTCACCGCCAGCGGCGTGACGCTGGCCGGCATCGGTTCTGCGTTTTGGGGGCTGGTTCTCGGCGGCGTCAGCTACGTTTTGCTGTCAACGCTGCGCCGCGCGTAGCTGCGAGGGCGTCAGGCCGGTGGCGCTTTTCACCCGGTTGCTGAAGTGGCTGGCGCTGCTAAAACCGCAGGCCATGGCGATATCGGTTAACGGCAGCTGACTCTGGCTAATCAGCGCCTGCGCCTTAACCATCCGCCGCTGCATAACGTACTGATGCGGTGCCATCTTCATCGACTGGCGAAACATCCGCGCAAAATGGTATTCGCTTAACGCCGCTTCCTGCGCCAGATCGGCAAGGGTTAACGGCCGGTCGAGGTTCTCCTCAATCCATGCCAGCAGATTGCGCAAGACGTGCGGCGCCAGCCCGCCGGTCACCGTCGGTAAACGCCACTGAACGTTCGAATAGTGCTGAATCAGGTGAGTAAGCAGCAGCGTGCTGGCCGAACTCAACGTCAGCTGATTCGCCTGCTGCTGCCAGTCGTTGTCGAGGAGAAACTGGCGGTAGACGGCGGTGATTTTGTCATCGCTGGAAAACGTTTTCTCCTGCAGCGTGAACGAGGCCGGGCTGCGGTCCCAAATCTGCTCGCCTACCCGGCGCAGGTGTTCATCGGTGCAGTAGAGATGCACAAATGAGAGATCGCCGCGGATATCCCAGGTGCTCTCATCGCCTTTCGGCATCAGACAGAAACGGTCCGGCCCGCCGCCGTTTTTCCAGCCGTGGGGCGTTTTTTGGTAACTTTCGTAGCCATCGGCAATATACAGGCTCAGGGTGTGGTGGTCGCTTTGTACCGTAATGGTATCAAGATTGTTATACCACGCCGCCAGTTGAATACCGGAGTTGAGGTTCACCGTCCCCCGCAGCACGGCATTTTTTTGACGCAATGTTTCGAAAGTCCCGTAAGCCATAACCCTTCACACTTCTGATTCCGCAGATCGCTAGTCTATGAAGAGTCGCTGGCAGATACCAGCATTCCCCCGCCGCTGGCTAAAAATAAGCGCAAGAATTTGCAAGTCGGCAACAAGTAGATGACAGCGCCGCGCGGCGCCAGACCGCAAAATGATCGCGACAACACTCACAGGAGAGACATTTTGAACGCATTACTCTACGGGTTGGTCGTGGTTATCTGGGGCACGACATGGATTGCTATCTTTTTGCAGCAGGGGCCGGTTGCCGCGCCGGTGTCCATTTTCTGGCGCTTTGCCGTCGCCAGCGTCGCGATGCTGACCATTCTGCTGGTTACCCGTCGCCTGCGCCCGCTGGCCGCGCGCGACCATCTCTTCTGCCTGCTGCAGGGCTGCTGCGTCTTCTGTTTTAATTTCTGGTGTTTTTATACCGCCGCCGCGTATATCAATACCGGGCTGGAGTCGGTGATCTTCTCCATGGCGGTGTTGTTTAACGCGATCAATAGCTTTCTCTTCTATCGCCAGCAGCCTCCGGGCCGATTCTGGCTGGCCGCTGCGCTGGGACTGGCGGGGATCGTGACGCTATTCTGGGATGATTTATGGGCCAGCGGCCTGAACGCCTCGCTCCTGCTGGGTATTGCCCTCAGCGCGCTGGGAACCTATGGCTTTTCACTCGGCAATATGCTCAGCATCCGCCACCAGCGCCGCGGCCTGGAGACCTTGACCACCAACAGTTGGGCCATGCTTTACGGCACCCTGGTCATGGGCGCCATCGCGCTGATACGCGGTGATAGCTTTGCCCCACAGTGGACGTTGAGCTATATGGGGGCGCTGCTATATCTGGCCGTGTTTGGCTCGGTGATTGCTTTTGGCGCCTATTTTACGCTGGTGGGGCGAATCGGCGCGGGTAAAGCGGCATACAGCACCCTGCTGTTTCCACTCGTCGCGCTGACCATTTCGACTTTTTATGAAGGTTACGTCTGGCATAGCAACGCCGTGGCCGGACTGGCGCTGATCCTGGTCGGAAATCTGGTGATGTTCGCTCGCCCGGAGCAGTGGCTGCTGCGGCGAAGACTGGCCTGGGTTCGCTCGGATCGCTGCTGACGCTCGCGCTACCCTCGAGGGGAAATGAAAAAGGCGCTATCAACCACTAGCGCCTTGATTAACGGATACGCCAGATTAACGGTTATTGGGGTCGAATTTCACCGCGTCAATCGCCATATCGTCAATCACCTGCTTCAGCGTCTCGACGGTGAGTGGCGTATTTTCGTTGGACAGGTTTTTGCCTTCGCCTTTACGGACCACTTTGATGACCGGCTTTTTGGTCGCCGCATCAATCAGTTCACCTTCAAAGTACAGGTTGGTATCCATGGTACGGTGACCGGTTGCCGCCTGGGTACCGGCGATAATCATCGCGACCGGGATCACTTCGTAGAACTGCAGGCCTTCTTTGCTGGAATCCACGCCGGTGATGGCGCCGCGGAAGATCAGGCTGCGCTTACCTGCGGTGGTGGCCAGCGGTTTACGCTCGGAAATAGCCTGTTTCATCTCTTTATTGGTGTAACTCAGGATATCGCTGAGCGCCTTCTCGCCCACCTGAGTGGTCGGTTTCGGTACCGGGTAGTAGGTGATTGGATTATAAACAACGTTGTCATAGTTGCTCGGATTGTAATCCGGAGAAATCCAGCGCAGTTCCGGTTTGCCGGACGCCGAGGTGGTTTCTTTTAAGTTAGAATAATCTTTTAAAAATCCCGAATATTGTTCCGGTTTAGCGATTTTAGATGAGCAGCCGGCCAATGCTAACAGGCCAGCGAGCGCGGCGACCTTAAAAAATAACTGAGTACGCATATAGGTTAATCCCTGTGAATACCATTTTCGGCAAGAGTTATAGCAAATAACAGGGGTAAGTTTTGTGGCAAAAATGGTGCTACGTCAAGTAGCGCAATAAAATAAACCCGCCGTTGCCGGCGGGCCGTGATTGGCTGTTTATCTGATATCAACCTGATAAAAAATATGCTTGCCAAAGGGGTCTATTTCGTAGCCTGACACGTTTTTACGCACTGGTTCAAATATTGTCGAGTGGGCAATCATGACTGCCGGCATCTGGTCATGCATCATCTGCTGCGCCTGGCGATAGAGCGCTTCGCGTTTTTGGCGATCGGTTATCGATTTTGCCTCGGCGATAATTTTATCAAACGGCTGATAGCACCATTTTGCCGAGTTTGACCCGCCGTTCGCCGACTGGCAGGTAAAGAGTGGACCGAAGAAGTTATCCGGGTCGCCGGTCGCGGTCGTCCAGCCCATCAGCGCCGCCTGATGTTCGCCATCCTTCACCCGCTTTAAGTATTCACCCCACTCATAGGTTGTGATTTTCGTTTGCACGCCAATTTTCGCCCAGTCGGCCTGGATCATTTCGGCCATGCGTTTGGCGTTCGGGTTATAGGGTCGCTGCACCGGCATCGCCCACAGATCGATGGTAATTGGCCCCGCAACGCCCGATTCCGCCAGCAGCGCTTTGGCCTTCTGCGGATCGTAGTCATAATCCTTCAGCTGGCTATCCGCGCTCCATACGCCCGGCGGCAGCAGGTTTTTCGCCGCCGTACCGGTACCGTGGAATACCGCTTCAATGATCGCCGGTTTATTGATCGCCATGGCCAGTGCCTGACGCACCTTAACGTTGTCCAGCGGCGCTTTTTGGGTGTTAAACGCCAGGAAACCGGTGTTAAGGCCCGCTTTGCTCATCAGGTTGATCGCGTCGTTCTCTTTCATACGCGGCAGGTCGGCTGGATTGGGGAACGGCATCACCTGGCACTCGTTTTTCTCCAGCTTGGCGTAGCGCACCGAGGCGTCCGGCGTGATACTAAAAATGAGACGATCGATATGCGCCTTCCCCTGCCAGTATTCCGGGAACGCCGTGAAAAGAATTCGGGAATCTTTTTGATATTGCGCGAGCCTGAAAGGACCGGTACCAATCGGGTCCATATCCACACGCTCTGGCGTACCGGCTTTTAACATCGCATCGGCATATTCCGCCGATAAAATAGAGGCGAAATACCAGGCAAGATCGGCGACAAATGGCGCTTCGGCATGGGCCAGCGTGAAACGCACCGTATATTCATCAGGCTTATCAATCGCGGTAATTAACTGGCCAAATTCAAGGCTCTCAAAATTAGAATAATTGCCGCTGGAGATATTGTGATAAGGGTGTTGAGGATCCTTTTGCCGCATAAACGAAAAAATAACGTCGTCGGCATTAAAATCGCGGCTGGGTTTAAAATATTTATTACTCTGGAATTTAACGCCTTTGCGTAAATGAAAAGTATAAACTTTCCCATCTTCGCTGACTTCCCAGCTTTCGGCGAGGCTCGGCACCAGTTCTGTGGTGCCGGCTTTAAAATCGACCAGTCGGTTATAGACCGGCACCGCGCTGGCGTCCACGCTGGTCCCGGAGGTGTAGAGTTGCGGGTTAAAGTTTTCCGGCGATCCTTCTGAGCAGTAGACCAGCGTTTTTGCGCTAATGGCCGAGCTGGCCGTCAGGGCCGCTAACGCCAGAGCAAGCGTCGTGAATCTGCGTTGCATAGGTTTTCCTTTTTAATTTGTCAGCTAATGAATAGCTTGTTGTTTTCCCTTCCATACATAACACTAAAGCCTGATTGCAAACACCTGAAAACTCGAATAAAGAAGGAATCACTATGTCATCAGCCCTGGCCAGTCAATTAACCCAACGCTTCTTTCGCTACCTGGCGATAACCAGCCAAAGCGACCCGCGAGCCACGACGCTGCCTACCACCGCCGGGCAACACGCGATGGCGCAGGCCCTTGCGGATGAGCTACGCCAGCTGGGGCTGGATGAGATTATCATTGACGAGCGCGCCACCGTCACGGCGGTGAAAAAGGGTAACGTCGCAGGCGCGCCGCGGATTGGCTTTATTACCCACATCGATACCGTTGACGTCGGTTTGTCGCCGGATATTCATCCACAAATTCTGCGTTTTACTGGTGAAGATCTCTGTTTGAACAGGGAGAAGGATATCTGGCTGCGCGTTGCGGAACATCCGGAAATCCTCGCTTATCCCAATGAAGAGATTATTTTCAGCGACGGCACCAGCGTGCTCGGGGCGGATAACAAGTCCGCCGTTACGGTGGTGATGACGGTGCTGGAAAACCTGACGGCGGAACACCGCCACGGCGACATCGTGGTCGCGTTTGTGCCGGATGAAGAAGTGGGCCTGCGCGGCGCGAAGGCGCTGGATCTCGCGCGCTTTGCCGTCGATTTTGCCTGGACCATCGACTGCTGCGAGCTCGGCGAAATCGTCTATGAGAACTTTAACGCCGCCGCCGCGGAGATTCGCTTTACCGGCGTGACCGCTCACCCCATGTCATCAAAGGGCGTGCTGGTGAACCCGCTGCTGATGGCCACGGATTACATGAGCCATTTCGATCGCCAGCAAACGCCGGAGCATACCGCCGGACGCGAGGGCTACGTTTGGTTTAACGGTATCCAGGGCGATCAGAACAGCACCCTGCTGCAGGCCAGCATTCGCGATTTCGACCTCGAAAGTTTTCATCATCGTAAGCAGCAAATTAGCGAGGTGGCGCAGAAAATCGCCGCGCAGTATCCGACCGGTAAGGTGGAATTTCACATCAGCGATACCTATAGCAACATCAGCAATGCCATCGGCGAAGACCGCCGCGCCGTTGATCTGATGTTCGAAGCGATGGAAAGCTTAGGCATTACGCCGAAACCGACGCCGATGCGCGGCGGCACCGACGGCGCGGCCCTGTCGGCAAAAGGCGTATTAACGCCCAACTTCTTTACTGGCGCGCACAACTTCCACTCGAAATTTGAGTTTCTGCCGCTGCGCGCCTTTGAGGCCTCTTATCGGACCGCGTTACAACTCTGCCTGTTAGCGGCGCGTTAAGCCGGTTTACGCGCCAGCATCGTGGCGAAACGCAGCTTAATCCGGTTACCGCTGGCGTCGGTGCGGTGGAGTTCACCGACGTCTTCGTTATATTTGAGTAACGTCCAGCCTTCATAATCATTACGCAGCTCTCCCGGTTTAAACGCGAACGGGAAGCCGACGCTGCACGGATAATCGTCGGTATCCATAGCCGCAACAATCAGATTGTAGCCGCCGGGCCTGGTGCAGCGCTGCATGTTAGCAATCAGACCCGGGATGGTCTTCGCGTCGAGGAACATCATCACCACGGTCGAAAGAATAAAGTCATACTCGCCGTCAAAACTGAGGGCGTTAAGGTCCTTAATCGCCGTCCGCAGATTCTCCAGCCCTTCCGCCTGACGAATGCGCTCAAGATTGCTGATACTGGCCGGATTTTTATCCCACGCGGTGACATCAAACCCGTTGGCCGCCAGATAGAGGCTATTGCGCCCGTTGCCGCAGCCCAGATCCAGCGCCTTACCCGGCGCGATCAGCGTGGCGGCATGCAGCACCTCAGAGTGGGTGCGGGTCATCCCGTATTTGTCGGTGAAGTAATTTTCGTCACGAAGCGTCATGGTTAATCCTTATTTTTTAATAATGTGTCGCGCTCAACGCGAATCAGCAGTTTACCGCACATTAGCAGCAGGAAGGTTCGAATCAGCAGCAGCCCGACGATCAGATTGGTGAAGAGAAACAGCGGGAGCGCGAGGGTATTGAAAAAGCCGTCCGGATGCTGATGACCGAGATGCAGGCCGGTGGTCGCCAGCGCGGAAATGCCGAACGAGAAGCTCCAGAACGAGGCGTTAAACGGCTGGCGCAGGTACCACGGCATCAGGCGCAGCATAAACAGCAGCTGCAGCAGACCATAGCCGAACAGCAGCTTAGCGAAGGTATCCGCCTCGCCGCCGTTCACGCTCAGCCAGGCGCTGCACGCCACCAGCGCCGGCGCCAGCTGAATGCCGAGGGCGGTGCGCATGGCCACCGGCAGTTCGCCGTCGCTGCGCAGGCGCTGCAGAATCACCGGTTCAAGGCTAAGCCAGGAGAATAAGCCGGCGCCCAGAAACACCAGTCCGGCGTCGGTAAAGCCCAGCGCGCCGCAGGCCATGGCGCTGATAAAGTTATTCGCCACCGTCGGCAGATAGAGGCCCGGAGTGGTCGCCTCATGGGGATGCTTCCCCCGCCATAGCCCGGCGCTCTGCCAGGCCGCATAGCTTAGCTGCAGCACTACGCCAATCGCGAATAACACCAGCGAGAGCGGCCGCAGCCAGGGAACAAAGCCGATGGCCACCAGCATGGTCGTCGCCGGAAACAGGCTGACAAAACTGCTGGCCACCGGATGGCGCATCTCCTGCAGTACGCTGTGCGGGAAACGGACTGCCCGGCTGATAAACGCCAGCGCCAGCAGCGCCCAGACGAGGGTGGCCACGATAACCAGACCGTCGCCGATTGTCCTGCTCACCGGCCAGATCGTGCTGGCGTACCGCCAGGCGAAGCCCATGCCGATAATGCCCAGAACCATACCAAAATAGCCCGCCGGGAGATTCAGCACCCGGTTCACGCGCTGCTCTTTATTCATTTTGTTTAAATTTTCAATTTATCTGAAGTTGCATTCTAAAAGAACCTTCAAAAACACGCTACGGCGTTTTTTGCTATGTTTATGTTAACCATATGTAATGAGAAAAGCAGATGCGCAAATATTACCTCAGCGAGAAGGTTCGCCAGTTTCACTATGAAGCCGACGGAAACAAACATAGCGTCAATCTGCGGCAAATTGTCGCCTTACGCGATTTCGCTGACGTGAAAAGCGGCGATGAAGGCGGCTGGCTGGACAGTGAAGCAGCCCTGAGCCACGAAGGCGAGTGCTGGATTTATGACCCGAATAGCGCGGTGTTTGCCGGTGCGAAAATCGAGGGTAATGCCCGCTTAACCGGCGAGTGCATTATCAGCCATGGCGCCATCGTCAGCGATAACGCGCGACTGGACAGCGTGCAGGCAAGCCACTGCGCGCGAATAAGTGACAACGTCACCGTTTCGCATTCGCAGATTCGGGGTTATTGCCACCTGGCCGACAATGCGCGCATCCTCCCCCACTCGCTTATTATCGCCGCCCAGGGTCTGACCGCCGACAGCGACAAAATCCTGCGCATTTATCAGCGGGCAACGGTCAGCGCTTCGCGCATCGTTCACCAGGCGCAAGTTTACGGCGACGCGTTTGTCGAACACGCATTTATTGAGCATCGGGCGGAAATCTTCGATTGCGCGCGGCTGGAGGGTAACGACGAAAACGACGTCTGGGTCTGCGATAACGCGCGAGTTTATGGCCACGCGAGGATTATCGCCGGGCGGGAAGAGGACGCCATCCCCACCCTGCGCTACAGCTCACAGGTGGCGGAGCACGCGGTGGTCGAAGGCAACTGCCTGCTGAAGCATCGGGTGATGGTCGGCGGGCATGCGCACCTGCGCGGCGGGCCGATTCTGCTGGACGATAATGTGTTAATTGAAGGCCATGCGGTCATTTGCGGCGATGTAGTGATTGAACATCAGGTGACGATCGGCGACAGGGCGCGAATTGAAGCCAGCGCGGGCGACGCCATTTCTATCAGAGGGGAGAAAGTGATAAACGGCGACGAACTTTTTACCCGCACGCCCATTGTCGGCTTTCTATAACCTTTGCTCCCGACCGCGTGGTTTATCAGCTTCAGGCCCCTGCGCGCTGTTCTCCGGAGGGCGCGGCCTACATCTCAGCGCGACCCGCAGCCCGGGCAAGGCGTCAGCCGCGAGCCGGGAATTGCCCGGTGTCACAATCAATAATGCGCCCGTAGATATTCTGGTCATCGTACGAACCGTTCAGATACTCGGCCTGCTTCAGGCACCCTTCGAGGGTGAAGCCGTTACGCAGGGCGACCTGATTGCTTCTCTGGTTTGCTACCCGGCATTTAATCACGAAGCGGCGAACCGTCCCGCTGCGGGCAAAAGCGTCCATCAACGCCTGTAGCGCCTGAGAAAGCAGCCCCTGCCCCTGGTGGCTTTCATCAATCCAGTAGCCGATGTATGCGGTCTTATTGATCGGCTCAATCTGGTTAAACGACAGCACGCCGACGATCTCTTCTCGCAGAAAGAGCAAAAACATTTTGGCGTAACCGCGCTGGTGCAGCATCACGTTGCCCTGCACGTGGCGGCGGGTTTCGTCTTCGTGACTGACGTCAGCGGGCCAGCTCAGCGATTGCTGGAGCCAGCGCTGGTTCTTGATCACCAGCTGATGCAGCTCAGCGACGTGGCTTTCATCCACAGCGCGCAGAGAAAGCGACTCGGTGACGGGGATAGTTTCTCTCGCAGGCGCGTTTTCATCAGTCATAATGGACTCTGATTAATAGTCTGATTAAAAAACAAACGCCCGCTAAGTTACCTTAGCGGGCGGAATATAGGGCGATTATTTCATTACCCGATCGTCAACATAGTTACGCTTGTCTGGCGCTGGCGGGAAGTACTGATACAGCCAGGTTTCGCTGATCGCTTCCCCCTGGCAGCGCAGGAACATGCGCATTTCGACCGGGTCGGTCGAATCCGAGGTCGGATACCAGTCAAACTGGATGCGATAGCCATCAAACGGTTCCACGTAGAGAATTTCTATCTGCTTCGCTTCGCCGCTCGACAGGGTAATCACCGGCTCAATGCCTCTTGGCGCCGCGGCCTTCAGGTCACCGCCGACAAAATCGATAGCAAAACGACGGGTCCATTTATCCGGGTAGTGCTCACCCGGCGCCCAGCCTTCAGGGAAACCGCCCATTCCGGTACGCGTGGCCAATACCCGCGCCAGCGGCGAACGGACCGGCGGCTGCGCGCTCCAGTAAAGTCGATAGCGGAAGTCCAGCTCATCCCCGGCTTTCACCGGCTTCTCGGGCTGCCAGAAGCAAACGATATTGTCCAGCGTTTCACCGGTCGTCGGGATCTCCATCAGGTTGACGGCCCCTTTACCCCACTGGTTGCGCGGCTCCACCCACAGGCTCGGGCGTTTGTTATACCAGCCCATGATGTCCTGATAGTGGGAGAAGTCGCGATCCAGCTGCAGCAGGCCAAAACCGCGCGGATTTTTATCCTGGAAAGCGTTGAACTGCAGCTTCTGCGGGTTATTCAGCGGGCGGCACACCCACTCGCCGTTGCCCAGCCACATCGACAGGCGGTCGGAGTCGTGGATCTGCGGATGGATAGTGTCGCACATCCGCCGTTCGTTATTGCCGCAGCTGAACATACTGGTCATCGGCGCGATGCCCAGCTGTTTGATGTCTTTACGCGCGTAGATGTGGTTTTCCACATCCATAATCACCTGCGTCTCCTGACAGTTAACCACGAACTTATAGGCGCCGGTGACGCTTGGGCTATCGAGCAGCGCATAGACGGTAAATACCGTTGCCCCCGGTTTCACGGTCTCAAACCAGAAGGAGGTGAAGTCCGGAAACTCTTCCGGCGTATCGGTAAAGGTATCGATCGCCAGGCCGCGGGCGGAGAGTCCGTATTGATAAGTGCTGTCTACCGCGCGGAAGTAGCTCGCGCCGAGGAAGGCGACGATATCGCGGCGCGCCAGCTCCGGCGCCTTAAACACGCGGAACCCGGCAAAGCCGAGATCGCTCTGTCCTTCCAGCTGTTTGGTGTCAACGCCGGCGTCATTATATTTAAACAGCTCAGGACGGAAGTGAATTTCCCGCGCCTGCTGGGTTTGTGAATCCAGGGAGAACATCCGTACGCGGCGGCGGAACCCCATCCCGACGTGGAAGAACTGAATATCCAGCTTGCGCTCTTCGATATTACTCCACAGGGAGTGCGCAGCATCGTACTGAATGCTGTTGTAGGCCTGCGGGGTCAGGTTTGCCAGGGTTGGCGGCAGATCGCGCGGCGCGCCGCCCCAGGGCTGACGCGCAAGATCGTGAGCCATCGACTGAAGTACGGAATAGTCAAAGCGACGGGTCTGGCCGTCGGCAATTCCCGAGTCCTCGGCGAAGGCCGCTTTCGAGAATAAAGAGGCAACTCCTGACGTTCCGCATACGGCGGCAACAGCCATGGAAGATTTGAGAAAACGTCTGCGGTTCATGCCTGAGAGAGCATCCTTCTTCATATGTGAATTGAGACGCGACGTAACAAACCCATGCGTCGTGAATGTCGCTCACTCTAGACAAAAATGATTGATAATCCAATTGTTGACGGCAGAAATGCGTGAAAAAATATGTCCACCGCACCAGACCGAATTACCGATATCCGGTGGACGGCGATGATTTCGCCAACCGGCGGCGTTTTATGCTGAATACCGCGACGCCGAAGCGAAACAGGAAGCGGCCAGACGAACGCTGGCCGCGCAGGCGATTATTTTTGCTGCAGAAGGTTAAAACTGGTCATCAGGTTGCGATAATCCGGAATATGGTTGGAGAACAGCGTTCCCAGCCCTTCGATATCATTACGCCAGTCGCGGTGTAGTTCGCAGGCAACGCCAAACCACGACATCAGCTGTACCCCAGCCTGCGACATACGATCCCAGGCGGCATCGCGGGTAATCGGGTTAAAGGTACCGGAAGCGTCGGTCACCACAAACACCTCAAACCCCTCTTCAATGGCCGAAAGCGCCGGAAAGGCCACGCAAACTTCCGTCACCACCCCGGCAATAATCAGCTGCTTTTTGCCCGTCGCTTTGACTGCCTTAACAAAATCTTCGTTATCCCAGGCGTTAATATTACCCGGGCGCGCGATATAGGGCGCATCGGGGAATTGCGCTTTCAGCTCCGGCACCAGCGGGCCATTGGGGCCGTTCTCAAAGCTGGTGGTTAAGATAGTCGGCAGACCGAAGTACTTCGCCAGGTCGCCAAGGGCAAGGACGTTGTTCTTGAATTTATCGGGATCGATATCGCGTACCAGAGAGAGTAATCCGGTCTGGTGATCGACCAGCAGCACGGCAGCATCACTTTTATCCAGACGAACATACGGTTTGGCCATGGTTTCTTCCTCATTTTAACGTCAGATCTTCCGTCAGAACGCAGGTTCTGCGGATGCAGGGTTAACAGGACCGATTTTAGTGTAATCGCTGACTGAGGATTAGCCGCCTAAAGTGGGACGCATTGTTCCATTTGCAGAACGTACCGCGGCAAACGGAGATCTTCCGGACAGCGTTAATCCAGCGTCACATGGTGCTTCATCACCCGCCGAAACAGCGCCAGACGCGCGCGCATAAAACGGTTTTCCACTTTAAAACCGGACCGCTTTTGCAAACCGATGCGCAACAGACGGTCCCGCCCGCGTACGCTGGCGGGCCAGCGCACCGGCCCGGAGAGCTCGTGGCAGCCGTTACCCGCTACACGGGCAAAGCTAGCCCAATAGTCGGCAACCCGGGCGGCAAAGGTCCGGTCGCGCTCGTTCGCATACTGTCGTACCGGCTCGGCAAGGTCGAGGTTGTCAAAAACGTACGCCACCTCATTACCGTGCCACGCGCCGTGCGGATAGGTTTGGTGTTCCGCCTCGGCAACGTAGTCAAACCAGTAGCGCCAGCACGGTTGCCCTACCCGCTGCTGCGCCTGCATCACCACGTAGCCCAGGGTGGTAAAGGCCATATCGCGGCAGACTTCACGCCCTAATGCTTCATCGCCCTTGACGCCGGGATAGAGCAGCTTAATCAAACCGAGACCAAAACGGCGTTCTCGGCGAAGCTTCTGGATCTGCCCGGCGATATCGACGCCAAACACCGCCATGACGCTGGCCTCATCGCTGTTCGAGCCAATCATCACCGGCAGCGGGTGCTGACGCCCGCTAAAAAAAGTCTCCAGCATCGGCTGCGGCAGTACGGCATCGCCAACAATGGGCGCCGGGCCGATGGTAAGCGGCGCGGTCAGCGACCAGAACGCGTCCGCCGGAATCGCCCGCAGCTGTTCGGCGCTGGCCTGCGGTAAAGCGAAGTGCTCCGCGATGAGCTGCCCTTTGGCCAGCGCCTTTTCCCGCGGCAGATCCGGCAAGGTATAGCCGCTCTGAATAATCGCCTTATGGAACAGCCCTCTGGATTTTGGCGAAACCATGAGCGAAAGCACGCTGCGCGCCCCGGCGGACTCGCCGAACAGCGTCACGTTGGCCGCATCGCCGCCGAAGGCGTGGATGTTCTCCTGAACCCACTGCAGGGCGGCGATCTGATCGAGCAGCGCGAAATTATAGATGCGCTCCCCCTCCTCTTCCTCCAGCGCCGGATGGGCAAAAAAGCCCAGATGCCCCAGCCGGTAGTTAACCGTCACCACCACCACGTCACGGGACGCTAAGGCTTTGCCGTCATAGGGCGGTAAGCTTCCCGCACCGATGGTATAGCCGCCGCCGTGCAGCCAGACCATCACCGGCAGCGGCTGCGCGCGCGAAGCGGGTGACCAGACGTTAAGGTACAGGCAATCCTCGGAAAAGCGGCCGGGATCGCCGCCCCCGAGCTCGCGACAGTACTCAATATCCTGCCAGCTGGAGGCTGAGAAACTCTCCGCCCGGCGCACGCCCTGCCAGCGGGCGGCAGGCTGCGGCGCGCGCCAGCGGAGATCGCCGACGGGCGGCGCGGCATAGGGTATACCGCGCCAGATATGCATGTTCTCTTCAGCGGTGCCGGATAGGGTGCCCTGCCGGGTTTTCACCAGCGGGGTAGACGGATTCTGCATGACCTGCTTCCTTTAACGACTCATGCCAGCAGAGTACTGATTTTACAGCAGACCGCAACGTCGTTTACTGCGCTCTTCCGCCTGTTGATAAAGGGCAAACTCATCATAGACCGGACAGCCCAGCGCCTCCTCAAAGGCCTGGCGGCTGGCGTTGCCGTGGCTGCGGGTCTGTATCTCGTTGCCCAGGTTAGACTGAAAAATCCCGGCGGCGCTGACCGGCAAAAAGTCTTCATAAATAATCGGTTGTGCGATGACCCAGCCGCGTTCAATCAGCGGCTGCGGATCGTCGCCCGGACGAAACGCCTGACGGTGCGCTTCGCCGGCGGGCGTCAGGCGATAGCGAAAGTACGCCAGCCCCTGCTGACGCAGCAGGAATTCGCTGTCCGGGAACGGACTAAACACCTCCTGCAGATGACGCTGATGGGTGAGATTATCTTTGCCCACCCCCGCCTCGCCAAGCAGTCGGTCGTACAGGGCGCGGCCCTTTGGCGTCAGGGCGATGCCGCGCTGCTCGATTTCGCCAAAGCGAGCCGTATGCGTGCCTCTATGCTCTCCGGCAAACATCACCGGCTCCTCAAGGGCCTTAAAGCTGGTCTGGCGCAGTAAAATGGGCACATCGCGGCGCGGCGGCCCTTCTATCAACGCCTTTGGCGCGATACCGCATTCGGGCATTAACGCCTGCACCCGGTCAATATCCAGGGTGCGGGGCGTCAGATGATTAATGTGGCAGCCGGGGAAACAGACCACATCGGCAATCAGCCGGTGCTCTTCATGCAGCGCGTGATAGGTTTCCTCATCGACGGTGGCGTGTCGATGCCAGCGAAAGGTTTCCAGCGCCTGTTGCACAAACTCGCGGGCCTCTGCGGCGGTAAACTCCCCTTTCTGTTCATGTAACGCGATCAGTTCACGACAGCGCGGCGTGAAGATATCGCGTCGGGAAAGGATATCCGCCGCCCGCTGACGCAAAGCCTCATTGGCGATAAGTTCAAGTCGCAGAAGCGAGGTAAAAACGCGAAACGGATTGCGCGCCAGCGCGGCGTCATCAATGGGGCGAAACGCGGTGGAGTGAACCGGTACGCCGGCCTGCGATAGATCGTAATAGCTGACGGGATACATTCCCATAATGGCAAACATGCGACGCAAGGTCGCCAGTTCCTCCGCCGTACCGACGCGGATAGCGCCGTGGCGTTCAACGTTCAGCCGCGCCAGTTCATCGGCGTTGGCCAGTTGTTCGTGCAGCGTCGGGTTATTCTCCAGTATGGCCAGGTTAACGTCGGCCACCAGCTCAAGTAGCGTCCCGTACTGCGGAACTTCCTGCTGGTACATCGCCGACATCGCCTGCGAAAAGCTTTCCCGAATCTCATCAGCCGTGATGGTGTTCGCCATGATGTCTTACCTCCAGTGAATTCTCCCTGGAGTTTAGGAAAGCTCTCTGAAGACGGCGGGAAGAATTTACAAACTGTGATGGCGGTAGCTGGCCGGTTTATTTTCACCCGCTCACTTCATAACCGCCGGTTATGTTAAATACCATTTAATTTCACTTTAAATTAACAAAACATTTACACACACTGCGAGTGGCGACATTACAACAACATGCCTCTCTACCGATAATATGGAGTACCCTCATGAACGATAAATGGTCACCGCGCGAGGTCCTGCACCGCGACTACAGCAGCCATCCTCCCGCTTACGCCCCGGGCTATAAAACCAGCGTGCTGCGCTCGCCGCGCAATGCGCTCATTTCCCTGCAGAATTCCCTTTCTGAAATCACCGGACCGGTGTTCAGCAGCGACGATCTCGGCGCGCTCGATAACGACCTGATCCTCAACTACGCCAAAGACGGCCTGCCGATTGGCGAAAGGATAATCGTCCACGGCTACGTTCGCGATGGGTTTGGCCGACCAATGAAAAATACGCTGGTCGAAGTCTGGCAGGCCAACGCGGGCGGACGCTACCGGCATAAGAAAGATCAATACCTGGCGCCTATCGATCCGAACTTTGGCGGCTGCGGACGGGTGCTGACCGACGAAAACGGCTACTATTGTTTCCGCACCATCAAGCCCGGCCCCTATCCGTGGCGCAACCAGGTAAGCGACTGGCGTCCAGCGCATATTCACTTTTCGCTCTCCGGCGACGCCTGGGCACAGCGCCTGATCACGCAGATGTATTTCGAAGGCGATCCGCTGATTAAACAGTGTCCTATTGTCAAAACCATCAATAACGATGATGCCATCAGGACATTAATCGCCGAGCTGGATACCCATGCCGCCGTACCGCTGGACTCTCTGGCTTACCGTTTTGATCTCGTGCTGCGCGGCCATCGCGCAACGCTGTTTGAAAACCGCACGCAGGGGGCCGCCCGATGAAAGATTATTTACCTGAAACCGCGTCACAAACCGCCGGCCCTTATGTGCATATCGGCCTCGCGCCGGACGCCGCCGGTTTCCATATCTTTGAGAAAAATTTTGGCCCGACGCTGACAACGGCAGACACCGAGGGCGAACGCATTACTATCGAAGGCAGAGTCATCGACGGCTCCGGCACGCCGGTGCGCGATGTACTGCTGGAAATCTGGCAGGCCAACGCCGCCGGGCGCTATAACCATCCCGACGACCGACAGCAGGGCAAGAAGCTGGATGCGGCGTTTCGCGGCTGGGGACGCAGCTGCTCGGACTTCACCAGCGGCGTCTGGCGCTTCGAAACCATTAAACCCGGGGCCGTGGTAGGTCGCGACGGGCGCACCATGGCGCCGCACGTCAATCTGTGGGTGGTCGCCCGCGGGATTAATATTGGCCTCAACACGCGGATGTACTTTTCCGACGAGCAGGATGCCAACCAGGTCGACCCGGTGCTGAATCTGATTGAGTGGGAAGTGCGTCGCCAGACCCTCATCGCGCAGCGCGAGGTCCGCGGCGCGGAGATCGTGTATCGCTTCGATATTCACCTGCAGGGCGAAAACGAAACCGTCTTCTTCGATATCTGAGTTTTTTCTTGCTTTTCCGCCCCTGCCGGTCAGGGGCGACGCTATATGGCAAACTCAATAAAATCAACTTGTAAAATAATAATATAAAATGTTAATAATATTTTGCTATGAAGTTAACAATTTTAATCGCCCTTACTTGTCACTGGGACGCCTCTGTTTTTAACATTGATTATGCAAAAAAATGGTCTTTTCAGTCAGCGCATTCGCTTGCGCCATCTACATACTTTCGTGGCCGTCGCTCAACAGGGAACTCTTGGGCGTGCGGCTGAAACCTTAAATCTGAGTCAACCGGCCTTATCCAAAACGTTAAACGAACTGGAGCAGCTCACCGGTACCCGGCTGTTTGAGCGTGGACGCCTCGGCGCGCAGCTCACGCTGGTTGGCGAACAGTTTCTCACCCACGCGGTTAAAGTGCTCGACGCGCTCAATACCGCGGGACAGGCGCTAAACCGTAAAGAAGGCCTCAACAGCGATATCGTGCGCATCGGGGCGCTCCCCACCGCCGCGCTTGGGATCCTGCCCTCGGTGATCGGCCAGTTCCATCAGCAGCAAAAAGATATCACCCTGCAGGTGGCGACCATGAATAACACCATGCTGCTGGCCGGACTCAAATCGGGAGAAATCGATATCGGTATCGGACGGATGTCCGATCCGGAGTTGATGAGCGGGTTGAACTATGAACTGCTGTTTCTCGAATCCCTGAAGCTGGTGGTTCGTCCGGGGCATCCGCTGCTGCAGGAAACGGTTACGCTGAGTCGGGTCATGGAGTGGCCGGTGGTGGTTTCGCCCAAAGGTACGCTGCCGCGACAGAACGCCGAAACCCTGCTGCAAAGCCAGGGCTGCAAAATTCCGTCTGGCTGCATCGAGACGCTGTCGGCTTCCCTGTCGCGCCAGCTCACCGTCGATTACGACTACGTCTGGTTTGTCCCCTCCGGCGCAGTCAAAGACGACCTGCGCCGTGGGCTGCTGGCCGCGTTACCGGTGCCCACCCAGGGCGCGGGCGAACCGATAGGTATTCTCACCCGGGTGGACGCCACGCTCACCGCGGGAACACAAACCCTGCTGAGTGCCATTCGTAAATCGATGCCCGTCTGATCGCCCTCTCCCCGACCGTTATCCGCGTCGGGGAGATCTGACCGCCTGATTTCCTTTTCGCATCCACCATATTCACCACAATAATCAATTAGTGCGAAATCATTCATTAACAATTGCGTAAATTTCTTTAACAGATCTATCATAGCCGCGATTTCACCAAATGGTTCACTTGAAATCAATAACAGTAAAAAACCTGCTTTTATGAAGGTCAACATCGCTTCATTCAAAAGCCTTTACTTGAGAAATTGATTCATCTGGTTCACACCTGTTCAGGGGTGGTTAAGGAGAAAAAATGGCAACTGGCAACGCGCCGCGAGGATTCCCCCGGGTCCTGCAGTGGCTTCTCGCCGGGCTGATGCTGATCATCGGCCTGGCTATCGGTATTCTTGGTGCAAAGCTCGCCTCCGTTGGCGGGACCTTCTATTTTGCGATTATGGGCCTGGTGATGGTTATCGCCGCGGTGCTCATTTTCAGCAGCCGTCGCGGCGGTATCATACTGTACGCGATAGCGTTTATCGCCTCGATCGTCTGGGCCATTAGCGATGCCGGCTGGACCTACTGGCCGCTGTTCTCGCGCCTGTTCGCGCTCGGCGTACTGGCCTTCCTTGCCGCGCTGGTCTGGCCGTTTCTGTCCCGGCAGCCGGCGAATAAAGGGCCAGCGTTTGGCCTGGCAGCGGTGCTGGCGGTGGTACTGTTGGGTAGTTTCGGCTGGATGTTTAAATCCCAGCCGCTGGTCAGCGCCAGCGAGGCGGTGCCGGTTAAACCGGTCGCCGCGGGCGAGCAGCAGAAAAACTGGGCGCACTGGGGCAACACCACCCACGGCGACCGTTTCGCCGCCCTCGACCAGATTAACAAACAAAACGTTGACCAGCTGCAGGTTGCCTGGGTCGCCCACACCGGGGATATCCCGCAGAGCAACGGCTCCGGCGCGGAAGACCAGAATACGCCGCTGCAGATTGGCGATACGCTTTACGTCTGTACGCCTTACAGCAAGGTGCTGGCGCTGGATGTCGATAGCGGTAAAGAGAAATGGCGCTATGATTCAAAAGCCACCGCGCCAAACTGGCAGCGCTGCCGCGGCTTAGGCTATTACGAAGAGAGCCAGGCCCAGGTTTCCCCTGCCGCCGACGCGCAGCCGGCCGCCTGCTCCCGCCGCCTGTTCCTGCCAACCACCGACGCCCGTCTGATCGCTATTGATGCCGATAACGGTAAACTGTGCGACGCCTTCGGCGACCACGGTATTGTGGACCTGAGCGTTGGCATGGGGGAAATCAAAGCGGGTTACTACCAGCAGACCTCCACGCCGCTGGTGGCGGGTAACGTGGTCGTGGTTGGCGGTCGCGTGGCGGATAACTTCTCCACCGGCGAGCCCCCGGGCGTCGTTCGCGCCTATGATGTTCATACCGGCAAACTGGCGTGGGCATGGGATCCGGGCAACCCGAACCTGACCGGCGAACCGCCGGCAGGACAGACCTACACCCGCGGTACGCCGAACGTCTGGTCGGCCATGTCCTATGACGCGAAGCTGAATCTGATTTATCTGCCGACCGGTAACGCGACGCCGGACTTCTTTGGCGGCGAACGTACCGCGCTGGACGATAAATACAGTTCCTCCATCGTGGCCGTTGACGCCACGACCGGCCAGGTACGCTGGCATTATCAGACCACCCATCACGATCTCTGGGATTTCGACCTGCCTTCCCAGCCGCTGCTGTACGATCTGCCTGACGGTAAAGGCGGCACCACGCCGGTGCTGGTGCAAACCAGCAAGCAGGGCATGATCTTTATGCTGAACCGCGCCACCGGAGAACCGGTCGCCAAAGTTGAGGAACGTCCTGTCCCGGCGGGCAACGTCAAGGGCGAGCGCTACTCGCCGACCCAGCCCTACTCCGTCGGCATGCCAATGATCGGCAACGAGACGCTGACCGAGTCGGATATGTGGGGCGCGACGCCTGTCGACCTGCTGCTGTGCCGCATCCAGTTTAAAGAGATGCGTCACCAGGGCGTCTTCACCCCGCCGGGCGAGGATCGTTCGCTGCAGTATCCCGGCTCGCTGGGCGGGATGAACTGGGGCAGCGTGTCGGTTGACCCGAATAACAGCCTGATGTTCGTCAATGATATGCGCCTTGGCCTCGCCAACTATATGGTGCCGCGCGCCAAAGTGGCGAAGGACGCCAGCGGTATCGAAATGGGGATTGTGCCGATGGAGGGCACGCCGTTCGGCGCCATGCGCGAACGCTTCCTGTCTCCGCTGGGCATTCCGTGCCAGAAACCACCGTTCGGCACTATGTCAGCGGTCGATTTGAAAACCGGCAAACTGGTGTGGCAGGTTCCGGTGGGCACCGTTGAGGACACCGGCCCGCTGGGGATCCGCATGCATATGCCAATCCCTATCGGTATGCCGACGCTGGGCGCCTCGTTATCAACCCAGTCCGGCCTGCTGTTCTTCGCGGGCACCCAGGACTTCTACCTGCGCGCGTTTGATACCGCCAACGGGAAAGAGATCTGGAAATCGCGTCTGCCGGTCGGTAGCCAGTCCGGCCCGATGACCTACGTATCGCCGAAAACCGGCAAACAGTACATCATCATCAACGCGGGCGGCGCTCGCCAGTCGCCGGACCGCGGCGATTATATTATCGCCTACGCGCTTGCGCAGCAGAAGTAACCACCAGGGCCCCAAACGGGGCCCTTTTTGCGGGCAAAGCACCTGTCCCGTGAGCCGTCCGGTGGCCGCTGGCGCGAAAGCAAAATCATCTTCTCCCCCTCAGTAAGCCATTTTCATTCAGTCATGTTATTATTGCGAATGGTTATCAATAATAACTGAACAAGGATAATGGATGAAAAGTTCACCCTGCCGCCTGCTCGCAGGCACCTTTATGTTAGCCGCCGCCTCGGCTCAGGCGTTAAAAGCCCCGGAAGTGGACCTGCGCGATCCGACGATTTGGGAAGAGAAAGCGGCGTCTCCGCTCACCGCCAACCCACAGCCGTGCGAGGTGTTCAGCGGCCCGCACTGCGCGGTCTGGGAAGATGAGAAATCGGATATTCAACGTGAACGGGAGCGGCGGGAACAGCGGCGATGGCAGAATAGTTATGAAAACCTGCGGCGGGAGTAATCCCTCTTAAACGATAACCCGGGCATGCCCGGGTTATTTTTCACCAGGAAAATTAATTCTCGCCGAAATGAATGACGGTACGAATGGATTTACCTTCATGCATCAGATCAAACGCTTCGTTGATTTGATCCAGCGGCATACGGTGGGTAATAAACGGATCGAGGCGAATTTTCCCCGCCATCGCCTCTTCAACCATTCCCGGCAGCTGGGTACGCCCTTTCACGCCGCCGAACGCGGAGCCGCGCCAGACGCGCCCGGTGACCAGCTGGAATGGGCGGGTTTTAATCTCCTGGCCCGCGCCGGCAACCCCGATGATGACGCTTTCGCCCCAGCCTTTGTGGCAGCACTCCAGCGCCGCGCGCATCACGTTGACGTTACCAATACACTCGAAGCTAAAGTCGACGCCGCCGTCGGTGAGTTCAACAATCACCTCCTGAACCGGCTTATCGTAATCATTCGGGTTGATAAAGTCTGTCGCGCCCATCTCTTTCGCGAGAGTGAATTTTTCCGGGTTGGTATCCACCGCCAGAATGCGCCCGGCTTTCGCCTGTACCGCGCCCTGGATCACCGCCAGGCCGATCCCGCCGAGGCCGAAGACGGCGACGGTATCGCCCTCTTTTACTTTCGCCGTATTGTGCACCGCCCCGATGCCGGTCGTGACGCCGCAGCCCAGCAGGCAGACTTTATCCAGCGGCGCCTGCGGGTTCACTTTTGCCAGCGAAATTTCGGCCACTACGGTGTATTCGCTGAAGGTGCTGGTCCCCATATAGTGATAAATCGGTTCACCGTTATAGGAGAAACGGGTGGTGCCGTCCGGCATCAGGCCTTTACCCTGAGTGGCGCGCACCGCCTGGCAGAGGTTAGTTTTGCCGGATTTACAGAACTTACACTCGCGGCATTCGGCGGTATACAGAGGAATAACGTGGTCGCCCGGCTGCAGGCTGGTTACGCCTTCGCCAACCTCGACGACAATACCGCCGCCTTCATGACCCAGCACCGCCGGGAAGACGCCTTCCGGATCGTCGCCGGAGAGGGTGAAAGCATCGGTATGGCATACGCCGGTATGGGTGATCTTCACCAGCACTTCGCCCTTTTTCGGCGGCGCGACGTCAATCTCAACGATTGAAAGCGGCTGGCCTGGGCCAAACGCGACGGCTGCACGTGATTTCATATCTCTCTTCCTCGTGGTGATTTTATTTTAAATAGGATCGTAGCAGATGCCCGACTTCCGCCATTCTGGCGGCGCGCTGGTCTGGCGTCGTTTCGCCGCTAACCAGTTCGTCCTGCAGATGAATCTCAACCATCTCCCCCATCAGGCCGTTAGCGGCGCCGCGAATAGAGGCAATCTGTTGCAGAATGGTCATACAGGGTTCGCCGGATTCCAGCGCCCGCTCGAGCGCTTCAACCTGGCCACGGATGCGCCTTACCCGGCTGAGGGCACGCTTTTTATCTTCAGGTGAATGTGGCATGGTGTCGCCCTCCATATCATATAGGGGGGTATACTATATTTATTATTGCCATGAGGCAAATGGCTTCGCCGCTTTAACCGTAGCATAGCGGCGAGAATTTGCGCTCAGTCGAGGCTAAGGATCATCGATTCACAGCGTAAGTCGACGTTCGCCATGTTCGAATGCCAGCGCTTTTCGCCGGTTGAAGTGAATCCCAGGCGCAGATAAAAACCGGCCGCGTTTGGCGTTGCATCGAGGGTAATGTGCCTGAACTTGCGTTGTTTCGCCTCCCCGATAATCGCCGCCATAATCATGCTGGCGCAGCCTTTACCCTCCCAGGTCGGCAAAGTAAATATGGCTTCAACGCTACCCGCTTTGATATCCAGATAGCCGCTGGCGACTGGCTTGCCCTGCCCATCATCAACAACAAAAAATGGATTATCGCGCACCGCATGGCGATAACCTTCAGGCATGTTGTCGGGAGTCCAGGCCTGGAGGACTTCCGCAGCATAGCTTTCACGGCAGCCGTGGCGAATCGCCTGATTACGAACTTCCCAAAGGGCCGGAGCCTCTTCTGCGATGGCAAGTCTGACTTTCATGCCCTTCCCCTTTTTTTATTGTTGATAACATTTTTATCACAATTAAAATAAAGAGCGACAAAAAACCCGCCGAATGCAGCGGGTTTAGCGGGGTTTAACGCTTACGCGGCATCATCCTCAGCAGCGTGTTATCTTTCCAAAAGTAGTGGTGCAACAGCGCCGCCAGCGCGTGCAGGCCAATGATAAAGTAGCCGGCATTGGCCAGCAGCTCGTGCCACGCTTTCAGGGTATCCACCAGCTCAAAGTTGCTTTCCGCCGCGTGCGGCATGGTCAGGCCAAACGCGAACCACGGGTTACCGCGGTAGTACATCATGGCTATGCCGATGGCCGGCAGCGCGATAAACAGCAGATAGATAACCAGATGCCCCAGATGCGCGAACCCGGTCATCATCGGCGACGGCTTAGGCACAATCGGCGGCGCCGGGGATTTGAGACGCACCAACAGGCGCACCACCATCAGAACAAAAATAGAAATTCCGCAGGAGACGTGAATCATATTGATGACGGGCCGCGCGCTGCGGGGAAAAAAGCCCCGCAGCTCCATCGCCGCGTAAGCGCCTATCACTAAAAGAAACACCAGCCAGTGGATGCCAATTTGCAGGCCAGAATATTTATCGCGCATGAGAAACCCTTTATAAAACGGTGATATCGCCAACATAAACACCTTTTATTAAAAATTCATTAACTTTTACGTACTTATAAAAAAAACAATTGTCGGTTTCGCGCATTTAATGCAAAAACGGCGAGTTATCCCCGGCGCAGGAATACGGGGAACCTATACCTCGGCCTTGACGCTGTATATAATCACAGTACAATACTCCCTGCTATTACCATAAACGGGATAAAAAATGTTCGTAGAGCTGATTTATGACAAAAGAAATTTCGAGGGATTGGCCGGCGCTAAAGAGATCATTCTTAATGAACTAACGAAGCGAGTACATCGCATTTTTCCCGATGCCGACGTCCGCGTTAAGCCGATGATGACCCTGGCTTCCATCAATACTGACGCCAGCAAGCACGAGAAGGAGCAGATCAGCCGCGCCGTGCAGGAGATGTTCGAAGAAGCCGATATGTGGATGCAGGAAGATTAACGGACGAGTGTTGAGGAAACGATGAACACTTTCAGCATAATAGCCATCCCCCTCTTTGCCGCAGCGGTGGTGATGTTGACGTTGGGGGCGACCCGGAAAAACCGTGCCTGCGCTATCGTCGGCGGCGTTTTGATGGCCGCAACCGTGGTTAACGCGGTGACCGGCATGGCGCTACAGGGCGGGTAACAGAATGAGTTTTGTCTGGTACATGGCGCTGATATGCATTGTGATAGCGTATCTAATGATGACCTTCCTCCCCGTTTAATCCCGGGTTTTCGCCTACCCGGGCTTCTTCTACCGGCGGGATCATATCCCCTTGCGCACCAGCGTTGCCGCCTGCATAAAAATCTCGTCCTCGATGCCATCCCCTTTCTGTCTGCCCAGCCTCACCAGTTCTTCAACAATGCTTTCCCGGTTAATTGGCTTCTGGCCAGAAACCAGGCCAATAACCGCCGCGCCAATGGCAAGACCAATCAGCCCCGTTTGCTCTTCTTTGTTCTTCATCGTTCCGCTCCGTTATGCCCGAAAAAAGTTTAGCAGCCGCATCAGCGACTGCAACCCGGGCCTCCACGGGGTTGATACCCGCGAAATCGTCTTCAAAAGCAGTACGGATTCCGGGTCAGGCAAAGCCTGTCTCCGACTCGTTAGCCCGTTGAGGGACGTTAAAAAGTGTGAAGTTGATCAAAAACAACAAAATGACGGGCTGAGAGGCGTATTGGTATTACGTCCGCGCCGGGGGCAGCCCGGCGCGAGAAGCGATTGTTACCACCCGATGATTAAAAGGAGAAATCAGCATGATCACTTACGATCGTAACCGCAATCCTATTACTAACGGCAGCCAGGTGATGATTAACGGGACGGGTAAAACCGGTAAAATTATCGCTATCCACGCGACGGGCTTAACGCCAGCCCAGCTGCGCCGTAATAAGACAGTCGAAGTGGAAGGGACGGAAGGTAAGTTCGAGCCCGTTGAACTGATCCGCCTTGGTCTCCACTAAGGAAGCGCAAGCCGCCGCGGCATCAGCCAAACGCCGAATATCGGCTGGCGACGCCGGGCGGTTCCCTACCGGCGCTTGGCGCCATGGCTGGTCTTCGCCTGATACATGCGCCGGTCCGCCACCGCAACGATCTCATTGAGGCTATGATGCGTTGCAGGGTCATATTCAACGCAGCCCCAGGAAAACGCCAGCTGCCACGGATTGCCCGCCTGTTGATTATACTCAGCAACGTTATTGCTTAGCTGCGCCATCGCGATGCCCGCCGCCTGCTGGGCAGTATTAGCAAGCAGGATAATAAACTCATCTCCGCCCTGCCTGGCAATGATATCCGACTCCCGGAAGGTGGCTTTCATCAAATCAGCCATCGCCGTCAGGGCTTTATCCCCCTGTTCATGACCCCAGGTATCGTTAATCAGCTTAAAGCGATCGAGATCGATAAATATGTACTGCACCCATTTTGTTGGACGATGAAATGGAATAGTCCCTGATATGTCAAAGCCAAAATACCCCTTCGAAAAG